>ERZ778018.17-NODE-17-length-458763-cov-47.076024_pt1 | contig 458763 bp, 435 predicted proteins | sample MGYA00375748_ERZ778018 | MGnify/ENA primary metagenome ERZ778018 (study PRJEB29350, sample SAMN05509839) | bioreactor metagenome | biome: bioreactor; material: wastewater | place: South Africa: University of Cape Town | collected 2014-04-22 ...
CCTCTAGCGCCGATGGTACTGCTAACGCGGGAGAGTAGGTCGCCGCCAGTTTTTTTTCAAAGTCTTGTAGATATTCTGCAAGGCTTTTTTTGTAATCCTCAGTCATTTGCTTAATTGGGGATTTTTTAAGCATAAAAGACAACTCTTAATAAATTGGTTTTTGCTTACAAAAAAATCGCAATCTCTCACAGTTAGATTTTTCATTTATTTATCTGCCAAAGCTGGGAAGGCTTTGCACGAGCAATTCAAGAAAAAACTTTTCATATTATATGGAATATTTTTAATAAGTTTACATTGTATTACGCATCATGTGGCTACAATTTTCTGTAGTTTTATCCCAAAGCAGAAAACCAATATTTAGTATTCTAAAAAAAATATTTATATTATGAAGAATCTTTTTACAATCTTAATATTGTTAACAATTTCAATCAGTGTTTTTTCACAGTCTTGGGATAAGATATATCCTTACAATCCGCCGCAAACTTATGGTTATCCATCTTATAGTTTTTGGGATGCAAACAATTTATGGTTGACCAATCATGCTAATGGAATTTTGACTACCAGAAGATCATTTGATGGTGGTAACACTTGGGTGCAAACATCAGCCTCCGGTTTTAGTACAAATTCTCCAGGGAAATTTGCAGCAGTAAACAATACAACGGCATCTATGGTTGTTCAGGAAGTTGGCGGAACAAGTCAATACGCACTTTATTTCACAACGGACGGTGGTAACTCTTGGACCAAAAAATTCAATGTAACGTCTCTTCGTTTTGTGCATTTTTTTAACAATTCTCTTGGCGTTGCGGTGGCTGATTCGCCATATATTGGTGCTGGACATAATGTCTATAGTACGACCGACGGCGGTATAAGCTGGACTCAATAATTGCCGAACGGAAATGGACCTGTCTCTAGTGGCAGTGCAAGTCCTAATTACAAAGTGAGGGACAATGTACTTTATTACTGGATGAGTCTTTATAGTGGTGGATCTAAACTTAGGCTTGTGAAATCAACAGATTATGGAGTGACAAGGACATTGCTTCCAAAAATATTCAATGACTTCAGCCTAATGACTTGGAAAAATGCGAACGAGGGAATAGTATTGGAACATACAGCGTCTTATTCTACTGGGAACCCTATTACGATAAACCGAACGACCGATGGTGGGGTTACTTGGAGTGTAATAACCAATGCGCCATCAGGACTTCCGATTCCATTTTCTGGGGGTATAGAGTATATTCCGGGTACAGATTATCTTTTGGCTACAGGTCCTTCAGGTGCTATCCAGACTAGCCAAAAAGGAACTTGGATCAGCGATGACCATGGTGTCACGTGGACAGCAATAGATCAGGGTATATATCATCAAACTATTCATTGTGTTGATAATCAGAACTGTTATAGTTTCGGATGGAATCAGACGGAAGGAGTATTCCTATTTAAACTTAACTTTGCTGGACTTGGAACTTCTGAAGTCGCTTCACAATTAGCAGGAATTTATCCAAATCCAACTAAAGGTGAAGTTTTTATAAAAACAGATAAGAAGATTAAACTATCTACGGTTTTAGACATGACAGGGAAAGTTTTGCTAACGGAATCTTCAAAAAAATTAGATATTTCATCTTTGAATAATGGGGTTTACTTATTAATAGTCAAGTTTGAAAACGGTAAAATTCACGCTGAAAAAATTATAAAGAAATAAAAAATTTAAGTTTAAGAGCCTGTTTAAATTTATAATACCAAATACACATGTATAAAATAGTCTAAAGATTTCGACAGGCTCAATCTGAAAAACCTTTAAAACGTATTACATTAGGAGTGTCATGTTGAGCTGAAGTTTATCCTGAGCTGGACGAAGGAAAACATCTACGAAAATAATTGGAGTTTTTTAAATTTAAAAAATGGTATTAGAATTTGACAACGCTATTTTTAGTTTTCGGGCTGAAAATAAGGGATTCAAAAAAAGTGAAATTAAAACCTTGTCAAAATTCCCCAATGAATTTTGGTATCACTGAAACGGATTTCGTTGCCGAATTCGCTTCCGTTCGAGATCTGGAAACTCATGAGTCCGATGGGCAGAAAAAAATTAAATCCAAGCCCGAAACTGTAGAGCTTAGGTCTCAAACCAAGTGCTTTGCTGCTCAGTTCACCATACTGTAGAAAAGTGTCAAAAAACGCTTGATTACTCACTAAATAGCGGTATTCGGCTTTGCCGTAATAATAAAAATCCGCAAATAGAGATTCTTCGTTGAAACCCCGCATAGAATTCCAGCCGCCAAATCTTAAAAGCTCGTTGGTGCTGAGTTCGTTTTCGGAATTTAACAAGGCAGATTCTCCTTTTATATTTAGATAATGACGACCGCCCAAATAAAAATTTCTTTCGGCAAGAAGAAAATAACGGGTTTGTCCGGCAGTAATTTCTTCTTTGGAATAATGTGTAGAAAGTAAATCTGCCTCCGCACGAATCCTTGTTTTATATAAAAAAAGCTCTATTTCCGTCGGTTCAGTATAATCATACCAAATCCCAATTCCTTTTTTGCTGTAATCTTTTCCCTGAATATAAAGAGAATCCATCACCGTGGAAGTTTCAAAAGTACCGCGAAGCCCTATTTTCTGCCGATTATTCAGGTGATAATAAACGGCAGGAAGTATTTTTACATTTGCATAAGTAGAATCCTGGCGATAAATATTCAGGTTCATATTAACGCCCACGTTGGATTTAAACAGGTAAGGAATATCGGTTTGCAAATCGAAAGTCTGGCCTCTGTCCGGATTTCTTTGCCAGAATAAAGAAATGCTTTCAAAACCATTGAAAATGTTCTTAAAATTCAGGTTCAGGGTTCCGTTGAAGGTGAATTTTTCTGATTTATCATTCCCAAAACCGACAATTCCATCAAAAGAATTGACTTTTTTCTTTTGAAGAAAAAGATAAATATTGGTGGAATCTCGGGTAAAAAGCGTTTGTGGAGGGCGTTCCAGCGAAACAAAAGTATGGTTTTGCAAACTTCGGTTGATGGCCAGAAGGTTTTTCTCATCATACTTTTTTCCTCGAAATTCTTTTTCTATATTTTTGACAAATCTGGAAGGTACTTTTTCATATCCTCTGATGACAAATCCATCTATCAACCGTTTCTGATCCTTCACTACAGTAAGTTCTACCTTTTGTTTCCCATTTTGTTTTCCGAGATATTTCGATTGAATTCGGCTGAACGCAAAGCCCTGATCGATGTACTTTTTGTTGATTTCTTTTTTTAAAGAATCAAGATTTCTGGTATAAAATTGTTTTTCTATTTTCAGTTCCGATGACAAACTGTCGGAAAGCTGAACAAAAGCTTCATTGAAATTTTGCCCTTTATCATAATAGATTTCAGTGCGTAAGCCTACTTTTTTTACATTTTTTAATTCGGTAAAAATGAAATGATTTTTTGAAAGAGAATCCAGAAATTTCACTGCGGAAACAGAATCTTTAACGATTTTCTTCTGTTGTGTTTCTGTATCGATCAGCCAAAACTCCCTTTCCTGTGCCTGAAATAAAACACTTGTAAGGAAAATGAGGAAGACGACAGCAGATTTCAATTTAGCGATATTGATTATAAACGCAGCGATTACGGTAATATTCTGTTTCAGATTTCATGAAGAAAGTTGATTGTATTTTCTCATCAGTTTTTCAAATGTTTTTTGAGGTAAAATCCATTTCAGCGGAACCCCGATTCGTTGTCCGAGTTTCCCGAAATAATAATGCGCTTTCCAATTTTCTTTATTCAGAAGTCGCTCAATATATTCAGCCACTTCAGCGGTTTCCGTTCCTTGGTCAACGTGAGAGTTCATCAAAGCGAATACTTTATTAAAAGTACTTCTGTACGGTTCCGAAACAGTACTCATCACACGATGATCGGCAATTTTCGTTTTAATATCGCCTAAATGAAGCGTACAAACATCAATATTCCAAGGCGAAACTTCATATCGAATCGCTTCTGTTACCTTGTCTAAAGCAGCTTTCGAAGCGGAATAAAATCCCCGAAAAGGCAATCCCATTTCGCTTGCGATACTGGATATATTAATGATTTTGCCGGCTTTTTGATCGCGCATTTTTGGCAAAACAGCATTCATTATCTGCACAGCTCCTATAAGATTCAGATCAAAAAGCTTGCGGATATCTTCTTTCGTGGCATCTTCTACCGCTCCTACCATCCCCATTCCTGCATTATTGATAAGAAAATCGATTCTTTTTTCTGACAGTAAAATTTCAGAAACTGCATTGTCTACAGCTTTTTCATCGGTAATATCTGTCGGAATCGTTTTAAAATAATCACTTTCCGTATTTTTCCGGCTAAGTCCGTACACGCGGTGCCCCTTTTGGCCAAAATATTCAGCCAGATGTTTCCCAATTCCGGACGATGTTCCTGTGATAATGATTGTTTTTTTCAATTTGAATCAATTTATGGGATCAAGAATCTCCTTTAAATCTTCCCAAAATTTCGGATAAGATTTCTCAACGACATTTTCATCCTCAATGGTAATTTCTTTCTTGAGGCAATAAGGCGCAAAGCTCATAGCCATGCGATGATCGTTGTAGGTTTTAATAAAAATAGGTTCTTCAGGTTCAAAAAATCGTACTGAAGCAATGGAGTTTTCGGTAATTTGCGTTTCGCAACCGATCTTCTGAAGTTCTTTGTGCAATGCCTGAAGCCTGTCAGTTTCCTTTATTTTTAACGTTTCGAGTCCAGTAATTTCAAAAGGAATTTGCAAAGCTGCCGCAGTAACACACACCGTTTGAACAATATCCGGGCAGTCGTTCATATCGATTTTAATAATCTCTGGAAAAACAAATGGTTCCGGGCATATAGAAATCCGATGTTCCTGAGTGTCAGAAATCGTATTGATACCAAAAAAGTCCCAGTAAATTTCTTTGACTCTCGAGTCAGCCTGATAAGAATGCGCCTGAAAGTTTCTTAAATTAATAATTCCTCTGCCGATAGCGGCCATTGCGTAATAATATGAAGCGGATGACCAGTCGCTCTCCACCTCAAAATAAAAAATATTCGATAATTTTTGATCAAAATCCAATGGGCATATTTTAATGCTTCTTCCGTCAAATTCACATGAGACCCCGATGCTGGTCAAAGTTTTCAAAGTCATTTCGAGGTAAGGGCGGGAAGTAATTTTCCCTTCCAAATGAATAGTTAAGCCATTTTCGAGTTTTGGAGCAATCAACATTAATGCGGTGATAAACTGGCTGGAAATCCCAGAAGAAATGACAACTTCATCCCGATTCAGTTTTTTTCCTGTTATTTTCAGAGGAGGATAGCCTTCTACGCCCAGATAGTGAATGTCAGCTCCTAAGAATAACAACGCTTCCACAAGATCTTTAATGGGGCGTTGCAACATTCTTTCGGAACCGGTAAGAACTACATTTCGCCCTTCTTTTTGTGCAAAATATGCGGTCAGGAAACGCATGGCAGTTCCGGCGTGATGAACATCTATAACATCTTTTTCACCTTCTAAAGCCTGTTGAAGCAGGAAAGTATCCTGCGCATCGGAAGTGTTTTCAATTTTAATATTTCTGAAAAGAGAATGCAATATCAGCAAGCGGTTCGAAATACTTTTCGAACCGCAGATCTGTATTGTTTTATTATGAAGTAAATTGGATTTTTTTAAAAGCATTTACTTTTATTTCAGTTTTATATTGTTCTTGTGACGTTCAGCGTCGCGTTGGGTTTTTATTTTCATTTTATGGTCAAAAGATTTTTGCAGATCGATTCCCGTTTGGTTGGCCAAGCACAGCGTAACAAAAAGCACATCCGCCAGTTCTTCACCTAAATCCTTCGTTTTGTCATTTTCTTTTTCGCTTTGTTCGCCATATCTTCTGGCAATAATGCGAGCGACTTCTCCTACTTCTTCTGTAAGCATCGCCATATTGGTCAGTTCATTAAAATACCTGACACCCACTTTTTCTATCCATTCATCTACTTGTTTCTGCAGGTTGGTTATTTCCATGAGTCAAAAACTTATTGGTAGGCTCCTAATGTCGGATTCGCGGTTCGGGAAATTTTCTGTAAATCCAAAGGTACTGTGGCCGCAACAGAGGTATTTCCTTTTCCTCTCGCCGGAGATGTAGATTTTACTCTCATATTGAGTTTCTCGGTATAATAATTTTCAAATTCCGGATCCAAATTCTGATGGGAAGCAACAATATTCGGGTTTCCGTCAAAATTAAATCCGGCCGAAGCGTCATATTTCAACAGGGAATTTTGAATTAAATATTGAAAAGACTGTCCGGAAACAGGCTTGAAATTCACCGCATTTGGATATCGGGAATACAGAATAGAATTCCGTATGTTCAATGTAAGCGGTGCTGTTTCCGTTTGCCCATTAGGATTAGTCCACTCATTGGTGGCGTATAATGCTTGTCCGTTTCCTAAGGTGCCGAGATTCCAATAATTGGCTAAAGTAACATGGGTGAGATGGTAAGAGCCTCCTTTATAGATGCCAAAATCCGAGAATCGACAATTATTCATCACCAGATTTTCAGCATTTATAACAGAATTGATGGCCATAATTCCATGTTCATCAAAGGTGTGGATAATGGAATTTTTTATGTTTGCCTGCGCTTCTTTCATTTCAATTCCCGTAGTTCCGCCATATACTTTGGCATAATTCATATTCAGCATGGAACCGGCTTCCATTCGGATGGAATTCCAGTTTTTAGGAATCGTATCATATCGCGGATCATTTCTGTCTCCCCGAAAAATAACTTCACTGTTCAGGTCTCCGTTAATATTCAATACTGATCCGTTCTGTAATTTCATTCCGCTGTTCCGGAAAAAATAAACTTTCGTCCCTGCCTGAACATTCAGTGTAGCACCGGGAGCCAGGGAAAGATCACCATAAATGAGTTTCACTTTATTGTTGTTCCAGTTGTGATTTCCGGTCAAAATATTGGACCCGGGAGTGTTGGTTTGAACAAAAAATTCTGCATCCTGAACCACGGAGAATAAGGTAACTTTTTGTGAAGCCGCTGGTGTGGTGAAGGTAATTCTGTCTTCAGCTATCATTTCCGGGCCGGAAGCTGTAGGTGCAATTTCCACAAAAATATACAGACTGTCTTTTTTCCTCAAGGGAACATTGGTAAAAGAAAATCCTGAAGTACCGTCAATATTAATTCTATATAAAGACGCTCCGCCTCGACCCAGTTCAATTTTTGGGATCATAATATCCTTGTCTTCGTCATTATATACCTTTACTGCGTACGTTTCTGAACGCACTTGGTGGTAAACGGTATCACAAAAAACAGTATCGGTGGAAAATCTGAGCTCCTGCGAAGGCGTATCAAAATTAATGTCATCGCGATTGCAGGAAATAGTCAGGATTCCCGCCCAAAACAGCACTGCCAGAAGTATTTTGTATTTCATTGCGAGTAAAAATTTAAACAGAATTCAAATGTAACGAAAAAAGCTGTAACCTTCAGTTTTTAAATTTAAAAATCATGTTGCTATATTAAAAATATTTATTAATTTTGCCATCTGAAATTTAGCAGAGGAATATCCATTACTATTTCTGAAGCAAAACTTTTATTTTTTAAAAATTTTTATTATGAAAAAAGGAATTCACCCAGAAAACTATAGACTTGTTGTTTTCAAAGACATGAGTAACGACGAGATGTTTCTTTGCAAATCCACTGCAGAAACAAAAGACACTATCGAATACGAAGGAGAAACGTATCCATTAATCAAAATGGAAATTTCATCCACTTCTCACCCATTTTATACCGGAAAACTAAAACTGGTAGATACTGCAGGTAGAGTAGATAAATTCATGAACAAATACAAGAAATTCGCGAAATAAATTTCGTATTCAGGAATAATTAAAAGCCTTTTCCAAATCAGGAAAGGCTTTTTTGTTGTATTTTTGAATGTCATATTCAGATTATTTTATTTTCAAAATTCAGAAGGATGCAGCTTGTATTTTCAGACGCTCAGTATTGGAAAGATTTTCTTCCACTTACTTTTACCCGCCCAATCGCCGAAATGCGCTGCGGAATTTTAACTTTTTCCGAACGTTGGAAAAAATTGTTGACAATAGATGAAGTTTCTTATCTCACTGAAGATTTTCTTCAGGAAAAATTTCAGAAACCTGAAAAAAGAGAAAGCCTGTTTCTTGTTCCGAATTTTCTGCCAACACCGGATGTTCTTCAGCAAATAAAAAACCTTCGCAAAGGAGAAGCTTTGGTGTATCAGGATGAATTGCTGGCCGCAAAGGTACATATGGAAAATTTCACGCTGAGCCAGATTGAAAAAATGACGGATATTACCGACGAACTTCTGTTTTTCAAACAACCTACCGATTTGTTTTCATACAATCATACAGCGATTGAATTTGATTTTGAATTATTAACCGAAGGAAGAAACACGCAGCCATTATCTCCTACCAATGGATTTCTGGGAAATCCGGAAGATCTTTTTATTGAAGAAGGTGCTCAAATTGAGTTCTCAACTTTAAATACCAGAACGGGAAAAATCTACATCGGGAAAAATGCAGAAATTATGGAAGGTTGCCATCTCCGCGGCCCGATTGCACTTTGCGAAGATTCAAAATTTAATTTGGGTGCGAAAATTTATGGCGCAACAACGGTGGGCCCACATTCCAAAGTGGGTGGAGAAGTGAATAATGTTGTGATATTTGGGTACTCTAATAAAGGTCATGATGGGTTTATCGGGAATTCTGTCATTGGCGAATGGTGCAATTTGGGTGCTGATACCAATTCATCCAACCTGAAGAATAATTACGCTACAGTAAAACTCTGGAATTATAAATCGAAAAAATTTACAGATACCGGACTTCAGTTTGCAGGAGTAATCATGGGGGATCACGCGAAAACAGCCATCAATACACAACTTAATACCGGGACAGTTGTAGGCCTTGCTGCCAATATTTTTAAAAGTGGATTTCCTCCGAATCTTGTGGAGAACTTCAGTTGGGGTGGCATGAAAGGCGATGAGAAATTTAAATTGGAAAAAGCCATTGAAGTAGCAGAAAAGGCGATGATCAGAAGAAAAATCATACTCTCGGAAGCGGACAAAAAAATACTGGAATATATTTTTAATCAGTATTAAAATTGGTCTTTGCTAACATATTTTGATGAAAGCATTTCATTAAAAATTTTCAAAATCAAAATAAATGCAGTAATTTTGTCAAGAAAGTAAAGATGTCTATTCACAACAAAATTACGGAGCAGGCCATCACTTTCGATGATGTTCTTCTTATTCCTTCATATTCTGAAGTTTTACCCAATCAGGTTTCTTTAAAATCCCGACTTACCGATAAAATTACTTTGAACGTTCCCATCGTTTCGGCGGCTATGGATACCGTCACCGAAGCAGATATGGCTATTGCTCTCGCACGAGTTGGCGGTTTGGGTTTTATTCATAAAAATATGTCGATAGAGGAGCAAGCTTCTCATGTTAATAAAGTGAAACGCTCCGAAAATGGAATGATTGCAGATCCGGTGACGTTGTCTAAAGATCATACGCTGGCAGAAGCAAAAGAGCTGATGTCCCGTTTTAAAATTTCCGGGCTGCCCGTGGTAAATCCTGACAATAAACTGATAGGAATTATTACCAACCGCGATGTGAAATATCAGGAAAATCTCGAAATGAAGGTAGAAGAACTGATGACCAAGGATCATTTGATCACTTCCGGGAAAAATACCACACTCGAAGATGCCAAGAAAATCCTTCTGGAAAACCGCGTAGAAAAACTGCCGATTGTAGATGCGGATTATCGTTTGGTAGGGCTTATTACCATTAAAGATATTGATAATCAACTGGAATATCCGAATGCCAATAAGGACCAAAACGGGCGTCTTTTTGTTGGAGCAGGAGTAGGCGTGGGCGAAGATACGATGGAAAGGGTTGCCGCACTGGTAGAAGCCGGCGTCGATATTATAGCTGTTGATTCTGCTCATGGGCATTCCAAAGGAGTTCTGGAAAAAGTGAAAGAAATAAGAAATTCATTTCCTGATCTCGATATTGTTGGAGGAAATATTGTTACTGCTGAAGGAGCCAAAGATCTGATCAACGCGGGTGCCAATGTTCTTAAAGTAGGTGTTGGTCCCGGTTCTATTTGTACTACGAGAGTAGTTGCCGGTGTAGGTGTTCCTCAGCTTTCAGCCATTTATAATGTTTTTGAATATGCAAATACCAAGAATGTTGCTGTAATCGCAGATGGCGGCATCAAACTTTCAGGAGATATTGTAAAAGCCATCGCAAGCGGCGCAGGTGCAGTGATGTTGGGATCGCTTTTGGCCGGAACAGACGAAGCGCCGGGCGACGAAATTATTTTTCAGGGAAGAAAATTCAAATCTTATCAGGGAATGGGAAGCCTTGCTGCCATGAAAAGAGGCGGCAAAGAAAGGTATTTCCAAAGTGAAGCGAAGAAATTTGTTCCGGAAGGTATCGAAGGAAGAGTTCCACACAAAGGTAAACTTGAAGATGTGATTTTCCAACTTACTGGAGGAATCCGTGCAGGAATGGGATATTGTGGAGCTAAAGATATTATCGCTTTGCAAAATGATTCCAAAATGGTAATGATCACCGGAAATGGGCTGAAAGAAAGTCATCCTCATGATGTTATCATTACACAAGAGGCTCCGAATTATTCATTTTAGCTTTTGACGGAACCAATTCAGATGTAAAAACCAGGTTTCTGTTTCTCACAAACCATTTATTTTATCAAACCAATTGGTTTTATTTAAATGTAGTGGTTCTTTCAACCGAGTTATACGGCATAGATCGTGGTCAACGTGAATGACATATCTCATACCCAAAATTTTCGCGAAATAAATTAATTAGGATAACTTTGTCCTGTTTAAAAAGTGTAATAAAAAAATCAAATTATAATGAAAAAAATCTTAGGTGCACTGGCTGTTGTATTATTAACATTTCAGGCGTGCAAGCAAAACACAACAAATTCGGAAGCATCGTCCTCAAATACCAATACCATGGATATTCAGGTAAGTGGCGAACCTGAAACCCAGAAAGCTCTCGCTCCGCCATTCGTTCAGGAACCGGTAGGAAATCGGGGTGCCAAAAAAATTATTGTGAATCTTGAAGCAACAGAAATCGAGCAAGAACTGGCAGATGGTGTAACGTATAAATTCTGGACTTTTAATAATACCGTTCCCGGAACTTTTATCAGAATTAGAGTGGGCGATGAAGTTGAGTTACGACTTAAAAACGCCAGCAACAGCGTAATGCCACACAATATCGATCTTCACGCTGTCAATGGTCCTGGTGGTGGTGCTGAAGCAACCAACGTAGCTCCGGGAAAAGAAGCGATTTTCACCTTTAAAGCGTTGAATCCTGGTCTTTATGTTTACCATTGTGCCGCTGCTCCGGTTGCGTTACATATTGCTAACGGAATGTATGGAATGATCCTCGTAGAACCAGAAGGCGGACTTCCAAAAGTGGATCGCGAATATTACATTATGCAGGGTGATTTCTATACCAAAGGAAAAACTGATGAAAAAGGATTTCAGGAATTTGATCAGGATAAAGGGGTAGATGAAAAACCAACCTATGTTGTATTCAACGGAAAAAAGAATGCTTTGATGGGCGAAAACGCACTTCAGGCAAAAGTGGGCGAAACAGTCCGTCTATTTGTTGGAAACGGAGGCCCGAATCTCGCATCATCATTCCACGTTATCGGAGAAATTTTTGACCGTGTGTATGTAGAAGGAGGAAGCAAAATCAATGAAAATGTACAAACCACGCTTATTCCAGCTGGTGGAGCCGTGATCGTAGAATTTAAAGTAGAAGAACCTGGAGAATATATCCTTGTTGACCATTCCATTTTCAGAGCATTCCACAAAGGTGCCATCGGAAAACTGGTGGTTACAGGTGAAAAAAATCCTAAAGTTTTTAATAAAGTAAAATAAATAAATTCTTCATTTGTGTTAGAGAAAAAAGAAGCAACGATGAATAAACTTTTGAAAATATTTTTGATTGCTGGTGGCTTCTTTTTTCTTTTTTCATGTGAAAATTCCAGTTCGCAACAAGAAATTACTTCCGTTACTGAAGCTTCAGAATTAGTTAAAATTCAAACAGAGGTAAAGATGATTCCTATAAAAGGCGGAAAATATCAACCTTTTTATGGAGAAGACAGCACGCTGGTGGAAGTAAACAATTTTCTTTTGGATGAAAGGCAGGTAACGAACAATGAATTTCTGGAATTTGTAAAGAAAAATCCGCAATGGAAACGCAGCAATGTGAAAGCCATTTTTGCAGATGAAACCTATCTTCAGGATTGGCAGGATGATGAAACGCTTCCGAAAAATGCAAACCCTGATGCTCCTGTTACTTATGTTTCTTGGTTTGCAGCCAAGGCTTATGCGAAAAGTGCTGGTAAAAGACTCCCTACTTTGGATGAGTGGGAATTTGTGGCGATGGCCGATGAAGAGTTGGCAAACGCCCGAGATAAAGTGTCTTATTCCGAAAATATCATTAATCTGTATCATGTTAAATTCCGGGAGAAAAATCCCGTGAAACAGTCGGCTCCCAATTATTGGGGCGTTTACAATATGTTCGATTTAGTTTGGGAATGGACTGATGATTTTAATTCCATCATGTCGACTTCCGATTCCAGAAACGGAAAAGTGGACGATAAAGGTCTGTTTTGTGCAGCGTCAGCAACCAGTGTAACGGATGTTCTGAACTATGCTGCCTTTATGCGGTATGCGTTCAGATCCAGCTTGAAAGCGAATTATACAGTCGCCAATCTGGGTTTCAGATGTGCGAAAGATATTAATCAATAATTGCTGAAATGAAACAGTTGATCATTCTTTTATTTTTCTCGGTTTTATTATTTTCCTGTCAGGACAAACCTGCTCCTGAAGAAGAAATTTCCGCAGATTCTATATTTTTGCTGGATTCCAAATGGCAGAATGAAGAAGGAAAAGAATTACAACTCAGAGATTTGAAGGGTAAAAACCTTGTTGTAGTACTGATCTTCACCAGTTGTCAAACAGCGTGTCCGATGTTGGTAGCGGATATGCAGAATATTTATGCCAAGATTGATAAGAAGAAACTGAAGGAAACATCGTTGGTGATGGTCACTATTGATCCGGAAAATGACACACCGGAAGTTCTGAAAGAATATGCAAAAGCCAGAAATATCTACGGAGAACCCTGGATTTATCTCAGAAGTGATAAGGAATCTACTCGCGAACTTGCCAATGTTTTAGCTGTAAAATACAAGAAAATTTCACCGGTTGTTTTTTCACATTCCAATATTATTACTGTTTTTAACAAAAACGGCGAAATGGTGAGCCAGGCAGAAGGAACCGTCAATGCTTCCGGCATCGCTGAAACCGTTAATAAATTATAGTCAATTTGTGTTTTTTTAAACCTGCAGGAAGCGTAGTATTTCTGCAGGTTTTTTATGAAAAATTAGTCAGAATTGCTTTCAATGTCTTTCCGGAATTTAGAAATACGAAAATCGGTAGCACTATTTCCTTTTTCAATTTTTTCTTTGGCATACAGCCGGAAATCGTTTTCGGTTTTGTCCAAAAGATGGTCATAAGGTCCTACTGAAGAAATCAGTTTTACCAAAACCGGGGATATTTCCAAACAAATAAACAATCCCATAATGAACATTGAAGCCGCTGCAATGACAGAAGAATTTTTCCCAAGTTCATCCAAAGCCTGAAGTCTTGCTGCAAATCCATTAAAACGGTCTTCTGCAGTTTCGGTCTTAGCTCTCTCGGTTTCAATATTGGTGTACACTTTCGAAATTTCTTTGTCCAGATAATGGAGACGGGGAGCTATTTGTTTTTGATAGTTTTCCAAATCTGTGCGTCTCTGTTCCTTCAGGATTTCCTTTCTTTTTGCATTGGTCCCATATCCGGTTTTTCCGGAAGTAAGATTGGTTTTAGTTCCTAAAATTTCTTTTTCCAGTTCAGTTGCTGCGGAATCATATGCTTTCTGATATTCCTGAATTTTTGTGTTGATTTGTTCTTTTTCCTGTTCAAAAGGGCCGCTTTGTTGCATAATTCTGGCGTTCATTTCAGCCTGAAGTTGCGTTTTATTACGCTGGATAATGGTGTTTAATTGTTTGTTCACTTCTTTTTCAAAAATCTTAAGTTCCAGCGGTTTCGAAATAATAATTCCCAAGAAAGCAGCCAGAATAAGTCTGGGAATCGCCATGACAAGCTGATTAAACCAAGTCCCAGTTTTCTTGATGCTTGAAACAATATACCGGTCGAGGTTGAAGATCATCAATCCCCATAATATTCCAAAACCTATTGCATACCAAAGGTTGTCAAAGATTGTGTACAGTGCATAACCACCGGAAAGCGAAGCGAAAACTGCTGTGAAGAGAATCACGCCGCCAATTCCGGAAAATTTGTTCCATTCGGAAGGTGTTTTTCTAAGGATATGAAGATTTCCTCCGGAACAGATCAGCATGAACTTTTGAAACCAGTTCATTTTGTGCCGGGACAACGGGGTATTTGTTGGAATCATTTTCAATTTTTATTTAAAGATAAGTCTTACAAAACGGAACAATGTTACAGACAGTATTATGTTTAACCAAGTAAATTGTGTGCAAGTTCTCTACGCAGGATAAATTAATTTCAATCATTAAATTATTTGATACGATCAGGATTTTGTTTCAGGAAACTTGCCCAGCCGGAATAGGATTTCTCACCTACAGCATTTCCCGAATTGAAATGATGACATACCGCAACGGCCAATCCATCCGTAGCATCCAGATATTTTGTGGGAAATTCTTTCAGATTCAACAGGTTTTGAAGCATTCCTGCAACTTGTTCTTTGCTCGCATTTCCGTTTCCTGTGATGGCCATTTTTACTTTTTTCGGTGAATATTCGGTGATGGGAATATTTCGGTAAAGCGACGCTGCCATCGCAACGCCTTGTGCGCGTCCCAATTTCAGCATGCTCTGTACATTTTTTCCAAAAAAAGGTGCTTCCAAAGCCACTTCGTCCGGATGATATTCATCAATCAATGCCAAAGTTTTATCAAAAATATACTTCAGTTTGGTTTCGTGATTCGGGTATTTTTTCAGAATAAGTTCATGAAGGGAAAGGAGTTCCATTTTGTTTTTTTTAACCAAAATCAATCCATATCCCATAATGGTAGTTCCGGGATCGATGCCCAGAATTATTTTTTCATTTTCCACAAGACAAATGTAATGATTAAAATTTTTGTTCAATCATTTGCATGCATAAGAAAATTATGTATAAATTTGTTCTACATTATTTATATTCAACATGAAGAAAAACGCATTATATAAAGGAACGTTACAGAATATTATCCTCAAGTTGCTCTCAGCCGAGGTGAAAATGTATGGTTATCAAATGACGCAGCGAGCGAAAGAACTGACCCAAGGCGAACTGGAAATGACGGAAGGTGCGTTGTATCCCATCCTTCATAAATTAGAAAACGAAGGCGTTATTTATTCCGAAATTCAGAATGTAAACGGGCGCGACAGAAAATATTATCTGCTTACTGAGAAAGGAAAAAAACAACAGGCGAAACAGGAGCAGGAAATGAAAAGTTATATCGGAAATCTAAACACGATTTTTAATATTTAGCGTATGAATCTTGCTGAAAAAAATACTGTAATTGATTTTCTGAAAAGCAAAAAACTGTCCTATCCATTATACAAAGAAGTATTGGATCATTTCTTTTTGGATATCGACCAAAAAATGTCAGAAGGAATGGGTTTTCAGGAAGCGTTCATCTATGTAAAATTAAAATGGCATGATGAATTTAAAATAGTTTCGCCGGATATTTTGTCTTTTCGAAAAGTAACTAAAATAGAAGCAGATGCTATGCAGAGCAGATTTAGAAATATTATTAAAATCTCAGGTCTATTTGCTATGTTTTCCGCACTTTTTGGATTGATTTACGAACCTTCACAACTTTTATTTTAGGAATTATCATGTTGTTTTTGGCAGCACTTACGTTGTCTTTACTTTTCAGAAGAAAGATCAGCCTATTCCATTACATTCAGATGAATTTCCATCCTTTAGTATTGAGACACAGCGTTATAAGCGTGATCATATTTCTATGTTCTGGAATAATTGCAGAATTCTATTTTGATGCGGGAGGACGAGATCTGAAAAATAATATTAATTTAACAGTGATTATTTTTAGTTTGATGACTCAGACACAGCTGTTATGGTTTCACCGAAAAAAAACAAATGTTTTATTGTCATGATCACCGAAAACCAACTTGCTGAAATCCGAAATTATCTTTCGGAGAAAGAGCTTCCTCTTAATATTATGATGGAAGTTTACGATCATTTTGTACAACAAATTTTAGATTTTGTAGAGAAAGGAAGTGATTTTAATAATGCTTTTTATGAAACCAAACTATTATGGAGCGAGGAATTAAGGGAAATAAATCCATGGAACCTGAGCGGGAGAAAGATGACACAAATCGTCAAGCAATCAGAAAAGAAATGGAGTATGAAAGCCGCCCTGTTGGCTGTTTTGCTTTCCATCTGTGCGGTAGTTTTAATATCATTGTTGGCAAAACTTTTTTCTTTATCAAATTTTAAATTCGGAATCATTTTACTGTACCTTTTAATGGTACTAACAACTTCGGTATTTTATTTTAGACATCGGGATAAATATAAGTTGGCGGGAAAGCTCAAGAAAAAACTATTTATCAATCATTATCAGGAAGGGATGAGAATTTTAGTTGTCAGTGTTTTGTTTTTATTGTATCATTTTTTCTATGATTTTCACAAAAACATCGGCTATGTTTATTACTTTATTGATGCTTACGAAAATAAGCATGGCTGGCCTATTCTTGGACAGTACTTCATTGGTTTTTTTGTATTCTTTTTAGGATGTTTAGCCCACCAAAAGTTTATTAAAGATTTCGACAAGTCCAGAAATTTTATAAAATTTTTCCATGAATCATGACCGAAGAACAACTTGCTGAAATCCGAAATTATCTTCTCACCAAGAAACTTCCGATAGACGTTCTGATGGAAGTGAATGATCATTTTATTTCCCAAATGATGGAGCTGCAGAAAGAAGGTCAGACTTTCGAAGAAGCTTTCACCAGTGCCAAAAATACGTGGAGAAAAGACATGAAACCCTACTGGAGCGGCGGATTAGATATTGAAGATAAAAGCGATTTAATGCGAAGAATTCGCAGGGAAAGTTTTAGAAGTATTTTTTCCAAAGCTGCACTATTCGGTTTGCTGTTGACGGGAATGATGTATGTTTCGATGGCATTTTTATCAGAAAATCATTTTCTATATCTGATGATCGCTGCTTATATCGTGTTTGTTTTCGGGCCGGTGTTGTTTTATTTTATGAACCGTAAAGATTTCGCATTGGCAAAAAAGTACAGCAACTATGTTCTGACAGAATATCAGATGTATGTTTTTACTTTTATCAGCTTTCCTATAGTTTCTCTACAGTTCTTGTTGCGGATGAATGACATTTCTTCCTATTGGTACAGCACTTTTCATTCGGAAATTCGATATGATATCAACCGCAGCGTGGTGATTGCTTTCGGATGCTTTTTATTATATTCAGCGAGCATTTTCATTTTTTTATCTCAGCGACGTTATCTTCGTCAGATTCAAAAAGTAAAACCTTTTTTGAAGTATCTGAAGCAAGGGTGAACACCGAAACCTTGAAGGTTTTTTTATTTAAATCACAAAATGGGTAAATCTTCTTATCTCATATTTTTTACTGTGAAATAATTTGAATTCATTCCGATTCTAAAATAAGTTGTAAGGTAAATTCCTCTTTTATTTTGGTAGGCTGATGAGAAATCACACTTCCATAAGAACTCTATGGATAGTCCCAAACAAATATTTTTCTAATTCTTATCGCAAAGTCTGTTTTATTGTTTAACCTCTCAAAAGAGCGATGTCGTCTCGTGGTATTATACTTGCACTAAAAGCCAACTGAACCCATAAGATTCGACGCCAACCAATAAACAAAAGATAATGAACAGTATTCAACCTGAATATTTAATTAATACAATAGAGAAAGACTTCAAATCTTTTATTTTAGAGGGAAATTATCCTTGTATGATGGCGCGCTCCGTTTTTAAAATGGAACGTTACGATATACAGGTGTATGATGAAATGAAAAGTGATGCCACAGCTCATGCTATTTTACAGGATTTACAGACTTTTCTGGAAAATACTAACTTAAATTCTACGGAATATCGCTCATTTGCAGCCATTTTCCCTGACAATCATTTTGAAGATGAAATCACTTTTGAAAAATCTTTATGGCAGCTTTTACAAAACTTACATCATCATGATCCTAAATCTTGGGATTCTACTGTGAGTCGAGATCCTGAAGATGCCGATTTCAGTTTTAGCCTTCTCGGCAAAGCATTCTATATTATTGGCCTTCATCCGAAAAGTTCCAGAAAAGCACGGCAAGCACCCTATACAACTTTGTTGTTCAATCTTCATTGCCAGTTTGAGAAACTCCGGGAAATCGGAAAGTATGAAAAAATACGGGATTTGGTTCGAAAAAACGACGAAAAACTACAAGGAAGTATCAATCCGGTGCTACGGGATTTCGGAGAAGATTCAGAAACCCGGCAATACAGCGGCAGACACGTGGAAAGCAACTGGAAGTGTCCTTTTCATCACAAATAAATCAGAATGGAAAACTATACTATTATACCTCCGCAGACAGGGAAGGCCTTCACCATGAAAAAAGGACAGATTCTTACCGTAATGGATCCCGAGGGAATGCAGGTGAGCGACATGGTTTTGTTTAATTTACATGACTATGGGGAAAGGATTTCATCTGGAAAAACGTTGGACTTCGAAGAATCAATATTGCTCACAGCAGGAAATACATTGTGGAGCAACCGCTCTCAGAAAATGGCCCGAATTATAACTGACACGAATGGACGCAACGATTTTCTTTTGGCTCCGTGCAGTAAAGAGACCTTTGAAATTATGTATGATTATTCCGGTTATCATCCCAGTTGTCTGGAGAATTTGACGAAAAATCTCGAACCTTTTGGGATTACACAGGATGATGTTCCTACCGCCTTCAATATATTCATGAATGTTCAGTTCGATGTAAGCGGAAAGATTTCCGTTCTACCTCCTACTTCCAAGCCCGGTGATTATGTGGAGTTTGAAGCCCTGATGGATCTGCTGGTTTGTCTTACCGCGTGCTCTGCTGAAGACAGTAATGGTGGCACTTTTAAGCCTATTCATTATTTTATAAAAGATAATTGATTCTTAGATTGATCAACAAATTATAATAAACTAAAAACTCTAAAAAATAAGGGAAGCTTCCTGAAAATTTCGGGAAGCTTCTCTTTTAAACTAATATAACTAATTGAATAAGTGAGATTTACATATTCCGCCTGTATCTTCCACCCACTTCGAACAAAGCGGTAGTGATTTGTCCAAGTGAACAGTGTTTTCCGGCTTCCATCATTACTTCAAATAAATTTTGTTGATTGATGGCAGCTTTCTGAAGTTTCTCCAGCATTTGTTCAGACGTATTGGAATGTGCGTTTTGGAAGTTTTCCAGATTCTGAATCTGTAATTGTTTTTCGTCTTCGGTGGAACGGATTACTTCTCCTGGAAGAACCGTTGGCGAACCATCTTTCCCTAGGAAAGTATTTACCCCGATAATCGGATATTCACCTGTATGTTTCAGCCATTCATAATGCATGGATTCTTCCTGAATTTTAGAGCGCTGATACATGGTTTCCATTGCGCCCAGAACACCGCCTCTTTCCGTAATCCTGTCAAATTCCGCATACACTGCTTCTTCCACTAGATCTGTTAACTCTTCAATAATGAAAGAACCCTGCAACGGATTTTCATTTTTAGCCAAGCCTAATTCTTTGTTGATGATCAATTGAATAGCCATTGCTCTTCTTACAGATTCTTCCGTTGGCGTTGTAATGGCTTCATCGTAAGCATTAGTATGTAATGAATTACAATTATCATAAATAGCATAAAGCGCCTGAAGCGTTGTCCGGATATCGTTAAAATCAATTTCCTGAGCATGCAGCGATCTTCCCGAAGTCTGGATGTGGTATTTCAGCATTTGCGAACGTTCATCGGCACCGTATTTATATTTCATGGCTTTTGCCCAAATTCTTCTTGCGACACGACCGATAACGGCATATTCAGGATCCACTCCGTTGGAGAAAAAGAAAGAAAGATTCGGTGCAAATGCATTGATGTCCATTCCGCGGGAAAGGTAATATTCCACATACGTAAAACCGTTGGCAAGCGTAAAAGCTAATTGTGAAACAGGATTAGCACCGGCTTCGGCAATATGGTATCCGGAAATAGAAACTGAGTAGAAATTTCTGACTTTATTTTCAATAAAATATTCCTGAACATCGCCCATCAGCCTTAATGCAAACTCTGTAGAGAAAATACAGGTGTTCTGTGCCTGGTCTTCCTTCAAAATATCTGCCTGAACAGTTCCCCGAACAGTAGCAATGGTTTCAGCTTTTATTTTTTCATACACTTCTTTGTCCAGAACTTCATCGCCGGTTATTCCCAAAAGTTTTAATCCGAGACCGTTATTTGAAGGCGGAAGTTCGCCGCTGTAGGTTGGCCTTTTCAGGCCTTTATCATCGAATTTTGCTTTTAATTTCGCTTCAACGATATCCCAAAGGTTATTTTCTTCAATATATTTTTCACAATTCTGATCAATGGCAGCATTCATGAAGAATGACAACAGCATGGGAGCCGGCCCGTTGATCGTCATGGAAACCGATGTTAATGCATTCACCAGATCAAAACCGGAATAGAGCTTTTTGGCATCATCCAGAGTGGCGATAGAAACACCGGCATTTCCGATTTTTCCGTAAATGTCCGGTGGAAATGCGGGATCCTGTCCATATAATGTCACAGAATCGAAAGCTGTGGAAAGCCTTTTGGCGGGCATTTCGGCAGAAACATAATGAAATCTGCGGTTGGTTCTTTCCGGTCCGCCTTCGCCGGCAAACATTCTTGTCGGGTCTTCACCAGTTCTTTTGAAAGGATAAATTCCTGCGGTGAACGGAAATTGTCCCGGTACGTTTTCCTGGCCTTTCCATCGGATGAGGTCGCCCCAATCCTGGAATTTCGGCAGAGAAATCTTTGGAATTTTTAGCCCGGATAAACTTTCAGAAGTGGTTTCTACTTTTATTTCTTTTCCACGAACAAAATAAGAATAGCTGTCGGCTTTCAGGTCTTCCTTGAAATGATGCCAACCCCGAAGAAATGCGCTGTTTTCTTCCAGCAAATCTTTTTTGGTTTTCAGAAAGATTTTTTCCAACTTATCGTGGGTGTGCGGATCATCAGTAATGAATTTTTTGGCTCCGTCTATCAAGTACATTTGCTTGGCGATAAGTGCTTGTTCCTCTACCTTTTTATCGTAACCGCGGTTGTTTTCCACAATTTCTGAAAGATAGCGAACCCGTTTTGGGGGAATGACGGTGCTGTCTTCGGACACGTTCTGTTCTTGATATTCATCTAGATTCAGGCTTTCAAATTTTTCGTTTATTTTTCCTACCAACGCATTGAAAACCTCGGTGGTTCCCCAATCATTGAACTGGCTTGCCTTGGTAGAAAATACCGGCATTTCTTCAAGGTTTTTATCGAAAAGAACGTGGTTTCTCTGGTATTGTTTTCTAACAGCCTGCAGTGCATCCAAAGCGCCGCGCTTGTCAGATTTATTAAGCACGATAAGATCTGCATAATCCAGCATATCGATTTTCTCCAATTGTGTAGAAGCTCCGTATTCAGGAGTCATTACGTACATAGAAACGTCTGCAATTTCAGTGATTTCCGAACCGCTCTGTCCGATTCCTGAAGTTTCCAGAATAATTAAATCTGGATTTGCGATTTTTAAAATATTAATCGCGGAATGGATGTATGGGGAAACCGAAACATTATTTTCCCGAGTCGCCATGGAACGCATGTAAACGCGTTTATCGTTAATGGAATTCATCCGGATCCTGTCGCCCAACAGCGCACCGCCGGTTTTCTTTTTGGAAGGATCCACGGAAATAATGGCGATTTTTCTTTCCGGATTGGAACGAAGAAACCTCCGTACGAGTTCATCTGTGAGTGAGGATTTTCCAGCCCCGCCGGTTCCGGTGATGCCGATGATGGGAATTTTCTTTATTCCTTCTTCAGAAGATAATGCAGCAACACGATCATTGATTTCCTGTACCAATTCGGGCTTTTCTTCAGAGAAGTTTTCCACTGCAGAAATGACCTGCGTGATAGATTTTGAATCTTCAAAAGAAATTTTGTCCAAATCGGAAACGGTGATGTGTTCGCCGGTAGCAAAGTCGGATTTTTGCACCAAATCGTCGATCATTCCTTGCAATCCTAATTCGCGGCCATCATCGGGAGCATAAATCCGGTCGATACCGTACGACATCAGATCTTTAATTTCTTCGGGCAGAATTACGCCGCCGCCGCCGCCGAAAATCTTGATTTGCGGAGCACCTTTTTCTCTCAGAAGATCGTAGATATATTTAAAATATTCATTATGTCCGCCTTGGTAGGAAGTGAGGGCAATAGCATTTGCATCTTCCTGAATAGCAGTATTGACCACTTCTTCCGCAGATTTATCATGTCCGAGGTGAATTACCTCGCAGCCTGTTCCCTGAATCACGCGGCGCATGATATTGATAGCAGCATCGTGCCCGTCGAATAAGGATGCAGCAGTTACGATTCTCACCTTGTTTTTAGGAGTATATTTTTGGTTTTCCATAAAAATTGTAGAAAAATTTGAAAGTCTTCAAAGATAGACAATTCCGCAAAAAGTAAAAAAAAGGAATAACAGATGAAGATATATATATAAATGATAATATGTCTTTACTCTGGACTGGGCAGGCAGACCCCGCTCAAAAAAATATTAAGAATCATGTATATTTTTTACAGTGAAAGAGAAAAATTTGTAGTTTTGATGTAAGGGTGCAGGTGTTATTGAGAAATCTTCATGTTGTGAAGTTTGCTTTGTTATAACGCTGATTTCTTGCAGTCAAATCACTTTTATGGGAAAATTTGGGTTTTTAATTTTCTTTTTTTTATTCGCGGCTGTTTCCTGCAGTAAGGAAAAAAGTGCGGGAGACAGCGTGGAAGTACTCAATCAGGATGAGAAAAAAATAAAAGACGGCTACACCCAAATCGTGTTGCAGGCTGACTTACCGAAAGATAGTCTGTTGTGGTATTTTCAGAAACTGGAAGTATTGCAATCAAAAAAACCTTATTTTACAGCGCTAAATGAATTGAGTAAAGCCACTTATTTTAGAAAAGAGGGTGCATATCTATCAGCTATAACTCATTATGAAAAAGCCCTGGAGGGACTGCCTGAAAATGATAGCGCAACTGATTATGCATTTGTGGGAATGGGAGTCTGTTATAGACATTTGGGAAATTTTCCCAAAGCATTAGCCTGGTTCCAGAAGTCTGTTGAATATGGTGAAAACCAAAAAGACACTTTGCGTTTGGCGGGAACCTATGCTTCGCTGGCGCAGCTTCATTTTGAAAAAGAACAAGAAAATGAAGCCAGAAAATATATTGAACAGGTTTTTCAACTTCAAAAAAATAAAGAAATAGGAAAGCCTTATTTTATTGCTTTGCATACTCTGGCCAATATGGAAGCGAAAAAAGGGAACTATCTCATTGCCATGGATCTGGACAGAAAAGGGATGATACTTGCAGATAAAGCTGGGAATGATGCCGTGAAAATCACGTTTCAGGACAATCTGGCAAGATGTTACTTTAATTATCTGAAGGATTATGACAAAGCGGTTTTTTATTTCAAACAAAATCTCATCATTGATAAAAAGTTAAACAATCCCACTTGGATTGCAGATACGTATATCAATCTTGCAGAGGTAGAAACGGCGAGGGAGAACTATGAAAAGGCACACGAATATCTTCAGGAAGCAATCAATATTTTTTCAGAAACCCAACAATTTAATAACTCCCTGAAAGCATATGCAGCTCTAAAGAGAATATATGAAAAGCAGGATAATTTTAAAAAAGCGCTGGAAACAAACGAAATTTATCTGGAGAAATATAAAAAGCATCTGAACGAAGAAAGCGAGAAATCTTTTGCTGAATACAACGCACTTTTCGAGACCAAAAAGAAAGAAAAAGAACTTTCGGAAACTCAACTTCAGTTGCGAGAAGAAGAATTTCGTTCACAAAGAAAAAACATCTGGCTGCTTTTGCTTGGCAGTCTTATTGTGATTACTTTGGGCATCGTGCGTTATTTGCAGATTAAATCAAGATTAAAACAGAAAAAACTACAGCTCGAAATATCACGGGAATTGCACGATAGTTTAGGTTCGCAGCTTACTTTAATCAGTTCTATTTCAGACAGTCTGAAAAATTCTGCAGAGGTCTTGGATGAGACTATTAATCAAAAAATAAATACATTGTCCGAATTCTCCGAAAATACCATTAATGAATTGAAAAATACCATTTGGGTTCTGAACAGTTCTGAGCTGAAGCTTCACGAGCTCAAGGTGAAACTCCTCAATTTTATTAGTCAGGCGTCTGAAGCACAGGAGAAAGTGAAGTTTCATTTTTCATTTGATATTCAACATGATGTTCAGCTGAATTCCAAGCAGGCTATCAATTTGTACCGAATTTTTCAGGAAATTCTGAATAATGCCATCAAATATTCACAAGCGGAAGATATTTTTGTAGTCGTAGAACAAGCGGCAAATCATCTTTACATAAAAATCAGAGATAACGGAATTGGTTTTAATTGGGAAACCGAAAAAAATAAATCACTCGGTTTAGCGAATATTCAGCAACGCATAATGGAATTAGGCGGGCAATTGGGCATTGAAACATCTGCGGGAAAAGGAACTCAATTTGAAATTACTGTAAAATTATAATGTCAATCAGAACCCTCATTACAGAAGACAGTATAACAGCATTGCGGGCACTGGAAATAAAACTTTCAGAATTTCCCGAAGTGGTAATAAAAGGAACTGTTAACAGTGGACAGGAAGCACTGGATTTTCTTTCAAAAAACCATAGGATAGACATTGTTTTCATGGATATTGAAATGCCCGTAATGAACGGAATACAGGCCACGGAAATCATTAAACAAAAATATCCGCAGATTAAAATTATCATCATTACCATGCATGATGCTGACCATTATGTATTTGATGCAATAAAAGCGGGTGCGGACAGTTATATTTTAAAGGATACCAAAGCTGATAAAGTGTTCGAAACCATCTTGGATACACTAAACGGTGGCGCAGTAATGTCTCCTTCTATCGCGCAGAAAACCCTTAGTTTTCTTCGCGGTTCTTCTTTTTCCGGACATGTTTCTGAAGACGAGAGCCCCCAGCTCTCAGACCGAGAATCAGAAATTCTGGAGCAGATCATGAAAGGACTCACCAACAAAGCCATTGCAGACAATCTTTTTATATCTCCATTTACTGTAAAGAGGCACATCGAAAATATTTACAAAAAACTACATGCTCATAATCGGGTAGAATTGCTTCATAAAGCAAACAAGAAAAAATTTTTGGGCTGAACAGCCCATTGACTGATAGGATATTATGACGCAAATTTGTTGAGTAGTTATCAAAATTAATATGTTCGATAAAGGCATTTTTGATTTTTTTTATTCACTACAACTAAAATTGCCTAATAATCTGTCTAACCCCAAAAATATGTCAATATGAAAAATTTTATTATGAAAGCATTTGTGATTGCTTCCATTACAAGTGTTATCTCATGTACCAATGATAATGATCCTTTACCAATAGTTCCCACAGGAGGTTTAGTTCCCAAAACAATTGAAAGAAGTTATTCGCAAGGATGGCCAACTTCCACGGTTACTTACACCTATGATGGAAATAAGATTAAAGAAATCAACATCAATCCACAACCCGACGTAAGCAAAGGAAAATTTACTTATACCGGCGACAACATCACCAAACTAGAAGTTTTTAGCGGGCCAAATTTTACGCCTTATACTGTAAGTACATTTGAATATGCAAATGACAAACTTTCAAAAGTTACTTCTATTTATAACAGCAATACCACGGTTCGCAATTATACATACAATACAGATGGAACGGTGACAGAAGTAACAACCGGCGCCTATAATTCCAACAAAAAATATACGTTGAGTTCTGGGAACATTGCCAAAACAGAATATTTAGACAACAATGGCAACGTAGTTTCTACAGATACCGCAACTTTTGATGCAAAAAATAATATTCATAAAAACATTACAGGACTTAGCAAAATTTTCAATTTGGAAGGACTTTTCTGGGATTTGATTCAGGCAGATGCCAATAACAGATTGATTTATAACCAGGGTACTATCAATACTACTTATACCTACGAATACAATAGTGACGGTTATCCCACAAAAAGAGTAGAAACAAAAGGAACAAACACCACTACAAGCGTAATAACCTATTAAATTTGATGAAAAACGCGGAAGAGTCGGTTTCATTTGGCCGGCTTTTTTTCTATCAAACATGCCTGGTGAAGGGCTTCATCAAAAGCCCAATTTTTTGATTGTAAATTTTTACTTCTAAAATAATAAATTGTCTAGAGATTTCTAATAAAATTAACTTACCGAGGGCAGAAAATAGATAAAAAATAAGTTTACAGCTTTAATCCGAAAAATATTAAAAAAATGAAACAATTCTATCTTCTGACAATAGTCTTGTCGGTATTTGCCAATGCGCAACTCAGTATAGTAAAGGATGTGACTTTAGCTGGATTAAGTCCTACGTCAAACAAACAAGCTTTCTGGCAAAATAATAAATGGAACGGCAAATATTATTTTGAAGCCGGGACTACCGTTAAATTAGTGGTCACAGATGGTACTGATGCTGGTACTATGATGATTAAAGATTTAGGTATTACTGGCGGAACCATCACTAAGATTATTCCAGCACAGGATTTCTTTTATTTTCAAATAAATGTTATGGTTTTTTCGCCTTCATTTGCAATGCATGACGAACTTTGGAGATCCGACGGGACAGCGGCAGGAACTTTTTTACTGAAAGAATTTAGTAATACCACATCTTATCCTTTGGATATAGGAAGTGATTTATCAGATTATTACAATTATTCCATTCTTGGCAATGAAATATTTTTTTCCGGATATACTACGGCAAGCGGAAAAGAGTTATGGAAATCCGACGGAACCGTTGCGGGGACAGTATTGGTAAAAGATATTACGACAGGAGCAGGAAATACTCCAATGGACGCATTTACGAGATTGGGCACGGATGTGTATTTCTTTACAGGTACTGGTCAACTTTGGAAATCTGACGGAACCAACGCCGGAACCGTCAATATTCCCCTACCTGCAGGATTAGTCGTTTATATGTATAATACCATGGTGGAATTTAATGGTAAATTAATTTTTCTTGGTTATGATGCTACAAATGGTATGGAACCTTGGATTACGGATGGAACTACTTCAGGGACTCATATAATAAAAAACATTTCACCCCAAACAAGCTATTATTACACTTGGAAAAATTTCGCATTTAGAAAAATCCCCGGTGGTGTCCTCCTTCCTATACAGACCACGGGGGACACCTCCAATACTATGCTAACGCTTTGGAAAACAGATGGCACAGATGTCGGCACTGTCCAGCTTTCTCCCACCGATGCTATTCAAGGATCTACATCGGACACTTTTGCTATGAATAATGAAAGCCTTTACACTTACAATGGCGGAACGATGCAAACGATCTTTAAATCCAATTATCAGGAGAACGGTTATCAAATTCTATCCCATACCAATCCTGTAGTAGAGTCGTTCTTTAATTTTAAAAATACGTTGTGGTTCAGTTCCGGATTTATTAATTACACACAAGATCAAAAAGAACCTTGGCGCAGCGATGGGACCCAGGCAGTAAAAACATTCGATATTCGTCCAGGATTATTACCTTCTTTACCTTTCGGTTATTTTGAGATAAACAATAATCTTTTCTTTTTCGCAAATGACGGAAGCGGAAACAAACTGTATAAATTTGTGGGAGATTTTACTTTTAATGGTTCCGTGAATAATAACTGGAGCAACAATGCAAACTGGAATTCGGCAGTAACACCTCTTTCAACTGAAAACGTAACCATACCTGCCACCACCAATGTCATTATTGATGCTGAAGCTTATGCAAACAATGTATTGCAAGACTCCCCGATTAACCTATCAGGTGGAAATTTAAATATTGGTGGAAGCCTTAATCTCGGCGCAAAAATAACGTTAAACGGAAATAATCTCAATCTGAAGGGCTCATCTTCGCAAGTTATAAACGGCAATGCTACCAATTACTTTGTCACGAATGGAACAGGCACCATAAATGTTGAAAATCTGAATGCCGCACGCAGTGCAGTAACGCTGCCAATTGGAACTTCCACAAATTTCAATCCGGTAACCATTTCAAACACGGGAACTTCAGACACATTCTCTGCAAGGGTTTCAGACGGAATTTCAAATGCTCCTAACGGAGTTGTAAATGTTACCTGGGATATTTCGGAAGGTGCTTCTGGAGGAAGCAACGTAAATCTCAACTTTGTTTGGAATGCGGCTCAGCAGAATGCCACCTTCAGTGCGGCTAGCGCAAAGGTCGGACATTACTACAACGGACAGTGGAACCAGGAAAACAGCGGCAGTGTAACCGGCACCGGACCGTATGATATAACTGCGACGGGCATCACCACCTTCTCTCCATTTGGTGTGATGAATTTCGGAGCGCTGGCGACGGCGGAGGTCCGCAATTCATCAGTACACGTTTATCCCAATCCGTTTAGTAATTACCTTCAGGTGGAAACGGAAGAAAATGGCACACTCATGCTCTTTGATGCTTCTGGAAAAGTGATAGATGTTGGCATGGTAAAAAAAGGCAACAACAGGCTGGAGATGGGTGTGATTCCTGCCGGACTCTATCATTACGCTTTGAAAAATCTGAAAGGAGGAACTATAGCTTCCGGTAAACTGCTTAAAAACTAAAACCATGAAAAACATATATATACTGATCGCCCTGGGCGTATTCACTGCCACAAACGCGCAGCTTACATTAGTGAAACAACTTTCGAATGCTGAAGTTCCCAAATATGAAGATGTGGAACTACCACAGATCTTTAACAATAAAATGTATTATATCGGGAAGCCGGCCAACCCGCAGGAATGTAAACTTTATGTAACCGACGGAACCTCAGCAGGTACCCAGCTGTTAAAAGACCTGGGAACTATTTACACCACCGGAAACGGAAACTACAGTACCATAGGATCTTTTAATCAGACAGCAGACCGGCTCTATTTTCTTCGCTCACAACACCTTAACCCTTCTGCCGGGGGTGCCCCCACGGAAATGACTACGGAACTGTGGGTGACAGACGGCACCGCGGCGGGAACCCTGAAGCTCATGAACAAAATCACACCGGTGGTCAATTACAGTGCAGTATCGCCCATTTCTTTATTTGGACGCGGCAGAGTACAGGAATTGAACGATAATTTTGCCGGGAACAAGCTGATTTTCACGGCGTACGATCCCGCAAGTACCACCGTTTCCAACGGAAATCAGATCGCATGGGTGACCGACGGTACCGTAGCGGGAACACAGCCGCTTCTTACCGCTGGCGGAGAGAAAATCTACGGTGGTGGTACAGGTGGTACCAAAGTCAATGGTGAGTATTTTTTCGCAGGCCGTAGTCAGGTCACCACAGATCAGGGCGGGTTTCTGTATAAGACCAACGGAACGGCTGCCGGTACGGTGAAGGTGAATCCAGCTGCTGTCAACTGGTTTGTGGGTTCTCACTTCAGTAAACCCCTTAACGGACAATTCCTGTTCTGGGCTACGGATAATCTGGGCCCATCTTGGAACCAGCAGAATTACGAAATCTGGAAATCCGACGGAACTGCCGCCGGGACACAGCTTTTCTATGAGACGGCCAGTGGCGCAGATTCCAAAAAACCTTATTATGGTAATGTACTCGATTTTGTGAACGATGGCCAGAAGTTTTATTTTATGCTGAAACAGGATCCTGCTAATAATGAGCAGAATGAAGTGTGGACAACGGACGGAACGCTGTCGAATACCAAAAAGATCCGGGATGCCACCAACTATCTGGTTGACTATACCATAGTATCCAACGGGCACATTTTTTTCGAAGAGTTCATACAGTCGCCATCAACCTTCAGATTGGTTCACTCCGACGGTACTGCTTCAGGCACCACGGTGGTATCCACCAAAAATACCAACCGTCCCAGTTTTGCTTTGTATCAGGGAGCGGCCTATTATAAGGACTTTGACCAGATGGTGCCTTATTTTTCTAATCAGGTGGCCGACAATATGGAAGTCTGGCGCAGCGACGGTACGGTGGGAAATACGGCGAGACTTCTAGACGTGCTGCCGGGTACAACTACGGTTTCCTCATATACCATCTCCAACTCTTCAAAACCTACGAATTTCTTCACCCTGGGCGACAGCCTTTATTTCGTGACAGAAAGCCCGAAGAATCTGTATAAATTCAAGGGAGACTACACCTTTAATAACTCCGTGAACGGTAACTGGAGCAACCCTTCCAACTGGAGTGCGGGCGCCGTGCCGGGCTTTACGGATCCTGTAAATATACCTACAGGGTTTACCGTTGTTGCAGATGCCCCCGCCTATGCCGGCAACCTGAGTTTGAATTCGCCACTGAATCTTTCTTCCGGTAATCTGAACATCGGCGGCAACCTTAACCTGGGTGCAAACATTACCCTCAATGCCAACTCCGTCAATCTGGGGCCTGCTGCGCAAGTGGCCAATGGCGGTCCGTCGCAGTATATGGTGACCAACGGCACCGGCACGGTAAATGTGCAGCATCTGAACGCCGCACGTGGAGCGGTTTCCTTGCCCATAGGAACGGCAAACCACTACAATCCCATCACCGTTTCCAACTCCGGTACTCCGGATACATTTTCGGCCAGAGTCTCCGAAGGAATTGCGAATACGACAAACGGTGCCGTAAACGCTACGTGGGATATTTCTGAGGTCACGGCCGGCGGCAGCAACGTAAACCTCACCTTCGGCTGGAATGCGGCGCAACAGAACGTGAACTTCAGTGCGGCCGGTGCAATGGTAGGACATTACTACAACGGGCAGTGGAACCAAGAAAACAGCGGCAGTGTAACTGGCAGCGGTCCCTTTTCGATTACAGCGTCAGGAATTTCCAGTTTTTCACCGTTTGGTATCATGAATTTCGGTGCGTTGGCAACTGTGGAATTTTTCCATTCAAAATTTTCTGTATATCCGAACCCTTTCTATGATGTGTTAAGTATTATGGCAGAAGAAAAAGGGTGGGTTGAGTTCTTTGATCTGTCGGGCAAAATGACAGGCAGGCACAGATTAGAAAAAGGAGAAAACCGGTTAAATAAAGACGCATTGAATCCCGGAATTTATGTTTACCGGATCACCAATGATTCCGGAATAAAGGTTGCTTCGGGAAAAATAATTAAAAAATGAGGATTCCATTAATATAATGAGTGTTTCGCTAAAATAAATAAAACCTTCTCAAATGCCCTTGAGAAGGTTTTATTTGGCGGATTTTTTTCTAAAAATCGTATCCGATTTTAAAACTTATATCGGGAACTATTTGTGTGGAATTTTCTTTTCCCAAGATTTTCCCTACGCCTAATCCCAATTTAAATTCATAATTAAAATTGGTTGCAAAGTTTCTTCTTAATCCCCATGTCGGAACAAAAGAAATCATTGGGGTTACTTGTATGTCTTCAACATTGGAAATGACGAACCAATTCGGGAGGTATTCTACTTTTAGAGAAATATAATTACCCGCATTATTGTTTTGGTTTTTCCCTGCATCTGCTCTTTTTCGCAAATTATAGTAGTATTTTGGTGTTAACGAAATTGCAGGAGTAAGTGCGAAACCCGTTTTATTGTACATATCGCCACCCCAAAGCGAAGGATATAAAGCAAGCTGGCTTCGGAGTGCAAGTTTCTCTGAAAGTTTAGCCTCGTTATATACTTCTGCACCAAACAATCCGATTTGCGTTCCTGTAATAGATTTTTTTACACTACCTGAATCCTGAGCATAAAACATGCTGGACGATATTATTAAAATTGAGAATATTTTTTTCATTACGTTTCATTGTTTTTCGATAGTCCAACTTCCGGATAATTCCCCTATTTTCCAGTTGCCGGCTTTAGTGATGAGGTTGCCCTGTATCATAAAACCGGTAGTTGGTGAGGTAAGGCCTAACAAGGCTCCTGTTTCGAGCACTTTGCCACCTAAATAGTCATCAGTGTTTCTCGTCCCGAAAATACTTCCGCTATTGCCTACTTCTAAAATAAAGGTTCCTTCCTCATCTCCTGTATATGTAGCGACCCAATTTCCTTTGAAAGGCGATTCATAATTCTTCATGGCTTGCCTTTCCCAGTAAGCTTCACAGGAAAGCACGGATAGCAATGCCATTATAATAAACAGATATTTTTTCATTATATACAATTTATTTAAAAAAAACAAAGAAACAGAAATAGAATATGCAGGCAAAATCTTTTTTTTAATTTCTCATAAAATGTCATAATTTTGGCCTCCTGTAAAGTTGAAAAATTTAAATATGCCGAAAGCCCTTCTTTATTTCCTTATTGGAACTGTACTGAGTTTCCTGCTCAATCATTATGTGTTGGGAAGCCAGGGCTGGATGATAGATTTGTACAATGGCACCGCCTTCGGATTGGGTTGGGGAATGGCTTATTTTGTAGACAAACCGGAATGGACATTGAGCAAGAAAATGGGAATTTCTTTTATCGGAATTGCTGTGCTTTTGCTTACAGGATTTCTCTTTTTCGATTTTCAAACTGCCGTTCCGTCGGTCATTAAGTTTTCTACAGTATTTGTAGGATATTATCTCATCGCCAGTTTCAAAAGCTCGAAATCGCTCCGGAATTAAAGGTATTTCCTTATTTATTGAGTAGCAAATAGATTTGGCCGCCCAACTTTATTCAAAGATTACAAAAAGGTTTTCAGATTGAAAAAAAATTTCTACCTTTGCACACCCTTATTGGGAAAATTATGTTTAACCGTAAACAAAAAAGTGTGAATACATTAAGTTACAAAACCGTTTCAGCTAACAAAGCTACCGCTAATAAAGAATGGGTTGTGGTAGACGCTGAAGGGCAACCATTAGGAAGATTAGCTTCCACGGTTGCGAAGATTTTGAGAGGAAAGCACAAAACGAACTTTACGCCTCATGTTGATTGTGGTGATAACGTAATCGTTTTGAATGCTGGGAAGATTACTCTTTCAGGAAACAAGTGGGCAGATAAAACGTACATCTGGCATACAGGATACCCTGGTGGTCAGAAGTCTCAGACTGCAGAAGAGCTATTGAAAAAAGACCCGATGAAGGTTTTGGAAAAATCTGTAAAAGGAATGCTTCCGAAAAACAAACTGGGATCTGCTATCTTTAAAAATCTTTATTTATATGAAGGTACAGAGCATAAGCACGAAGCTCAGCAGCCAAAAACTATTAATGTTAACGAATTTAAATAACAAGTATGTCTACAGTTCATAAAATCGGAAGAAGAAAAACATCGGTAGCCAGAGTTTATGTGAAGCCGGGAACGGGAAACTTCGTAGTAAACGGAAAAGATGCTAAGGATTATTTTTCTACAGACGTGATGGTTTATAAAGTAAACCAGCCTTTTATTCTTACTGAAACTGCAGGCCAGTATGATATTACCGTAAACGTTTTCGGAGGTGGTAATACAGGACAGGCTGAAGCCATCAGACTGGGGATTTCCAGAGCGCTTTGCGAAATAAACGCAGAATTCAGACCACTTTTGAAGCCTCATGGTTTATTAACCAGAGATGCAAGAATGGTGGAAAGAAAGAAACCAGGTCAGAAGAAAGCAAGAAAGAGATTCCAATTCTCAAAACGTTAATATATGCTGTCGGCTGTATGCAATCTGCTTTCAGCTTACCATATTACGAACAATTTATTAAATTATTACGCTGGAAGCTGAAAGCTGAAGCAACTAACAAATTGCCCCGTTTAGTTTAGCATCCAAACTCTTCTCCCATCTAAAGAAAAGTTGATTGCAAAAAAGCGGAACGTAAACTAAAAACAAAAAAGAGACATGGCAAAAGCAAATGTTAAAGACCTTTTAGAGGCGGGTGTACACTTCGGTCACATGACAAGAAAGTGGAACCCAAATATGGCTCCATACATTTTTATGGAGAAAAACGGTATTCACATTATCGACTTACATAAAACAGCAGTAAAACTGGACGAAGCGTGCAACGCTTTAGAAAAAATTACTTCTTCAGGTAAAAAAGTTCTTTTCGTAGCGACTAAAAAGCAGGCGAAAGAAATAGTGGCAAAACACGCTGCTGAACTGAATATGCCTTACATTACTGAAAGATGGCCCGGAGGAATGCTTACGAATTTCGTAACCATCAGAAAGGCTGTTAAGAAAATGAACGATATCGATAAAATGAAGAAAGACGGAACTTTCGAAACTTTATCAAAAAAAGAAAGACTTCAGGTTGACAGACAAAGAGCTAATCTTGAGAAAAACCTGGGTTCCATCGCTGACATGGTGCGTTTGCCTTCAGCTCTTTTTGTGGTAGATATCATGAATGAGCACATCGCGGTAACTGAAGCTAAGAAATTGGGAATTCCTGTATTTGCGATTGTAGATACAAACTCTGACCCGAGAAAAGTGGATTTCGTTATTCCGGGGAATGATGATGCTTCCAAATCAATCGACATGATTCTTTCTGTAGTATCAGATTCCATCAAGGAAGGACTTTCTCAAAGAAAAGCTGACAAAGAAAAAGCAAAAGAAGAAGGAGAAAAAGTAACTGCTGATGCAGATACTGATTTCGATGCAGAGTAATTTGCTTTAAAAATAATTAATATTCATCTCCCTGAAAGCCAGGGAGATTTTTTTATTTATATCACAATTAATGTTTACTTTTGTTTCCCTTTTTTGAATCATGATGAAAAGAAATTTTATTCTCATTTTTATATTTCTGTGGAGTCTTTTCTCTGCACAATTAGATACCGATCACTGGTTTGCACCCATGGCAGCTAAAGCCGGAACTGGCGGATTTACAAGTTATCTTTATCTTTCCACCAATGAAGTAACTCCGTTTACGGTCAGTATTTATAATGACAATTCCCTGTACACTACTATACAGATCAGCAAAGGAAATCCCGCCCAGGTATATATTCCTGCAGGTCTAATGATGGGGATTTATCAAAGTGAGCTGTTTATTCCGTCGCAGAAAGGATTGAATGTAAAAGGGCCGAAGAAATTTTTTGCCAATTATCGTTTTTCAATACCGAATCACGCTGAAATTATTACTTCGAAAGGCCTGGCGGGATTAGGAACCACTTTTTATGCTGCGATGGCGGCCAACACAGGAACAGCTGCTTATGTAAATTCCACTATAGGTGTTATTGCTACAGAAGACAATACCGTGGTGACGGTTTCGGGATATAATCCCAATGTTATTTTTTCCGACGGAACCTCTTCGCCAACGAAAGTTTTTACGTTAAATAAAGGTCAATCGTATATTCTGGATGCTATCAGCTCAACAAGTTTTTATAACCTAGACGGATTGATAGGAGCGAAAATATCTGCAACCAAACCCATTTCTGTAACCAACGGGAATTTCAACGGGATTTATACCAATCAGAATTTCAGCAATAATGATATTCTGATGGATCAGGCTGTTCCGGTGGAAAGACTCGGAAATAACTTTGTGGTGGTAAAAGGAAATGCACCGGTAAGCTCCGGAATGGAAACCTTATTGGTGGTGGCAACACAGGATAATACCCAGATTACCGTTAACGGTAATCCCACAGGAATTACTCTGAATGAAGGAGATCACACCATGATTGACGGGAATAATTATGTGCATCAGGGAAACAATAATTATAACATGAGCGTCAGCACTTCCAAAAATGTGTATGTGTATCAGTTGCTTGGCGGTACATCTTCAGGAAGCGTCCATGCAGCCGGAGGATTTAATTATATTCCGCCGCTCAGCTGTTTTCTACCTAATAAAGTGGATGAAATCGGATTTATCAACAATATCGGAATTACAACTTATAATACCAAGCTGAACATTATTACCCAAACCGGAGCAAGCGTTACACTCAACGGAACGCCCATTTCCGCATTGAATGGTCCTTATTCTGTAGCCGGAAATACAGATTGGGTGACTTATTCCGTGCCGAATGTTACCGGAACTGTTACCGTTCAGTCCACCAAATCGGTGACTGCAGGAATTGCCGGCGGAAGTGGAGCGGTGGGATATGGTGGCTATTTTGCGGGATTTTCATCCGTTCCTGTGATTGTGAAAACGGGCGATTGTTATGCAGGAATTTTACTTCAGGTAGATAACAGTTACGATGCTTACCAGTGGTATCTGAACGGAAATCCGATTCCGGGAGCGAACAATTACACGATTAATCCGGAGCTTTACGGTGCCGGAAATTATACCGTGCTGATCACAAAAAACAACTGTGAATCTAAACTTACTGAAGTTTATCAATATACTCTTTGTCCGCCTCTTGCGGTTCATCAACAGACTATGGGATCGTGTAACTCACTTCAGATTTTCCCTGTTTTTACCAATTCTTCACAGACAATAGTGCCGTCACTTACTCAGATTATAGCACCGCCAGCGATAGGAAATGTTTCTGTCAATTCCACTTCAGGAGTAATTACGTATACACCTCCTGCAGGACTTACTGCCGATGCGCAAACTACTTTTGTGTATTATATTCAGGCAGCCGGAACCAATGCGGATTTTGAATATATCCGTGTAAATATTGATATTGATGTGCTTCAAACCACAAATGCGTCAATCACTTCCTGTGGTGATGCGAACGGAAATGGTCTTTTTGATCTTACTTCGGTCAGCGTAACTCCGGATCCTGCAGCAACAGTTACCTATTTTACCAATTCCAATTTAACAGGAGCTATTTCGAATCCGACCTCTTATCAAGGGACCGCGGGTATTGTATATGCAAATGTCACTTCCTCTTTCGGATGTTCAAAAATGGCTGAGATTCAGCTTACTGTAAATCTGTCTCCGAATATTACCGCTTCCAATTTCAACGGAATTTTATGTGATGATGATTTTGATGGAACGATCTCGGTCGATTTTCAAACCATTACGCCTCAGATTGTATCGAATGCCAATTTGTTCAATGTAAAATATTATACCAATCAAGCAGATGCCAATGCGGGAAACAACAATAATTTACCCAACAACTGGAGCTTTACTGCAGCTACAACAGTGTATGTAAGGGTAGAAAGTGCAGCAGGAAATTGTCCGCCTGCATTGGATCAAATTAATTTTAGTTTTGGAAACAGAATTACACCGATTGCCTCTCATCATTCTGCCATCGTTTGCGATGCGGATGGAAACGGTTCAGAATCCGTGAATCTTTCTACATATCAGAATGCTTTTACTGCAGATCCTGCGGTCACTTTTAGCTATCATAATTCTCTTGCGAATGCGCAGAATAACGTGAACGCTCTTCCCGCTACGCAAACCATCACCGGAACGGCAACCTATTTTATCAGGCTTCAGCATCCGACAGAATGTGTCAATGTAGTACAATTGAACCTGAATCTTGAAACCATTCAAATGACTGCAGCGACTTTGACTTCCTGTGAAACCACCGCAGGAAATGGAATTTTTAATCTTACTTCTGCCAATGTAACTACAAATACAGGTGTAACTTATTCGTATTTTTCCAATGCTGCCCTTACGAATGTGATCAATAATCCGACAAATTATACTTCGGCGAATGCCACTGTTTATGTTCAGGTGACTTCTCCGAATAGCTGTTCAGCGGTTACAACGATTGCGCTTTCTGTGATTCCTTCACCGAATATAAATACCGGAAATTTTAATGGCCTTCTTTGTGACAATAATTTTGATGGAAATATAGAAGTGAATTTTAATTCCGTCACGCCTCAGATTGTAAATAATGCCAATCTTTTTACCGTAAGATATTATTTAAGTCAGGCCGATGCCAATGCAGGAAATAATAATACACTTCCCGCAAACTGGAGTTACAGCTCTCCCACAACGGTTTATGTTCGGGTAGATACTATTTCAGGGAACTGTACTGCGGTTTTCGGACAGATCAGTTTTGGTATTGGTGAAAAGATTCCTTTATTGATCCGGGACGGCTATTCAGAATTGTGCGATGACAATCTGGATGGTGTATTGCAGGTAAATTTGAACAGTTATAAAAATTTATTTACGGCTAATCCCGCTGTTGCGATGACTTTTTATCTCACCCTTGCAGATGCGCAAAATGCCGCTAACGCTATTAGTTCTACACAAACACTGACAGGCCTCAACGAATTTTATGTTCGTTTTGAAAGCAATTCAGGATGTCCGAACACCGCAAAATTAAGCCTGAAACTGAAAGTTCCAAAGGAGTCAGCAACGCTTACAGATCAAATTATTTGTCCGGGCGGAACAACCATTCTTGATGCAGGACCCGGTTTTTCAAAATACTTGTGGAGTACCGGAGCCGTTACGCCTTCTATTAATGTAGGAGTAGGAAATTATTATGTAGATTTGAATTTCGATGGCTGTGTTTATCGCCAGTATGTTACTGTTTCACCTTCCGTTGCTCCTGTAATTGATAAAATTGAAATAAAAGGAACTACGGCTACTGTTTTTGTCTCTGGAGCTACCGCACCTTATCAGTATTCACTGGACGGGATTACGTATCAGTCTTCCAATGTTTTTAACAATCTGCCGAAAGGGCCGCATACGGTTTACGTCATCTCTGCGGAGAAATGTATTCCCGTGACACAGAAATTTCTGATTTTAAATCTCATTAATGCCATTACTCCTAATAGTGACGGCATCAATGATGTGCTGGATTATTCAGATCTCAAGTCGAAAAGCGATGTTTCTATCGCAATCTACGACCGTTATGGGAAACGTATATTCAGTTCAGATTCCAATAACTATATTTGGAATGGCACCCTGAACGGGTATCCGCTCAGTACCGGAACGTATTGGTATATTTTGAAATGGAGAGAGCCCGGAACTGTTGAAAAAGTGGAATATCATGGTTGGGTTTTGCTGAAAAACAGGGAGTAACGAAAAATTTATTGGGTATATTCTTCATTTATTGAGAAATTATTATAAATTTGTGAACATTGATTTTTTTACTTAAAACAATTATTATGAGAAAACTTTTACTTTACTTAATGACTTTCGTGCTGTTCAGTGCCAATTTACAGGCGCAGTACGATAATGAGCACTGGATAGCACCTTACGCTGCCAGCACTACCGGATACACACATGGTCTGTATTTTTCCACTGATTCCACTACTCCTTTTGATGTAGAGGTTTATAGCAACAATGTGGTGGTTCACACCATTACTGGTCTTGCGAAAGGTGCACCTAAAGTGTGGCAATTTACCTCCGCTCAAGCCGAGGACTATATTTATGGGCGGACAGCTGCAACAAATCCCCCGAATCCACAAGGACTAAGAGTAATTAATAAAGGATTTTACATTAAATCTCCAAGTGAAAGGAAGTTTTATGTATCTATGAGAATGTATCAGGGTGCTCACTCTGAATTCTTAACTTCTAAAGGTAAAGCAGGAATTGGAACACTGTTTTATGCGGCACCTGCACCTCTTACAGGTACAACTGCTTCTATGAATTTTACGACTGGTATTATGGCCACTGAGAACAATACTACTGTAACAGTGGATGGATATGATCCTGGTGTGAAGTTTGTTGATGGTCCTGCCACTTCACCGCCAAGCTACACTTTTACTCTGAATAAAGGACAATCGGTTTTATTCGCCGGTTTGGCAAACCATGCTCCTAACCGTGAAGGTTTTATCGGGGCTAAAATTGTTGCTGATAAACCCATTAACGTTACCAACGGGAATGCCAACGGAATGTTTGGTACTTCTAATACAGGTTCAGGTAGTGACCTGATCATGGATCAGTCAGTACCTAAAGAAAAATTAGGTAAGACGTTCGCCATGGTAAGAAGTTTAACCTATCTGGGAGACCCGAATAATATGGAAGGAGGCCTTATTGTAGCTACAGAAGATAATACACAAATCTTTTTGAACGATGGTGTTGCCGCAGTAGCCACTATTAATGCAGGAGAACATTACCGTATTTTAAGCAACCATTATGTAAACCAAGGCGGTAGCGGGCATTATAATATGTACATCAGTACCACGAAAGATGTGTATTTATATCAGTTATTAGGTACTGGTCAGACCAGCTCCGGAAGTAATACCGGTGGATTTAATTACATTCCGCCATTAAGCTGTTATCTACCCAGAACGATTGATGAAATTGGGAATATTCATCAGATGCCTGGAATGACCGGGAATGCTGATCTTAAATTAAATATTATCACCGAAGCAGGTGCTGTAGTAACAGTGACCAGCAATAATAATCCCATTATTCCGCAAGGTCCTTATGCGGTTTCAGGAAGTCCAACTTGGGTCACTTATGAAGTGCCTAATATCACAGGTAATCTCGCTATTACTTCTACTAAAGCAGTAACCGCCGGAATTAACGGGGGATGGAGCACCGGAGGATGGGGTGGTTATTTTGCCGGTTTCTCATCAAGGCCGATCATTGAGAAGCAAACGGGCGAATGTATCCCGGGAGTGGTTATAGGTGTGGATGATATTTACGAAACTTATCAGTGGTTCTTAAATGGTACTCCAATTCCAGGAGCGAATACCCATACCCTTACCCCAACTACACCAGGAGAATATACCTTAACGGTAAGTATTCAGGGATGTAATCCTGTAACAACAGAGATATTTAAAGTGTTTCCTTGTTATACAAATACTACCATAACGGGGAATGTTTGTGGTTCTAAAACATATCAGGTTGAGTTTACCAACTCGACGCAAACATTAGACCCGGCGTCTATTACCATCACTATACCGCCAGCAAACGGAACTGCGATGATCGATACGGCTACCAACACGATTACTTATACTCCAAATGTTGGATATTTAGGGCCAGATACTTTCACTTATGAGTTCAATAGTGATGTCCCTATATTTTTTGATAAAGAAATTGTAAAAGTTGATGTTAATGTTGTTCTCCTGGAAACTTATGAAGACAGCCTTACTGCATGTCCGTACAATGGAGTTGCAACCTACGATCTTACAACAGTAGATGTTACTGCATTTGCTACGAATCCGACATTTCAGTTTTATCCAACATTGACAGATGCGGAAAACCAGACAAACGAAATTGTATATCCTAATGCTTATGTGTCTGCCTCTGGAAGCGCATTTGTAAGGGTAACAACGCCCGAAGGCTGTTTCGAATTTGCAAAAATAAATTTATTTTTCTACGACCAGCCTGTTGTAAATGATGCAGTTCTGAGTTCTTGCTTTATTCCTGAGAATCCAACGACAGCGGAGTTTGATCTCACTACGGCAAACGTTGGAGCACTCCCTGGCGTACCGGTGAAATATTATCCATCGATGGCAGATGCAGAAAATAATACCAATGAAATTCAAAATCCATTTGTATATGTTTCTCCCACATCGGCAGCTTATGTACGCGTCTTCACAGAAAATGGATGTTATTCTATCGCTAAAATTTCTTTGAACGTTATTCAACCGAATTATTCAACAGTATTAGTAGATAAAATTATCTGTATTGAAGGCAGAACTACCTTAGATGCAGGTCCGGGATTCCAGTCTTATCTTTGGAGTACAGGAGCTACCACGCAGGAAATTACAGGAGTAGGCGTTGGTGAATATTGGGTAATTCTTTATTCTGAAGGTTGTCCAACGATTCAAACCGTAAAAGTTCACAAAGCACCTGAAGTGGTGATTAGTAATATTGAAATCAATAACAATACGGTAACCCTTACTGTATTAGGTGGAGAACAGCCGTATCAGTATTCTCTGGATGGAGTTACCTGGCAAGATTCGAATGTGTTTACCGAGCTTCCAAGAGGACAAAATATTTTCTACGTGAAAGATTCTTTCAACTGTACTCCGGTAATGGTGGAAGTAACGGTTCCAAACTTGGTGAATGCCATCACTCCTAATGAAGATGGTGTGAACGATGTGCTGGATTATTCCGCACTCAGATACAAGGAAAACCTTACGTTATCTATCTATGACCGATATGGAAACCGTGTTCACGTTGCAGATAAGAACAACAACTACATGTGGGACGGAAGATTCGGAAATAAAAGAGTATCTACCGGAACGTACTGGTATCACATTTCATGGAACGAGCCGGATGCAGCCAAAACCCCTGTAAAACACACAGGATGGGTAATGGTGAAGAATATTGAATAATCATCAATTATAATTTAATAATGAAGCACGGCAAATTGTCGTGCTTTTTTATTGAGAAAATCTTTAATTTGATTAAATAATTTTTAACTTTGTAAGTCACTCATTCTCAATTATGAAAAAACTTCTATCTTTTTTACTATTTCTTTTTTTATATAACGGCCTTCTGGCACAGCTGGACAGAGAGCATTGGTTTGCTCCCCTGGTTGACCGGACTGGTAATCCTAATCCTTATCAGAAACTTTATCTTTCTACGAACCGGACGACTCCGTTTCCAGTAAGTATTTATAACAATAATACCCTTATCGGAACGGTGACCATCAGCAAAGGGAATCCACAAAAATTTGATGTTCCGCGGCAGCATATTATTACAACACAACAAAGTGATCTGTTCACTCCGATAACAAAAGGGCTTTATGTGCAGGCGGAATTTCCTTTTTATGCCAATCTCCGATTTTCGGTTTTTAATCATGCGGAAATCGTTACTTCAAAGGGAATTGCTTCTACGGGGACACTGTTTTATACAGCAGTAGCACCTATTATGGTGCAGAATCCTATTCTGAATTTTATGACGAGTATTCTCGCTACAGAAAACAATACTACCGTCACCGTTTCAGATTACGCACCCGGGATACAGTTTTCCAACGGAACTACAGGAGCCGCGGTTCCATCCCTGACTTTTGTTCTGAATAAAGGGCAGTCTTATATCATAGAAGGTTCTGGTTCTGTGGCGGCAAACGGTACAGGTTTCATTGGAAGTAAAATTGTTTCAGATAAGCCTGTGAATGTGACGAATGGGAATTTTAACGGACAATATGCGGGAGCTATCGCTACAAGCTCTGATATTCTGATGGACCAGTCGGTGCCCGTCAGCAGGTTAGGAAATACTTTTGCATTGGTAAAAGGAAATGGCAGTATCGGGAATAATATGGAAGGCGCCCTCATCATCGCTACCCAAGATAATACGCAAATATTTGTGAACAATGAGGGTTTGGTTGCGACTATTAACGAAGGTGAATATTATCGCGTACCCGAATCAAAATATATTCTTCAGGGGAATAATCACTATAATTTATACATTTCCACCTCTCATAATGCGTATGTTTATCAGCTTTTGGCTGGTTTTGACGGGGCCGGCGTGTCAGTAGCAACCGGTGGTTTTAATTTTATTCCAGCCCTGAACTGCTATCTTCCGAAACAAATTGATGAACTCGGATTTATTGATGAGAATCAGGTTCATTCCAATGCAAATCCTACGGGTGTTTTGAATATTCCAACCAAACTCAACCTTATCACGGAAGTAGGTGCTGTAGTTACCATCAATGGAGTGCCACCTCCGGCCGGAACAGGCCCTTTCAACATGTCGGGAACTACTAATTGGGTTACGTATGGAATTCCCAATGTTTCTGGCCATATCACCGTCAATTCGAGCAAGGCTATTACAGCAGGAATTAATGCAGGAACCGATGCTGTGGGATACGGAGGATTCTTTGCCGGATTTCCTACGCAACCGGTAATTATCGCCACAGGAACCTGTATTCCGGGAATTACGCTTACAGTAGATCCTATTATTTATGACAGTTATCAGTGGTATCTTAACGGGTCATTAATTCCCAATGCTACCAATCCTTCATTTACACCTACACTTCCTGGTTTTTATACCGCTTCAGTTACCATGGGAAGCTGTGCACCATTAGTTACTGAGCCTCATAAAGTTGAAAAATGTATGGTGAATTCTTCTGAACAATATACCCTTTGTACCAATCAAGAAATTACGCCCGCTTTTTCATCGGTGAGTATTCCTCAAGCTATTGACATTTCAACCATTGCAATTATTTCACAACCTACATTGGGAACGGTTACGATAAATCCCACAACCGGGCAAATTGTATATACTGCTAACGCTCAGAGTGTAGGTGTAGATACTTTTACTTATACGTTCTGTGGCAATCATCCGGATTTTCCCGAATGTGAAACGGTTACAGTTACACTTAATATTGCTCAGGTATTGGTAAACAATGCGACGGTAAAAGGCTGTGAAATCCAAGGACAGGGAACTTTTAATCTGACTACCGCTAATGTAACGACGCAATCCCCGGTTACTATTACCTATTATCCAACGCTTGCAGATGCTCAAAATGAAAATCCTGCAGCGCTCATTACTAATTCTACAGCATATGTTGCTGCTCCCGGAACTGCGTTTGCCGTGGTGAAATCGCAGGAAGGTTGCAAAAGTATTGCGCAGATTACTTTAGAACTATTTCCTTTGGCGGTAGTGGCTGATTTTACGGGAAGTTTTTGTGATGACGATCTGGATGGGAATATCAATGTAGATCTGTCCACCATTACTCCGCAGATATTGCCGAACGCTGGATATTTTACTGTTCGGTATTATGCTAATGTATCTGACGCCAATGCAGGAAATGCCAATGTGCTGCCTTTGTTATGGAGTTATACTGCAGATACCATCATTTACATTCGTGTAGATTCTCCGGACGGTTGTCCTGCTGTAATAAAACCTTTGAATTTTCTTGCTGGAACGAAAGTTCAATTGCTTTCAGACAACATGAATCAGAGTGTATGTGATGTCGATTTAGACGGAATACAACAGGTAAATCTCTCAACATTTTTATTCCATTTTACTACAGATGCTTTGGTGACGGCTACTTACTACGCCTCTCAGTCCGATGCACAACAAGCGGTAAATCCAATTTCATCAGCGGTAACTGTGAATGTTCTGGAAACATTTTACATCCGCTTTGAAAGACCAAACTTTTGTCCAGTTGTCGGAATTTTGTCTATTTATATTAAAGTGCCTAAAAAATCTGATACGCTTGCAGATCAGGAAGTTTGTCCGGATACAAAAGCACTTCTGGATGCAGGCGATAATTTTGAAAGTTATCTCTGGAGTACAGGTGAAACCACCCAAACCATTCTTGCAGGCGCAGGAACTTATTGGGTTGATCTTACTTTTGATGGCTGTGTTTATCGCCAATCGGTTACCGTTTCAGAGTTGGAAGTTCCGGTCATTACTGCGATAGACATTCAGAAAGGAAATATTACGGTAACAGTAACCGGCGGTTATCCACCTTACGAATATTCGATAGATGGCTTTCAATGGCAGACTTCCAATGTTTTTCTGGGTCTTCCAAGAGGAGAATATACGCTGTACGTAAGAGATTCCAGCAGATGTGGAGTCATCACCATGGATTTCTCCATTATCAATCTTATTAATGCCATTACGCCTAATGAAGATGGCCTGAATGAAACGATTGATTATTCATCTCTGATGTCTAAAAAGGATCTGGTTTTTAAAATTTATGACCGTTACGGAAAAGAAGTTTTTGTGGGAACTCCCGCAAACAAATATACTTGGGATGGCATATTTCAGGGAAGACGCGTTCCTACTGCAACGTATTGGTACATTCTTCAGTGGCGCGAATTGGGCACAGTTACCGTAACCAAACACACCAGTTTCCTTTTGGTGAAAAATGTATCAAAATAGAAATCAACAAGAGCATCGAAAGGTGCTCTTGAATTTGATGGAAGCGTAAAATAGACCAAAAAAAAGGCAGCGAAGATCAATTTCACTGCGCTATTTTTTCGGTAAAATTTAAACAAATTCTTTTTTAGAAAAACTTTCCGCGCTGCCTCATGTGAGGATTGTGCATGTGTTTTTGCATGGAAGGCATTTTCAACTGTTCCTTCATCATTTTAATCTGATCGGTCATTATTCCCGCAGAATCCAATTTGCGTGCTTCTTCCAATAGCTTTTGTCCTTCCTGTTTTCTCCCTTTTGAAATGGCTGAAGCAGCAAGATTCAGCGTGGCCATCGCCCGGTCCTGTTTCATGTTCAGTCCGTATTCCAAAGCTTTTTTCATGTAAGGTTCTACTTTCGCGGGATTATCCTGAGCCAGCGTTAGCCCGGAAAGGTATTGAAAATATCCATATTGTGACCGGTGTAATACCGTTTGATAATTCTGAATCTTAGAAAGCCATTGCACAGCCTTCGCCATATTTTGTTTCCGTATCTGCCAGAAGGCCAGCAATATAAATTCGTTTTTGAAAAAAAGAAATATCGGAAAAGCGGAAAGCAGTAAAACAACGACTCCCCAACCTGTCTCTCGGGTAAAAAACATCATGTAAATTCCAAGTACTATGAGCAGAGCAGCAATAACCAGTTTTATATACTTATTCATCAGTTAAAATTTTAGAAGTGCAAAGATAAGAATTTTGAGACGGACAGCCCTGATTCTGAGTAGTGGTTTTTCATTCCGTTATCGTCTTTCGTACGATTGAAAATACATGTTGTACGGATTCTTGTCATCTTTTTCGATAAATTCTTCCTGTGTTTTTTTCCATATTTTCTCGTCAATTTCAGGAAAAAAAGTATCCGCTTCAAAATGGGCATCAATTACCGTTACTTCCAGTTTATCTATGATTTCCATGGTGCTTTTGAACAGTTCAGCACCACCAATGATGAAAACTTCTTCATCAATTTTTTTAGCGAATTTCAGGGCTTCCTTCACGCTTCCAACAATCAGAATTCCTTCTTGAAACCAGTCTGTTCTTCTGCTCACCACAATATTCGTACGGTTGGGCAAAGGTTTTCCGATGCTTTCGTACGTTTTTCTACCCATGATGATGGGGTGTCCTTCCGTTATATTTTTAAAATGTTTGAGGTCTCGGGGCAGGTGCCAAATCAGTTGATTATCATATCCTATTTCGTTTCCTAATCCCATGGCCACTACAGCTGTTGTCATTTTTATGTATTTTTTACAAAATTAGCACATAATTTGTATATTTGATCAGCTAATTTTCACAACATTTTATAAAATAAACTATGAAAAACAAAGGTTGTTTAAGTGCAGGAACCTTAGGTATTGCACTTCTCGTTATTCTTGGGCTATTGCTCGTTTGGGGAGTTCCCAAGTATAATAATCTCGTAAAACAGGAACAAAATGTGAACACCAAATGGAGTAATGTAGAAACGGTGTATCAAAAAAGAGCGAATCTGATTCCGAATCTGGAAAGAACGGTGAAATCGTATGCGCAATTTGAGCAGGAAACCCTTACTGGTGTCGTTGAAGCCCGATCAAAAGCTACTTCTGTCACCATCGATCCTACCAATATGACTGAAGCCGATATGGCAAAATTCCAGGCTGCACAGGGAGAACTCAGCGGTGCGTTAAGCCGTTTGATGGCTGTTGTGGAGCAGTATCCTAACCTGAAAGCAGATCAGCAATACACGAATTTTCAAAGAGAATATACCGCTATTGAAAACAGTATCCGCGCGGAAACGGTAACCTACAACGGATCGGTGCAGGAATACAATACCACTATCAAATCGTTCCCGACTAATATTTTTGCCAATTTTACTAATTTTAAAGAAAAACCTTTATTCAAAGCTGCTGCTGGTGCAGAAAATGCGCCTGAAGTTTTCACTGAATAAAAAATCATGAGTAATTTCCTTACACACAGGCAAATGGCTTCTCTCGTGGAAGCCATTAAAACTGCCGAAAATCATTCTTCCGGAGAAATCAGGGTTCATATTGATTCCAATTCTGAGGATGATAATGCAAAGACCGCTTTTGAAATCTTCCGAAGCCTGAATATGCACAAAACGGAAGAAAGAAATGCAGTGCTTTTTCATATTAATTTTGATAAAAGATACCTTACCATTGTCGGTGACGAAGGTATTCACAAAAAAGTGCATCAGCATTTCTGGGATCGGATGCACGATGAAATAACCTCAGCATTTGCCCGTGGAAATTATTTTGAAGCCTTGGAGGAAGCTATTCTGAAAACAGGAACCGAGCTGAAAAAACATTTTCCCATCAACGGAAACAACCCTAATGAACTGTCCAATGAGATCAGTTTTTCTTAAATTATTCTTTTTATTTGCCGTTGCCACTTTCTTTGTCAGCGCAGCGGCACAGTATAAAATACCAGAAAAACCGGCGATTCTTTATCCGGTGTATGATGAAGCTGGGCTTCTAACGGACTCTGAAAAAGAATTGCTGAATCAGAAACTAATTAAATTTGAGGATTCTACTTCTACGGAAATTATGGTAATCATCATCCCGAAAACCAAGGGTGAAGATGTCAATTTCGTAGCATGGCAGTTTGGTGAACAATGGAAAATCGGAAAGAAAGAAAAAGACAACGGTATTGTTTTTCTTGTTGCTTCTGAAGACAGAAAAATGTCAATACAACAGGGTCGGGATGTGGAGAAATATCTGACAGCTTCGGTTGCCGGACAAATCATCGATTATATCGTCGCCCCGAATTTCAAACAGGGACTTTGGTATGAAGGAATTAACCGCGGAACAACGGCGTTGATGGAAACCGTGCAGGGAAAATATAAACCGATTGTTTCAAAAGATTCTTCCGAGGGCGGCGGAATCGGTTTTTTAAAAATTCTTTTAATTGCTGTTATCGTCATTATCATTCTGAGCAGTATTTTCAGGAACCGTGGTGGCGGTGGCGGTAATGATGACGATGATGTGATCCTTTCCCGACGCGGAAGAAGATCCTATCCCGGCGGATTTTTTCCATTTCCGATGGGTGGTGGTTTTGGTGGCGGTATGAGTCGCGGCGGTGGTTTTGGTGGCGGTGGTTTCGGCGGATTTGGTGGCGGCGGAAGTTTTGGTGGCGGTGGTGCATCCGGAGGCTGGTAAAAACCGTAGCTTTGCAAATTATATGAAAAATGCAGCACTGTTCAGATTGCATCTGATCGTATTTCTTTGGGGATTTACGGCGATTATTGGAAAACTGATTACAGCAGATGCGCAAACTCTGGTGTTTTACCGGATGCTCTTTGCCGCAGCAATTTTGTTTGTTTTTATCAGATTTATACAGAAAAAATCGCTTCATGTTCCAAAGAAGCTCATGTACCAGTTGGTAACTATTGGTGGATTCATGGCGTTTCACTGGCTTTGTTTTTTTTATTCGATTAAAATATCCAATGTTTCCATCGCATTAAGTTGCCTTTCGCTTTCCACCCTGTTTGCAGCTATTCTCGAACCGATTGTTTTTAAACGAAAAATAGATCTTCCCGAAGTTATTATCGGAGTGGTCATTGTACTTTGTATTTCCCTGATCTTCAATGTAGAATTCCGATACAAAGAGGGAATTTTCTATGGAATTCTGGCGGCACTTTTCGGTACCGTTTTTTCCGTGTTCAATGGCAAACTGTACGGCAGAACCAGTTCGGGAAATATTATTTTTTATGAAATTTTCGGTGGTTTTCTCATTGTGGCGTTATTTTCAGTCTTATCCGGACAAATCGCTGAGGTAGTGGATCTCAGTTGGAGAGACCTCGCACTGGTAGTACTGTTGGCCGGAGTTTTCACTGCGTTTCCCATGTTGGAATCTGTTAACCTGATGAAGTATATTTCGCCGTTTACACTTGTTCTTACAGTAAATTTAGAACCCGTATACGGAATTATCCTTGCTTTTTTTATCTTTGGAGAATCGGAACAGATGAGTACTTTATTTTATATAGCGTCATTTGTTATGATTTTGGCAATTATTATCAATGGAATTTTAAAATCGAAAAGAACCAAAAAGAAACTAAACTCCGAAATCCAATGAAAAAATTACTAGCATTATTCATATTTACAGGAGTATTGGCTGATGCTCAGATCGTTCGTAAATATTCCAATGAATTTCTAAATATCGGTGCCGGAGCCAGAGGTCTCGCTATGGGTGGTGCTGTGATCAGCAGCCAAAATGATGTGTATTCCCCCATGTGGAATCCTGCAGGTTTGCTTGGAATAGAAAAAGACTGGCAGGGAGCGGCCATGCACGCAGAATATTTCGAAAGTATCGCCAAATACGATTATATCGCCTATGCAAAAACACTTGAAGACAGCGGCGGTGTCTTCGCTGTTTCTGTAGTGCGGTTGGGTGTGGATAACATTCTGAATACTACTCAAATGATAGATACTGAAGGAAATATTGATTACGACAGAATCACCAAATTTTCTCAGGCAGATTATGCTGCGCTGGTTTCCTACGCTTTTAATCCGGGAGGAAATCAGAAAATTTCTGCCGGTGTCAATGCTAAACTCGTGTACAGAAATGTGGGAAAATTTGCCAATGCTTTTGGTTTTGGGTTCGATGTGGGTGCTATTTATCACTCAGACAGTGGATGGAATTACGGAGCGATGCTTCGGGATGCGACAACTACCGTTAACTTCTGGAATGTAGATCAGAAAGAACTTTCCGCCATCGTAAATGGTGAAGAATTCAACCCTGCACCGAAAGACAAAATGGAACTTACGATGCCTAAACTCAACATCGGAGCCAGCAAAAATTTTGACATTACCCAATATATTTCCATTCTTCCGGAAGCCGGAATTAATGTAGATTTTGCGAAAACTGCTGCGTTGGTTTCTACAGATTTTGCGAGTATTACGCCGTATGCCGGTGCAGAAATGGTTTACGACGACCTCATTTTTGTGAGATTGGGCGTCAATCGTTTTCAGACGGTAACGGATATCGAAGACTTACAACGGAAAGTTTCGTTTCAACCCAGCGCAGGAATTGGGATAAAATACCGCGGACTAACGCTGGATTATGCCATTACCAATTCCGGAATTGGGAGCAGTAATTTTTACTCCAATTTTTTCTCTCTGAAACTGGATATGGCTGCCTTCAGAAACAATTAATCTGGCCATTTTTTTAAAAAAAATCAGACAAAATGAAATACACTTTGTCTGATGATCAAGATAATATTTGTGATGTGAAATAAAAGGCCATTGGTGAAATGGCCTTTTATGATGTGTTACGCTTTTACAAACTGCAGATCGCCCGCAATTTTCACTTCGTCGGACACCATTACACCTCCTGTTTCTAGCGCTGCATTCCAGTTCAGCCCGAAATCACTTCTTTTGATTTTTCCTTCAAAAGAAAAACCTGCTTTTGTATTTCCCCAAGGATCTACGCTGGTTCCGCCGTAGTTTATATCCAGATCAATAGGTTTGGTGATTCCGTTCATGGTAATGTTTCCGGAAACATGATCATTCATGGAGTTGGTAGTAAAAGTAATGAGCGGATGCTGTTCCACATTGAAAAAATCTGCACTTTTCAGGTGAGTATCTCTGTCTGCACTTTTTGTGTTGATAGAATCGGTTTTTATTTCAGCTTTTGCTGTGACGTTTTTAAAATTGTCGTCTTCACTTTCCAGCTGTACATCAAAGTCGGTGAATTCACCTTTTACATTTGAAATCATCATGTGTCTTACTTTGAAAGTAATTTCACTGTGTGCAGGGTCTAAATTCCATTTTGTTGCCATAATATTTTGTTTTAAATTGATTAATTAACTGATGCAAAAGTAAAGCCTTTATCAATGATTTCCATTGATCTAAGATAATAAATGCATAAAACCCTTATAAGATTATGGAATTTATTAATTTTCATTAGATTTGCAAAAAAACTATGAAAACTCTCATACTCTGTTGTTTGGGCTTGCTCCTCTTTAGCAAAACGTTCGGACAATCCCTGTCAGATTCAGTCCATATTCCGAAAGATATTCGCTATAAATTTGATAAGAATAAAACTTATCTTCCTGTACTTCTGATGTTCGCCGGTGCCGTATCAGACGGAAATGGGAAAAAAGATGTAAAGGAGACAATGGCCAACGGTGCAAGGCGATTTTCAGAATATCAGAATTCCGTAGACGATTATGCCCAATTTTTACCTTTTGCAGGATTATATGCTTTTGAATGGATCGGAATGACGCCGAGAACGGACTGGAAGAACAGAACCGCCATTATCATTAAAGCACAGATTATGAATTTAGGGATGATTCATCTATTGAAAAGCACGTTGAATCATCAGCGGCCCGATGGTTCTGCTTATTCTTTTCCTTCCGGGCATACCGCCAATGCGTTCGCAGGTGCGGCATTGGTTTCCATCGAATATGGACAGCATCATCCCTGGGTTCCTTATGCAGCTTACGGAGTTGCTTCCGGTGTCGGTGTGATGAGGATGATTAATAACAAACATTATATTTCCGATGTGCTTTTTGGAGCAGGATTAGGAATTCTTTCTGCCAGACTCGCCTATTGGACTCACCAATACAAATGGAATAAACCGAAATCTACCACCGATCCATTTGATGGGGTGGTATATCATTCAAACACTTTGTCTCCTGAACATGATTAAAAAACTCTACTTTTTTCTGTTGTCTTTTTCTGTTGTTTTTTTCTATAGTCAACAATCTACCGATTCAATACAAGCAATAGCTGATACTCAGGAATATAAGATTTCGGAAACTGAAACTTTCGTTTATAAAAAACCGAGGGTTTGGGATGCTGTAAATAAAATTCCAAGAAATTTTGTTGCAACGGCTACCGATTTTGTTTCAAAGCCTTATTATCCATTCGGCTTGGCAGCAGTAGGAGCTACTTTGGCGTTGATTCCTGCAGATCCTTGGCTGATAAAAGAAAGCAGAAATTTTGGAGAATCTCTCGGCTTAAATGAAGATCACAAATACAATAAACTCGGATTTCTGGAAATTGTTCCTGCAGATGCAGCTTCTGCTCTTTATTTTATTGGAAACGGAACGACGGTGATTCTGATCAGTGCCGGTTTGGGAACTTATGGCCTTTTGAAAAATGATTACCGTTCTCAAAGTACCGCTTTACAATTGTTGGAAAGTATTGCCCAAGCCGGTTTATTTGTTCAGCCGCTGAAAAGAATTACGGGAAGAGAAAGTCCTTTTATCACTTTTGGTGACGGCAGGGAGCACAGTTACTGGAAATTTGCACCGAGCTTTTCTGCCTATCAAAAAGATACTTCGCGGTATGACGCCATGCCTTCCGGACATCTTACTACGGCGATGGCAGCACTTACGGTTTTAACGGAAAATTATCCCGAAAAAAAGTGGTTGAAACCTGTCGGATATACTTTGTTAGGATTGATGAGTTTTGAAATGATGCAAAGCAGGGTGCATTGGGCTGCGGATTATCCGATCGCTATTTTCATCGGATATCTCATCGGGAAAAATATTGCAGCGTCACGCATTACCAAATCCGGAAAAGCTATGGCACAAAAAAGCCAATACAAAATCAGTGTTGCCGCTTCTTCGGTCTATGGTTACCAAACGGTTGGCGTTAATATTCAGTTTTAAATTAACATTCTTTAACATTTATTTCTTATTTTTGAGGAAATTTTTTTCTCAAATGAAATTCTCAAAATTTACTTTATTATTTCTGTTAGCCAGCAGCTGGATCTTGGCTCAAAATCAGAAATTCACAATGGCTGAAGCCGTTAACGGTCTCCGGAGCAATCTTGCGGTAAAAAATATTACACAATTCTCTTGGTCAGAAGACGGAAAATCACATCTTCAGAGTGTCAGAAACGGGTATATAATTACAGATTTAAAAACAGGAAAACCGGATACATTGATCTCGTTGTATCAGATCAACGGCAAATTGAGTCAGGATCAAAAACTCCGTGCGCTTCCACCCATGAAATTTATTTCGGGAAACAAAGGATATTATCAACAAAAAAATAATCTCTTCTGGTGGGAGAAATCTGGAAAAATCTGGAACTTAAAAAAAACGATAGAACTTCCTGAAGATGCAGCCAATATTCAGTTGCTCGGCGATCAAGAAACGTGGGTTTATACCGTAAATAATAATCTTTATCTGAACAGAAATGGAAAATCTGTTGCGATTACTTCCGATCAGGATGAAAATATAGTGAACGGACAAGCGGTACACCGACAAGAATTTGGCATCAGTGAAGGCATTTTTATTTCTCCGGATTATCAGAAAATTGCTTTTTATAGAATGGATCAAACCATGGTAACGGATTATCCCGTGATTGACTGGAGTGTGACGCCGGCAAAAAATGTTAATATTAAATATCCGATGGCCGGTTCCAAATCCCATGAAGTGACTCTTGGTGTTTATGATATTAAAACTGCATCAACGAAATTTCTCAATATAGAAGGCGATCCGGAACAATATTTAACCGCAGTTACCTGGAATCCGGATAACAAGTCGATTTTTGTAGGAGTGCTGAACCGTGCGCAGAATCACCTTCAGATGAATCAGTATGATGCCGTTTCCGGAAATTTAATGAGAACTGTTTTTGAGGAAAAAAATGATAAATATGTGGAGCCTCAGCATCCGTTGATATTTTTCCCGAATTCATCGGTAGATTTCATCTGGCAGAGTCAGAGAACCGGTTTCAATCATCTTTTTCATTATCATTTAGAAAAAGGACTTGTCTCGCAACTCACAAAAGGAGAATGGCTGGTGACGGATTTCTTAGGTTTTAATGAAAAGAAAAGAGATATTTACTTCACAGCGACTAAAGAAACTCCTCTGGAAAAACATTTGTATCGCGTGAACTGGAATAATTACAAAATACAGCGTTTGGATCAAGCGGAAGGCGTACACACGGGCGTTCTAAGTAAAGATGGCAACTGGCTTTATGACAGTTATAGCAATGCAAATTCACCACGAATCGTCAACCTTATCAATACCCAAACACTGAAAAGCACCAATATTCTGACTTCAGAAAACACCCTGAAAAACTATCAGCGGCCAGAAGTGAAAAATATTACACTCTCTGCAGATGACGGTACGCCGCTTTATGGAAAATTGATTCTTCCTACTGATTTTGATCCTAACAGAAAATATCCGGTTATCGTTTACCTCTATAACGGGCCTCATTTACAGTTGATTACCAATGCATTTCCGGCTTCAGGCAATCTTTGGTATGAATATATGGCGCAAAACGGATACATCGTTTTCACGATGGATGGAAGAGGATCCAGCAACCGCGGTATGAAATTCGAGCAAGCGGTGTTCCGGGATATGGGAACGGTTGAAATGCAAGATCAGTTGAAAGGAGTAGAATATCTTAAATCTTTACCTTATGTGGATTCGCTACGGATGGGCGTTCATGGTTGGAGCTATGGCGGATTCATGGCCACAAGTTTGATGCTTCGCCATCCTGATGTTTTCAAAGCCGGAGTTGCAGGTGGACCTGTTATCGATTGGAATATGTATGAAATTATGTACACCGAAAGGTATATGGATACACCGGAAGAAAACTCTGAAGGATATTCCCGGAGCAATCTGTTGGATAAAGTTCAGAATTTGAAAGGAAAATTATTGCTGATTCATGGTGCTCAGGATGATGTAGTCGTTTGGCAGCATTCCATAAAGTTTCTGAAAGCAGCTGTGGATTCCGGTGTTCAGGTGGATTATGCGGTGTATCCCGGCCACGCACATAATGTTTTAGGAAAAGACAGAGTACATTTAATGCAGAAAGTGACGGATTATTTTAATGAACATCTAAAATAATAGGAAACAAATTAATATTACTAGCCATATTTGTAAAAGTGAATTAAATTTGATATGTTTGGAGAAATTTAATCTTATTATCATGAGAAAAAACCTATTATTATTGCTATTTTTTACTATCATATCTTGTAATACAGATAGATATGATACTTTTAATTACGAACACAATAATTCTTTAGGAAATGTTGATTCTAAAACGATGAAAGGATCATTACAGTTGGATTTGACGCCTTATATTTTAGCAGAAGAGGAATTTACAAATGTTATGCAGTCGCTTGAAGGTATAAAAGACGAAATTGAGGATAATGAGGAAGTTGTTAGAGAAATATTAAATCCACTACTAATAAATGGACAGCAGATTCACTCTGAAATAATTGACTTTCTTGAAAGAAGTGGAGAGTTAGAGAACTTAACAATTGAGGAACAAAACGAAATAATTTATTTAAATGATGAGCAACTAGTTGAACTATCATATATAATGTATAATCAACAACAATATGCGAGTGATGCAAACAATATTGATTGGCCGAGAGTGTTTAATTGTGCATCAGCTGCAATTGGAATTTCTAAGATAAAAGAATTATATACGGCAAGCTTTTCGTTGGGAGGCGCAACAATTCAAACATATACAGGAGCTTTGAAGGTGATTGGTAAAAGATATTTAGGATACGTAGGTCTTGCTATTATGATTTATGAATTCACAACTTGTGTTTATGGTTAAGTCAATTTTAAATAAAACTAAGATTGAAAAGAATATCAATGAAATTGTCTTTTTTCTTTTTCTCTTAGGTTATATTTTGGAATTTCTCTTCAGAAGAGGGTTTTTAAATTCAGATTTTAAGATCTTGTCTGTATTGCCGTTCACTGCTAATATTGTATTGCTTTGTTTTATGCTTATCAAGAAAAATGATTCGACACAAAATAGGAAAAAGGCAAGCAGGAAATATATTTTAGGCTTAGCTTTCAACTTGGGTTTTATTCTTTTTATTTTCTTTGTTTGGGCGAAAATTTTTTAAAAGTTTGATAATTGCTGTTTAGCTTTAAAACACAAAGCTCTGCCATACCGACAGAGCTTTTGTTTATTTCATGTAATTTCAAAAATATAATTCTAGTACTTCAGAAGCTGCAACATTTTGGGAATTAGTACGAAAAGAAAAAATATTTAGAAATAAAAAGTGCTTTTCTAATTATTTTCTGAAATTTTCTCTGATTCTAGTGTTATGAAGAGCGTTAGATTTGGTCGATTTTCGTATTTTTACGAACACTGAAACAAAAACCTTTATGATAGGTATCTTAATAACCGTTTTTGTCGTCGCATTTCTGATTCTTTTTTCGGGGAATTCATTCCGTCCCAAATATTACAGGCTTTTGGCGATTTTTCCGCTGTTACTGTTTTTATATTTTGGATATTTTATGATGAACCTCCAGGAGGAAAGCAGTTTGCTCCTGCATTACAAATGGATTCCCTCGCTGGGAATCAATCTGGACTTTAAACTGGACGGATTGTCACTGCTTTTTTCCCTGCTCATTACAGGAATTGGAACATTGATTTATTTCTATGCTTCGGATTACCTCAAAAATGCGCACTACCTCAACCGGTTTTATTGTTATCTGACGCTGTTTATGGGCTCAATGCTCGGTTTGGTTTTGTCGGACAATCTGATGACGGTGTTTATGTTCTGGGAACTGACCAGCATCACGTCCTTTTTCCTGATTGGATTTAACAACGAAGAAGAAAGCTCACGGAAAAGTGCCATGACGGCTTTTGCCATTACAGGGCTGGGTGGTTTTTTGTTGCTTGCCGGATTCTTGCTGATCGCCAATATCACCGGCAGTTTTTCGATCCAGGAGTTGATGAGTTCGCACGAAATATTGCAGAATAATTCAATGTATATCCTGATTCTGATTTTTATTTTTGGAGGCGCCTTTACAAAATCTGCTCAGTTTCCTTTTCATTTCTGGTTACCCGGCGCGATGGCAGCTCCAACGCCTGTTTCGGCTTATCTACACTCGGCGACCATGGTAAAAGCCGGGATTTATGTTCTGGCCCGGTTTTCACCCATTTTGAGTGATGGATATATTTGGAATAATACGCTGATGATCGTTGGCGGAATTACCATGATTTACGGCGCGTTTCACAGTATTTTCCGAACAGATCTCAAAGAGATTTTGGCTTATTCCACGGTTTCCGCTTTAGGAATCATTGTTTTTTTATTGGGCATCGGAACCGATTATGCGCTTTATGCAGCTGTAACTTTTATATTGGTACACGCCCTTTACAAAGCGACTTTGTTTCTCACGGCGGGGATAATTGATCACGCTGTTCACACACGTGATATCACAAAACTTACGGGCTTAGGAAAATATATGCCTGTGGTAGCCATTGCAGCTTTTATTGCAGCTTTGTCGAGCGCCGGCGTACCGCTTACCTTTGGATTCATCAGCAAAGATTTAATTTATGAATCTACATTGAATTTCCCTCAATGGGGCGTCTACCTAACTATTTTCGCAGTTACTACCAATGTTTTATTGGCTGGTTCAGGATTTCTAGCAGGTGTAAAACCCTTTTTGGGAGAATCGATACAAAAACCTTCACGCCTGCACAAACCTTCAGTTTTTCTTTGGTTGCCGGTTGTGATTTTAAGTTTGTTGACTTTGATCTTTGGGATTTTCCCTTTTCTGGCAGACGATGGTATTCTGAATCATGCCTTTACATCAATTGCAGTCAGAGAAACTGAACTTTATCTTAAGCTTTGGCACGGATTCAACACGGTGCTGATACTTTCGATCTTTACCATTATTTTCGGTTTGTTTTTATTTGTGTTCAATCGCTATTTGCGTACGCCACTACAAAATGTTCTCAAGCTCGAACCCGTTTCTCCACAAAGTCTCACGGAATCGTTTGGTGAGTTTTTCAGAAAATTTGCATTTAATTATACTCGATTGATGCACAATGGTTATCTGCGTAACTATCTGATTGTGATTATTCTATTCATAACCGGATTGGTGGGCTACCGTTTGATTACTACGGTTCCTTTACAATTGATTACAGAAGATTTATCGGGTTTCAGTATATACGAATTAACGTTTTTTATCATTATTCTGGTTTCTATTTTTTACACGCTCAAAACGACTTCTAGGTTGACCGCAATTGCGAGTCTGGGTGTTATCGGATACTGTCTCTGTCTGATTTTTGTGTTTTACGGTGCGCCCGATCTGGCGATGACACAGTTCGCCATCGATACGCTGACGGTGGTTTTATTTGTTTTGGTTTTGTTCAAACTACCAGGATTTCTTCCATTCAGAAATAAAAAAATTATTTTCCGTGATGCCGTGATTTCATTGAGTTTTGGTACTTTAATTATGCTCATTACTTTGCAGTCACTGGTGTATCCAGCCAGCAAGGAAATCAGTCGTTTTTATGCAGAAAACGCTTATACCTTGGCAAAGGGGAAGAACGTGGTTAATGTGATTTTGGTGGATTTTAGGGGATTTGATACTTTAATCGAATCCGTTGTTTTGTCTATTGCGGCATTAGGTGTTTATGGAATTTTAAAATACAGAGGAATCAATGAAGAGGCCGACTAACCGACAGAAGTCAAAAACATTTGACTTAATTATTTTGAAAACGGCGACAAATTATTTGATACCGTTGTTGCTGATGTTTTCTATATTTGTTTTATTGCGAGGCCATTACCTTTCGGGTGGTGGATTTGTGGGCGGATTGATTGCTTCGATTGCCTTCGTGTTGCATTCTTTTGCCCATACGACTAAAGTTACGCTGGCCTTGTTCCGGTTTTCGCCTAAAACCCTTATTCCAGTCGGATTGTCAATTTGCTTGTTGAGCGCTTTGATTCCCGTTTTTACCGGCGCACCTTTTTTTACTGGATTATGGCTGGAAGAACCCATCGCGGTCATTGGTTCTGTGGGAACTGCGTTGTTTTTTGATATTGGTGTGTATGCAGTCGTATTGGGTGTTACACTTACGATTTTGTTTACAATTAAAGATAATGTTTAGATGGAGTTATTGCTGATTTTACTTGTGGGTATCTTTTATGCCTCCGGAATTTTCCTGATGCTCCGCAGAAGTATGGTAAAACTCCTTCTGGGGCTTTTATTATTAGGCAACGGAGCTAATATTCTGATTTTCCTGACGGGAGGCCTTACAAAAGGAAAACCACCGATTATTGACGAAGCAGAAAAGACATTTACGAGTGCCTATGCCGACCCCGTTCCTCAGGCATTGATTTTGACGGCAATTGTCATCAGTTTTGCTTTGAATTCATTTGCGGTCATTTTACTGAAAAAAGTGTACGCCACAACAGGATCCGATGATTTGGATTCGCTAAATATTCAGGATTTAGACATATGATTACGAATTTCATACTTGCACCCATATTATTGCACATGTTGACGGCAATTGTTCTGCTTTTTTTCTGGCGAAACATTGCTGCGCAAAAAGTAATCAGTGTCATCGGAAATTTTTTGGCCTTCCTTCTCTGTCTGCGGTTGTTCTGGGCTACAGAGGAATTTAGCTATTTGATTGTGCAGGTGGGAAGCTGGGAAGCGCCGTTCGGGATTATTTTCGTATCAGACGCATTAAGTTCGATTATGGTAGTTTTGACGGCCATCATCAGTTTGGCGGTTGGAATTTATTCGACAGTCGCCATTAATCCGAGCCGTATCAAATACGGATATTTCGTGATATTTCACTTTTTGGTCATGGGACTTCTGGGTTCGTTCCTGACAGGCGATATTTTCAATCTTTATGTTTGGTTTGAAGTGGTCATTATATCGTCTTTCGTACTTTTGACACTGGGTGGAAAGAGACTTCAGATGGAAGGCGCGATCAAATACGTGACCATGAATATGCTGGCATCCATTATTTTCCTGACAGCTATTGGTATCCTCTATGGAATTACCGGAACGCTGAACATGGCTGATCTGGCTGTAAAAATAAATAACGTAAACCAAGGCTTGGTGTCGGTGACGGCTTTATTGTTTTTCGCAGGTTTTGGAATTAAATCTGCCATTTTTCCTTTGTATTTCTGGCTTCCTTCTTCATATCATACACCACCCTCGGCCATTGCCGCTATTTTTGGCGGGTTGCTTACCAAAATGGGGATTTATGCGATGCTGAGAACTTTTACGCTGATATTTCAGCTTGATGAATTTATGCAGAATGTTTTCATCGTTATTGCCATTTTGACGATGATTACCGGAGCTTTGGGTGCTATCAACAAACGCAGTATCCGTAGACTTATTTCTTATCTGATTGTTTGTCACATCGGATATTTGATTGCGGGAATCGGACTTTATACCGAAATCGCCATTGTGGGAGTTATATTTTACTTGATGCACGATGTCATTGTCAAAAGTAATTTGCTGATGATAACTGGAATTATTCAAAAAATACGGGAAACAATTGATATGACAAGGTTGGGCGGACTGTATAAGGATTATCCGAAATTGTCTTTGGTCATTGCAATTGCCATGTTTTCACTGATCGGAATTCCACCTTTGTCGGGATTCTGGCCAAAAATACAGTTCTTCGGAGAATCTTTACGTAGCCAGCATTATATACTTTTGGGTGCTTTTATTTTTGCAAGTTTTGTCACTTTATATGCCTTGGCCAAGATGTGGTCTGAAGTGTTCTGGAAAGAATCTCCCAAGCCTTTGACCAAGGAAATCGACCGGTTTGCACGGCTTTCCATTTATGAAAAAGCGGCACTGGTTGCACCGGTAGCTGCACTTTCTTTGGTATCTTTATCACTAGGATTGAATGCAGGATATTTTTATGATCTGTCACAAAGAACAGCAGTTGAACTCATGAATCCGAATCTTTATATAGATGCGGTACTAAACGGAAATTACGGAAAATGATAAAGAATTTTTTACTTAACTTATTACTTTCTCTGGTTTGGGTTGCGCTCACCGGCCATTTGAACTATGTCAACTCTCTTTTCGGATTTCTGCTGGGCTTTGCAATTTTGTGGATGCTAACAAGAACCGGAACCATTGAAGAAAAAGGATATTTTTACAAAGTACCCAAACTTTTATTATTTTGCATCTACTTCTTTTATGATATGATCAGAGCTAATTTAGAAGTGACAAAAGAAATTTTGACCCCCAGATTTAAATTGAATCCGGCGGTGGTAATTTTTGAGCATAGCCTGAAATCTGATTTTGAAATTACGATGATTTCAAATCTCATTGCTTTAACGCCAGGAACGATGGTTCTGAATATAAGTCCCGACAAAAAGTATCTGTACATCCATAGTTTCAATCTGAAGGATAAAGAGAAATTTGCAGAAAAAATGAGAAATGGACTGGAGAAAAAATTAATTGAAGTAATACGATAATATGTCTGTTCATGAATATTTGCTGTACGTACCCTTGCCGATTATTTGTCTGGCATTCTTCATTATATTCCTGCGTTTTTTGAAGGGTCCACAAGTGGTGGATCGAGTAGTGGCGATTGATCTGATCATCACTTCGGGCGTAGGGTTGATAGGAATATTTGGTATTCTATATGACAATGAATCCTTTCTGGATGTCGCGATGATTTTGGCGCTAATAGCTTTTTTAAGTACAATCGCTTTTTCTTATTATCTGGATAAAGGAGAAAGCAATAAACCGAAGAACAAATGAGTGAGTGGGTAATAATGATTTTGTGTACGCTGGGAGCTATTTTTATATTGATAGCCGCTTTAGGAATTTATCGGATGCCGGACTTTTATATGCGTCTCACTGTCACAGTGAAGGCAGGAACCTTGGGTGTGGGATGCATTCTCGGTGCAGTTGCATTTTATTTTTATGATTTTGCGGTTTCTACCAAGGTTTTTGCCATTATTTTCTTTTTGTTTATCACTTCGCCGGTAGCCGCTTTTATGATCTCCCGAACAGCTTTTGTTAGCGGAATCAAAATGGTCAACACCCCTTTTGTTGAAGATAAAGGATATGACAGAGAAGAAGTCACCGAAGATGATGTGGAGAATGATTAAATCGGAGTAATTTATTTGAAATCAGAAAGGCCGATGAAGCAACGTGCTTAAAATTATACAAAAAGACGATTCATTAATATTAAATGTTTAGTTTCAAAAACAAAAAACTCTGCCAATACGACAGAGCTTTTGTTTGTTTTTATTAAGTAAATTTACTGAACCTTTACAAGTGTATACACCTGAGATTCATACACCTGAGTGTCAGCATTTATCGTTTCTATTTTCAAATTCATGCTGGTTTCAGTAATGTCCATCGCTTTGCCTCTTTCCTGGTGCGTAATGTAATTGATAACAATATCACCATTGCTGTTATTATAATCGTATTGCAGATTCTGCTCAAAAGCCGTGGTGCAGGAAGTTGGATTCAATTGTACTCTCCACAATATTTTACCGGTTCCGTCTTCCCGGAATTCCCATCGGGATTCCTGCTGGCAGTCGCCGTACAAGAAAGTTTCGGAAGTAGGTGCATTCACATTATTCACTACGGTTTTTACCATTTGTACGGGTTTCCATACGCCGGTAACTTCAGGATATACAATCGGGTCTTCATTGTCGCAGCTCAGTGTTGTAAGCAACAGCAGTCCTGCAAAAAATAAAATTATCTTTTTCATTTAAATAAAGTTATTTTGTCATATTTAATGTTATCGTTCCGTTAAAAGTACCTTGTGGCGTTTGCATGTCAGCCGGTTGCTCTATGGTTAACTCCGAATTGGTAACTTTGATCACTTTAATGTCTTGGGAAGTTCCATTGGATTTAACAGTAATAATTTTGGTTTCAGGATTGTAGGTGTAAGTGAAATTTTCGTCTCCTAAAACCTCACAAGTTCCTGTAGTATCATCTTTCACCAAGGCATGTCCGGTTTTATCTCCATTCAAGTCCACTTTGGATTCCTTTACACAACTTGATTCCGAAGAATTGTTAATAGGTACAGTGAAGCCACCAGAAGTAAATGCTCCTTTTGTAATCATTTTCTGAACTTTCCAGTTTCCGATTACCGAGGTTACTTCCTCCTCCTTGTCGTCATTTCTGCAAGAAACTGTCATCAGCATTCCCGCCATCATTGTAAAAAATAATATTTTTTTCATGTTAAATTGAATAAGATGGTAAAGTTAAAATTTTTCCCGACGTAACAAGAGCGTTTTCTGAAACTTTTTGCTTTTTTCTAAAGAATAATAGCCTTTTCACCTTTTATCCCAAATCTGAAGTGATTTTTTTCATGATAAGTTCAGTAGAATTGGGTTGCGCATTTATAAATTCACCGGCATTCTTTCCCATTTCTTCCAATAATTGTTTGTCGTTCATAATTTTTAGAATAAAATCGGCAGCATAATTTTCATCTACAAACGAAGCGCCTCCTTTATTCCTGATGAGGTCATCAGCTTCCGGATTTTTTTGGTATCGGTTTCCGAAAAGGACAGGAGTTCCAAAAGCTGCCGCTTCCAGAATATTGTGAAGTCCGGCCGAATGAAAACCTCCGCCTACGAACGCAAGATCAGCATAAGCATATATTTTAGAAAGCAAACCGACACTGTCAATAATCATCACCTGAACGTCAAGTTGATCAAAGGTTGTTTCACTATATAAAACCGCATTCGGAAAAAGATGTTGAAGATGTTCCACTCTTTTCAGGTCATGAGGGGCGATGATAATTTTCAATTCTGGTAATTTTGCAGAAACAATCACGGCAATTTCTTCCTCCGTTTCCCACGAACTGCCGAAGACCAACAATGGTTTTTTCCCTTTAAATTCAGCAATAAAATCAACATGAGGATCTCGTTCTTTTATCTGTCGAACCCTGTCGTATCTGGTGTCTCCGGAAATGGACGACTGATCAAGTTTGATGGTTTTCGCTAAAGCATAGGAAGTATTGGTCTGATGAAAAAACCAGTCCACATTTTTCCTCAGTTGGCGCACAAACCATTTACCATAAGGTTTAAAAAAGATTTGTCTTTCATAAAAAAGCGAAGAAATCACATAGATTTTTACCTGATCTCTGTTGAGTTTCTGCAACAGATTGTACCAATATTCATATTTTACGGTGAAAAAAATGAAGGGTTTGAAATTCGAAATAAATTCATTAATCCAAACCGGTTTGTCGAAAGGAAGATAACACACCGCATTTGCAATGGTATTTTTTTTAGCCACGACTTCATATCCTGAAGGTGAAAAAAAAGTGATGAGAATTTTATAATCGGGATATTTATTTTTCAAACTTTCCAATACCGGAAGTCCTTGTTCATACTCGCCAAGGCTGGCCGCATGCATCCAGATGACACGGTCGGTTTCTGAGAAAACTGATTTAAGGATATCGCAGCTTTGCCTTCTGCCGGCAAGTCCGCGTTTCAGTTTATAATTAAATGACGCTCCGATTTTCATTCCGAAAATCATTAAACTGATGAAAATATTATAAATCCTCTGCATTATATTCTATTTTATAACCACGGCAATGGTGATGAACACCAGTACTACGGCGAGCCAGCTAAGCAAAATATCCACCATGCTGACTTTGGGTTTGGCTTCTGTATTGACAGCTTTACGAAGGGTGAAATCCTGCAAGTTCAAAAAAATCAGTGAAGCTGAAAACTGGAGCAACCGTAGGCCCAGAACTGCAATTAGGGTTTGTCTGCCTTGGTTTTCATGGGTTATTTCTACAGGATAATTGAATTTTTCGGGAAACTGAATAACAAAGATGAATAATCCAAAAATAAACAGTGCCATCACCGGAAGAACGAAAGCAAATTTCTTGTGTCCGAACCGGTAAGGTTTGCCTTCAAAATCAATTTTTGTAGGAATCTGTTCTGGACGTGAAGGATATTTTTTTATCGTAATATACCACAACCACAGAAGCAGCGCAGCATTTACAATATCAAAAACAATCAGAACCTCCATTTTAGTCCAAAATATTTCTAATAAAACGAAGTCGGTGTGAATGACGTCCTAGCTCTTTATTGAAAATTCCGGAAGAATCTACTGAATCAATCCGTACTTTGCCGTAACAATGAATAATTTCATACATATTCAGCATAATGCCGGAGTGAACTATTTCCCCATTTTCGTCTTCAAAAAATGCGAGATCGCCAGCGTTGCTTTCACCGGCAAAAAACAAAGCTTCTCCCTGTTCAGCTTGTTTGGAAAGCGTTCTCGGGAGTTTTATTCCATATTGCCGGAATACGAATTGGACAAAGCCGCTTGCATCTAGGCCAAAGCCGCTCCTGCCTCCGTACAAATAAGGGGTATTAACGAGGCTTTTTGCAGTTTTTGCAATATTTTCTCTCGAAATTGATAATATTTTTTCAGGTAAATCCGACCAAAAACTGGGTAAAACTTCTGAACGGTTTCGGAATTTTTCTTTTATGTTTTCTAAAGTCTCCGCACTGAAAATTTTTATTACGTTTTTGTGATCAATCCAGCCTTCTGTTTCGTCATCATCTGAAGCAATTCTGTAGAATCCGTCTTTTTCTTCCAGAATCTCCGCTGTTTCATCAAAAAGTAATTGAGAAATCATGACAGATTCTTGATGATGATCTTCCAGAATGGCTGTAAATGCCACATTGCAATACACTTTTCCCATGGATTTTTTATATCTTCCGGAGCAAATTAACCCCGTCACGCAAAGGTAAAATAAGATTTTCAAAATCCTCGTCTGCGGCGATCAGTTCATTCAACTGGCGGATAACCTGCGTGGATTTTTGCTTCGGATTTTCTTGCAGTACTTTCCCGTACCACAGCACGTTATCGAACATCACAACAGATGCGGATTTCAGTTTTGGTTTTATTGAATGAAAATATTCCACGTAATTTTCTTTGTCCGCATCTATGAAAACAAGATCGAAAGTTTCGTTGGTTTCTTTCAGGAAATCTTTCGCATCCTGAATTCTAAAATCAATTTGTTGCGAAAATTCACTTTCAGCAAAATATTTTTTTGGAAGATAAGCCAGTTCTTCGTTGATGTCCAGTGTGGTAATGACGCCTCCTTTAGGCAATCCTTCAGCTAAGCAAAGCGTAGCATATCCTGTGAATGTTCCTATTTCCAGAATTTTTTCAGGCCGAAGTATTTTGGAAATGATGGTTAGAAATCTTCCTTGCTGATATCCTGAAATCATGTGAGGTTGCGTAGTTTTCTGATAGGTTTCTTTTCGCAGCCTTTTCAGAATTTCAGGTTCCGAAGAAGCGTGCTGCTCCAGATACCGGTCCATTTCGGGGAGTTGTTCGTCAAAATAACTCATCTTTACTTTTTTTCAAATGTATAAAAAATGAAACAAAAAACCTCGCCCGATGGTTCAGGCGAGGTAGTATAAAAGGTTATTTATAAAATAAATTACTTCTTAGGTGCAATATCCATCAGCTTCATGAACTCGTCCAGTTTTGGCATGATGATGATTTCGGTTCTTCTGTTTTCAGACCTTCCGGATACAGAAGCATTGGTGGTTTTCGGGTTGTATTCACTTCTTCCTCCTGCAGTAATTCTGTTAGGATTTACTCCAAATTCATTCTGTAGAATTTTCGCAACCGAAGTTCCTCTAAGTGCGGAAAGATCCCAGTTGTCCCGCGGAACATTCGCGGAATTCAAAGGTACATTATCTGTATTTCCTTCAATAAGTACAGAATAAGTATCGTAATCATTGATTACAGAAGCTACTTTCCCTAATATTTCTCTTGCTTGTGGCAATACTGCAAATTCTCCAGTTTTGTAAAGCATTTTGTCTGATAATGAAATCATGACCACGCCTTTCAGTACTTTTACCTGTACATCGTCGTCAGCAATATTATCCAGAGAACGCTTCAGCTTGTTGGAAAGCGCCAGGTTCAGGCTGTCATTTTTAGCATTGGTGGAAATCAACTGTTTGATGTACGCATTCGACGCATTGATTTCGTTAATCAATTTGGTAATGTTCGTAGAACCTTGTGTTGTATTGTTCAAGCAGGCGTCCAGCGAGGTTTTCAGAGCATCATTCTGGCTTTTCAGCAAAGTGTTTTCGCTTACTAATCCAGAATTTACTGATCGTAAATCCTGAATTTCACGCTGTCTTTCTGCCAAGTTTTCAATGCTCTGTTTGTAGTTCGAATTCAAAGCGTCAAATTGCTTTTTGCTGACACAGCTTGTCAATAAAATTGCGACGGCTGAAATACCTAAAAAACTTTTTAATTTCATTATGTTTATTTTTTAAAAATTGTCGATTTTAAGAATTTCAAATATAGGCAAAATTTCTCTTTGTAAAAGATGACTTATCTTTGTATTCCTTATATTTATGAAGACTTTAACACTTTCAGCGTTTGAAAACTCGCTCGTTTCAATTACCGAAAACGGCAGAAATAAAACCTACCTTCTTGCCGTCAGCGGAGGTGCGGATTCTATGGTTTTGCTTCATCTGATGAAAGAACTGGAATACGATTTTCACGCTGCTCATGTAAATTATAAACTGCGAGGAGAAGATTCTGACCTTGATCAGAAAATAGCTGAGGATTTTTGTAAAAAATATTCGGTTCCGTTTCATTTGTACACCGTTTCAGATGCAGAAACGAAACCTTCCGGTTCTGTTCAGTTGTGGGCAAGAGCATTGCGCTATGATTTTTTCAGGAAAATAATGAATGATAATCAGCTGGATTTTCTCATGACGGCGCATCATCTGAACGATCAGCTTGAAACTTTTATAATCAATCTTTCCCGCGGAAGCGGTATTCGTGGGCTTTCCGGAATTCCACAAAGTGACAACGGAATTCTCCGGCCATTGTTGCAGTTTCCCAAGGAGGAAATTTACCGTTTTGCAAAAGAAAAACAGGTTCCTTACCGGGAAGATCTTTCGAACCAAAAAAATGATTACCTCAGAAATGAAATCCGAAATCAAATCGTTCCTTTATTAATCGGAACCAACCCGAACTTTTTGGAAAATTTTCAAATCTCACTGTCGTTGCTCTCTGATTCCCGGCAACTAATGGAAAATAAACTGGAAGAAATTGCGGACGAAATGACAACTTTTTCGGACGAAAATATCCTTCTGAATAAATCTTTATTTGCTGGACAGTCTCTCTTTGCACAATCCGAAATTTTGCGAAAGTATGGGTTTTTGTGTTCAGATGAAATTCAGAAAATTATGAAAGCGGAAAACGGGAAAATATTTTTTTCCAACAAATACCGTTTATTAGTAGATCACGATACTTTGGTAATTACCGAAAAAAAAAGTGTGGAGAAGAAGGAATCCATCCAAGACATCGCGTTTTTTCGTGCCGGGAATATTTCGGAAAATGAAATCTTCACTTTTCAGAATGATGACTTTCAGCTGAAAATGCAGTTAACAGATCGTCCGACATCCTTAAGAGATAAGAACGAATGGCTCTTTGATTTTGAAAAACTGAACTTCCCTCTGAAAATTCGAAAAGCAAAAGAAAGAGATCTTATTTTTCCTATCGGGATGATTGGCAAAAAGAAACTGTCAAAGTTTTTTAGGGATGAGAAAATGCCTATTTTAGCCCGTGAAAAAATCTGGCTACTGTGCAATGGTAATGATGAAGTTCTGGGCGTAATTCCGTTCAGGCAGGACAGACGATATGCCGCTGACAGTGCCACAAACGCTTTTTTGAAAATATCAATACAGATTAAAAATGAATTTTAGAAATTGTCTTATTCTTGTTTTAACTTTTTTATATACAGGAATTTCTGCCCAAATAAAAGATCCCGTAAAATTAAAATTTGATGTAAATCCGGCTGGGAACAATGTGTATGAAGCCGTGATTTCGGCAACATTGGAACAAGGCTGGCATATTTATTCCAAAGATTTGCCTCCGGATAGCGGAATTCCTACAGAAATGATCGTGACTTCAAAAGAGGGCATCGAACTGATCGGAGGAATTACAGAAGTTGGAAAAAAACATGACGAGTTTTCCGAAGCGTTTGGGGTTCAAATTGTGTATTTTTCCAATAATGCGCAGTTTAAGCAGAAATTCAGGTTTAAAAATCCTGAGAAACCCGCGGTTATTTCCGTTGAGTTTACTTACCAAACCTGTGACGACCGCGTTTGCCTTGCTCCTAATTCTCTGGAATTTGAAAAGAAAATAACACCTGTGAGCGCAGGTTCAGGTTCAGGTTCAGAAAATCAGGAAACTGCAGAAGAAACAAATCCGCAGAATGAAGCTGTACTTTCGCCGGCTGATGTGGCGACAACCGTTCAGGCCGCACCGTTAGATCCAAAGAATTTAAAAATTAATTCGTTGGATTTCAATAATCCTCTGACAGATTGTGGCACTGCTCCGGTGGAGAAAAGCGACAGTTATCTTACGTATCTCATCCTTGGTTTTTTAGGTGGTTTGATTGCTTTGCTGACGCCTTGCGTTTTCCCGATGATTCCGCTTACGGTGTCTTTTTTTACCAAAGGCACAAAAGATAAGGCCAAAGGAAGAAAAGATGCCTTTATTTACGGATTTTTTATTCTGCTCATTTTTATATTGCTGAGTGTCCCGTTTCATGTTATAGATGGTATTGCCGGGAATATTTTTAATCAGATTTCCACTTCGGTCGGACTGAATATTTTCTTTTTTGTTGTATTTCTGTTTTTTGCAGGAAGCTTTTTCGGGTATTACGATATCACGCTGCCGAGTTCTATTGCTAATAAATCTTCACGGGCGGAAGAAGCGGGCGGAATGGTCGGCATTTTCTTTATGGCACTCACGCTGGTTATCGTATCTTTTTCCTGTACAGGCCCTATTTTAGGAACTTTATTGGGAAGCGCGGTAACGGGTTCCAGCAATATTCCGATGCTTCTTACTTTTGCTTTGGCAGGTTTCGGGCTTTCCTGGGCAATTATTTTCGGTTTGTTGGCACTGTTTCCTCAGGCGTTACAAAGTTTGCCGAAATCCGGAGGTTGGATGAACACCGTGAAGGTGGTTTTAGGATTTATAGAATTGGGTCTGGCACTGAAATTCCTTTCAAAAGCGGATCTGGTTTCTAAAACATTTTTACTGAAAAGAGAACTTTTCATCGTGCTTTGGATTTTGATCACTTTGGGATTGGTGCTTTATTTATTTGGGTTGATCCGATTTCCTCACGATGATAAAAAGGCCAAAATTTCATCTGGCAGAAAAGTATTTGGGATCTTAAGTATCGGTTTTTTAATGTATCTTATTCAGGGATTATTTCCTTCAGAAAGGCCTCGTTTGCAAATGCTTTCAGGAATTCTTCCGCCATTGAATGTCAGTTATTTTCATAAAGAAGGAGAAGGAATTCTCGGGCTGCATCCGGAACATGATTATTTCAAAGCCATCGAACAGGCGAAGAAGGAAAATAAACCGTTGCTGATTGACTTCACAGGTTACGGTTGTGAAAACTGCCGTAAAATGGAAGAATTTATCTGGAGCGAACCCGATATTCTGCCGTTATTACAAAATGAGGTGGTTTTGGCATCGCTGTATGTAGATGATAAAGAGGAACTTCCTGAAGATCAGCAAACCAGAATTGATATGGGAAATGGTAAAATGAAACGGATAAAAACCATCGGCGACAGATGGAGCATGTTTCAGCAGGTTAATTTTAACAATAATTCCCAACCGCATTATGTGTTGGTAACCCCTGAGGGAGAAGTGATTAATACACCTGTTTCGGGATATATGCCGAAAGAAGATTTTAAAAAATTCCTAGAGTGTGGGATTCAGTATTTTAAAAACAATAAATAAGAAGAATGTAAAATCAACTGTTTGGTTTTTGGTATCTTCGAAGTTATAAAAAGATCATCATGCTGAACTACGAAATATCCGGCAACGGAACCCAAAACCTTGTGCTGCTGCACGGTTTCATGGAAAATCTTCTCATTTGGGAAGAGATGGAAGCTTTCTTGTCCGAGAAATTCCGGCTTATTAAAATTGACCTTCCCGGTCATGGCAAATCTCCGGTTTTAGACGAAATTCACAGGATGGAGCAAATGGCAATGAAAGTGAAGGAAGTAACGGATTTTCTGAATTTAGAAAAATTTCATTTGCTGGGACATTCTATGGGAGGGTATGTTTCGCTGGCTTTCGCAGAAAATTATCCTCAGTTTCTAAAAAGTCTTACGCTGTTTTTCTCTACTTATTTCCCTGATGATGAGGAAAAAAAAGAACAGCGCAGAAAAAGCTTCAGAATTATTCTCGAAAATTTCAGAGCGTACGTTTCAGCTGGAATTCCCAATCTTTTCAATCCGAATGAAAAAGATATTCTGGAAGGAAAAATAGAACTGGCTAAAGAAATTGCACTTTCCACGAAACCTGAAGGTGCGTTAGCCTGTGTAAAAGGGATGATTGAACGACCCGACCGAACGCGTGTGATACAGGATTTGGAAGCTAAAATTCTGATTATCGCCGGAAAACACGATGGTGCCGTGAAAACTGATTTGCTCATTAAAAATATTCCCGATAAAACCAATATCAAATCCTACGTTCTGGATTGCGGACATAACGGACATTGGGAAAAACCGGAAGTTTGTGCTGCCATCATCAATACCGAATTATTGCACAATCTGCCGAAAAAGCTTGTGTTTTAAGGGTTAAAAATCTTCTTCTTCAATTTTCTCTTTGAAATCTTCGATGGTTTCGTAGATGTCTTTATAATATTTTCCGCCCGCTGCATTGATGTGTCCGCCGCCCTGAAAATGCTTTCTTGAAAACTGGTTTACATCCACATCATCCTTCGAGCGGAAAGAAATTTTGATAAAATCTTCATACAAATCTTCCATGAAAAAAGCGGACATTCGGGTTCCCAAGATACTTAAGCCATAATTCACAAAACCTTCCGTATCGCCTTTATCGAAACCGAATTCTTTCAATTCATCGCGTTTTAGATAAAGTATCGCAACTTTGCCGTCCTTCACAATCTCAATTCTAGACAAAATAAGAGACAGAAGATGAAGTCTGGAAACCGTATTGGTATCCCAGGTATTGGAAGTAATCATCGCCGGATCTGCACCTTTTTCAATGAGATTGGCAATAATCCGATGCGTAGTTGCCGATGTGGAACGGAACCGAAAACCTCCGGTATCAGTCATAATTCCGCAATACAAACATTCCGCAATATCCTGATTAACAATATTTTCTTCTTCCATTGCTTCTATAAAATGATACACCATTTGCGAAGTTGCAGGCACAGATGTGTCGGAATACACGAAATCAAAATCCTCTGGCTGCTGATGGTGGTCGATAAGAATTTTTATGCCTTTCGCTTTTTCAATCCACGGGCCAACCAAATTCCCGCAACGGTGTGCTGCATTAAAATCAAGAATGAAAATAACATCCGCCTGATCAATCATTTCCCAGGCTTTTTTGCGTTTGTAATCGGCAATGGTGATTTTTTTAGCTTCCGGCATCCATTTCAGAAATTTTGGAAAATCGTTGGGAACTACCACTTCTGCATTCAAACCTTTGATATTCAGATAATGCTTCAGGCCCAGCGAAGAGCCAATAGCATCACCGTCAGGATTGTAATGCGTAATAATGACGATCTTATTTTCTGGGATTAAAAGCTGGTTGATATCTAAAAGTTCGGACGCTGTAAACATAAAATTTCGGTTTTTGCAAAGTTACCTTTTAGATTTTAAAGTCTCCATTTTTGTGGAAAAGATCAATTCATTGGGTGAATAAAATTAAAAAGCCCATTCCGGATTGAACATTTATAAAATTTATTTGTCGGGTTTAAAAAAATTTTGTATTTTTGCAGTCTTAAAATCAGATATAGTTATACACTAAAGATATTAGAAATGAGCAAGAGAACCTTCCAGCCGTCAGAAAGAAAGAGAAGAAACAAACACGGTTTCAGAGAAAGAATGTCCACGCCAAACGGTAGAAGAGTGTTGGCTGCAAGAAGAGCAAAAGGCAGAAAGAGTTTAACCGTTAGTGCAATGCGCGCTAAGAGATAATTCTTTTATTATCATATTAAGAGAATGCTTGAAAGAGAAATTTTTCAGGCATTTTTTGTTGTTAAAATTTGCCAAAATTTAGGAGATCCACAGAACTTTATTTACTTTTGAAAGTTCACATTCATCAATCAATTATCAGCTTTATTTTTTTATAATGCCGCACAGAAACGAAACGGGAGATAATATCATCAACCTCAGTAATGCTACTATTGCACAGAAAAATTTCACTGTACTCAGCAACGTAGATCTCTATATTCAAAAAGGAAAATTCTGCTACCTGATCGGAAAAACGGGTTCCGGGAAAAGCTCATTGCTGAAAACACTCTACGGACATATTCCGCTTTCCGGAGGACAGGGAAGTGTGGCAGGATTCGATCTGGCAAAACTGCGGACATCGGATATTCCAAATCTTCGGAGAAAACTGGGAATCGTGTTTCAGGATTTTCAATTATTGCCGGATAGAACGGTTGAGAAAAACCTCAAATTTGTTCTGGCAGCGACGGGTTGGAAAGAGAAAGAAAAAATAGACGAAAGGATCAATGATGTATTGGAAAGTGTGGGAATGAAAACCAAAAAACACAAAATGCCGCACGAACTTTCCGGCGGAGAACAACAGCGCGTGGCGATTGCGCGTGCACTTTTGAATCAACCTGAACTCATTCTTGCAGACGAACCTACAGGAAACCTGGATCCTGAAACATCGAACGAGATTATGACGCTGATGAAAAGAGTTGCGATTGAAAATCACGCTGCAGTGGTGATGGCTACACATGATTACCACATGATACAGAATTTTCCGGGAGAAGCCATCCGTTGTGAAGACGGAAAAGTTTCGGTTCTGGACACTTCAGAATTGTTCGAATAAATCGATTTTACACTTTATTTTTCTGAAATACATGAAAATCCCGGGTTGCCTCCAGATATTGTTCGGAGTATTTTCTGGGACTTTCTTCGATGATGAAGTTTTCTTCGGAAAAAGTAGTTTCCTGAAATGAGAATTCCAGAATACATCTTCTGGCAACGCCGTCTTTTATTCCAAAAATATTGATTTTTCTTTTTAAATGTAAAGAAAAATCGAAAGCACTTTTGCAGAATTCCGCTTCGGAATCTGAAGGAATAATCACACAAAATACACCGTTTTCCGAAAGCAGTTTGGAGGATTGTGAAATCAAAGTATTGAAATCCAGTCCGGTGTGTTGCCTTGCCAGTTTGTCTTTGGACGAAAGATTTTCCAAGAAATAAGGAGGATTGGAAACAATTGCATCGAATTTTTCTGAACTGAAAGTTTTAATATCCTGATGTTTCGCCTGCAGTCTTTCCCGAAATTGGGATTGTTCAAAGTTTTTTAGAGCGAGATTTGCCGCATCTTCATTCAAATCGATACCTGTGATTTTTGCTTTCGGATTTCTTTGTGCCAGCATTAATGAAATAATTCCCGTTCCTGTTCCTATTTCCAGAGTGTTTTCAGATTCCGAAACATCGCATAATGCGCCCAACAGCACGCCATCGGTTCCCACACGAAATACTGTGCAAGACTGCTGAACGGTAAATTTTTGGAAAACAAACGATTTCATTTATAAATTAACAGGAAGGCTGATGGTGAATTTTGATCCTTTTCCGACTTCAGATTTTACGATTATTGTCCCACCATAATCTTCCACCATTTTACGAACCATCGTCAGTCCGAGGCCCATTCCTGAATTTTTGGAAGTGAAATTGGGCTCAAAGATCCGTTCCTGCATTTCGGACGGAATTCCTATTCCGTTATCTTCCACGGAAATCATTATTTTCTTTTGAATAAGTTCAATGTCAATATTAATGATAGGGTCCTTTGTGTCTTCCAAAGCTTGTTTGGCGTTGGTTACCAAGTTGGTAATAATACGATTGAGGTAAATTTTGTCCATGTGGATCATGATATTCTCTTTGTTGGCATGAACAAAAATTCTGTCGTTATTGAAAATCCTGAGGATGGAATGCACTTGTTTATTTAGATTGAAGGTTTCGTTAACTTTTTCCGGTAGCTGTGCAAATTGCGAAAAGGCACTCGAAACTTTGGCCACTAGATCAATTTGTTCTATCATTGTGCTGGACAGTTGCTTTACTTTTTCCCGGATGTCGGGATCTTCCGGATCAAATTTTCTTTCAAAATTTTGAATATTTAGTTTCATCGGTGTTAATGGATTTTTCACTTCGTGAGCTACCTGTTTAGCCATTTCCCGCCAGGCTTTTTCTTTTTCACTGAAAGCCAGCCTTTCTTTTTGATCCTGAATCTGAAGAATCATCTTGTTGTATGCCATTACCAATGCGCCCAATTCGTCGTTATGATAATACTTTATCGGCTGCATTTCTTTTTCGAAAAGCGTAATTTTGGTGATAAGATCTGAGAAATTCGTGATGGCTTTGGTAAGATTATTCGAGATGATCCAACTGAGCCAAATGCTGAAAATGACAATAAGTAAATTCACCAAAACCATGTATTTCAGATATTTATTGAGAACATCCAGATACACATCTTCATTATGATAATAGGGAAGGTAGACAATTCCGATAGGTTCCAGGAAGTTGTTTTTTAAGATGGCGTAGGACGAAGTTTTATTGGCTTTTACTTTCTGATCAAATTCTTTTACGTCCACTCTTCGGTCTTGGGTGACGACTTGGGTAAGGATATTTTGTGGAACTTTCTTTTGGGAAACCAGATTATCGAGTTTATTGGAAATAAGAAAATCGCCGTTCAAGTCATAAATAACGATATCGTGTTTGTTGATATCTGCGATTTCCATGATTTTATTTTTCAAAACCCCGGGAATATCTTCAGTAGTAATCGGAGTCTGGCTTACAGCGTAATCCAGAGCGGCCATCAGCGCATTGGTTTCTTCCTGCAAATCGCTGCGGCTCTGTTCTTCGGCATTATTTTTCAGGAGATAAAAAGACAACACGGAAGAGCCTGCCATACTAAGGATGCAGACCAATAAAAATCCCCAGAATACGCGGTTTCGGAGACTGTATCCTCGATATCTACTCAGCGGCATTTTTTGCTAATAATTTTGCAATATATTTTCCAATAATATCAAATTCTATATTCACTCGATCTCCGATTTTTAAGTTTCTAAGATTGGTATGCTCCCAGGTGTAGGGAATAATGGCAACTGAAAACCGGTTTTCATCACTTTCAGCAACGGTGAGGCTTATTCCATTTACTGTAACAGATCCTTGAGGAACGGTTACAAAATCGCCTTCAGCACTGTAGCTGACCGTGATGAGATAACTTCCTTCCTTGTTCCGGATTGCAATTATCTCGCCAGTTTTATCAACATGTCCCTGTACAATATGCCCGTCCAGACGGCCGCCGACTTTGGTGCACCGTTCCAGATTCACTTCGGTTCCTGGTTTCCAGCTAAATAAATTTGTTTTGGTCAAAGTTTCGTCAATTGCCGTAACCGTGTATTCGTTACCGGAAATATTCACCACAGTAAGGCAGCATCCGTCGTGTGCTAGGCTCTGGTCTATTTTCAGTTCATCGGTGAAAGGACAGCTGAGTGTGAAGTGAATATTGGAGCCTTGTATTTCTTTTTTTTCAACAAATCCTGTTGCTTCTATAATTCCTGTAAACATAGTTTCTAAGTTCAGATTGGAGAGAATCCAAATAAAAATAAAAGTTTCCCTTTTAATTTATAAATTTGTCATTCTCTAATAATCTTCAAAGATAATAATATGAGTTCAAAAAACTATAAGATAAAAGTAGGATTTTCCATAGGCGATTTCAATGGGATAGGCCCCGAAATTATCATGAAATCTCTGAAAGATAAAAGCATTACCGATTTTTTTACACCCATTATTTTTGGATCAGGAAAACTTTTCACTTACCAAAAAAACATTTTTAAAATTCAGCAGAATTTCCATTATATTGACGAAATCTCTCAGGCTCAGAACGGAAAAATAAACATGGTGAATCTGTGGAAAGACAATGTAAAAGTAGAGTTGGGAACGCCTACAGAAGAATCCACAAAAATGGCTATTGATTCGCTGGAAGCTGCTTCACAAGCCTTGGTGAATAGTGATATCGATGTTCTGGTAACAGCACCCATTAACAAAGATGAAATGCTGAAACACGGATTTAAACATGCAGGACACACCGGTTATCTGGAAGAAAAATTTGAAAAAAAAGGACTGATGTTTTTAGTAACCGACGAACTGAAAGTTGCGGTTTCCACCCATCATATTCCCGTATCGCAAATCCCCGAAAACATCTCGAAGGAGAAATTAAAAAAACAAATCAAACTTTTGAATCAATGCCTTATTGAGGATTTTTGTATTCAGAAACCCAAAATTGCTGTTTTAGGCCTTAATCCACATGCGGGTGATGGCGGTCAGATTGGGAACGAAGAAATAGAAATCATACAACCCGTCATTCGTGAAATTTTCGAAAACGGAATTATGGCATTCGGGCCTTTTCCTGCCGACAGTTTTTTTCAGCCGGAAAAATATAAAAATTATGATGCCGTTTTGGCCATGTATCATGATCAGGGCTTGGCTCCTTTTAAAACATTAGCGTATGCGGACGGTGTCAATTTCACCGCGGGACTGCCCGTAGTACGGACTTCGCCAGATCACGGTGTCGCTTATGATATTGCCGGGCAAAATGTTGCTGATGAACGCAGCATTACCGAAGCCATTTTCACGGGAATTAAAATTTTTAAAAACCGCCAAGAGTATAATGAACTGATGCAGGACAGGCTGCGGCCAAAAAAAGCTTATGCCGACAGCGGAGTTGATGAAGATCTGCCGGACGATTCAGAAGGGTAGAAGTTTTTGCGTAAATTCTCTTCATTAAAAAAGCCTCAGGAAAATTTATTTGCTAATTCAAAAAAAATGCATATTTTTGCACACTCATTTTATGGACAAGCTTAGAAATTATGATGTAGCTTTTTCCGGTCTGAAAGACGGAAAACATCAGTTCCGATTTGAGATAGATAATGCGTTCTTTCAACTTTTTGAAACAGAGCAGGAATTTACCAATCCGAGAATAGAGGCCAAGGTTTTGATGGAAAAGCATTCTACTTTTCTGGAATTTTGGATTAATACGAGCGGTACGGTAGAATTGCTTTGTGACATCAGTACTGAATCTTTCGATGCTGCAATAGCATCCGAAGTGAATGTTTTGGTAAAATTCGGTGAGGAATATGATTACAGCAATGAAGAAGTTATTATAATTCCGGCAAACGATTATGTGTTCAATGTGGCACAGCTGATTTATGAGAATATCATACTCTCTGTTCCGATGAAGAAAATTTCTCCGAATCTGGACGAAAAAGATTTGGAAATACTGAAGAAATATCAACCTAAAGTTGAAGAAGAACAGCAAAAAGAGAGCGATCCGCGTTGGGACGCTTTAAGAAAATTAAAAGACAATAATTAAATAAATAGTTTAATATGATGAGATGATGAGTCTCATCGCTCATCAAAAAAAATTATTACAATGGCACATCCAAAGAGAAGACAATCGTCTACAAGAAGAGATAAGAGAAGAACTCACTACAAAGCTGAGGTTCCTCAATTGGCAAAAGACGCCGCCAGCGGTGAGTTGCACCTTTACCACAGAGCACACTGGCACGAAGGAAAACTCTACTACAGAGGAAAAATAGTAATGGAAAAAGAAATTGAAACTACTGAAGAGAACTAGGAGAATATCTTAGAAAAGCTCGATTTAATATAAAAACCACTCGATTTTCATTAATTTCGGGTGGTTTTTTGTTGTTTTTTACGTTTTTTTGGTATCTTTGATGCCTTAATAAAAAATCAAATTATGGACATCAGAGAAATACAAAATCTTATTAAATTCGTTTCCAAATCTGAAGTTTCAGAAGTGAAATATAAGACCAAAGATTTTGAAATCACCATTAAAACACCATTGGGAGGAAACGAAAATGTAAGTTATATTGCACAGCCCCAAATGTACCCAGCTGCAACTCCGGCTCCGGCTCCTGCCCCAACACCAGCACCATCTGCTGAACTGCCTGCAAAAGAAAAAGCAGACGACGACAGCAAATATCTTACTATCAAATCCCCTATGATCGGAACTTTTTACAGAAAACCCGCTCCGGATAAAGATGTTTTCGTGAATGTTGGAGATGAAGTGTCTAGCGGAAAAGTGGTCTGTGTTATCGAAGCGATGAAGCTTTTCAATCAGATTGAATCTGAAGTTTCAGGAAAGATCGTGAAGATTTTGGTCGACGATGCTACTCCGGTAGAGTACGATCAACCTTTATTTTTAGTTGATCCGTCTTAATTGATAATATTTAGTAATGAGTACTAAACCTCATTTTTCAAATTTTCAAATTTTCTCTTTTTCAAATTAATTAAGATGTTCAAAAAAATACTGATCGCCAACCGTGGCGAAATTGCAATGCGTATCCTGCGCACCTGCAAAGAAATGGGAATAAAGACGGTTGCAGTATATTCCACTGCGGATAAGGACAGCCTCCATGTCCGGTTTGCAGATGAAGCCGTTTGCATTGGCCCGGCCATGAGCAAAGATTCCTATCTGAAAATTCCTAATATTATTTCAGCAGCAGAAATTACCAATGCCGATGCAATACATCCTGGCTACGGATTTCTTTCAGAAAATTCCAATTTTTCCAGAATTTGTCAGAAGAATGGAATTAAATTTATCGGTGCCACACCAGAGCAGATCGACAGAATGGGCGATAAAGCAAATGCTAAAGCTACGATGAAAGAAGCGGGTGTTCCCTGCGTACCCGGATCTGAAGGTTTGATCGGTTCTTACGAAGATGCCGCAAAGATAGCTGAAGAAATCGGTTATCCTGTAATGATCAAAGCAACAGCTGGCGGTGGAGGAAAAGGAATGCGCCGGGTATGGAATGCGTCGGAACTTAAAGAACATTGGGAATCTGCGATTCAGGAAGCTGTAGCCGCATTCGGAAATGGCGGAATGTACATGGAAAAGCTGATTGAAGAGCCAAGGCATATTGAAATTCAGATCGCCGGAGATCAGTATGGAAAAGCATGTCACCTTTCCGAAAGAGACTGTTCTGTACAAAGACGAAATCAAAAACTTACCGAAGAAACGCCATCACCGTTCATGACGGATGAACTTCGTGAAAAAATGGGAGATGCTGCCGTGAAGGCTGCCGAATACATTGGCTATGAAGGGGTTGGAACGATAGAATTTTTAGTGGATAAACACAGAAACTTCTATTTTATGGAAATGAACACCAGAATTCAGGTGGAACATCCGATTACTGAACAGGTAATTGATTACGACCTGATTCGTGAGCAAATTATGCTTGCAGCCGGAACGCCGATTTCAGGGATAAATCATTACCCGAAACTTCATTCTATAGAATGCCGGATTAATGCTGAAGATCCATTCAATGATTTCAGGCCAAGTCCCGGGAAGATTACTAGTTTGAATATTCCAGGCGGACATGGAATTCGTGTTGATACTCACGTTTATTCTGGATATACCATCCCGTCCAATTATGATTCCATGATTGCAAAACTGATTACTACGGCACAAACGCGAGATGAAGCGATTGCAAAAATGAGACGCGCCTTGGAGGAATTCTATATTGAAGGAGTGAAAACCACCATTCCTTTCCACAGACAATTGATGGAAAACGAAGATTATCTGGCAGGAAATTACACGACAAAATTCATGGAGGATTTCGTGATGGATAAAAATTTCGAGAATTAATATTCGTTTCAACAGATAATAAGATCCGTTTCAGTTTAAAATGAGACGGATTTTTTGTTAATAATGACAAACCAGATCTCAGAATGAGAATATTAATAATGATACTCAGGTCTTCATTTATACACTTGAAAATAAATCATTAATTTTGTTTCTTTAAATATAAAAAGAAACATGCAAACTCCTACCAATATTTCATCCACTTTCATAGAACTCGAAGAAAAATATGGCGCCCACAATTATCATCCGCTTCCGGTAGTGTTGGATCGCGGCGAGGGTGTTTATGTCTGGGACGTGGAAGGGAAAAAATATTATGACTTTTTATCTGCATATTCTGCTGTTAATCAGGGTCATTCACATCCAAAGATTGTCAATGCACTTGTGAACCAGGCACAGAAACTTGCGTTAACTTCCAGAGCTTTTTACAGTTCAAAATTGGGGGAATACGAGAAAAAAATTACGGAACTTTTCGGTTTTGATAAAGTATTGCCTATGAATTCCGGAGCGGAAGCCGTAGAAACTGCTTTGAAAATTGCCAGAAAATGGAGTTATGAAGTAAAAGGAATTCCAGAAAATGCTGCTAAAATTATTGTTTGCGAAAATAATTTCCACGGACGAACGACGACCATTGTTTCTTTTTCCAACGATCCGGAGGCTCACGACAATTATGGACCGTACACGCCGGGATTTATAAAAATTCCTTATAATGATTTAGAATCGCTTCGTTCTGTTCTGGAAAAGAATTCGGAAAATATTGCTGCTTTTTTGGTGGAACCTATTCAAGGAGAAGCCGGTGTTTATGTTCCGGATGAATGTTATCTGAAAAGCGCATCCGAGCTTTGTGAAAAACACAATGTTCTGTTTATTGCCGATGAAGTTCAAACCGGAATTGCAAGAACAGGGAAATTAATTGCCTGCCATCATGAAAATGTACAGCCGGATATTTTGATTTTAGGAAAAGCACTTTCCGGAGGAATGTATCCTGTTTCAGCTGTATTGGCGGACGATCACATTATGAATGTAATCCAGCCCGGACAACACGGTTCCACTTTTGGAGGAAATCCGTTAGCTTGCGCAGTGGCAATGGCAGCTCTGGATGTAGTTGAAGATGAAAAACTTTCCGAAAAAGCAGAAAATCTGGGCAAAATTTTCCGTTCAGAAATGGAAAAATTAATTGAGAAAACAGATCTTATCACCAGAGTGCGTGGGAAAGGACTTTTGAACGCCATCCTCATCAATGATACACCCGAAAGTTCTACGGCTTGGAATCTCTGCCTGAAACTTCGGGACAACGGACTTCTGGCCAAGCCAACACACGGCAACATCATTCGCCTGGCTCCGCCATTGGTCATCACCGAAGAACAACTATTGGATTGCGTTCAGATTATTGATAAGACGGTTTTGGAATATAAGAAATAGCAGATGCCGGAAAAAATCAGCGGATTAATCATTACTTTTAATGAAGAAAAAAATATTCAGGAAGTCCTTAAATGTTTTGACTTTTGTGATGAAATAATTGTGGTTGATTCATTTAGTACGGATCAAACTGTACAAATTGCCCGGCAAAACCCTAAGGTTAAGATTGATCAACACAAATTTGTTGATTATACCAAACAACGTAACAAAGCGCTTTCTCTTGCTGAAAATGACTGGGTTTTTTTTCTTGATGGTGATGAAAGAACCACTGGGGAACTTCAAAGGGAGATCATCGAAATAATAAACGCAAAGGATGCAAAAGATGCCTATTATATTCGCAGAATCTTTTTTGTTGGGAAGAAAGAAATAAAATTCTCAGGGACTCAAAATGATAAAAATTTCCGCCTGTTCCGAAAATCTAAAGCCAAATACGCAGAAAATAAAAAGGTACATGAAACCCTAGAGGTCAATGGAACCACCGGAATTTTAAAAAATAAACTTCTTCATTATTCTTTTGAAAATTTTGAAAACTTTAAGAAGAAAATGCTTTATTATGGTTTTTTGAAAGGGAAAGAACTTGCAGAAAGAGGGAAAAATTATTCAGTCTTCACTCATTGGAGCAAAGTAATCTTTAAATTTATCAAAATGTATTTTCTGAAATTAGGATTTTTGGATGGCGTAAATGGTCTAAAAATCAGCTATTTGCAGAGCTTGTATGTCCATGAAACCTATCAAACTTTAAAACAGAAGAAATGAAAATATGTCTGATAAGTTTTGATTTCTGGCATTATGATGAGCACATTGTCCGCAAGCTGAATGAACTTGATATTGAGGCTCACCATATCAACATTGGTGCTTTTTCCCATAAACATTTGGGTAGCAAAATTTCGAATGCTCTCAGTAAAATATTTTTAGGAAAGAATCTTAAATATCAGAAACGGCAAAGGTTTGTAATAGAATCCCTTGAAAAAATCGGTTTTCAGGATCAAATTCTGGTATTAAATCCGGATACTTTAGATTCAGACACTTTGCAATTCATCAAAAAACAAACCCATCGCTGCATCACTTATTTATATGATAGTTTGGAACGCTATCCGGTGCAGGACAAACTGCATTTTTTTGATAAAATCTTTTCATTTGATGATAAAGATGTACGGGAATTTGGCTTCGAAAAACTTACCAACTATAATTATCTTGAATACCTTCCGGCTGAAGCTCAGAATCCCCAACTGGATTTGTACTATATTACTTCTTACGATAAAAACAGAAACGGCATTTTGCAAAAATTTGCTCCTGTATTACAGAAAAAAGGAATTTCCTATCGTTTTTTAATCGTGGGAAAACGAGTTTGGAAAGAGCAGATTAAAGTCGCCAGAGAATCCCTTAGAAAATATGCGGTTCTGAAACGTAAAACTATTCCTGCGGCAGAAACCATCAGTTTTTATAGAAATACGAAAGCAATACTTGAGTTGATGCGGGCTGGCCAGACAGGTTTAAGTTTTCGTTTTTTTGAAGCGATGGCATTGGAAAAAAAAATTATTACCAATAATCGTGAAATAATAAATTACGATTTTTATACTCCGGAAAACATTTTGATTCTGGAGGACGATTTTAGCAATTTAAATATAGATTTTTTTGAGGAACCCTATCGCAAGTTAGCCCAGAATATTTACGATTATTATACGTTAGATAAATGGGTAGATCGCGTTTTTGATTTGAAATGAAGCAACTTCAGCATATATTAATCTTCACCAAAGAACTTCACCATCCGTTAATTTCAAAAAGTGGGGGAACGGGATAAAAAAAATGAAATCAAATAAAGAGAAAATACTTATTCTTTTGCCTTCTAATTATCAATTATATACTCTAATAGAAAAGAATCTATTAGAAAATGGGTATGATGCTACTGTGCTTATTCCAGATTTAAAGAAATTTAAATACCGAAATCTTTATCAGAAGATTAAGAACTTCCAGCAAAAAACTTTTTTAAATAATAAAGAATACAAAAGGAAATTAAAAGAAGAATTTGTTACACACCAAGTTATAGAAGCAATAAACAAACATACCTTTTATGATTATGTTTTGGTAATTCGAGCGGATTTTTTTTCTTTAGAAATATTAGAACATGCTAAATCAAAAACGCACAACTTTGTAAGCTATCACTTTGACGGTATCAATAGATATCCAGAGATCTTCAAAAGAATACGAATCTTCGACAGATTTTATGTATTTGACCGACAGGACATAGAGCAATATAGTAACTTTGAGCTTTTGCCGTGTACTAATTTTTATTTTGATTTCTACGAATTAAGAGATGAAAATATTAAATTTGATTTTTATTTTTTAGGGTCTTATCACGAAAGTCGAAATGTTACTTTGCTTAATTTTCAGAAGTTTGCCGAGAAGCACCAGTTGGTGGCAAAAATGGATATTGTTTATGACAAAGAAAATAAACCAAAGAGTGATTTTCAGGCTAAGTTCGAGTGTATGACAAATTATATCAGTTTTGAGAAGTATCTTTTGAATGTACAAAATAGTAGATATATTCTTGATATTTTGATATCTGAGCATAGAGGATTGTCTTTCAGAGTATTTGAGAGTCTGAAATATAAGAAAAAATTGATCACGAGCAACCCAACCATTGTTGATTACGAGTTTTATCATCCCAATAATATTTTTGTTTTGGACAATAATTATGATCAGTTGTTAGAGTTTCTTGATTTGCCGTACGTTGACATAGATGCGTCTATTGTAAATACCTATAGTTTTACAAACTGGCTTAATTATCTTCTCCGAAAAGAACCATATAGAAACATAGATTTGCCTGATGTTAGTTAGTATTATAATTCCCTGCTATAACAATGAAAAAGTGATTGCCGAAACGATTGATTCTGCACTTTCCCAGAGTTATAAATCAATAGAAATCATTGTTGTAAACGATGGGTCTACCGATGATTCCGCAAAGGTAGTGGAAAATATTTCCACCAAATATTCTAATATTTCTTTTTATTCTAAAGAAAATCGAGGTCCTTCTCATACTAGAAATTTCGGTGCTCAACTTTCTAATGGAAAATTTCTAGTATTTCTAGATGGTGATGACAAACTGCATACAAATTATATACAGAAGTGTGTTGCGGAGTATTTAAAAAATCCGCACTTGAATATTGTTTATTCCCATGCGGAATTTTTTGGAAGCAAATCAGGTAATTGGAATCTGCCAGATTATAGGCAAAAAAGCTTTCTTATAGATAATTGTATTCCCATTTTCGCGATGATAAAACGAGACGTTTTTTTTGATGTGGGTCAATTTGATGAAAATATTCATTTTATAGAGGATTGGGAACTTTGGATTAGGATCTTGAAAAAATATCGGGGAGTATACAAAATCCCTGAAACGCTCTTTTATTATAGAAAATCTGGTGAAAAGAATTCCCTAACGGATTTAAACGAAAAACAGAATGATATTTCTGATAATGCTCGGCTCTATATTTATAATAAACATTATACATACTATAAAGAAAATGGGTTTTCTATCAGTAATTTGATTACCTCCGTAGGAGACAATTTAAAGTATAAAGAAAAATATTATAGCATTTGGTATCGGAAGTATTTTTATAAATATTTCAAACCCTCAAAATATAAAAATGTATACCTTAATTTTTTATGAAAATATCTATTGTTACTTCTTATTATAACAGGAAAAACCTTTTCATCAAGACTCTGGAAAGTATAAGCAGACAGGTAAATGCTGATGAAATTTCTTTAGAAGTAATTGCTGTAGATGATGGAAGTGATGCAAACGAAAGACTGGAGGATCTACAGCCTATTTTTCCTTTCTTAAAGATCATCCGAATTGAAAAAAAAGATAAATGGTATACTAATTCTTGTATTCCTTTTAATGTAGGATTTACACAGGCTCAAGGAGAAATAATCATTCTACAAAATCCTGAATGCTTGCATTTTGGGAATATTATTGCCTATACATTAAACAATATAAAGAAAAACACATATTTAAGTTTCGGCTGTTACTCATTAGAAGAAGAACCTACTGACAATATTGATGAATATCTTGCTCATCCTAAAAAGCTTGAAAAACTAATTTCTGAAAATAATGTTGAGAATACCCGCGATGGGAGCAATAGCTGGTACAACCATTCTGTAATACGGTCGTGTGCCTATCATTTTTGTTGTGCGATTCTAAAAGAAGATTTATTAGATTTGGGCGGTTTCGATCCACTGTACGCCAATGGAGTTGCCTATGATGATAATGAATTGCTGCATCGAATCAAACTCAAAAAAATGAATGTCGAAATCATTGATAATGAAATCGTTCTTCATCAGAATCATTATAAGAGAAAATCATCTTATAATAATCCCGTAGCTTTAAACAAAAAAGCATTACACAAAAGGGAAACACTTATTGAAAAAAACCAAAAACTGTTTGAGGAATATACACTCAATAAAAAAGACTGGAAAGTAAAGGGAATTCCAATTTATAAAGTTAAGAGGCCGATTAAATTTCTTTTTAATAAACTATTGAGAAGAATATAATTGTTACATTCTATCATACTCATCCTCCAAACGCACAATATCATCTTCCCCGAAATAACTTCCGGTTTGTACTTCAATGAATATTAAAGGCTTATTGGTAAGATTCATAATCCTGTGCTTTGCGCCCAAGGGAATCGAAATGCTATGTCCGTAGGAAAGTGAAATTTCTTCATCATCAAGAATAACGATGGCACTTCCTTCTACAATAGTCCATTGTTCCTGTCTTTGATGATGATATTGGTATGATAACTTTTGGCCGGGATATACTTCGACTCTTTTTACTTTATAATTCTTTTCATCTGCCAGAACATAATATTTCCCCCACGGTCGTTCTCCTATTTCTAACATAACACGATTTTTCAGTTAACGAATGTACTCAAAATATTTTTTCAAAACCAATATAGAAACTAAATTTTCAACACTTTTATTTTCAAATTGAGCTCTGTGTTTTTTTGCATTGGCAATGATGGCATCAGCGTCTTTCGGATGATCTATGTAATACTGTAATTTGTCTTCGAGATCTTCATAATTCTCCTTAATTCCGATAAAATGTTCATCGGGTCGCAGCGTCCCTTCCATATACCAAGTCTCCATTTTCAAAGGAGGCGAAACAGCGATGGAATTTGAAGACATGATCCATTTCAGATTAGTAGCAACATCATTTCCCTCCAGGCTTAGGATAAACTTGTGGCGCAAATGCTCAGAAACCGAAATTTTTGGTTTAATCCATTTTGGATTTCCTCCTTTCTTATTTACCTGTCCCAAGTCACACATCGGATTTTCAAAATATTTCTCAAAAAACGCTATCCGGTGTTGTTGATATACCGCTGCTCTGCCTATCATTAAGTCTTTTTTATTTGTAAAATGGAACTCGTCTTTTACAGAAACAAAATGCCTTCCTTTATCCAGATTCAACAGAATATTATTTTCATTATTTCCATGAATGGGCCGGCTTTTCGTAATCATCGGAGAATCCAAAATGGTATTTACATCTCCAAAAGCATAATCTATCGGAAGATGAGGCGAGAAATACCGCGCAAATTCATAAGTGTCGAAATAATAAGCTTTTGGAGTTTTTGGTTTGGTGAGGTCTTTCACTCGCGTTCCATGATGAGGCACTTCAGTGGGTTTGTGAATTTTATTATAATAGTTTACCCTTCTTTCTACTGTTTCTTTTTCTTCCTTCGACAATGTTTTGTAAAGCTCACTTATTTTTTTATCAGCAGTTTTTGAAGGAAGCAATGCCCTCGTAAAACCCTGAATGTAAAGAAGTAATTTATTGTTTTTGTAAACTTTCGCCATTCTGCTAAAATTGTTCAAAAATACATCAAACTATTTAATTGTGAATACTGCGATTTTGAATACCATTCACGGGAAAGAAATACATTTACTTTAAGTAAATTTGCAGCAAATTATAAAATTAAATGAACAGAGTAAGAGTGCGTTTTGCGCCAAGTCCTACCGGACCGTTGCACTTGGGAGGCATGAGAACAGCTTTGTATGATTATCTTTTTGCCAAAAATCAGGGTGGCGACTTTATCCTGAGAATTGAAGATACAGATACCGCAAGATATGTGGAAGGAGCCGAAGAATACATCATGGAAGCCTTGGAATGGGCAGGAATTATCCCGGACGAAAGCCCGAAACACGGTGGCAATTATGGCCCTTACAGACAAAGTGAACGCAGGAAAATTTATGATCGATATACCGATGAAATTCTTAAAACAGATTTTGCCTATATCGCCTTTGATACGCCTGAAGAATTGGATCAAATCCGTGCAGAATTTGAATCTCGAGGTGAGGTTTTTTCTTATAATTATATCACAAGGAATACTTTGAGAAACAGCTTGTCCCTTTCTGAAGAAGAGGTGCAAAAGCTTATTGATCATCAAACGCCTTACGTAGTCAGGTTTAAAATGCCCGTAGACAGAACTTTGAATTTAGAAGATATTATTCGTGGAAAATTTACCGTGAATACCAATACATTAGATGATAAAGTTCTAGTAAAAAACGACGGAATGCCAACCTATCATTTTGCTAATATTATTGATGATTACGAAATGAAAATCAGCCACGTTATTCGCGGCGAAGAGTGGCTTCCTTCCCTGGGATTACATGTCCTGTTATATGAAGCGATGGGATGGCAAGCTCCCGAGTTTGCTCATTTATCACTTATTTTAAAGCCTGAAGGAAAAGGAAAACTCAGCAAAAGAGACGGTGCCAAATTCGGTTTCCCGGTTTTCCCGCTGGATTTTCATGATAAAACCTCAGGTGAAACTTATCCGGGATATCGCGAACAAGGCTATCTTCCGGAAGCTTTTGTGAATTTTCTGGCACTTTTAGGCTGGTCGCCGGCAGATGATAAAGAAATTTTGAGCCTCCAGGAAATGACTCAGGAATTTGATTTACACAAACTTCACAAGGCAGGAGCGCGTTTTAGCAAAGAAAAAGCCGAATGGTTCAATCATCAGTATCTTCAGAAAAAAACAGATGAAGAAGTTTTGGAAATGTTGATGAGTATTGATCAGGTTAAAGATTCTGCGCTTTCCAAAGAAAATATTTTGAAGATTATTGCTTTGATGAAAGAAAGAGCAACGTTCGCAAAAGATATTTATGAAAATGGAAAATTCTTTTTCCAAAGCCCTGCATCTTATGATGAAAAAGCAGTTGCAAAAGCCTGGAATAAAGATGCTGTCGAAAATATCAAAGAATTTGCTTCAGAACTGCAATCTGTCACTTTCAACCGCGAAGTATTGAAACAATACATTCAGGATTTCGCTCAAAATAAATCTCTGGGAATGGGAAAAATCATGATGCCGCTGCGTTTAGCTCTGGTGGGTGAACTGAAAGGTCCGGATGTTCCTGATATTATGGAAATCCTTGGTTCCGAAGAAACTATAGTCCGCATTCAGAATGCGATAAACAATATTCAATAGAATTCTTCAATTTTTAGTAAATTTGAACAATAATTTCTCAGCAGAATGGAATATTTAGAATTTGAAAAACCGATTGAAGAATTAATGGAGCAGTATCAAACCTGCTCGGTAGTTGGCGAAGACGCCGGTGTAGATGTGAAGCTTGCCTGTTCTCAAATCGAAGATAAGATAATTGAAAAAAAGAAAGAAATTTATGGAAACCTAACGCCATGGCAGCGCGTTCAGCTCTCCAGACATCCGAATCGTCCTTATACTTTAGACTTTATAAACGGCATTGTAGATAAAGACAGTTTCCTGGAACTTCACGGCGATCGTAATTTTGCTGACGATCCTGCAATGATTGGCGGACTTGCCACGATAGACGGCCATAGAGTGATGCTGATTGGAACTCAAAAAGGAAGAACTACCAAAGAAAGACAGCACAGAAGATTCGGAATGAGCAATCCTGAAGGATACAGAAAGGCACTGAGACTGATGAAACTTGCAGAGAAATTTAAAATTCCTGTGGTTACTTTAATTGATACTCCGGGAGCTTACCCTGGTTTGGAAGCTGAAGAAAGAGGCCAGGGCGAGGCGATTGCCAGAAATATTTTTGAAATGACAATGCTGAAAACACCTATTTTGTGTTATATCATCGGCGAAGGCGCGAGTGGAGGCGCTTTGGGAATCGGTGTCGGGAACAAAGTTTATATGCTGGAAAATACTTGGTACACTGTTATTGCCCCGGAAAGTTGCTCTTCTATTTTATGGAGAAATTGGAATCATAAAGAAGATGCAGCCAACGCACTGAAACTGACTCCGAATGATGCACTGGAACATAAATTTATCGATGGAATTATTGAAGAGCCGCTTGGTGGTGCGCATTACGAACCGAAAGTAGCTTATGATCACCTGAAGCAATCCATCATTCAGAATATCAAAGGTTTTTCCAAATTTTCCGGAAAAGAACTGGAGCAACAGCGCCAGGAAAAATTCATTTCGATGGGACAATTTAAAGGATAAAATTTTAAAGAAATAAGGAACTTATATCGATAAAAAAAGCGAAGAATTCACAAGATTCTTCGCTTTTTTATTGTTGAATATTTTAATTCGCCAGGGTAATCGCAATATCTTTTGTGATATTTTTCGATGACGAGTATTTAGCATCGCAAATACCGGTGGTTACTACATATTGTCCTTTGTTGATCATAATGAAATTATCATTGTTCGCAGGAACATTCAGGTTGTAATAATTATTTTTACCACTGAATTTTACCACCAGATTACACTTCGATTTATTCACAATCTGAACATACGCTTCTTTTTTATTGGGTGAATCATTGAAAAGATGATTCAGCACTTTTGCAGTTTGCTGTCCACCTTTCAGGTCATTTCTCACTTCTTTCCGAAGTTTGCTTTTTGTTAACCGTTCTACTTTCGGTTTGGCTTCCAGATCTTTTGCCGGAGTCACGAGTTCTATGAGTTTTATTCGTAATGATCTCACGTTAGGATCATTTGGATTGGCTTTTATAAAAGCGGCAATAACCTGAGGGTTATTGCTCATTTGAGCTTGTTGCGCAGTAAGTTTTTCAGCCGGAAGCTTGGTCGCAGACTTCTTTTTTTGCCCTAATACGATAATCAGACAGAAGAAAAAAGCCAGCATAAATATCTTTTTCATATCAATAATGGAGCTAAATTAAAAAAATAATAACACTTTACCATAACGCTGAAAACTATATTTTAGTTTGCATAATAATTATTATCTTTGCATGGCTAAAAAACCAACTCAATCTAACGAATTTTTAATAAAAAAATCAGATAATATGTACACACCAGTTGCTGCAGATGTAGCGAAACTAAGAAACACAACAGGAGCAGGAATGATGGACTGCAAAAAAGCGCTAACTGAAGCGGAAGGAGATTTTGACAAAGCAATAGAAATCCTTAGAAAAAAAGGACAGAAAGTTGCTGCGAACAGAGCTGACAGAGAATCTACAGAAGGTGCTGTAATTGCAAAAGTAAATAATGACAAAACAAGAGGTGTTATTATTGCATTGAATTGTGAGACTGATTTTGTGGCGAAAAATGAAGATTTCGTGAAATTAGCTCACGATCTGGCTGAACTGGCTTTGGGAAAAACGAAAGAAGAATTTCTGGCTTCTGATTATAAAGGAATCACTGTTGCGGATAAACTGACCGAACAAACCGGCGTTATCGGAGAGAAAATCGAAGTTGGTTCTTTTGAAACTATTGAAGGTCCTTATTTGGGAGCATATATTCATGCAGGAAATAGAATTGCAGCCATTACTTCACTGTCTGCTGATGTTTCCGGTGCTGAAGAAGTTGCAAAATCTGTATCGATGCAGGTTGCCGCTATGAACCCGATGGCTTTGGATGAAACGAAAGTTTCTGAAGAAACAATCAATAAAGAGTTGGATATCGAAAGAGAACTTTTAACTAAAGAAGGAAAACCTGCAAATATTATCGAAAACATCCTGAAAGGGAAAATGCAGCGTTTTTATAAAGATAACACATTGGTGCACCAAGCGTTCATCAAAGACGGAAATATTTCTGTCGCAGATTACGTAAAATCAATCAATGACGATTTGAAAGTGGTAGGATTTGTAAGAGTAAGCCTTACTTAATATCTTCCTTTTTATCCATAAAAAATCCCGCTTTGAATAGTCTTAGCGGGATCTTTGTTTTTCGTTTAAGGTGTTGAATTATCTTTTTATTCGAAACTTGATATAGGTAATGGTTTTCCCTTTTGATGAAAAAAGTTCTTCATAATAGGTTTTAATTTCTCTCAGCAAAGGCGTTTCGGGATCATATTCCGGAGCACCATAAATATCGTGATGCGCAGAAATAATTTCATGTCCCAGTCCTTGCAGCAAACCAAGTGTATATCCGTGAAGAAATTCTGAATCTGTTTTTAAATGAATAATTCCGTCGGGTTTCAGAATTTTTTTATAGCGTTCCAGAAAATCGGGATGGGTCATCCGGTGTTTGGTACGCCTGTACTTTATTTGAGGATCCGGAAAAGTAATCCAGATTTCATCTACTTCGTCAGTATCAAAAAAATGATCAATCAGTTCAATTTGTGTTCTTAGAAAACAGACATTTTTAAGGTTTTTTTCATCTGCTTCTTTCGCTCCAAACCAGAATCTAGCTCCTTTAATATCGATTCCTATAAAATTTTTCTTAGGAAAAGCCTGCGCCAATCCCACCGAATATTCCCCTTTTCCGCAACCTAATTCCAGAATAACAGGATTTTCATTTTTAAAAATTTCTGACCGCCATTTCCCTTTCAGGTGATAACCGCTGATGGCTTCTTCGCGAGTAGGCTGTATCACATTCGTAAGGAGTTTGTTTTCAGCAAATCTCGCCTGTTTATTTTTCTTCCCCATTGGTAAAATTAATGCGTGCAAAGGTAATGAAACCCAATGTAACTGGTGAAAAAGAAAGCTACAAACTATTTTGTAGGATTCCCAAGAGATACCATAATTGCTTTGCCGACCGTTTTCTGTGAAGCATACTGTGCGCCACATACCAAACTTGAGAACAGATACTGGCCTTTCAAAATGACAATAGTATTCTGGCCTTTTGCGGGAACAGCGAGCCTGTATTTGGTGTAACCTGTTCCTTCTATCCGCATAATCATATCGCAATCAGACAGATTTTCAATCAGAACGGTGGTGTCTTTGCTGGTTGGGTCATTGTCAAAAAGTGAATTTAAAACTTTTACCGTTTTATTTTTATGTTCTTCGGCGGAAGGATTCATCAGCATTTCAAATTCGGCTTGCTCAGGATTTTCGTAATTCACTGCAACTGAAGAGGACTTGTTTGTTACAGATTTGATTTCAGTGGCTGAAGAAGTGGAAGATGAAGATTTCTTAGTAAATATAGAACTTCTTTTAGGTGTAGTTTCACGTTCAGGTGTCGGAACGTTTGTTTTTTTAACGATGGTTTTCGGTGTAGGATTGGCCAATTCACGTTGGGCTTTGGCAAGCTGTTCCTGGTAGTAACGGATTTGTTTCTGACGGATGATTTCATTCATCTCGTCAAAAGATATTTTGGTAGAAGGCCGCCTTTTCAGCATAGCGAGTTTTTCCTGCATATCTGCAACGCGCTGATCGTCCGGATGTGCTTTTTTAATATAATCGGCCAAAAGATCCATGAGCCGGGGTTTCAAAACAGATCTCCGCGGATCATCAGGATGGGCATCGCGCAGAAATGCATCCAGTTCATAAATGTTGTGGCTTTTTATAATATTATTGTAGTTTTTCATTTTCTGCTGTGCCGGAACAATCGTAAACGCAAACAGCGCGAATATGAAAAAAAGGAATTTGTACATTCTCTATAGTTTAAAAATTATTAGAAATAACGGGATTTTTCGGGAAATGTTATCATTCCGTTACAGTTTCCATCAGTTTTGAGTTTTGGAGCCTTCGCTGATAAATGGGAAGATAACGTTCAATATAAATGGCAACTGCTTCGTAATTTCCGGCTGCTATCAGAGGTCTCAGGTCATCGGAACTGTAGACAAACTGGAGGAAATTATCTATAAATTGCTTCGGAATTTTAAGTTTTAAAAAATATTCTTCGCCATAATATTGTTTAATATTGTTTATGGCAGCATTCATCTTTTCATAGTTTTGCAGGCGTTGTTTCTTTTTATGATCACCGCTGATCAAATCGTAAATAGTGTCGATACTAAAGGAAAGTCCGCCATCAGCCAATGATAAAACCGGAGCTTGTTGAGGTGTGCCATCGCCTTTTGGTTCGGGCAATCCAATAATGGTTTTCAGTTTCATTTCCTTTTCACCTGTTTTCAGTGACAGAACATCTTTCTTTAAATTTCCGGAAGGTTTGAATTTGTTAATCACTACTTCCTGTATTTCGTAATAGGCAATTTTCAGTTCTACAATATTCAAAGAGGTCTGAAGCATTTTTTCCGTAATCACCACATCTTTCCGGTCTGTAACAATGGACGTAAAACGCACTACATCTCCGGGTTTGGCATTGATGCTGAAACTTCCGTTGAAATTGGTAAGAATGGTGCGTTGTTCATTCAGATTCGTAACATACACCTCATTCAGATAATAAGACGATCGGTCGCGAAGAAGAATTTCACCAGAAAACACCTGAGCATTCAGATTTGACATCAGCAAACAGGCAAACAATATTACAACACTACGCATAGATTCGCAAAAATAAACAGAAATTCTTTTCAACCACGGATTTAGATTCCGACAGAGCGTTAAAGTTAGGTTAAAGTATTTCCCAGAAAGCCTTAAATTATTCACTGAGACACTTTCGCCATTCTAAAAATTCGTACCTTTAAACCTGAATGTAAATATTTTCACATGAAAAAAAATGTTTTAAGTTTATTTTTAATTTCCACTTTACTTCTCAATACCGGATGTAATACTATGAAGACAAATTCAGCCGCTTCCGAGCCTGTGGTCAATGCTACCTTGGCATCGAACCCTTTTATGAAAAAAAGTTCCCTGCAATATCAGGCTCCGGAATTTGACAAAATAAAAGACGAGCATTTTCGGCCGGCTTTTGAATACGGATTGCAACAACAGCTTTTTGAACTCTCTGAAATTACAGGAAATAAAGCAGCTCCTACTTTTGATAACACCATTCTTGCTCTGGAACAAAGCGGTGAAGTTTTAAACAGAGCACAAAGTGTATTTTTTAATTTTACAAGTGCCAACACAAATCCTGAACTCCAAAAACTTCAGGTAGAGTTTGCCCCGAAATTTGCTGCTCAGCAGGATAAAATTTATTTGAACGATCAACTGTATCAACGGGTGAAAGCTATTGATATTCAGTCTCTAACCGGAGAAGACCGCAGGCTAGCCGAATATTATCTTCAGAAATTTGAAATCGCCGGCGCCAATCTTTCTGCAGATAAAAAAGAACAGCTGAAAAAAGTAAACGAAGAACTGGCAAGCCTTTCTACGCAATTCAGCAATAAGCTTCTGGAAGCCCGGAAAGAGGGAGGTTTGCTGATTTCCGATGTAAAAGAATTGGAAGGGCTTTCGGCTGATGAAATTGCTTCAGCTGCAGCGAATGCAAAAACAGCAGGACATTCCGGAAAATATCTTTTGGCTTTACAAAATACAACGCAGCAGCCTCTTTTGCAAAATCTGAAAAATAGAAAGACGAGAGAAAAACTCTTCCATGCTTCTTGGACACGTGCCGAAAAAGGCGACGCGAATGATACAAGAAATGTTTTGGAGCAACAGGCCAAATTGCGTCTGAAAAAAGCACAGTTGTTAGGAAAAAAATCTTTTGCTGAATGGAAACTTCAGGATCAGATGGCACAAAAACCCGAAAAAGCGAGAGAGCTTCTCATGCAACTTGCTCAGCCGGCTGTAGAAACCGCTAAACGGGAAAGAAACGAAATTCAATCGCTCATTGATAAACAAAAGGGAGGTTTTGAACTCGCTCCGTGGGATTGGAATTTCTACGCAGAACAGGTGCGGAAAGCAAAGTATGATTTGGACGAAAATCAAATAAAACCTTATTTTGAAGTCAATACCGTTTTGGAAAAAGGAGTTTTCTATGCTGCAGAAAAATTCTTTGGAATCACTTTCAAGAAAAGAACAGATCTTCCGGTCTATCATCCGGATGTAATTACGTATGAAATTTTCGATAAAGACGGAACTTCTATGGCCATATATTATTTAGATTTCTACACAAGAAGCAACAAAAGCGGAGGAGCTTGGATGAACAATTATGTGGATCAATCTCATTTATTGGGCCAAAAACCGGTGATTACCAATGTGTTTAATTATCAGAAACCGGCAGCCGGAAAACCTTCTCTTATTTCTTATGATGACGTGACGACCATGTTTCATGAATTCGGGCATACCTTGCACGGATTGTTTGCCAATCAAAAATATGTTTCGCTTTCGGGCACCAATACACCGCGCGATTTTGTAGAGTTTCCGTCGCAAATCAATGAATTTTTCGCATTAGAACCTTCAGTGCTCAAAAATTATGCACTTCATTACGAGACCGGAAAGCCGATGCCACAGGATCTTGTTGATAAAATAAAAAATGCGGATTCATTCAATCAAGGATATTCAACCACCGAATTGGTTTCTGCAGCAATGCTGGATATGTCCTGGCATTCAATTACGGATGAAAACCAACTGAAACCTACTCTGGAATTTGAAAAAGAAGTTTTGAAGAAAACCGGATTTACACTTTCGGAAGTTCCACCAAGATATCATTCTCCTTATTTTGCCCATATTTGGGGTGGTGGTTATTCCGCAGGTTACTATGCTTATATGTGGAGTGATGTTTTGAATGCATCAGCTTGGGATTATATTGTCAAAAACGGCGGAATGACGCGAGCAAACGGAGGTCGTTTCCGTGAATATATTCTTTCAGTGGGGAATTCCCGGGATTTGAATCAGGCGTTTAAAGACTATACCGGAAAAGACCCGGATATTAACCCATTATTGAGGAATAAAGGGTTTATCAAGTAAATTGTTAAATCAAAATTATACAGGTTGTTTCAGCGATGAGACAACCTTTTTTGTTGAAATACATTGGTGGTTTATCCTTAAAATTGTCATTTCAAAACCTTAAATTTGCTGATTATTGAAAATCGGATAACATGTTTTACGATCACCAGCAGATAGAAAAAAAATGGCAACAGTATTGGAAAGAAAATCAAACCTATAAAGCTTCCAATAATACTTCCAAACCGAAATTTTACGTTTTGGATATGTTCCCTTATCCATCTGGAGCAGGGCTTCACGTCGGCCATCCGTTGGGTTATATTGCTTCAGATATTTATGCAAGATATAAAAGACATCAGGGTTTTAATGTGCTTCATCCGATAGGTTATGATTCTTTCGGGCTTCCCGCGGAGCAATATGCAATTCAGACAGGACAGCATCCTGCCGTAACTACCGAGCAGAATATTACAAGATATGAAGAACAACTTCGCAGAATCGGTTTTTCTTTCGATTGGAGTCGGGAACTGAGAACTTCGGATCCATCGTATTATAAATGGACCCAATGGATTTTTATCGAACTTTTTCATTCGTGGTACAATAAATCCACTGATAAAGCGGAACCCATTTCATCTCTGATCAAACATTTCGAAAACTATGGAACGGAGAATTTAATCGCACAACAATCCGAAAAACTTGATTTTACGGCTAACGAATGGAACACAGCTTCTGAAACTGATAAGGAAGATATCCTTCTGAATTATCGCATGACATTCCGTGCTGAAACTACAGTAAACTGGTGTCCGGCTTTGGGAACAGTTCTCGCGAATGATGAAGTAAAAGACGGTAAATCTGAACGTGGCGGTTTTACGGTGTATCAAAAGAAAATGATGCAGTGGAGCATGAGAATTACGGCCTATTCTGAAAGATTACTCCAAGGACTACAGCAAATTGATTGGCCTCAACCGCTGAAAGATGCACAGGAATACTGGATCGGGAAATCTCAGGGTGCAGCGGTTAAGTTTGCGACAGAAAGTGAAGAAATTATAGAAGTTTTTACTACACGCCCCGATACTATTTTTGGTGCTACCTTCATGGTTCTCGCTCCCGAAAATCCTTTGGTAGAAAAGCTCACAACAACGGAGCAGAAAATCGAAGTGCAAAATTATATTGAAGAAACCTCCAAAAAAACCGAACGCGACAGAATGTCTGATGTGAAAAACGTTTCCGGAGCCTTCACAGGAAGTTACGCTTTGAATCCGTTTACACAGAAAAAAATGCCGGTTTATATTTCCGATTATGTATTGATGGGTTACGGAACTGGTGCAGTGATGGCAGTTCCCGCGCATGATGAACGCGATCATCGTTTTGCGAAAAAATTCGGATTGGAAATCGTGAATGTAATCAAAAATGAGGTGGATGTTCAGGAAGAATCCTACGATTCTAAAGATTCTGTCTGTGTGAATTCTGATTTTCTGAACGGATTGAATTATACAGATGCTAAAAATAAAATTATTGTGGAAATTGAAGACCGAGATCTCGGTCACGGAACGACCAATTATCGCCAGCGCGATGCCATTTTCTCCAGACAGCGGTATTGGGGCGAACCCGTTCCGGTCTATTATAAAGACGGAATGCCATATACATTGCCGGTTTCAGCCTTGCCTTTAGAATTGCCGGAAGTTGAAAAATACCTTCCTACCGAGGACGGCGATCCGCCATTAGGAAACGCCAAAGAATGGTATTGGGATGAACGAAATGAAAAAATTGTCGCAGCACCTTCTGCTTTGGACAAGGAAAGTGAACATGTTTTTCCTTTGGAATTATCTACAATGCCTGGTTGGGCCGGGAGTTCATGGTATTTCCTGAGATATATGGATCCGAATAATAGTGAGGTTTTTACTGATAAAAAACTTTCGGATTATTGGGGACAGGTTGATTTGTACATTGGAGGAAGCGAGCATGCTACAGGACATTTGTTGTATTCCCGTTTTTGGAATATGTTTTTGAAAGACAGAGGTTTTATTTCTCAGGAAGAACCTTTTAAAAAATTGATCAATCAGGGAATGATTTTGGGGATGAGTGCTTTTGTTTATAGAATAAATGATACGAATAAATTTGTTTCCAAAAATCTCGTTCAGGAATATGATGTTCAAAAAATCCACGTTGATGTTTCCTTATTAAAAGGAGCAACTGATGAACTGGATACGGAAGCTTTTAAAAAATGGAGGCCAGAGTTTGCCGATGCGGAATTTATTTTGGAAGACGGAAAATACATCACCGAAAGGGAAGTAGAAAAAATGTCTAAATCCAAATACAATGTCGTAAATCCTGATGATATTTGTGATGAATACGGTGCCGATTGTCTGCGTCTTTACGAAATGTTTCTCGGTCCGCTGGAACAGAGTAAACCCTGGAATACGCAAGGACTTTCCGGTGTTTACGGTTTCCTGAAGAAGTTTTATAATTTATATTATGATGGAGATGTGGTTTCCATTTCTGAGGAAGAACCCACAAAACAGGAGTACAAGGTTCTGCATACTTTAATCAAGAAAGTTATTTACGATCTGGACAATTTTTCATTCAATACTTCCGTTTCATCATTTATGATTGCAGTGAATGAACTGCAGAAGCTGAAATGTAACAAAAGAAAAATTCTGGAACCGTTGGCTGTAGTCATTTCACCTTATGCGCCACATATTTGTGAAGAGATTTGGCGGATATTGGGACACAAAACTTCGATAGAGTTTGCGGAATTCCCTGCTTTTATTGAGGCATACATTTTGGAGGATGAGTTTGAATATCCTGTAAGTTTTAACGGAAAAATGAAGTTTAAAATAACACTTCCTGCGGATTTAGATGTCAAGAAAATTGAAGAAAGAGTGTTGCAGGATGAAAAAACCGTTAAACAGTTGGTTGGAAATTCGCCAAAGAAAGTGATAATTGTTCCGAAAAAAATCATTAATATTGTCGTTTAGTTCCAAAAAAAAGGAAAACACAATTGATGAATTCGTAAAAAAATAATTCTTTTTTCTCGAGTTTATAGCATTTTGGTCGGAATTGAAAGTATCACGTAAAAAATCCAACATTATTTGCGGATTTTCCAATATTAACACTTGTTCATGTTGAGAAAAATGCAATAGAAATCTTGTGGGTAAGAAATATTTGTGGTTATTTTACGGCGCGAAAATTTAAAATAATAATTATAATTTAGTTTAATATGGAAATGAATGTTTCAAACGACGAACAAGTTGTTGCAAGAAAAGCAGGTGGGTTAAATCCTACATTAATATTGCCTATTCTTCTCGCTATTGGGTATTTAATCTATTACTTTGTATTAGGAAATCCTTCCAATTTTAAGGACGACCCAAGGCTTACAGGAATGTCTGTAGGATTCTCAGGTGTGGAGACGAAAGAATTGCATCCGGACGGATTTATGGGTATTATTTATATGGGAGGCCCAATCGTACCGATCTTGATTACCTTTATGATTATTGTAATCGTTTTCTCTATTGAGCGTGCTCTTATGCTTAACAGAGCTCAGGGACAAGGAAACTTGGATCAGTTCGTTATGTCAATCAGAAGACTTCTTAATGAAAATAAAATTGACGAAGCCATCGAAGAATGCGACAGACAAAGAGGTACAGTAGGAAATGTAATTAAAGAAGGATTGGTGTCGTACAAAGCTCTGGCTCATGATACAACCATGAATAAAGAACAGAAAATGGCAGCCCTTAACAAGGCGATTGAAGAGGCTACCACTTTGGAAATGCCAATGCTTGAGAAAAATATGATGATTCTCTCTACTCTTGGTACCGTAGCAACGCTTGTAGCACTTTTAGGTACAGTAATTGGGATGATTAAAGCATTTAACGCTTTAGGATCTGGTGGAGGTACGCCAGACTCTGCAGCACTTTCAATCGGTATTTCTGAAGCATTAATTAATACCGCTTTAGGTATTGGTACTTCAGCAGTTGCAATTATCTTTTATAATTATTTTACCTCTAAGATCGACAGCATGACCTTCAAAATTGATGAGATTGCAATGTCTATTCAGCAGTCTTTTGCAGAACACCATTAATAGGTGAGGGTCAATTCATCTGTGATGAAAGCCCGTAAAAATTAGTAGTTAAAATAATAATATTAAGATAATGGCGAGAGTTAAACCTAAACGACATAATATACGTGTAGACATGACAGCGATGACCGACGTGTCCTTCCTGTTGCTCACGTTCTTTATCCTCACCGCCCAGTTTGCAAAACCGGATGTGGAGAATATTACGACGCCATCTTCAATTTCTGAAAAGTTGCTTCCGGATGGAAGTCTGATGACGATCTTGAGCACAACAGACGGTAGATTCTATTTCACGCCCGTAGAAAATGGAACCGAAAGAATGCAACTTTTAGACAATATGGCAAAGAAATACGGGACCACCTTCTCTGATGAGGAAAAAGCAGCATTCACAAGAGTGACTGCGGTAGGAGTGCCGATGAATCAGCTGAAAGGCTTTTTAAATCTTTCAGAAGAGGACCAAGAAAATTTTAAAGCTCCTGGTGTTCCTATGGATGAAAACAGCAAAGAGTTAATCGACTGGGTAGAGCAAAGTTTGGCAGTAAATCCCGATTATAAGATGGCGATAAAAGGAGATACCGATACCAAATACAACAGGGTGAAAGGCCTTTTTGAAGGATTAAGAGATATCGATTTCCTTAAATTTTGGTTAATTACAAATCAGGAAACAGGTCCTACTAACTAAAAAGAAAATGGCAGATATACAAGTTAATGATAATAGTGGAAAAGGGAAAAAGGTTCGCTCTAAAAAGCAGCCTCCTCATGTGGACCTTACTCCCATGGTGGATTTGGCCTTTCTTTTGATTACATTTTTTATGTTGGTTACCACTTTCAACAAACCAAATGTAATGGATCTGGGGCTGCCTGCTAAACCAAAGGAGCCTACAAATGAACCCAAAAACGATATTGATTTAAAAAATTCAATCTCCATTATTATCGGAAAAGATAATAGAGTGTTTTATCATCAAGAAGAACAAGCTAGTCTCACCGATCAAAATATGTTAGAAACAAGTTTTGACAGAGAAGGAATAAGAAAAGTTGTTCAGGAAGCAAAGGCAAAGGCAGTAAAGCCAGACATCTTCACTGTAATTATTAAACCTACAGATGAAGCTTTGTACAAAAACTTTGTTGATATGTTGGATGAGATGGCCATAACCAAGAATGAGCGTTACGGTATTACCGAAATCCGCCCTTGGGAACAGGAAATCTATGATAGAAAAATAGGAGTAGCGGCAGCACCTGCAGCTAACTCCGGTCAGTAATTTGACAGTTAAAATTTAAAAGTAAAATGGCAAACGAAAATACATACAATGAAAATCTGAGCTTGGATGAAATTGTATTCGAAAACAGAAATAAGAGCTATGGTGCTTATGATCTGAGAAGTTCCTACCGGAAAATTCTTACAAGATCGTTTATCCTGGGTACAGTTTTGTTTTGTGTAGTTGCAATCACACCGTTTGTGATCATGCAGATCCAACAAATGACTGCCAAGGAAAAAACGGAAGTTGAGGCCAATCTGATTGAAATTTTGCCGGAAGAAACCATTATTGAACAGCCGGAAGAAGATCTTCCGCCACCTCCACCTCCTCCTCCTGTTGAAGAGGAGCAAATAGAGATTATTCAAAATGTAGTTCCGGAACCGAAGAAAGCACCTGTGGTAGAGACCCCGCCGCCACCAATTTCTCAACAGTTGGAAACTACCACCGGAGTTGTAGCTCAGGAAGGAGTGAAAACGCCTACCTACACACCTCCGCCGCCGCCACCTTCTACAGGAACTAAGGCAGCAACAATAGAAGCTCCAAAGGTGGATCTGAACAAAGTTTATTTGGAAATTGATCAGATGGCAGAATACCCAGGCGGTATGAGTGCATTAAGAAAATTCCTAGGACAAAATTTTGATATAGGAGCCGTTGACGGTGATGGAGAAACGTTAACAGCACGTTTAAGATTTATTGTTGAGAGAGATGGAACCGTATCAGATGTTAAAGTGATTGCGAAATCAGGAAACAGTGGATTTGATAATGAAGCAATAAGAACGGTTAGAAAACTAAAGAAGTGGTCACCAGGGAAATTAAACGGTCAAACTGTAAGATCTCCCTTCGAGGTTCCATTTACTATGAAATTCGAATAAATGGCACTTTAGTTGTAATGAAATCAAAGAGAAGCAAACGCTTCTCTTTTTTTAATTTTTCTTATTTTTGTAACCGTATGATGTTCAATTGGCTTTCGATATTAGCAGGATTTTTTTATATTCTCCTGGGTTTTTTTATCATTCTTAAACTTTGGTTCTTTGTTCCTTTGGAAGCTACCATTGCCTATATGCTGGGAACGCTGATGATTCTCTATGGATCGTTCAGGATATTCCGAGGTGCAAAAAGATTAAAGCAATTCAGAAATGAAAATTAGAATTTTTGGCCTATTTCTTTTGTTGGCCGTTTTATCTTGCAAAAAAAGCCCGCCAATTGAAGAGTATCATAAAGGAAATCTTACTATCCTGACAGATGAGTCTTTTGAAAGTGTAACACAAGCGCTTGCAGATGGATATATGATGACTTATCCCGATACGAAAATAAACGTGGAAACTAAAAAAGAAGACCATGCGTTTTTAGATCTTTTGCAGGGAGAAGCGAAAATTATCGTTATGTCCAGAGATTTGAATGAAGAAGAAATAAAAGAATACGAAAGAATGATGGATCTGGAATACAGGCCGGACAGGTTCGCAGCTGATGCAGTGGTTTTTGTAGTTCCTAAGGATTCACCGATTCAGAGCATTTCCATGGATGAGATTACTGATGCATTACATTCTGAAGAAAAAAAACTGATTTTCGACGGTACCAATTCCAGCAATTTGAATTTCGTGGCGCAGAAGATCAATAAGAAACCATCAGATCTGAAGTTTTCTATTTTAAGCGGGAATGAGAATATCATCCAAAATCTGGAGAAATATCCCGGAAAAATTGGCGTGGTTGCACTGAATAGCTTCAGCAGACCCTATTCCAAAGAAGCAGAGGAATTGAGAAATAAAGTGAAAATCTTGCCTGTAACAGTCAAGGGAAAATCAATATCGCCGGAAATTCTGAATCTTGCCAATATGTCTTACCCATTTACCAGAACCCTTTATTTTCTTACCAGCGAAGCCAATTTCGGTATGGCGAACGGATTTATCAGATTTTCCTGTACTCATATCGGACAAATGATTGTTCAGAAAGAAGGTTTGCAGAAATATAATCTCTATCAGCGGGAGGTTAAAATGTATTAATTTTTTCCGTCAAAATTGATTTGGAATAAATATTGTGTATTATTAGACAAATAATGAAAAAATATAAGATTTAAAATGAAAAATGTAATGAACATATCTAAAAAAGTAGTAGTTGGAGTGGCAGTCGTTTTTTTTGCTAATTTCACTTTTGCGCAGTCTTTACAGGAAGGAATTACCAGTATCGACAGTCATAAATATGCTCAGGCAAAAAAGAATTTTGAAGAAATGATCAGCAAATCTGCTTCTGCCGAAAACTATTTTTATTTAGGAAACACATACCTCACCCAAACTGAACCAGATTTTACAAAAGCGGAAGAATATTTTAGAAAAGGATTGGCTGCCGACAGTAAGGATTATCTGAATAAAATCGGTTTGGCTACTATAAAATTAGGAAAAGGAAATAAAGCTGCAGCCATTGCAGAAATCCAGAAAATTGTAAAAGATTCCAGAGAGAGAGATCCAGAAGTTCTTTTCAGAGCTGGACAAGCTTTGACACTTTTTGAAAAAAATAATGATGCTGATTTGGCAGTTCAGTTTCTTGATAAAGCCATAGAGAAATCCCGAAAAGGCGTTCCTGCACATTATTACTACACTTTGGGAGATGCATTCCGGTTGAAATTGACGAACAGTCCTCAGGTGGCGGGTGATGCTATGACGGCTTACGATAAAGCTTTGCCGGTTGCTGCTAATAAAGCATCTGTTTATACCAGAATGGGAACATTATGGATGCAGGCTCAGCAGTGGCAAAAAGCCAGACAGGAAATTACAAAAGCCATCGCAGCAGATCCAACGTATGCTCCAGCGTACAAAGCTTTAGCGAACTATGAAATCAGATTCCAGCAAGCGGCGAACGCTACAAAAGCCTTGGAAAACTATGCTAAATACGCAGACGAAGATCCTGATACTCAACTGGAGATCGCAAAACTTTATTTCACAAATCAGAATTATGCAAACGCTAGAGCTACGTTAAACAAAGTTTTTCCTGTAGTTCAGGATCCTATTAAGTACAAGCTGAGAGCATATCTGGATTATGCCGATAAAAATTACACCCAGGCTCAGGCAGACCTTAATACATTCATCACAACAGTGACTGATAAAGCGAGAATTTACCCTGCAGACAGAGGTTTGGAAGGATTGATTATCGCTGGTTTGGCGAAAGATGAAAAAGATGAAGCGAAAAAATCTGCTATGATGCAAGAAGCTCAACAGAAAATTACCATTGCAAAAAATGCAAAAGATCAAACATTAGATTGGGATGCAGAAATAATTAAAATTAAAGGCGGCGGTGCCAACGTTGCAGCTGCGAATGCAGGCCCGACTAGTCCTGCGATTGAAGCTTTGAAAAAGCAAATCGCGGCCAATCCGAATGATGTAGATGCAATTGTAAAATTAGGAGCAGCATATCAAGAAGTACAGAACTGGGACGCAGCCATCTTGACTTGGGATAAAATGATTGCTATATCACCCACTTGGGCGTATTCTTATTATGCGAAAGGAGCTGCATACCAGCAACTTTCCAACGCTGAAATGGCAGAAACTTCATACCAAAAATTTATAAATACTGTTCTTGCACAAAAACCTGAAGAACAACAGCAACAAAAGGAAACTCTTTCCTATGCATATTATGCGGTTGCCTTTTATAACCTGGAAAAAAATCCTGCGAAAGCGAAGGAATATGCTGCGAAAGCAGTACAACTGAAACCGGATTATCAGGATGCAATTGAACTCAACAAACAGCTGAACTCAGACAGCTGATCTGATATAGTAACTCAAATATTCCCGGTAATAATGCCGGGATTTTTTATTATTGTAAATTTGAAATATGAAAATTGATATTCTCGCTATAGGAGCTCATCCTGATGATGTGGAATTGGGATGCGGGGGAACCCTTGCTAAAATGATTTCTGATGGGAAAAAAGTCGCTGTTTTAGATTTAACCCGTGGTGAATTGGGAACAAGGGGAACAGATGAGACCCGAAAACAAGAAGCGGAAGAAGCATCACGGATTTTGAAAATTTCAGCTCGTGAAAATTTGGGATTAAAAGATGGATTTCTGATTAATTCTGAGGAATCCCAATTGAAAATTGTAAAAATAATCCGAAAATACCGTCCCGAAATGGTATTGGCGAATGCTATTGAAGACCGGCATCCCGATCATGCAAAAGCAGCTAAATTGATTTCAGATGCTTGTTTTCTTTCCGGATTGATAAAAATTGACACCGAATTAGACGGGCAGAAACAGGAAGCATGGCGGCCAAAGCATATTTTCCATTATATCCAGTGGAGAAACATAGAACCCGATTTTGTGGTAGATATTTCAGATTTTATGGAACAAAAACTGGAAGCGTGTTTGGCTTACAAAACCCAGTTTTATGATCCTGATTCCAAAGAACCCATGACCCCGATTGCTACAAAAGATTTCCTGGAAAGCCTTACCTATAGAGCCCAGGATTTGGGAAGATTGTCCGGATGTGTTTACGCAGAAGGTTTCACAAGCGAAAGAATGCTTGCCTTCAAAAATTTCGATAGTTTAGTTTTTTAATTCAGACAAAAATATTATATTTGCACCCACAAAACGGTGGTTGTAGCTCAGTTGGTTAGAGCGTCGGATTGTGGTTCCGAAGGTCGGGGGTTCGAGACCCCTCATCCACCCAAAAAAATAAAAACGCACTGATTTTCAGTGCGTTTTTTGGTTGTAATTTTTTTAGATTTTATTTCTTATCATCCGGAGCATTAGCAGGAAATCTTCCCTGGGTATAATCTCTGGAAATAGCCGATTTCTCGAATTTCAATTTCCCGGAAAGCGTTTCAATAACAATTCCGTCTTCCATTATTTGGGCAATTCTTCCGTGCATACCGGAGGTAGTTACTACCCTCTGTCCGATTTTCAGTTCTGCCTGAAAGTTCTTTTCCTGCTTTTGTTTTCTCATTTGAGGGCGAATCATCAGGAAATAAAAACCGACAAACATTAATGCCATCATCAGCATCATGGTCATTCCTCCGCCGTCGCCAGCCGGAGCTTGTAAAAATATAGTGATCATTATAAATTATTTTAATTGATTACATTGGCGGAGAACGATAGAATAATCGGTGCATTTTCTACGTTAGCATACACTTCTGCCTGTTTATTTTGTGGCCCGTCAAAACTCGCTGAGTCAAATTTCAGCGTAATCTGTCCTTTTTGACCGGGAAGAATCGGCGTTTTGGTAAAGTTCGGTGCCGTACATCCGCAGCCCGGTTTTACTTCAGAAATGATCAATGGATTTTCTCCGGTATTGGTTACTTCGTAGATATGTTCTACACTTTCTCCTTTCTTCACTTCTTTGAAATCAAAGTGATTTTCGGATAGTACGAGATTGGTCAAAGGATGAGACTGTGCTTTTTTCAGCATTTCGTCCTGTGGATTTGCAGTAGCCATTTCTGCCGGCATTTCGGTGAGGGCTGTTTCCGTGGTGTTTTCTTCTATTAAAACGTCAGGCTTTTCGTTTTTTCCGCAGGAATTGAAAGCAGCCGCAATCATTCCAAAAGAAAGCATAATGATTGATTTTTTCATAATTTAAATTCTATTTAATTCTTTGGTATATTTATCTAAAATTCCGTTCACAAAAATATTGGATTTTTCGTTCGCATACACTTTTGAAACTTCAATGTATTCATTAATAATAACTCTTGAAGGCGTTAGTGGAAAACGATCGATTTCAGTAATACCGGTAATGAGGATAATTTTATCCATCAAAGAAATTCTTTCCAAATCCCAGTTTTCCAGTCTTTTTTCCAGTTTTTCCTCGTTCTCTTCCCAGTTGTGATGCGTTTCCCGAAGGAGTTTTCTGGCAAATTCTTCATCTTCACGATCCTTGATCATTCGGATCAGCGTATGAGATTCTTCGTGTTCCTTGAAGTAGCCGATGGTTTTCTGAACCATGGAATTGGAAATATGAAAATCATCTGACCAGCTCAGTTCTTTTTCTTCGATATGCTCATGAAAGTCCTCATTTTCAGCAATGTATCTTAGGAAAAGTTTACCGATGAATTTCTGATCTTCTTCGTAGGAGAGGTTGTTTTCCTGCATAAAATCCTTGTAACGTTTCCCGGATATAATCCGTTGAAAAGTCTTTACCAAAAGATCATCGTGCATTTCCCACTGAAGTTCTTTATGTTTCGATGTGAAGGAAATCCTTTCTCTGTTTTCCTCAATTTTCTTTAAAACTTGGTTGCTGATGAATTTCTGATTAGGATTCAGTTCAGCATCGGTTTTCAAATATTTGTTTTTTCCAATTTCGATCTGCTTTTCTGCCAATTCCTTTAAAGCCACCATGAAATTGAGTTGGTAAATATAAAGATGGTAAATTTTATCAATTTCCGTCAGCATATTTTTTTCCAGAATATCATATTTTAGAGGGTTTTGGTAATAAGAATAAAGGGTTTTCACCACTTTTTCACGAATCTGTCTTCTTCCTAACATTTCAAAGAACTTTTATGGGTGCAAAGATAGTATTTTTTTGGAAAAGAGTCCCGCAAAACCGCAGGCAGAAGCTACGCTATCTATTTTCAAAACCGTATTTTTGCATAAATTTTTTTTCAAAATGAAAGCGCTGAAAACCCTCAATCCCTATTTCTGGAAACACAGAATTCTGTTGTTTTGGGGTTTTCTGTTCATCGTTGCCAGCAATTTCTTCAATATTTTCAAGGTTCAGTTTGTAGGGAAATCGGTAGATGAGATAGCCAATAATGATACTTTTGGGTTTAATCAGCAAGTGCTTATTTACGTGGGAATTATTGTCGGATCTTCGCTGCTCACAGGTTTTTTTACGTTTATGATGCGGCAGACGATTATTGTAACATCCAGAAAGATAGAATATGAATTGAAAAACAAAATCTATCGTCATTATCAGGAAATGACTCTCTCGCAATACAAAAGCACGACGATAGGAGATCTGATGAACAGGCTGAGTGAAGATGTAGTGGCGGTAAGAATGTATTTGGGGCCGGGCGTAATGTATGTTGTCAATCTCGTTGTTTTATTGATTGTCACCAGTATTTACATGGTGAATACAGATGCGGAGATGACTTTATGGACGCTTATTCCACTTCCGATTTTGTCTTTTGTAATTTATAAAGTAAGTTCCATTATCAATGCAAAATCGAAAATAATGCAGAAAAGCCAATCTGCGATTTCTACTTTTGTTCAGGATAGTTTTTCGGGAATTCGGGTGGTGAAATTTTTTGCAAAAGAAAAATATATCGAGAAAAATTACGGAATAAAAGTAAAAGATTATCAGGAAAAAGCACTGGATCTGGCTAAAACCGAAGCGTATTTCTTCACGATTATTTTATTTGTTATCGGATTATTAAATGTGGCAATTCTTTGGATTGGCGGACAAAAATATCTGGCCAATGAAATATCTGTCGGGAAAATTGCAGATTTTTTCATGTACATCAATATTCTGATCTGGCCTTTTTCTATGGTAGGTTGGGTTACGTCCGTCAATCAGCGTGCTGAAGCTTCCATGTCTCGAATTAATGAATTTCTGGAGCAGGTTCCTGAAATCATAAATACCAATCATTCCGTCTATCCGATTCGCGGCGAAATTGAATTCCGGAACGTGAGTTATGTTTATCCCAACACTGGAATTAAGGCTGTTAAAAATCTAAGTTTCAAGGTGAAATCTGGTGAAAGCCTCGCCATTATGGGAAAAACTGGCAGCGGAAAGTCTACGATTGCTTTGCTTTTGTGCAGAATGATACAACCGACAGAAGGCGTTATTCTGATTGACGGAAAAGATTTGGAAGAACATAACCTGGAGAATTACAGACAGGCAATCGGTTATATTCCTCAGGAAAGTTATCTTTTCTCTGACACGATTGCCAATAATATCGGTTTTCCTGTGGATCATCCTACTGAGCAGGAAATTATAAAGTATGCTAAAAAGGCGGATGTTCATAAAAACATTGTAAAATTCAAAGAGCAATATCAAACCATGGTAGGAGAGCGTGGTGTGATGCTTTCCGGCGGACAGAAGCAGCGGATTTGCATTGCCAGAGCACTGATCAGGCAGCCACAGATTTTAATTTTTGATGATTCACTTTCTGCTTTGGATACGGAAACGGAGGAAAATATCCTGAATAATATTGAAAACGATCTCCGGAACTGTACTTCCATCATCATCACGCATCGGGAAAGTACTGCTAAAAAAGCGGATAAAATATTGAATCTCACCTAAATAGCGGTGATCTGCTCCGAATAGTATTAAAGATTTTTTATTAATATAAAGATTTGATTACAAATTCCTAAAAAAAATTTTGCAATTGGCGGAATTCTTTTATATTTGTTTTTAAGATTTCAAAAATTATCGTACAATGAGTGATTACAAGGAACGCCACGAAAACGAAATTTTCACCAAGGTGTTAAAAGCAGGCAGAAGAACTTATTTCTTTGACGTGCGCGAGACAAAAGCAGGAGATTATTACCTTACGATTACCGAAAGTAAAAAGAACTATTCGGAAAACGGAGATGCAACATTTGAGAAGCATAAAATCTATCTTTACAAAGAAGACTTCAAGGCTTTTCAGGAAATGTTCATGGAAAGTACAGATTTCATCATCAATGAAAAAGGAGAAGATGTCATTTCTGAAAGACATGAAAAAGACTTCAAATCCCGTCAGTTCACCATTGATTCAGACGACGAAGTTTAAAATAAACATCAGCATTCCCAATTCAGGAATGCTTTTTTATTGTTTTACATCCAAATAATATGTTTTTCCGCCATACCGAAATGAAGTTTGGTTAGGCGGAAGTTTTTTCACCGTATATTTCCTTGTTCTTCGCGAAGTTAAATAAGGATCAATCACATATTTTTCTATTTTCTCCAAATCTGAATTTTCAGGAAGCCAGAACGTTACCTGTTTGCTTTCTTTTACAGAAATATATTTTTCCTTAAAATGATGATGAATCATGACCTCATCCAGTGTCCTGTAATATTGGTTCAATCCGAAATGCAACACCAAGAGAACGCCAAAAGCCGAAGAAAAACGGAGAGTGCTTTTCCATTCCACTTTCAGAATTAAAAAGCGGAGATAATAGAGGGCAACAATGGAAACCGCAACTTCAGCCAGAGAAAAGGGTATGTTTTTGCTGAAAACGCTTTCAAAACCAGCAAACCATCGAATAAGTACCAAAACATTCGACACCAGAAAATCATATAATTCAAAAATCCAACTGAACTTTATTCCCATTCCGGCCATAGGAGCGAGAAACATACTGTAAATAATGATGATTTCAGCAATAGGAATAATCACAAGATTGGCTATAAAGGAGATCAATGAAAACTGATGAAAATAATAAAGCACCAACGGTAATGTGGCAAACTGTGCTGCCAAAGTGATTGATCCGATACTGAACATGTAAAGCTGCGCCTTATTCCTGTATTTCGGGAAGCGGTTCAGGATCGGCAAATTGAGCCAGTAAATTCCCAAAACTGCAATGAAGCTGAGTTGAAAACCGACATCAAAAATCTGTTGCGAATCCACGATCAGAATGAGGAACGCTGCGAGCGCCATCGCATGTAGCAGATCCGGCTTTCGTTGTAGCAGAACATACACGTAATAAATCGTAAGCATGATGCAGGAACGGATTACTGGATTTCCATAATCTATAAAAATTGCGAAAAGCCAGATGAATAAGAGGCTCGTAATGATGGCTGCTTTCCGAAATCTGGCGGAATAGATTTTACCGAAAATCCAGAACAAAATCATGTAAATCACCACGATATGTGAACCCGAAATGGCCAGAATATGTGCTAATCCGGTTCTGGAAAAATTGGAAACCGTTTCTTTGTCCATTTCTGTCCGGTCTGCCAGAATAATTCCTTTCAGAAATTCCCGGCTTTTTGGCGACATGTTGCTGTTGTCGATCTTTTGTAAAATCTCTGTTCGTTTTTGCTTTACTTTTTCAGGCCAGTTCAGGTCATTCCTTTCTTGGCTTTTATACCCATTCGGAAGATAACTTTGGAAATAAATCTTCTTTCGCTGCAGATATTTCGCATAGTTAAACTGATAATCATTTTTTGGCGGCTCTACCTGGTTGATGTAGGCTTGCGCCTGATAATAATGTTTGAAATCCAATTCTGGATCCGTTTTCGGAACAGATAAAATGCTTTTAAATTCTTCATTTTGAGTTTTGGCAACGATTTCATAGCGACGGTTTCTCTCGTTGGAATTCAGCTTTTTTTCCAATTTAAAAATGATCGTTTCTTTCTGATCAACTTTCGGAATTTGCTGTTGTCTCGTGTTGAGTTGATGAATCACCACTCCGAGCAGTAGGAAAGAAAAGCCTGTAAAGATTTTTCTCAGTTTTACAATTTCTAAAGATTTTGAAAAATACGAAATCGTCGTAACGCTCAATACAACGAGAAAAACAGGGATAAAATTGAATAAGAATGGAAAATATTCCCGAATTAGAATTCCGAGAATAAAGCAAAAACAGAAAATAGCGTGAGGTTGCTTTCTCAATGTAGTAATTTACCCAAAGATAATAAACCTCAGTTACTTACAAAATTAAAATTAGGGATTCACAATAATCTTTGCAGCATTCGCGCTGGCTCCTTTTCCGCCCAGCTTTTTCCGCAACTGTTCATAGTCTCTTAGAATTTTATTTCTGTTTTCATTCAGGATAAGACGGAGTTCTGTCGCTAAATTTTCGGTAGTCAGTTCATCTTGTATCAGTTCCTTTACCGTTTCCCGATCCATGATCAAATTAACCAGTGAAATATATTTAATATGTTTTACCAGTCGTTTCGCAATAGCGTAGGAAATTTTACTTCCGCGATAGCATACGACTTCCGGCACGTTCAGCAAAGCCGTTTCCAAAGTTGCCGTTCCCGAAGTCACAAGTGCAGCTTTCGAACACCGAAGCAAATCGTAGGTTTTATTGGAAACAAAATGGACGTTTTCATCCACATATTTCTCATAGAAATCTTTCGGTAAACTGGGCGCACCTGCGATCACAAATTGATATTCCGGAAAATGAGGGCGAACTGAAAGCATGAGTTTCAGCATTTTTTCTACTTCCTGTTCCCGTGAACCAGGCAAAAGTGCGATGATTTCTTTTTCGTTAAGATGGTGTTCGGATTTGAATTTCTGAAGGTCAATCTCAGGCAGATCTGAAATGGCATCCAATAACGGATGTCCCACAAAATGAGCTTCCACTCCATGTTTTTTATAAAAATCTTTTTCAAAAGGCAGGATTACAAGTAGGTCGTCCACATATTTTTTGATGGTTTTCACACGACCTTCTTTCCATGCCCATAGTTGTGGCGAAATGTAATATACAACTCTGATTCCCAGCGATTTTGCGTACTTTGCAATTCTGAGATTAAAACCAGGATAATCGATCAGAATCAGAACATCAGGTTGATACTTTTTAAGATCTTGTTTGCAAAACTTGATATTTCCCAGAATGGTTTTCAGATTTTTCGCAACTTCCAGAAAACCCATAAACGCAAGATCCCGGTAATGTTTTACAGGTTCGTTTCCTGCATTTTCCGCCATCAAATCGCCACCCCAAAAACGGAATTCCGCCTTGGAATCCTTATGTTTTAAAGCTTTTATCAGATTGCTTCCGTGTAAATCTCCAGATGCTTCGCCGGCGATGATGTAGTACTTCAATTGAGTTTGTATTTTTAAAAGTGGAATCCGTTGAGTTGGAAAAGCCAAATGATTTTTTTACCTTAATTTTGCTTCAAAGATAAAAATAAAATGTCCGAAAGTTTCGAAATAAAAAATAAAGTAGCACAAAGTGGATTGGTGAATTTTGACCTTTCCTCACTCATCCCAAAAGGGGAAAGGAAAGGTATTGATCTGAAAGATTTTCTTTGGGAAGGAATGATTTTAAAGGAAAAAGATTTCAGGGAAAAAGTGGCCGCCGTTTTACCCGAAGATTATACGGGAAGTTATGTTCATATTTACAACTCTGCCGATGCGATTGTTCCGCTTTGGGCGTATTTTCTACTTACGGCAAAACTGACAGGACATGCAAAAAAAATGGTTTTCGGAATGCAGAAAGATCTCGAGATTATTTTGATGCATGAGGCTTTGCAAACGTATGACTTTTCTGAACTCGAAGGAAAAAGAGTCCTTGTGAAAGGCTGTAGCGACGAAAGTATCCCCGAAAATGCGTATGTAGAACTTGTGGAAAAACTGAAACCCATAGTGAAATCGCTGATGTTCGGGGAAGCTTGTTCCAATGTTCCGGTCTTTAAAAATTAAAAAAGAGTTTCGGAATATTTTTTGATCCTTCCGTCGGAAAATAAATTATATTATGAATCTAATGGATTTACTTACGGGAAATGCGGGAACACAAGTCGCCGAAAAGGCAGAAAATAAATTTGGTGTTTCTAAGAATCAAATTATCGCGCTGATGGCAGTAGCTGCACCGCTGATTATTTCTTATTTAAGAAAAAAGTCTGAAGACAGCAATGAAGCGGAAGCTTTAAATAATGCGCTTGAAAAAGATCACGATGGCTCTATCCTAAATGATCCAACGAAAGTGGAAGACAGACAGGAAGAAGGCGCTTCTATTCTCGATCATATTTTTGGCGGACAAAAATCACAGGTTGAAAATTCACTTTCTGAAAATACAGGAATTTCTATGAGCAAAATTGGTCCCATTCTAGCGATGTTGGCTCCGCTGATTATGGGATACATCGGGAAAGAGAAAAAGAGCAATGATGTTAATTCCGGCGGTTTGGGAGATTTACTGGGCGGAATTTTGGGCGGTGCACAAAAAGATGCACAGGCAGAACCTTCCAATCCTTTGAACGATATTCTGGGCCAGGTTTTAGGTGGCGGAAATCAGCAGCAAGGCGGGCTCGGTGGTTTGCTGGGTTCTTTGTTTGGCGGAAAATAAAATTAAAAAATCCCTCAAAATTCAATGTTTCGAAGGATTTCAATCATAAGAACCGAAGGTTATTCTTCGGTTTTTTTCTTTCTTGTTGCTTTTGGTTTTTCTTCCGGGGATTCTGCTTTTGTTGCTTTGGTTTTCTTGCTCACTTCAGCGTTTTCCGTAGGTTCGGTTTGCTCGCCTACCTGTTTCCTCACTTTGGCTTTCGGAGCTTTCTTTTCATCTTCGTCCAAAACTTTTACAGGAACTTCCCTTACAGAAGTTCTTCTTCTCGGTCTGGTGACACCGTAACTTCCCGAAATGATTTTGCCGCGTTTTGTTTTTTTATCGCCTTTTCCCATAAATAATATTTTTTTGATTCCTAACAAATTTAGGAAAAGTTTTTAAGATGACTTCTATTATTTCTGATTTCAAATATTTGCCGTTTTGTTTTGAGCCAAATCCTTAATTGTACGTTTTGGATTTTCCGTAAACCTGCTTTTTTATATAGACTTTCGTTTCTATTGCTTAATACTTACATGCTTGAATGTTTTTTCTAATACCTTTTGCAGTTTTGTATTTAATTTATTTTCTACGACTCAAATTAATCATAAACTTACTAAAACCAAAAACCCCTATCTTTGCCCACAGAAATTTTCAATTCAATATAATGTTCAGAACGCACACCAATGGCGAGTTGTCGCTAAAAAATCTTAATGAAGAAGTAACGCTTTCAGGCTGGGTACAAACCATCCGCGACAAAGGTTTTATGATATGGATCGATTTACGCGACCGTTACGGAATTACACAATTGGTGTTCGATGAAGACCGTTCTTCCGCCGAACTTCTAGAACAGGCAAAAAAACTGGGACGTGAATTTGTGATTCAAATCAGCGGAAAAGTGATTGAAAGAACGTCCAAAAACCCGAAAATTCCGACCGGAGAAATTGAAATTCTTGTAGCAAAACTAACTCTTCTAAATGCTTCTGAACTTCCGCCTTTTACCATTGAAGATGAAACCGACGGTGGCGAAGAGCTACGAATGAAATATCGCTATCTTGATATTCGCAGAAATCCGGTGAAAGACAAACTAATTTTCCGTCACAAAATGGCGCAGAAAGTGAGAAATTATCTTTCCGACAAAGGGTTTATCGAGGTTGAAACCCCGGTTTTGATCAAATCTACTCCCGAAGGTGCAAGAGATTTTGTGGTGCCAAGCCGTATGAATCCCGGACAGTTTTATGCGCTTCCACAATCACCACAAACATTCAAACAATTGCTGATGATTGGTGGTATCGATCGCTATTTCCAGATTGTAAAATGTTTCCGGGACGAGGATTTGCGTGCGGACAGACAACCTGAATTCACCCAGATCGATTGTGAAATGGCGTTTGTAGAACAGGAAGATGTTCTTGAGATTTTTGAAGGAATGACGGCTTCATTAATCCATGAAATTTCAGGAAAAGCAACCGGAAAATTCCCAAGAATGACTTTCGATGAAGCCATGAAACGGTACGGAAATGATAAACCGGACACCCGTTTCGGAATGGAATTCGTGGAACTGAACGAATTGGTAAAAGGAAAAGATTTTAAAATATTTAATGATGCCGAATTAGTAGTCGGAATCAATGTAGAAGGTTGTGCTGAATATACAAGAAAGCAGATCGACGCACTGATCGATTGGGTGAAACGCCCGCAAATAGGCGCTTCAGGAATGATTTGGATTAAATTCCAGAACGATGGTGTCATCACTTCATCTGTCAATAAATTTTATGATGAAGATTCATTAAAGAAAATTGCAGAAGAATTTGGTGCGAAAGAAGGCGATTTGATGCTCCTCATGAGTGGTGAAGTCAACAAAGTACGAACCCAGCTTTCTGCATTGAGAATGGAACTCGGCAACCAACTCGGATTAAGAAAAGGAAACGAATTTGCCCCGCTTTGGGTAACAGATTTCCCGCTTTTGGAATGGGACGAGGAAACAGGGCGTTACCACGCGATGCACCATCCTTTCACTTCACCAAAGCCCGACGATATTCATTGGTTGGAAACTAATCCCGGAAAAGCGAGAGCAAATGCATACGATTTAGTATTGAACGGAAATGAAATCGGCGGCGGTTCTGTAAGAATTTATGATAAAAACTTACAAAGCAAAATGTTCCAGTTGCTCGGATTTACTCAGGAAGAAGCCGAAGCACAATTCGGATTCCTGATGAATGCGTTTAAATATGGTGCTCCGCCACACGCAGGATTGGCTTTTGGTTTCGACAGATTGGTCGCTATTTTAGATGGCAATGAAGTCATCCGCGATTATATTGCATTCCCAAAAAACAACTCCGGAAGAGATGTGATGATTGATGCACCAAGCCATATTGCTGATGAACAGCTGGATGAGCTGCACTTATCAGTACACGAAAAAAAGTAATAAACCGTTGAAAATCTGGAGAAAATTATTTAGAAAGATTACAAACTAATCAATTCTGATAAATCTCACTTTCATCCCTTTAACATTTTTCTAACTTTGTAACAATTCAAACAATCAATTTATATGGCAGGTTTAATGACTTCTACCGTTGGTAGAAAATACGCAATGGCATTATCGGCAATTTTTTTGCTGATATTTCTTGTGATGCATCTTGCAGTGAATATGCTTTCCGTTTTTGGAGAAACAGCATATAATAATGCATCTTATTTTATGGGATACAATCCTATGATCCAGTTCCTGATGCAGCCGGTGCTGGTGTTCGCTGTTTTTTTTCATTTCATCATGGGATTGGTTCTGGAATACAGAAATAATAAAGCAAGGCCTGTAAAATATGCAATTCATAATGGAGCGGCCAACTCTACTTGGATGTCAAGAAACATGCTGATTACCGGTGCGGTGATCCTGGCTTTTTTGGGACTTCACATGTATGATTTCTGGGTACACGAGATGAATTATAAATATGTGGAAAGTCTTCCAGCGGAGCAAAACAGATTCTGGGATGATCTTCATGCCAAGTTTGCCGATCCTTTCCGCGTTGGTGCATACATTATTTCTTTTATCCTGTTGGGACTGCACCTGGCACACGGATTTCAGTCTTCATTCCAGTCTTTGGGAGCCAGACATCCTAAATATATGCCGATGGTTAAAGCTTTAGGAAATTGGTATTCTATCCTTATTCCTGCTGGTTTCATTTTCATCGCAGTTTATCATTTTGTAACTCAATAATATCCTTATTAATATGAGCAAGTTAGATCCAAAAATTCCACACGGCCCTTTAGCCGAAAAGTGGACCAATCATAAAAACCATATGAATCTGGTAGCACCTAACAACCGTGATAAGATTGATATTATTGTTGTAGGAACAGGTTTAGCAGGAGGTTCTGCAGCTGCTACATTGGCAGAGCAGGGATATAATGTGAAAGCATTCTGTTATCAGGACTCCCCAAGAAGAGCACACTCTATCGCTGCGCAAGGCGGTATTAATGCTGCTAAAAATTATCAGGGCGATGGAGATTCGACGTACAGATTATTCTACGATACCATAAAAGGAGGCGACTATCGCGCAAGAGAAGCTAACGTTTACCGTTTGGCTGAAGTTTCTGCCAATATTATCGACCAATGTGTGGCACAGGGCGTTCCGTTCGGCAGAGAATATGGCGGACAACTTGATAACCGTTCATTCGGCGGGGTTCAGGTAAAAAGAACTTTCTATGCGAAAGGTCAGACCGGGCAACAATTATTATTGGGTGCCTATTCAGCAATGAGCCGACAGATTGGTAAAGGAAGAATTAAAATGTACAACCGCCATGAAATGCTGGATCTGGTTATTGTCGACGGCAAAGCCAGAGGTATTATCGCCAGAAACTTGGTAACCGGCGAAATTGAAAGACATTCTGCGCATGCCGTGGTTATCGCTTCCGGGGGTTATGGAAACGTTTATTTCCTTTCCACCAATGCAATGGGTTCTAATGTTTCTGCAGCATGGAAAATTCACAAAAAAGGAGCATACTTTGCCAATCCTTGCTTCGTGCAAATTCACCCGACTTGTATTCCGGTTCACGGAACTCAGCAGTCTAAACTGACTTTAATGTCAGAATCCTTAAGAAATTCCGGAAGAATTTGGGTTCCTAAGAAAATAGAAGATTCTGTAGCCATCCGCGAAGGAAGGCTGCGTCCTGAGAATATTAAAGAAGAAGACAGAGATTATTATCTGGAAAGAAGATACCCTGCATTTGGAAACCTGGTTCCGCGTGACGTGGCTTCCAGAGCGGCAAAAGAAAGATGCGATGCCGGATACGGAATCGAAAATAACGATACCAAAGAAGGTGTTTTCCTCGATTTCTCTACTGAAATCATGAAAAAAGGGAAAGAAGCCGCTATTGAAAAGAATATTCACAATCCGTCGCAGCAGCAGATTTATGATTTAGGAAAGGCATGGGTTGAAGAAAAATACGGAAACCTTTTTGTGATGTATGAGAAAATCACTGCAGACAATCCGTATGTAACTCCGATGAAAATTTATCCGGCAGTTCACTATACGATGGGCGGTATTTGGGTTAATTATAACTTACAGTCCACAATTCCGGGATGTTTCGTGATTGGTGAAGCGAATTTCTCCGACCACGGTGCGAACAGACTGGGTGCTTCTGCTTTGATGCAAGGACTTGCAGACGGTTATTTTGTGCTTCCTTATACTATTGCTGATTATCTTTCAGCGGATATCAGAACAGGAACCATTCCTACAGATTCTGAAGCTTTTGAAAAGGCTGAAAAAGAAATAAGAGATAAAGTTAATTTCTTCTTAAATAATAACGGTAAACATTCTGTAGATTATTTCCATAAGAAACTGGGCCACATCATGTGGAACAAGGTTGGAATGGGAAGAACTCCGGAAGGCCTCAGAGAAGCAATCAAGGAGATTGAAGAAGTAAGAAATGAATTCTGGAAAGACGTAAGAGTTCCCGGCGAAGCCGATGAAATGAACATGGAACTCGAAAAAGCATTTCGTGTAGCCGATTTCCTTGAACTGGGACAACTGATGGCAAAAGACGCTCTGGAAAGAAACGAATCCTGTGGAGGGCATTTCAGATGGGATCATGCGACAGAAGAAGGTGAGGCAGAAAGAGATGATGCCAACTATATGTACGCTGCGGTGTGGGAATATCAGGGTGACAACATCAATGCAGAAGTAATGCACAAGGAACCCTTGATCTATGAAAACATCGAAGTGAAACAAAGAAGTTATAAATAATCTCCAAAACAGTAAAGAAAATGAGTGCAAAAAAAGGACTTAATCTGACTCTGAAAATTTGGAGACAGAAAAATAATAAAACAAAAGGGCAATTTGAGGTTTATAAGATTTCTGATGTTTCTACGGATTCTTCTTTCCTTGAAATGCTTGATATTTTAAACGAAACCCTCATCAACGACGGAAAAGAGCCGATCGCTTTCGATCACGATTGTCGTGAAGGAATCTGCGGAATGTGTTCCCTTTATATCAACGGCCGTCCGCACGGCCCCGATACAGGAATTACAACCTGCCAGCTTCACATGAGAATGTTTAAAGATGGGGAAACCATTACCATAGAGCCCTGGAGAAGTGTGGCTTTTCCGGTCATTAAGGATTTAGTGGTAGACCGTTCTGCATTCGACAGAATCATGGCGGCAGGAGGTTTTGTTTCCGTAAATACTTCAGGAAATACTTTGGATGCCAACGCGATTCCTGTTCCGAAAGATGATGCCGACAAAGCCATGGATGCAGCGGCGTGTATCGCTTGTGGAGCGTGTGTTGCAACCTGTAAAAATGGTTCTGCTGCGTTATTCGTAGGAGCGAAAGTTTCTCAGTTTGCGCTGCTTCCGCAAGGAAAAGTAGAAGCGAAACGAAGAGTTCTGAACATGGTGAAAGCCATGGACGAAGAAGGTTTCGGAAACTGTTCCAATACCGGAGCCTGCGAAGTGGAATGCCCGAAAGGAATTTCCCTTGAAGTCATCGCCAGAATGAACCGTGAGTATATGACTGCTCATCTGGATAGAGGATAGAAATCTCTCAATCTTAGTATAACAATCGCTTTCCGAACGGAGAGCGATTTTTGTTTTAAGATCAGCCAGTATCATAGAAGAAATCAATGTCGGTCGGGGTTTTATAATGAGAAGTAGCGATCTTGTGACATTATCTTATAAAAATAGTAGATTAATTTCTTTTAAACCGTTCAATATCTTATTTTTGCCCAGTTTCTAAAATAGAATAATGAAAAAATATTTTGTATTGCTGATGATGGCCCTCGTTGCCATATCATGTTCCAAAACCGTAGAGATCAAAGGAAAAGTTACCGGCGGTTCTCCGTTGGAACGTATTGAACTGGTGGAAGCTTCAGGGGTTGCAACACTGCCGCTCATTAATATAGGAGTGGATAAAGACGGGAATTTTAACGGAAAATTTGATGCTCCGAAAAATGGAATGTACGTCATTTCCTACGCCGGAAAACAGAACCTGATTTATCTGAAAAAAGGTCAGACTCTTGAAATTTCAGGAGCCAGTGAGTCTTTCCCCGCACAATACACGGTTACAGGAGATGCTAAAGCCAACAACGATTTCTTGGCAGAAACTCAAAAATACATGTCCGACTATTCCCAAAAACTGGATATGCAGGCAAGCATCGCCAAGGAAGGTAATGCATTTCTAAAGGATCTTCAGAAGATTCAAACCGATCTGGAAAAGAATATCGATCAGGTTGCTGAAAAAACCAAAGCAGACAGCGAAGTGGTAACATGGAAAAAAAACGATATCCGCACCGGCATCATGTCGCTTATTCCCCAGTACGAAATGTATCAAAAGCAGATGGCTGCCAATCCTTCTTTTGCGTTGCCTAAAGCTTTAAAAGACTATGAAGAGAAACTTCAGGAGAATAAAGAACAGCTGATAAAAGAGCATCCGCTGTACAGAAACTACCTTCTAAGTAAACTCACGGAAGATTATAAGAAGTATGCTAATGCCAATACGCAGGGGAAAATAGACGTTCTTACCTCGCAGGTGTTCAGCGATTTCATGAAACAAAGAAAAGATTTATCTCAAACAGCAAAGGATTATTTATTGGCATTCGTCATGGCTCAGTCTGACATCAGTCCTGATCAATCCAAAGAAAACAACGATAAAATTGCTAAAATTATCGATGCGGAAATAAAAGATGCTACGATAAAAAAAGACCTTAAAAAGATTCATTTTGTTCTTTCCGGATTGAAGAGAGGCGAAGTGGCTCCCGAAGCTACGCTCGTAAAACAGGACGGAAAAGCCTACAACATCTCTGAAAGCAAAGGCAAACCAACCGTCATGATGTTCTACGCATCCTGGTCGCCTTACATCGCCGAATCTACCGTTCCTGTCCTGAAAGAGGTGGTTGATTTTTACAAGCAAAAGGTAAATTTTGTTTTTGTGAACTTCGATGATACCAAAGAACAGTTCGGGAAAACCAGTGCAGCGTTGCTGAAAGGCATTCCGGGCACCAATGTTTATGCAGACGGAGGCCTGAATTCCAAATTTGCTGAGCAGTATGGCGTATACGGATTCAAACTGGCGCCAAGTTTCATGGTGTTGGATAAAGACGGGAAAATAGCCAGTAAATTCTTTTACAACATGGGAGAGCCGGAATTTGTACAAGTGATGGATCAGCTTTCCGGGCTCAAAGCTCCTCAGGTAGCCCCCGAAGCCACACTGCAGAACGATCTTCTGATGCCGCAAGCACCGCAGGAAGAAGCGGCTTCGCAAGAAAAGCCATAACATAGAAGAAAATTCATCCATATGAAAGACTGCCGATAAATAATGGGCAGCCTCTTTTATTTTTGATATTTCTGGACTTATTTGTGTAGCAATTTCTCAATAAGTTTATTTTGAGATTCAATCAGTTGCGTAATAGTTTGTTGGTTATTGATGATATTTTCAATTAATTGGGGAGATTGCATATTGATCGTCCCATTTCCAAAATTAACGACACCATCATTTTTCTCTATTTGATTATAATTGGTGAATTTATCATCAAATAGCTGATTCATCTCTATGTTTAATTCTTTAGCCATTTTGTTTAGCAAAAGTGAATTAGGAATATTTTTGTCTGATTCTATGTTTGAAATCGTAGTTTGTGTGGTATCCAAACGAATAGCTAAGTCTTCCTGAGACCAGTTTTTAGCTTCTCTAAACCTTCTCACCTGTGTGCCGATGCTCATATATAAGTATTTTTATCAAAATTATAAAAATATTTATGATATAGATAAGCATTTAATTTTAATTTCGGAGAAAATTAATTTTAATTAAAATCATTAGCCCATGAAAATCAGATTTAAAGCAAGATTATTGTTAGGAACACTCTTGTTCTTGCTGTTTCTCGTTAGTTGCCGACAGGAGTTTTTAAAAGAAGATTCACCTTCCCACTTTGCAACTCAGAAAAACAAGTTTCAAGTGGTAAAGCTGAAAGATATTCCTCATGTCAGCAACTTCATCAAAATGAAAACTGGAAGAAAAGATTTGAAAATACCAATGGCAGGTAAAAGCCTTGCGTATTCCAAAGGAGCACTAGAATTTGAAAGTCTGGAAACAGATTTTATCTTAAAAAAAGAGGAAGACGAAGTAGCGTATTATATTTTCGGGATCTCAAATGCTGGAGATGAAAGTACCATTTATAATTTTGAAGTAAAGGAAGTAGGGGGAGATATTGAAAGAGCTGAATTAATAGAATTTTCATCTGCCACTCCTTATGAAGAAGATTATAGCAATCTATTCCGATTTTCGGGAACTGTAACAGCTTATAATGAGCAAAAGCAGCAAGTAAGCATCGGGATTTTTGATGAAGGTGTGAATCCCGAATGTCCTTCGACATATCCACCCGGAGAGGGCGGTGGTGGCGGTGGCGGTGAAATGCCAGTGATCACACCTGGCTGGCCACCGGATCCATACAATCCTATTCCGCCAGATTGGCCACAATGGCCGGGGTCGCCCCCAGATAGTGGCGGAGGAGGTGAAAGTGGTGGAAATATCCCACCAAACACCGCAGGGTGCGGTGAATATATGTTAGAAATATTTTTTTATAAAAACTCTAATGGAGATGATGTTGGTTTGTGGGTTAATGAATGCGGTCATCAGTATTTTGGCTCACAACCGAAATCTTATGCTATTATGACCACCAATAAAATTGGTCCTCATTGCAATGACGGCTCTGGAATAATAATTTTACCGGGCAATCCTAAGGATAATACACCATGTAAAAAAATTACGGCAGCTTTTGCTGATGATAGATTCAAGGAAAAGGTAGCTGCAATAGATAAGCCTTCTGTATTTAATATGGACCATGAAATGGGCTATGCTGCAGGTTATCCTATAAATACAACTCTTACGGAAACACAATATCCTCCTATGGAGAATAAAGTTGGTACGCATTCTGTAAATTTACCATCTGGAAGCCAGTATTTTGGTTTTATACACTCTCATACCAATAGAGATGGAGTGGTCAAAATGTTTTCTCCGGGTGATCTACATAATTTTTTAATGCGATGTGTACAGGCAGCTAATCAGCATGGCAATATAAGTGATGCCTATGCCATGGTCATCACATCTTCAGGAAATTACATGTTGAAATTTACTGGAACTAATGTTAATTTTGGAGTTGGCACTGGAACAATGAAATGGTGGAATAAGTGGTATACAGAAGATTATATGGAACCGATACAAAACAACGATGGTACGTTTGACCAGAATAAAGTTGAGAAAGCTTTTTTGCAATTTTTGAAAGAAAAAGTAAAGATTGGAGGAATAGAATTATATAGTGTAGAAAAAGAAACCGGCACGGCGAAAAAATTAACATTAGATGCCAAAAATAATGTTAAATCAGATGCTTGCCCTTAAAAAAATAAATAAAACAAATATGAAACGTATCTTATTAATAATAATGCTTCACGCATTGGCTTTGAGCTGTGCGCAAATTTATCCAATTTATACTACTGATCGAGTACCGCTGAATGCATACATAAAAGACATTAACAATGAACTGCTCTCTTATGAAGGAACATGGAAAGGGCAATGGGACAATAAAGTATTTTATATAACATTTAAACGTATCAAAGTTCAGAAGGATTATAGTTCAGATCATATATTTTACAAAGATGTATTAGTTGGTAAATTCAAAGTTTTGACAGCTGATGAAGTCTTAACAATTTATGATAATACAAATTTATCTGACAATAACACTAAAATTGTAGGATCGAGGTTCTTCCTAACACCTGTCCATAGATACTCTTTGATTTACGTAGATCCTGATATTTGCTCAAGAAGTGGAAGTATTCGTATTAACTTTATAAATTCCAACCAGACACAACTGAACTGGAAATATACTGATACTACGGATATGTTGCCGTCTGATTGTCCATATCTTAATACTCCAGATCCCTTACCAGATCCCTTGCCAAAGGAAATTATATTAACCAAACAATAACATCCAACCGCCAACTTAGGCGGTTTTTCTTATTTTTGGTTAGTGAAATTTTAATTTATGAAAAGTACGATAGCTATAATTCTGATCTTATTCTGCGTATGTGCTGATGCACAAAGTCCCGTATACGATAAGAATAAGCGTTATGGTAAAATTTTCAAAAAGAATAATAAACTATATAAATGTGAGGTGGTCATTAATCCGACAATCAAGGGGGAGGATGGAAAGTGCCTCAATGAGAAAGAGATATTGCCTGGGAGTGAAGAAGATGTAAGATTCAATCGCTTGACAAAATTTTCTAATCCTCACAATGCGATGGTTAATGCAAATTATCCCTATCATCTTCCCTATAAAAAAGGAGAATTTTATAAAATTATCCAAGGCTATAATGGAAGTTTTTCTCATAATGGTAAAAATGCTCTGGACTTTGAAATGCCGGAGAAAACTGAAATTGCAGCAATTCGAGATGGAATAGTAACGAAAACAGTAGACCATAATGACAGGGGGTGCCCATCTCAGGAATGCTCTAAATTCAATAATTACATTCTGATTCAGCATGAAGACGGCTCTTTTGCCGGTTATCATCACTTGTCTAAAAATGGCTCTTTTGTAAAACAAGGCGATTTGGTGAATAAAGGAGATATCATTGGGCTGAGTGGTAATACAGGTTTCAGCAGCACTCCGCACCTGCACTTAGAGTGTTACATTTTTCTTAAAAGCAGAAAGGAAAGCATCAAGACACTTTTCCGAACAGGTAACGGAAAGAAAATTGAATACTTGTATGAAGGAAATAGCTATACAAAAGAGTATTAGTCTTATTGAAATCACAATCCATTTTCGCAACAGATGATATCCGTTTACAAAATCATCCAAACCATCCAAATCATCATTTCAATTGAGGCTCCTGAATTTAAAAACTCATGCATACGAGTTTCTAAACTCATACGTACGAATTCACCAACTCGTACGTATGAGTTGAACAAAAGATACGGACGTTGTCGGCAAAACGTCAGGACGTTTTAATAAAAAGATCAGGACGTTTTCATGAAAAGATCAGGACGTTTTCAGCAAAACGTCAGGACGTTTTAAAGTGGGCCTGCTAACCCCTGATTTCATCGCCTTTTGCAGAGGGTGATAAAACTCCCTAAACTTTGAGGGTGCAGTATGATTTTTATTTCAAAATCGTACTTTTGCAGCATGGCAAAAAACAAAAGGAAAAACCAGATTCTCGAGAACATCACGCTCGTCTCAGCAGGGGCGAAAGGCGTGGCCGTAGGCAGAACGGAAGAAGGCAAAACCGTCCTTGTATCCGGCGCAGTTCCGGGAGATGTGGTGAACGCAAGGGTGAAGAAATCCAAATCCAAATATTTTGAAGCAGAAATAGCCGACCTTGTGGAAGCTTCTCCGTTTCGCGTGCTGCCAAGATGCATACACTTTGGCGTGTGCGGCGGGTGCAAATGGCAAAACCTGAGCTATGAAAAACAGCTCGAGTTCAAGCAGAATGAGGTGGTGAACAATATTCTGAGAATAGGCGGTGTAGATCAGTTTGAGACGCAGCCCATCCTAGGTGCAGAAAAGCAGTATTACTACCGCAACAAAATGGAGTTTTCTTTTTCCGATGCACGCTGGCTTACTTTGGATGAGGTGAATTCCGATGCTGAAATTCATGATAAGAATGCCCTGGGATTCCATATTCCCGGAATGTGGAGCAAGATATTGGATTTGAAAGAATGCCACCTTCAGGAAGATCCTTCCAACGCGCTTCGCCTTGCCGTGAAGCAGTACGCTGTGGAAAACAACCTCGATTTTTTCGATGTAAGAAACCAAGAAGGTTTCCTGCGAACCATGATGTTACGCCAAAATTCAAAGGGCGAATGGATGGTGCTTTTCCAGTTGTTTCGCGAAGAAAAGGAGAACCGTGAGAAACTTTTTGCCTTTCTTTTGGAAAATTTTCCTCAGATCAGAACATTGCTTTTCGCCATTAATCCAAAGAGCAACGACTCTATTTATGATCTGGATGTGCAGACCTATTTCGGCGAAGGCTATCTGATGGAAGAAATGGATGGGCTCAAATTTAAAATAGGCCCGAAATCTTTTTTCCAGACCAACTATGCCCAGGCGTTGGAACTCTACAGGAAAACTTTGGAATTTGCCGATTTAAAAGGTCATGAAGTTGTGTACGATCTCTACACCGGAACCGGCACCATCGCTCAATATGTCGCACGGAATGCCAAACAGGTCATCGGCATCGAGTCGGTTCAGGAAGCCATCAATGCCGCTGAAGAGCATGCCCTGCTGAACGGACTGGACAATTGTACCTTCTACTGTGGCGATATGAAAGAGGTTTTCACAGAGGAATTCCTCAGCCAGCACCCGAAAGCAGATGTGCTGATCACAGATCCGCCACGAGATGGAATGCATCAGAAGGTGGTGGAACAAATATTAAAACTCGCCCCGGAAAGAATCGTGTATGTAAGTTGTAACTCCGCTACGCAGGCCAGGGATATTGCTTTGATGAAAGAGCATTACGACGTGGTGAAAATCCTTCCTGTGGATATGTTCCCACAAACCCATCATGTGGAGAACATTGCGCTTCTTTTGAGGAAATAATACAGATTGTTTATCTTTAGCAAAAAAATGATATAATGAATTTCAAACGTATACTTTTATTGTCTTTATTCTCTTTGGTAACCTTTGCGCCGGCGCAGGAAAAAGATACCGTAAAGGCCAAAACCGATACCGCTGCCGTAAAGAAATCTGCCGCTGCGAGAAAAGATATAAAACCAGAGAAGATAAAACCGTATAAGGAAGTCATCACGGAGAAAGCAACTACGGACGAGGGCATCATCACGGTACATAAAGTAGAAGATAAGTATTATTTTGAAATTCCCGATATCGTTCTGAGAAAAGAATTTCTTCTGGTGAGCCGCCTTACCAAAGCTGCGGCAGGCATGAGATCCGGAACAACAGGTTACGCCGGCGACCAGATAGGACAAAACCTTATTTCCTTTGAAAAAGGCCCAAACGATAAGATCTTTATACGCTCCGTTTCCTATGCAGATTACGCCAGCGATTCTACTTCGCAGATGTACAATTCGGTGATGCGGAACAATACCCACGCAATTATTCATGCATTCGATATCAAAGCTTTCGGAAAGGACAAGAAATCTTCCGTTGTAGATATTACAGATTTAATCAATGCCGATAATGAACTGGTTTCCTTTTCCCCGACGGTGAAGAAAAGATATAAAGTCGGAGCCTTCCAAAAGGACAAATCTTATGTGAATTTCATCCGGTCGTTTTCCACCAATATTGAGCTCAATACTACCAAAACCTTCGCACGAACCTTAGGCAACATGACTTTTCCTCCCGGAACGGAAAAGCCGGAAGTAAGTGGAAATTATACAGTGGAAATCAATTCTTCCCTGGTACTTTTGCCGGAAAATAAAATGCAACCACGATATTATGACCCGAGAGTGGGCTATTTTACCGTAAGCTATACGGATTTTGATCTCGATCCTCAGGGCGTGAAAAGAGTTTCTTTAATTAAAAGATGGCGCTTGGAACCGAAACCTCAGGATTTGGAAAAATATAAAAGAGGCGAACTGGTAGAACCTGCGAAACCGATTGTTTTCTATATTGATCCTGCCACACCTAAGAAATGGGTTCCTTATCTGATGCAGGGTGTCAATGACTGGCAGAAAGCTTTTGAGAAGGCCGGATTTAAAAATGCCATTTATGCTAAAATTCCCAACGCGAAGGATGAACCGGAATGGAGCCTGGAAGACGCGAGATATTCGGCTATTGTTTATAAACCATCCGATGTTCCCAATGCTTCGGGGCCGTCCATTTCCGATCCGCGAACCGGAGAAATTCTGGAAAGCCACATCAATTGGTATCATAATGTGATGATGCTGCTAAGAAACTGGTATTTCGTTCAGGCATCTCCTAATGATCCAAGAGCACAAAGGTTAGATTTCGATGACAAACTGATGGGCGAACTTATTCGTTTTGTTTCCGCTCATGAAGTGGGACATACTTTAGGGTTGAGACATAATTTCATCGCCAGCAACGCTGTTCCTGTAGAGAAACTCAGAGACAGAAAATGGCTGGAAAAGAACGGACACACGCCTTCTATTATGGATTATGCGAGATTCAATTACGTTGCACAGCCGGAAGATAAAGTAGGAGATAAGGGAATTATGCCCAGAGTTGGAGATTATGATGATTGGGCAATAGAATGGGGATACAGGAGATTTTATCAGTACTCTTCACCTGAAAAGGAAAAAGCGCACCTAAATAAATGGGTGATCAATAAACTGAAAGATCCAAGGTTGCATTTTGGTACCGAAAGCAATCAGTTTGATCCGCGCCTGCAAAGCGAACAGGTGGGCGATAACCCGATGATCGCCGGAAGATATGGAATCAAAAACCTAGACAGAGTTATGGATAATCTGAAGAAATGGACTGCCAAGCCCAATGAAGATTACGAAAACCTTTCCTTAATGTATGATCAGGTTACAGGACAGTTCGGGAGATATCTGGGCCATGTTTCAAAATATATTGGCGGACAGACAGAAACGCCTAAGAATATTGAACAGGAAGGAGCGGTGTACGAAGTGGTGCCAAAGTCTGAACAGAAAGAAGCGTTGCAGTTTCTGAACGAAAACATTTTTCAAACCCCGGAATGGCTTTTGAGGAATGAAATTTTTGAGAAGACAGGAAAGTCATCTGTTGAGGTGGTGGAAAGACTTCAGAACAGTGTCTTGAACCGAATTCTGAGTCCGTCCGTCGTGCAGATGATGTATCTCTCTTCCACGGCAGACCCAAACGCTTATCCTGTTATTGAATATATGAGTGATTTGAAACAGATGATGTTCACTGCTGAACCTGATCTTTTCAGAAGAAATCTTCAGCGGAACTATGTTGGCTCTATGATAGATTTATTGAATGCGAAGCCAACCGCAGCAACTTCTTCCCGTTTTTTCAGATCGGTAAGCATCTCCGATAATTCGGATGTAAAGGCAGTAGTTCGTGGTACTTTGAACACCCTGCAAAATGAATTGAAATCTAAACCAGCCGATAATGCAATTACGAAATATCATTATGAAGATCTGGTGTACAGGCTGGAAAAAGCTTTGGATCCTGATAACTAAAAGGATGAGAACCGCCGTTCTGTTTTTTGTTGTTTTTCTTTTTCTGTTTTCCTGCAGTACAGATGATGATATTTGTGCCGGAGGTGAAGGTACGCCTCGAATGAAGATTAAATTTAAAACCTATACTACCGGAAAACCCAAAACAATGGATTCTCTTTTCGTAAGTGTAGATTATGGTAACGGAATTGTCCCGGTGATTGAAAGAAGAACAGCTACGGATTCGGTTTTTGTCCCTTTGCGGGTAGATGATCATGGTTTTACGGATTTGTATGTAAGTACTTCGCAACAAGGCATCAAATCTCAGATCCGGGTGAAATATAACGATAAAACAGAATATGTATCGCCGGCGTGTGGTATCAGAAAATTGTACGAAAATGTTTCTTCTGAAATCATAACCCTTGGCGCCGTTCCGGGAATTGAAAACGCCCAAAATGAAATTATAAATGAGAACAAAACACACCTTTTTCTTCTTTTTTAGTTTTCTTTTCGCATTGGGCTTTTCGCAGGAAAATGAAGTACAGCAGAAAGAACAATGGCGATACGATCCCAATTTCATGGTTGGCATTGATGTGCTGAATGCCGGAATTTCCTTTTTTTCGGATAGAAAAGTATATCAGGGATTTGTTTCCACGAGGTTGAAAGAAAGATTACACGCAGTTGCTGATGCGGGATTTGAGAAGAATGTTTATCAGAAAAACGGATATGATGCGGAAGTTAATGGCCCTTTTGTGAAAATAGGCGGGTTTTATATGCTGATGAGAGATCCTGAAAATGCGCAAAACGGTTTCTATGCCGGTGCTAAATTGGCGGCTTCTTTTTACAATCAGGAATATCGTGCGGTTCCGATCCGTGGATTTGGCGGCAGCAGTTCATTTGAATCTTTTCCATCGTCTTCGCAATCTTCTTATTGGACAGAAGCGGTAATTGGAGGAAGGGTGCAGCTTTTTTCCAGCAATTTCTACATCGATGTGAATGTGCAGCCGAAATACCTAATATTCTCTACGAAGCAGGAGGATATTCAGCCTATGGTGGTTCCGGGTTTTGGGCAGAGTTCAGGGAAATTCAATTTTGGATTTATGTGGAATCTGGCGTATCATTTCTAACTTATTCTTTAAAAGACGAAACCAATTCGCGATATAAAGTGGCCAGTTGTTCGGGAGGATTTCCGGCATCGAAAGTTTGTGAAGAATAAACTTTGCCATCAATGTTTACCCTTATAGTTGCAGCCATTGCTCCGTCATAAAACCTTTTGTTGGTGGGAGGAGTAAAGGATTCTATTTTCTCCGGATTCAGTTGGGTAATTAAATTTTGAAGGTTTTTCCATTCCGTTTCCGTTGTTTTAAGAGTGTTAATTTTCCGGTTAATTTCAACCTCTTTAGAGTTTGGTGTTATCACAATCATCCTTCTCGATCCGCGGGTCATTTCTTCCAGTTCTATTTTTTGAAAAGGGCGATCCGATGATTTTTCAGTTATTGCATTTGATGAATCATTATTTTTTTGTGCATTACAATGCAACAGCAGCAGAGTAAAAAGAGCAAGAAAAAAAGATTTTATATACATAGAATAGAAATTTTAATAATTATGGAGCAAAATTAAATCAAAAATATAAACATCATCAAATTTATTCCATTCTGTAAATTTATATATATTTGCAAAATTACCCATTAAAATAAAAAAATGAAAAAAAGGTTTGCATTTTTGTTTATGGCATTAAGTTTTGGACTTACCAATGCACAATGGACAAAAACCAATCACAGAGAAAAAACTAAAATCGAAGACTCTAATGTACGTCAATTTTACACATTAGACATGAATACGCTGAAATCACAACTTCAAAATGCTCCCGAAATGGGCAGAGGATCGATAGGCGTACAGGTTTCTATACCTACAATGGACGGCAAAGTGGAGCGTTTCACCGTATACAGTTTTCCTGTTGTTGACAAAGAACTTGCGGTTCAGTATGATTTAGGATCTTATGTAGGAGTGGGGTTGGATGATCCTTCCAAATACATCAGATTCAGCACTTCCCCGGTAGATTTTCAGTCGATGATTATCAAAAACGGCAAGTATGAATTTATTTCTCCGATGAACGCTGATAAAACTGTTTATGGAGTGCATTACAAAACGATAGATCCGGAAAAAGGTAGCTTCGTGTGTTCTACCGAAGAAGGTTCAGCAGCTCAGGCTCAAATGAATGCTTTATATCAAAATGGAAGTACTTTTTCTCATAATCCGACCGATTTTGCAAAAAGTTCAGATAAAAAATACAGAACGCTGAGGCTGGCGGTATCCGTTACAGGAGAATATACGCAGTATCATGGCGGAACCGTTGCAGGTGCTTTATCTGCAATCAATGCTACGTTAACACGCGTGAACGGGATTTTTGAAAAAGATTTCGCATTGCATCTTAATCTGCAGAATTTCCCTGCGATCATTTATTTGAATCCCGGTACGGATCCTTATACCAGCCAAAATAACTGGAATGTACAGCTGCAGCAAACCCTGACCAACGTCGTAGGTAATGCAAATTATGACATTGGACATTTATTCGGGCAATCTGGAGGAAACGGGAATGCAGGATGTATTGGATGTATTTGTGTTAATCCTGCAAATGCTAATTCGACAGCTAAAGGATCAGCTTTCACCAGCAGTACTGTGCCTCAAGGAGATGCATTTGATATTGATTATGTAGCTCATGAAATGGGACATCAGTTGGGAGCAACCCACACTTTTTCCATGAATTTGGAAGGTACGGGTACTAATATGGAGCCAGGTTCCGGATCAACCATTATGAGTTATGCCGGAATTACAAATTGGAATGTGCAAAATTATGCAGATCCTTATTTTCACGTGGCAAGTATCATACAGGTTCAGCAGAATCTGAATGCCAAAGCTTGCGATGTAGAAACACCGATAGCAAACAATCCTCCAAGTATTCAGGCATTACCTACCTACACGATTCCAAAAGGGACTGCGTTTGCGCTGACGGCTGTAGCTACAGATCCGGAAAATAATCCGTTAACCTATACATGGGAACAGTTTAACAGCGCCACATCTCCATCCACGAATGTTGATCCAACCAGTACCACAAAACCTATTTTCAGATCTGTTTTGCCTTCCACATCTCCTACAAGGTATTTCCCGAGACTGAGTGAAGTGCTGAATGGAAACTTAACTTCTCAAGCGAATTGGGAAACGGTATCCAATGTAGCCAGAACACTGAATTTTGTTGTTACGGTAAGAGATAACCATCCTAATCCTGCACAACAGCAGACCAACAGTGCAGAGCAAATCATCAACGTGTCTAATAACGGGCCGTTTAAAATCAACTCAACAACTGCCAATACTTCTGCTCCAAGTACTATACAATGGGACGTAGCAGGAACAAATGTTGGACCTTTCAACGTGGCGAATGTAAAAATAGATTATACTATTAATAACGGAACTACCTGGACAGTTTTGGCGGCATCTACTCCCAATGATGGTTCAGAGGCATTATCTTTCCCAGCGTCTCTAAATGGGCAAACTATTAAATTAAGAATTTCAGCAATTAATAATGTGTTCTATGCTGTGCAATCCGTGAACGTTGTTACCTATTCTAACTGTGATGGTTCTGCTCCACAGAATGTTCAGATTTCAGGAGTTACAGGTTCTCAGGCAACGGTTTCTTGGAATCCAATGTTAGGAGCTACGTATATCGTCCGCTATAGAGTTGTAGGACAAACAGCGTGGCAAACAGGTTCTTTTAATAATTCACCCGTCATTTTATCTTCACTTTCCAGTAATACGATGTATGAAGTTCAGGTCGCAGGGATTTGTTCGGGAACTACAGGAGCTTTTTCCAACTCAAAGAATTTCAAAACACTTGTGTATTGTAATGCGAGCACAACGTACGGTACGGATGATCATATTTCTAATATATCGATTGCGAATATGAGTAATTATTCCGGACCAAGCACTTATTCAAATTATACCAACGATTCTGCACTCCAGATCAATCTTATAAAAGCAGCAGGACAGCAATACACTTTGAGTGTTTCTAAAAATTGGACATCAACTCCATTTCCAAACATAGTTCAGGCTTGGATTGATTATAATGCAAACGGTGTGTTCGGAGATATTCCGGAAGAAGTTATTATGAACCTTCCTGCCAGTACAACCACTCCCGTTTCAGCGACTTTTGCGGTGCCTACTCTGGCTGTTGAAAACATTCCTTACAGAATGCGTGTCTTATCTTTTGCTTACAATCCGGGTGCCACTTATCCACCTCTTCCTTGCATGACTGCGGCAGAGGGTGCCTGGGGTGAAGTGGAAGATTATACTGTGATGGTTACCACAGGTTTGTCCACACAGGAAGTTGGAAAAGATGATTTCAGAGTTTATCCGAACCCTGTTTCTGATATTTTGAATATTACCAAAGTGTCCGATAAAGCGGTGTATCAGATTCATAATGCCATAGGCCAGATCGTGGATACCGGTACGGTGAAAGATAATAAGGTGAATGTTTCCAGGCTTACTGTAGGTAATTATATTATTACCATTGCAGATAAAGACTTCAATGGAAGTGTGAAGTTTATTAAAAAATAAGAATTAATCTTTAAGATAAAAGCCGTTTCACGATTGTGGAGCGGCTTTTTTGATCAATGATTTTTGAATATAATATTATTCCTTCTCGTTTGAACTGAATTGGGCGGACAGTATTTTATACAATGCTTTCAGTTCTAAAGGAGGGTTTCCGGAATCAAACGAAACTGATGAATACGTTTCATTTTTGGTGGTGATGACAATCCATGACGCTAAGGCAGCATCCACACTGCGCTTTTCCGAAGGCGCAGGGAAACTCGCAATATTTTTCACGTCAATTTTTTGGGTTTCGGCTGTTATTTTGTCCCATAATTCTTTATCCTGACGGCTGTTATTTTCCTGACGATTGACTGTTATTTTCGTCATCTCTGGAGTGACGGAAATGGATCGTGAGTATCCTCTGGTACGCTCCGATAGTTCAATTTTCACAATTGCAGGTGTGTTTTTAGAATACTGCTGGGCGTTTTTTTCATTTTTTTGAGAATTACAGGAACTGAATGCCAGCCCGAAAAGGAGTAGTGTTACAAATAACTTTCTCATGTTTTCTTAATTTATCAAGCTATAAAAGTAAGTATATACTGATGAGTTTAGACGGGAAAAGTTATTTTTTTCAATGTGTTTCTTTTAATATCTCAAACAGATGGTTTTATTTTAAAAATATGATAAGCTTAAAAATCGAAGAATATTATAAACTGAAGGAAGAAATATTTATCTTTGAAAAAAAATTATGAAGAAAATATTAATTGGTTTGTTTTCTACCTTAGTGGTGTCGGTAGCGGCGCAGAGAGTATGTGTAACTCCGCAAAAGATGGAAGAATTTTATAATGCAAACCCCACAGAAAAGGCTAAGCGTCAGGATCTCAGGAACTTTTTGAATACAGAGCATCAATTCCAGGCCAAGAAAACGGTTGTTACCATTCCAGTAGTTGTACATGTTTTGTATTCCAATACAACGATGAATATTTCACAGGCTCAGATTGATTCACAATTGGCGGTCCTGAATGCTGATTTCCGAAAATTAAATACTGATTTCTCCACAGCAGTTCCTCCTTATTTCCAGTCATTTGCATCCGATATGGAACTGGTTTTTTGTTTGGCAACGGTAGATCCTAATGGGAACCCGACCACAGGGGTACAAAGGAAATCTGTAGCCGCTAGTTTCAACTTCAATAATAATTATTACACTGCTTCAGGACTTGCCGCTTGGGATCCAACGCGTTATCTGAATATCTGGGTAGGAAATGTTACGGGAGGCCTTTTGGGTTGGGCATATCAGCCCGGTGCTGCAGGATATCCATTTGACGGTTTAGCTATTGGATATTTTTGTTTCGGAACCACAGGTACAGCACAATTTCCTTATAATAAGGGAAGAACAGCTACCCATGAGATTGGCCATTATTTTGGATTAGACCATATCTGGGGAGATGATGGTTCCACTTGTGGCAGCCCAACAAATACCGACTTTTGTGCCGATACTCCCGCAACGTTTAATCCTTATTACGGGGCACCCACGTATCCGAATAATACTTATATGTGTACTCCCACTGCACATGGAGCCATGTTCATGAATTATATGGATTATGTAGATGACAGAGCAATGGCCATGTTTACCAATAATCAAAAAACGATTACTCGAAATGCGCTTATGGGGCCAAGGGCAAGTTTACTCAATAGTAATGCCTGTACCGTTTTGTCGGTAAGCGATGTGGAAATGATGAACACCGTGATTGTTTTCCCGAATCCTACTACGCAATATATTTCAGTAGCCGGGCAGGTGAAGATCGATGAACTTCATATTTTTAATTCCGAAGGGCGTTTGGTAAAAAAATCTCCGAGAAAAGATGAAACTACGAAAATAGAAGTAAGTGAATTACCAGCGGGAGTTTATTATGTACGAACCTATATGAAAGGGGAATTTATAAAATCCTTGAAATTTATCAAAAAATAGGCTGTAAAGCTTCATACCCTAAATCCTCTGAATATTCAGGGGATTTTTTTGTTGATCCCTTCGTAAAACTTAACCGAAACAAATCAGCATTGTAGTAAAAAATAATTTTGTTGTCTGCTTTCTGTCGTGTTCGTACCCCCAAGAAAAACAACCATAAAAATCCAAAACCATAAAAAGCAAAACAGGCTTTTATTTTCTCCGAAAGTATCAGGTTTTCTTCTGCAAATACTTTTAATTTTATTGGCTTCTTTAATTTTTTATTCATTATTATTCAGTTAATCATAAAAATTATTTAGATTTGTAGGATAAAGTATCTGGTATGGACTTATTGTATTCAGGAAATCGTTCAGTACTGGTGTAATATGTTAATCTTTAGTGTCAACTTAAAAAAGTTATTATGAAGAAATATTTCTACTTATTGGCCATTTTTCTTTGGTCTTTTTCTAATTTTAATGCTCAGACATACTGTACTCCGGCATTTTTAAGTGGATGTAACAGTGGTGATTTAATTGACAGTTTCACCATTCCACTCGCTGGATTCAGTCATTTAAATACAGGATGTTCGCCTGGAGCTTACGGAGATTATACCGCAACACATATTATCAATATGTCGCCGGCCATTCCTTATCCTTATTCTGTGACGCACAACTATACCAGTCAAAATGTGAGAATATGGATTGATTTTAATAATGACGGCACCTTTACAGATGCAGCACCGGAATTGGTTTCAACAGCAAGCAGTACAGGAACAGGAGCTGCTTCTGTTACGAATGGAACTATTAATATTCCTGTTACGGTGACTCCGGGAACCTATAGGATGAGGGTGGCAGATCGTTTTTCTTCCCAGCCTATACCTTGTAACACAGCAGGATTTGGGGAAGCCCATGATTATACCGTGATTATTGGCCCTCCGCCCACTTGTCTGTTTCCTACCAATACGAATGTTAATTCCGTGGCGGCCACCAGCGCCACATTAACCTGGACTGCTTCTACTTCTAACCCAGCGAATGGATATCAATATTATTTAAGCACTACAAATACTCCTCCCACAGCAGCAACTGCTCCCACAGGAACCAGTGCTACAACCACAGCTCCGTTAACCACACTTACTCCGTCTACTACGTATTATTGGTGGGTTCGTGCCGTCTGTTCCGCATCAGATCAAAGTATGTGGATGGCTGGCCCGAGTTTTACTACCAGCCAGATTCCTGCAACTATGCCTTATGTGCAGCCTTTTACCGGACCTAACGATTTTGGTTTTATAAACGGAACACAACCTAATAAATGGGCTTACGGATCAGCAACCGGTAATCCGGCCAACTCTATTTATATCTCTGATAATGATGGATTGACGAATACGTACTCCGGTACTACCTCGGTTGTACACGCCTATCGAGATATTTCAGTTCCAAACGGAACAAATTTGGCTACCCTTATGTTCGATTGGAAAGCAGAAGGCCAAACAACTCTTGACTATTTGAGAGTATGGATTATGCCAACAACTCAAATGCCTGTCGCAGGAACTAATCTTACTTCAGGAAATGGAAGAGTTCAGATTGGAGGTAATTTTAACCAGCAAGCTAACTGGCAAACGTTTATTAACCAAAGTGTGAATCTCACTCCTTATGCAGGAGGTATTGTCCGTTTGGTTTTTGAATGGGTAAATAATGCCACCACTTTTAATGATCCTCCTGCTGCTATCGATAATATTAATTTCTTGGTACCGACTTGTTTGGCACCATCTACATCCGCACCTACTGCTATTACTGCAAATTCTGTTAGTTTGCCATGGAGCGGGCCAAGTCCAGCACCGGCTAATGGATTCCAATATTATATTTCAACTTCCAATGTGCCGCCAACTGCAGCCACGGCTCCTTCAGGTACTTCTCCGTCTTCACCTGCCGCAGTGTCTGGTTTAACACCAAATACAACTTATTATTGGTGGGTTCGCGCAGCATGTAGCACAACCAACAGAAGCATCTGGATGCCGGGGCCAAGTTTTACTACCGGACAGATACCGGCTCCTGTGCCTTATCATCAAAGCTTTACAGGTCCTAACGATTTTACTTTTGTTGGGAATCAGGTTAATAAATGGGCATATGGTGCCGCAGAAGGAAATCCACCCAATTCAATTTATATTTCAAATGACGATGGAGTGTCTAACGCTTATACGATTACCTCAACAAGTTTTGCGCATGCTTACCGTGATATAGTAATTCCTGCAGGATCTACCCTTGGCTCATTGATGTTCGACTGGAAATCGGAAGGACAAAGTGGACAGGATTATTTCAAGGTATGGATGGTGCCCGTTTCTCATACAATCATTCCGGGAGTAGCACTTACAGCCGGGGGTGGTAAAATTCAAATTGGAGGGAACTTCCAGTTGGAAGATACATGGCAGACTTATCTGAATACCAATGTGCCTGTTTTCAGTTTTATTCCTCTTGGTGGTGTCATGCGTTTGGTATTTGAATGGAGAAATAATGCAACAACTGGAACCCAGCCTCCTGCGGCTATCGATAATATTAATTTTTCGGTAAATGCCTGTAGAGTGCCACCTTCCAACTTAGCATCTTCAAATATAACCTCCACTTCCGCAACACTGTCATGGACGGCAGCAGTACCTGCACCTGCTAATGGTTACCATTATTATCTGTCACCATCTAATATTCCGCCTACGCCAACTACCGCTCCTACAGGTTCTGCGGCAAGTTCGCCACACAACGTCACTGGGCTTACTCCTAACACCACTTATTACTGGTGGGTGCGTTCCAATTGTGGTCCGGGCGATACGAGTTTCTGGGTCTCGGGAGGGTATTTTACAACAGACCAGATTCCGGCTACTATTCCGTATATTCAGAATTTTACGGGACCTAATGATTTCGGTTTTATTAACGGGTCTCAGCCAAATAAATGGGCATATGGTTCAGCAACAGGAAATCCTGCCAATGCAATCTATATCTCCAATAATAACGGAGCAGCTAATGAGTATACCATCACTAAACCAAGTGTAGTACAGGCGTACAGAGATATTATCATACCTCCAGGAACTACTACCGTTACTTTTAAATTCGACTGGAAGTCAGATGGTGAAAACAATAATGACTATATGAGAGTATGGTTGGTACCTACTTCTTATATGCCGGTTGCCGGAACCCAAACAGCTGCAGATCCTGGTAGAATTCCGATTGCTGGTAACTTCCAGTTGCAGAATACATGGCAAACGTATGAAGATCCCGCTTTAGATGTAAGCAGTTTTGCCGGTGGTATAATGCGGGTTGTTTTTGAATGGAGAAATAATGCATCCGCAGGAAATAATCCTCCGGCGGCTGTAGACAATGTGATGATTGTGATTTGTGATAATTCCGCACCATTACCGGTTGCTTCTGCTATTACACATAATACGGCCACGATTACTTGGCCTCAGGATATTGGCGGCGCTTCTTATGTAGTAAGATACCGTCCTGTAGGAACAACAGGTTGGGTTTCTGTTATTCCGGTTCCTGCTGCACCGTGGCCGGCAACTACTAATTCCATTGATTTGAGTAACCTTATTTCATCTCAATTGTATGAGGTTGAAGTTGCTGCAGTATGTCAGGGAGTAGAAGGAACGTATGCTCATATTGAGTTTACTACAGAATGTAACCCTGTCCCGCCAAGTGGAATAGCGGTTAATAATATTACTTCATCTTCAGCACTTGTAACCTGGGATCCGATGATTCCTTTTACCTACACATTAGAGTACAGAGAAGTAGGTGGAACCACATGGACAGTTGTCAATGTAAATACAAATTCTTATACGATTTCAGGACTATTGCCATATACAAATTATGAAGTGAGAATTGCCTCAGCCTGTTCCATTACCTATAATATTTATACAACCCCGAAAGTATTTACTACGCTTTCCACTTGTGAAATGGCTCCGGTCGGATTATCCATTACCAATCTTACCATGACTCAGGCTCAGGTAAACTGGAATGCAGTTCCGGGCGCTACTTATATTGTCAGATGGAGAAAGGTAGGATCTTCCGCAGGATGGACTTCTGCTCCTGTGTCAGTTAATAATTATATCATCACCGGATTAACAGAAGAAACCCAATATGAAGTCCAGATTGCGAATGTGTGTAACGGAGGAACTCAGATCTTTACAGATCCTTATGTATTCACCACTCCAGGATTGAACTATTGTGGAATGGGCTCCACCGACAGTTCAGCGGAACATATTTCCAATGTTAATGTTAAACCTTTTGGAAATGCAGAAATGAACAGTAACTCGGCTGCATCCAATTATACTTCTTATGTAGGAGATATAACCAGATCTATCGTTTTACTACAAGGATCTAATAATAATCAGATTTCTATAACGAAATCATGGAATGGAACACCGCGAAATGCCGCCGTAACCGTTTGGATTGATTTTAACAGAGATGGATTATTTACCAATGACGAAAGAATATTGATGACGCCACCAAATACAGAAGCGAATGTATCCGGAACCTTTAGTGTCCCTGCAAGCGCCTACGCCAGCCTCACATTAGATAAATTTGTTGTGATGAGAGTAGCGATGAGCAGAACCAGCTCGCCGGAAATGTGTTCCGTGTTTGAATTTGGTGAAGTGGAAGACTACAACGTAAGAATTGTAAAACCATTAGCCACCAATATTCTGGATCTGACTCAAATTCAAATTTATCCAAACCCTGTGAAAAATGTCCTGAATATTACCAGAGTTGAAGATGGTTCTAAATATACCATTTACAGTGCCATTGGCCAGTTGGTTCAATCTGGAGGTATTTTCAGCAACAAGATTGATGTTAGCAGATTAATTAATGGTATTTTTATCATTAATATTGAAGCTAAAAATGGTCAATCTGCTCAGCGGAAATTCATTAAGGAATAACAGTTTTAAACTTTAATTATTTGAGGCCCTCTTCTTTGAGGGCTTCTTCTTTATAAGGAAGACAACAGAAAAAACAAAATATTTTCCATCGCAGAGAAAGAATAATTAAATTCACTTCTTATCTCATTCATAACGTGAAAAGTCCGGCTTTGGAACTAATAACACTCCTCAATATTTCCTTAAATCAGAATAAAAAAACATGAATTCTTAAAGAATTTTATATATTTGCAGCAATTATCAACAATAAAAATATAAATTACTATGTCAGACATTGCATTAAGAGTAAAAGCTATCATCGCTGATAAGCTTGACGTTGAAGAAACAGAAGTGACTCCAGAAGCGAGCTTCACTAACGATTTAGGAGCAGATTCTTTGGATACTGTAGAACTAATTATGGAGTTTGAAAAAGAATTCAACATCCAGATCCCTGATGATCAGGCAGAAAAAATTACTACTGTAGGCCACGCTATCGCTTACATCGAAGAAGTAGTAAACAAGTAATATTTCTTTAACAGAAAATAATAATTTATGGAATTGAAAAGAGTAGTAGTTACCGGGTTTGGTGCTGTAACGCCTATTGGCAACAACACAAAAGAATACTGGGAAAACCTTGTGAAAGGCAAGAGCGGAGCCGCTCCTATTACTCTTTTCGATGCCTCAAATTTTAAAACAAAATTCGCCTGCGAAGTAAAAGGTTTCGATCCGTTAAACCATTTTGATAAGAAAGAATCAAAAAAAATGGACCGTAATACCCAGTTGGGAATGGTAGCTGCTAAGGAAGCTGTTTCCCACTCCCGTATTATGGAAGACAATGTAGACAAAAACCGGGTAGGCGTTATCTGGGGATCCGGAATTGGCGGCCTTGCTACTTTTGAAAAAGAAGTTCTTGGTTTTGCTGCTTCAGAAGGAATCCCGAGATTCAATCCTTTTTTTATTCCGAAAATGATTGCTGATATTACTCCAGGACATATCTCCATGGAATACGGCTTTCACGGACCCAATTATACCACCGTTTCCGCCTGTGCCTCATCTGCCAACGCTATTATTGATGCGAAAATGCTCATCCAACTGGGAAAAGCTGATGTCATTGTTTGTGGTGGCTCAGAAGCAGCTGTCGCAGCAAGTGGTGTAGGAGGATTCAATGCCATGATGGCACTTTCAACCCGAAATGATGATCCTCAAACAGCTTCCAGGCCTTTTGATAAAGACCGGGATGGTTTTGTATTGGGCGAAGGAGCCGGAAGTATCATTTTAGAAGAGTATGAACATGCCAAAAAAAGGGGTGCTACCATCTATGCAGAACTGAAAGGAGGAGGTATGAGTGCAGATGCTTATCATATGACCGCTCCTCATCCTGAAGGATTGGGTGCGTATATGGTGATGAAAAACTGTCTGGATGATGCGGAAGTGACCGCAGACGAGGTAGATCATATCAATATGCACGGTACTTCTACTCCGTTAGGTGATATTGCAGAATCGAATGCCATTTCCAAATTATTGGGCGAACACGCTTATGATATTCAGATCAATTCCACAAAATCCATGACGGGCCACTTATTAGGCGCAGCTGGTGTCATAGAAGCCATTGCAGCTCTGGGTACCATTATCCACGGAATCGTGCCGCCTACGATCAATCATTTTACAGATGATGAAAATATCGACAGCCGTTTGAATTTTACCTTCAATGAAGCTGTAAAAAAAGAAGTAAATGTGGCGATGAGCAATACCTTTGGTTTTGGTGGCCATAATGCATGTGTTCTGTTTAAAAAACTGTAAATCAGCACGATGGAATTGCATCGTTACTTTCCTAAATTCCTAAAACAAAGAAAAAAAGTATTATCGGAGAAGGATTATTATCTGAGTTCCGAAATTGGTAGAATCATTGGTTGCGAAATTCAGAATATCAGCCTCTACCGCGAAGCTTTCTCTTTGAAATCTCCTCAGAAAGATCAGGAATTCAATAATTATGAACGTTTGGAGTTTTTAGGCGATTCCATATTGGGTTCTATTATTTCCTGTCATCTTTTCACTACTTATCCGGAAGCTAATGAAGGTTATCTGACACAAATGAAATCTAAAATTGTCAACCGGAAAAACCTCAATAAAGTCGGCGACGATCTTAAAATTACAAAATATATTCAGACAGGAAACACCTGTACACTCAGCGAGAATATTTCAGGAAACCTCTTTGAATCGCTTATAGGTGCCGTTTATCTCGACTTGGGCTATAGCGCTTGTGAAAGAATTGTGTTGGAGCGACTTCTTACCCCCACAGAAATGACCAAGCTTGAGAATAAAATTGTCAGTTATAAAGGTTTGCTTCTGGAATGGGCACAGAAAAATAAAGTCAGCATTCAGTATGAAACTTGCGAAGAATCCCGCCCAAGTAAAAATACGGTCTTCCGCTGTACGGTTTGGATTGCCGATGAAAAAACAGCCAACGCAACAGAAACTTCCAAAAAGAAAGCTGAAGAAAAAGCGGCACAGAGAGCATTTTATGTTTTAAATAAAAAAGAAAATATCATTGGAAATTCAAAGAATCATTCTGGATGATACGGATACAGAAGAAGTCACAATAGCTTTGGTGAGGATGGCCAAAGAGATGCCGGATTTTGAGTTTTTTTTTCATGTCAACAAAATCAATACTTTTTCTTTTCAAAGGATTAATGATGTTATTGTAGAAGGCGATTACTTCCGATATTTCTTTCCAGTCTTTGAAGGATATAGTAAAGAAACCCAAACGTGCTACCGTTTTATTTCCAATAAATCTTCCGAAAGTTTTCAGAAAAAAGAAATTAATGAGCTTTTTATTGAGGAACAGAATGTTAAGTATTTATTAAATAATTTTCACGATACAGATTATATTATCAGCAGCTCAGACAGCTTAACTGAATTTTCCGTAATTTTGCTGCCTGAAAATCTTACTTTTCAGATTCAGGAAATTCTTTTGACATCTGACGAGGAGCTTTATCATATCCTTCAGTATTATGAATAAATATTTAAAAAGAACAAAAATAATAGCAACCCTGGGCCCGGCTTCTTCATCAAAAGAAATGATGACAGAACTTATTAAGTCCGGAGTTGATATTTTCAGAATCAATTTTTCTCATGCCGATTACGAGATAGTTCATGCGAATGTAAACATGATCCGCCAACTCAATTTGGAATTGGGAACTTCGGTAGCGATATTGGGCGATCTGCAAGGCCCTAAACTCCGGGTTGGGGTAGTGGAAGAAGGTTCCTATCTGAATCCGGGCGACATTCTTACTTTTACCAATGAGAAAATAGAAGGCGATTCCACCAAAGTATATATGACGTATACGGAATTTCCCAAAGACGTAAAAGCAGGCGAAAGAATTCTGATTGACGACGGAAAGCTGGTATTGCAGGTCACCGAAACCAACGAATTGGATACCGTAAAAGCCGTCACCATTCAGGGAGGCCCTTTGAGTTCTAAAAAAGGTGTTAATTTACCGAATACCAATGTTTCACTTCCTGCACTTACCGAAAAAGATATTCAGGATGTCAAGCTGATGCTGGATCTGGAAATGGATTGGATTGCCTTGTCATTTGTGCGCCATGCTCAGGATATTATTGATCTCAAAAAACTGATTGAAAAGCATCCTAATCAACAGAGAACACCCATCATCGCTAAAATTGAAAAACCTGAAGGCGTCAAAAATATTGATGAAATATTGATGGAATGTGACGGACTGATGGTGGCCAGAGGCGATCTTGGAGTGGAAGTTCCTATGGAAGAAGTTCCGGCTATTCAGAAAATTTTGGTAGAAAAAGCCCGACACCATTCCAAGCCGGTTATTATTGCCACACAAATGATGGAAACGATGATCAAAAGCCTTACGCCCACGCGAGCCGAGGTGAATGATGTAGCCAATTCCGTTCTGGATGGCGCTGATGCAGTCATGCTTTCCGGAGAAACCTCTGTCGGAAGATATCCCGTAGAAGTAGTGAGAAATATGGCTAAAATTGTGAAGAATATCGAAAGCACCAGTTTCTATGTTCAGAAAAATGCGCCCATCGAGAAAGAATTCAATTGCATTGACAGCCGTTTCATCACCAACAGAATTTGTCTGGCTGCGGTAAGAATTGCCAAAACTACCGATGTGGAAGCCATCATCACTTTAACCCATTCAGGATATACTGCGTTTCAAATTGCTGCACACCGCCCGAATTCCCACATTATTGTCTTCAGCTCCAACAGAAGGGTCACCACTATGCTCAACCTGCTTTGGGGTGTTCACGCTTATTATTACGACGGAACAAAATCTACCGATGAAACCATTATTCAGGTGAATCAGATGGTCAGAGATTTGGGCTTCGTTGAAGAAGGTGATTTTGTGATTAATTTAAATGCTACTCCGGTAGAAGACAGCGGCAAAACCAATACTTTGAGATTAACGACGATATAAAATAAGTCTTGTGTAAAAAAGCAGGAGGTTATTTTACTGTTCCTGATTCTCAGCAGAAACTGTCCTCAACTGTGCGCTGTATAAAGCGGCATAATATCCGTTTTTTTGCAAAAGTTCAGTGTGTGGTCCTTCTTCCACAATAATTCCCTGATCCATCACAATGATTTTATCTGCCTTCTCGATCGTAGAAAGGCGGTGCGCAATGATAATGGACGTTCGGTCTTTCGTGATTTTTTCCGTCGCTTTTTGGATTAATTTTTCACTTTCCAGATCTACAGAAGAAGTGGCTTCATCTAAAATAAGAATCTTAGGATCAGAAAGATACGCTCGTAAAAAGGAGAGGAGTTGCCTTTGTCCAAGTGAAATGGAGCTTCCGCGTTCGCTTACTACATAATCATAACCGCCAGGAAGTTGTTGAATAAATTCATCTACCTCAATTTCTTCCGCTGCTTTTTTGATTTTGTCTAAACTTATGGTATCGTCGCCAAAAGCAAGATTTTCGGCTATACTTCCGTGAAACAAAAATACATCCTGAAGCACCACGCCAATATGGCTCCGAAGGTTATAGAGTTCATAATCTTTCAGATCAACATTGTCAATCAGAATTTTTCCGGAATTAATGTCATATAATCTGGTAATCAGGCTGATAATGGTTGATTTTCCAGCACCGGTTGCGCCAACTATCGCTACGTTTTCCCCAGGATTTACAGTAAAACTGATTCCCTTCAGTACTTCCTGTTTTTCATCATAAGAAAAATGCACATTTTTAAATTCTATTTTCCCTTCGAATTGATTTTTGGTTACTGTTCCTTTATTGGGAAGCGCAAAATCTTCATCTATTAATCCCAACACTCTTTCTGCACCTACAATTCCCCGCTGGATATTGTTAAAACGGTCAGCAATCTGTCGCAACGGGCGAATCAACATTGAAATATACTGAATAAATGCAATCACAACTCCTGCGCTAATGGTGATATAACCGCCATAAAACAGAATAAAGCCGATGAAAACCGATGAAATAAGTTCTACTACCGGAAAAAACAGCGAGAAAATAAAGACGGTTCTTAGCAATGCCGACTTCAGGGTTTTATTAATTTCCTCAAATTTTTTAAATTCCTGCTCTTCACGGTTAAATACCTGAATAATCTGCATTCCCGTCAAACGTTCCTGTACGAATGAATTCTGATGCGCAGTCCAGGTTCGTTCATCACCGAAAGCTTTTTTCAGCCGTTTTTGAAAAAATCGGGTACTGAATACCATGAGCGGAAGAATAATCAGGGAAATGTACGTAAGGTTTTCATTGGTTTGATACATCATGACCAATACAAATAAAATCCTGAGAATATCTCCGAAAACCATCAGGAAACCGTCGGTATATACTGTGGCAATGGTCTCTACGTCACCTACAGCCCGCGTTACCAATTGTCCGATTGGTGTTTTATCAAAAAATGAAGTTTTAAAATAGATGAGTTTATGATACAACCGTTCCCGGATATCTCGAATAACATTTTGAGAAATAAAATTGGAAAACCAAACCAGGAAAAAATTCAAAAAAGTCTCTAATACCACCAGTCCGATGAGCCAGTAGATGTGTTTCATCATCAGCGATTTGTCGCGAAGTTGAATGATGTCGGTATCTACAATTTGCATCGTAAGATAGGGTCTGTACGTGGAAACGATGGATAAAACCACTGAAATCAGCAATGCAATGATGAACCACGAACGGAATTTCATCCCAATCGTAAAGAGTCTTTTGATGATTTGCCAAGTACTTTGTTTTTTCATTTTTTAAACCGGGAATAGCTATAAAAAGCCGAGTATCTAAAAAGGTAGCGCAAAAATAAGCAATTTAGACGGAAGCGGATCGGGAAATAATTTCTGTAAAAGTCAAAAATCGTAACCTACATCGGCCAGAAAAAGCCCGTGTGCGGGAGCTGAAGTGCCTGCATTGCTTCTGTTTTTACTTTCTATAATTTTTCTAAGTTCCTCAGGTTCTGTTTTTCCTGTTCCGATTTCTACCATAGTTCCCACTATCGAGCGCACCATATTCCGAAGAAACCGGTTGGCTGAAATGGTGAATTTCAATTCGGCTTCATTTTTTTCCCAATACGCTTGGTAGATTTTGCAGAGATGGGTTTTATTGTCACCCCCCGTTTTTGCGAAGCTTTCAAAATCTTCATATTCAAAAAGTATTTTGCATGCTTCGTTCATTCGATCTATATCAATATTTCCTTTCCAGTGTTGCCATGCAGAATCTTGCGTGAAAGGGTTTTTCTCCAGAGAAATATAATATTCATACGTTCGGTAAGTTGCATCAAATCTCGCGTGTAAATCCTCTTTTACATTAAAAATTTTTTTGATGGCAATATCCGGCGGCAAAAAACTGTTGAGTTGAGATGGCAATTTTTCAGAAAGCAGAAGTGATGTATCGAAATGCGCAAACATTTTCCGGGCATGAACGCCTGTATCGGTTCTTCCGGCTCCTGTAATTTTGATGTTTTCTCTCAAAATTGTGGATAGTGCTTTTTCCAACTCTTCTTGTACAGATACTTCCTTGGGTTGAATCTGATAGCCAAAATAATTTTTGCCGTGGTATGAAAATTCAATAAAATAACGCAAAACAGTAAACCTTATGATTTTTATGCTGCAAAAATAATTTAATTTCATCAGTTAAAGTCCGCTTTTGTTGAAAACTCAGTTTAGATTAATTTTTAGAAAATATGAAAATCATTACTTTTGCATTCGTAATGAAAAGATGGTATCTCTACCCGTTTTCCTTAGTTTATAATTTGATCACCACTTTCCGGAATATCTTTTATAATCTTGGAATTTTTAAAAGCACAAAGTTCAGAACACCGATTATCAATGTCGGAAATCTTTCTGTGGGAGGCAGTGGAAAATCGCCTATGGTCATGTATCTGGCCGATTTTCTTTCAAAAAATTATCGCACTGGCGTGCTTTCCCGCGGTTATGGAAGAGTTACAAAAGGCTACGGAATTGTAAATTATGACAGTCATTACAAAATAGTTGGCGACGAGGCGATGCAGCTTTTTGAGCGGTACAAAAACCGTTTCGTCATCGGAGTTTCGGAAGAGAGAGTTCCCGGTGCCAGAAAAATCATCGAAGATATGGAACTGGATGTTCTGGTGTTGGATGACGCGTATCAGCATCGTGCCATAAGAGCTGGACTGAATATTCTGATGACTGATTATAATGATCCGTATTTCAAAGATTTTGTTTTGCCCGCAGGCGATCTTCGGGAAAGCAGAAGAAACTCAAAAAGAGCACAAATCATTATGGTTTCAAAATGTCCTCCGGATTTGACGGATGAAAAGAAACAGTATTTTATTTCCAGAATCAGGCCACGAGAGAATCAGCGTGTGTTCTTCTCTTCCATTTCTTATGATGAACATATTTATTCCGTTGATAAAAAGTTGCCGGATAATAATTTAGCGTACTATGATATTCTTCTCATCACAGGAATTGCCAATCCAAAACCGCTCTTGCAGCATCTCTCACGATTTTCTGACCGTGTGAAGCACCTTAAATTTAAAGATCATCACCATTTTTCAGATAATGATGTAAAAAACATCCTTAACGAGTATAAAAAAATGGGTGAATACCGAATCATTCTTACGACTGAAAAGGACTATGTGCGTTTAAAAACTTTTGATTACCTTAGAGATTTGGTTTTCTATTGGCCTATAAATGTCAATATCGACCAACATCAGGAATTCAACCAAATTATTATGAATTATGTTAGAAAAAATTAAAGAAACCGCTACTTTCATCAAAAATATTATTCGTGAAACTCCTGAATTTGTGATTGTTTTGGGTTCTGGTTTAGGAGCTTTGAAACATGAAGTAGAGGCGGAACATATTTTAGAGTATCATGAAATTCCACATTTTCCACAAACAACCGTCGTAGGACACGGAGGCAAACTCATTTACGGAACGCTGGAAGGGAGAAAAGTACTGATGATGAGCGGCCGATTTCATTATTATGAAGGCCATGATATGCAAACCGTTACTTTCCCTTTTCGGGTTTTTCATTCGTTAGGAATTAAAAATTTGATACTTTCCAATGCTTCTGGTGGCGTGAATCCTTATTTTAATGTTGGCGATATTATGGTAATTCGGGATCATATCAACATGATGCCTGAGCATCCACTTCGCGGGAAAAATATAGATGAATTGGGGCCAAGGTTTGTGGATATGAGCGAGCCGTACAATAAAAAAATGATTGAAACCGCACAATCAGTAGCATCGGAAGAGAATATTAAAATGCATTCCGGGGTTTATCTCGCTCTGCAAGGCCCTACTTTTGAAACACCAGCAGAATACGGAATGGTACGCGCCATGGGTGGTGACGCTGTGGGAATGAGCACCGTCCCGGAAGTGATCGTTGCGAAACATCAGGGAATGAACTGTTTCGGAATTTCCATTATCACAGACTTGGGAGGTCCTGAAATTGCTTTTACCGTTTCCCATGAAGAAGTGTTGGCAGCAGCCGATAAAGCCATGCCGAACGTCATTAAAATTGTGAAAGGCTTGGTGAGAAACTATTACGAAGATTAAAAATCACTTTAAATAAAAATTATAAACCTTCATCGCTAACGATGAGGTTTTTTTATCCGATTGAACAAAGTTGGTGTTGGATTTATAATAACTTGTGGAATAAAGAATTAAATCGTACATTTGCACTCCTTTTGAAGTTATCCATTGTTCCAAAAGTTTTAAAAACATATTTTCAGATTCACTCTTTCCTTATTGGGAAGGAGATTTCTGCCTTTTGATACTTTTAGAGTTTCGGATTTTCATCAGGAAATAAAAAATATTTTGCATTACCCCGTGAAAAGATATACCGGCGTTGCAGTAAGAATGAGATTTTAGAATAAAGAAACAAGATCAAAGACTATTTCTGCAAACGGATAACTTCAGTTCAGTCTTTTCTGTTTCCTCTTTTTCTCCCGTCTTTTCTGATATTTTTTGTGTGAACAAAATATTTTTTAACCCCAACAATTTTTTTATTACTTTATGAGTAAATCTAAAGCAACAAAAAACACTGCAGAACTTTCGGCTAAGGAAAGGATCAACTTTTCCTCTGCCAAAGGACGTATTGTAGCACCGGATTTTCTGGATGTGCAGTTGGCCTCTTTCACAGATTTCTTTCAGCTGGATACCCTTCCGGAAGATAGACTGAATGAAGGGCTTTACAAAACCTTTCAGGAAAATTTTCCGATTACCGATTCCAGAAATCAATTTGTATTAGAGTTTTTGGATTATTTGGTAGATTCCCCTCGTTACTCAATCGATGAGTGTGTGGAAAGAGGATTAACCTACTCCGTTCCATTGAAAGCGAGACTAAAGCTGTATTGTACAGACCCTGAGCACGAGGATTTCCAAACCGTGATTCAGGATGTTTATTTGGGCCCGGTTCCATATATGACACCTTCAGGTTCGTTCATTATCAATGGAGCAGAGCGTGTTATCGTAACACAGTTGCACAGGTCGCCGGGGGTATTCTTCGGACAGACTTACCACGCCAACGGTACCAAACTTTATTATTCCAGAATTATCCCTTTCAAAGGGTCCTGGATGGAATTTACTACGGATATCAACAACGTAATGTATGCGTATATTGACCGTAAGAAAAAATTACCTCTTACTACTTTACTGAGAGCCATCGGTTTTGAATCTGATAAAGATATTCTTCAGATTTTCGATCTTGCAGAGGAAGTGAAAGTTTCTAAAGCTGCTCTTAAAAAAGTTGAAGGCAGAACTTTGGCTGCGCGAGTTTTGAACACTTGGTTTGAAGATTTCGTAGACGAAGATACAGGAGAAGTTGTTTCTATCGAAAGAAATGAAATTATCCTTGAAAGAGAAACGGTTCTTGAGAAAGAACATATTGATATCATTTTGGACGCTGGCGTGAAGTCAATCTTGATTCATAAAGAAAACTCAAATGAATTTTCTATCATCCAGAATACATTACAAAAAGACCCTACAAACTCTGAAAAAGAGGCTGTGGAATATATCTACCGTCAGCTGAGAAATGCAGATCCGCCAGATGAGGAAACGGCAAGAGGAATTATTGAGAAACTATTCTTTTCTGAACAAAGATATTCCCTAGGGGAGGTTGGGCGCTACCGTCTGAACAAAAAACTAGGATTAAATATCCCTGAAACCACAGAAGTTCTAACCAAGGACGACATCATCGCTATTGTTCGCCACCTTATTGAGTTGGCCAACTCTAAAGCGGAGGTGGACGATATTGACCACCTTTCTAACAGAAGGATTAAAACAGTTGGTGAGCAGTTGGCAGGACAATTCGGCGTTGGTCTTTCCAGAATTGCAAGAACAATTCGCGAGAGAATGAATGTGCGTGATAACGAGATTTTTACGCCAGTGGATTTGGTGAATGCGAAGACATTAACTTCCGTAATCAACTCTTTCTTTGGTACCAATCAGCTTTCTCAGTTTATGGACCAAACGAACCCATTGTCGGAAATCACACATAAGAGAAGATTGTCAGCTTTAGGGCCTGGTGGCCTTTCAAGAGAAAGAGCAGGTTTCGAGGTTCGAGATGTTCACCATACGCACTACGGAAGAATCTGTCCGATTGAAACTCCGGAAGGACCAAACATTGGTTTAATTTCGTCATTAGGTATCTATGCGAAAATCAACAACTTAGGGTTTATTGAAACGCCCTACAGAAAAGTAGAGAACGGAAAAGTAGATCTGAAGTCGAAACCGATATATCTGAATGCAGAAGATGAAGAGGATAAAGTTATTGCACAGGCTAACGTTGACCTGAACGAAGACGGAGTGTTCGTAACAGACAGAATTATTGCCCGTTTGGATGGTGATTATCCTGTAGTAGAGCCTCAGCAGGTAGACCTTATCGATATTGCTCCAAATCAGATTTCCGGTATTTCTGCATCCTTGATTCCGTTTTTGGAACATGACGATGCGAACCGTGCCTTGATGGGATCCAACATGATGCGTCAGGCTGTGCCATTATTGATCCCCGATGCGCCGATTGTAGGAACAGGTCTTGAAAAACAAGTAGCAAAAGATTCCAGAATTCTGATTAATGCAGAAGGATCCGGAATTGTAGAATATGTAGATGCTGATAAAATTGTTATTAAATATGACAGAAGTGAAGATGAAGACATTGTAAGCTTCGAATCGGCCACTAAAACTTATAATCTAACCAAATTCAGAAAAACCAACCAAGGTACAACCATCACTTTGAGGCCGAACGTAAGAGTAGGCAATAAAGTTCATGAAGGACAAGTGCTTTGCGACGGTTATGCAACTGAAGATGGCGAGTTGGCGTTGGGTAGAAACCTTACCGTAGCATTCATGCCATGGAAAGGATATAACTTTGAGGATGCCATCGTAATTAACGAAAAAGTGGTTCGTGAGGACTGGTTTACATCAATTCACGTAGATGAATATTCTCTTGAAGTTCGTGATACCAAATTAGGAATGGAAGAACTCACGGCAGATATCCCAAATATCTCAGAAGAGGCTACCAAAGACCTTGATGAAAACGGTATGATTAGAATTGGAGCCGACGTGAAGCCTGGCGACATTATGATTGGTAAAATTACGCCTAAAGGTGAATCTGATCCTACACCGGAAGAAAAATTACTGAGAGCGATCTTTGGTGATAAAGCCGGCGATGTGAAAGATGCCTCCCTGAAAGCAGATTCTTCATTAAGAGGAGTGGTGATCAACAAAAAGCTGTTCTCTAGAAATATCAAGGATAAAAAGAAAAGAGCGGAAGAAAAACTTAAATTGGAAGAAATCGAAAACGACTACAAAGCAAAATTCGATGATTTAAGAAATACGCTGATCGAAAAACTTGGGACTTTGGTTAATGGGAAAACTTCACAAGGCGTGAATAACGATTTGAGTGAAGAAATCATTGGAAAAGGAGTTAAATTTTCTACCAAATTGTTACAAAGTGTTGAAGATTACGTGAATGTTAGCGGTTCCGACTGGACGGTTGATAATGACAAGAACAATCTTATTAAACAATTGATTCATAACTATAAAATCAAGTATAATGACATTGCCGGTGTGAAAAACAGAGAGAAATTTGCTGTTTCCATCGGGGATGAACTTCCTGCAGGAATCATGAAACTTGCCAAAGTTTATGTCGCTAAAAAACGTAAACTGAATGTTGGTGATAAAATGGCAGGGCGTCACGGAAACAAAGGTATTGTTTCACGTATTGTTCGTGAAGAAGATATGCCGTTCCTGGAAGACGGAACTCCAGTAGATATCATTTTGAATCCGCTAGGTGTTCCTTCACGTATGAACATCGGACAGATTTATGAAACTGTTCTTGGATGGGCCGGTCAAAAACTGGGTCTTAAGTTTGCTACTCCGATTTTCGACGGTGCATCATTGGATGACATCACGAAATATACGGATGAAGCAGGTTTGCCAAGATACGGAAGTACCTATCTGTACGACGGTGGAACCGGTGAAAGGTTCACACAACCGGCAACTGTAGGTGTGATTTATATGTTGAAATTAGGCCACATGGTGGATGACAAGATGCACGCACGTTCCATCGGTCCTTATTCATTGATTACGCAGCAACCACTCGGTGGTAAAGCGCAATTCGGTGGACAGCGTTTCGGGGAGATGGAAGTTTGGGCGCTTGAAGCGTTCGGGGCGTCTAACATCCTAAGAGAAATCCTAACCGTGAAGTCTGATGACGTGATTGGTAGAGCGAAAACTTATGAAGCCATCACCAAAGGTGAAGCAATGCCAGAACCTGGAATTCCTGAATCTTTCAACGTATTGTTGCACGAACTGCAGGGTCTTGGTCTGGATGTGAGACTAGAAGAGTAATTTAAGGTGAATCGCTCCAGCAGGCTCAGCCTGTCAGCATTCATTTTAAAACGATTAGTATTAGAGATATTATCCTGAGTTTGTCGAAGGAATTTTTAATACAAACCATAAATTACTTTTTAATATTAAAATACATTTGAATAATATGTCAAATAAAAATAAATCAAGCAGATTTAACAAAATCACCATCGGTTTGGCTTCACCGGAATCAATCCTTCAGGAATCCAGAGGAGAGGTTCTGAAGCCGGAAACCATCAACTACAGAACGCACAAGCCCGAGAGAGACGGGTTGTTCTGCGAGAAAATATTCGGTCCTGTGAAGGATTACGAATGTGCCTGCGGAAAATATAAGCGTATCCGTTACAGAGGTATCGTGTGCGACCGTTGTGGTGTAGAAGTGACCGAGAAAAAAGTACGTAGAGAAAGAATAGGCCACATCGGCTTGGTAGTTCCTATTGCACACATATGGTATTTCCGTTCTTTACCGAATAAAATCGGTTACCTTTTAGGCTTGCCATCCAAAAAACTGGATATGATTATCTATTATGAAAGATATGTCGTTATTCAGCAGGGTATGGCTAAAAAAGCTGACGGTTCCGATTTCGATGAAATGGAATTTCTAACAGAAGAAGAATATCTGGACGTTCTGGAAACACTTCCTGTTGAAAATCAATATCTTGATGACGCAGACCCGAACAAATTCATTGCGAAAATGGGCGCGGAAGCGGTTGAGGAATTATTAAAAAGAATCGATCTGGATGCATTGTCTTTCGATCTGAGACACAAAGCACACAATGAAGGTTCTAAACAAAGAAGAACAGAAGCTCTTAAAAGACTAAACGTAGTTGAAGCTTTAAGAGGTGCTAATACCAGAATGATCAACCGTCCGGAATGGATGATTATGAGAGTTCTTCCGATCATTCCACCAGAACTGAGACCATTGGTTCCATTGGATGGTGGACGTTTTGCAACTTCCGATTTGAATGACCTTTATAGAAGAGTAATCATCCGTAACAACCGCTTGAAGAGACTTTTGGAAATCAAAGCTCCGGAAGTTATTTTGAGAAACGAAAAGCGGATGCTTCAGGAAGCGGTAGATTCGCTTTTCGATAATACGAGAAAATCTTCTGCCGTAAAATCAGAATCCAACAGGCCATTGAAATCACTTTCCGATTCATTGAAAGGTAAGCAAGGCCGTTTTCGTCAGAACTTATTGGGTAAAAGGGTGGACTATTCAGCACGTTCCGTGATTGTTGTAGGACCAAACCTGAAACTTCATGAGTGCGGAATTCCTAAAGATATGGCTGCGGAACTCTACAAACCGTTTATCATCAGAAAACTGATCGAAAGAGGAATTGTAAAAACTGTAAAATCAGCCAAGAGAATCATAGACAGAAAAGAACCTGTTGTGTATGACATTCTTGAAAACGTGATGAAAGGACATCCTGTTCTTCTGAACAGGGCACCCACACTTCACCGTTTAGGTATCCAGGCGTTCCAGCCGAAAATGATCGAAGGGAAAGCAATTCAGCTTCACCCATTGGTTACCACGGCTTTCAACGCCGATTTTGACGGTGACCAGATGGCGGTTCACTTACCACTTGGCCCGGAAGCAATTATGGAAGCACAGTTATTGATGTTGGGTTCGCAGAACATTCTGAACCCGGCCAACGGTTCTCCGATTACGGTACCTTCTCAGGACATGGTTTTGGGTCTTTATTTCATGACCAAAGAAGCTTCTTCATCCGATGAAAATCATCAGATAAAAGGTGAAGGGTTGGCATTCTATTCTCCAGAAGAAGCAGAAATTGCTTATGCTGAAGGAAAAGTTTCATTAAATGCTAAAGTAAGATGCCGTTTGCCCATCAAAGAAGGAGGCGAATTGGTGACAAAACTGATCGAAACAACGGTAGGTAGAATCCTTTTCAATCAGATTGTTCCGAAAGAAGTTGGTTTCTTCAATGAACTCCTCACCAAGAAATCATTGAGAAATGTTATTGGTAAAATTCTTGCCGATACCGATTTCCCGACTACGGTTCAGTTCTTAGATGATATGAAAGATTTGGGATATTCCAACGCTTTCAAAGGAGGACTTTCTTTCTCTTTGGGAGATATTGTAATTCCGGCTGAAAAGAAAACCATGATTGCCACTGCAGTTGAAAATGTAGATGAAATTAAGGCAAACTATAACATGGGTCTCATTACAGACACCGAAAGATACAACCAAGTAATTGATGTTTGGACGAACACCAACGCAGGACTGACCGAAATGATCATGAGCAGAATGAAAACCGACCAAGGCGGATTCAATTCTGTGTACATGATGCTGGATTCCGGTGCGAGAGGTTCTAAAGAACAAATCCGTCAGTTATCAGGGATGAGAGGTTTGATGGCAAAGCCACAAAAAGCCGGATCTACAGGTGCTGAAATTATCGAAAACCCGATTGTGGCCAACTTTAAAGAAGGTTTGTCAATTTTGGAATACTTTATTTCTACTCACGGTGCCCGTAAAGGTCTTGCGGATACCGCTCTTAAAACTGCCGATGCTGGTTATTTGACCAGAAGGCTGGTGGATGTCGCTCAGGATGTTATCATTACAGAGGAAGATTGTGGAACACTGAGAGGAACTGAGGTAGCTGCACTCAAGAAAAATGATGAGATTGTAGAAAAACTTTCCGAGAGAATTTTAGGGAGAGTTTCTCTTCATGATGTGTATCACCCAGAAACTGATGATTTGATTGTCAATGCAGATACAATTATCAACGAAACCTTTGCTAAAGATCTTGAACAGGCTGGAATTGAAACCGTTGAGGTTCGTTCGCCGCTAACTTGTGAAGCAAAAAAAGGAATCTGTGCGAAATGTTACGGTAGAAACCTTGCCACTGGGAAACCTATTCACATGGGTGAAGCTGTTGGGGTAATTGCCGCTCAGTCCATTGGTGAACCGGGAACTCAGTTGACACTGAGGACCTTCCACCAAGGTGGTACTGCAGGTAACGTTTCGGAAAATCCTTCCATTGTTGCACGTCGAGACGGTATCGTGGAAATGGACGAAGTAAGAACCGTAACTTCAGAAAATGAATTCGGTGAGAAGCACGAAGTGGTCGTCTCCCGCTCCACGGAATTCCGTTTGGTAGCTGATAACGAAAACAGGACACCACTGATGGTGGCCAACCTTCCTTATGGTGCTTCACTTTCTGTAAAGCCCGGTGATAAAGTTAAAAGAGGAGATCTTATCGCAAAATGGGATCCGTATAACGCGGTTATCATCGCAGAATCTGCAGGTAAAGTAGAATACGAAGACATCATTCAGGGTGTTTCTTTCCAATTGGAAATTGACGAACAAACCGGTTTTGAGGAGAAAGTAATTTCAGAATCAAGAAATAAAAAAGCGGTACCTACATTAAGAGTAGTAGATTCGAAAGGTGAAGAGTTTAAATCTTACAACTTGCCTGTCGGAGCCCACTTGATGGTAAATGACGGAGAGAAGATCAAGGCCGGTAAGGTAATGATTAAAATCCCGAGAAAATCAGCAAAAGCTGGAGATATTACCGGAGGTCTTCCGAGAGTTACCGAATTATTCGAAGCGAGAAATCCTTCAAATCCAGCTGTAGTTACGGAAATTGACGGTGTAGTTTCTTACGGAAAAATCAAGAGAGGTAACCGAGAATTGATTGTAGAAGCAAAAACTGGAGAAAGAAAGATCTATTTGGTGAAACTTTCCAACCAGATTCTTGTACAGGAAAACGACTTTGTCCGCGCAGGTTCACCACTTTCTGACGGCTCTATCACGCCGGAAGATATCCTGAAAATTAAAGGCCCAACAGCCGTTCAGGAATATCTGGTAAATGAAATTCAGGAAGTGTACCGTTTGCAAGGTGTGAAAATCGACGATAAACATTTCGAAATCATTGTAAGACAGATGATGACCAAAGTAGAAATCGTGGATGGAGGGGATACCCAATTCCTGGAAGCATCACTGGAGCATAAATATGATTTCCTTGTAGAAAACAACCGTATTTTCGGAATGAAAGTAGTTGTAGACGCTGGTGATTCGAAAGAATTTAAACCTGGCCAAATGATTACAGCAAGAGAATTGAGAGACGAAAATTCTAAGTTGAAGCGGGAAGATCTGCAGTTGGTAGAAGTGAGAGAAGCACTTCCGGCTACAGCGGTTCCGGTATTGCAAGGGATCACTAGAGCTGCCCTTCAAACCAAATCTTTTATGTCTGCAGCATCATTCCAGGAAACTACAAAAGTGCTGAACGAAGCAGCAGTTTCCGGAAAAGTAGATGAACTGAGCGGACTGAAAGAAAATGTAATCGTAGGACATAAAATTCCTGCCGGTACAGGTTTGAAAGAGTATCAGAACGTGATCGTTGGTTCCAAGAAGGAATTTGAAGATATTAATTAAATAGTGCAGTATAGACAGACAGATATTAGATTTTATACCGTGCATTTACGCTAATTTCTATTATCTGTCAGTCTATTATCTTTAGAAAAATCGAAATCTATAATTTAAAATAATTAAAAAATGGACAACAATCAAAACCAAGATCCAAACAACATCAACATTAATCTAAACGAAATGGTGGCAGCAGGGGTATATTGCAACCTTGCGCTGGTAAACCACTCACCGTCCGAATTTGTTTTGGATTTTATCCAACTTATGCCAGGCGTACAGCAGGCGAACGTGAGATCCAGAGTGATTCTAGCTCCGTTGCATGCCAAAAGAGTGATGGCTGCCCTTCAGCAGAATATCGCCAACTATGAGCAACAATTCGGCGAAATAAAAGAAGTAGAGCCTTTTGTTCTTGGACAGAATAATAATGTGAATGCTTAATATTTAAGCGTTCTCCATTCATGATAAATCCCGGTCATTTATGGCTGGGATTTCTATTTACAATTCATTCATTCATTAAACCTTTATATCTGGATGGTTTGGATATAGAAATATTTCTAGAAATTCATTGAAGAAAATTTGAAGGTTGGGACTTGAGTCAATAAAAAAAACCTTCAATCCGAAGATCAAAGGTTGATAGATTTAGTAGCCCGTAGGGGAATCGAACCCCTCTTGCAAGAATGAAAATCTTGAGTCCTAACCGATAGACGAACGGGCCGCTTTATAAATTAAGCTAATTTATTAACGCGTTTTGTAAGTTTGCTTTTCAGGTTGGCCGCCTTATTTTTGTGGATAATGTTCTTTTTAGCAAGCCTGTCCAATAAAGAGATTACTTTTGGCAGTTGTTCAGTTGCCAATTTTTTATCTTCTTCATTCCTTAATTGCTTCAAAGCTGTCCTTGCAGTTTTATTGTAATACCTGTTGCGCAGTCTTTTGGCTGCGTTCTGTCTGATTCTCTTTAATGCTGATTTATGATTTGCCATAATTGCTTCTCAATTGTGCGTGCAAAGATATAACTAATTTTTGATCCTGCAAATTTATTTCTAATTTTATTAAAATTTGTAGCCTATAGGGGAATCGAACCCCTGTTGCAAGAATGAAAATCTTGAGTCCTAACCACTAGACGAATAGGCCAAAAATTCGGAATGCAAAATTAATGATAATTTGTCGAGCCCGAAAATATATTTGCTTATTTGGATACTTTCTGAATTACAGCGTTCTTAATGCCTTTTTCTTCCAAGGCTTTCTGTATTTGAACTATTTCTTCCAAGGTTTTTACATTTCCGTAAGTATAGTAAAATAATCCGCTTACTTTCTCACGTTTGGCGTCTTTCAGGGATTTTAGGATGTAAGAATCGTTGGAAAGCTTGTCCTTCCCAACATACAGTTCAAGGGTATAATGACCATTGCTTAGCGCCTGATCCGGGACAAACCCTACCGCATAGGCGTTTTTAAAACCTGCATCACGGGCTGTTTTCAGATTGGCATCCCGAATGGAGGCGAAATTGGAAACGCTGTAATAGTATTTGTAAATATTATTTTCTTTAATTGGAAGAATATAATTAAGCCCTTTGAAAATAGGATCTCCATAATTATACTTTATAGGAGTACTCATGAGCAAAATCCTGAAGTCATTTTTCAGGGGTTGTTCTTTTGGTTTTTCCGGTTCTTTGGCAGCGATTTCCCTGCCGCTTTTTTTGTCTCTCGCTTTTTTATAACTAAGGATTGCATTGTAGATACTTTCAGCGGATTCATTCTGGCCTTTATCAGAAGCCAGGTATTGTGCTTCATCATAATTACTCACAAATCCAAGCTCTATTAATACAGAAGGCATAGCATTCATCCGGAGAACGTGCAGATTTTGTTGTTTCACTCCCCGGGAAAACCGCTTGTCCTTATTCACGAAATTATCTTCTACCATTCCGCCAAAAACAAGGCTGCTTTCCAGGTATTTGCTTTGCTGAAGTTTCAATGCAATCAGAGATTCAGGAGAAGTGGGATCATAAGAGGCAAATGTGGCTCTGTCCTGCGCATCCAGAAAAATCACATCATTTTCTGCTTTAGCTACTTCCAAATTGGTTTTGTTTTGGTCCGGGCCTTGTACGAAAGTTTCGGTTCCGTAAGGCGCAGTTTTATGACTGGCGTTTACATGTACGGAAATGAAAAGATCTGCCTTACTTCTGTTGGCTAAGTTGGTTCGCTCTAGTAATGAAGGGTATATGTCTGTTTTTCGGGTGTAAATTACTTTGAAGTCTTTATCTCTTTCCAGCATTCTTCCGATTTTCAATACTACGGAAAGTGTGATGTCTTTTTCTGCAATATATCCGAGGCCGTCGTACTTTCTTGCAGCACCGTGATCATTACCGCCGTGTCCCGCATCCAGGACGATCGTGAACTTTTTCTGTGCAGTTATAAAAGGAAATATAAAGAGGCAAAAAAGGAAAAAATATTTTTTAGAACAAAATCTCGTTATCATCTTCAAATCTTAAAAATTATTTTAATTTTGGCATCTGAAACAGAAAAATAACAGAAAATCAAAACCGGCTTCAAAAATATATTACATATTTTAATTATCCTAATTTTTAACAATTTTTTAGCACAGCTGAACGCTCAAAATTTGTCTGAAAATAAGGTGGTTAATGACACAGTTCGCACTGCAGATACACTACGTATTCAACGGGAACAGCTGGATGATATTGTACGTACCAAAGCGGACAGCGAAAGGACAGATTTTCATAATAATATGAAAATGACCTATCTGAATAAAAATGCCCAGGTTCGGTATCAAGATATGCAGATTGATGCAGATTATATCCGTATCGACTGGAGCCGGAATGAAATTTACGCCCGCGGGGAAGTGGATTCTACCGGAAGAATCATCGGTACTGCAGTAGCAACTCAGGGAGGAAAGCCTTACGAATACAGGGATTTTCAATATAATTTTAAAACCCGCCAAGCCATTGCTTATAACGCACGAACCGAAGAAAGCGAAGGAGTGATTGTGGCCCAGAAAACCAAAAAATATAACGATTCTGTTTTCTTCATGAGAAGAGGACTTTATACTACAGATGAATATTTTCTGGCGAAAAAAGACTCGTTGGCAGATTACCATCTTTTGGCTCCGAATATTAAACTTATCAAAGGAAGACAGTCTTCACAAGTGGTTACAGGCCCGATTCAAATGTATGTGGAACAAGTTCCCACACCGCTTATCTTGCCATTTGCCATTCTTCCTTTTTCCGATAAACGTTCTGCGGGAATTCTGATTCCAAGTTTTGGTGAACGTCAAGATGTGGGTTTTTTCTTTAATAATTTTGGATATTATCAACCTATTGGTGAACATTTTGACCTAAAAATTATGGCGGATTTCTATACAAAAGGAAGCTGGAATCTGCGCCCTCAGATGAATTATATCAAGAAATACCGTTATTCCGGAAATTTCGCTGCCGATATTGGCTCTACAATCAGAGGAATTCAGGGTCTGGAGGATTACAGTAAAACCAACACGTACAGTCTTTCATGGACACACAGCCAAGATATGAAGGCGAATCCGCTGCTGAATTTCAGTGCTTCTGTGAATCTGGTAAGTTCCCAGTTTTATAATAACACCATCAATAATAATTACATTTTTAATCAGAATGTACTCAACAGCCAGCAGAACTCCAGCATCAGCGTTACAAAAAGGTTCCTGACGCTTCCTATTACCATTACAGGCTCCGCAAGGTATGCACAGAATTTCGCAACCGGGCAAAGTGATATGCGGCTTCCGGAGTTGAATGTTGCGGTGAATCAGTTTTACCTTTTCAAACCCAAAACCGGAGTCAGACAGGGATTATTGGAAAATATTACCGTGAATACGGGATTTAATGTCAATAATTTTGTGAATACCAATGAAGGCGAAATCTTCACCGATGCCATGTGGAAGAAAATGCAGACCGGTTTGAAAAATAATATCACTTTGGGTACTAATACGACCGTGGCTAAATATTTTACGTTCTCGCTGGGCGCAAATATCGACAACGCACTTACTACCAAAACGCTCACCAAACGCTATAATCCCATCACCAACAAGGTAGATAACATCACCGAAAATAATATTGCTGGATATTCTACATTTTCTACGAATACCAGCCTTCAGACAACATTGTACGGAAGCAAAATCTTCAAAGCAGGGTCTAAAATTCAAGGGATCAGGCATATGGTCACGCCGAGTGTTGGATTTACCTATTCGCCGGATTTCGGGAAGCCTTCTTTTGGTTATTTTAATAATTATTATGATGCTGTAGGTGCGCTGACGCCGTATTCTATTTTTGAAACAGGAATTATCGGTTCTCCGACTTCCGGAATGGTAGGGGCGGTAAATTTTAACATCGGGAATAATCTCGAAATGAAAGTGGCTTCTAAAAATGATTCTACCGGAGTGAAGAAAATTAAAATTTTTGAATCGCTCAACATCAGCGGAAATTATAATTTCGCAGCAAAAACTCATCCTTGGTCTGTTTTCAACATAAATGGACAGTCTTCATTTTTTGACAATAAATTAAGTGTTAACACTACTCTTATTATCGATCCCTACGAGATTATTTATAATACTGATGTGACAGAAAGAGGAGTCAGAACTGAGAATTTTGGACATTTCAGTGTTCAACAGTTTGGTTTAACTTTTTCGTACCCTTTAAGTGAAGCTATTTTTGGCGAAAAAGAAGATTTTTCTCAAAAGTATAAAATGAAAGGTGAAACCCGTAATGAAAATTACTATTTTGATGATGATTATTATGCGAGGTTTCATCAACCTTGGACATTAAACATCAACGCTCATTATGGCTATAGCAGGGCTGGAAGTCTTTTTGGGAATACAGTTGCAACCATGGGGCTAGATGGCAGTTTGCAGCTCACACCTTACTGGAATATCAATGGGAGCACGCATTATGATTTTATAAGTCGAGAAATGTCATACAGCCGGATCGGATTTTCGCGTGATCAACGCAGTTTTACCATTAATTTCAATTGGGTGCCTTTTGGTAAGTTCAAAGTTTATGATTTTTTTATCGGCATCAAAGCCAACATTCTGAGCGATGCACTGAAATACGAGGATAGAAGCTTTACACAACCTAATGCGCCTTTTTAATTTTGTAATATTAAAATAAATATTATATTTGTCAAAAATATCATATGAGAAAATTATATATTTTACTGTTCTCCATTGGTGTAGTAGCATGTTATACTATTTTGACATCAGGCAGGTGCAAAAGTTGTCTAGGTCCCGGAAATAGTGGTCCAGCACCAACTATAGAAAAAGATATGACAATTACGATTTGGAGTAATATTTATCCGTGGTCATCTCCTAGAAAATATTCACCTTACCAGACTCCAGTAGATCCTCGCTTAGGATATGGAAGTAATAGTTCGACATCATTGAGTAATAACATGAATGGAAAATTTTATTGTGTTGTGAAGGTGCAAAACATGGGGAATAATAATTGGGGAAGTCAAGGAATAAAAACTTACACTTGGACTAGTACAAATAACTCTTTAGTGGTTAAAGTTCCCAGCAATTATCAATTTAAAGTTAGTGTAGAGTTTTATGAAGCGTGTGGCTCTCATTACACTGATGGTTTTTTTGGCCGCAGTAAATGGGTTCTGAACTCTGGAACTACAGGGTGGATACCCATAATGTCTTTCAATCAAAATTGGGGTGCTTCAGGGAGAATTTCTTGTTATTTTTAATTTTAAATCACAAATTCGTTATGAAAAATATTTTATCAATTTTATCAATTATTTTAGTATTATTTTCTTGCTCAGAGGACTATGTGGAACTGGACGGTGGTGATCATAAGAATAATTCAATGCATTCTAGAATTTCTTCCGACGAAGATTATTATAATTTTTTTAATCCTAAAACAGAAAATTTTATTTTAGTTGAGGATTTGCGGAATTTACAAGGAGACATCATTGAAAATAATATCTATTCACATTCACACACCGGGCTCCCTGTACAACTAAAATTAAACTCTATCACTTTGTCGGGTGAAAATGTTATGAATACAGGTTATTATAATTTTTCAAACAATACTTTTGATGCTGAAAGTGTATTTGTAGGGAACTTTGTTAATGCATCCTTAGACAATAATATCATAGAAATAGATTCTGATAGTAAGAACTCAGAAAATTATCTTCCCAAATTTATTAGCAACTTCAGGGTATCTTCTAATGAGGTCATAGGTAAGGGATCAACGTTAACTTGGGAAGCAGATAGGCTCAATGATAATGGTATTTTGATGGGAATAGAATATTCTCCAACTAATCAGGCTGACAGCCAAATAGTAAGTAACTATCCTGATAACATTAGTATGTTTTCTACAATTGCTGATAGAGGCTCTTATATAGTTAAAGAAGAAGACTTAGAAAAATTTCCTGATGGAGCTTTCTTAACATTTTATATTGGCAGAATTGAAAGAATAGTTAAAGTTGATCCTTCAACAAAAATGGATTTAACTGTAAACTTTTATACAGCAATTAGGGAGGATTATAAATTATCCAAAAGATAGTTCGGGCTAATTTTTATTATAGGCTGTTTCCAGATTGATGCAGCCTATTTTAATTAATGTATTGTAAAAAAAACTTTTAATAGTGAAGATTACTACAATTGCTATATTAATTTTGCTATTTTCACTATTTACCTTCTTGACTTGGAATTTTTTTGGAGTTTTAATCATTTTTTGTATCTGGATTTTTCTGTATCTGATTCAGAAAAATCAAATTAGTAATGTTTTTAGAAGTTTTTTTTTATTTTACTGTTTCTTTTTTTGTTATAATTTGTTTTCGACGTTTTGGCTATACCATTCTGAGCCATTTTATTCCATTTTAATTTTTATAATTAACGCTTTTTTACAAACATTAATTTTCTTTTTTTTATATAAATTAAGTAAATTTTATAAAAATTATTCTTTCTTCTTACTATGGGTAGCGTTTGAAATTTTATTAACCAAATGGGACTTAGCATGGCCTTGGCTTATACTTGGCAACTCGTTGGCTAATAGTTGGTATATTATTCAGTGGTATAGTTATGTGGGCGTTTATGGAGGGTCAATATGGATAATATTTTTTAGCTGGTATTCTTTTAAATATTTTTTTGAAGGAAAATTTTCTATGATTTTAATTTTATTAATTTTACCATGCTTTATATCCGTTTGCCAATATACCTCCAATTTAAATTCCATTGATTTTAAAATAAATAACCAACAGAAAATCGTTATATTTAATCCGTCTGAATTAAATACTAAAGAACCTAGAGAAATTAAAGACCTTGTTTTATATTTTACCGAAAACACGAAAGACAGTTTATTAATTATATCTCCTGAACTCTATTATACATTAGATTATCCTATGTTAAATGATGCGGAGTTTCAGTCTTATCTTAACTATTATTTCGAAAGAAATTCAAACAGCACATTATTATTAGGTGTAGAATTGATAAATAAAAAAGACAAGTTTAATTCAATTTTCTTGTACAACGATAAGCAGTACCTCTTTAGAACTAAAAAAAAGTATGTTCCTGTCACAGAGTTTACTCATAATCTATTAACTCCGTTTTTTGGAGAAACTCATTATTCAAAGAATAAAGATGATGATACTAAAAAATTGAAAATATATTTAAAAACTATGCCCTTTGTATGTTACGAAATACTCTTCAGCGATTTTGTAGCTCGAAATGTGTTTGATAGTAATTATCTTATTTTAATGAGTAGTGAAGATTTTATGAACGGTTCTAAATATGGAAAAAGGCAATACGATAATTTAGTGAGGCTTAGGGCAATAGAAAATGGTAGATTTTTAATTAAAAATTCATATAATGGAACATCTTCTCTCTATTCTCCGAATGGGGACATAGTTGAGATCTTCGATAAAACTTACAATATAGTCAATATTCCAGAAATTAATGAGAATACAGTATATCAAAAATTCATTTATCATTTGCACAACTTGTTTTAGATAATTCTATGAAAAAAATAATTTCTACTTCAAACGCACCTGCTGCCATAGGCCCTTACTCGCAGGCGAATATGGCTAACGGTATTCTTTATATTTCCGGGCAAATTCCTGCTGATCCAGAAACAGGAAAACTGATGGAAGGTATAGAAGATTCCACACATCAGGTGATGAAAAACTTAAAGGCTATCCTGGAAGAAGCCGGAATGAGTTTTAAAAATGTAGTGAAAGCCACTATTTTTCTTAAAAATATGGATGATTTTGCGGTGATGAACGGAATTTATGCATCGTATCTGGAGGAAGGAAATTATCCGGCCCGGGAAACCGTTCAGGTGTCCTGCCTTCCGAAAAATGTAGATGTTGAAATTTCAATGATCGCCCATCAGTAATTAATGAACTTCCTGCGCAATACATTTGCAGTTATTTTAGGACTTGCAGCAGCATTGCTCATCATAACCCTTGGAATCCGTATGAATCCGAGGTGGATCACCTTTGATGAATATCTGCCATTTGAAAATTGGGGAACATTTCTCAGAAGTGTAGAAGATGACGGCAGCTTTTTTGGCTTTCTGCTTATCTTCACAGGAATAGGCTCCGTTGTAGGCGGCGTGATTACTGCAATAATTGTTAAATATGCAAAGGTGGCGTATGCGATATTAATCGGTTTTATTCTGCTTTTTATTGCGATGCTGGATGTTATCATTTTCCCTTATCATCCTACTTTTTACAAGATCAGTATTTTTCTTACCTTTTTCCCGTTTGCTTGGTTTGGAGGTAAAATAGTTGAGGTTTTGTATGAACGAAACAAAAGCAAGAAGAAAAACAATATTTCAAAAACAAAAAACGCTTCAGAATAACTGAAGCGTTTTTTTGAATGATTTTTTAAAGCTTAATTTGGCATTGCGAACCCTTTGGTGTAGATTCTTCCAAACTCATCCACAAATTTGATCTGTACATTTCCTTTATGATTTTTAAGGATATTTTCAATTTCCTTCTGTGAGTTAACCGGTTTTCCGTTGACTTCAATTACGATATAATTATCCACAACACCTATTCTCGCCATTTCTCCACCGCTGACTACGTTTTTCGTTACCACACCGCTTGTTAATCCGTAATCGGTTTTGAAACGGTCGCTCAAAGGTTCAAATTCTGCGCCTATTTTTTCTGTAACTGTCAGGTCAGCCCGGGTTCTGGCTGTGGTATTTCCTTTTAAATCTTTCAGTGTAATTCTGGCATTATTTTCTTTTCCGTTTCGTAAATAAGTCACCGTTACCAGATCGCCCGGTCTTTTGCTTCCGATAGCAAAGGAAAGATCTCCAAAACTCGAAATATTGGTGTTGTCAACTTTCGTAATGATATCGCCTACTCGAATTCCTGCATCCTGTGCACCACTATTATCGCTGACAGCCGTTACATAAATCCCGGGTCCGGCTTTTAAATTTGTTTTATTTTCTTTGTTATAAGCCGCAATATGCTGATCATTGGAAAGATCAAGAGAACTGACTCCTAAAAATCCTCTCTGCACTAGCCCGAATTTCTTAATGTCCTCAACTATTTTTCGTGCAAGATTGGAAGGAACTGCAAATCCGTATCCCTGATAATAACCGCTTGTGGAAGCAATAGCTGAATTAATTCCGATCAGATCTCCGTTCAGATTTACCAAAGCTCCTCCGGAATTTCCTCTGTTAATTGCAGCATCTGTTTGTATAAAACTTTCAATAGGATTCGTGGCATCACCCTGGCTTCCCAAAATTCCGATTCCTCTTCCGGTAGCAGAAATAATTCCTGCTGTTACGGTGGAATTTAAACCTAAGGGATTTCCAACTGCGATGGCCCATTGTCCCACCTGAACGTTATCCGAATTGGCGAAATTCAAATATGGCAATCCTTTTTCTTCTATTTTTAGTAAAGAAATATCCGTGTTGGGATCGGTTCCTACCAAAGTGGCGATATAACTTTTTTTATTGTTCAGAACTACTTCCAATTTATTAGCTCCGGCTACGACGTGATTGTTAGAAATAATATATCCATCCGGAGAAATGATGACACCGGAACCCATTCCTGAAGGTATATTATCGGGGCGTTGTTGTTGCTGTCTTTGGCTTCTTCGTGGATCACCAAAAAACCACTCGAAAATATCCTGTTCTGAACTTCTTCCTGCGTTTCTGTTTTGATAATTTTTTATCGTTACTACCGCAGGAACAGTCATTTTGGAAGCTTTCACGAAATCATCACTCATTGCGACGGAATTCATGGAGGCAAATGAGGCATTATCGCCAGTTTTTGTGAAATAAGAGAAATCTGCATTTCCGGTTTCAGTGCTTACATATTTAATAGCTCCGAAGGTAGTTGCACCTGAAAGCACACCTACCACTACATAAGGTAGTAATTTTTTCATTGTATTTTTCATCTATAGTTCTTTTTTACTTGTATCTGAAACAAATTTAATGCTAAATAAGTACGCTTCAAAACCGATTCGTTTCATTTTTAACTTAACTTTAACAATATCGAAAGAAATTAACAGTTTTTTTGTTATATTATGAAGAGAATATATAGAATCTGTCGAAGATACTGTCAAATTGTCGCACTCTTACTGATTGTCTAAGGATTTTGGCCTCAGTTAAATATCTTATCTTTGCACAAATTTTTTCATTTAGAATGACAAATACAGGAAAAATAGAATTGATGTCTCCTGCTGGAGATTTTACATCTCTTCAGGCAGCAATTGATAATGGTGCAGATTCGGTGTATTTTGGTGTAGAACAGCTCAATATGCGCGCCAGAGCTACTATGAATTTCACTATAGATGATCTTCCAGAAATCTCCAGACGATGCAAAGAGAAAGGGGTCAGAAGCTACCTTACGTTGAATACCATTATTTACGATCACGATCTTTCGATTATTAAAACACTATTGGATAAAGCCAAATCGGCAGACTTAACTGCTGTGATAGCGATGGATCAGGCCGTTATTGCTTATGCGAGACAAATCGGGATGGAAATTCATATTTCTACCCAGATTAATATTACCAATATCGAAACGGTGAAATTCTATGCCATGTTTGCCGATACGATGGTGATGAGCCGCGAACTGAGCATTAGCCAGATCAGAAAAATTTGTGATCAGATTGAGAAAGAACAGATAAAAGGGCCGTCTGGAAATCTTGTGGAAATAGAGATCTTCGGTCACGGCGCATTGTGTATGGCGGTTTCAGGGAAATGCTATCTGAGTTTGCATTCTCACAATTCTTCCGCTAACAGAGGGGCTTGCAAACAAAATTGCAGAAAAAAATACACCGTCATTGATCAGGAATCCGGTTTTGAAATTGAACTGGATAATGAATATATGATGTCGCCAAAAGATCTTTGTACTATAGGATTTTTGGATGAAATCTCTGACGCTGGAGTGAAAGTTTTGAAAATTGAAGGACGCGGAAGAGCTCCGGAATATGTGGCAACTGTTACCCAATGTTATCGGGAAGCTATAGATGCTATCAATGACGGAACTTTCAGCCAAGAGAAAGTAGAAGGATGGATGAAGCGACTGGAAACAGTTTATAACAGAGGTTTTTGGAGTGGATACTATCTTGGGCAGGAATTGGGAGAGTGGTCACCGAACTCCGGTTCTAATGCTACTCAAAAGAAAATTTATATTGGAAAAGGAAGACATTTTTATCCGAAAGCAAATATTGCGGAATTTTTAATAGAAGCTTATGATTTGAATGTCGGCGATAAAATTCTGATTCAAGGGCCTACAACAGGTTCTCAGGAAATGACGATTGATGAAATGAGAGTTGATGAAAAGCCGGAAGCCAGCAAAGCATCGAAATCCGACGTTATTACTTTTAAAACAGCATTCAGAGTAAGGCCATCAGATAAATTATATAAAATTGTTCCTGCCTGATCGTGAGCTTTTTAAAGATTTAATATGATCATTATAACGCTACAGCGCGATAAATGTATTGGATGTAATTATTGTGCGGAATTTGCTCCGGATTATTTTCGTATGTCAAAAAAAGATGGAAAATCGGTTTTGCTTCGATCAGCGGAAAAGAAAGGATTTTATACATTGAAAACACCAGTGTCTATAGCAATGGAGCCTTGTGAGAAAGCTGCGAAAGCGTGTCCGGTTAAAATTATTTCAGTAAAGGAAGTTTAGAAATGACGAAAAAGGAGTTGCGAGAAAAATATCTTCAGGAAAGAAAAAAAATGTCGGAAATGGAAATCCGTACGTTGTCAGAACAAATATTTGACAATTTCCAGTCAGAGTTCCCCCTTATAGCAGGCCAGAAAATTCATGTTTTTATGACGATTTCCAAATTGAATGAAATAGAAACAGATGTTTTTATTGAACATTTTTGGAATAATGATGCGCAGGTTTTTGTTCCTAAGATAATTGATAATCAGCTGATTTCAGTTGAATATGACAGGGAAACAAAGATGGAGACCAACTCGTGGGGAATTTCGGAACCTGCAAGTAATGTAGATTCCGGGATTAAAGATTTTGATTACATTATCACCCCTTTGTTATACTGTGACAATATCGGCAATAGGGTAGGTTATGGAAAAGGATATTATGATCGTTTTTTTGCCCAACTTGATGAAAAATGTGTTAAAATAGGTTTATCATTCTTCCAGCCGCAGGAAATTATTGAAGATGTTTCCGACTGGGATACTTGTTTGGATCATCTGGTGACGCCTGAAACAATACTGTCGTTCAGAGGTTTTTGATAAAAATTAAGAAAGAAAAACTTGAATTCTTTTTTAAACTGAATTTCCGCAGGAATCAAAATATACTGCGCTTCACGATCATAGTTGCCTATCGAACGTTTATTTTTGTCAAAATATTCAACATTAAACTTCGCAAAATTCAAGGTGTCATTCCTGAAATACCGTTCTTTTACTTCAAATGAGTTGATATTCACATTGCTTACCTGCAAACTGTCGAGTTCGGTAAGAAGATTTCTCACTGTTGTAGAATCCGGTTTATGAAAATATCCCAAAATCTGCTTATACAAAGCATCATCAATATCAGTATCCTTATTCCCGGAGTTATAGAGAATAGAAAGTTCCAGCACCTCCCGCACTTTTTGCTTTGTGATTTTATTGATGGCTTGCGCACTGTCCATTTTGTTGGTAGGATAGCTTGTTTTGTTTGAATTGTATTTCACCTGTTCCAGAGACAGATTTTGATCCTCTTTTTTACATCCTGTAAGCAACACAACGAAGAAAAGCAGCGACAATATTTTATGGATTTTCATCATCTTCTGTAATTTTAAATTTTATGGAGACTATTTTCCCTTTATCTGTCTTCATTTCAATGACAGAAAGGTTTTTGAGGGAAGTGGTAGGAGTGGTAACCAAAGAAATATATTTTTGTTTGTCTAAAGTTTCTATTCCATAAATATCACTGTCAAACACCTGATAAATAACGGCCTGATCGCTGATCCTGTTTTCCAGTTCTCTGCGTTTCTGCTTGATTAATAATGAAGATTCTTCAGGATTTCCCAGAATAGATTTTTTTGAAAAATAATCTACAGCCATTTTATAGTCGTCCGGTTTTAGTTCGATATTTTCCTCCTGTGGTGCATTCTCAAGGCTTCTGTTCACTTCCACATTTTCGTGTAGTGGAGAAGAAATCAGCATTCGGAGCGATTCATCTTTGGTAGTGTAGTGAAAACACTCTCCGGGTTTTATTCTGTAATAAAGAGGAGATTCATTCTCTTTAAATACTTTTATCTCCAGCATATTCTGGATCGGAGCGTTTCTGTCAGCATCATAAAAGCAATAAGAGTAAGTCGTGTCGAAAATTTTGCTTTGCCAAAGAAAGATCATCGCGATGATGGCTGCCACTCCTGTGGTAATTCCTAAAATAAAGTTCTTCAGCGATTTTTTCAACGGCTTTTGTTCAGAAGTATCATAAGTTTCAAGATATATGCTTTTGTCGCTAACGTTGTGATTGTCAGAACTGCTTATTTGTATATCGCTCTTTATTTCTTCTTTTACGGAAGATTTTTCAGTTATAGCTGCGTCAATTGAAATTTCTTCTATTTCGTCAGTTTCTTCTGGAATAAATTCAGTTTCTTCATCAGTTTCTTTTAGAATTTCATCGGCGAAAAGATGATTCTTTTTAAAGTCGTACCAAGAAGCATAACCTGCATAAATACTCAGTAAATTAAGCATATCAATGCGGGGAACCTTAGTAATCGGTTTATTTTTAAAGTAAGTATAAAATGACTTTTCGCTGATGTTTCCTTTAGCGACTTTTCGTAAATCTTCCTGAAAATAAATGATGTCAATCCCCTTCCACTTTGAAATATCATCATGCGAAGGAGTGTGATTCTTTAAATATTGAGCCTGTACCTCGGTTTTCAGTTGCTCAAAATGTAAAATCTCCAGATCAGCCAATTGTAAGATATATGTATATTGAGTTGATTATCAGTAATAGTAATTTGTAAATCACTTTTACAAATGTATTACAATTAATTTTCTAAAACAAATTACAATGTAGCCATACCTTTGTGATGTTCAAAATGCTGAACAATACTAAACTAACAAAATAATAAATGAAAATGAATAAATTAATATTACTCGCAGGTGCTCTTGTTTTATCAATAGTGTCATGCAAAAAATCTGAAAATGTAGCTACAACTTCTGAAGATTCGGCAGCAATTTCAATGATTGATTCTGCTGTAATAATTACAGACTCTGCCGCATCGGTTGTGGATTCAGCTGCTACTGCTTCAGTAGATGCTGCCGCAGATGCCGCTGCTGCTACCTCTGCCGCTGCTGCTAATGCTGCAAAAGAGGCTTCAGAAAATGCTGCTGATGCTGCTAAAGGTGCAGCCAATGCAGCTGCCGATGCAACAAAAGAAGCAGCTGAAGCAGTAAGAAAATAAAGATTTTAAAAATCTTAAAATAAAAGTGAACAACAAAATAAATATTAACTACTTTTGCACTCGCAAAAAAACAATTAAAACAAATTGAATATTATGAAAAAGTCATTATTTGTAGCAGGTATCGCTGCTTTAGCTCTTGTAGCTTGTAAAAAAACTGAAACTGTAGATACTACTTCTGCTGATTCTATGGATGTAGAAGTTATGGATTCTTCTGCTGTAATCGTTGACGATTCTGCAGTTATCGTAACTGATTCTGCTACTATCGTAACTGATTCTGCTACTGTTGAAGTAAACTAATTTTTACGTAGTAAAAAACAAGAGGCTGGTTTCTTAGAAATCAGCCTCTTTTTTTATGCCTAAATCGAACGGTAACCCAAACTATTTGGTTTTTTGTTTCATAATTTCATAACAGGTAATCGCAACGGCATTACTAAGGTTTAAAGAATCAATAGTTCCGGACATGGGAATTAACGTGTTTTCGCCTTTCCCAACCCAAAATTCTGAAAGACCCGAATGCTCCGTACCAAACAAAACGGCAGATTTAGAATTAAAATTCCTTTGATATATCGGTTGCGAATCTGAATCCATCATTGTAGTGAAGATTTGGTATTCGTTTTCTTTCAAATATTCATAAAGTTCTTCGTTGCTGGTCTGGATGAAATTCATTCCAAAAATACAACCAACACTTGATCTGATCACGTTGGGATTATAGAAATCCACTTTCGCATCTGTTACTATTAATGCATCAATTCCGAATGCTTCGCAACTCCGCATAATTGCTCCTAAATTGCCTGGTTTTTCTACACTTTCCAGTATAATTATAGAAGAAGTTTCGTCTGAAATAAAATCTTTTAAAGTTTTCTCTTTTATTTTATAAATACCTATAATCCCTTCAGAAGTTCCGCGATAAGCGATCTTTTCGTAAATTTTCTCTGATATAGAATGAATTTTACCTGAAATTTCTTCTCCATCATAAATGGTTTCAGCAATAAAGAATTCCAACGGTTCAAAACCAAACTGCAAAGCCCGCGAGTTTTCTTGCTTTCCTTCCACTACAAAAACACCATTTTTTTTTCTGAATCTGTTGTCTGTAATGAGGCGGTTCAGGTATTTTATTTTTTCATTCTGAAGGCTTTCAATCATCGTTTTTCTCATTTTCATCATGATCCGGAAATTCAGTATGGAAATCTTCGCCAGCACGCTCAACCAGAGCTTCGGGAAGCTGTTTTTTTGTAGAAGCGCCCAGTTGTTTGAGTCTTTGCGCACTTCCTACAAGATTTCCCCGGCCTGAAGAAAGTTTTTTCATCGCGTTTTCATAATCGCCTTTGGCATCGTCCATTTTCTTCCCGATTTTCAGAAGATCAGCAACAAAACCATCAAATTTATCGTACAATGCTCCGGCTTGTCTTGCGATTTCTTCTGCATTTTTATTTTGATCTGCTCTTTTCCACACGTCTGAAATCAATTTCAAATAAGCAATAAGATTGGTCGGGCTCAGCATGATAATGTGTTTCTGATAAGCATAATTCCAAAGTTGTGAATCATTTTGTACTGCTGTGAGAAATGCAGGCTCTATCGGGATAAACATAATGGTGAAGTCCAGAGATTCTTTTAAATTATCGTAACGTTTTTGCGCAAGCGCGTCAATATGTTTTTTTACGGCAGCGATGTGTAATGCGAGATTCTGCTGACGAGTTTCTTCATTTTCAGCACTTATCATTCGCTCATAAGCGTTTAATGAAACTTTAGAATCAATAACTACCATTTGATTTCCCGGAAGTTTCAGAACAAAATCCGGCCTCTGATTTTCTCCGTTTTCAGTTTTAATATTAATTTGGGCAAAATATTCCCGATCTTTGGAAAGCCCGGAATCTTCCAGAATTCTTTCCAATATCATCTCTCCCCAGTCACCCTGAGTTTTCGTCTGGCCTTTTAATGCGGTCGCCAGATTATTGGCTTCCATACTTATTTTGTTGGTTTGTTCCATCATGAGTTTGATGGTAGTATTGAGAGAAAACCTTTCGCGCGTTTCATTTTCATATACTTCATTGACGCGTTTTTTGAAACTTTCGAGGTTTTCACCCAACGGTTTCAGAAGGGTATCCAGATTTTCCTTATTTGCATCGGTGAATTTTTTGGATTTTTCTTCGAAGAGTTCGTTGGCAATATTTTTAAATTCGTTTTTTGCAGCTTCCTGAAGTTTTATAATTTCATCTTTCTGATTTTCCAGAAGCTTTTTCAGATTTTCATTTTGTGCAGAAAGCTCTGATTTCAGTTCGCTGAGGCGCAGTTTCTCATTCAGCAAAGTTTCAATTTCGCTTGCTTGTTTCGTATTTATTTCTGCCTGTCGTATGATTTGCTCATTCTGATTTTCATTCACAGCATTGATGCGGGCTAGATTGTGTTGCACTTCCTTCAGTATTTCGGATTGCTGGTTGTTTCGTTCCTTTTCCTGTAGAATCATTTTTTCCAATTCATCTTTTTTAAGCTGAAAGTTTTGCAAATCCGCATCACTTCGAATAAAATTTTGATGAACCTCGTCATATTTTCTCCGGGGAACATTTCCCGATTTTAAGGCGAAGTAAACAATCGCAGTTCCGGCTATAACACCAAGAAGAAGGCCGATAAGTAATGAGGTGATTTCCATGTTTCAAAAATACAAAGAAGATTCTATTTTGAAGAAAGGAATTTTAATATGAGAGTATTCAGATAATGAAAACCTGATTTTTAAGCAAAAAAAATCGCCCTTGATGGAGAGCGATATGGAATTGGGAATTATTTCCCTAGATAAGAATTGTACATCCAGACTTCTTTTTCCTGTTGGGTAATGTAGTCACTCATTTGAGAGTTGGTTCCTTCGTCGCCGATTTCCTCAGATATATCAAGAAGTTCCCGTTGAAGATCGATCACGATTTTAAATGAAGCTAAAATATTCTCTACAGCTTTTGTGGCATCACTTACTTCTTTGCTTTCGGGAATTGAGGAAACCGTCAGATAATCGGAATAATTGTGATTCGGGGTTGCTCCAAGGGTCAGAATGCGTTCTGCAATTTCATCAATTTTAAGAACTAAATCGTTATATAATTCTTCAAATTTCGGATGAAGCGTAAAAAATTGGTCTCCTTTAATGTTCCAGTGTACGCCTCGGGTATTTTGATAAAATAAGGAATAATTTGCTAAAAGCACATTCAATTTTTCTGCAATTTCTTTTGTTTTAGACTCTTTCAGTCCAATAATAGCGGTATTTTTCATAAGATTTTGATTTGAACCATTTAATACAAAATCTGTACCTCTTGCCAAATTGTCAGAGGAGTGGTTCCATAAACGATTTTAGACATAAACACCTGAGCTATTTGAAAATAATTAGCATTGTTCGTTTGTCAGTTTGAAATTATTTCTTACTTTTGCACCCTAAAATAAAAAGCAATTAAATGCCTACTATTCAACAATTAGTTAGAAAAGGAAGAGCCACGCTTGCCAAGAAGAGCAAATCGGCTGCCCTTGAATCCTGTCCACAAAGACGAGGTGTATGTACGAGAGTATATACTACCACGCCGAAGAAACCAAATTCTGCACTTAGAAAAGTTGCAAGAGTTAGGCTTTCTAACGGTAAAGAAGTCAATGCCTACATCCCGGGCGAAGGACACAATCTTCAGGAGCACTCGATAGTATTGGTACGTGGAGGAAGGGTGAAAGACCTACCGGGAGTACGTTATCATATTGTAAGAGGAGCCTTAGACACCGCTGGTGTAAATGGAAGAACGCAGAGAAGATCCAAGTACGGAGCCAAAAGGCCTAAGCTTGGACAAGCTGCACCAACAGGTAAGAAAAAGTAATCATTAAATGTAAAGGAACAAGACAATGAGAAAAACGAAAGCGAAAAAAAGACCGTTGTTACCGGATCCAAAGTTTAATGATCAACTGGTAACAAGATTTGTAAATAACCTGATGCTGGATGGTAAAAAATCTATCGCATTCAAAATTTTCTACGATGCACTGGATATTGTAGAATCTAAAAAAGGAGAAACGGAAAAAACTTCTTTAGAAATCTGGAAAGAGGCTCTTACCAACGTAATGCCGCACGTAGAAGTACGTTCCAGAAGAATCGGAGGAGCTAACTTTCAGATTCCTATGCCCATTCGTGCTGATAGAAAAATTTCTATGGCAATGAAATGGCTCATCAAATATTCAAAAGCAAGAAATGATAAGTCCATGGCTTTGAAATTAGCTTCTGAAATTATCGCTGCTTCAAGAGAAGAAGGAGCTGCTTACAAGAAAAAATCGGATACTCATAAAATGGCAGAAGCTAACAAAGCATTCTCGCACTTTAAATTCTAATCTGAAATGGCAAGAGATCTTAAGCTTACAAGAAATATTGGTATTGCGGCACACATTGATGCCGGTAAAACGACCACAACAGAAAGAATTTTATTTTATTCCGGTAAAAACCACAAAATGGGGGAAACTCATGAAGGTGGTGCAACAACAGACTGGATGGAGCAGGAAGCTGAAAGAGGGATTACCATTACTTCTGCAGCAGTAACTGTAGATTGGAAGTTCCCTACAGAACAAGGAAAACCTCTTCCAGACGCGAAGGATTATCATTTTAATATTATCGATACACCGGGTCACGTTGACTTTACTGTAGAGGTAAACAGATCTTTAAGAGTTCTTGACGGTCTTGTATTCCTTTTCTCGGCAGTAGACGGTGTTGAGCCTCAATCTGAAACCAACTGGAGACTTGCGGATAATTACAAAGTTCCAAGAATGGGATTTGTAAACAAAATGGACAGACAAGGAGCTGATTTCCTGAATGTTTGTAAGCAGGTAAAAGAAATGTTGGGTTCCAATGCAGTTCCTATCGTATTGCCGATTGGCGAGGAAGCCGACTTCAAAGGAGTGGTGGATCTGGTGAAAAACCGCGCCATTGTTTGGCATGATGAAAACCATGGTTCTACATTCGACATTGTGGAAATTCCAGCGGAAATGGCAGACGAAGTGAAACAATACAGAGGACAACTGATTGAAGAAATCGCTGCGTATGATGAAAACCTTCTGGAGAAATATATGGAAGATGAAGAATCCATCACAGAAGAAGAAATTCACACCGCACTAAGAGCTGCTACACTGGATATGAGCATCATTCCTATGACATGTGGTTCTTCTTTCAAAAACAAAGGTGTTCAGTTCATGTTGGATGCTGTTTGTCGTTATCTTCCGTCTCCTATGGATAAAGAAGCGATTGACGGGACGGATCCGAAAACTGATGAACCCATCTCAAGAAAACCATCCGTTTCTGAACCATTTGCGGCTTTGGCATTTAAGATTGCAACCGATCCTTTCGTAGGTCGTCTTGCGTTCTTCAGAGCCTATTCAGGGCGTTTAGATGCTGGTTCGTATGTGTTGAATACTAGATCCAATAACCGCGAAAGAATTTCCCGTATCTTCCAAATGCATGCTAACAAGCAGGAACCTATTGAATATATAGAGGCTGGAGATATTGGTGCAGCGGTAGGATTCAAGGATATTAAAACTGGAGATACCTTGTGTGACGAGAAAAATCCGATTGTTCTTGAATCGATGATTTTCCCGGATCCCGTAATTGGTATTGCTGTAGAACCTAAAACTAAGGCAGACCAGGATAAAATGGGTAACGCTTTGGCAAAGTTAGCTGAAGAAGATCCTACTTTCCAAGTAAAAACCGACGAAGCTTCCGGACAAACCATTATCTCAGGTATGGGTGAGCTTCACCTCGACATTATTGTTGACCGTATGAGAAGAGAGTTCAAAGTGGAAGTAAACCAGGGACAACCTCAGGTGGAATACAAAGAAGCTCTTACACAAACGGCTAACCACAGAGAAGTTTACAAAAAACAATCCGGTGGTAGAGGTAAATTTGCAGATATTGTATTTACTATCGGTCCGGCAGATGATGACAAACCAGGCCTTACTTTTGTAAATGAAATAAAAGGTGGTAACATTCCGAAAGAATTTATTCCTTCTGTAGAAAAGGGATTCAAAGAATCTATGAAAAACGGTCCTTTAGCAGGATTTGAAGTGGATTCAATGAAGATTGTTCTGAAAGACGGATCTTTCCATGCGGTAGACTCCGATCAGCTTTCCTTCGAACTTGCTGCCAAAATGGGATTCAGAGAATCAGGAAAAGCAGCCAAGGCTGTTATCATGGAGCCTATTATGAAACTGGAAGTGGTAACTCCTGAAGAATATATGGGAGACATTGTAGGCGACCTGAACAGAAGAAGAGGTACCGTAAACGGAATGGATGATAGAAACAATGCAAAAGTCATCAAAGCTTTTGTTCCGCTATCTGAAATGTTCGGTTATGTAACTTCTCTTAGAACACTGTCTTCCGGAAGAGCAACTTCTTCTATGGAATTTGAAAAATACGAACCTGCTCCGCAGAGTGTTGCTGAAGAGGTAATCGCTAAAGCAAGAGGTTAATTTTAAAAATTAGATTAAAATGTCACAAAGAATCAGAATAAAATTGAAGTCTTACGATTACAACTTGGTGGATAAATCTGCAGAGAAAATCGTAAAAACAGTAAAAGCTACAGGTGCAGTAGTAAACGGGCCTATCCCTTTGCCTACCAACAAGAGAATCTTCACGGTATTGAGATCTCCGCACGTTAACAAAAAAGCAAGAGAACAGTTCCAACTTTCAGCTCACAAAAGGCTGATGGACATCTATTCTTCTTCTTCCAAAACTGTAGATGCACTGATGAAGCTTGAACTCCCTTCCGGAGTTGACGTAGAAATTAAAGTGTGATTTTGGCGGCTTGCTTTTAGCCACCGATAAACACTTCCTTGCGCTGAGCGTAGTCGAAGCGTGCTATGATAATGAAATCCGTTCCCGAAAAGGGGGCGGATTTTTTGTTTAGAACGCTTCCATTTTAGTTTATTAATGCTATTTTATACATATTAAATTTGGTTAGTTTCGCTTTTAATCTTAGTTTCGTTGAACTAATCCTTAAAACTTTATATTATGAAGAGATTGTTTTTATTAATTTTAATGTTTTTCACTGTATTGTCTTGTGAAAATGACAATTTCGGAACGGTGGAAAATGCACTATCTGTAAATTCGCTAATGAACAAAGTTTCGGCTAGCAGCCACTCGGTAACATCTGCGGGAGAATTACACAATATGCATTTGGATGAAATGTTTGATTACTTGACTGCACAACACGATCTCAATTCCTCCAATATTGATCAATATTCCCATAATTATTTTAATAGTATTGAATATGGAAATTTAGCTACTAATTCTTATAATAATGTTAGAGCAAATGGTGAATATGATTTTGAATTTTCAGAAGATTTTATTAATGAAATGGAGAATTTAAATCTTATTCTCGAAACGTCTGATTTTGCAAATATGGAAGACTTTAAAAATTATATTCTAACATATAATCCTACTTTTTTGGAAGATGAAAATGATTTAATAGCTTGGGAATATTATGTTGATGTGTTTTCACATTCATTTGAATATTGGGCAGGGAATTCTCACGAATGGATGGGACTCGTATCAGGCAAATTTAATTTATTATCTTCAGAAGGCGGAAAATGTAAAGATGGCGGATGGTGGAAAAGGACATGGTGTAATGTCAGATCATTTGTGGTGTCCGATGCGGCGGCAGCTGCGTCAAATGTAATCGTGACTCTAATAGCGGGTACAAATCCTGTTACTTTTAGTGCAGTTGCGGGAGCAGCTCTAGGAGCCTCTGCTGCTGCGATAATCAAAGATATTTTTTAGCTTATGAAATCAAAGTTTTTTTTCCTTATCATTCTTTTTTCTTTCACTTTCCTAAAAGCGCAAAGAATTCCGATTAATGTGATTGAATCCAATAAAGCGTTGATCAGCCTTCCGAATAATCAATCTGTAGAACTAAAATTTAAAAATTATTTTAGAGCAACAGCAGAGACATTCAGTTTGGTGAATTATAAAATATATGAAAACCAAGAGACGCCAATTGGGAAGTACACTAAAAAAAGAATGAAGTTTAAAGATGGCAGTGCGTTTAAATACTTTTTAAACAAAAAAGAGAAACAAGTTTTTGTAAAAGACCATAATGGGAAGACGGTATTCAAGGGAATATTGATTTTTGATGATGAGGATAGCAACATAAATTCTATAGAAATTTTACAGGATGATACTAATTCCGATCTTGTAAAATCTTGGGTTGCCCTTGCTACGGTAGATCATTATTTTGGCGGACATAAAAAGTCTTTCATTAACGATATTGTCTTTGGAGCACTTGTGGGTGCGGGCACTGCTATAGGTGTGATGATAGCTAATTAAAAAGTAATTATTTTTTAAACTTTCAATCCGTCCCGAAAGGGTGCGGATTTTCTTGTTTCAATAGTTTGAAAATAGTAGAGTTGCGATTTATCGCATCTACACATCTAGGTTAATTCTAATTGCTAATATCCGTTCCCGAAAAGGGACGGATTTCTTGTTTTTAATTGTCCACTTTCCGTTTTATCGACAATTATTATTTTATTCATGTTAAATTTGGATAGTTTTTAAATTAGTTCTACTTTCGTAAGACAAACTCCTGATACGCATATTGTTAAAAGAATCATAGGTATTGGCGTTTAAAAATCAAGTATGAAAAAGGGAACGACAGAAATTATTTTCCTAATAATTAGTAGTACAATTTTATTTTGGATTATCTTACAGTTTTTACTATTCAAAGTTACCGTTCCTCGGTTTTTAGAGGTAATTTTTGGATTTTTCATCAATTTTAATATGGTGTTCTTTTTCATTTTACCACTTGCAACAATATTGTCAATAATTCTTATTATCAAAAAGAGAAAATATGGATGGACAGTATTTGCGATAAATCTTATTTCTACTTTAATGTTTTACAATGGAGATTGGATATTAAAAGTAATTCGATAGAAATGAAAATAAATAGAAATTATGATTTTGAATTGCAGAATTTTTCAAAATGCATTTTTAATGTACTAAATCCGTTCCCGAAAAGGGGGCGGATTTTTTGTTTAGAACGCTTCCATTTTAGTTTATTAATGCTATTTTATACATATTAAATTTGGATATTTTTAGTTTTAACCTTAGTTTCGTCTTACAAACCTTAAAATATTTGTATTATGAAAAATTTATTTTTATTTTTAACAATGATTTTGGCTTTTTTAATGAACTCTTGCCATGAGTATGATAGTTGTTAATCATGAAAGTTCGAAAGATGAAATTACATCATTGATGTATTCACAAATGAGTTATGATTATATTAATTTAACTGATGAACAAATTGCAGATATTGGCGTGATTTTGTCCAAACTTTACCTAATGAAGATCTAGAGGATTACTTTATGAATTATCAAGTTGATAGTTTAACATATCAAATTAAAGAGTTGATGATACCAGAAAGTTATGAAGATGAGATAGCTTTTTTAAATGAAAATTTTGAAAATCCTGAGGCTATGTTAATCATCGATAGCGTATTGAATGACGATTACGATAATTTAGAAGAATTAAACCTATTATTATCTCAGAAAAAGAACTTAGCAAAGAGCACTCTAAACGGTTTAGATTTAGATGCTGTATTGGTTTTTCTGGAGGTATATGGTTCATCCGCATCATTTTGGGTAAGTAATCCTCAGTACACAAATAATCCTATGAATAAGATAACTGTAAAAGGATTGATTGGTGCGGACGGGTTTGGTGCAGCTGCTGGTATTATGAAATTCATTTATGTGGCAGCTCCGATCGCTGCAGCTGGCGGCCCTATTGGCGTGGGTATGCTGGTGTCTGCAGTAGGGTGGGGAGCGGCAACAGCTTCTGCAGGATATTTGGTCAGAAATTATCATTGACAGATGGAAAAATTACTTTATAACAGGAAACTTCGAGTTATTTTCTCGTTGTTGATGTATTTTTTTATTTCGCTGGCTTTTTTCGCATTCATGATAATTATTGATGATAATGAGGTTTATGATAAGAAAAATATACCATCAGACTTACTTACGTCGTTTGTTGTAGGGCTTAGCTTTTTCGCTTATGATGTAGTTAATTTGGTGAAAAAGAAATTTTTTAAAAAGGAAAACCCGTGACATCTTCACAAACTGAAACTTGAACTCTCTTCCGGAGTTGACGTAGAAATTAAAGTGTGATTTTGGCGGCTTGCTTTTAGCCACCGATAAACACTTCCTTGCGCTGAGCGTAGTCGAAGCGTGCTATGATAACGAAATCCGTTCCCGAAAAGGGAGCGGATTTTTTTGTTTTTAAATTAAAAAAGTGTAGATGTATCATTAACCTCTGCAATGAACTGTTCCATCTTCTCTTCTTGCGAAATTAAGTCCTGCATTTATCGGGCTTCACATACTTTTTTGAAAAAAATATGATTTAAATCATACTCAATGGTTATTTAGAATAATTAAAAATAGTAAATTTGCTGTCGTTAATTAAATAAACGATGAGAAGAACGGTATCCATTTCCTTTATTATTCTGGGCGCATGTTTTGTAGACGCTCAGGTTTCCCACAACTCCCCAAAAATTCAACAGATAGAAGAAGTAGAACTCTTTGGTGAAAAGAACAAACAGCCGGAAGGTCTGGAAGTCATTACCAGACTGCCACTGAAAACGAGAGATCAGATCCAGAGTATTTCGGTAGTTTCCCACAAAGTAATTGAGGATTTAGGCGGACTTACGGTAACCGATGTTGCGAAAAATATACCGGGAGTTACTCAGTTTGGGAGTTATGGCGGCGTAAAGGAAAGCATGTCCATCCGTGGTTATCGCGGCGTTCCTGTGTTGAAAAACGGCGTGATGATGGATTCCGACTTCAGAACCGGTTCCATGATGACCGATATGCAGGGCGTGGAAAGTATTCAGGTAATCAAAGGTTCAGCAGCGGTTACGCAGGGAATCGGCGATGGATTGGGCTCTCCTGGCGGCGTTATCAATATTGTTACTAAAACACCCCGGTTTATTGATCAAACCACCGTAGGTTTCCGCTACGGAAGCTGGGATTTTTATCGTCCGACTCTTGACTTTCAAAAAGTTTTGGATAAGAATAAGCAGTTCGCAGTACGTCTGAACGCAGCTTATCAAAACAATAATTCGTTTCGTAAGCACGTTTCTACCGACAGAATTTATGTAAACCCTTCTGTTGCTTTCCGGCCGGATCAGCACACAGATATCGTCGTGGAAATGGATTATATGAAAAATAATACCACTCCCGACAGAGGAACCGTGAATCTAGCCGCAGGAGATACCAATGCCTTATATGAAATGCCGAAAGGCAAATTCCTCGGATTTGCTACTGATAACGCAGAAATTACCACCTATAATTTTTCTACCACTGCAGTGAGAAGATTGAATGATCAATTTAAAATCCGGGCGGCGTATATCAATTCAAGTTATGAGAATACGCTCATCGGTGCTTCTATTGGAGCAGGAAGTGCAGCAACAGGTTATGCAGAAAGAGCGAGAACATTGGCGAAATCTGATCGCGAAGACAAAAATCAGGTGTTGCAGTTCGATTTTATCGGAGAGGAAGTACAAACCGGATTTTTAAAACACACTTTCCAACTTGGTTTCGACTGGAAACAAACTCAGGTTTCAACCATTTCTTATGAAGCTAAAAATGTTGATAACATCAATGTTTTACAAGAGATAAGCAATGTGCTTCCAGAGAATATTGACGGAACCCAGTTTGCGTTGGCAGCTAAAAATCCTTTTGTAAATACGCTGGCTCCTACTTTTGGGCTCATGGCTCAGGATGTAATTGCTTTCAACAAATATGTAAAAGCACATCTGGGAATTCGGTACAGTCATCTTAATGGAAATTCGGAAGGTAAAAGCGAAGCATGGAATCCTTCTTTGGGGCTGATGATTTCTCCGGTGGAAAATGTAAATGTTTTTGGATCTTATACCACTACCACAGCATTACGATCTGCTAATAATCCGTTGATGGATGGCGGAACTGTAGGCCCTTCTACTTCCACACAATGGGAAACGGGGGTGAAATCCGATTGGTTCGATCAAAAGTTGAGATTTAATATTACACTCTTTGATATTCTGGCGGACAATCTTTCTTATTCCGTTTTGAACAGTCAGGGAAATGCAACGGGCTTTTTCGGTTTAGCGGGTGAACTGAGAAGGAAAGGAGCAGAAGTGGAGTTGATCGGAAGAATTCTTCCCAATCTTCAGGTGATGGCAGGTTGGGCTTATATTGACGCGCAATACCACGACAGCCCTGCTTTTGTGGAAGGTTCAGCACCGTTGAACACACCGAAAAATACTGCAAATGCCTGGATCAACTATAAATTTAGTGAAGGAATCCTGAATGGTTTTGATCTTGGAGCAGGAGTATATTACGTTGGTGAAAGGCCTGTGGATGATTTTACAAAAAAAACCTTTAATAACGGACACGAACTGGCAGTAAAACCCGGAGTGCAACCGTTCATGATGCAGGAATATACCACCGTAGATGCGCAGGCAGGATATACTTTCAGTAATGGTTTAGGCGTGCGGGTTTTCCTGAATAATATTTTCGATTCCGTAGGCTATAATTCGTATTTCCGTGGCGGATATATCGATCAGATTCAGCCGAGAAATTTTGCAGCACAAATTAATTATAAATTTTAAAAACATTATACAATGAATATCAAAGCAATTTTAATGGTCATCATGGCATTGGCAATCATGTCATGTTCAGGAAAGAAAAAAAGGGGAATTGATTTCGCAGAATTCAAGAAAGAAGTCACGCTGACTCCCGAACAGGAAAAAAACTTTGACGAAATTACGGCCAAATACAAAAAACAACAGGAGCAGAATTATGAAGCAGCCAAAGCACAGGGCGGACAGATGGATCGCGTTGCATTAGGAATTAAAAACGAAGAGCTCAGAGCGCAGCAATCCTTGGAAATGGGCAATGTTCTGAAAGCAGACCAGTTGGTTAAATTCAATGAATTTGTGGAGAAAAACTCCAGAAAAAGACCAAGATATACCAATGAACTTTTGGAAAAAATAAGAACAGAAGCACAGCTGACCAACGAACAATTTACCATGCTGAATGCTTCCAATGATGCTTTTGAAAAAGCCTTCAACGATGCTCATGATATTTACCACGGAAATACAGATCTTGCCCGGGAATACTGGAGTAAGTTTGATGTGCAGAGGAAAGAAGCCATGAAAACATCGCTTTATCCGGAGCAGTATGAAAAGTTTCTGGAATTGGTGAAAGATCAGCAGTTCAAAGGAAGAGAATAAATATTGATTTCAGTTTTGTGAAGCATTAAGACAACCCGTTTGTTTTAATGCTTCCATTTTATAGCTATTTTTAAAAAATGTCCCGTTTCAGAAAAACACTCCTGCGAAAAAGAAGAAAAAAGGAATCCCTGTTTAAATATATCATGGGAGTTCTGCATCTTTGGTTCGGGCTGCTTTCCGGACTCGTTATTGTGGTGGTATGTCTTTCTGGTTGTGTGTATGCTTTTAAAAATCAGTTCACCGATTTGCTGAACAAAGAGAAAGTTTTTGTAAAAGCAACTGAAACGGCTAAGAAAACGCCGGCCGAAATTCAGATAAATCTTGAAAAAGAAGGAAAAAATCTCACAGGATTAACCATTTCCAATGATCCGAAACGAAGTTATGTAGTCACTTATCAGAAAGATAATTCGGATGTGGCAACGTATTATGATCCATATACAGGAAAAGAACTGGGAATGGGCGACACGAATTTGAATCAGTTTTTTGAAGTGGTTCTCGATATTCACCGGAATCTGATGATGGGTGAAGTGGGAAGGCAGATCAACGGTGTGGCAATACTGATGTTCTGTGTCTTGCTGCTTTCGGGTTTGGTGCTGTGGATTCCCAAAAAGTGGAAATATTGGAAACAGGCTTTCACGGTGAGGTTCTCAGGGAAATTTCAGCGCATCAATTACGATCTGCACAATACCATGGGTTTTTACGCTTTTCTTTTGCTTTTTTTTATGGCAGTGACGGGTTTGTATGTTACTTATCCGTGGATGAAAAATACACTCATCGTTTCTCTGGGCGGAGATTCTATTTCGGGAGTTTCTCAGGAAAATCAGGAAAGCAACTCGGCTTTTGATGCTATTTTCAGTGATATGCTGAACCGGCAAAATGAGAAAGTTGAACTGAAAGAAGAACCTTCCGCTTCTCTGGAAACCATTCTTCGGAATGCAAATCAGATTCTTCCTTATGAGGCGGTAACCACCATAGAATTTCCCAATAAAGACAATCCGAGGTTTGTGATTTCTAAGATTAATACCAACAACTGGCTGGGCGCAATGCTTCCGGATCAGATTACGCTGGACAAAACCGGAGTGGTAAAATCCAGAGATCTTTTTTGGGAGAAACCTTTGCATCAGCAGTTTACCTCCTTAGTAAAACCGCTGCACACGGGCGAAATATTAGGTTTGAAAAGTATTATTCTTTATTTCATTGTCTGCTTTATTGGGTTTTCACTTCCCATTACGGGCTTTATTTTCTGGTTCAATAAATTCAGGAAAGCGAAATAGCAGGTATAACATTACCGGACTACAGGGAAATGGAACTCCGGGTACATGGTTTTCTTCGTCCGCTGGTTCTGATACGCAGGGAAAGCTGATTAAATATGATGCCAATTCTGCTGTGCAATGGGAAACCTTTCTGCCGAGTAAATCGCAGAATATTATTGTAAGACATGACGATTCGGGAAATACCTATATTGCTGCGCAAACATTACTCCAGAATAATTTTACCACGGCCGGTGTGCTGCAAGAAAACTTTGAAGTGCTGTATAATAATGATGGGAGTTTAAAACCAAACGCTTATATTGCCAAACTCAATTCCAGTGGTGCATTAATATGGGCTACTTATTTTCCTTCCTTAGCTTTTGAAATGAGGTTTCACGATGGCAGTTTATATGTTTTAGGAGGCTCTGATCTGAACCCTAATGGTTCCGGGATGGCTTCTGGCAATGCATTTCAAACGCAAAAAGCCCTTTCCAGTATTACCAGAATTAATGCCAATACAGGCAATAGAATATGGGGCACATACTACGGACCTTCAGTACCCACGGTTTTTCAATCGTCTTTGAGCATGATTGTAAATGATACAGGTATTTATGTAACGGGCGATATTGTGGATTATTCCGGCAATTCCAATACTTATTTTGGAACTTCGGGAAGCCATCAGCCTACTCAGGCTGGCAGCATGAGTACAGATGTGTATATTTCAAAATTCAGCCATAATGGAAACAGAGTTTGGAGTACTTATTTCGGGGGCCCGGGCGAAGAATTTTGCAGTTTTTCTCTTTCAACCATCGTGTCTTTAGGCAGCGATATAATTATCACATTAGTCCAAAACTCAAATAACAACACCAATTTGGCAACACCAGGAGCGTACATTGCAACCCTGCCCACATCTGCATATCCAAACGGCAGTAATAATCTCATGTTTGCAAAATTTAATCCTGACGGTGTATTACAATGGGCTTCCTATTATGGTGGCCCGAGTATAAACATTGCTTTAAATCCGACCATTAGTGTAGCTTCCCCGAATCCCGATACATTTTATCTCTATGGAAGCACATTGGCGGACACCGGTATTGCTACATCCGGCGCAGCACAAACAGCTAAATTACAGAATGAACGCACGGGTTTCATTGCCCGTTTTGATTCAAGAGCTGAACTTTTCAATTCAGAGGTGAATCTCTCAAAAGATCTGGTGTTGTATAATAATCCCAATAGCGGGAATTTTCATTTGGCGGGAAGTGTGCTTCAGAAACTGCAATGCTATTTAAAAATATACGACGCTTCCGGAAGGGTGGCTTTTCAGCAAAAATTAACCAAAGACAGCCGACAGATTTTTAATCTGGAGCATCAGTTAACGAAAGGCAACTATTTTCTGGAAGTCTCATCAGAATCAAATGGTAAAATAAAAACCTTTAAAATGATCGTGAAATAAAGGCTTTTATTTCTGCATTATTTTTAAAACTTCAGTACATCGCTGAAGTTTTTTTATGAATTCCTAATTTTTTTTAAGTCGCTGTTTGTCAGTTCAAAAAATATTCATAAATTTGCACACTCTTTTTAGGGGAGAAGTGTGCCTAATGTAGATATAGAAATCGCTTCGAAACCGTGAAAGAAATAAAGTGAAACAACATTTATAAAGTAAATAATGTCAGGTATTATTGGAAAAAAAATCGGTATGACCTCTTTGTTTGACGAGAATGGGAAAAATATTCCCTGCACCGTTATTCAGGCAGGGCCATGCTCGGTTTTACAGGTCAGAACCGTAGAAAATGATGGCTATGTAGGCTTTCAGTTGGGTTTCGATGACAAGAGTGAAAAGAACGTTGGTAAAGCGTTAGCCGGCCATTTCAAAAAGGCTGGTTCTGCTCCTAAAGCTAAATTGGTAGAATTCCACCACGGGTTCGATCATTTGAAAGTAGGAGATGAAGTGAAAGTAAATCTGTTCTCGGAAGGAGAATATGTGGATGTAACAGGAACTTCAAAAGGTAAAGGATTCCAGGGAGTAGTGAAAAGACACAACTTCGGCGGAGTAATGCAGGCAACTCACGGACAGCACAACAGACTGAGAGCTCCGGGCTCCATTGGTGCAGGTTCCGACCCTTCAAGAGTATTCAAAGGGATGAGAATGGCAGGAAGAATGGGTGGTAAGCAAGTTACTGTTCAGAACCTTGAAGTGTTAAAAGTAGATGAAGAACAAAATCTTTTAGTAGTAAAAGGGGCTGTTCCGGGAGCTAAAAATTCTTATGTAATTATCAGAAGATGGAACTAGTAGTATATAATATATCTGGAAAAGAAACCGGAAGAAAAGTAACGCTTGATGAATCCGTATTCGGAATCGAGCCAAACCAACACGCGGTTTACTTAGAAGTGAAACAGTATCTGGCTGCACAAAGACAGGGAACTCATAAATCGAAAGAAAGAAACGAAATTGTTGGTTCTACAAAGAAACTTAAGAAACAAAAAGGTTCAGGATCTGCAAGATACGGGGACATTAAGTCGCCAATATTTAAAGGTGGAGGTAGAGTATTCGGCCCGAAACCAAGAGATTACAGATTCAAACTGAACAAAGCGCTTAAAAGATTGGCTAAAAAATCTGTGCTTTCTCAGAAAATGAAAGATAATTCGATCAAAGTTTTGGAATCATTCTCTTTTGATGCGCCGAAAACGAAAGAATTTATCAACCTGAATAATGCATTAGGTTTCGAAGGTAAAAAATCATTGTATGTTTTATCTGAAGCGAATAAAAATGTATACCTATCCTCCAGAAATTTACCTAAAACAAAAGTGTTGACTTATAATGAGATCAGCTCTTATGACTTGGTACATGCAGGTGAAATCGTATTCATTGAAGATGCTATCGAAAAATTCACAGAAAATTTAAAGAAATAAATCATGTCAGTTATTATTAAACCAGTAATTTCAGAAAAAGCAAACTACCTAACTGAGCTTAGAGGTGCTTATTCTTTTTTGGTAAACCCAAAGTCGAATAAAATCCAGATCAAAACTGCGGTAGAAGAAGCTTACGGTGTAAAAGTAGCAGACGTCAGAACCATGATTTATGCTCCTAAAGTTTCTTCGAAGCACACTAAAAAAGGACTTCAGGTAGGAAAAACCAACAAACTGAAAAAAGCCGTTATTACCCTTGCAGAAGGAGAAGTACTCGACGTGTTTTCAGCATAATCAGAATTTAGTAAATAATATAAACAATAGTAATGTCTGTTAGAAAATTAAAACCTATCACCCCGGGACAGAGATTCAGAGTTGTAAACAACTTTGAGGAAATTACTACCAACAAACCAGAGAAATCTCTAACCGTTGGTATTAGTAAGTCAGGTGGACGTAACCAAACTGGTAAAATGACCATGCGTTACACCGGAGGTGGACACAAAAAGAAATACAGAATTATCGACTTCAAGAGAAATAAGTTTGACGTTGAAGCCACCGTAAAATCTGTAGAATACGATCCGAACAGAACGGCTTTTATCGCACTTCTTGAGTATGCGGACGGAGAAAAAAGATACATCATCGCTCCTAATGGGATCAAAGTAGACCAGAAAGTAATTTCTTCTGAATCCGCCGAGCCTAACGTTGGAAACGCCATGAAATTGAAAAATATTCCTTTGGGAACAGTGATCTCATGTATCGAATTGAGACCCGGGCAAGGAGCCATTATGGCAAGAAGCGCAGGATCTTCCGCTCAGTTAACTTCCAGAGATGGTAAATACGCCATTGTAAGACTGCCTTCAGGAGAATCCAGAATGATTCTTACAGAATGTGTTGCAATGATAGGTTCTGTATCCAATTCAGACCATCAGCTTACGGTATCCGGAAAAGCGGGTAGAAGCAGATGGCTGGGAAGAAGACCAAGAACAAGACCAGTAGCTATGAACCCTGTCGATCACCCAATGGGTGGTGGTGAAGGGCGCTCTTCAGGAGGACACCCAAGATCCAGAAACGGAAAACCCGCCAAAGGATATAAAACAAGAAAGAAAAATAAAGCATCGAACCGTTACATCGTATCTAAAAGAAAATAATTATGGCAAGATCACTTAAAAAAGGACCTTTCATTCATCATACTTTAGATAAGAAGGTTCAGGCAAATATAGAGTCTAATAAAAAGACAGTAATTAAAACTTGGTCCAGAGCATCCATGATCTCTCCGGACTTCGTAGGACAAACCATCGCAGTACACAACGGAAAATCCTTTATCCCGGTTTATGTTACTGAAAATATGGTAGGACACAAGTTAGGCGAATTCTCTCCGACAAGATCTTTCAGAGGTCACGGTGGTAACAAAAATAAAGGAAGCAGATAATCATGGGATCAAGAAAAAGAGAAAGTGCATTAGCACGTAAACTAGCAAAGCAGGATGTAGCCAAAGCGTTACATAATGACTGCCCTTCTTCGCCAAGAAAAATGAGATTAGTAGCAGATATCATTAGAGGAGTAGAAGTAGATAAAGCATTGTATATCCTTAAATATTCTAAAAAGGATGCTTCTAATAAATTAGAGAAAGTACTTCTTTCTGCGATGGCTAACTGGCAATTAAAGAATGAAGGTGCGGATATTGAAGAAGCCAACCTTGTGGTGAAAGAAATATTTGTTGACAGTGCAAGACAACTGAAGAGACTGAGACCGGCACCGCAAGGTAGAGGGTACAGAATCAGAAAAAGATCAAACCACATCACTTTAATCTTAGGAACTAAAGATAATAAATAATCAAGGTATGGGACAGAAGACAAATCCAATTGGTAACAGACTAGGTATCATCAGAGGATGGGATTCTAACTGGTATGGTGGTAACGATTATGGAGACAGAATCGCAGAAGACTACAAAATCAGAAGATACCTTGAGGCAAGATTATCTAAAGGTGGAGTTTCAAGAATTTATATTGAAAGAACACTGAAACTAGTAACCGTAACCATCACTACAGCAAGACCGGGACTTATCATCGGGAAAGGCGGGCAGGAAGTTGATAAACTGAAAGAAGAGCTGAAAAAACTTACCGGTAAGGATGTTCAGATCAATATCTTCGAAATCAAAAGGCCTGAACTGGATGCCGTATTAGTGGCAGACAGCATTGCAAGACAGATCGAAAATAGAATTTCCTATAGAAGAGCTGTGAAAATGGCCATCGCTTCTACCATGAGAATGGGTGCAGAAGGAATAAAAGTAATGATTTCAGGACGTTTGAACGGAGCCGAAATGGCAAGAAGCGAATCTTTCAAAGAAGGAAGAATTCCATTATCTACTTTCAGAGCAGATATCGATTATCATATCGGTGAAGCCCAGACACAATATGGAAAACTTGGCGTGAAAGTTTGGATCATGAAAGGTGAAGTGTACGGAAAAAGAGAACTTACACCACTTGTAGGACAGCAGCAGAAGAAATCACATGGAGGAGGAAGAGAAAGAAGAGATGACAGAGGCGATAGAAGACCAAGAAGAAATAATAACAACTAAAATCTTAGATAGTAAATTTTAAGTTTTAAATCACCGTTACTTTTTTAAAATCTGAAATCTAAAATCTGAAATCTAGCATCTAAAATTTAAGAAAATGTTACAACCAAGAAGAACCAAATTCCGTAAAGTTCATAAGATGAAGATGAAGGGAAATGCGCAGAGAGGAGCACAACTCGCGTATGGAACTTTCGGAATTAAAGCCATCGACGGAGCGTGGATCACCGCAAGACAAATCGAAGCTGCGCGTATTGCCGCTACGAGATATATGAAAAGAGAAGGGCAACTGTGGATCAAAATTTTCCCGGATAAGCCAATTACCAAGAAACCTGCCGAAGTAAGGATGGGTAAAGGTAAAGGTGCCGTGGAATATTGGGTATCTGTAGTGAAGCCTGGTAAAATTATGTTCGAAGTAGGAGGCGTTCCTCATGACGTTGCCAAAGAAGCACTCCGCCTTGCTGCACAGAAATTACCCGTAGTCACTAAATTTATCGTCGCTAACGATTTTGTAAAACCTCAATAAATCTTTGAATTATGAAAAATGCTGACATCAAGAAATTGAACGCAGGTGACTTACAGAACAAGCTTACTGAACTGAAAGCGGAATACCTCAAAACAAAATTAGCGCACAGAATCAGTCCTGTAGAAAACCCAATCCAAATCAGAGATTTGAGAAGAACCATCGCAAGATTGGAAACAGAACTAAGCGCAAAACAACAATAATTCATTTTTACAATGGAAAGAAATTTAAGAAAAGAAAGAATCGGAGTGGTTTCCAGCAACAAAATGGAAAAAACTATTGTTGTAAGCGAAACGATGAGAATGAAACACCCGATGTACGGTAAATTCGTATTGAAGACGAAAAAATATACCGCACACGACGAGAACAACGAGTGCAACGAAGGCGATACGGTCCTGATTCAGGAAACAAGGCCTTTAAGCAAAAATAAAAGATGGAGATTAGTAAGAATCATTGAAAAAGCTAAGTAATGTTACAAACAGAATCAAGATTAAAAGTAGCTGATAATACCGGAGCAAAAGAAGTTTTGGTAATCAGAGTTCTGGGAGGTACCAGAAGAAGATATGCTTCCGTTGGTGATAAAATCGTAGTGACGATCAAGGATTCTACACCGCAAGGAAATGCTAAAAAAGGACAAGTTTCTAAAGCCGTAGTAATAAGAACCAAAAAAGCAATCCGCAGAAAAGATGGATCTTACATCAAATTCGACGATAATGCTTGCGTTCTTCTGAATGCTGCCGGAGAAATGAGAGGAACCCGTGTTTTCGGCCCTGTTGCACGTGAACTGAGAGACAAGGAATATATGAAAGTGATTTCATTAGCTCCCGAAGTACTTTAATTTTTAAAACTTTAAGACAATGACAAAAGTTAAAATTAAAAGAGGCGATAACGTAATCGTTACCACCGGAAAAAATAAAGGCAGCAAAGGAGAAGTTCTGGAAGTAATCAGAAAAGAAGGAAAAGACCCCAGAGTAATTGTAGCAGGTGTGAACATCGTGAAAAAACACGTAAAACCATCTGCGTCTAACCCTCAGGGAGGAATTGTAGAAAAAGAAGCTTCTATCCATGTTTCTAACGTGGCTTTAATGGATAAAAACGGAAAAGCAACCAAAACAGGAACCAAAATAGAAGGTGATAAAAAAGTAAGAGTTGCGAAATCAACCGGTGAAACTTTATAATTGTAAATGACAATGGAATTTATAGCAAGACCAAAAAAAATATATAAAGAGAAAATTGTTCCTGCAATGATGGAAGAATTTGGGTACAAATCTGTAATGCAGGTTCCCAGATTGGAAAAAATCGTTGTATCTCAAGGTTTGGGAGCTGCTACTGCCGATAAAAAAATCGTAGATTATGCAGTGGAAGAATTGACAGCCATCACCGGACAAAAAGCAGTAGGAACTATTTCCAAGAAAGACGAAGCTGCTTTCAAACTCAGAAAAGGAATGCCCGTAGGTGCAAGAGTTACCCTGAGAGCCGACAGAATGTACGAGTTCTTAGACAGATTAACTTCCTCGGCACTTCCAAGAATCAGAGATTTCTCAGGAATTAAAGCAGACGGTTTCGACGGAAGAGGAAACTATAACCTCGGTATTACTGAGCAGATTATTTTCCCTGAAATCGTGATCGATAAAGTGAAAAAAATCCAGGGAATGGACATTACTTTTGTAACATCAGCTAAAACTGATAAGGAAGCAAAAGCATTATTAACACATTACGGTTTACCATTTAAAAAGAACTAAGAATGGCTAAAGAATCAATGAAAGCGCGCGAGCGCAAAAGAGAAGCAATGGTTGCTAAGTATGCTGAGAAAAGAAAAGCTTTGAAAGAAGCCGGAGATTACGAAGCATTACAAAAACTACCAAAAAACGCTTCACCAGTTAGGCTACACAACAGATGTAAATTAACAGGAAGACCAAGAGGTTACATGAGAACATTCGGTCTTTCCAGAGTAACTTTCAGAGAAATGGCCAATGCAGGCCTGATCCCAGGAGTGAAAAAAGCAAGTTGGTAACAATTTAGAACAATCGAGATCATCAAGTTGATTACGGATAAAAGAAAAAAGAATAAAGAGGAAAGATAAGTCTTTCTCTTTGTTCTTGGATCTTGGTTCTTTTCAAAACTGATGATCATTAACCAATAACAACAAAAAAGAAAAATGGTAACAGATCCAATTTCAGATTTCCTAACCAGAGTAAGGAACGCACAAAGCGCAGGCCACAAGGTGGTGGACATTCCTGCATCGAAAATCAAAAAGGAGATTACTAAAATTCTGTTTGATCAGGGTTATATCACAAACTACAAGTTTGAGGACAGCGCTGTTCAGGGGAATATCAAAATCGCTTTGAAGTATGACAAACTAACCGGGAAACCAGCTATTAAATCCATCCAGAGAGCCTCTAGGCCGGGATTGAGATATTATGCAGGTTCTACAGAACTTCCAAGAGTTCTGAACGGTTTAGGTATCGCTGTTATCTCTACATCCAAAGGCGTGATGACAGGGAAGCAGGCGAAAAATGAAAATGTGGGCGGTGAAGTAATCTGCTATGTTTATTAATTTTTTAAAATAAGGAAAATGTCAAGAATTGGTAAAGCAATTATAACGATTCCTGCAGGAGTTACTGTTACCGAAAAAGACGGTATCGTAACCGTGAAGGGCCCGAAAGGAGAACTTTCACAGGAAATGACTGCCGGAATTACTTTAGAACAAAACGATGGCGAACTTACTTTTAGCCGCCCATCTGAGTCTAAGCAACATAAAGCACTTCACGGATTATACAGATCGCTGGTCAACAACATGATTGTAGGTGTATCCGAAGGTTTCGAAAAGAAACTCGAATTGGTAGGGGTAGGTTACAGAGCATCACATTCCGGACAAAAACTGGAGTTGGCCCTAGGATTCTCCCATGGTATTGTTCTGGAACTTCCTAGCGAAGTGAAAGTAGATACATTGACTGAAAAAGGTAAAAGCCCAATTATTACTTTGTCTTCGCACGACAAACAACTTCTGGGAATGGTGTCTGCAAAAATCAGATCATTCAGAAAACCTGAACCATACAAAGGAAAAGGGGTGAGATTCGTAGGAGAAATCGTGAGAAGAAAAGCTGGTAAATCTGCTTAATAAATTTTAAGAAAATGGCACTAAATAAAGTACAAAAAAGAATCAGGATCAAAAGAAGAGTTAGAGGAAAAATTTCCGGCTCTGCTGAACTGCCAAGATTATCTGTATACAAAAGTAATAAGGAAATTTACGCTCAGTTGATCGACGATAAAGAAGGTAAAACCCTTGCTTCAGCCTCTTCCAGAGCGCTTAACGCAACAGGTAGCAAAGTAGAAATCTCTGCAGAAGTGGGTAAAGCTATCGCTGAAAAAGCCAAGGCTGCAGGAATTGAAAATATAGTGTTCGACAGAAACGGTTTCGTATATCACGGTAGAGTGAAAGCTCTTGCTGAAGGGGCGAGAGAAGGCGGACTAAAATTCTAATCATAAAATTTCGGATAACAATGTTAGGACTAGATAATATCGAAAAAGTAAAACCGGGAGGATTAGAATTAAAAGATCGTCTCGTATCTGTAAACAGAGTAACAAAAGTAACTAAAGGTGGCCGTGCATTCGGATTTTCTGCAATCGTGGTTGTAGGAGATGAAGCAGGAGTTATCGGTTACGGACTGGGAAAATCTAAAGAAGTTGCAACCGCCATATCCAAAGCGGTAGAAGATGCAAAGAAAAATTTAGTTAAAATTCCTATTACTAAGCACGGAACCATCTATCACGAAAGCGCCGCAAGATTTGGCGGGGCAGATATATTCATGAGACCAGCGTCTCACGGTACCGGGGTAATCGCGGGTAACACTGTGCGTATTGTAGTAGAATCGGCAGGAATCAAAGACATTCTTACAAAATCCAAAGGATCTTCTAACCCACATAACATGGTGAAAGCTACTTTCAAAGCGTTATTGGACATTAGAACTCCTGAAGAAATTGCAAGAATGAGAGGTGTATCATTAGATAAAGTATTCAAACACTAAAAGTTTTAAGACAAATGGCAACAATTAAAGTAAAACAGGTAAGAAGTGCTATTGGTAGAACTCAAGCGCAAAAGAGAACTCTCGAAGCTTTAGGTTTGAAAAAACTACACCAAGTAGTAGAGCACGAAACTACGCCTTCCATCTTAGGAATGGTAGCAGCAGTAAGACACTTAGTAGAAGTTCAGGAAAACTAATTAAATTAAACAAAATGAAGTTAAACAGTATACAGCCGGCAACAGGTTCTACGCACAATTCCAAAAGAATTGGAAGAGGACAGGGAAGCGGAAAAGGAGGTACTTCAACCAAAGGGCATAAAGGCCAGAAATCCAGAAGCGGTTATTCTCAGAAAATCGGTTTTGAAGGAGGACAAATGCCATTGCAAAGAAGACTTCCAAAGTTCGGTTTTAATAATGTGAATAGAAAAGAATTTAGAGGGATTAATCTGGATACCATCCAAAATTTAATCGATACTAAAGATATCAAAGGCGATATTACAAAAGAAGTATTGATGGAAAATGGTTTGGTAACTAAAAATGACCTTGTGAAAATTATGGGCAGAGGAGAATTGAAATCAAGTGTTTCCATCTCTGCAGATAAATTCACCAAATCTGCTGAAGAACTTATTTCTAAAGCAGGAGGTAAAGCAATCACTCTATAATTATTGAAATGAAAGGATTTATACAAACACTCAAAAACATTTGGAGTCTTAAGGAACTTAGAGAAAAAATCCTCTTTACCTTAGGGATGATCCTGGTGTATAGATTCGCAACATTTATTTCCCTACCTGCGATCAACCTTTCGGAAGTGGGAGATTTATTAGAGAACTACAAAAATCAAGGTGGAAACAACCAAGGAGCTGGGCTTCTTGGTTTGCTTTCCTCTTTTACAGGAGGTGCATTTGCTAATGCATCCATTATGGCTTTGGGAATTATGCCCTACATTTCAGCCTCCATTATCGTACAGCTAATGGGAATGGCTATTCCTTATTTGCAGAAATTGCAGAAGGACGGGGAATCCGGAAGAAATACACTGAACCAGATTACAAGGTGGCTTACCATTGCCGTTTGTCTTGTGCAGGCACCCAGTTATCTTACTTCCATTACCACCATGTTCCTTCCGTATGCACAGTTTTCACAGGCTTATTATGTAGAACCCAACTCAATCATGTTCTGGTTACCCAGCATCGTGATTTTGGTAGCAGGTTCTGTATTTGCGATGTGGCTGGGTGAAAAAATTACTGACAAAGGTATCGGAAACGGGATCTCTATCCTCATTATGGTGGGGATTTTGGCAGGACTTCCACAGGCTTTTGTACAGGAATATGTAACGCAAACGGGCGCTGGAGGTGCAGGAGCTATCATGATTCTTATTGAAATTCTGTTCTGGATGTTTGTAGTCTTGTTGGCTATTATTCTCTCTGTCGCAGTCAGAAAAATACCGATTCAATATGTAAGCCGTGCGCAGGCAAGAGGTGGTGTGAATAAAAATCTGATGCAGGGAGCCAGACAGTGGATTCCACTAAAAGTAAATGCAGCAGGTGTAATGCCAATTATCTTTGCACAGGCTTTAATGTTTGTACCAGGCCTTCTCACCAAGGTGGATGATAGCAATACTTTTTTTGCAGGATTCCAAAATGTATTCAGCTGGCAGTACAATGTATTATTCGGATTATTGATTATTATATTTACCTTCTTCTATACGGCCATTACCATTCCTGTAAATCAGATGGCGGATGACCTGAAGAGAAATGGAGGACTGATTCCTAAAATCAGACCCGGTAAAGAAACCGCTGATTATCTGGATGATATTTTATCAAAAATCACTTTGCCCGGTTCAATATTTTTAGCTATTTTTGCAGTCCTTCCGGCACTAGTGTATGGATGGTTGGTTGAAACTCAGAATTTTGCCCTGTTTTTCGGGGGAACATCGTTGTTGATTATGGTGGGGGTAACATTAGATACCGTTCAGCAAATCAACACTTATCTGTTGAATCATCATTACGACGGTCTCATGCAGTCTAAACTGTCCAGAACAACGAATCAAAGTTAATGGCAAAACAAAAACATATTGAACAGGATGGCGTAATCGTGGAATCACTTTCCAACGCCATGTTTCGTGTAGAATTGGAAAATGGGCATGTCCTTATTGCCCATATTTCTGGTAAAATGAGAATGCATTACATCAAGCTTCTCCCTGGTGATAAAGTTAAACTTGAAATGTCTCCCTATGATTTATCAAAGGGAAGAATCACGTTCAGATACTAACCGTGTCTGGCGTTTGTAACTTTTTATAACAATTGCAATTAGCCAAAAGCCAATTGCCTTAAGCATAAAGCACAATCAAATGAAATCGCGAGATTCCATTTGACCTTTGAAAAGACAATAAGAAAAACAAATGAAAGTTAGAGCATCTATTAAAAAAAGAAGTGCTGATTGCAAAATCGTTCGCAGAAAAGGCGTTCTGTTTGTAATCAACAAGAAAAACCCCAAATTTAAACAAAGACAAGGCTAAAATTAAATTATGGCGAGAATTTCCGGTATTGATTTACCAAAAAACAAAAGAGGCGTTATCGGCTTGACTTATATCTACGGAATTGGAAGAAGTACATCTTCTGAAATTCTGAAAGCTGCCGGTATTAGCGAAGACAAGAAAGTCAACGAATGGAATGACGATGAATTGGCTGCCATCAGAAACTACATCACAGACAACATTAAAGTTGAAGGTGAACTGCGTTCTGAAGTGCAATTGAACATTAAGCGATTAATGGACATAGGATGCCAACGAGGAATACGTCACAGGCTTGGATTACCTTTAAGAGGCCAAAGAACGAAAAACAATTCTAGAACCCGTAAAGGAAGAAGAAAAACTGTTGCTAACAAGAAAAAAGCAAGTAAATAATCGTTAGAATTATGGCAAAGCAAACTAAAGTAGTTAAAAAAAGAAAAGTAAAAGTAGAAGCTATCGGAGAAGCACATATCCAGGCATCTTTCAATAATATTATTATTTCTTTAACGAATAAAAACGGAGAAGTAATCTCTTGGGCATCAGCCGGTAAAATGGGATTCAGAGGTTCTAAAAAGAACACCCCTTTTGCTGCACAAATGGCAGCCGAAAATTGTGCTACAGTAGCGCATGAAGCTGGATTAAGAAGAGTAAAGGTTTTTGTAAAAGGACCTGGTGCAGGTAGAGAATCTGCTATCAGAACCATTCACAACTCCGGAATCGAAGTAAGTGAAATCGTAGATGTGACTCCAATGCCGCACAACGGTTGTAGACCACCAAAAAGAAGAAGAGTATAATCTACAGTTTTAAATTTTAAAAAAATATGGCAAGATATATTGGACCAAAAACTAAGATTGCAAGAAAATTTGGTGTTGCAATCTTCGGAGATGACAAAAACTTCGAGAAAAGAAAAAACCAACCACCGGGACAACACGGCCTCAACAAAAGAAGAGGAGCTAAAAAATCAGAGTACGCAGTACAGCTGAACGAAAAGCAAAAAGCGAAATATACCTACGGAATTCTGGAGAAACAATTCGCCAATCTTTTTGAAAAAGCATCCAGAGCAAGTGGTGTTACTGGTGAAATCCTTTTGCAACTATGTGAATCCAGATTGGATAATGTAACTTACAGAATGGGGTTTGCAAAAACCAGAGCTGGTGCCCGCCAATTGGTTTCTCACAGACATATTACCGTAAACGGCGAGCTGGTAAACATCCCGTCATATTTGCTGAAAGCTGGTGATGTAGTGGCTGTAAGACAAAAATCAAAATCCCTCGAAGTGGTAGCGGATGCCCTGGCTTCCAAATCCAACTACGAATGGTTGCAGTTCAACGATGAGAAAAAAGAAGGAACCTTCCTTTCTGCTCCTGAAAGAATTCAGATTCCTGAAGACATCAAGGAACAGCTTATCGTAGAACTTTACAACAAATAATAATTTTAAAACAACCTTTGCTCAACCAATAATATGGCAATTTTACAATTCATAAAACCCGATAAAGTAATTCTTTTAAGTTCTGATGATTTCAAAGGCCAGTTCGAATTCAGGCCTCTGGAGTCGGGTTTCGGACTTACTATCGGTAATGCTTTGAGAAGAGTATTACTTTCTTCTCTTGAAGGATATGCTATTTCTTCTATTAAAATAGAAGGTGTAGAGCACGAGTTTTCGACAATTCCAGGTATTATAGAAGATGTAACAGAAATTATTCTAAATCTGAAACAGCTTCGCCTGAAAGCCACTGTAGAGCAACCAACCAATGAGCAGGTAACTGCAAAGATCACCGGAAAAACAGTCATCACTGCCGGAGATCTGGGGAAATTCATGAGCGGCTTCGAGGTTTTAAATACGGATCTGGTAATCTGTAATCTTAATAAAGACGTTACTTTTGAAATAACTTTAGATATTGAACAGGGAAGAGGATATGTTCCTTCAGAACAGAATAAATCTAACAATGCTCCTATCGGAACTATTGCGATTGATTCTATCTTTACTCCGATCAAAAAAGTGAAGTATGCGATTGAAAACTATCGTGTTGAGCAAAAAACAGACTACGAGAAATTAATACTGGATATAGAAACTGATGGATCTATTACTCCGCAGAACGCTTTAACAGAAGCTTCCAAGATTCTTATCTATCATTTCATGCTGTTCTCTGACGAAAGGATTACCCTGGAAACAGAAGCCGTGAAAGCATCCATCCAGTATGATGAAGAAACCCTCCACACCAGACAACTTCTCAAATCCAAGCTTGCAGATATGGATCTCTCCGTAAGAGCTCTGAACTGTCTGAAAGCTGCGGAGGTAGAAACTCTGGGCGAACTGGTGGCCTATAGCAAGTCTGATCTGATGAAATTCAGGAATTTTGGTAAAAAATCTCTGACAGAATTAGAAGAATTAGTACACTCAAAAGGTCTTAACTTCGGTTATGACGTTGCCAAATATAAGTTAGACGCTGATAAATAATAAACAATGAGACACGGTAAAAAAATCAATCACTTAGGAAGAACTGCACCCCACAGAAAAGCAATGCTTTCTAATATGGCTTGTTCTCTAATTGAGCATAAAAGAATCAATACCACTGTTGCAAAAGCGAAAGCGCTGAGAGTATATATTGAACCTCTTTTAACTAAAGCTAAAGAAGATACAACACACAATAGAAGAACAGTTTTCTCTTATCTGCAAAGTAAAGAATCTGTTGCTGAACTTTTCAGAACTGTAGCTCCTAAGATTGCAGAAAGAAACGGTGGATATACAAGAATCATCAAAACTGGATTCAGAGCAGGCGATGCTGCTGATGTGGCAATGATAGAACTTGTGGATTTCAACGAAATCTACAATCCGAATGAAGAGGAGAAAAAAGCAACCAGAAGAAGCAGAAGATCTGCTGCGCCTAAAAAAGAAGCAGTAGCTACTATGCCAACTGCTGCAGCCGCTGAAGTGGAAACTGCTGCAATGGAAGCTAAAACAGAAGTTGAAGAGCCACAAACTACAGCCGAAACAGAAGAACCAAACGCTGATGCTCCCGAAAATAAGGAGTAAGACAATTTAACATAATTATAAACGCCGCAAATATTTGCGGCGTTTTTTGTATAAAATCATACAAAAGGCGTATTGTTTATAAGATAAAAAGAATTAATTTTGCTTAATGTTATGAAAAAAATTCAAGTTAAAAAAAAACAAGACTATGAAACTTAAACTTATCGCGATTATCGCACTGTTGTCCGGTGCACTGATGTATTCTCAGAGTTCAGAAGTTGATTCTTTAGACGAACTTACTCCGGAAATGGGCAAAAACATCATCAAAACGAATGTTACTGCCTATGCTTTCAGAAACATTAATCTTACTTATGAAAGAGTTATCAACAAGAAATTTTCTGTCAGCGCAACGTATACTTTTATTCCAAAAGGAAAGGTGCCTTATGTTGAATCTTTTCTGAAAGGAGAAGATTTAGGAGACATCAAACATATTGATATGTCTTACAATTCCTTTACCTTGGAACCCCGAATTTACCTGAATAAAAGAGGTTTTGGCAGAGGATTCTATCTTGCGCCTTATTACCGTTTTTCTAAAATTGATATGAGCAATTACCGGTATGAATTTACTACCGAGATTGTAGTTGGCGGAGTTCCGTTTGAACAAAAAATACCGGTTGATATGTCAGGAAATATTTCAGCCAATAGTTTTGGTTTGATGATTGGTAACCAATGGATTTTGGGAGCAAAACAAAACTGGGTAATTGACTTTTCAATTATCGGAGGCCATTACGGGTTTTCCAATGGAGATTTGGTTGCTTCCAGTAAAGGTCTGAAACTAAGTCCACAAGAGCAGGCTGATCTTCAGGAAGAATTAAATAAACTGGATGTTCCGTTGGTGAAAATTCATGCCACAGCCAATGAAAATGGCGCAACTGCCAAACTCGACGGGCCATGGGCGGGACTCAGATTCGGATTGTCGGTAGGTTATCGATTTTAAGAAATCAAAATAAAAAATGAAAGCCACCTTTTTTGAGTGGCTTTTTTGATGAATTTAAGGAGTTCCTGCTTTCTTCAGTTCAATAATATTATTTTCCTGAGTGATGGTGATTCGGTTGTCTTCCGAACGTACTACAATATCGTGAGTTTCATAAACAGCACCATTAGGCAGTTTTTCTTTTTCATTTGCGCGAATCGTTTTATTATTGCTCAAGATGCTGATGTAATTTCCGTCTTCTGCAGTACCGAAAGTTACGTTCGCATTAGTGCCGTCTTCTGCGACGTAACGGTGGGTTTCTTCCTGAACTTCCGGTGCAGCTTCCTGCACAACTGCGGTGGTGGAATCTGAAGATTTATTCTTAATGACGCCGGAATTTCCGGATTCTTTCGTACAACTTGCAGTAAAGGCAAGAGATACAGCGAACACGATAACAGATTTTTTCATACTATTCATTTTGGATTATACTCTTCAAAAGTAATAAAATTATCATGAAAATTTCAGGGCAAACCTGTCAATATCCTTTAGTTTCAGCCAAATAATCATTAAATTTGCGAAACTTAGATCGTAGTTAAAAATTATTACAAACCAAAAACAACAATTTAAACATGAGTTACATTTCGTACGTTGAGGCAAGGCAGATTCTTGATTCCAGAGGAAATCCCACAGTAGAAGTAGATGTGTTCACCGAAAGCGGCGCAATGGGCCGTGCTGCCGTTCCTTCAGGTGCTTCTACAGGTGAGCATGAAGCTGTAGAACTGCGCGACGGCGGTTCAGATTATCTGGGAAAGGGAGTCTTAAAAGCAGTAGAAAATGTCCGTGAAATCATCGCTCCGGAACTTATTGGTCTCCCGGTTTTTGAACAAAATCTTATTGATCAGATAATGATTGATCTGGACAATACGGGAAATAAAGGAAACTTAGGAGCCAACGCGATTTTGGGCGTTTCACTTGCTGCTGCCAAAGCTGCTGCAACAGAACTCAGGCTTCCGCTTTACAAATATGTCGGCGGTGTCAATGCCAATACTTTGCCCGTTCCCATGATGAATGTTATCAACGGAGGTTCGCATTCCGATGCGCCTATTGCCTTTCAGGAATTTATGATTATGCCGGTAAAAGCAGAGTCTTTTTCTGACGCTTTAAGAAAAGGAACTGAAATTTTCCACAGCCTGAAATCTATTTTAAAGAGCAGAAATCTTTCTACCGCTGTAGGGGATGAAGGTGGTTTTGCACCAACTTTCAACGGAACAGAAGACGCGTTGGATACCCTGTTGCAGGCTATCGAAAAAGCAGGTTATACACCGGGCGACGACATTATGTTGGCCTTAGACTGTGCTGCTTCGGAATTTTACAAAGAAGGATCTTACGATTACAGAAAATTTGAAGGAGACAAAGGAGCACACAGAAGCAGGGAAGAACAGGTTTCTTATCTGGCGGAACTTTCCTCAAAATATCCAATTATTTCCATCGAAGACGGAATGCACGAAGACGACTGGGAAGGCTGGAAAATGCTGACCGATAAAATCGGGAAAAATGTACAGCTCGTGGGCGATGATTTGTTTGTAACCAACGTAGAAAGGCTTTCAAGAGGAATTAAAGATGGTGTAGCGAACTCCATTCTTGTAAAAGTAAATCAGATTGGTTCACTTTCTGAAACCATGGCTGCGGTACAAATGGCGCAACATAACCGCTACACTTCTGTAATGTCGCACAGATCGGGCGAAACAGAGGATTCTACCATTGCAGACCTTGCCGTTGCGATGAATTGTGGACAGATCAAAACAGGTTCCGCTTCTCGTTCAGACAGAATGGCGAAGTACAATCAGCTGCTCAGAATTGAAGAAGCTTTAGGTGATACAGCCATTTTTCCCGGAATGGACACTTTTAAAGTAAAAAGATAAAATTTTTGTTTCAAATAATACAATGCTCACATGAAAATGCGGGCATTTTTATTTTCTCTATCTTTATAAAAAAAATACACGTTATGATAAGTCGATTTCTAACCTTTGCTTTTTTTTTCTTATTATATTTTGCTGAAGCGCAAAACGAATTTATTACGATTTGGCAACCCGGGATTACGACAACTCCTGTTCCAACGGTAGATGCGCCTTTTCAAGCAAATGCTAACCAAATTTGGTTTCCTGGAATTGGACAAAATTATACTATTGAATGGGAAGAAGTTGGTTATTCCTCAAACAATGGAACAATGATAAACGTTACTTCTACCAGCCAAGTTTTAATAGATTTTGGTCCAACCCGGGAAGAAGGACAAGGTGCAACAACCAAATATCGGGTAAAAGTTTCTAATGGAAATGGAACTTTTCAACAATTCAAATCTGTTTCTTACCAGATTATTGGTACGGTTCCCGCTAATATGCAATCGAAAGGAAGTCTCGATAAATTGTTGGAAATTGAGCAGTGGGGAAATATCAATTGGACGTCTATGGATGGTGCTTTTGCGAATTGTCAAAGAGTTCTATTAACAGCAACAGATTCTCCAAATTTAACAAATGTTACCGATGCTTCGTTGATGTTTTATCTGGCAACAAGTTTTTCAGGAGCACCATCCATGCAAAATTGGGATACATCCAATATTGAAATATTTAAGCATATGTTTGATTGTCGACATACTTCTCAAGTTTATAGCTCTGGCGAAACATTTAATTCTCCCATAGGTAGTTGGAATACGTCAGCGGCAACAGATTTGAGTTATATGTTTGCAGGACGACAACATTTTAATCAAAATTTAAATTTTTGGAATGTTTCTAATGTGACCAATATGGCTTGGATGTTTGCAGCGTGTCCCGTATTTAATCAACCCTTAAATAACTGGAATACTTCAAGTTTGGAAAATATAGAGTTTATGTTTTTTTTAAACCATGTATTTAATCAACCTCTAAATAATTGGGATACATCTCAAGTTATTAAAATGAACAATGCCTTTTCATTTGCTAATTCCTTTAATCAACCATTAGATTCTTGGGATGTTAGTTCTGTAACAACAATTTCCGCTATGTTTGCTAACGCAAGTTCATTTAATCAATCTTTAGGAAGTTGGGATCTTTCTTCATTAGTAACTGGCTTAGGCCCTTTGCCTTTTTCAGCAATTAATTGTCAAAATTATAGCGCTACACTTGCAGGATGGGCAGATAATCCCAATACGCCTGATAATATTGATTTTGGAAATAATACTCCAGCACAATACGCCGCAAATGTCGTTAATAAAAGAGATTTCCTCATCAATACAAAAAACTGGACAATTTCCGGAGACACTCAGGGAAGTTGTATTTTGTCGACAGTTGAAATCAAAAACAATCAAAAAATTCTCATTTATCCAAATCCAACCTCTGATTTTATTTATTTAAATCAAATCTCCGATGCAAAAAAATATCAAATTATAGATTTTTCAGGTCGGCTTGTTAAGCATGGAGAATTAAAAGAAAAATGGATTGATGTAAAAAGTCTAACCAATGGAAACTATATTTTGATAATCAAAACAAAAGAAAAGGAAATAAATTTTAAATTTATTAAAGACTAAGATTTAACCGAGCTTTAATGTTCACAAAACACCAGAACCCCAATTCTGGTGTTTTTCATTTTAAGCGTTTGATTATCAGAAAGCTATTCTGCGTTTTATTTTCAGGTTTATTTTTTTAAGGAAAATTAATGTTGAAAATAGAAAAAAAACATCAGTATAGCGTCCGGAAGTTTTATTATTAAACGGTTTTTCCGTATTTTTAACAAAAATTTTTCAACAAAATGTCACAGAACAAAGTTATATTGAATTACGACGGGCAATCTTTCGAATACCCCGTTGTAGAAAGCACCATCGGAGACAGAGGTATTGATATTTCAAAACTGAGAGATCAGACAGGCCTCATTACTTTGGATTTAGGATATAAAAATACAGGCGCTACGGTCAGTGAAATCACTTATCTTGACGGAGATAAGGGTGAACTGTATTACAGAGGCTATCCGATTGAGCAAATTGCAGAAAAATCAAATTTTACTGAAGTAATGTACCTGTTGCTTCAGGGAGAACTGCCCAATAAAGAACAGTTCCAGAATTTTGAAGCAGGAATTAAAAAATACAATTTTGTAGCCGATGAAATGAAACGTCTTATCGATGTTTTCCCTCGCTCGGCGCATCCTATGGGAGTTTTATCCTCTCTGACTTCAGCGTTAACGGCGTTTAATCCAAAAGCAGTCAATGTAAATTCTAAAGAAGATTTAGACCATGCTGCCGAAATGCTGATTGCCAAATTCTCTCACCTTTGTGCGTGGACGTACAGAAAAAGAATGGGCTTCCCGATCAACCATGGAGATAATAGCCTGAATTATGTGGAGAATTTCTACAGAATGTGCTTCCGCCGCCCGAACGAGGAATTTGTAATGAATCCTGTGGTAGTCGAAGCGCTGGATAAATTATTAATGCTTCATGCTGATCATGAACAGAATTGTTCTACTTCTACCGTGAGAATGGTAGGTTCTGCACACACAGGATTATTCGCTTCAGTATCTGCCGGAATTTCTGCACTTTGGGGCCCACTTCACGGCGGTGCCAATCAGGCTGTGATCGAGATGCTGGAAATGATTGAACAAGACGGCGGTGATGTTGCAAAATATGTAGAAAAAGCGAAAAACAAAGACGATAATTTCCGTTTGATGGGCTTCGGTCACAGGGTGTATAAAAGCTTTGACCCGAGAGCGACGATCATTAAAAAAGCAGCAGATGACTTGCTGAATGCAATGGGAATCAATGATAAAGCTTTGGATATCGCAATGCAGTTGGAAAGAGTTGCGTTGGAAGACGATTATTTCGTAAGCAGAAAACTGTATCCAAATGTAGACTTCTACTCCGGAATTATCTACAGAGCATTAGGAATTCCTACAGAAATGTTCACCGTAATGTTTGCGTTGGGAAGATTGCCAGGATGGATTTCTCAGTGGAAAGAAATGCGCTTGAAAGGCGATCCGATCGGAAGGCCAAGACAGGTGTACCAAGGTGCCCAGAAACGCGATTATATAGATATCGTAAACAGATAAAAATTATTTAAAGAACCTTTCACATCTGAGAGGTTCTTTTTTGTTTCATCCTCAAATTCAAAAAAAATCGGTTTTCACCATCAAAAACCTTTCAGTATCTTTGTAACCAGCGCATTTTTATGAAACTAAATATCAAAAACGAAACAGGAAAATTATCATCAGTTGTATTGGGACAGCCCCGTTCCATGGGCGGAATTCCTGCTTTGGAGGAAAGCTATGATGCAAAATCATTCCATTCTATTCAGAATAATATTTATCCCCGAGAAGAAGATATCATTAACGAAATGACCGCCTTTGAAAAAGTGCTTAAAAAATACGAAGTCAATGTTTTTCGGCCAGATATTATTGAAGATTACAATCAGGTTTTTGCCAGAGATGTCGCCTTTGTGATTGATGATAAAATGATCATTTCCAATGTTATTGCCGACAGAGCCGATGAACAAGATGCGTATAAAAAGATTTTTGAAGAAGTAAAATGGCGCGATATCATTAATCTTCCGGAATCTGCCCATGTAGAAGGCGGAGACGTGATTGTATGGAACGATTTTCTGTTTATCGGAACCTGCTTCAGCGAGGATTACCGGAATTATAAAACTGCGCGTACCAACGAATACGCCATCAATATCCTGAAAGAATATTTTCCTAAAAAAAGAATTATTGATTTCGACCTGAAGAAAAACGATACTGTTCCTTATCAGGGTATTCTGCATCTGGATTGTACGTTCAATCCGGTCGGGAAAGACAAATGTATTATTTACAAAGATGGTTTTGTTGATGAAAGCGATTATCAACTGATTCTTGATATTTTCGGCGAAGAAAACTGCTTTCAGGTGACAGATCAGGAGATGTTCGAAATGTACCCGAATATTTTTTCCATCTCTCCGGAAGTTGTGGTTTCCGACAGTAGTTTTACCAGAATGAACGAATTCCTTCGAAATGAATGGGGAATGACGGTAGAGGAAGTGCCGTATCGCGAGGTCTCCAAAATGGGAGGATTGCTCAGATGTTCCACCATGCCGCTGGTTCGCGAATAATTACAACTGCATTTTCATTTTTTTAATTTCATCCTCATTTACATAACTTTCATAAGGAGGAATCGCTGTGGAGTGAAAAAAGCGTGCTCCGGTTTCATTTTTTATTTCAGCGATTATTTCTGAAGAAATATTTCCGTTGATGAGAATGTTGATGCGGTGAGAATAAAGTTCAATAAGATCTTTCAGTTCGGCTTTTGATTTACGTACGTCTTTTCTGCCGCCCGAAGTAATCACGCCGTGAAAACCTAATCGCACCAATTGTTCCACAGTTTCTTTCAAATCCGGAGTATGATCGGCAGCGCTCGAAAATGTGCACGGAAGAGGTTTTGCTAACGCAATAAGTTCCCGATTTCTTTCCGAATCAATTTGGTTTCCGCGATTCAGAATTCCAAAAACAAAACCGTCTGCACCAGCATTTTTAAAATCGAGAAGGTCGTTTTTCATTTGATGAAATTCTGCATCTGAACATAGGAAAGCTTCGCTTTGCGGAGAAATCTGTACGTAAATTGGTTTTGTATATTTGTTTTTCAGATAGCGAAATTCGTCAATATTAGGCGTAATTCCTCCCCACGAACGTTCCGCCGCAAAAACAATTCGATCGGCCACCGACTGCAATGCAGTTTCCGAAGAAGTAATTTCATAGCAGATAATCTCAAGAATGTCTTTCACCGGGAATATTTATGGTATGCAAGATAATGAATTGCGGTTGGAAAAGGAAGTTTTTTTATGGATTTCAGCCGCTGCTCTGTTTCTGTTTCTGGTTTATTATGAGTAATTTTGTATTTCAATATAAAATCAAATATGCAAACAACAGATACTGTTCTTATGATAGAGCCTATAGCGTTCGGATATAATGAACAAACCGCAGAAAATAATTATTTCCAAATCAATACTGAAAACGAAAACACTCAAAGGAAAGCTTTGGAGGAATTTCAGAACTTTGTTTCAAAGCTCCGGGAGAAAGGAATCAACGTTATTACCGTGAAAGATACTTTGAAACCTTATACTCCGGATTCCATTTTTCCTAACAATTGGGTGAGTTTTGGCAGCGATGGAAAGGTATTTCTTTATCCAATGTTTGCACCCAACAGACGGGACGAACGGAGGCCGGAAATTCTGGAGGAAGTGCAAAGCCACGGTTTTCAAATAAAAGAAATCATTGATATTTCCCATACGGAATCCAACGGAAAGTTTCTGGAAGCAACGGGAAGTATTATTTTCGACCATGATTATAAGTTGGCATATGGATCTGTTTCATTGCGCTTAGATAAAGAACTTTTCATGGATTTTTGCCAAAAAATCGGTTATGAACCTATTGTTTTTCATTCCTTTCAAAATGCGGGAAACGAAAGATTGCCCATTTATCATACCAATGTGATGATGTGTGTTGCGGATCGGTTTGTAGTAATTTGCCTGGATTCTATTGATGACGAAATAGAACGTGAAAAAGTGCAGGAAACCATTAAGAGATCAGGAAAGGAATTGATCGAAATATCAGAAGAACAGATGCAGAATTTTGCCGGAAATATGCTGCAGGTTCACAATTCGAAAGGCAAAAAATTTCTGGTAATGAGCGAAACGGCTTATTATTCTTTGACACAGGATCAGATTGATAGAATACAGAGTTATTGTGAGATTATTTATTCTAATCTTACCACGATAGAAACCAATGGCGGCGGCAGCGCCCGTTGTATGTTGGCAGAGGTTTTCCTTCCCAAAATACAAGGATAATTTTACAATTTATAATAGCAAAAGCCGTCAAGATCTGGCGGTTTTTTTTTTGGTGGATTGCACAATTTGCCAGTTTTTGATACTTAAAAACGAAAAGATTCAATCCTCGCCAAATTTACATAATATTGATTTTTTTTTACAATCTGCAAATATTTCATGCTGTTAACGTATTGTTAAATAGACAGTTATCAATGTTAAGTTTTGTTACTGTTTCGTTTGGTAGAAAAATATTGAGTATCTTTAAGCATCAAATCACATTGCCATGGTCAAAAGAATTATCAATCTTCCTGAAAGCGTTCTGGGGTTCAAGTTCTCCCGAATTTCCCGAAACGATTTTGCACAGGAAATACTCCCGGAAGTATCTCAGAAAACGGAAAAAAATCCGAAACTGCACTTCATGTACGTTATTGAAAATGATCCGGAAGGTGACTTCGGAGTTTGGTTTGAAGATGCCATCCGTCGTGTACAGAAACGCTGCTGCTGGAACAAAACCGCTTTTATTACCGACTGTGACCGTTTATCGACTCACGTGAAGAATTTCCAAAAATTCATGATCGGAGATTATAAGATTTTCAAAAAATCTGAAGAACAAGATGCCATTACTTGGCTTATGAATTAAAATTTCTCTCTCTCTTTTCTCCATCAATTGCAGGTTTTACGATCCTGCAATTATTTTTTAAGCAATCCGCACCTTCATCCTCAGCTTTGAATTCTCCTTTCAAAAGCCTACTTTTGTATTTCAAAATTGTTCGTAAATGAAGTATCTTCAGGGGTTAAATGAAGCGCAGTATCAGGCCGTTACCATGATTGATGGGCCGCTTATGGTTCTTGCCGGTGCCGGTTCTGGGAAAACAAGAGTTCTCACTATGAGAATTGCCCATCTTATTACGAATGGGGTGAGTCCATTTCATATTCTGGCGCTGACATTTACCAACAAGGCAGCTCGTGAAATGAAAGAAAGGATCGGGAAAGTCGTGGGAGAAAGCGATGCGAAAAGCATCTGGATGGGTACGTTTCACTCCGTGTTTGCAAGAATTCTGCGTAGCGAAGCACATCTTCTGGGATTTCCGTCCAATTTTACCATTTATGATACTCAGGACTCCCTGAATGTTTTGAAAAAAGTAATTAAAGAATTAAATATTGATGCTGATCTTTACAAACCAAAAAAGGTTATGTCCAGGATTTCAGCATATAAAAATAATCTTATCACCGTAAGAGCCTATCTCAATAATCCCGAACTGATGGAGGCTGATGAACGAGCCAACATGAAATATCTCGGACAGATTTACGGAAAGTATGTAGAATCCTGTTTTCGAAACGGAGCAATGGATTTTGATGATTTGCTGTTGCGAACCAATGAGTTGCTGACGCGGTTTCCTGAAGTATTAGCGAAATATCAGGATCGTTTCCGTTATATTTTGGTGGACGAGTATCAAGATACTAACCATTCGCAATATTTGATAGTAAAAGCGCTGGCTTCTAAATTTGAAAATATTTGTGTGGTAGGCGATGATGCGCAGTCCATTTATTCATTTCGCGGCGCCAATATTTATAATATTCTGAATTTTAAAAAAGATTATCCCGATGCGGTCACTGTTTCGCTGGAACAGAATTACAGGTCCACTCAGAATATTGTGGATGCAGCCAATGCGGTGATTTCGAAGAACGTACAGCAGTTTAAAAAAAATGTTTTCAGCGAAAATGAAACCGGCGAAAAAATAAAGGTCTATCGTGCACTTTCTGATGCCGATGAAGCCGGATTTGTAGCCGCCAATATTTGGGAACTTCATAATTCTCAGCAAAGAAAATTCAGTGATTTTGCTATTTTGTACCGTACCAATTCTCAGACGAGAGCTTTTGAAGATTCACTAAGGAAAAAAAACATTCCTTATCGGGTTTATGGCGGTTTGTCGTTCTATCAAAGGAAAGAAGTAAAAGATTTGCTGGGTTACCTTCGTCTCCTAGTGAATGAAAATGACAACGAAGCCTTGTCCAGAGTTATCAATTTTCCTACGCGTGGAATAGGCGAAACCACCCAAAATAAGTTGATTGTTTTTGCAGATTCACAGAATATTTCAGTTTCAAAAGTGTTGGATAATCTTGGTTTCTATTCGCCACAACTCGGCTTAAATAATGGAATTCTCACCAAACTTGCAGATTTCTGGGCCATGATTAAAGCTTTCGGAGTCCTGCTGAAAACAGAAGATGCTTATACCGTCGCAATGGAAGTGGCCAAACGAAGCGGGCTCATAAAATTCCTGAAAGACGATCAAACTCCGGAAGGCATTTCCCGGGTAGAAAATGTACAAGAACTGCTCAATTCCATGCGCGGATTCATCGATGAACAGCAACAGGTGGAAGACGGCGATCCGGGACTGAGCAATTTTTTAGGAAGCATTGCCCTGTCTACAGATCAGGATAATAATAAAGATGATGACAGAGATAAAGTTTCGTTGATGACCATTCACCTTTCGAAAGGATTGGAATTTCCGGTAGTTCATTTGGTGGGATTGGAAGAAAATCTTTTTCCGAGTTTTATGAGTTCCTCCACCCGCGAAGAGTTGGAAGAAGAACGGCGATTATTTTACGTTGCGCTTACCCGCGCAGAAAAACAGGTGTTTTTTACGTATGCCATTTCGCGGTTTCAATGGGGGAAAATTACGGATGCCGAACCTTCCCGTTTCCTGAGCGAAGTGAACAGTGAGTTTTTGGAATTCATCAATCCTGCTATGGAAAGCAGATTTGTGAACCATTCTGGTTTAAAATCAAACATATTCGATGAAATGCCGGCAGATGCCCGTTCTTTCAAAAAGCTGGATCCCAAGAAGAAAATAGAACGGAACGAGGAATCACCAAAAACCATGTCCAGGAATCTGAAACCGGTAGCTACGGCCAGAATTATTAATCCAAGCGGACAAAGTTCACAGGATATCGAAGTGGGAGATCAGGTTCGCCATGATCGTTTTGGCATCGGAGAAGTTACCTTTTTAGACGGTACCGATCCTCAAAACATTAAAGCCAAAGTGGTTTTTCAGCATGAAGGAGAGAAAAACCTGATCCTGAAATTTGCAAAACTTACAAAAATTTAAAGAAAAATTCAGAAGGAATAAGCAAAAAATAAAAGGCTGTCCGAAACCGAGCAGCCTTATTTTTTTATGGTCTTGGAGTGGTTTTATACACTTGGAAATTAAAAACCAGACTTCTGTTTCTCATGGAATAATTCACGTAAGGATAATAGCTGTCTCTGCCGAAAACAGCACGTGATGGAACGATGATAACTCCCTGCATATTATAATTATCAACATCATCCATGTTGAAAGCACGAAAATGTTGTAAAGCTTCCCTAAAACCTTCAATCTCATAATAATCCTTTGTTTTCCCTGCATTGCTGGCTTCAGAGTCGCTCACAAAATAATATTTAGGATCAACTTCCGGAACTCCGGTACCGTCCACACTGCTTCTGAAAGCTATCGGTGAAGTGAAAGATATAGAACCATTGGATTCAACAGCCAGATGAGAGTATGTTTTGCTCATGATTCTGATGATATCGGTGCTTCCGATGGCAGTTCCCGGATCGGGCTGTGCATTGGGACGAACGATATACACCACGCCGGAACTGAGTTTCTGAGGATTCATTTCAGATAATTTGGTGTTATTGTCATCCGCAGGATCGGTAGCGCTGAAGGGGACAATAAGCCCGCGATCGTCCAAATAATGGCCTTCCAGATATTTTTGAATGGCCTGGTCGTCGTAAGCATTTTGTGTTTCAATGTTCTCAGGCTCTTTGTAGGCTTCCACATCATCTTCCTTTCTGCAGGAAACGGCTGCCAGTACCAAACAACTATATAGGAATAATTTTTTCATTTTAAATTAATAATTAAATTGCTGAAAATTTGTATCAGGCAAAAGTATAAAAAATTATGAGAATTGATAAATTTTTATGGTGTATCCGGTTGTATAAAACGCGGTCTTTGGCTGCAGATGAAATAAAAAAGAACAGGGTTTCCATCGGAGATAGTCCTGTAAAGTCCTCTAAAGAGGTGAAAGCAGGCGAAATTATCAGGATCAAAAAAAACCAGATACTGTATACGATTAAAGTTGTTCAGATTCCAAAAAGCAGAGTGGGAGCCAAGCTTGTTCCGCTGTACATCGAAGATCACACCGAAAAAGACCAGTACGAACTGTTGAAAATGCGTAGGTCTGAGCAAAGTTATTACCGAAATAAAGGAGAAGGCAGGCCCACCAAGAAAGACCGCAGAGAACTCAGCGAATTTATTTCGGACAGTCCGGATGATGATAACACCGATTGGGAAGATTTTTTTTCCGGAGGGAACAGTGCTGAGAATGAGTTTTAATATATTCTGGAAATAATTTCCGCGATGATAGCATCCGATTCTCTGCCTAATGTGTTAATTGTAAACTGAGCTTTGCTGTAAAAAGGAATTCTTTCAAACAAATGTTTAGCGATAAATTCAGGAAGATCTTCATCCGGAATCCGAGCAATGAGTGGGCGTTTGTGCTTTTGTCTCAAAAGTCTTTCGGTCAATATCGGTACAGAAGTCTGCAGATAAAAACTCACAGAATTTTGATTGATAACTTCCATATTATTGTAATATGCAGGAGTGCCTCCGCCCAAGCTCAATATACCATCTTTGCGAGTGGCTAAAATCTCTTCCAGAACTGCTCTTTCCTGCTGTCGGAAAAATATTTCTCCCTTTTGTTTGAAAATATCGGGAATGCTGAGCTTGTTTTTCCGGGAAATCGCTGTATCCAGATCGATAAAATCGTAGTTCAATTCGCGGCTCAACCGTTTGGATATGTGTGTCTTGCCGCAGCCCATATAGCCGAGTAGCGAAATAATCATTTGTCTTGTTTGTACAAATTACCTAAAAAATTTTGAGAAACTAAAAAAATCTTTATCTTTGCACCACTTTTAAAAACAGAAGAAATTCTGTTAGGAAAATGGCCGACCTGGTAGCTCAGCTGGTAGAGCAATACACTTTTAATGTATGGGTCCTGGGTTCGAATCCCAGCCAGGTCACTATCCATAAAGTCCGTATCTGATACGGTTTTTGCCTGTGTGGTGAAATTGGTAGACACGCCATCTTGAGGGGGTGGTTTCCTATGGATGTGCTGGTTCGAGTCCAGTCGCAGGCACAACACAAGAACGATCATTTAGAGCATGCTCTAAGACCTGGTAGCTCAGCTGGTAGAGCAATACACTTTTAATGTATGGGTCCTGGGTTCGAATCCCAGCCAGGTCACGAATTTGCTGAAAAGTAAATTTTTTTCATATTAATATTTTGTGATTTGGTGTTCAAAAGCCTTCCGTCAGGAGGGCTTTTGATATTTTATAGGTTATGGCTCAATTGCATATTGTCAATTAATCTTACGTCGCCTATCACCACTACAAGAAAGGCTCTGTACTGGTGATCTTTTTGTATAATTTCAACTTTTCTGAGCGTCTGTTCATCAGCAATGGTGAAGTATTCCATCCTGATCTCCGGTTCATTTTCAAATATTTCTTTTACTTTTTGATTGATTTCCGGAATGCTGAGCTTTCCAAACCATTGTTGAACCTTAAATAACGTATCAGGAATAATTTCAGCGGTTTTTCGCCCGTGTTCCGTAAGTCTTTTATTTCTGGAACTCATAGCAACCCCATCCGTTTCTCTGGCTGTAGGTACCCCATGAATTTTCACAGAAAGCTGGGTGATTTCTGTTAATTTTTTGATGATGGCTAACTGCTGGAAATCTTTCTCTCCGAAGTAGGCATTATCCGGTTGCACCTGCCGAAAAAGCTCTTCTACTACCGTACCTACACCATCAAAATGACCAGGGCGTGAAGCGCCTTCCATTTCCATTTCAATGCCCTCAAAATTGTATTGGCGGCTTACTGCACCGTTTGGATACAAATCCTTTATTTCTGGAAGATAAACCGCATCTACAAATCCGGAGGTTTCGAGTGTTTGAAGGTCTTTTTCCAAAGTTCGTGGATACTTTTCCAGGTCATCAGGATTATTAAATTGTGTAGGATTGACAAAAATGGAGGACACTACCACATCGTTTTCTGTTCTGGCTACTTCATAAAGGGAAATATGTCCGGGATGAAGGGCTCCCATCGTTGGTGCGAATCCTATGGTATTTTTGGATTTCTTATGCTGTAGAATGAATCTTTTTAATTCTTCCCGGCTTTTTATAATCTGCATGATGTACGATTAAAGTGGGTAAAATTATAAAAATATTAAGTACGCCGTAGCTTTCTTTTTTCTTTTTTTATTTGTTCGGGAGTTCATAGTATCTACTATTAAAATATGTTAATTAGAATTAAATACATTAAAATTTTGTATTTTTGCAACTTAATGGGTCTATACACTAAAAGACCGATAAGAAAGAACATATGCAGAATCAGAAAATATTGTACATTACTACCGAATTATACCCTTATCAGGAGGAGAGTAATCTTGCATCGATGGTGAGCAAAATGGCCCTTCAAATGCATGGTGAAGGCAATGATGTGAGAGTATTTATGCCTCGTTTCGGCTCTATTAGCGAGAGAAGATTCCAGCTGCATGAAGTTATACGCTTGTCCGGAATGAATATTATTATCAATGATCTGGATCAGCCTCTTATCATTAAAGTAGCTTCACTTCCAGGGGAGCGTCTCCAGGTATATTTTATCGACAATGAAGAGTATTTCAAAAGAAGATCTTTTTATAAAGATGAAGAAGGGAATACTTATGATGATAATGGCGAAAGAGCCATCTTCTTCGCAAGAGGGGTAATCGAAACCATAAAGAAACTAAATTGGGTTCCGGATGTGATTCACCTGAACGGATGGATGTCGTCGCTCATTCCGATTTATCTTAAAAATTATTATAAAAGCGACTATTATTTTAAAGACACCAAAATTGTAATGTCCCTGTACAACGAGGAAAATTTACTTTTGGAAGATGACATTAAAGAAAAGTTAAAGTTCGATAAAATCAGTAATTTCAACGCTGTTGAATCGCCAGATTTTCAGAATGTGGTAATAGAAAGCATGAGCTATGCAGACGTAGTTGTGAAAGGGGATGAGTTTCTGGAAGGCGAACTGAATAAAGCTTTTGAAAATACGACTGCTCAAAAATCCGAATATCTGGATGAAAATTCTATAAAAAAATTATACTAAATTTGAATTGATGATTAAAAATATAAAAAATATTTTTCAAATCGCTTCTGTAATTGTTTTCGGAAGTGTTTTTTTATATAATTGTGAACCCGAAGCTGATGCGTTAGGTGAACAGTTTTTTGACGGCGCAGACGGAACGGAAGTGCAGTATGATCTTATCGCTTATAATATTAATAATAATGATACCGTGAGGAGTGATGCACAGGAGATTCCATTGGCCACTCTGGGTGCGTTTTCAGAAGGGATTTTCGGAATGCAGAAAACGGCGTTTGTGTCACAACTTCGCCCTTCACTTTTCGATCCCGTTTTTGGGGACAATGCAGTGGTAGATTCTGTTGTGATGGTTATTAAACCTTTGTATGCTTCAGATTCAGTAACGACAAGCACCGATGAAAATTATATTCATCCCGATGGCAACATCGCTGCAAAAAAAATAGTGAACTCTTATCCGGTTTATAAATATGGAAAAACCAAAATAAACGGGAATACCAATTTCAATATCAGAGTGCACGAAGTAACAGATTTTTTAGCAGCAAGTTCTGATATTTCATATTCTAATAAAACCGTGAATTATGGTTCAGAAATAGGCCACAAACTCTTCGATGGAAAAGTGTATTCCACTTCTATTACTAAAGATGCTGATAACAGCAGTATCTGGAGCCATGAAGCCAGCCTTAGAATTCCCATGAATCCAACGTTTTTTCAGACTAAAATTATTGCCAAACAAGGATCGGCAGACTTGAAAGACGCGGCCAGTTTCATTCGCTATTTCAGAGGAGTGAGACTTTCCGTGGACGAAAATGATGGGTATTTGTTTAGATTCACTCCTGAATCTGCGGAAATTATCATGTATTATAAATCTGATAAAACCGAAAACGGAACGGTTACCCGTCCGCAGAGTTCATTCAAATTTACCATGGGCGCACCGAATGCACAAATCGGATTGTATACCTACAATAGAATTGATACTCCTGTGGCTACCATTCCTCCGGCTTCTTCCAGCAATACAGTAACGGGCGATTCTAAATTGTATTTACAGGGAATGGGAGGCCCAAGTGCAGGTATTTCCATTCCGGCTTCAGTAATTGCAACGTTAAAAGATAAATTCAAAAATGATAAAATTGGCATCATGGGTGCCAAAATCAGAGTGTATACTGATGAAGTTGCTTGGAACAATAAGTTTCAGAAACCTACATCTTTCGTGTTTCTCCAAAAAGGAGCAACCGATTTTCTTCCGGAACTCGCTTCTTTTGCCCAGCTTCCTCAGTTCAGTTTGGTAAAGGCTTTTGATCTGGAAAAAAATCCCGGCTATTACGATTTCACTGTTACGCAGACTTTAAAAGAAATTATAGAGTCAGAAGCACCTAACAAAGATTTTATAATTCATGCTGGAGAATTCAGGGTAGATCCCAATACAGGTAAATATTATGGCTATCGGTTTGACAGCCGTTCTTATACTCCAAATCGAGTTGTTTTAGTAGGAACAGATCCCGGGAATACTAAAAAGATTCAATTAAAAGTTATATACGGAACTAAATAAAAAAAAATAATAACTATGTGTGGAATTGTAGGATATACAGGCTTTCAGGATGCGTATTCTGTAGTAATTAACGGCCTTAGAAGACTTGAGTATAGAGGATATGATAGTGCCGGCATTGTGCTGGAGGGCAACGAGGATACCCTTGCTGTGGCGAAAACAAAAGGAAAAGTCGATGATCTGGTTGCAGTATCAGACCATCTGAAAGGAAAAGCTCATGTAGGAATGGGACACACAAGATGGGCTACCCATGGCGTGCCAAGCGATAGAAATTCGCATCCGCATCTTTCCAACAACGGCAAAATAGCACTGGTACACAATGGTATTATTGAAAACTACGATACCATCAAAACCATGCTTTCAGGCCATGGATTTACCTTTCAGTCAGAAACAGATACGGAAGTTCTTGTCAATCTGATTCAATATTTCATGGATACCCAGCCTGCGCTGGAATTTCCTACCGCTGTACGTTATGCATTGAACGAAGTCTACGGAGCCTACGCTATCACTGTGATGCACGAAGATTTCCCCGGCGTTTTGGTAGTAGGAAGATTAGGTTCTCCACTAGCCATCGGTTTGGGTGAGAATGAGTATTTCATTGCTTCCGATGCATCCCCATTCGTGGAGTTTACAAGAGATGCCATTTACCTTGAAGAAGGACACATGGCAACGATTTCGTTAGAAAATGGTGTCGATATAAGATCTATCACTGATAATTCAAAAATAGAACCTGCTATTCAGGAACTGAAACTTAATCTTGAGCAAATTGAAAAAGGAGGGTATGAGCATTTTATGCTGAAGGAAATTTTCGAGCAACCTAAATCCATTCAGGATACCATGAGAGGAAGGCTTTTAGTAGATGAAGGAATCATCAAAATGGCCGGAATCTGGGATCATCTGGAGAAATTCAGCAATGCTGGAAGAATCATCATCATCGCTTGTGGTACTTCTTGGCATGCCGGACTCATCGGAGAATATCTTATTGAAGAATTTGCCCGGATTCCTGTGGAAGTAGAGTACGCTTCTGAATTCAGATATCGTAATCCGATTATTACTGAAAAAGATGTTGTAATTGCTATTTCACAATCGGGAGAAACCGCCGATACAATGGCGGCTTTGAAATTGGCCAAAGAAAAGGGTGCTTTCATTTATGGAATTTGTAATGTTGTAGACTCTTCTATCGCCAGAATTACGGATGCAGGTTCCTATACCCATGCAGGTCCGGAAATCGGAGTAGCTTCTACTAAAGCATTTACTGCCCAACTTACCATTCTTTCTTTGATTGCCATCAAACTTGGAAAACACAACGGCACGCTCAGCAATGTAAAATTCATGGAGCTGATTACTGAATTGGACGCTATTCCGAAAAAAATAGAAGAAGTTCTTGAATCTACACACGATAAAGTAAAAGAAATTTCAAAAGATTTCATCAATGCTCAGAATTTTCTGTATCTTGGGCGAGGATATAATTATCCTTCAGCTTTAGAAGGAGCCCTGAAATTGAAAGAAATTTCTTACATTCACGCCGAAGGTTACCCTGCTGCAGAAATGAAACATGGCCCTATTGCGCTTATTGACGAGAATATGCCGATTGTGATCATCGCACCGAAAAGAGGTCATTATGATAAGATTGTAAGTAATGTTCAGGAAATAAAAGCAAGAAAAGGAAAAATTATTGCAGTCGTAAACAAAGGAGATGTTCAGGTAAGTGCTATGGCAGATTATGTGATTGAAATTCCGGACACGTCGGAATGTTTCTCTCCTATCGTAGCCGCCATCCCGCTTCAGCTGCTGTCTTACTATATTGCAGTGTATCGGGGAGCCAATGTAGATCAGCCTCGAAATCTCGCAAAATCCGTTACTGTAGAGTAAAAAAAGCCTGAGGGCGCAAAATAATCTAAGATTTTTTTCGTTTTTCAAAATAAATCTTAAAAGTTTCTTAAAAAAATTATATATTTACCGCTTAATTATAAAAATTAACATGAAAAGGATATTTCTTTTATTATTATCAGCGTCAGTAACTGTAGTAGTATCTTGTTCAGGAGGCAGAAGTTCTGCCGGAAAACCCGGAACAAAAGGAGAATTGATACCCAAGGAAAGAGCAAGAAGCTTCGTAGCGGAAAGGCCTTTTGGAATGGTCTCGATACCTTCTGGATCTTTTGTTGTAGGAATGGCAGATCAGGATATGATGAATATGCCTGAAAGAGCCGCTCTGAAAACTGTTACAGTGTCTTCTTTCTTTATCGATGAAACAGAAACAACCAATGCAGAGTACAGGGTTTTTATAAACTATGTAAGGGATTCTATCGCAAGAACACTGTTGGCAGAAGCTGCAGGTGAAGGCGGCGATGGTACCGGAAGAGGGCAAAGCATCGGAGATTATGCTTACATGACTTTTGAAGAAGATGAAGAAATGAGCCCTTATCAGGAATATCTTGAATCTCAGGGAGGAAGAGATGAGGGTGTGAACGGTTCCAGAAAATTGGACTGGAGCATTCCGCTTCATTGGAATACTTCAAACTACCCGGATGTAGAATATGCTGAGGTATTGGAATCCATGTATCTTCCTGCTTCTCAAAGAATTGGAAACCAGAGAATTATTGATGCTTCCAAACTTACCTATTCTTATGTATGGGAAGATCATAATACTGCTATCCAACAGAACGAAAGAGGAGCTAATTTTCTAAAAAGAGAAAGCCTGGCCATCTATCCTGATACTACAGTATGGGTAAAGGATTTTAATTATTCTTATAATGAACCCTTATTCGAACAGTATTTCTGGCACAACGCTTATAAAAACTATCCGGTTGTAGGAGTAACTTGGGATCAGGCAAGAGCGTACTGTGATTTCCGTACCAAGCTGAAAACAGATTACAACCAGAGTTTAAGAAGAAAAAAACAAAGACCAATGAGTTTCCGTCTGCCTACAGAAGTAGAATGGGAATATGCAGCAAGAGGAGGTCTTGAAAATGCTACTTTTCCTTGGGGAGGACCTTATTTAATGGATGACAGAGGATGTTATCTGGCCAACTTCAAACCAAAAAGAGGTAGTTATATTGAAGATGATAAATTAGGGACTTATACCTACACTGCTCCTGTAAAAAAATTCAGAAAAAATGGGTATGGTTTATATGATATGGCAGGTAATGTATCGGAATGGACAGATTCTCAGTACAGTAATTCTTCCTACGGATTCTCCAATACATTGAATCCATCTACTAAAAATCATACAGACACCAGAAAATCTGTAAGAGGCGGTTCCTGGAAAGATATCGGTTACATGCTGATGACAGGTTCCAGAGACTGGGAACGTAAAGATTCTGCGAGAAGTTATATCGGATTCAGAACAGTACAAGATATTCCTGAAGCAGCAGTAAAACCAAGAAGAAGAAGCAACTAATTTAAACTCAAATAAATCATCATTAAAAACAGCCTAATCATATGTTAAAAAAAGTTTTTGCAACAAAAGAAGGAATATATAATTTCATTTATTCAATGGGGGCAGCCATCGTAATTCTAGGTGCTTGGTTGAAAATTACCCACATCAATCTCGGTTTTATTACTGGTAACGTAGCCCTTACAGTGGGACTTCTCGTAGAAGCATTCATCTTTTCGGTGTTCGCTTTTGACCCTCCGAAATCTGAAGAAAACTATGCTTGGGAAAATGTTTATCCGGAACTATTGGATAAACATGCCAAACCAAACCCGCTTCATGCAAACGTATCTGCAGGATTAAACTCTCACGAACTTATGATAGAAATGGAAAATTCACTTTCTCAGAAATTGGACAGAATGCTTGAAGATGCGAAACTGGATGTTAGCCTTTTTGAAAGACTAAGAGCTGGAATTGATAAGTTTTCCAGTTCTGTAGATCAGATCAATCAAACTGTTGACGTATCCGCTTCTACTCATAAATATAATGAGCAGCTCAACAAAGCAGCATCGCACATGGAAAGTATGAATCAGCTGTATGCAATGCAAATCGAAAACAGCCAGATGCAATCTGAATATAATAGAAAATATATTGCAGATCTGGAAAAATCTGCCCAACAATCTGAGAAATTTAATCAAGAACTACAAGGATTAACTTCAAATCTAAACAGCCTGAACAGAGTTTATGGTGGTATGCTGAGCGCAATGAAGTCCTGATTTCCCGTACATTTCTAATTTAACAAAATTTAAAAGAAAAGAGAATAATGGCACAAGGAAAACAGACTCCGCGTCAGAAAATGATTAACCTCATGTACCTCGTATTCATCGCGATGATGGCCCTCAATATTGATGCGGAAATTATCAGGTCATACTACGAGTCCACACAATCTCTTAAAGAGACTAGGGCTTTGACCGAAGAAAAGAATACGGTTATTTTTGAGGAAACGTTAAGGGCAAAAGCTGCGGCGGTTCCGGATACTTATGAACAACCTTGGCAACAGTATCAGGTTCTAAAGGAAAAGATTGATGCTTTAGTTTCGCATGTAGATAGAATTAAGACCACGCTGAAGAAAGAATCCGAATTTTTTGAAACCGATCCTGAGACTGGAGCTCCGGTAGATTTAAGTGAGAACTTTGCATCGCTGAATAATAACGAACCTACTACAAGATATTTCTTCATAGATGGAGACGAAACCAAGCAGTCCAAAAAAGCAGAAGAATTGAAGGTTTTGATGAGTGATATCAGAAATTATATCAATCAGACTTTCGGCAACAATGCCAATCTTGAAAGTTTAGTGAACAGAGCTAACAAATCTTTGAGAACAGAGTTTCCTAAAGAAAATGTTTTGGAAGATAAAACATGGTTACAATCTAAGTTTTATCATCAGCCTCTCATTGCTGCCTTGTCTAATCTGGAAATTATCCAGAATGACGCAAGAAATGTACAGTCAGATGCATTAGCACTGATGTTACAGGAAAAAGTGGATGCAAGCATTAAGTTCAATATGTATGAAGCTATTGTAAAAGCACCTACTGATATCGTTCAAGGGGAAAAAGCTGAAGCTGAGGTTTTCCTCGCTTCGTATTCCAACAGTAATAAGATCAGCATGTCTGGTGTACAACGAGAAGAAAATGGTAAAGGGTTTATCAACCTGAATACAAGCGGTTTAGGTGAAAAGAAATTCAGCGGAAGCATTTCAGTATTGATGGCTGACGGAAAAACCGAAACCGTTCCTTTCACTCATACTTATAATGTTATCGCTGGGCAAAAAGAAGTTCAGTATGAAACAGGAGCCGTAGTTTCTGCTGATAAAATGAACGTAATGTACCGTAATTTGGATAACCCGATTTCAGGTTCCATCTTGGGTGTTGATAATTCCCGACTTTCTCTTAGTGCTTCTGGTGCTACAGTGAAAAGTGCAGGTCCAGGCAAATGGACTGTTGTTCCTGGAGCTACTAACATAGTGAAATTGACCATCTCCGGAACCGGCCCAAGAGGAACGCAAAGTAAAACTTTTGATTTCCGTGTGAAACCGGTACCTCCTCCAAATGGATTAATTAGAGGAAGAAATAGTATTGCCCTGCCTCCTTCATCTATTGCGAATCAGGAAATTACAGCAGCGATTCCGGATTTTGATTTCCCGGTAACGTTTAATGTAACGAGCTTCTTGTTGAAAATTCCTGGAAGGGCTGCTATCCCGGTAACAGGAAATGATTTATCTTCCGTACGTGGAGTAGTATCAAATCTGCGCGCAGGTGATATGGTTCATATTTATGGAATTAAATACACTGCTCAGGGAATTCCTGTAACACCAGGTAGAGAAGCTTCACCTATTGTGATTAATGTTCAGTAATAAAGTAAAAAAATAAATTCAGTATGAAAAAGTATATCAGCGCGCTTTTAGTGGTTGTTTCTGGGATGATGTTCTCTCAAACAATTCTCAACGCTAAATCTCCGGACGAATTTAGAAAACTGCGTGACGACAATATGAAAATCGTAGGAGACAGTGTGGTTTCTAATAAAGTAACGCCGCTTTCTTATGGTTATGTTGATGAAAGAGATGTTCTAAAAAGTGTCTATGTTTGGGAAGTTATCGATCTGAATGATAAGGTAAACCAACCTTTCTATTATAACAATACCAATGCATTTTCACGCCAAAATAAATCTTTGTACACCATTCTTCTGGAAGGCGCATTGAACGGGGAGTTCACTGAAGTGTACGACGATGAAAACTTCACTACAAAATTGGACGCAGACGGAATTAAAAGAAAACTGAGCTACGAAGTAATTGCTGATGAAGCTCTCGATATCATCGAGTCCGGCCGTCAGCTAACTCCTGAAGAAGTCATCCGTTATACCGATGTGTACGAAACCACCAATGATAAAGTAAGAATGATCAAAATGATGGGGATGTGGTTTATCGATAAAAGAGACGGACAACTGAAGTACAGGCCGCTTGGTATAGCTGCAATGGGTCCGGATCCTACTTTTACCGCTCAAAAAGCAAGAGGTTTGATCATGTCTGATGAAGAAGAATTAGTAGATCTGTTTTGGATTTTCTATCCTGATGCAAGAGAAGTCTTGGCTAATAATGAAGTGTATAACAGAAAAAACCAGTCCGCTGATCTCAGTTTCGATGATCTGCTGAACGCAAGAAGATTCTCTTCTGTTATCTACAAATCTTCTGCTGGTCTTGGCGAAGGATTGATCAAAGATTATGTTCCGAGAAATGCTGAAGAGCAGATTGAAGAAAGCAACAGAATCAAAGGGCAGATCCTGGCGATGGAAAACGAAATGTGGAATTACTAATCAATTCTAAATTATAATAAAAACCTGAGTTATACTCAGGTTTTTTTATCACTAATAATGAAAATAGCAGATTTTCTGATCGTTGGAGATGGTTATGCAGCGCTGTTTTTTGCTCACAGGCTGATCATGGAAAACAAAAGTTTTTACCTGTTTTCGGAAAATAAACAAAGTGCTTCCCGGGTGTCAGCCGGCATTATCAATCCTGTAGTTCTTAAGAAATTTACTACCTTCTGGCTGGCTCAGGAGCAAATTCATGATCTGCAGAAAACACTTTCGGAAATGGCGGAGTATACCGGAAGAAATTATTGGATTGATGAGCCTATCCACCGCATCTTTCATAACGTAAAGGAAAGAGAATTGTGGCAAAAGAAAGCGAATGATGAAACACTTTCCGGTTTTCTTAGCACTGCTTTTGTCTCGTTCGATACCATTCTGAATCCTTTCGGGACAGGAATGGTTGATCAATCTGCACGGCTGAATGTTTCTCGTTTTTTTCATGATTTTTTTAAATTTCTATCGGAAAATGATCGTTTGATTCCTGAACAATTTGATTATAACGCTTTAAATCCGGTTCAAAATCAATATAAAAACATTGAATATAAAAACATTGTCTTCTGTGAAGGAATGGGTGTCGTGGAAAATCCTTTTTTTAAAGATATTCCGCTTCAGCCTAATAAAGGGCATCATTTAAAAGTGAAAATCTCCAAGCCTATCCAAACTAAAGTAACTTTAAAGAAGAAACATTTTCTTTTTCCTTTGAGAGACGATCTTTATTATTATGGCGGTACATACGATAGAAATGAATCCCATCATGATATAGATGAAACGGCAAAAGATCAGTTAGTAAAAGGATTAGAAGAGTTTTATCCGGAACCTTTTGAAGTGGTGGATGTTCAGTTTGGGTTTCGGCCGACAGTAAAAGACAGAAGGCCGATACTGGGGAATCATCATGAATTTAAGAATTTATTCGTATTCAACGGATTGGGAGCACGCGGTATTTTGAATGGTAATTATTTTGCGGGCGAACTCTTTCAACTTATTGAACATGGCAAACCTTTGCCTGAAGAAGTGAGTCTGGAAAGATTTACACAAACCAAATAATTTTGTTTTTATTGAAAAAATAACCTACTTTTGCCAACCTAATTAGAGAGGTGTCCGAGTGGTTGAAGGAGCTACCCTGGAAAGGTAGTATACGGGTAACTGTATCGTGGGTTCGAATCCCATCCTCTCTGCAGACAAAAAACCTTGCCGCTTCGGTAAGGTTTCTTAATTTATATCAGCTTCTTGTTAAAGTCTGTACTTTGGTTATTTTGAGCACTAAAATTCTCACCAAGTATTCCTATAAATGTTTTTTTGGGTAAAATGTGATAATCATCATGTGATGAAGTTTTTCTCAAAAATAAGATAATTAATTCCTAATTTGCGCCATCATTTCGATGCGGATCAAAGGAAATGTTTCTGCTGATACAGAGAGGTTTCCGTTTGAATTTCTTCCGAAATTTGATTTTTATAAAGATACGCAGATGCAGAAATACAGAAATCTGTTATTTTATATCGGAACCATCATCGTCTTTTCAGGCGTTATGTATTGGTTTTTCGTTCATGGAAAAAGCTTGCAGGGCGAAGAAATCTTGATGGCCAATACCAATCCTGCTTCAGCCTGGACTAATTTCCTCACTTCACTTTCAGAAAATTTACACCATCCTTTAGGCTTGCTTCTTCTTCAGATTGTGGCCATATTATTGGTTGCCCGTCTTTTGGGTTGGGTTTGCATCAAGATCCGCCAACCTTCCGTTATTGGTGAAATGATTGCCGGAATCATTTTGGGACCTTCGCTTTTGGGAATGCATTTTCCTGAAGTTTCCGTTTTTCTTTTTCCCGAAGAATCTCTTGGCAATCTGGAATTTCTCAGCCAGATCGGTTTGATATTGTTCATGTATATCGTGGGAATGGAGCTGGATTTAAGCGTGTTAAGGAAAAAAGCGCAGGATGCGATTGTGATCAGTCATGCCAGCATTATTATTCCTTTCGCATTAGGAACAGGATTGGCGTATTACGTTTATCAGGATTTCGCTCCGGCAGGAGTTCCGTTCATTTCATTTGCACTTTTTATTGCCATTGCGATGAGCATTACCGCTTTTCCGGTTCTTGCCCGTATTGTTCAGGAAAGAAATTTACAGAAAACCAAACTTGGCTCCGTAGTCATTACTTGCGCAGCTGCGGATGATATTACAGCCTGGTGTATTCTGGCAGCGGTTATTGCCATTGTAAAAGCAGGCTCTTTCGGCAGTTCCGTGTATGTTATTGCAATGGCTGTCGCGTATGTTATTTTAATGATAAAAGTAGTGCGGCCATTTGTAAAACGGGTGGCAGATTTGCAGGCAGGAAGAGGAATCATCAGCAAGTCTATTGTTGCTATTTTCTTTCTGATTCTGATCATTTCCTCTTACACTACCGAAATCATCGGAATTCATGCGCTGTTTGGAGCTTTTATGGCAGGAGCTATCATGCCGGAGAATACAAAATTCAGGAATATTTTTATCGAAAAGATCGAAGATGTGGCTCTCGTGTTATTGTTGCCTTTATTCTTTGTTTTTACCGGGTTGCGTACTCACATCGGGCTTCTTAATGATTTTCATCTTTGGAAAACAGCCGGACTCATTATTCTTGTCGCCGTAATCGGCAAATTTCTCGGAAGCGCACTTACAGCGAGATTTCTGAGAATGAACTGGAAAGACAGCCTTTCCATTGGTGCGCTGATGAATACCCGTGGACTGATGGAACTTATCGTTCTGAATATCGGGTACGATTTGGGTGTTCTCAGTCCTGAGATCTTTGCCATGATGGTGATAATGGCGTTGGTAACTACTCTTATGACTGGCCCGGCGTTAGACCTCATCAATTTGATCTTTAAAAAGTCAAAATCTGCTGAAGACCATCAGAAAAATGAATCAAAATATAAAATTCTTCTGGTTTTTGAGAAAGCCAAAACCGGAAGTACACTTCTGAAACTTGCAGATAATCTGACCCATAAAATGGAGGAAAAATCTATCACTGCGATGAATTTCGGGCCTGTGGATGATCTTCATAATTTCGCTCTTGCAGATTATGAAAAACAACAGTTTGCTGAAGTGATTGAAACGGCGCAAATACTCAAAACCTCCGTCACTACCATGTTTAAAGCATCGAATGACATTGAAACAGATGTTATTATCGCTACAAAAAAAGGCAATTATGATTTCCTGCTCATCATGCTAGGGAAATCTATTTATGAAGGAAGCCTTTTGGGCCGGTTGTTGGGCTTTACCACCAATATCATTAATCCCGAGAAAATCCTCAACACAGTAAAAGGAAAAATGAATATCTTCAATGTTTCACCTTTTGATGATTTCACCATGAGCATTCTGGAAAAATCGAGTATTCCCGTGGGAATTATGATTGATAAAGGTTTTGAAACAGCGGAGAAAATATGCATTCCGATTTTTGACCTTTCAGATCTTTACCTGATGGAGTATGCAAAAAGACTGATGAATAACAATAATTCGAAGATAATTATTTTAGATATTGTAGGACAAATTCAGGGAAATATTGAAATTCAGGAACTGATTCAAGATATTGAACAGTTAGCACCTAATACGATTTCTTTGCAAAACGATAGCACGTTGGAGACAACCTTTTTTGAATCCCAGGATCTGATGATCATCAGCAACCGCAGTTGGAAAAACCTTTTGGACAGTAAAAGTTCATGGCTTTCCGATGTACCTTCCACACTTATTGTTTCAGATCCAAAATAATCAGATTTCTGCAAAATGTAAACAACTTCTTTCTTAAACAGACATTTCTCCTCGCAAATTTTCAGTGAAATGTTCTGCGAATTTTCCGTTATAGGCAGGATTCTCAAATACATGCATCGCTTTGGTTATTGCGCATTCCGCAGTCATATCACTTCCGCTGATGGCTCCTATTTTATTGAAAATAGTGCTGTTTTCATATTTTCCGAAACTTATTCCTCCGGAAATGCACTGGGTTGCCACCACGATTTCCGTTCCGTTCCGACGTAATTTCTGAAGGACATTTTCTGTGCCTTTATTGTTGAAAATTGTTCCGCTGCCGAAAACCTGAAGGATCAAAACTTTTACTTTGGGAATTTCCGTGAAATGCTTCAGTGTCATCCCGGGAAAAATTCTCCAGAAAATAATGTCTTGTGAAAGATGGAAATCAACTTTGAATTCCTCATGTTCAGGAGCTCTGTACAAAAGCTGTTTTTCAATATTAAGATGCACTCCCGATTGTCCTAATAACGGATAATTCGGGCTTTGATAGGCATCAAAATATTCTGCTGAATACTTAAGAGAACGGTTTCCGCGGAGAAGTTTATATTCAAAATAAAGCGCCACTTCCTGAATGACGGGCGTGTCATTTTCATATAGGCTGGCGTAGTAAATACTGGTAAGCAGGTTTTCTTTTGCATCAGTCCTCAGATCGCCAATCGGAAGCTGGGAACCAGTTAAAATTACAGGTTTACGCAATCCTTTCAACATAAAACTGAGAGCTGAAGCGGTGTAAGACATCGTGTCCGTTCCATGTAAAACCAAGAATCCATCGAAGTCATCATAAAAATCTCCAATAATTTTGGCGATCATCTTCCATTCCTCCGGCCCTACATCTGAAGAATCTAAAGGTTCATCGAAAGAATGAACGGTAACCTCGCATTCCAGAAGTTTCATTTCCGGGATTTTATTGAAAATTTTCTCAAAATTAAAAGGCATCAGGCTTCCGGTTTCATAATCTTTTTCCATTCCGATAGTGCCTCCGGTATAGATGAGCAGGACTTTTCTTTTCATAAGTGTAAAAATACGTTAATTTGTAAAGATTTTAAAATTCATGAATCAATTAGAACGCGTTTTCCATCAGTTGAAACCATTCCTGACGCCTGAGCGATGCGATAAAATAAATCATCACTCACATCAAAGTTCAGATTTTATTCTTCCGGTTCTGGAAGATGTCTATCAGTTCCGGAATGCGGCAGCAATTCTCCGAAGCGCTGAAGCGTGTGGTTTTCATAAAGTCATTGCCTTGGAAAAGCAGAATGTTTTTGATCCGAATCTGACGGTAACCAAAGGTGCAGAAACTTGGGTAGAAGTGGAGAAGATGCCGCCTACAATGGAGACCATAAAGCAAATTAAAAAAAGAGGTTATAAAATAGTTGCCGTTTCGCCGGAAAAAAAGGCTGTTTTACTTCCGGACTATACCATCACTCAGCCTGTTGCCCTCATCTTCGGAACAGAATGGGAAGGAGTGACCGAGGAAATTCTCGATTTTGCGGATGAAACTTTGGCGATTCCAATGTATGGTTTTACTAAAAGTTTCAATGTTTCGGTAGCTGCGGCAATTTGTATGTACGAAATGAAACAGAAACTAATTTCATCAAAGCTCGATTATCTTTTGAGCGAAGAAAAACGGTTGAAACTCAAAATCCGATGGGCAGTGAATTCCATAAAGAGCGGAGAAGCTATTTTGAAAAAGATTCTGGACGATTCTCAATACGAAGGATTCCAATGGTGAACAGTTCTTTGGTATCATTATTGAGAAAGATTGCGCTAAAGGAACCACATTCATGAATAAATTATTTAAAATTCTGATCATTGGAATTTTCACATTCAGTGCGGTGCAGTGCGCCAAAGAAACCCCGTTGATTCAAACTGCTTCCAATACACAACAGGATCTTGAAAAACAAAAACGCGATTCCATCCGTGAGGATTCTATAAAAAGAGCTCAGGAAAGAATCCGGTTTTCTACGCTTGTATTTCCCAAGAATAAAAAAGATTCGGTAATGAGTGCTTTTTTGAAGAAATATCAGGAATAGGAACGATATATTATTCTGGCACTGAACCGTCTTGACAATAAAAACCGATGGCGTGCAGACACGTTGGTCATTCCAGAAAAAATTGAAAATGATTTTTTGAAATACAGCCCTTTCCCAAAACGGTTGGATGAACTGAAACCGGTGAATAAAATGGTGTTTTTCTCTTATGCGATTCATGCGTTTGCAGTATATGAAAACGGAAATCTTATGAAATGGGGCCCATCAAGTCTGGGAAAAAAAGCGACACCTACCAAAACGGGTTTGATGTTCAGCAACTGGAAAAAAGAAGTGGCCATTTCCACGTCCAATTCCGAATGGATTCTCCGCTGGAATTTCAATATTCACAATACTTTAGGCATTGGCTGGCATCAGTATGATTTGCCGGGTTTTCATGCGTCACATTCCTGCCTAAGAATGCTGGAAGAAGATGCGAAATGGATGTACTCCTGGGCAGATACGTGGGTGCTTACGAATAATGGACAAACGGAGCAGGCCAAAGGAACACCTGTCATCGTTTTTGGAGAATCTGATTTTAAAACGAAACCCTGGCTGAAGCTTTCGGATGATCCCGCTGCAAATGATATTTCTGTGGAAGAAATGAATGATACTTTTGTTCCGCATCTGGATAAAATTTTGAAGGAACAGGAAAACAGCGAGAAAATCCGCGGGCATGCTTATCTGAGTCTTAGTAAATCAAACAACGGAAAACGTGCAGTATAATTTATTTTTCTTCAAAAGGCAATGTTGAAAGAATAGCAAACGACCGGAGTTTTTCCATTTCTTTTTTGGCTTTTTTCTGTCCGATTTTTACGGCAGCATACATTATTAAACCCAATACTACCGTAACGATAGAAGCAGGAAGTGCCCATTTGTAATCCTGAATATTAATTTGTTCGCCCACAAACCAAAGCGTGATGAGTACCATCCATATAATTCCCAACAGGAAATACAAAAACATGAAAAATGTCCACACTGCTGAACTTGGCCCGAAAATTCCGCGGATGACGGTTCTTTGGTCTTCCATTTCAGTCCGCAACGAGAGATTGGGTTTCCAGTAATGATCCTCTTCGGTGTTCACCGTAATAAGAGCTATTTCTGTGTTCACATTTCCTGAAAATTCCTCAGCATTTTTTTTGAGGAATTTCTTTATATTCTCCGAATATTCTTCTGCAGAAAGTTCCGTGTACATTTTGAATCGTGGGCGCAGCCGCATTTTATCAAGGGTAGTTTCTTCGGTTTTCATTGTTTGTCGATATATGGGATTGGGTCTTCCAGAATAATCCTGATTTTCATGAAATGAAGTTACAAAAAAGAAGAAACCAGAGTTGAAAAAATTCATAATTATTGGTGCAGCTATTGACTTTTGATCAATTAATTTACTTTAATCGTTATTAATCTTTATTCACGTTTACTCCGAAAAAACAAAAGATCCCCGGAATATATTCCAGAGATCTAATCTAATGCTTTCAGCATTTGTGTTTTCATGGTTATTAATAGTAGTTTTCTACATTGAGATTGCGAATGTATTATAATTTTGAACTTAAACAATAATTAAGCAAGGGACAAAAAGGGGACATTGTCTTTTCGGATGTAACCTTTTGATTAATACTGTTATATCTTTCCACTTTTGTTTCATTTTACTTTATTATTATTTCGATTTCTTTCCCGAAAATTGATAAATAAAAGCAATTCTTATGCATTCCCTGTAATAATTCGAACCTGAAAAGCACTTTAAGCAATCTTTTTTTATTAATTTGCCTTCAATCTTATGGTCTTATGGGATGATTGGGTTTAATGTTATTGAATGCGGTATCTGATCTTATTTAGTTTTCTGTTTTTTGTCTCTCATTTTTCAGCTGCTCCCTGGCTGACCTCTTCTTTACTATCCAGAACGGATCTGGAGCAAATCATTACCAATAAGAAACGCCTGTTGAGCGATACTGTAATTCTAAAAAAGAAATTGCAGAACAGTATTTCGCATAAAAAGATAATTTCAGAAACACTTTTGGCACAAGCCTACGTTGGGGCGTTTGACGGCAAGAACCCAAAAAGCGAGTTTCACTTCAAAAATTCTATAGAAACGGCTGTAAAATTAAACAACCCTGCTTTGGCGATTTGGGCTGAACTTAATTATGCAGAATATCTGTATCGGTACAGGGAAATGACCCGAGCAATGCCCGTTTTCCTCAATGCTTTGAATGCAGCAGAGAAGATACCGGCGAATGAACTTCTCTTTCCATGTTGGTCATTCAAGATTGTTGGATATTATATGGGAACGATCGGAGATTATGATGAAGCTGTTAATTTTCTGAAAATGGCACAACAATATGCCGATCGTAATTCTTCTGAACTTCCTGAAATTCTTGATAATATAGGGCAATATTACTATCTTGCCCGCAACTATATTGAGGCTGAAAAATATTATACAAGTGCCAGCATCACCGCTCTTCAGATAAAAGACGAACTTCGGTATGCTAAAACACTGGGAAATATTGCGCTTATTCGGAAGGATGAGGGCAATTATAACATTGCGGTTCATTTATTAAAGAAAGATATTGGAATTTCTGAACGGCTTGGTGCACAGCAAAATACAATGTTTGCTCAAATTGCTTTGGTACGAGTCTTTATAAAAGCCGGGAAATGGGATGAAGCGGAAGCCCTTCTTCAAAAGGCGGAAGCAATTTCCAGATCAAAACCGTATTATATGAGTTCAAGACGCGGGATTGCTGAGATAAAACTGGATTTGTTTCAAGGTTTAGATCGTATTTCAGAAATACCTGATATCCGCCGCGAGATCAAAATGCTCGACGATTCACTGCGGTTGACTGATGGCGAACAGACCCTGAACAAGACCCATCTGATGACGCAAAAAGCGCTGTATCAACAGAAAATTACGAAAGCCAATGAAAAATTATCATCCAGAAATAATCTGCTTGTAATTTTTGTTGTGGTAGCAGGAATCGGATTTGTTTTGTTCGGGTGGCATCTCCTGAGGCTGAAAAAGAATGAAGCCCAACGTAAGGCACAATATGACAGGTTGATTACAGCACTGGAAAAAGAAAAAGTTGGTTTCGAAAGAACACTCATGGAAACACGCCAAACACTCCAAGATCAGGTGCAGTATTTGAAAAGTAAAAATCAATATATTGAACAATTAAATTCTGAAATTGAAACAATCCGTCTCTCAGCTTCATCTCATATTGAGGAAAAAGAAGGTAAACTCCATCAATTATTAGAGTCTCATCTCATGACAGAAGAGAACTGGCAGATTTTCCGCAGGCAGTTCCAGAAAGAATATCCGGAATTTTACGGGAATCTCAGTCTGGAATTTCCGGAAATTACACCAGCGAATCTGCGTGTCATTCTATTGCAAAAGTTGGGATTCAGCCAAGTAGAAATCTCCAGATTGTTAGGCATTACGCAGGATGCCGTGAAAAAGTCCCGTCAAAGGCTGAAGCGCAAACTTGGTGAGCGATATGAGAAACTTTCTGAAATGATCAACGCTGAATTTTAAAAAAGCGTTGCCCGAAAATAAAAATCTTATTTTACTTTTTAATGAACTTTCGGGTGAGTATTCCCTTGGCAGTTTCTATGCTGATCATGTAGCTTCCGGCCTTGAAATGTGAAACAGGGATCATCTTGATATCACCTTTTTCTCTATATATAATTCTGCCAGAAAAATCCGTTATCGTAACACGTATGATTTTTTCAGGTGATTGAATCCGCAAAAAATCCGATACCGGAACCGGATAGATTGAGATAAAATTGTTGTGGTTTGCTTCAGAGACCGAAAGTGTCGATTCACATTCGTTGCCTAAAACGTCACCTGTTATTGTCCACCCTTTAACATTAATAAGATAGTCGCGCGCAGCTATTGCCAAAGGATCTTTATACTGAAGCGGAGCCACATTACCCAGATTCACATTGTTGGCCGTTGTAGGATTCGTGCGCCATCCATGTAGGGTTTTATCCCAGTTATTGCAGGTTAATGCTGTGTTTGTGAGCATACTGTTCGCCTGTACAACGGAGGCGAGATTCCACGTTTCCAAACTTTGGTTAAAGCTTGTCGCTCCACTCAGAAAATCACGGAATTCTGTTACATTCGAAACATTCCAGCTACTCAAATCCTGATTGAAACTGGTACAGAGATGAAACATGTGCAGCATTGTAGTCACATTGGAAACATTCCATGATGATAGTGGCTGATTGAAAGATGATAAATAATGAAACATCCAGGTCATGTCCGTCACATTGGCGGTATTCCAGTTATTTAACGGTTGATTGAAGTTCCCTGCATTGGAAAACAGATGACTCATGTTCGTAATTGTAGAAGTATTCCATTGGTTGAAAGTAGGGTTTCCCAAAAGAGAAGTACAGTTATGGAACATGAGCGCCGCGTTCGTAACATTACCAAGTATAGGAATATCAGTTGCAGTTACATCCAAATTGGAACAATCAGTAAAAGCAGTCTCCATGCTGAGCCAGTTAATATTTCCCCACTGATGGACTTCCAGTAGTTTATCGGTATCTCCCAAAAGATTCATTAATATAGGAGTGCCCAGGTTTGGCGAAACAAAATATTCATTATAAAAACGGACAGCATCAAAATTTCCATTGCCATTACTTATTTTTATACGATAAGTTGCAAGCGCTGGATCCGGATGATAAGGAGTTCCGAAATCAACAAGAAAATGCTGCGAAGAACTTATTCCGTTCATTGTGCCGTTATGAGACGGGAATCCGATTTCTTCCCAGTACACATTAAAGTTACTGCCTCTTCCCGGAAACCAAATTTGTTGTGTTGTGCTTTGACCAGGTACATTGGCAACTGTTTTCGACTGTGCATTCGCCGGTTTCCATACGGTAATAAATTCATTTTGAGAATATACAAGAGACGACAGAAAGGTGATGAGAAAAAGTATAATTTTCGTCATATTTTTTGTTTAAAGATATAAAAATTCCCCGGACATCATCCGGGGAAAGTTTTATTTAAAGATGAAAATTCTTAGTATCTGTAATATTCCGGCTTGTAGGGTCCTTCAACCTCTACTCCGATATATTGAGCCTGATCCTCAGAAAGAGTTTCAAGTTCTACACCGATTTTTTTCAGGTGAAGCATCGCTACTTTTTCATCAAGTTTCTTGGGCAGCATATACACTTTGTTTTCGTAGGCTTCACTGTTGGTCCAAAGTTCTATCTGAGCCAAAGTCTGGTTCGAGAATGAATTACTCATCACAAAACTCGGGTGTCCTGTTGCGCAACCCAGATTCACTAATCTTCCTTCTGCAAGAATAATGATGTCGTTTCCATCTACGTTATAAATATCAACCTGAGGTTTAACGGTAGATTTTGTAGAACCGTAATTGTCGTTCAGCCATTTCATATCAATTTCGTTATCGAAATGTCCGATGTTACAAACGATGGTTTTATCTTTCATTTTTTTGAAATGCTCACCTCTTACGATATTGAAATTTCCGGTAGTCGTGATAATGATATCCGCAGTTTCGATAACAGTATCCAGTTTTTTCACTTCATAACCTTCCATCGCAGCCTGAAGCGCGCAAATCGGGTCGATTTCAGTTACAGTAACGATCGATCCTGCACCTCTGAAAGAAGCAGCAGTTCCTTTACCCACATCCCCGTATCCGCAAACAATCACTCTTTTTCCCGCAAGCATCACGTCGGTCGCTCTTCGTACTGCATCTACTGCAGATTCGCGGCATCCGTATTTGTTATCAAACTTCGACTTGGTTACAGAATCATTTACGTTGATGGCAGGCATTACCAAAGTTCCGTTGGCCATTCTTTCGTACAGACGATGAACACCTGTGGTGGTTTCTTCGGATAGGCCTTTGATGTCTTTGGTTAGTTCCGGAAAACGGTCAAAAACCATATTCGTAAGATCGCCGCCATCATCCAGAATCATATTAAGAGGTTTTCTGTCTTCTCCAAAAAATAAAGTCTGCTCAATACACCAGTCGAATTCCTCTTCATTCATCCCTTTCCAGGCATACACCGGAATTCCGGCAGCAGCAATGGCCGCCGCAGCGTGATCCTGAGTGGAGAAAATATTACAGGAAGACCAGGTAACTTCCGCGCCCAGCGCAATCAGCGTTTCAATCAGAACAGCAGTCTGTATCGTCATGTGCAGACATCCCGCAATTCTGGCACCCCTCAACGGCTGAGAGGGTCCGTATTCTTCACGAATCGCCATAAGGCCCGGCATTTCCGCTTCGGCAAGTTCGATTTCTTTTCTTCCCCATTCAGCCAGAGAAATATCTTTTACTTTATAAGGAATGTATTGTGTTGTAGTGTCCATTGAATTAATATTTGTGCAAAAATACAACAAATTCTTGTAACGGATTTTTCTTCCTCCTACGGAAATGAATATGTAATTTCCACTTTCTAAGATTGATTTATCCGTCATCCATCTTTCTAATTTAGTACAAGTGCTCAAAAGGCTGGTAAGCGATTTAAAAAAGCTGGGCAGGTTTATGATGAAGGATAAGAAATGATAAGTATTTTTCAGCTATTCTCAAGATCATTCGTTATCAGCATGAATTAAATATTTTGATTTTGTGCTTAAACTTTTGCAAATTTGCAGGGTTTAAAAAGCAATGCAATATGCCCTTCTATCAGGATTTTACCGATCAAAATGCAACAATTCTTTTCTGGAAATATGATGAGCAAGACCGGTTTAATCATGAAGAACTGATAGAAACTGAAAATTTTGGCAAAGTAGAAAATTATCATCCCAAGAAACTTCAGGAGTATCTGATGATCCGCCAGATGCTGAAGAAGCTGCTTCCGGAACATAAAATTCTTTATAAAACCATCGGGCAGCCATATCTTTTTCCTAAGGATTATTTTATTTCCATCACCCATTCGTTTCCGTTTGCGTCTTTGGCGATTTCAAAAAAAAGGGTAGGGATTGATATTGAGCGGATAATGCCCAAAATTCTGAGAATCAAACACAAGTTTTTGCATCCTTCAGAAATTTCATGGACTGAAAATGAAGATGAGGTGGAATTTCTTACGGTAATCTGGGTTATCAAAGAAGCTTTATACAAACTGCACCCCAGCAAATATTGGTCTTTAAAAAAGCATTATGAAGTGGAGCAATTCAGTCTAAATGATCTTTCAAAAGTTCGATGCCGTGTTTTTGATGAAAATTTTGAAGACTGTTACGACGCCACCGTTACTAAAATTGAGGATTTTTATTTTGCCATTATTGAAGAACAGCATCAGATCAATTTTAAGATTCCTCCGAAGGATGTACTCCATCTATAACCGCATACTTCTCGGTAACTCTCCTTTGTTCCAGAGCGACATCATATAAAAGTTCTAATATTTCCTGAATACTGGTAAGTTCGGTAAGTCTTGATATCCGGCTCGGGTCGCGGCGGTCAAAGAATTCTTCTTCCAGAATTTCCTCTTTTCTTTTTACCAAAAGCTGCTGAACACGGTCGTCCGTTTTTATCGAAATCCGCTCAGAATCCGGTTGGCTTTCTCTGCCGGTCAGCAGATCCAGTGTGTGGCTCAGTTCAGCAAGAATTTTGCGCTCCCAGTTTTCAAAATCAATCTCTGAAAAATGATGGGGTGATTGAGAATACTGCGCCAGCGAAGCAGTGTAAGCGGTAATTAAATGGGAGGTGGTGACAAACTGATGTACACTTTCCATTTTCTTCTGCTGATTCTTAGGGTCGGAAAGCAGTCGTTGGAAACTGTCGGAAAGGTTCGCCAGACTGATGATGGCGTCTTTTCTTCTCATTCTGTATTCTTCATCATCAGGGCTTTTGTATTCTATTTTCTTGATTACATTTTTGAAATATCTGAGGTTAGCCAATGTAGATTTCTCCATTAATTTCCTGTTCTGTGTATGTTCCCAAACAGGCAAAATAAAATAAGAAACTGCAGCAGCGATAATACCTGCAATGGTGGTATCCAGAATCCGGTCACGGAAAATAAGATTTACATTTCCTGGATTCAGAAAATTGAAAGTGATAAAAATATAGATGGTCATGAAGAAAACAGCAGTGGCATATTTTTCTTTTAATAAAGTGAAACACAGAAGCATAGAGGTAAACAACAGGCCGAGAAGCAAGGTGTCATTTTCTACGAAAATAAGCAGGAGATATGCTGCTACTGCGCCGGATGCGGTTCCGTAAAGCCGCAGCAGATTCCGGTGTTTTGTAGTGCTGTAAGCGGGCCGCATGATGGCGACGATGGTAATGAGAATCCAGTAGGAATGGCCAATTTCTGATGTTCCCAACAGTGAAACGGCATATCCGATAAGCAAGGCTGTCGTCAACCGTACCGCATGCCGGAAATGGGACGACTTCAAAGAAAGGTTATTGAGAAGCACTCTTGAATTGAGCTGTTCCTGTTTCGGAACGAATTTGTCATAATCCAGACCGGAGGAAAGACTTTTTATATTCCTGAGATCCTGAGAGAAAACCTTGTGAATAATTTTAACATCATCTGCCACCTCATTTATCCTGTAAAGAATAAGCCGAAGCGCCATGAAATTTTCCAAAGTTTCCGCTGACATTTTTCTTTTGCGCAGATGGAAATAAATATTGTATACCTTTTGAAGTTCCGCATCTATGTCTCGCGAAGGATGGCTTTTGGTTCCGCTCTGCAAGGCAATTCCAATATGGGTCACTTCTTCTGCGAGATCATTCAGAAAGCGATGAATCGCAGGAAGGATAGGGGTTTTTCCGAAATGAGCGTGTAAATTCGCATAGTTTTGATCGCTGGTCATCAGTTTTTCATAAAAATCGATCGCATCCAGAAACATCAGCATGAGGAGCCGGCTGGTGGTGGTAGCTTCGTTTACAATGGTCCTGGTCTTAAAAACCATTTCTCTTGTTTCCTCCTGTAGATTCTTAATCACGATTTGTTTGGAAATCACTTCCTGATACAGTGCATCCAGATCTGCATTTTTTTGATAAAATTTCGCTTTTATTTTCAGATATTCTGCCAGCTCCAGATAATTTTCACCAATCATCTGGCTGGCAAGCTTGTACGGCTGAAGTCGTGAAACCAGCAGAAAAATTAGTAAAAACCATATTCCGCCCGCGATAAACGTGACTATATTTTTAAATTCCCAAGTTTGGGAGAAATGGACATCAATAAAAATGGAAAAAACCACCAAAGTTAATCCGCCCACCGCAGCCAATCTTTGTCCATACACACCTAAAAGAGTGAAAAACATCCCGAAGACAACAATTCCTAAAAAAACCAGAACCGGATATCCCTGAATGAAACTCGCAACAGAGATGACAGTGAAAAAAGAAATGATGGCTAAAATAAGGGAATTTCTTCTTCGGATAAAAGGACCTGCCATATCCGTGAGCCCTACGAAACTGGTGCCCAAAGGAAATAAGAAATACTCTTTCAGTAAACCGAAATAAGCCAGAATTACGCTGGGAATAATAATCGCCAATGCAACCCTCGCCCCGGAATAAATATACTGGCTGGTAATGAATTTCTGTATTTCGGATTTGTAGTTCAAGAAAATAGGGGATATGGATGCAAAATTAGCCTTATTTTTACAAAAAAAGCCCCGTTTTGCGGAGCTTTGTACAGTGTCATATTATCTTTTAATAGTCGTTGGCGTTCATGGTGTCGTCACCAATATGCCAGGTGAGGCCAAATCTCAACGTATTGTCTAATGCTGTATTCAGTTTCGACGTATTGAGCAAATAAGATACATCCAGTGAAAAGGCGTTGTATTTTAATCCAACACCGGCGGTAGCAAACTGTCTTGCTCCTTGTTCTTCACTTTCATGGAAATAACCTCCTCTTACAAAAAATGCGTTATCATAAGCGTACTCCAATGCACCGGAGAACATAATGCTGTTAGGGTTTTTGAATGATTTTAGTGCTCCGTCCAGTACTCCTACATTAGGAACTTCATAAATCGGCCTTTCAGTTCTTGGGTCAATTCTTACCAGTTCAGCACCGGGAACAAGAAGTTTGGAAGCTTCTGCACTGAATCCTATACGATTCACATCATCAATGAAAACATCGTATCCTACACCCAATCTTAACATTGTTGGAAGATAACTTCTGGATTCTTCATCGCCGGTATAATCCAGTTTCGGGCCTAAGTTCTGCACTGCCCAACCAGCATTTATTTTATTGTCCATACCACCTAATCCGGAGAAACGAGGACTGGTATAATAAGCGGAAACATCAACAGAGAAAGAGTTCGCAGCTTTCAGTGTAGTATCGGTATTGAAACCACCTGAAAAATCTGAACGGATGAATCTACCGGTTACTGCCATTGAAAAAGAATCGGCAAGTCTCAAAGCATAGGCAACGTCTATTGCAAATTCGTTAGGTTTTGAGACCCCTTCATCATTGACAACGTTGGGTGAAGTTAAACTTGTTAATTGAACTTCTCCCATATTGAAATAATAAAGGCTGGCAGAAATAGTAGAGCGTTCTTCCTGACCCAGAAATCTGAAATAGGAACCGTAAAGTAAAAAAACATCGTTAGTAAGCTTGCCCATGTATGGTGTATAGTTCACCCCAACGCCGGATAAACTTCTGCTGAAAGGATATTTTGCTGCATTCCAGAATTGTGAAAAAACATCAGCGGAGGTAGCAACACCCTGGTCACCCATACCTCCTGCACGTGCATCGGGAGCTACTCTAAGGAAAGGCGCCCCTGTAAGTACAGGCCTGATTTTGCTTAAGTCTTGTGCAAAAACCGTTACACTGGCTCCTAAACCCAATCCTAAAAGCAGTTTTTTTGTAAAATCCATATAGTTATTTTTAATCTTTCAAATATATAAATTATTTTAAAATATTATCGTAATAATACCATTTTTTCTATTGCTGTAGCACCTCCTTTGCATTTCTCCTGATTTTGGCTTCGTGCAAATATCTTAAAAATATAGGTTCCTTTTCCTACAGCGTCTCCGAAATCATCTTTTCCGTCCCAGCCAATTGCATGGCGCGGAGTTCTGAATCCCTGCAGGAAAGGTTCTGCCATTACGGTCTGGCTGATCGTTTTAACCAGTTTTCCAGTGATGGTGAAGATTTGTACATTGACGTCAAGGATATCGTCGCAGTTATGCTCAAAATGGATATAGGTTTTATCCGTAAACGGATTAGGCCAGTTCAGCGGCCTGTTGATGACGAGATTTTGGCTTGCTTCATCTTTTACTATAAACCTTAACGTTTCAGTAGTAGAATTATTGTTAATATCCCAAACTCTGAAGGTTAATGTATGTTCACCCGGTGCAAGATTTCTGAACGGATAGGTAACACTTCCTTTCTGGTATTCGGCCAGCGAAGGATTCAGACAGCCATTTCCGTCGCCCGGATTGTAGAAATCATTCAGTACAGTGGTGTTGATAATTTGTCCGTCAAGATACGTAATGATATCGTGGCCAATTCCGGCTCCAGTTGAATTGATTCCGGTATCATCGGTCACACAAGCCAGAAGCATAGGATTCTGATCGGTAATTCCACCATCAGCGAAATTGGTATTATTCATATATAATTTCACTCTCGGAGGTTCATTGTCATTAATGCCATTTGGGTTAATATCACCAATTTGATACGGCTGGTTTTGGAAAACATCTTCTACATTATTATCTGCATAAGCGATAATTCTTCCGGTTCCAACAGTATAATTAATATCATTCGGAACATAAAATTCCACAGTAAATTGTCCGTTGACTGCCGTTCCGGAAGCTTTTACAATGGGGCTTCCTTCCTCTGTATAATGCAAAATCGGAGTGAGGGTTCCATCGTTATTCAAAGTGCTTTTATTGACTCTTTTATCAAAAATATTGACAATCACTTTTCCGTTGAAACCTGTGTTTACGGTTCCGTTTGGATGATTGATATGCCCTGTAATTTTAACAAAATCCAAAGCTCTTATCTGGCCAGGCACCGGACTTTCGATATTATCAATGAATAATAATTTTTTAGGGCGGCTTAGTTTCATTGCAGGGTCGCCGAGGTAGTTTACCTTCAGGTGATCGCTGCTGCCTCCATAATTTTTCTTGGCTGTTAAATGAGCATTTCCTAAGGTTTCAAAATCTTCAGCAGCATTCAGCGTAAAAATAGACTTGGTGAAAGCGCCGGTAAAAGTTACACCATATCCTACGTTTATGGCACGGCTGGAAGTAATCATCGTAGCCGCTCCACCGCTTTTATGTTTGATGAATTGTTCACCAACGGAATAAGTATCGTGATCATCCCAGAGCGTGAATTCACAGGTTATAGTGGAAACAAATGGGAATCGGCTGTAGACGGGTGAAAAATTATTGAGGCCTTGCGCTTCATTGGTCGTTAACACCCTTTCCTGTGCCCAACCATTGATTCCACCATGGCCGAAATAAAATAAGTATAAACTGTTCCCGATATCATTCGCAATCGCCTGGTTCACCTGTGGATATCTTTGTCCAGCAGCAGTGCTTTCTGCGGGAAAAGCATCCATATATAATTTTCTGACATTGTATTCCGGTTTATCTGTTGTTCCTTCAAAAACTTCTTCCAACGACGTATTCATAATAGTATGAAAAGGAGTTCCTCCGTCTTTGTCATCATCTACTACAAAATCCAGTTTCATGCGCCAAATCCCGAAAGGGGAAGATTGCCCCGGCAAATTGTTATAGTACGCTAAGGTTTTGTCCATCATGGTTTTAGCTTCCTGAGGATTAGCAGCGGGAATTCTACCTATCGGCAGGTCCGGGAGAACAAAGCCTAAATTAGTAGTGGTTTGTGGTGATGTCATTACGAAATAATCATCTGTCACAAAGGAAGTTACATAATTGCCGCTTTCCTCGCTCTGATAACTGGGTACGACGTTATAACTGTTGGGCGTTTTGTGTTTAAAATCATAAGTAGCATCTCCCAAAATAAAAACATATTTCAGGTTTCCCGCAGGAGTGTTGAGATGCGTGACAAAGTCTCGGATGGCAGTAAGATCCTGCCCGCCGCTGCTGTATTCATTATATATTTTATGAATATCAACAATCTGGGTGTTGAAATTATTTTTTGTCTGATGATAATTGGCCAGTCTTTGAGCCTGCATCATCATTTCAGGACGTGTGAGGATGAGATAATCTACATTCTGCAGCGCCTGGAGATTCTGGTTTTCCACTTTTCCTACAAATGTTGGTTGATAAGCTGCATCTGCACGAAAAGCGACAAATTCATTATTGAAGTCAGGATTATTGGTAATGTATCCAAAATTAAAAATACTGCTTCCGGAAGCTTTGTTCACTCTTCGGTTCGCATTGGTAATATCCGTCACATCCCATATTTGCTCCACTGCAGATGCATTGGAAACCGAAAATCCATACGTCTGCCCGGATCCACTCACCAGAGAAAAATCTCTGAAATTCATTTGGCTTCCGTTAAATGCTAAATTTTCTTTATACTGAATTTCTAAATAATCGAAATAAAAAGTACCATTAGGGTTCACAGAAATATTGGGCTCATAATTAAAAGTAAAAGTGGTTCCCTGCGCATTGTTCAGTGTTCCCGTAAATCGCATCGGTACAAAATCTGGTGTGTTGGCGGAGGTAGATATATTTTGTGTTGCAGGATTCTGATTGTTAATATTAAAAGCCAGCGAATTTCCCTGTGCTTTATAGCCTATCACTTGCGTCCTGTAAAGAACTTGTTCTCCCGGCAGAGGAGCAGAAAGTGTGTTGATACTGACCGATTTAGAATTGGTAAACGGTTGGTCATCTATCCAAACTTTTCCTAATTTCAAAAGGTTTCTCTTTTCTTCATTGATGACCTGATATTCATCATACCTGGTAATAAGATTTGCTGGAAGTGCAGCATCCATGGTGGTTACCCTTTTACCCGGTCCTTTGTCAAAAGTAATAAAGTAGTAAGAAAAATCTTCGTAAATATTTTTTACATTGTTGCTTCGGTCGGTTCTCGTATCGGTTCTTTTAAAGCCGTTTCCGTTAGTCGTATTATAAAGATTATACCCGTCCGGGCCTTGTGCGTAAAAAAGAGCATAATCGCCGTCGTTCCAAACGCCATCATCTTCACCCGTTACTTGTATCGCATTCTCCTGAAGTGCACTGTATCGTTTATTTTGATTGTGTTCCGGAAGAATAAGACCGCCGTTGCCATAAATTCTTAAATTTTTCGGATTCACACTGCCTGCATTTATGCCTATACTTTGTAGAAAATCTTTGGTGATTTTAAATATTCCTGACTTATCAACTTTAATTTTATAAAAATTACCTGAGGCCAACGGATTGTCTGTGCTGCCAATTTTCTGGAGCATACTACCGCCTTTTTCTGTTTCGGTCATCTCGAATGAAGAAAGCCTGAGGATTTTCCCGTCAGTTTTTTTGAACAAGCCAACACTCACCAGTGCAGTTCTGCTGTTTTCTCCGTTTACATAGGAAACATCGGTAGTTTCAAACTCCGGAAGGTTGTTTCTGTCCAGGTCATAAAGCTCTCTTTCTGCTACATTTTCCCATTGTAAGTTGGTAATTTTTATATCTTTTTCACGGATATTTTGTTTGGTGTGAATAAATATATTATTTTGGTCAAATGAAAAACCATTATTTCGGAAGCTGGGCAGATTTATTTTCACATGACCAAAGTCATTAATTTTTGCACCCTCCCACTGAACAGTTACTTTCTGGGAGAAAAGAAGCGCGACGGATTGAAATAAAAAAAGAATAAAAAGATAACGTCTCATTTTTGAATTTAATTTCAGGAATACAAATTAAACGAAAATTTTAAAATAATAATGTGATACAATAAAATAAATTTATAATCGTTTGAAAAAAATCAAAACAATTCTTGATTAATTGATAAATTTATTATTTCTTTGTACTTTGAAAATATTTATACTGACTATGAAAAAACTAAAGTTGTTTTCATTAATAGCATTAAGTTCAGCTTTCGTATTAACCAGTTGTGGGGGATCAGCATCCGGAGGAGGTACCAAAAGTTTTGTAAGTAAAACAGGATGGAAACCTAACGAATCAAGAGGATGGTTTTTTGCAGGAAAAATGCAGAAACAAAAAGGCTGGCCCGGAATGGTATACGTAGAAGGTGGAACGTTTACAATGGGATTAGTGAAAGATGATGTAATGCATGATTGGAATAACTCTCCCCGCAGAATGCAGGTGAGTTCATTCTACCTTGGAGAAACTGAAATCACCAATTATGAATATCGGGAATACCTTACCTGGTTAAAATATGTTTTCCCGCCGTCTGACCCAAGTTACCGCGAAATCTATAATGGAGCTTTGCCCGATACCCTTCTTTGGGATAACGAGCTTTCCCGTAACGATTTTTCCGAAACCTATTTCAGATCGCCGGAATTTGATTACTATCCGGTAGTAGGTGTAAGTTGGAGCCAAGCAAACAAGTATTGTGAATGGCTAACCGACAGAGCCAACGAAAAAGCGCTTATGGATGCAGGAATTATTTCCAAAGATCTTTATATTAACGAGTCAAATAACGTAGGTGGAACAGCTTTCAATATGGACAAGTTTAAAGCAAACGATCCGGATATGGCAGCTTACATCAATGAACAAAGACTCGCTCAAAAATCTGGAATGAAAACAGCAAATCAAAGATTGCTGGCTGCCAACAGGTCTCCTGCGGCACCTTTAGTTCAGAAGTTCAGGCTTCCTACAGAAGTAGAATGGGAATTCGCAGCTCTGGGAACTCAAAAGAACAGAGAGTATAACAATATCTTAGGTAAAAACCCTCAAATTGAGGACCTTCGAGGTAAAAGAGGAAGAAACCAAGGATTATTCCTTGAGAATTTCAAAAACGGTATCGGCGATTACTCTGGAGTTCCAGGATGGAAAAATGATGGATCAGCGTATACAGCAGATGTGAAACAATATCCAGCAAGTGATCTTGGGCTTTACGGAATGTTCGGAAACGTTGCAGAATGGACAGCCGATGTTTACAGGCCTATCATTGATGCTGATTACAGTGACTTCAATTATTACAGAGGAAATGCGCCGCAAAGAATCGTTAGAAATGGCGATGGCTCTTACAGAAGAGTAGATGACGGAAGCATCCAATACGATACACTGGCTGATGGAAAATTGCTTTACAGAAGTCTTCCGGGACAGTTTGAAAAAGAAACCATTGCTGACTACAGTAATTTCAGAGATGGCGACAGACAGTCTTCTTTAGATTTCAGAACACAAGCTGACAGCGCTGACGGAAGCTACAACATGTATAACGCACCAAGAAGAGATTTCTTTGTAGATGCGAATGGCAGAGTTGTTCTTCAGAATGATACTGCTTCCAGAACTTCAGCAATATCTAATGAGGTAAGAGTTGTAAAAGGTGGATCTTGGCAGGATACAGCATATTGGCTGGATCCGGGACAAAGAAGATTCAAAAATCAACACACTGGATATAAATGGATCGGATTCCGCGTAGCACAGGATGCGAGAGGAGCTGATAAGAACAGAACAAGAAGATAAAAGTCTTTTAAATAACAGAAAATCCTTCCATTCTTTGGAAGGATTTTTTATTTTTGGAACATGAATACAGAAGCGTTTTATTCTTTCGTTCTTCAATGCAATAAAGTCACTATAGACAGCAGAGCAGTTGAGAAAAATGATATTTTTTTTGCCTTTTCAAGTGAACGTTTTAATGCGGCGGCCACAGCACAAGAAGCTGTAGAAAATGGAGCTTTGGCAGTGATTGTAGAACAAAAGGAATATGAGAATATCGCTAGTAATATTTTCTATGTACCTTCTACTTTATTGTTTTTACAGGAAATTGCAAAATACCACCGAAATCGGTTACAAATTCCTGTAATAGCATTGACCGGAAGTAACGGAAAAACTACAACTAAGGAACTGATTCATGCTGTGCTTTCTCAGAAATTTAATACCCAATACACTTTCGGTAATCTGAACAATCATATTGGTGTTCCATTGACGCTGTTATCCATACAACCCGAACACGAAATGGCAGTAATTGAAATGGGTGCGAATCATCAGAAAGAAATAGAATTGCTGTGTGAAATTGCGCAACCTGATATCGGTTACATCACTAATTTCGGAAAAGCCCATTTAGAAGGATTTGGTGGTTTTTCCGGAGTGATCAAAGGAAAATCTGAACTTTATGATTTCCTGAAAGCTGATAATAAAGCCATTTTGGTGAATGAAAATGATCCTATTCAGGTTGAAAAAACTGAGGGTTATCATAACAAAATAACCTTTGGAACTCCAGAATCTGATTATTATTTTGAACATTTTTCTCAAGAACATTCTGTAGGTATAGAATATAAAGGTGAGAAAATATTAAGTAACCTTACAGGAAATTATAATTTCTCGAATCTCTGTGCAGCAGCCAGTTTAGGTTTGCATTTCGGAGTATCTGTAAGCAGGATTAAGAATGCAGTAGAGCAATATATGCCCACAAATATGAGGTCACAAATCGTGCAAAAAAATGATCAACTTCTGGTGCTGGATACCTATAATGCCAACCCCAGTTCCATGGTAGAAGCGCTGAAAAATTTTCAGAGTTTTGAAGGTTCTAAAACCATCATCATCGGAGATATGCTGGAATTAGGAGACGAGAGTCTGCACGAGCATACTGCTATCCTGGAAATGGCTCAAGATCTCGGGTTTGATGAAATTATTACCGTCGGAAAACATTTTTCGGAAACGGGTATTTCTGAGAAATCTTATGAAAATACTGAATCCCTGATTTCAGCAGTTAAAAATCAACCAATACTTTCCAAAAATATCCTTCTGAAAGCGTCGCGGGGAATTGCTCTGGAAAGAATCCTGGAGTATATTTAAAGGTTTTTCTCCCAAACTTCGTCCAGAATCAATTTGATATTGTGGAAAGTAGAAGGAAATACTTCCTGCTGAATGCGATGATTATTTTTCCATTCTACAGCAGTTATTCCCTCTTCAGTTTGCGGCACCGGATTTTTGTTGCCTACATAACTCATCTTAAACCAATACGTAATTTTCAATATCCGATCTCCATTTCTTTCGGTGTAAATATGAAAAGTATTATTGATGAAATCTTCCAGAATAATCTCCTCAAGGCCCGTTTCTTCCTGAACTTCACGCACTGCGGCTTGTTCTAAAGATTCACCTTTCTCTATTTTTCCTTTCGGTAAATCCCACTTTCCCAACCTTCTTATAAAAAGAATTTCATTATTCTGATTGCTCACAATACCGCCGGCAGATTCCACAACGGTAAAAAGATGAGTGAAATCTTCCCAAAGTTCAGCCAGATTTTCGCTGTACACATTCAGTTCAGGACAGGAAGTGTTTTGCAAAAGGTCTACAGCAATTTCTAAAGTCGCAAATCCCTCATACCGAAGCTTTTTTTCGATGTCTTCAGGATATTTACTAAGGGTTAATTTTTTCTCGTTCACAAAAACTTTATACATTTGCATGACTTTAATCTTACAAAAATATAAAAATGAATTTAGAAGGAAGAAAAATAATGTTAAATAAACCCGTTGCCGAACTTGTGGAACTCCTCAAAAATCCGCAACAATATGAACAATTGATGCCGGATGGACTACAGAAATTTGAAGCCATAGCTGATGGTTTTAAATTTTCGCTGAAAGGGATGCCGGAAATTGCGCTGAAAGTAGGAGAAGTGAATGAAAATAAAGCGACACTCAAATCTGCCAGTTCCAGTTTAGATTTTGAACTGACCACAGCCATGAACGCAGTTTCTGAAAATCAAACTGAGATCCAAATGTTTTTTGAAGGAAAATTCAATCCGTTTATTAAAATGATGGTGGAGAAACCTCTTCAGAATTTCATGGATGCGCTGACGGATAAAATTGAAAAACGCTACGCATAAAGTGTTATACCCAGATAACAAGCCACTCGTCCCAGGTGGTTTTTTAATTTCTAAACCAATATTCCGGAACAGTGATTTTCAGGACTTCCGGTAGCGGTGCTCAGCACGTTGTTTTCTCCATTAATCCTTAAAACTCCCATCAGTGCAAAAATAAGAGCTTCTTTAAAATTCACAATTTCCGCAGAAGGAATGACCAAAGTAGTGTTGCAAAGTTTTTGTATTTCTTCAATTAAATTTTTATTATAAGTTCCACCTCCGGTCACCAATGTGTTTTTCAAACCAAACCTTGTCAATACTTTTGCGATTTGTTCGGCAACATGCGCCGTAAAAGTAGCCAATGCATCTTCAGGATTTAAGGGACTCAGTTTAGGAAGAATTTCGGTAATCACCCATTCTGCACCCAAAGATTTTGGAGCAGCCTGCTGATAAAACTTTAAGTTTTTCAGGGTTTCCAGCGTTTCCTGGTTCACCGTTCCGGCTGCTGCTAACTGTCCGTCTTTATCAAATTTTTCTCCCTTTTTCTCAGCAAAATAATTCATCACCATATTCACCGGACAGATGTCAAAAGCAATTCTTTTTCCCTGATGAAAAAATGAAATATTGGAGAAACCGCCCAAATTGAGACAAGCGTCATATTCGCTGAACAAAAGCTGGTCTCCGATGGGAACTAAGGGAGCACCATTGCCTCCCATCAAGATATCTTGGCTCCTAAAATCATATACCACAGGAAGAGAATTCAGAATTTTGATGGCTCTTCCGTCTCCGATTTGGAGGGTAAATTTATTTTGTGGCTGATGAAATACGGTGTGCCCGTGCGAGGCGATGACATCTATTTTTGTAAGCTGATTCTGATCAATAAAACTTTTTACCATTTGGCCTAAATAGAAACCATATTCAGAATGCAAAGCACAAAGTTGTTCCGCAGACAAAGCCATCGCATTGCGAAGCTTATTTTCCCAAAAATTATTGTAAGGAAGAGTTTCAGCAATCAAAAGTTTGAAACTCCAATCTGCATTATTTTTCTTTTCAAAAGAAGCATAGCAAATGTCCAGTCCGTCAAGGCTGGTTCCGGACATGAGTCCAATGGCGGAGAAATTCATGGGTTTTATTTTGGATAAAAATACTTATTTTCAGGAAAGTATAAAATTACTTTTCACTTTCCGGGATTTTCTTGGTGCTGATATCTCCGGAATTGTTGTAAAAAGTGTATTCAGAAAAGTCATCTTTCGCCCGCATTCCCTGTGTTGCCACCAAAGTAGAACCGTCTTTATCGGTAACATATACCGTATCTGAAGTGTAAATTTCTTTCTTCTTCCGGTCCCAGAAAATGGTTTCCATGAGAAAAGTTTGCCCTTCAGAAGTGACTACTTTCACATTTCCTTTGGCTTCATAAAAGTTTTTGAGTTCCGTCATCTTGGCGTATTTCGCCGTAATGGTTCCGGGTTGTTTGGGGTTCTTTTTATCGAAATACTGAATATTAATACCTTTTCTCGCTACAACATACGGAGTGTCTATCAGCTCAAATTTCTCGATAAGAGGAGCTGTGGCGCGCATTTTTATCAAGCCGGAATCCCGCTGAATAATATTGGCATCATAAATGATCTGTGACGGGAAGTTTAATTTCTTATCAGCCGCATTCATCGCCGTAAGATCATCATCACAGGATATAAAAAATATAGCACAACTAAGAAGTAATGCTATAATTTTTGAAGGTATCTGTGAAGTTTTGTTCATGTTTTAGTTGTACAATCTCTTCATAAACCATTTATCAGCAAAATTGAAACCGATTTTTAGGTTGATAAAATTCTGATTGACTAAGTTGTTGTCTTTGGTTCCTCTTTTTCCGAGTTCTATGGCAACATCCAAACCGGTCATCCTGTTCAGTGACGCATTCTTGAAAGGGAATTTAGCTCCTAAAGTTATTCCGAATTCATTGATATCGGTATTATTGATACTGAGGTTTCCTTTTTCATAATAAGCTCCGTATCTGTACACCACACGCTGGAAATAGTTTCTGAAATTATTGGCATCCGGCAAAATCCATCCTCCTGCGGAAATGCGGTAAGAGTCTTTGTATTGTGCTTTATGGCCCATGAACTGAAGGTCTTCTCCTTTGCGATAATCTACCTGAGTCCCTACAAACCATCTTGCAGTATGCCCGAATCCGGCACCTAAAGAAAACTCAACCGGCAACAGGTTGTCCTGTTTGGTTTCTACCTGATTTACAATGCTTTCGTTTACTTTGACACCATTACCGTTGTAAAAGTAAGTACTGTTGGTATAATAAGATTGAGGATTTGAAGTATTTCCAAAAGTTGCCGTAGCTCCCAGCGTCATTTTGCGGTCGTTACTGTATTTTTTTTGATACGTAGTTCCCGCTGTGAAATTGAAATTTGCGATTTCATTTCGGGTTTCATATCCATTGATCAATTCAGCATTCGAGTAAGCCAATTCATCAATATCATGCAGGTTTCCGAAATAATAATTGGTTCGTAATCCTAACGCAAACTCCGGACTAATTTGATAGGAAACTGCAGCTTGCACAGTGCTCACAGTTCCTTCGCCACGGTAGCGGTTGGCTTTCACGGTTCCGTCAGCTAAGGTTTCAGAAACTAAAACGTCATATCTTTTAGAACTGTATGGTTGGTATCCTAATCCGAACTTCACCTTGTTGGATAAAGGAAATGCTATAGAAATGTTGGATAAGTAAGTTGAATGCTTGTTGTCCTTGTAATTATTAAAATTGGAACTGAAATAATTATTTTCGTTGGTAGCTTCTATTTTAATGGAAGTCAGTTGCAGATTTTCATTGGCAGCAGGGTTTTTAAAATTGAAACTGCTGGTGAAATCTGTAATATAAGCTGTAGAAATTCCCGCCATGGCAGAGTTTTCTACCGTATTGTCATATTTCACATCTCCTATTCCGTATGCAGCATAAGGTGAATTGCCAATGTTCTGCGCATGCAGAAAAAAGCCTGCTGTGATGAACGATAAGATGAAAATTTTTCTCATTCCAGTTTTTTAAAATAATGGGCAAATATCTTAATTATTACTGAATTGAGAAAATTTAGTTTCGTAAAGTTTTGTTAAGCAGGAGCGATGCGAAGGATCAGAAAATAAGGTACATTTGCAAATAATGTATCTTAAAATAATTCTAAAAAAGTATCTTTGAAAGATGAATTGGGATCATATTGCAGGCCAAGGGACTATAAAGGAAAGGCTGAAAAACAGTATTGATGAAAACAGGGTAGGACATGCGCAGTTGTTTGCAGGAAAAGAAGGATATGGAACGCTGCCGCTGGCTTTGGCTTATGCGAAAGAAATTTTGAGCAGAGAGAATCCTGCTTCCGGTGCGAAAGCTGAGCATTTGAATCATCTTGATCTCCATTTTAGTTTTCCTGTTTTTACTGAAAAAAATAATTCGCTGAGCAAGAGATTTTTTCCGAATTTCCGAGAAATGATCCTTGAAAATCCGTATGCCGATTTCGATGACTGGAGTACTTATTTGGAATCTGAAAACAAACAGCTTTTTATTTCTGCAGATGAAATTGATGAACAAAATGCGAAGTTTGCGCTCAAAAGCTTCGAAGGAGGCACTAAAATCCTCATCGTCTGGAGAGCAGATAAAATGAATATTTCAGCTTCCAATAAACTGTTGAAGTTTTTAGAGGAACCGCCTGCCAAAACATTGATTATTCTGACGGCTGAAAATACGGACAGTTTTCTCCCGACGATTCTTTCCCGAACTCAGATTACAGAAATTCCAAGGTTGAAAGATGAGGAAGTTGCTCAATATTTGAAAACAAAAACGAACCTATCGGAAGAAAGGAGTAAGGAAATTGTTCATCAGGTGCAGGGAAATCTGAATGATGCCATAAAATCACTGCATCCGGAAGGCGAATCGGAATATGAAACCCTTTTTGTACAATGGGTGAGAGATGCTTTTCAGGTAAAGAAAAAACCGGAATATCTTAAAAATATTATTCTTTGGGCGAGAAATATTTCGAGCTGGAACCGCGAAAAACAAAAGAATTTTCTTCAGTTTTGTTCTGAAATGTTCCGGCAGGCTTTGCTTCAGAATTATGGTCTTCCCAACCTTGTTTACCGTAAAATTGATTCCGGAGGTTTCAACTGGGAAGGATTCTCAAAATTCATTCATGGAGCAAATATTGAAAGTATCCTTGAAGAGATCAGCGAAGCCGATTATCACTTGCAACGCAACGGAAACGCCAAAATTATCTGGACAGATTTGGGGATTAAATTGTCGAGATACATTCATAAACCTGCATAATCAGAGAAAAACAAGATTCTAAAAAACAAACCAGATGTTTAAAACTACCATAAAAGGAACCGGGCATTATGTTCCGGAAAATATAGTGACCAATCACGATCTGTCTAAACTGATGAATACCAACGATGAATGGATCACAGAACGTACCGGAATAAAAGAACGTCACCATCGTGCCAATCGTAATGACGAGAAAGAAACCACAGCGTATTTGGGATTTAAAGCGTCGGAAATGGCACTTCAGAATGCCGGTATCAAAGCGGAAGAATTAGATTATATCATTTTTGCCACGCTTTCTCCGGATTATTATTTTCCCGGATGTGGTGTGCTTCTTCAGGAAATGTTGGGCTGCCGAACCATTGGTGCGTTGGATGTGCGGAATCAGTGTTCCGGATTTGTTTATGCGATGAGTGTTGCGCACGCATTTATAAAGTCAGGGATTTATAAAAATATTCTGGTGGTAGGAGCTGAAATTCATTCTTTCGGCCTTGATTTCTCTGATGAAGGAAGAGGTGTTTCGGTCATTTTCGGAGACGGAGCAGGCGCAGTAGTGCTTTCCGCAACGGAAGGTGATGAAGATGGCGATATTCTTTCCATAAATATGCACTCCGAAGGAAAATTTGCCGAAGAACTTTGTACGAAATTCCCGGGATCCAAATACGGCTGGAGCGATCGGATGAGACTGGAACCGGAAAACGTTACCGATGCTGAAGTGTATCCTGTAATGAATGGAAATTTTGTTTTCAAACACGCTGTCACCCGTTTTCCTGAAACCATGATGGAAGCGCTTTCTGCTGCCGGAAAAACGATCGAGGATTTAGATCTTTTTATTCCGCATCAGGCCAATCTCAGAATTGCTCAATTTGTACAACAAAAAATGGGGCTTTCGGATGAGAAGGTTTTTAATAATATTCAAAAATACGGAAATACCACGGCGGCCTCTATTCCGCTTGCTCTAAGCGAAGCCATTGGAAGTGGTAAAATAAAACGCGGCGATTTAATTTTGCTTTCTGCCTTCGGAAGCGGCTTTACGTGGGGAAGTGTTCTTTTTGAGTATTAAGTTTCGCGCAGAATAATAAAAATTAAAGCCGGTTTCACCTCAGAATCGGCTTTCTATTCCGTAGAAATACTGTCATTTTTAATTCCTGTGCTATCCGAAACTGTGGCTGCGGTTTCGCCTAGTTCAGTGTTCATATGTCGCGCATTGTGATCTTCTTTATAAGATTCACGATCTTCTTTTTTATCAGCACAGGCAGCGAAAAATAATAGTACAGCAGCTAAAAACAGACTTTTCATAATGTAAGATTTTTATAATGGGAAATGATTCTGCAAAAATGGTGCAAATTAAATCCGTCAAACAGGAAAATAAAAAAACCGCCTCAAATTTATTTTGAGACGGCTTCTTCTTTTAGGAAAATTATCCCAGATAAGGATATTTATAATCTTTAGGTGACACGAATGTTTCTTTGATAGAACGAACGGAAACCCATCTCAGAAGATTCATTTTAGAACCTGCTTTATCATTGGTTCCCGAAGCTCTCGCTCCGCCGAAAGGCTGCTGGCCAACTACAGCACCGGTCGGTTTGTCATTAATGTAGAAATTACCCGCTGCGTTTTCCAATGCCTTATATGCTTCTGCAATCGCATAACGATCCTGAGAGAAAATAGATCCTGTAAGAGAATAAGGAGAGGTTTCATCTACCAGTTTCAGGGTTTTCTGCCAATCAGCATCTTCGTAAATATAGACAGAAAGAATAGGCCCGAAAATTTCCTCACACATACTTTCGTACTGGGGATTGGTGGTTTCAATAACGGTTGGATGTACGAACCAGCCTTTGGAATCATCACAGGTTCCTCCAAAAATCACCTTGCTGTCGCCTGAATTTTTAGCTCTTTCGATATAATTTTTACATTTTTCAAATGATTTTTTATCAATCACAGCATTCACAAAATTGGAAGGATCTTCAGGTGTTCCTACTTTCACAGTTTTCAGTTGAGCTCCCATAATCTCTTTTACTTCTTCCCAAAGAGATTTTGGAATATAAGCTCGTGAAGCCGCAGAACATTTCTGTCCCTGATATTCAAACGCTCCGCGTACCAAGGCAGTAGCTACAGCTGCCGCATTGGCTGACGGGTGTACCATCACGAAATCTTTTCCGCCGGTTTCCCCTACGATTCTCGGATACGTTTTATATGTATGAATATTGTTCCCGATCATTTTCCACATTCCCTGGAATACGCCTGTAGAACCCGTAAAATGAAGTCCCGCAAAATCAGGATGTGATAATATTTTTTCAGCAGTTTGCGCTCCGTCCGTAAAAATCATGTTAATCACTCCTGCAGGAAGTCCGGCTTCTGTAAAGATATCCATGATCACCTTAGCAGAATAAATTTGTGAATGGGAAGGTTTCCAAACTACCACATTTCCCATCATAGCCATACAGCTTGGCAAGTTACCTGCAATTGCTGTAAAGTTGAACGGCGTTACAGCAAAACAGAAACCTTCCAAAGGACGATATTCCGCGCGGTTCCAGATTCCGGTGTCCGAAACAGGCTGTTCCGCATACATTTCGGTCATGAATTCTACATTGAACCTCAGGAAATCGATAAGTTCGCAGGCTGCATCTATCTCAGCCTGATGTACGTTTTTACTTTGCCCAATCATCGTCGCAGCATTCAGTTTGTCCCGATAAGGTCCGGCAATAAGGTCGGCCGCTTTCAGAAAAATAGCAGCGCGGTGTTCCCATCCCAATGCGTTCCACTTTTCCTTGGCTTCCAGTGCTGCATTGATGGCCTGATCCACATGATCCATATTTCCTTTGTGGTAAAAACCTACTTCATGGCTGTGATCCTGTGGCGAAAACAAAGATGTCTTTTGCTCTGTTCTTACTTCTTTACCTCCAATTACCATTGGGATTTCTGTGTTTTGTTTCCACATTTCGCGATAGGTGGAGATCAAAGATTTTACTTCCGGAGATCCGGGCTCGTAGCTTCTTACTGTTTCGTTTATAGCAAACGGAACCTGAGAAATCGCTTTTGACATATTTTTAATTTTTAAGTATAAATAAATGAAAGGACATTATCCTGAACTTCAGAAATATCCGCCGCACAAAGTTAACAGATTTCGGGTGATGTTCCAAGTTGATTTTTCTGAAAAAACATCAGTCAACAATTGGTGAATCTAATTATGAAATAAAAAAAGAGGCTCAATAAGAACCTCTCCAATTTTAACTGAACATATCTTTTACTTTATCAAAGAAAGTTTTCTCCCGGCCAGATGGTTCGGGTGCCATTTCACCACTTCTCAATTGTTTCTCGAAAAATTCTTTTTGTTCCGGATTCAATTTTTGCGGAGTCCATACGTTGATGTGGACAAACATATCGCCTTTTCCGTAACTGTCGATACTCGGAAGCCCTTTTCCGGCCAAACGAAGAATTTTTCCGGATTGGGTTCCGGGGTCTATTTTTATTTTCACTTTTCCTGTTACAGTAGGAATTTCTTTTGAGGTTCCTAAAGCTGCTTCTGGAAAGGAAATGTACAGTTCCTGATGAAGATTATCGCCTTCTCTCTTTATTGTTTTGTCTTCCTCTTCTTCTACTACGACGAGCAAATCTCCTGGAGTTCCGCCAAAAGGAGCATCGTTCCCTTTGCCGCGAACATTCAGCTGTATTCCTTCGCGCGCTCCTGCAGGAATATTGATGGTGACTTCTTCATCTTCTTTTATTAGTCCGTGCTCGTTGGCTCCAGCTGGGACTTTGTCTGCTATTTTTCCTAATCCTTGACAGGTGCTACAGGTTGTTTGGGTTTGCATTTGCCCGAACATGGTATTCATCACTTTTACCTGAGCGCCGGTTCCGTTACAGGTCGTGCAGGTTTTGGAAGTTGCGCCGGGAGCAGCTTTCAGTTTTTTAACTTTAATTGTTTTTTGAGTTCCGTTCACCATTTCTGCCAGATTCAACTTGATTCTTACTCTCAGGTTGGATCCTCGAGCCTGTTGTCTTCCTCCGGCATTGCTGAAGCCGCCAAAACCGCCGCCACCGAAGTGGCCACCAAAGATATCTCCGAATTGTGAGAAAATATCTTCCATACTCATTCCGCCACCGAAACCGCCGCCACCGCCAAATCCTCCGCCGCCGCTCATTCCGGCATGCCCGAACTGGTCGTAACGTGCTTTTTTGTTGCTGTCGCTCAGCACTTCGTAGGCTTCAGCTGCTTCTTTGAAATTTTCTTCAGCTTGCTTGTCACCCGGATTTTTATCCGGATGGTATTTCAAAGCCATTTTTCTGTAGGCTTTTTTTATTTCGTCGGCAGTAGCGTCTTTGTTTACGCCCAATACCTCATAGTAGTCTTTTTTCGACATAGTTTATGATTTCTTTAGACTCATTTTTGCACGCCAATTTGATTGATTTCTGCAAGAATCGGTCTTTATTTAATTTCCGGTTACTACTTTAGCGAAACGAATAACTTTATCGTGAAGCGTATATCCTGTCTCGATAACATCTACAATTTTCCCCTTCAGTTCCGGAGCAGGTGCAGGAATCTGAGTGATGGCTTCATGAAAATCAACATTGAAATCATCTCCAGATCTTACTTCCATCGCTTTCAGTCCTTTTTCGGTAAGGGTAGATTTGAATTTCTGATAAATTAATTCTACACCCTGCAAGTCTTTTTCATTTCCGTTTTTGGCAATTTCTTTCAACGCTCTTTCAAAATCGTCCAGAATTCCCAGCATGGAAATCATCATTTCCTGATTGGCAAACTGAAAGAAATCCATTTTCTCTTTTGTAGTTCTCTTTTTATAATTTTCAAACTCAGCATACAAACGGAGATAACGGTTTTTTTCTTCTGCCAAAACTTCCTCTACAGAAGGCTTGTCTGTCATTATTTCCTCCGCTTCCTGTTGCGTGTCCTGGATGATCTCTTCCTGTTCAGTATTGAGTTTTTCTGTATTATCGTGATTGTCTGACATACTTTTTACTTTTAATATCTGATGTTTTTCAAAACATTTGCCAAACGGAATTTCGGGACAATTCGGCAGGAAACGTAATCAGAATTATTTGAAATGTAGAATTTATATCAGAAAAAAGTAATAAATAGAAGATATAAATTTAATACGACAATAATGAAAGTGATAATCCATGCCGTGATTTTCATCCAGTTGCGGTTGACCAATACACCCATTTTCAATTTATCATTGGTGAACATTACTAAAGGAATCACTGCGAAACTAAGTTGCATTGAGAGGATGACTTGGCTGAGAATCAACAAGTCTGCTGAACCCTTTTCGCCATAAAGAATAGTGACGATAAGTGCGGGTATCACAGCGATAAGCCGGGTAATCAATCTTCTGAGCCAGGGTTTCAGCCTGATGTTCAGGAAACCTTCCATTACGATTTGGCCGGAAAGCGTTCCGGTTAGTGTAGAATTTTGACCGGAAGCTAATAATGCGACGGCAAAAGCAATACTCGCTAAACTGGTTCCCAAAAGTGGTTCCAGCATTTTATGTGCATCATGAATGTCTGCAATATCGTGATTTCCTGAAGTATGAAATGTAGCAGCGGCGACAATAAGAATGGCAGCGTTAATAAAAAACGCAATAAAAAGCGCCGCAGTACTGTCAATAGTAGCAAAACGGATGGCTTCTTTTTTTCCTTCCGGAGTTCTGTCGTAGTTTCTGGTTTGCACAATACTGCTGTGAAGATACAGGTTGTGAGGCATGACTGTTGCTCCCAAAATCCCGATCGCAATATAAAGCATGGAAGGATTGGTAACAATTTCTTTTTGCGGAACCAAACCGTGAAGAATGGGGAAAATTTCCGGTTTAGAAATAATAAGTTCATATCCAAAACACAAAAGAATAATGAAAATAAGTCCGGCGACAATACTTTCAATCCACCGGAATCCTTTGGCTTGAAGCATCAGGATAAGAAATACATCTACAATCGTAATGACGACGCCCCACGTAAGGGGAATTCCGAAAAGTAAATTAAGCGCGATGGCGGTTCCCAACACTTCCGCCAAATCCATTGCTGCAATGGCAATTTCACAGAAAATCCACAAAATAAAATTGACAACTGGATTAAAATGATCTTTACACGCTTGTGCCAAATCTCTTTCGGCCACAATTCCCAGCTTCAGCGAAAGGTGTTGCAGCACCATTGCGAAAAGATTTGAAATCAGAATAACGGAAAGAAGCGTGTAGCCAAACTGCGCACCTCCGGCAATATCGGTAGCCCAGTTTCCGGGATCCATATATCCAACGGCAATCATGAGGCCAGGCCCGGTGAATGCCAATAATTTCCTCCAAAAGCCTGCGTTTTTGGGAACATGGATGGAAGAAAAAACTTCCGAAAGAGAGTCTGAACTCCTTTCTGAACGCCAGGCTTTACGAGAATGTTGATGCATTATAAATAATGTTAGATTTATCTAACAAAATTAATCATTGTTTTCTATTGCGCAAATTATCTTGAAAAATTTCTTCGTTTGGGCAAGTGAACGGACGGAAAATTAAGCAGAAATAATAAATAACTTAATGTAAGAAAGCAAAAAAAGGCAGGAACAAAGGTTTGTCTGCCTATAATATGAATTTCAATAAATTCTGTTAAATAGAGCTTATCGTGTTTTTCAATTCGAACCAGCCACCGCCGTTATAGCCGTTTTGCAAACCCTTAGATTTCAGGTATTCCAAAGCTTTTCCGCTTCTGTTTCCGCTTCTGCAGAAAAGAATCACGGGTTTTTCCAGATCTAAAATTTCACTTTCACGGTTTTCTATTTCTCCCAAAGGAATATTTTTGGCACCTTCTATTTCGCCGTCCATCATCAGTTCCATCGGTTCCCGAACGTCAATTAATTCATAATTCCCGGATTGTAATATTTCTTCTAAGTTCATTTGTAAATCGTTATGTTAAAACTCTTCTGTATTGCACCTGACAAAAGTATAAAAATTATTAGTTTTGCATCTCGTTTATGATGAATTCTCAGAAATATTCAGACCTTATTAAATCCAAAGCAAAAAAGTTTGGATTTCAGGATTGTGGTATTTCAAAAGCTGTTTTTTTGGAAGATGATGCCCGATTTTTAGAAGAATATCTGGAAAAAGGCTATCACGGCGAAATGCAGTATATGGAAAATCATTTTGATAAAAGACTGGATCCGCGACAGCTGGTAGAAGGTTCCAAATCTGTGATTTCATTGTCTTATAATTATTTTCCTGAAGAAAAGATTGAAACTTTGGATAATTTTAAAATTTCCAAATATGCTTATGGTGAAGATTATCACGATGTTATTAAGGAATTATTAAGAGAAATGGTTTCGGAACTGAAAGAAGAAATCGGGGATTTTCAGTGCAGGGTTTTTACGGATTCCGCTCCCATAATGGAAAGAAGTTGGGGAAGCCGCTCCGGAATCGGATGGATTGGGAAGAATGCCAATCTGATTACCAAAAATAAAGGTTCGTTTTTTTTTCTGGCAGAAATTATCTGCGATCTTGAGTTGGAGCAAGATGCTCCGGCAACAGATCATTGCGGAACGTGTACAAGATGTATTGATGCCTGTCCTACGAATGCCATTGTAGATGCGAAAATTATCAACGGAAGCCAGTGTATTTCGTATGCTACCATTGAATTGAAAAATGAAATTCCTGAAAGTTTCTCTGAAAAGATGGAAGACTGGATGTTCGGCTGCGATATTTGTCAGGATGTTTGCCCGTGGAACCGTTTTTCGCTACCTCATCAGCAACCCAGATTTGCTCCCAATGGTTTTCTGAAAACCCACCGAAAAAAAGAATGGAAAGAACTTTCTCAGGATTTATTTTCAGAAATTTTCCGGAAATCTCCTGTAAAAAGAACGAAGTTTTCAGGGTTGAAAAGGAATATCGGATTTTTGGAATAGTTTAGCTTTTTCGAATTCAGTTGTTCTGATTCATCAGTATTTTTTTTGAACTCTTTTAGGTGCTGTTTTTATTCGGATTTTGATTTTCTTCTTCGTTGTAGATTTTTTACGCATTAATATGATGTTTTGGTTATTAAATATACAAAGTATTTCAGAATGTCCAAATGTTTTGTCAGAATTAATAATTCCGTAATTTTAGAAATTAATCTTTATAAACCAGGCAGTTGAGAAAAACATTCATTTTTATAATTAAAAGCCTTGCCGTTTTCATAGCAGCTATATTACTATATCTGTTTTTGGGATATTTTCTTCCCTTTATTCCGGTTCAGGCAGAAGCAACACCAGAACCCAAAGTAATTCGCGGATTTATAAAAACCAATGGAATGCACACGGATGTTGTGGTTCCGGTGAAATCTACCTATATCGACTGGAGTGAAAAATTTCCCTTTGAAAATACGTTGTCTAAAAGCGAAAATTATCGTTACCTTTCTATCGGCTGGGGAGACAAAGGTTTTTATCTGAATACGCCAACGTGGGCTGATTTGAAATTTTCAACTGCGTTCAAAGCGGCTTTCTGGCTTGGTGATGCAGCGGTGCATGCAACGTATTACGATAAAATAGAAGTGAATGATTCGGTGAAATCTTTTGTAATGACGGAAAGACAGTACCTGAAATTGATTCGTTTCGTAGATGAAACTATGGAAAAAGATGCGGCCGGAAATTATATTTTTATTCCTACCGATGCGCAATATGACGATAATGATGCGTTTTATGAAGCGAATGGATCTTACAGTTTCTTATTTACCTGTAATACATGGACCAATAATGCGCTGAAAGTTTCGGGACAAAAAGCGGCTTTGTGGACGCCTTCCGATTTTGGAATCTTCAGGCATTATCCCTGAAATGTTTTATAAATGATTGAGGGTGAGAATGAGATTGAGCTGATCTTCCACAACGATCATTCCTCCCATTTTGGTGGGAGCTTTCAGGCCGAAATCACTGAAACGAACATACTCTCTTCCAACTAAAGTATTATTGACAGGATAAAAACTGGTGGTATAATTCCGGATTTTGTCGGTAAGTTTCACTTCTATGGTCGCGGTATATTGCTTTTCGCTTACTTTCTGAAAACTTAGAAACCGAACATACATTTTCGGGAAATGGTCTGCTTTTAAGGTTTTTCTCAGATCCTGTGTCATGATTCGGTTTTTGCAGTCGAAACTGTTGACTTCCAACTGTAAATATGGTAATTGATCTTTCTTAAAAGAATAATTATTGCTGGCCTGATTGAATTTGTCGTGGGTACATTTGAATGTGTTAACATTTGTTTTTCCATTCACTACCACACTGTTCCCCTGAGAAAAAAGTAACCCTGAAATAAGGAGTGACAACAGAAATATTAAATTTTTCATCACCATAATTTTAAAAAAAGGGGGCACAAAAAATATGCCCCCTTCATCATGAAAAAACTACTTATTAGAAACCGATAGTTGCTTCCAACATTACACCGTTAAACTTTCCTCCTTTCAGTGCATTGGTTGGCCCCCATACATCACTGTTATTATATTCCTGATTCACATATTCTATTTTTGCCAGGACATTGGGAGTCATATACCAACCGCCGCCGATATTGAAACGGTTTATTTTTCTTTCCGGAGCGTCTTTCCAGTCTTTACCGGTAACGCTGTTGTATCTTCCGCCTAAGTAAAACTGCTCTTTATTTCCTAATCTGTACAGCAATTCTGCTCCCAGTTGGGTGTAAGAACCGTCAGTATCTCTTTCGGTAGTCGCGTTGACGAGTCTGTTGCCAGATACATGTTCAAAAAGTCCGAAGAATTCCAATCCCTGATATTTAATAAAAGGATTTATCTGGAATGCCAGCATTTTTCTGAAATTAGGGTTGAATCTTCCGGTTGCGTTATTATTGGTTCCCATCAGGTCATTTTCAGTTAATAAAACATAATAGTATCTGGATCCTGCTCTGTCGCCACTATAAAGATACTGTCCTGTAGAAAGTCCGTCTGTTTTTATTACAGATCCGGAAAGTCTTACTCTCAGGTCACTTTGAATTTGCTTGTCATACGCCACTTTTGCATAAATGGAAGGAGCGTTATCACTAACACCTTTCACAGCAGTTTGGTTCAGTTTACCATTGGAAACCCCAATCATTCCTACGAAGTTGTTATAAAAACCATATACTTCACCGAATGCTTCAGTAGTAAAACTGTCCATAATATAATTTCCTACGAAAGGATTGGTAAGTGCTTTTCCGTTGTCAGTTCTTCTGAAATGGGCATCACCGTAGTTCAGTTCATCCATACCTACTTTAACACGGGCATGTTTCATGATTTCAGATGCAAATCCTTCCTGAATAAAATCCAGATTGTCTATTTGCAGATAACCGCCTTTCACCCAGGCTTCGTTATGTTTTCTTGCAGAAAGATACGTTCTTAGGTGAAGTTTTACCCCTTTAGAAAGATAAGCATTCACATCCAGATTTGCTGTTGGAAGGTTAAAATCTGATCCCATTACTCTCAGTGTATTGGGTACTGGGGGAAGTCCTGTTGTACCTCCGGTTGTGTTGAGGATTCCCAGAGATGCTGCTTCTGTACTGTGTTTCAAAGACTGGAACTGAAGGGCGAAATCGCCACCTACGGTTACTTTCACTCCACTATATTCCGGAGCTTCAACTTTAGGATCTTCAAATACGTTTTTGCTGTATTTTTCCGGTGCCAGATACGCTCTCATCGAGGGAGTGTCTTCCTGCGCGTTCATTAATCCTGCGGCAAAAATAAAAGCTGCGGCGGAGATTTTAATCATTGAGGTTTTCATATTTTTAAATTTATTTTATTAAACATTAATTAGCGTTGATGGTTACAGCGATTGTAACTCCGTCTCCTGTTTTCACTCCCATAAATCCGGGTCTGTCCATATTAAAAGATGAGAGTAAAATGCTTTCTGTACCGGAGATAGTGTAAGAATTACCATTTTTTACTACAGTTACCGGAAAATTTACATCTTTGGTTGCTCCGGCGATGGTCAGTTTTCCTGACAAGGTACTTTTACCGAAGTTCAAGGAAGAAGCAGTAAAAGTGATATTGGGATTTTTATCAGATTTCAAAGCTTTGTGGGCTTTATTATCCATCATTTTTCCTTTTGTGCTCTTCAGTTGTGCTGCCGGAGTACTGAATTTAACATTATTAATAATGTTACCGTTCACAGAAGCACTGAAATCGCCCGAAGAAGAAGTCATGCTCCAGTCATGCATCGGAGAGGTTCCGGATACCGTGATCTTAACAGATTTTCCTGTTATATTTTGTGCGGAAAATAATCCTGCGAAGAAAATGAATACCAACACCAGTCTTTTTAAATTTACTTTCGGTTTCATAATAAAAGGTTTTAATTGTTTCTAATTTTCTTATTCAAAGGTATGCTGATTCATTGAGATATAATAATTAGATAAGGTTTTTTTTTATGATATATATCTTGAATTTCTGTATTTTGTTACAGGATGGCATTAATAAAGCAAAATAATATTGAATTATTCATATGATTAATCGTATTGTATGAGGATTTCAAAAGTAAATATCCCATTAATTATCAATTTAGCAGTGTATTGGAGAGGAGTGTTAGAATTACATGACAACTATCAGTAATAAATAATATATTATTAAAGAGAAAATGATTAAATTATTGGTTTTAGAAAATAAAAAAACCGAAAAGCATAAATTACTTTTCGGTGTAGTACCCAGAGCCGGAATCGAACCGGCACGCCTCGCGGCATTGGTGTTTGAGACCAACGCGTCTACCAATTCCGCCATCTGGGCTTGAAAATGGTGTGCAAATATATAATAATTTTATAGAAAATTTTACTTTTTATCCGAATTTTTCATTGTTTAAAAATTAATTTCCTGTCCGTCGAATGCAATATGAATGTGATCGGGAAGCAGTTTATGTTCTTCAGTGTACTTTCCGAAATGATGACTGATGTGCGTCAAATAAAGATTCTTCGGTTTCAATTCTTCGTCCAGCCGCAAAATATCAGACAAAATGAAATGTGCCGGATGCGGATTTTCCTTCCTGATGCAGTTCAGGATCAAGTGATCCAGATTCATTAGTTTCTGTTTTTCTTTTTCAGAAATAAAACTGGCGTCTGTTATATACACGAGATTTTTAAATTTAAATCCATGAATTCGCAGTTGGTCATGCATCACTTCCACCGACTCTATTTCAGCATCTAAAATCTGAAACCGTTCGCTGATCTCATGCAGTTCAAATGAAGGCGCACCAGGATATTTCACTTCGGCAAAAGCATAGGGAAACCGTAGTTTTATTTCATCTGCAACACGCTTGCTGCAATATACTTGCATGTCTTTTTTATTTTTGAAAATCAAAGGCCGCACATCGTCCAGCCCGATAATGTGATCGTTATGCTCGTGGGTAAGCAGGATTGCCTCTACATTCTGTTCCTTATTCATCAGCATTTGTTGCCGGAAATCCGGGCCGCAATCGATCAGAATTTTCCTGTCCTGTTCTGTGGTAATAAGAACCGATGCGCGAAAACGGGTGTCTTTGGGATCCTGAGAAAGGCACACCTTGCAGTTGCAGCCTATTACAGGGATTCCCTGGGAAGTTCCGGTTCCTAAAAATTTCAGCTGCATTCTTTTAATGTTGTGTTAATTTCGTAAATTTACAAAAATTTCAAAAATGTCTTTGATTAAGCAAAAACTTACTCCAAAGCAAAAAGCTTTAGCTATAAATCTCGATTCTAATATCTACGGAACTTTTGCAGAAATAGGAGCCGGACAGGAAACGGTTCGCCATTTTTTCCGCGCGGGCGGCGCATCTAAAACAATTGCCAAAGCAATGTCTGCCTATGATAAGGAATTTTCAGATGCAATTTATGGAAAAGAAACCCAAAACCGTTATGTCACGCAGAACCGGCTCCGAAAGATGCTTCGGTATGAAGTAGCACTTATTGAAGAACGCCTTTCGAGAGAAGATCATCCTGGAAGACGTTTTTTTTCTTATGCCAATACGGTTACTACGATTAATTTTGAAAAAACATTCAAAGGCCACGGCTGGGCTGGTGTGCGTTTTCAGCGTGATGAACATGAAGGGTACAGCGAAGTGGTAATTCATGTCAAATTCAAAGAGAATAATACGACACTACAGCAGGAAACCCTCGGAAACCTGGGTGTAAACCTTATTTACGGAGTTTTTTTCTATAATGATAATCCGCGGAGGCTGATAGAATCTCTGTACGATGATATTGCTCTGGATGATCTGGAAATTGATATGATTGATTTCACAGGTCCTGCGTTTGAATATGTTGATAACAGGTTGATGAGCCTGCAGCTGGTGAAAAACGGAATGACGGATGCCGTTATTTTTAATCCCGATGGTAAAAATATGTTGCCCGCAGATATGCTGTACCGAAAAAATATTTTTGCGGTGAGAGGGAGTTTCAGGCCTGTTACGAAAGTGAATATCGATATGTTCGAAAGCGGATTGAAAGTTTTTCGGGAAGATACCGGTTGTACGCCGGAAAATACGGAAGTACTATTCGAAATTACTATTTCTAATCTGAAAGGAGATGGCGATATTGATGAGCGCGATTTTCTCGACAGGGTAGATGTTCTGGCGCAGTTGGGCTACACCGTTATTATCTCAAATTTTTCAGAATACTATCGTCTTATCGATTATTTCTCCACTTTTACTGGGCATAAAATCGGAATTGCAATGGGAGTGAACAACCTGCTAATGGTGTTCGATGAGAATTATTATAAAAACTTATCGGGAGGAATTCTGGAGGCTTTCGGTAAGTTTTTCAGAAATGATATGACCGTTTATCTTTATCCGTATAAAGATCCCGAAACTGGCGAGTTGCTGGATTCAAACAACCTGAAAGTGAACGACAACCTGAAAGAACTTTATAAATATTTCAAACACAACAAACGAATAAAAGATATTAAATCCTATAATCCGAATTATTCTGAAATATATTCCAGAGAAATCCTCAAAAAAATCGTACACGCTGAAACCGGCTGGGAAAATCAGGTTCCTGAAGGTGTTGCTGAAATGATAAAAGACAAAGGAATGTTCGGATATAAAGAAGAGGTATCGTTGCGCGAATTCACCTAAATTTAAAAAAATGTCACATCTTAAAAAAAGACTTTCCACACTCATCGAAAGCCCGAAAATGAATACTGAGGAGAAGCTGGAGAAAATTTGCCATCTTCTGAATCAGGAAATTCCGTATTTCAATTGGGTGGGATTTTATTTTAAAAACGGAGAGAAAGACGAGTTGGTTCTGGGTCCTTATGTTGGCGCTCCTACCGATCATACCGTAATTCCTTATGGAAGAGGGATTTGCGGTCAGGTTGCAGTTTCTGGGCAAACATTTTTGGTTCCGGATGTGCGAGCGGAAGATAATTACCTTGCCTGTTCCATAGAAACCAAAGCTGAATTGGTGGTTCCGATTTTTAAAAATGGGAAAAATATCGGGCAGATTGATATTGATTCTCACAACATCAATCCTTTTACCGAAGAAGACCGTCATCTGATGGAATGGCTGTGTGATAAACTTTCAGAAATTTTATAAACTTTCAAGAAGCGATCGGTAATAAGCACCACTCTTTGAAGGCCGCGATCCGAACCAGGAAAAAGCTTCGCCATCTACCAGAATAATCTTAGTTTCAGGAAGTATTTTTTTGAGTTCCTCAGCATGTTTTTCCCTGAAAGGAAAAGGTTCTGATGAAAGTAAAATGTAATCTGCATTTTGTAGTTCATCAGAAGTAATAGCAGGATATCGCAATTGATTTCTAAAGATATTTTCAAATCCGAGTTTCTGCATAATATCGTGAATAAAGGTATCTGAACCCACGGTCATATAAGGATTTTTCCAAATAAGATACGCTGCTTTTCTCCGATTTTCGATCTCAAATTCACTGAATATTTCTTCCGTTTCAGAATTTATTTTTTCGGCAACGGGTTGCTGCTGAAGAATATATCCTAATTCTGATATAAAGTTTCTGTTATCCTCTAAATTTTGTATATCCGTAATCCAGACTTTGAATTCCTTCATCAAAATTTCCACCTGTTCTTTGGTGTTTTCTTCCTTATTGCCGATGATGAGGTCGGGTTTCAGTGCTTTTATTTTCTCTATGTTCAGATTTTGGTTCCGCCGATCATTTCCACCGATTTTATTTTCTCTTCAGGATGAATGCAGAATTTTGTTCTGCCTACTATCTGATCGGGGTTCAGGCCGAAATCAAACAAAGTTTCTGTGATGGAAGGAACTAAAGAAATAATCTTCATGTAGCTTTTTAAAGAAGTTTTCCGGTAAGCAGCATGGCAGCAATGGTAAAATAAATGATAAGTCCGGTAACGTCCACCAAAGTAGCAACAAAAGGTGCAGACGAAGTAGCAGGATCCAGATTGAATTTTTTCAGAATAAAAGGAACCATAGAGCCTGAAAGCGTTCCCCAGAGAACGATCATCGCTAAGGAAACCGCAGCACTCAAACCAATGTAAAACCAATATTCACCATAGTCGAACCAGCCGAGTTTCTGCCAGACCATAATTCTCATAAAACCGAAAATTCCTAATAAACTTCCCAGAAAAAGACCTGTAATGACTTCTTTCCTCATCACCGTCCACCAGTCTTTCAGCGTTACTTCCTGAAGCGCCATCGCACGGATAATAAGGGTCGCAGCCTGAGATCCGGAGTTTCCGCCACTCGAAATAATTAATGGTATAAAAAGAGTCAGAACCACGGCTTTTTCAATTTCCACTTCATAATGCCCCATAACCGAAGCTGTAATAAGTTGCAGAAAAAAAAGGACAATAAGCCAAAACCCTCTTTTCTTTATCATCTCAAACCAATGAGTCTGAAGATAAGGTTCGTCCAGCGCTTCCATACCCCCGAATTTTTGGATATCTTCGGTGTTCTGAAGTTCAATCTGATCCAGAATATCATCTATCGTTACGATTCCTACCAATACACCGGATTCCGTAACAATAGGAAGCGCGTTTCGGTCGTATTTTTCGAAATACTGAACGGCATCTTCTTTTGAAGTAGTCGTGGTAATGGCAACATAATGGCTGTCGGTAAGATCCGATACAAGCTGATCTTCATCGGCCAATAAGAGATTTCGGATATCAAGATCATCAGTGAGCCGGTTGCGTTCGTCTACAACATACAAATAGTTGAGTGTTTCCACTTTCCGGCCTACTTTTTTGATTTGTTCAAAACAGCGTTTTACAGTCCATTCTTTACGAATCTGTATGTAATAAGGAGTCATCATCCTCGCAATGCTGTCCTCGTGATAACCCAATAGTTTCAGCGCAATTCGGCGTTCCTGAGGATTGAGCAGGTTGATGGAATATTTAATCAGTTCATCGGGAAAATCTTCAAAAAGAATGGTTCTGTCATCCGGCGGCATGGCATTCAGAAGTTCAGAAACTTCTTCGCTGCCGATACTCCGTATGGTTTCTTCCTGAAAATTCGCATCTAAATGCGTGAATACATCTGCTTTATATTCTTTTGGAACTTTCAGAAAAGCCAACAGTCTTTCATCGGCGCGCAGTTCACTGAGCCGTTCAGCAATATCAGCCGCATTGAATACCATTTCTTTTGCTTCCACTGTTTTTCTTTAGGTGTTGCAAAAATAGCTGAAAATATCTAAACTGGAGAAGAGGTGAGCTGAGGTTTTTCCTCAACTGAAATTCAATTCGGAATTGTTTTCTGTTTTTTCAGATCTTTTACAAGGTTTTTTAGTACTCCATTTGTTCCTATTTTAATGGAATTTTCTGCAGATCCTAAAACTCTGGCTTTTCTGCGGAATGTATCATAAGTATTTTCAGAAAGCATATTTCCGTCGGCATCATACAATTTCATGCTCACTACTACTTGGCTGGAAAATACAAATTGCCCGATTCCGACTTTAAAAAACTTAACTTTCGGGACTACAGCGAAGTGTGCATTATTGTTTTTGCACATATCGCGAATCAGTTCGGCATCTGTATTTTCGTAGGAAATAGGCGTGTTCACCGTGAGAAGCGTGTGATTTCTTAATTTGGCGAATCTATCGGTGACAGCCGAAAAAAAAGAATCATAAGTTGCATCCTTTATTTCTTCGACATAAGGTGAAATCTCCGGAGCAAAATAAAGAATCGTCCTTTCTTCCATTTTTTCACGAAACGAATTCTTTTGTGGAACTTGGGCATCCAGATTTTTGCATGCTGTTACAAGGATCAACATGCTTAGAAAAATACTAACGGTTTTTTTCATGGTTATGATAATGTGCAAATTTACAGCCAATTCGGAAATTTATGATATAAAATTTAAGAAATATTTAACATTTTTTCAAATGGCTGTATTTGTAAGAATAAAAATGCTTTTGCGGGTTCATATTATTATTGTACTTTTGCACCTCGTTACATAATAATCATTAAATAATATTGGCATGTACTTAACATCAGAGAAAAAAGCGGAAATTTTCGCAAAACACGGAGGAAAAGCAGAAAACACAGGTTCTGCTGAAGGTCAGATTGCATTATTCACTTTCAGAATCAATCATCTTACAGGTCATTTGAAAGCAAATCATAAAGATTATGCTACCGAAAGATCGCTGGTGAAACTGGTAGGAAAAAGAAAAAGCCTTCTGGATTATCTTAAAAAGAAAGATATCACCCGTTACAGAGCAATCATTGCGGAATTAGGATTAAGAAAATAATCTTTCTGTGAAAAAATAAAGAGGCTGTCCGTAAAGATAGCCTCTTTTTTTTGGACTTTTTTCTAAAGAGTTCTTATCCAAAAGCTCTTTTCAAAAGGTTTTCGATTTTCGGTTCGCTTCCGCGGAAATTTTTATATAATTCCATAGGATCCTGTGTTCCGCCGGAAGAAAGAAGATTTTTAAACTTCGCAGCCAGATTTTCATTGAAAATTCCGTTTTCCTTAAAATACTGAAAAGCATCTGCATCCAAAACTTCAGCCCATTTGTAAGAATAATATCCCGCGGAATAACCTCCTTGAAAAATATGTGAAAAACTCGTGCTGGCAGCCGTTTCCGGATGAATAGGATAGAGATTGGTTGCTTTGGTTTTCTCGGTTTCAAATTCTTTAATATTGCTGATATTGCCCGGTTTTGTATGATAGGCCATATCCAAAAGCCCGAACCCGATTTGCCGCAAAGTCTGATAACCTTCCATAAAGTTTTTGCTTTCTGCTAATTTCCGGATTTTTTCATCTGGGAGAACTTCGCCCGTTTCATAATGTTTTGCAAAGGTTTTCAGGAATTCGGGTTCATAACAATAATTTTCCAGAAACTGGGAAGGCAATTCCACGAAATCCCATTTTACAGAAGTTCCGGAAAGTGTTGGATATTGAGTGTTTGCTAAAATGCCGTGCAAAGCGTGGCCGAACTCATGAAAAAGCGTGGTCACTTCCTGAAAAGTGAGCAAGCTAGGTGTTTCTTTTGTGGCCGGAGTAAAGTTGCAAACAATGGAAATGTGAGGACGATGATTCTCGTTGTTTTTCTTGTATTGTTGGGTATAACTCGTCATCCATGCTCCTGCGCGTTTTCCTTTTCTCGGGTGATAATCGGTGTATAAAAGAGCTTTGTGATGGCCATTTTCTAACACTTCATAGGTTTTTACCTCAGGATGGTATTTCGGAATGTCATTTCTCTCCACAAAAGTGAGCCCAAAAAGTTTTTCGGCCAATCCGAAAACAGCTTCTTCTACTTTGTTCAGCTGGAAATACGGTTTCAGTTCTTCATCATTCAAATCGAATTTTTGTTTCCTTAATTTTTCTGCATAATACGCATGATCCCAGATTTGCATTTCTTCAATATGATCTTCTTTGGCCAATGTTTTCAGCTCCTCAATTTCTCTTTGAGCAAAAGGAGTGGCTTTTTCCAACAATTCATTCAGGAATTTTTGTACAGCGAGCGGCGATTTTGCCATTCTTTCTTCCAGTACAAATGCTGCATAATTTTCATAACCCAACAGTTGTGATTTTTCCTGCCGTAATGACACGATTTCTTTGATGAGTTCCTGATTGTCCCATGATTTCCCATCAAAAGATTTTTTTCCATTGGCTATGGTGAGTTCTTTTCTTAGTTCACGGTTTTCAGCATAGGTGACGGCGGGTAAATAACTCGGGTATTGAAGCGTAATCACGTATCCATCCAGATTTCTTTCCGCGGCTTCCTGAGTGTATTGTTCCAAAACAGCGTCGGGAATTCCTTTCAGTTTTTGTTTGTCAGTAATGTGAAGGAAATAATCATTGGTTGCAGCCAAAACATTTTGCCCGAACTGTAGCGATTTTACAGCAAGTTCCATGTTCAGTTTCTCCAGTTTTTTCTTGTCGCTTTCATTTAATAATGCGCCGCTGCGTACAAAACCTTTGTAGGTTTCATTCAGAAGCATTTGCTGCTCTGGGTTTAGTGCGTATTGATTTCTTTGGTCAAAAACGGTTTTGATGCGTTCAAAAAGCGCTTCGTTCTGAGAAATTTTTGATGAAAATTCAGTGAGCATCGGCGAAACTTTCTGTGCGATATTTTGGATTTCATCATTGGTTTCTGCGGAATTAATATTGAAAAAAGTGCTGGAAACTACCTCCAGTTTTTCTCCGGAATAGGCCAGTGCTTCTATGGTATTTTCAAAAGTGGGAGATTCAGGATTTTCTGTGATTTCATTTATTTCCTGCTCTGCCTGAGTGATGAGTTCTTCAAAAGCCGGCAAATAATGTTCTTCGTGAATCTGTGGAAAAGGCACGGAATTATAAGGTGTAGAAAACCTCTGAGTAAGAATATTAGGCATAATCGTCATTTTAATATTAATCCGAATTTATTTCAAATGCTGTTCCTTTTCAAAATAAATATCCATATTGTCACAAGTGGAAAGAATTTAAAAAGGTTTGCTTTTTGATGAAGTTCAGGAACATGATAATGAATTAAAATTATGCTGACGGGTAACTATGACAAAATTAAGCTTAAGAATCATATTAATGATCTGATCTCAGGAAAAATAAAAACACTGGAGTTTTATCTAAATTTCACATTGGATGCCAGCAAAGACCTTAAAAAAACGGCTAAATACGATAGTTTTCGCGAGGAAATGCAAGAGGAAATTTATCATTTGGATAGAAGAATGGCCACCCTGAAAGCGATGCAACAGAAAATGAAAAAAGTTTCTACATCTGAAACGGGTTATGTTCAGTTGGGTTCTTTGGTAATCACAAATAAGGCGCGGTTTTATATTTCGGTTTCTCTGGGAGAATTTTTTTACGACGATGTCAGGTTTTACGCCATTTCCGAGGAAAGCCCGATGGCACAGATAATGAAAGGGAGGAAAACCGGCGAGGAGTTTATTCTGAATAATATTCATCAGAAAATAGATAAAATTTTTTGATCAGGTAAGATTCGGTATTTTTAATATTTCGTTCCTTTGCTAAAAGGCGAATCAATCTCAAATCCGTTATGAAGAATTCAGAAATTTTAAAGCAAATCATTACTTCCCGAAGAAGTATTTTTCCAAAAGAATATTCCGAAACACCTATTCCAAAAGAAATTCTGGATGAAATTTTAAATTCCGCAGTGCTGGCGCCCAATCATAAAAGGACAAAACCCTGGCGTTTTAAAATTTTTGAAAACAATGAGAAACTCGAACTGGGAAAAGAATTGCAGCAGATTTATAAAAAAATTACACCCGAATTTCAGTTTCTGCAAAAGAAATATGATGACATTCTTTTTAAGGCTGAGAAGGCTGGAGCCATTATCACGATTGTAGTAGAATTCAGCGAACTGGTTCCGGAATGGGAAGAAATTGCGGCCACAGCGATGGCGGTTCAGAATATGTATCTCACCTGTGCTGCTCACCAAATTGGTTGCTACTGGAGTTCTCCGAAACTGGTAAATTATCTGGAAAAAGCAGTTCAAATTCAGGAAAATCAACAATGTCTCGGCTTATTTTATATGGGTCAGCTGTAAAAAAATAATAACAGTATTGTTGGCTTCCAAAAAATCCTTACATTTGCAGACTTAAAATATTAACCGGGGACGAGTTCCTCATAATTTCAAACAATATGTCAGTAAAAATCAGATTACAAAGACACGGTAAAAAAGGAAAACCTTTTTTCCACATTGTGGTTGCCGATTCCAGAACGAGAAGAGATGGTAGATTCATCGAAAAAATTGGAACATACAACCCGATCACCAATCCTGCGATTATCGAACTGGATGTAGATGCAGCTGTGAAGTGGCTAAACAATGGTGCACAGCCTACCGATACTGCCCGCGCAATCCTTTCTTACAAAGGTGCTCTTTTGAAAAAACACCTTCAGGGTGGAGTAGCGAAAGGCGCTTTCGATGAAGCTGAAGCAGAAAAAAGATTCAACGCTTGGAAGGAATCTAAAGAAAATGCAGTATTAGGCAAGAAGGATGGTTTACTAAAATCTAAAGAAGATGCTAAAAAAGCAGCTTTGGAAGCTGAAGCGAAAGTAAATGCTGACCGTATTGCTGCTAAAGAAGCACTACTTGCAGAAGAAAAAGCCGCTGAGGAAGCCGCAAACGCTCCTGCAGAAGAAGCCGCAGCAGAAGAAAATACAGAAGTTCCTGTTGCAGAAGAAGGAACTGAAGAGCAAGCATAAGCTGTTCACATACATGAAATAAGAATAGAGATACTTTTGGTGTCTCTATTTTTTTATATTATTTTCAAAATAAGTATTTTCGTAAAAAAAGAATTGTGAAAAAAGAAGATTGCTATTTATTGGGGAAAATTACTCGCCGACACGGCCTCGCGGGAAATGTTGTGTTGAAATTGGATACGGATCAGCCTGAATTGTACAATAAACTTGACAATATTCTCGTCGAAATCAATGGATTGCTGGTGCCTTTCTTTATTGAAAAACAACAATGGTCGAAGGAGGATACTAAGCTGATTTTCTTTAAAAATTCTACTGAAGCCATGGTTGATCAGGCGATAGGGCGTAATGTTTTTCTTCCGCTTTCCACTCTTCCTGTGCTCTCTGGGAACAGTTTTTACTATCATGAAATTATCGGATTTCGCCTGCTGGATGAGAATGATGTCGATTTTGGAATAATACAATCGGTGAATGATCAAACTGCACAACATTATTTTGTGACCCTTCTCCATGGAAAACAAATCATCGTTCCTGTCATCAAAGATTGGATTCTGGATGTAAACAGGGAACAGAAAGAAATCAAAATGCAGCTTCCGGAAGGTTTAATGGATGTATTTACCCAGCCTGCGATAAAGGACGAATAGCCTTTGCGTGCGTGATGCTCCGAAGCAAATAGTCAGTGTTTTCAATCAAAATTCACATGGAATTTCGTACTTTTGCGTTTTGATTGAAAGACATGAAAAAGATGATTATTAAGGAGCTTTTAGGTGATTACAAAAAGATTCTACACCACGATATTACCATTCAGGGTTGGGTGCGCGCATTCCGTTCTAACAGATTTATAGCTTTGAATGATGGTTCCACGATTCACAATCTGCAGATCGTAGTAGATTTTGATAAATTGGATGAATCGGTAATCAAAAACATCAAAACAGCTTCGTCTCTCAAGATTACCGGAGAAGTTGTGGAAAGTCAGGGTGCTGGACAAAGCATTGAAATATTGGCCAAAAAAATTCAGATTCTCGGCGATCATTTTACCGAGGACATGGAAAAAACCGTCCTGCAGCCCAAGAAACATTCATTAGAAGTGCTTCGCGAACAGGCACATCTTCGGTTCCGTACCAATCTTTTCGGTTCCGTTTTTCGGGTGAGAAGTGCAGTAAGTTTTGCTATTCATGAATTTTTCCATAAAAATCATTTTTTCTATATCAATACGCCTATTATCACCGGAGCAGATGCAGAAGGTGCTGGCGAAATGTTTGGCGTTACCGCTTTTGATTTGAACCAAATTCCGAGAGACGAAAACGGAGAGGTGGATTATTCCGAAGATTTTTTCGGTAAAAAAACAAATCTTACCGTTTCCGGGCAACTGGAAGCAGAAGCTGCAGCCATGGGATTGGGAAGGGTTTATACTTTCGGGCCTACTTTCCGTGCCGAGAACTCCAATACAACCCGACATCTCGCCGAGTTCTGGATGGTAGAGCCAGAAGTGGCTTTCAATAATCTGGAAAATAACATTGACCTGGCGGAAGATTTCCTGAAATACGTTATCGCTTACGTTTTGAAAAACTGCAAAGACGATCTTGAATTTTTAGACAAGCGATTTGCGGAAGAACAGAAATCAAAACCAGAAAAGGACAGAGCAAAAGAAGGCCTGATAGAAAAACTTGAAAATGTGATTCGCAAGCGTTTCAAAAGAGTTTCTTATACTGAAGCCATTGAAATCTTGATGAATTCTAAAGAGAATAAAAAAGGAAAATTCAAGTTTCCGGTGGAAGCCTGGGGTGCAGATTTGCAAAGCGAACACGAAAGATATCTGGTGGAAAAACATTTCGACGCACCTGTAGTACTTTTCGATTATCCTAAAGAAATCAAGGCTTTCTATATGCGTCTGAATGACGATCAAAAAACCGTTGCTGCAATGGATGTCCTTTTCCCGGGAATTGGGGAAATTATCGGAGGTTCGCAGCGGGAGGAACGCCTGAGTGTTCTTCAAGATAAAATGAAGGAAATGAATGTAGATGAACACGAGCTCTGGTGGTATCTTGATACACGGAAATTCGGTTCAGTTCCGCATGCGGGATTCGGTTTGGGATTGGAAAGACTGGTGCTTTTTGTAACAGGAATGACCAATATCCGCGACGTAATCCCCTTCCCAAGAACACCTAATAGTGCCGAATTTTAAGAATCTTGTAATATTAAAAAGATAATTTGTAATTTAGGGATATAATTAACGGCTAATTTTGCGCCGTAACCATTTGAAAGACTATGCTGAAACAAAACTTGCAACTGAAACTCGGACAAAAACTGGCTCCTCAGCAAATACAGCTGATGAAGCTGATACAGTTGCATACACTGGAATTTGAAGAGGAACTGGAACGTGAGTTGGAGGAAAATCCCGCATTGGAACGTGCTGCAGAAGAAAAAGAAGATGATTACGAAGAACCCGCGAGTGATTTTGAAGATGAAGGAACCGAAAATATCGATACAGATTTTAATGTAGAAGAATATATTTTTGATGATGAACCGAGCTATAAAACGGCTTCCAACAATTATTCCGCAGATGATGAAGAGTTTGATAATGAAAGCCTGCTCACTGAAGGACAATCATTGTACGATTATCTTCTGGAACAGATCCGACTCATCAATATTGAAGAAGAAGACCGGAAAATTGCAGAATATCTCATCGGAAATCTGGATACAGACGGCTATCTCAGAAGAGAATTAAAATCCATTGTAGACGATCTTGCTTTTTCCGTAGGACTTTATACAACCACTGAAAAATTGGAGGAAATCCTTGAAAATTATGTTCAGAAACTCGATCCTCCCGGTGTTGGTGCCAGAAATCTTCAGGAATGTCTGTTGCTCCAGATCGAGAAAAAAGTAAGCGCAGACAAAGCAGTTACTTTGGCAGCACAAATTCTACGAAATCAGTTTGATGCGCTTACCAATAAGCATTACAACAAAATCATGCAGAAATATGATGTGGATGAGGAAGATCTGAAAGATGCTTTGGAAGAAATTTCAAAACTTTCGCCCAGAGTTGGCGGTAATTTCGATACTCAAACCATCACCATCAATCAGGAAATTATCCCCGATTTTATTATTCAGGTGAAAGAAGGCAAGACAGGGAAACCAGAGGTGATACCTCTGTTGAACAGCAAGAATGCACCAACCCTGCGAGTCTCTGAAGAATATAAAGATATCCTCACGACCTATTCTCACGACAAAAATTCAGCTGAACATAAGCAGGCGGCATTGTTCATTAAACAGAAATTAGATGCAGCAAAATGGTATATTGATGCGATTAATCAAAGGCAAAATACCCTGTTGCAAACCATTACAGCCATTGTGAAACTTCAGAAAGACTACTTCATCACTGGCGATGATAAATCACTGAAACCGATGATTCTGAAAGATGTTGCTGATATTACTGGATTCGACATTTCAACAATTTCAAGAGTAGTAAAAAGTAAATATGCTGATACACCAAACGGAATTGTTTATCTGAAAAACCTCTTTTCGGACAGCTTAACCAACGATGACGGAGAAGAAGTTTCCACCAAAGAAATAAAAATGCATCTTCAGGAAGCTATTGAGAAAGAGAACAAACGGAAACCGTATACAGATGATGCTTTGGTCGGAATTCTGAAAGAAAAAGGCTATAATATTGCCCGAAGAACGATTGCCAAATACCGGGAACAACTCAGTATTCCTGTGGCGCGGCTGAGGAAAGAATTGTAAATCCTAAATAAAAAAATCCTTCGTTATTACAGCGAAGGATTTTCTCTAATTCATTATAAGCATTATAAAGTTCTGTCTCCTGAAAATACAACCTGAAGCCCGGAACTGTTTGTAAAAGTTCCGTTAACTACATCACCATTTTTATTTCCTATTTTCGTTCCACCTGAGTCAATTAGTTCGTTGTTGCTGTTAATTGTTCCGGCTGGATAATTGAGTTGCCCGGTGGGAGTTTCCTTCGCTACTGCTCTCATTCCTGAGAAAATCGCAACTTCGTTTTTGTCTTGCGGGAGAAAAAGATGGAATTATCAAAGATAAAGTTCTCCATTGGTTTCGTTGTTTTGTTCAATATCCTTCAGCTGTTTCAAATTTCTGCCTAGTCTTTTGTTGATGATGCCATACACCACTCTGTAATAAATCCAGATGAGAACTCCCGTAAGCAATGTGGTGATCATCAAGCCGGTGATAAAACCGATAAAAGTCGGATGATCCATTTGTACCTTCTGGTCAGACATGGTTTTCAGAATGAAAAAAGTTAATGCAGCTGTGAAAACAACCAGCAGAAAAATATTAGTGAAAATAAAGAGATTCACCGTTTTCCGGAAACTGATGATCTGAAGAATAAACTTTTTCAAACTTGCTTCTACATGTATTTTCCTGTAGCTCAGGTAAAACCTGATCACAAAAATCAGGGTTACCACGAGACTCAGTATTTTCAACGCAAAATACAACAGAGAGAAATCGCTTTCCAATTCTTCAGTTTTTCGGATTCCCAGCCTCGTCATGATATTTAGAAAGCTGTTGGTATCTTCATTTTTCAGTATGTAAGAGATGCTGATTCCCAGAAACAAGAGAAACTCGGCAGCACTGATCCAGAAAATATATTTCACATAATTGCGTGATTTTTTGTTCAGCATTTCCGAAATTTCGCTGTCACGGTATTTTGGCAGAACTTCCTGTTCCTGCCATGTTTTTTTAATGGTATCTAAATCAAATTCAGGCATGTTTTTCCATCAGTTCTTTTAGTGTTTTTTTTAGCCGGTTCATCTTCACCCGTGCATTTACTTCGCTGATTCCCAGGTTTTCAGCAATATCACGATACGGAAGATCGTCCAGATACATCATCACAATAGCCCGTTCTACTCTTGGCAGCATTTTAATGACTTTATACAGCAGGGAAACTTTTTGCTGTTTCTCATCATCATCTTCTATGAAATCTTTATGATGAAAATCCTTCAGTTCATCAGTTTGGGGAGATCTGGTTTTTTTTCGGAACAGGGTAATAGCGGTATTGAGTGCTACTCTGTACATCCAAGTCGATATTTTACTTCCTCCTTTGAATGTGTCGTAGCTGCGCCATAATTGTAACACGATTTCCTGAAAAAGATCTTCTTCGTCCTCCAGCGTGTTGGTATAGAGACGGGAAACCTTGATAATCAACCCTTGATGTTCTTTAATGAGTTGGGAAAATTCTTTTTCTTTGGAAACCAATTATTTATTTTTCAGAAAACGAAGATAAAAAATAACAGATATGAAAACAATGATTGAATAAGTTTTTCTAAAATTCCAATGCGAAATAGTATTAATTGGAAGAATATGTATCTTTGCAGTCATAAGAAATCCGGCCTGTTGATGCTTTTTTTGCAACCGCAGAAAAAGGGTAGGAAAGTCCGGACACCGCAGGGCTGCATAGCGGATAACATCCGTCCGTAGTGATACGAGGACCAGTGCAACAGAAAGAATGTACAGTTCGGCTGTAGTGAAACCAGGTAAACTCTATGTGGTGCAATGATAAGTATATCGGCAATTAAGGGCGGCCCGTCCAATGCCGAGGGGTAATCAGCTCAAGTTTTGCAGCAATGTAAAACGCAGATAAATAACAGGCATCCCGGCAACGGGAGAACAGAATCCGGCTTACAGGGTTTCTTATGTTTTTTCGCGATTATTGTGCTACAGGAGTGCCAGCCCTTGTAAAACAGCATTCTTTTTCTATTGCTGTCAGCCTTCCTTCAGTGCTGTTTACGTTCCGTGCATTTTCTAATCATTACCAACAGTAATCTTTAATCCTTCTTATTATACTTGTATTGCAGTTGTATTACAGTTGTATTGGACTTAGGAGCAGGTTACCTACCTTGACCCTGCCTTGAAGTATACGCTAAGTATCTATATGTAATTTGTAAGAATGCCTAATGATATACGTGATGGATTCCTTTGGAAGAATTAAAACCGGAGTTTAATCCCTGTATTATTTAAAACTGGCAGAGCAATTCCTGCTCTGCCATTTCTAATTTTTTAATAATGAATATACCAATTTATTTGAAGAGTTCGACGTGCGAAGCCGGGAAGCTCTTATGGGATACAAAGATTCCTTTTTGGATTTTACGAGTTTAGAAAACCGAGGAATGGGAAATATTGAAGAGACTACCAGCAGCAGAACAGTGCTTGGCGAAACCATCAGAGGAATGAACAATGTAAGTCCACTTGCAACAGTTAAGTTTTTTAATCAGACTTGTGGAGACATTTTTAGCAAATATTTTCCGGATGGCAATGATATACTACAATAAATACTACTATATGGAAATGGAAAAACCGCTCCTAAGGAAGGAACGGTTGTGTTTTCAGTCCGATAAAACTGCTTGATTATTTTCCTTTTTTTGGTGCTGATGCTTTCACAGCTACGGCATCTGCAGCATTCGCATCTACATTTCCTTTGATGTGGATTACAGATCTGCTGTTTACAGGATCATTAGTGAAAACTTCAATCATTTTCTGGAAAGCACCCGGTGTCGTATTATAGTGTACTTTGATTTGTCCTGTTTTCCCTGGCAAAATGGGTTCCTTGGACCAATCCGGAGTGGTGCATCCGCAGCTTGGCTTTACGTTGGAAATAATTAAAGGTTTATCACCAGTATTCTTCACAACAAAAACTCTGTTGCCATCAGAACCTGGTTTAATAGTACCGTAATCTAATACCGTATTGTCAAATGAGATCGTTTGAGCTGAAGCAAAGGCTACAGTTCCTAAAATTGCAAAACCTGCAAGTAATTTTTTCATATTGTTCGATGTTTTATAAAATGTTGGATTATATTGAAAAGCAAAGTTAAAAATAATTTTAAATACAGACCAAAATTTTCTTTTGCCTATTTTTGCAAAAATAAAGCCAAAAAGAAAGTCGTATGCAGATTTCAGATAAATATAATCCCAAAGATACAGAATCCCGCTGGTATAGCTATTGGATGGAAAATAAATATTTTCATTCCGTTCCCGACGAAAGGCCGCCTTACACCATTGTGATTCCTCCGCCCAACGTAACCGGAATTCTGCACATGGGACACATGCTAAACAATACAATTCAGGATGTGTTGGTAAGAAGGGCAAGAATGCAGGGTTTCAACGCTTGTTGGGTTCCCGGAACCGATCACGCTTCTATTGCCACCGAAGCCAAAGTAGTAGCTAAACTGAAATCGGAAGGAATTAACAAAGCCGATCTTTCCAGAGAAGAATTCCTGAAACATGCTTGGGAATGGACAGATCAGTATGGCGGAACTATATTGGAACAGCTGAAAAAACTTGGCGCATCCTGCGATTGGGACAGAACGCGTTTTACCATGGAACCAAAAATGTCTGCTCAGGTCATTAAATCATTTGTGGATTTGTATCGGAAAGGACTCATCTACCGCGGACACCGGATGATTAATTGGGATCCTGAAGCAAAAACCAATATCTCTGATGAAGAAGTTATTTTTAAAGAACAAAACGGAAAGCTTTATTATTTAAAATATAAAATTGAAGACAGCGAAGAGTTTATTTCTGTTGCTACCACACGTCCGGAAACTATTTTTGGAGATACCGCCATTTGTGTGAACCCTCAGGATGAAAGATACCTGCATTTAAAAAACAAAAAAGTCATCGTTCCTGTTGTGGGAAGGGTTATTCCAATTATTGAAGACAATTATGTTGATTTGGAATTCGGAACCGGTGCGCTGAAAATTACGCCTGCGCACGACATTGCCGACTACGAAATCGGACAGAAACATAATTTGCAAGTTATTGATTCTCTGGATGATGCCGGTAACTTGAACGAGCACGGAATGCATTACGCAGGCAAAAACCGGTTCCAAGTTAGAAAACTGATAGCCAAAGAATTAGAGGAAAAAAATCTTTTGTTAAAAGCTGAAGATTATGTCAATAAAGTAGGAACTTCCGAAAGAACAGGTGCCGTTATTGAACCGAAACTTTCTGTTCAGTGGTTTTTGAAAATGAACGATCTGGCGAAACCAGCTCTGGATATCGTGATGAAAGATGAGGTAAGGTTTTATCCCGAAAAATTCAAAAATACCTATAAATACTGGATGGAAAACATCCGCGATTGGAATATTTCCCGACAGCTTTGGTGGGGACAGCAGATTCCGGCGTATTATTTTGGCAATGGAGAGGATGACTTTGTAGTAGCAGAAAACAGGGAAGAAGCCCTGATTTTGGCAAAAGAAAAATCAGGAAATGTTGAACTTTCAATGGATATGCTTCGTCAGGATGAAGATGCGCTGGATACATGGTTTTCTTCCTGGCTATGGCCGATGTCGGTTTTTGATGGAATATTGGAGCCGGAAAATAAAGATATTCAGTACTATTATCCAACTTCTGATTTGGTGACAGGACCCGATATTATTTTCTTTTGGGTAGCCAGAATGGTGATGGCCGGACTGGAATTCCGAAACGAAATTCCTTTTAAAAATGTTTATTTCACAGGAATTGTAAGAGATAAGCAGCGAAGAAAAATGTCGAAATCGCTTGGGAATTCTCCCGATCCGCTGGAATTGATTGACAAATATGGTGCAGATGGCGTTCGGGTCGGAATTTTATTGAGCTCCGCAGCCGGAAACGATCTTCTTTTTGATGAAGATCTGATGTTGCAAGGAAGAAATTTTGCCACAAAAATATGGAACGCTTATCGTTTGGTTCAGGGTTGGGAACGGGATAAAAATGTTCCGGCTCAACAGGCGGATCTGCAAACCATCGTTTGGTTTGAAAACCAGATGAACAAAACCATAGAAGAAATTGAAGATCAGTTCGCGAAATTCCGGATTTCGGATGCGTTGCATTTAATTTATAAACTCATTTGGGACGATTTCTGTTCCTGGTATCTGGAAGCGGTAAAACCGGCGTATGGAATGCCGGTCTCTGAAGAAGTGTACGGAAAGACGATCGCTTTTTTTGAAGAATTAATGAAACTTTTGCATCCTTTCATGCCTTTTCTTACAGAGGAATTGTGGCAGAATATCGCAGTAAGAACACCGCAGGAAGCACTCATCATTGCTCAGCAAAAACAGAGAAGCGATTTCAGTTCGGAAACCATCAAAAATTTTGAGATTTCCAAAGAAATTATTTCGGGAATCAGAAATTATCGACAGAGCAAAGGAATTTCGCCAAAGGATAGAGTAGAGATTTTCACCAATGCGGCTCAGTTTCCTAACGATTCCGTGATTAAAAAACTGGCAAATGTTTCTGCAATTCATTATACTCAGAAAACGGAGAAACCAAGTTTTACCTTCTTGGTTGGCGCAACAGAAATTTCAGTTCCATTCAGTGAACATCTTGATTTAGAGGAAGAAAAAGCGAAAACTGAAGAAGAAATAAAATATCTGAAAGGATTTTTAATCAGTGTTGAAAAAAAGCTGTCGAATGAAAAATTTGTCAGCGGAGCGCCCGTTCAGGTCGTGGAAAATGAAAGAAAGAAACAAAAAGATGCATTAGAAAAAATAGCTCTGCTGGAAGCAAAAATGAATTCTTTTTAATTTAAAATTCAATAAATCTAAAACCGGTGGAAATCCGAAATTTCATCCAGAAATGAAACATATCGAAAACATCCAAAAAATGTTCAGCAAAAGTTTTGTTGAAAATCCGTTGGTGGAAAGTTTTGAAGCCGGAAAAATTCACCTGCCGACCGGAAAACTCGTCGCCTGCGATCCGCTGATTACGCGGGATATGAATTCCTTTTTGGTTCAGTTTCCCATTGGTAAATTTCCGGTGCTGATTCACAAAGAACGACAAAGCCATTGTGTCGCTTATGTGGAAGTGGTTTTCCGGAATGAATTTGTTGATTATTGGGAAATGGCTCTCACCGAAGGTCAGGAAATCCGACAACTGAAAGCTGGGGAAATCTTCGGTTATCCTGTGGAAAGTGGAATGGGATGTTTGATGGATGTGAAAGTTCAGGAAAGCCTGAATCGTTTGGAAGACCGATTGTATCAGCGCAAAGGAGCAGATTTCAAAGGAATTTATGAAGAGTTCTTTCATCATCATTTCTTTGATGAAAACGGCGCTATCGATCAGTTTGCCTATTTGAAACCTGCAGATGATGATGAAGCCGGACTCTTTGCTTTTGAAACTGGATATGGCGAAGGTTTTTATGCCAGCTATATTGGTTTTGATCAACATCAAAATCCTGTTAAAATCGTTACGGAATTTATAGAAATCCTGAACTGATCTGTTTGAATGAATCCTCAATGAAAGCAGTTTCGTTACAGACTTCGGATGGTTTTGAACTCTCAGGTCATTTGTTTGAACCTGAAAATCCGAACGGAAAAATAGTTGTCGTAAACTCAGCGACGGGCGTGAAACAGCAGATTTATTTTGCATTTTCTGAATATCTGGCGCAGTTTGGATATACCGTTATCACTTACGATTACCGTGGAATTGGTAAGTCGAAACCCGAGAAGTTGAAAGGTTTTCAGGCATCCATGAGAGTTTGGGGAACGCAGGATTTCAAAGCGGTGACGGATTATATTCAGTACCATTTTCCACATTACAAAAAATATGCAGTAGGACATTCGGTTGGCGCGCTCATTTTAGGAATGAACAAGGATTCCCAGAAGTTTGAAAAATTCATTTTTGTGGGAACTCAAAAAGCTTTTGTTGGCCATCTGAACGTTCAGACAAAGGCTTTGGCTTACCTTGGTTTTGGTATCTTACAACCTGTTATTACCCGGATTTTCGGTTATTTTCCTGCTCAATATTTTGGTTTGGGCGAAAGTTTGCCTTCAGGTTCGGCGAAAGACTGGCGCACTTTAATTTTAAATAAAAAATCGACCAATAAACTTCTTGAAAAAATTCCTGAAGAGTATTCCAGAACTTTGAATCAGGAAGTTCTCGTTATTCGGGCTGAGGATGATACCTGGCTCACCGATAAAGGCGTGAAAAAATTGATGTCCGAAACGTATCCTGAGATGAAACCTGAGTATAGGTTGATGCGCACCGTTGAAAGCAAAAAAAGAACGATCGGGCATATCAATTTTTTCCGAAGCTACAACCGGGATTTATGGAAAGTAATTGCTGATTTTATTTCCTGAAATGATGAATGAAATACTACAACAAACCGCATTTTTTGTAAAAGAAAAACTTCAGAATGCAGAAGCCGGCCACGATTGGTCTCACACGGAAAGGGTCTGGAAACTGGCAAAACAAATCGCTTCCACAGAAATTTGTAATCAAGATGTTGTGGAACTCGCCGCTTTGTTGCACGACATTGCCGATCCTAAATTTCATCATGGAGATGAAACCGCAGCTTTGAAAATCGCAAATGAATTCTTGTCGGGGAGAGAAGTTTCCTCGGAGATTATTGATCAGATTTTGTTTATCATTCAGCATCAGTCCTTTAAAAACAGGAAAGAAATTCCGTCTGAAATTCCCATTGAAATGAAAATTGTACAAGATGCAGATAGATTGGATGCAATGGGAGCGATCGGAATTGCGCGGGCTTTTCATTTCGGAGGTTTTAAAAACAACCCGTTGTACGATCCGGAAATTCTTCCAAAAATGAACATGACAAAGGAAGAATATAAAAAATCAGCCGGAACTACCATCAATCATTTTCATGAAAAATTATTGTTGCTGAAAGATTTGCTGCACACCCAAAAAGCAAAAAACATGGCCGAAGTGCGCCATGCTTTTATGCTTCATTTTCTGGAACAGTTCCTGAAAGAATGGAACGGAGAAATTTAATTTATCGGTCCAATATTATTTCTTAAAAAGGATAATTTTCAATTTTTTGTTCTTTAATTTTTCTTCCCGATACAGTTTGTTTCCTTTAATTTCAAAAACTTCATCACCACCGCAAATTTTACCTTTGGCATATTTCTCCACATGATTCAGGCTGTCGATGGCCATTCTTTTCTCCCTGCATTTCAGTATTAATTCGTTATTTCTTACAGTCCATGTTCCTTTTGCAATCTGCGCGCAGGTAGAATAAACATACTCTCCATTTTCATGAAGTTCTAAATTGAGATTCAATGCATAAGCTCCATACCGTAACATATTCAGTTTTGAATTTCCGGGCGAGGAATATTCACCAATCACCGAATCCTGACTTTTTGTTTGGCAAAACAGCAGCATCAGCAGGAGAGAAAGTGATAGCGTTTTCATAGGTTTAAAATTGAAGGTTAAAGTTAAAAATTATTTTTTACTTTTCTGTTCCTTCAGTGCTTCTTTGTCTTTATCGCTTGGATTCCAGACTTTTACTTCTGCGTCTTTATCGATTCCCGAAAGAATCTGAACATGAATGCCATCGCTGGCTCCTAATTTTACAAATGCTTTTTTGAAACTTCCGTCCGGTTGTTTTACTTCTACAAATGGAGCATCTTTTCCGTTTTTCTTTTCATACTGAATCAGAGATTCTTCCAGGAGTAATGCGTTTTTTTGCGAACTGAGGACAATTTCTCCGTTGGCAGAAAACCCGGCGCGGATGTATTCATTATCCGGATTGAAAACTTCGCCTTCTACAGGGAATTTGATGGTTCCGCTCACGTCTTTTCCTTTGGGTGCAATCATGGTGAGCCTTCCCGGGAATTTCTTGTTTTGCAACGCTCCGATCACGATATTCATGTTCATCCCTTCTTTCAGTTTTCCTGCCTGTGCTTCATCAATTTCTCCCTCAAAAATTAAAGAATTCAGATTCGCAATAGAAGCAATGGTAGTTCCGGAATTGAAGGAATTGGCTTCTATCACCTGACTTCCCACTTTTACGGGAACTTCAAGAACAGTTCCGTTCGCTTTGGAACGAATTTGGGTGGTGGCAAGTCCCTGAAGTTCAGGAGTGACGCCGGTTCTCGCAATTTGCAAACTTTTTTGAGCGGTGCTCAATTGCTGTCTCGCATTTTTCAGTTGGATTTGCGCCGATTGAAGTTGTTGCTGAGCAGTGAGAAATTCCTGTCTGGAAATAACGCCTTGATTGTAAAGATTTTGCTGCATTGCAAATTGCTTTTGCTGCGTTTCGAGGTTCATACTGGCGTTGCTGATTTGCAATTGTGCGTTATTGATTTCTTGTTGTGCAGCATTCACATTCTGAACATTCGGTACAATTCTGATAGTGGCCACCAACTGTCCAGCGGTTACCTGATCGCCTTCATCTACCAATATTTTATCGATAATTCCGGACATGTTCGGTTTGATCTCAATTTCTTCCCTAGGAACAATTTTCCCTGTCGCCATTACTTTGTCTTCCATGTTTTCTACCACAGGTTTTTTGGTTAGGAAAACTTCGCTTTTTGCAGAATTGGACTGTATCAGATAGCCAATTCCCGAGAAAAGCCCAAATGCCAGCAACAGTGCGAGAAAGATGTAAATTGCTTTCTTAAAAGTGAACTTCTTTTTCATATAATTTTTTAGTTTTATTTTAAATTTAATTTATTCAGATCTCAATGCTTCTATCGGGCGGATTTTAACGGCGCGCTGAGCCGGAATCATTCCCACAATCAATCCAAGAGTTACCATCACTGCCATGGCGGAAAAAACATTGCTGTAATCCACCGTTGGATTATAAAACGGGAATTCGTCTTGATTTTTAGTAGCGGCATCCAGGATCATTAACAGAGTAATGCCGAAAATAAATCCTAACATTCCCGAAGTAAGAGTGATGACTACACTTTCCAGCAGAATTTGATTTCGGACTTCTGCGGGTTTGGCGCCGATAGCTCTTCTGATACCGATTTCCTTGGTTCGTTCTTTTACGGTTATCAGCAAAATATTTGAAATGGCAATAACCCCTGCAAGAATGGTGAGCGTTCCTACAACAATGGTCAATAGTTGCATTCCGCTGAGAAATCCTGTAAGTTTTGCGAATTCTTTACCCAGATTAAAACTTCCGTAAGCGTTGGAATCTTCCGGGGAAACGTTGTATTTTTTTCGGAGTTCGGCTTTTGCTTTTTCTTCTACCAAATTTACATCAGCATCAGGTTTGCTAACGATGGCAAAATATCCCACTTTATCACCGTCATTATACATTTTGGTAAAAGTGGAAAGCGGAATATAAGCCGATTGGTCGTTTTCCATTCCGCCGCCTTCTCTTTTTACCCGGAAAACACCAATGACATTGAAAAAAGTACCTTTTACATTCACGGATTTCCCCAGTGGATTTTCATTTTTTTTATGATCGAAAAAGTTTTTATAAATCTCTTCTCCGATGACGATGACATTTTTATTGCCCGAAACATCCGCATCGTTAATGTACCTTCCGTAAATCAGTTTTTTCTCTGAAATTTTATTGCCGATAGGATAATCGCCATTTAGAGTATAAGTGGCAGTTTTTCCGTTTCTGGACATCTGTTCTCCGGCACTTCCGAAATTTCCCCTTGAGTTTTGCGGTGAAATATAGTCGATTTCAGGAATTTTCTTTTCCAGAAGTTCCATGTCACTCAGGTGCATATTCATCTGTCTTCCTTTGGGAAAACCGGCGTATGGAATATTCGTATTCTGTGCCCACATAAAAATAGAATTGGTCGCAAAACCCGAGAACAGCTTATTAAAGCCGTTTTCCATTCCTTTGGCAGCACCCAGTAATGAGACATACAGAAACATTCCCCAGGCAACACCAATCATAGTGAGAAAGGTGCGCAGTTTGTTTTTCTGCAACGAATGGTAAATTTCCTGCCAGGTATCTTTTTTGAAAATGATGTTCATGATGTCATTCTTTATAAATTCACTTTCTCCATCATTCTGAGCGCAGCGCTTCTATTGGTTTTATTTTACTTGCCCGGTATGCGGGAACAAAACCTGCAATAAGTCCGGACATAATGAGGCAGAAAAATGCAGCCAATATAATTCCCCAGCCCACACTCGGATCCAAGATAAAATATTTTTCCAGACTATCGCCGATTAAGGAAAGAGTGAGTACGCCTAATCCTACTCCGATAAGACCGGAAATCAGGGTGATAATAATACTTTCCTGAATGATAAGGCCTACAATGCTCGACGGTTTTGCGCCGATGGCTTTCCTTACTCCGATTTCCTGAGTTCTTTCTTTTACAATATACACCATGATATTGCTGATTCCAATAATGCCGGCCAACAGCGTTCCCATCCCGATGAATCCTACAATAAGCGTTAGGATAAACATAAACTGGAAGGTGTCCCCAAGGTTCTTCGCATTATTACGAACGATGATGGCATTTTCGTCATCGGGAGAAACTTTGTGTTTGGCTTTCAGTTGTTTCTGGAGCTCATCACTGTATTTCAAAGCTTCTGCGGGTGAAAGGATTTGATTATAAGTGATATAAATTCTGTCCAGCGAATCGGATCCTTTTTTCATTTGCTGAAGGGTGGTAATAGGAATGGAAATCATACGTTCTTCCCAATCGCCGCCGCCTTCATCGGAAAACACTCCAATTACTTTGAACATGGTTCCGTTAATGTTGAGGTCTTTTCCTATCGGGCTTCCGTCTTTTATAAGGTCTCGCTGTACCATCCTGCCAATCACGGCCACGTTCAGTCTTCGATCCAAGTCTCCGGGACTGATATATCTCCCATTGGTCATTTTTCGATTTTCGATGTAAATTTCTTCACCCGTAGTACCGCTGATTTGGTAGAAGCCGCTTTCTTTACCGTATTTTACAAGATAGCTTGCGTTATTTCTGGGTGCTGAATATTCTATTTTTTCCGGATCTGAGGCTAATATTTCTTCATAATCCTCATTGTGAAGCGTTACACTTCTGTTTTCCTGAAGTCCGGCATAGGCTATGGAGGTTTTTCCTGTGAAAATGGAAATCAGATTCTGTGCATCGCGTGCAAATCCCTGGGTAAAAGCATTTTGAAGACCAGTTCCGATCCCGAAAAGTACAATGAAAATATACAATCCCAAAGCCACTGTAAAACCGGAAAGAACAGTTCTCAGTACATTACTTCGTATCGATGCGAATATTTCCTGCCAGCGGTCGATGTCAAACATGGTGTATGATCTTTTCTTAATATTTAGCTGAGTACACGCTGCTCAATATATTGGTCACTTTCAATAATGCCGTCTTTCAAAAGAACATTCCGTTTGGTTTCTGCAGCTACATCAGGTTCATGGGTGACGACAATAATCGTTTTTCCTTCACGGTTAATTTCCTGAAGAAGTTTCATAATATCATGGGTGGTTTTGCTGTCTAATGCTCCGGTGGGTTCATCAGCAAGAATTACTTTCGGATTCGTGACGAGTGCTCTTGCGATAGCAACCCTCTGTTTCTGTCCTCCCGAAAGTTCATTGGGTAAATGACTTGCCCATTGTGCCAAACCAACTTTTTCCAGATATTCCATGGCTTTTTGGTTTCGCTCTTTTCGCGCGACATTCTGATAATAGAGCGGAAGCGCAACATTTTCCAGTGCGGTCTTATAGCTGATGAGGTTGAACGACTGAAATACAAATCCCAAAAACCGGCTGCGATATTCCGCGGCTTTGGTTTCGGAAAGATGTTCTATAGGAATTCCGTCCAGTTCATACGTTCCGCTGTCTTTTTCGTCCAGAATACCGATGATATTTAAAAGTGTGGATTTTCCTGAACCTGAACTGCCCATAATGGAAACAAATTCACCTTCGCCGATTTCCAAGTTTATGCCTTTCAAAACATGCAGTTTGCTTTTGCCGGTATCGTAGGATTTATGCAGGTCTTTAATTGTTAACATGGAGCGGAAAATTTGATAGTTGAAAGATAAGTCTTTATTTTTTTTGATTTGTTACAATTGAAAATTAAAATCCTGAGTCTCTCCGTTTATTCGTAAAGCCCTTGATACAGGTGATTATATAAACTTTGTTTAACTTTTAAAAATGAAAGAGGGCGTTTGCGCCGCATTACATCCGGTAATTCAATGATAATGATGCCTCTGGGTCTTTGTGGAAAACTTTTAGGCTTATTGTTCAGGTTTTTACATTATCCACCTTGGGCATCTGAAATGGATTCTCTATTTTTGTTTTTACAGCTTCGGCCTATCAATCATTAATTTTTTGCGGACACAGGATCGGGTCGGAACCACCCTTGTGAGCAAAGTATGTTTAATCTGAAAACCTTTACAATGGGAATTTTTGACAAGAGAATTAGTTACAAACCGTTTGAGTATCCGGAAGTTCTACAATTTATAGAAGCGATTAACAAGTCGTTTTGGGTGCATTCTGAGGTTGATTTTACAGCGGACATTCAGGATTTTCATTCACAACTGGAACCGCACGAAAAAAATGCTGTGAAACATGCACTTTTAGCCATTGCGCAGATTGAGGTTTCAGTGAAAACTTTTTGGGGAAATCTTTATCATCACCTGCCAAAACCTGAACTCAACGGGTTGGGCGCTACTTTTGCAGAATGCGAGTTTCGTCATTCTGAAGCCTATTCCCGTCTGCTGGAAGTATTGGGATACAATGATGAATTTAAACATGTTGTGGAAATTCCGGCAATCAAAAAAAGAATTGATTTTCTGTCGAATGTGTTGAAACACGCCAACTCTGCTACGCCGAAAGAGTATGTATCTGCTCTTTTGCTTTTCAGTATTTTAATCGAAAATGTGTCGCTTTTCTCACAGTTTGCGATTATTTTGTCTTTTACAAGGTTCAAAGGCTACATGAAAAATGTGTCCAATATCATTGCCTGGACTTCTGTTGATGAGCAGATTCATGCGAATGCCGGAATTTATTTGATTAATAAAATAAGAGAAGAACAGCCTGATCTGTTGACCGACAGTGATATTGAAGATATTTACACCTTGGTAGATCAGTCGATTGAATTAGAATCCGAAATTCTGGACTGGATTTTTGAAATGGGAGAAATAGACCATCTTTCCAAAGAAAATTTACTGAATTTTATGAAATATCGTGTGGACGACAGTTTGCGGAAAATCGGCATGAAAACACGATACCAGATTACGCCGGAGCAATATCGCTCGATGGTTTGGTTCGAAGAAGAAGTTTTTGCCAATTCTATGGACGATTTCTTTGCGAAAAGACCCGTAGATTATACCAAACACGATAAGAGTATTACGGAGAACGATTTGTTTTAACTGAAACTTCTACTTCAAAATATGCGCTCTGTAAATCAATCCGTCATTTTAACTATTAAACAACAATGGAAGAACTAAACAACGATATCTGGTGGCTCAATGAAGAGTCGGAACAAATGCTGAACCGCGGTTATCTTTTAAAAGGAGAAACCGTGAAAGGCGCCATCGAAAGAATCACCACAGCCGCGGCAAAACGATTGTATAAGCCTGAACTTCAGCCCGCTTTTGAAGAAATGATTACCAAAGGCTGGATCAGTTTTTCCTCGCCGGTTTGGGCCAATATGGGAACGCAGCGCGGCTTGCCCATTTCCTGTTTTAACGTTCATGTTCCGGATCATATCGAAGGAATTACCCACAAACTGGGAGAAGTCATCATGCAAACCAAAATTGGTGGCGGAACTTCCGGATATTTCGGGGAATTGCGCCATCGCGGAACGGCGGTTACGGATAACGGAAAATCATCGGGAGCGGTTTCTTTCATGAAATTATTCGATACTGCAATGGATGTCGTGTCTCAGGGTGGCGTCAGAAGGGGAGCTTTTGCCGCTTATCTGGATATTGACCACGGAGATATTGAGGAATTTCTTTCTATTAAAGATATTGGAAGTCCCATTCAGAACCTTTTCACGGGCGTTTGCGTTCCCGATTACTGGATGCAGGACATGATAGACGGAGATATGGACAAGCGGAAAATATGGGCCAGAGTGCTGGAAAGCCGCCAACAGAAAGGATTGCCTTATATTTTCTTTACTGATAATGTGAACAGAAATAAACCTCAGGTCTACAAAGATCTCGGCATGACAGTGAATGCGAGCAATCTGTGTTCCGAAATTATGTTGCCTTCCAGCAAGGATGAATCCTTCATTTGCTGTCTTTCTTCCATGAATCTCGAACTTTATGACGAATGGAAAGATACCAATGCTGTGAAACTCGCTATCTATTTCTTAGACGCCGTGTTATCGGAGTTTATTGAAAAAACAGAAGGAAATTATTACCTCACCGGAGCCAGAAATTTTGCCATTCGTCACCGTGCGCTTGGGTTGGGAGTTTTAGGGTATCACTCTTATCTTCAGAAAAATATGATTCCGTTTGAAAGTTTTGAAGCTACACAATTCAATGCGCGTGCGTTCAGGCATATTCGGGATCAGGCAGAAATCGCTTCTAAAGAACTGGCCAATATTTATGGCGAACCGGAACTGCTGAAAGGCTACGGAATGCGCAATACAACGCTGATGGCGATAGCGCCAACCACTTCTTCTTCCGCTATTTTGGGACAAACATCGCCGGGAATTGAACCTTTTGCTTCCAATTATTATAAAGCCGGTTTGGCCAAAGGAAATTTCATGAGAAAGAATAAATATCTGGCAGATCTCCTTCAGAAAAAAGGCCTTGATAATGAAGAAACGTGGCGAACCATCATGCTGAATCATGGTTCTGTACAGCATTTGGAGGAACTGACAGACGACGAAAAAGCAGTGTTCAAAACCTTCAGGGAGATTTCTCCGATGGAAATTGTTACTCAGGCCGCACAACGCCAGCAATATATCGATCAGGCACAGTCGCTCAACCTGCAGATTCCGTCTACAATGCCGGTGAAAGATGTGAATTATGTCATCATCGAAGCTTGGAAAAAAGGTGTGAAAACTTTGTATTATCAAAGAAGTTCATCAGTTTCCAAAGAAATGATGGTAAACTTTGTAAGTTGCTCATCATGTGAGGCTTAAAGATGCCAATGTAAATATGTTAATAAACCGCAGTCGTTCTGCGGTTTATTTTTAATGATCAGTTTGAAGAAATTCTTAACTTTAGATTCTTATTTTTTTTTAATATTCAATACTATGAAATTCGGACAGGTAGAAGATCCTTCACAAATCGATTTTACACTTCCTCCAGATCATCCCGGAACAGCGGAAATTTTAAAAAATTCCAAAGGCAAAAATCTGGAAATATCGGTTGGTTGTGCCAAATGGAATAAGACTGACCTCAAGGGGTTCTATCCAAGAGGAACCAAAGATGAACTGACGTATTACGCTACACAGTTTAATTCCATTGAGCTGAACGCGACATTTTATGGAATGCCGAGTCCGGAACAAGTGTTGACCTGGAAAGAAAAAACGCCTTCTGATTTTAAATTTTTCCCGAAAATTACCAATACGGTATCCCATTTCCGAAGATTACAGAATGTGACGGATCCTGTGACGCAGTTTGCCTCAGCCGTGATGAATTTTGAAGAAAAACTGGGAATGGTTTTCTTGCAGCTGCATGATAATTTCAAACCGAAAGATTCAGACAGGCTGGAAAAATTTGTTAAAGAATGGCCGCGGGAAATTCCTTTAGCTATCGAACTTCGCAACAAAGAATGGTTTTCTGACGAAGAAATTTTCGAAAAAACCATGCAGCTTTTTGAAAAGCACAACATCACCAATATCATTGTGGATACGGCCGGAAGGCGGGATATGCTTCACATGCGGCTCACAACTCCTGTAGCTTTTGTACGTTATGTAGGAGCTAATCATGAGAGTGATTATCAGCGTCTGGAAGACTGGTTAGAACGTCTTTCTATTTGGAAAGAGGAAGGATTGGAGCGATTGTATTTCTTTGTACATCAGAATGTTGAAAAAGCTTCGCCATTGCTTTCCGCACATTTTGTTTCCGAAATGAATACCCGTTGGGGAACAGCGATTCACGTTCCTGAAATGGCAGAAATTAAAACAAAATTTTAAAAGAGAAAGGAAATATTATTCCTGTTCTTTCAGCACTTCCAGAATTTCGTCATATTCAAAACCACGGCTCATGAGGTAGCGCGTGGTTTTTATTTTTTTTTGATAATTCTGTAGCCCTTTCTGTTGTGCAGCGTAGTTTGTGGCTATTTTTTTCAGCGTGGTTGCGTAGTCATCGTCATCTATTTCGTCCATGCATTTCTGAATCAGTTTCTCTGTAATTCCTTTTTGTTTCAGATGTTGCCGGATTTTGTTGCGTCCCCAGGATTTCATATAAAACTTGCCGCGGATGTAGCTTCGGGTAAAGCGTTCTTCATTCAGATAATTCTCTTTCATCAGATAAAGAAGAATTTCTTCCTTAGCTTCGGGAATCAGGGTAAATTCCCACATTTTCTGCTCCACTTCCTTGTGGCATCGATCCTGATAAACACAGTAGTTTACCATTTTCTGTTTGATTTCATGAAAAGGAAAAAGCTTCTTTTCCATCCCTAAAATGCAAGTTGTATTACAAAATTGATTTACGCCAAAAATTTGATTTCTTCGTCCTTCAGTTCATTGCTTTCTACCAGATCAAGCATAGTTTTCTGAATTCTCCTGCGCAGTTTGGCAATTTTGCGGACCGTCTTATCAGGGCTGTAATCGAAAATATCATCATCGAAAGAAAAAGTGTCACCTTTTTGCAGAACAATACCGCTTTCTTTCATCTCTTTCAGCAGCATCAGTTGGGTCATGGTTTCCAATAGTTTGTGTTCTGATGAATTTAGATGTTTCAGAGATTTCAACACTTCTTTTTTATATTTTTTCTTCAGTCCCATATTTCTTTTTTTGTGATGTAAAGATATTCAAAATTCATGAATGATGTTTTTTTTGTTTAATTTTGAAACATAGATGTGAAGAACGATAAAGTTCCGATACTTGTAAATACCAAATATATGAGCAATGCAATTATTTTCGATCTGATCGAAAAAGAAAGACAAAGACAAACCCACGGCATAGAGCTGATTGCTTCTGAAAATTTTGTTTCAGATGAGGTGATGAAAGCGATGGGAAGTGTACTAACTAATAAATATGCGGAAGGTTATCCCGGACGAAGATATTACGGGGGATGTGAAGTGGTGGACGAAATTGAAACCCTCGCTATCGAAAGAGTCAAGCAGCTTTTCGGTGTAGAATATGCCAATGTACAGCCGCACTCAGGTTCGCAGGCGAATGCTGCTGTTTATCTTTCCGTTTTGAAGCCGGGCGATGATATTCTGGGCCTCGATCTTTCGATGGGTGGACATTTAACTCACGGTTCTGCGGTTAATTTTTCGGGAATTCAGTATAATGCCCATTTTTATGGAGTAGAACGGGAGTCAGGAAGAATTGATTACGATCACGTTCGGACAAAAGCTTTGGAAGTGAAGCCTAAAATGTTGATTGCGGGATATTCAGCCTATTCACGGGATATTGATTTTGCGAAATTCAGGGAAATTGCGGATGAGGTAGGTGCTACATTGTGGGCAGATATTGCGCATCCAGCAGGTCTCATTGCGAAAGGACATTTGTCTTCTCCGTTTCCGCACTGTCATGTAGTGACAACTACAACTCATAAAACGTTGCGAGGACCAAGAGGCGGACTCATTATGGTAGGCAAGGATTACGAAAATCCTTACGGACACAAAACGCCAAAAGGACAAATTAAAATGATGAGCCAAGTATTGGATAGTGCCGTTTTCCCGGGAATACAAGGCGGGCCGCTGGAACATGTGATTGCTGCAAAAGCCGTAGCATTCGGAGAAGCTTTGGATGATAAGTTCACGGAATATACACTGCAAGTCATTAAAAATTCCCGTGCTTTGGCGAAGTCGATGATGGATCGCGGATTTGACATTGTAAGTGGAGGAACGGATAATCACCTTTTCCTGGTTGATTTGCGCAATAAAAATGTAAACGGAAAAGAGACGGAGAATGCTTTGGTTAAAGCAGATATTACCTGTAATAAAAATATGGTTCCTTATGATGATAAATCGGCTTTCACAACTTCCGGAATCCGTTTGGGTACCGCAGCCATCACCACGCGTGGAATGAAGGAAAATGATATGGATGGAATTGCTGAACTTATTTCGAGAGTAGTAGATAATCTGGAAAATGAATCGCTTCTGAAAGAAGTAAGGAGAGAAGTAAATACGATGATGGACGGTTTGCCGCTCTTTCAGTTTTAATAGTACTTTAAAGCTAACATAAAAACCGGACTGAGAAATCAGTTCCGGTTTTCTATTTTAAAATAAAAATGTTTTTAATTTTTATTCAAAGGAGTGCATTTCTGTAAACCTTCCGTCGCCGGCATATTCATCAGATTTCCGTCGGTATCAAATCTGGATCCGTGACACGGGCAATCCCACGATTTTTCGGCAGTATTGAACTGAACTGTACATCCCATGTGCGGACAGATAGCCGAAACAAATACAAATCCGCCGGTATCTTCTCGATAAACCGCCACCTGATCTCCCTGATATTGAATGACTTTTCCTTCACCTTTCGGGATTTCATCCAATTCTGCTTTGCTGTCTGTCATAAAACGGTCGGTGACTAAATGAAAAACTGCGTTGACATTTTCCTGAATCGCTGTAGATGCACTGGCCTGAATTTCTATCCGTGAAGGAGAAACAATTTCGGCCAATTCATTTTCTTTTCTTTGAATCGAATCGGCAATGATTTCTGATGCGAGAGTTCCCCACGTCATCCCGTTCCCATTGTAACCTGTGGCTACATAAATATTTTCTTCGCCGGGCATTTTCCCGATGTAAGGAAGCCCGTCGACCGGAACATAAAACTGAGAAGACCATTGATGGGTAATTTCTTCAATATCAAAATTCTCCCGTGCATAGTTTTCAAGATCTTTGAAAGGTTTCGTCGTATCTTTTTCCTGTCCGGTTTTATGATCAAATCCTCCAATAATCAAATAGTTGTTTTCATCTTTTCGGTGATATCTAAAATAATGATACGGATCATAAAGGTCTGCAGCCTGAGCCATCTTTTCGGGCGTGAAGCGAATCTTCGCTGATAATGCATAACTTCGGTAAGGAGCCAAAAGAATATTAAACCGGTTGTTTCCCGGCGGAATGTGAGTCGCCCAAACCAATGATCCGGCTGTGAAAACTTCACCGTTTGCCGTGGTAATACTGATGGTGTCATTCAGCTTTTCGTATTTTTTTACTCTTCTTTTGGTAAGAAGTAAACCGCCTTTTTTTTCAAAAACCTCAGCAAGAGCAGCGATGTAACGCATGGGATGAAACTGAGCCTGGCCTGTAATTTCGATGGCTTTCCGAAAATTAATGCTGAAAGGAATCTGACTTACATAATGGGTTTCCACATCCAGCTTTTGGTGAGCATCCAGAATGTTATCCACCATTTTATCCTGTTTTTTTTCAGCACTAAAAAGATAAAAGTTACATTCCTCGTAATCGCAGTCGATGTTGAATTGCTGAACATTACTTCGGACGATATCTTTGGCTTTTTTTGCGTGATCAGCAATCGTTTGAGCTTTATCTTCTCCGAATTTGCTGATGATATTGTCATAAGATTCATCAAAAAAATTGTTGAGGTGCGCAGTTGTTCCTCCCGTAGTTCCAAAACCGGGTTCCTGTTGTTCGAGAATCAGGCATTTTTGTCCCCGTTTTTGTAATTCCACAGCAAGGGTTAATCCTGTGATTCCTGCGCCTACGATAATGGTGTCAAAGTCGTTAACGATTGGTTTTTTATTTTCGTTCTGATACTGATGATCCTGCCAGAAACTTATATGATTGCCGTCTCTTTTCATATTTTTTATTTAAAAATACGATATGTAAATAAACCTCAAGTCATTACTTTTTTTATATGTAATAATTGTATCAAATTGTATAAAAAAACCGGCTGCAAACACAGCCGGATAAAGGATTTAGTAATTATTATTCTGATTCTGCTCTCTGTGGCGAGAACCTTGGTTTCTGTCGGAACTGCCTCGGTTTTCGTGGTGATCGTCCTCGTGGCGGTTTTGGTTTTGTGAACCTCTGCTGCTGTATTCTTCGTATCCCGAAGATTGATTTCTGTTGTTATACCGGTCTTCAGAATAATCTGAATTTCTGTTATTGGAGTAGCGATCATTCTGTCCGGAATTTCTTCTTTGCTGATCATCCCGATCCGGATAAGGCCTTGAAACACTTTCGCTTTCTGAGCCATAACGTCCTGAGCCATAATTATCTGACTGCCGGTGACTGCCGGAATACTGATCCTGTCCGAATTGTGATTCATAGCCTCGGTTTCTGGAGTCTTCGTAGCTTCTTCCAAAACCTCTGTTGTTCCCGCTCATATCGGAATCCCAATTCTGGTTGCGGTCATGGTTGCCATAATTACCTTCATGGCTGTCGTTTCCGTAATTGCTGTATTGTCTATCGCGTCCATAATTGCTGTGTCGCTCGTGATAGCCGTGATTTCCGTAGTTTCTGTCCTGATAGGAATCTCTGTTGTCATGCTGCCAGGACGAACGGGAATCATAACCACTTCTGTTATTGTTTTGATAATCATTTCCGGACTGACGGTGGTACTGATCTCTCGAATCTCCGTGCTGGCGGTTTTCATATTCATTTTCGTACTGATCGCGATGCCTGTTCTGGCTGTTTCCATAATTTCCTGAAGATCGTTCGTCGTAATTCCTACCTGATTGGTCAGATCTTCGGTCAGGGTAATTTCGGCCGTATCCTTCTCTGTTTGGATTGCCATATTGACTTTCTTCTCTTTCTGAATTTCTGTTTTGAGACTGATCTCTGTCGTCCCAGTTTCTGTGATGTGACATAACTTTTATTTTTAATGATTTGGTGATCCAAAATTACTAAATTATGTCAGTAATAAAAATAGTCGTAAAATGTTAAAAGTATTTCATATATTAATAGCTATGTTTGAAAATTATCAATTTCAACGTCGAATTATTGTTTTTTCTGTTATGGGTATTAGGAGAATAATAAACTGATTTCTAAACTTACAGGCTAAAATTTTCATATTAATTTTAACAGAATTGTGGTATTATGATGCGACAAATAATAATCTTGAAAGGTTTGAAATGGGATTATATAAAAATAGATTTAAAATTGGAAAACCGTTAACTTTTATTAAGAGAAAAGGCTTTTGTATTGATTTTTAAAAGACGGCAAGTTGCGTTACCGGACTTTTAAACAAGAAAGAATTCAAGAAATCCGGAAAGCACTGAAAACAAGGCGAAACTATGACTGCGGCACTCTTTCCGGCCACAAATCCGGTCGTTCTCCACTGAAGCCTGTTTCCGGCAAATTGTTGATGAGTTCCATTTCTTCATCGGAAAGTGCAAAATCAAAAATGTCGAGATTTTCATTCATTCTTTCGTTACTTGCAGCTTTGGGAAGCGGGATCACGCCATGCTGAACAATCCAGCGCAGTGCGATTTGAGAAACAGATTTCTGATGGCGGCTGGCTATTTTAATCAATATTTCATTTTCTATAATTCTCCCTCTTGCCAAAGGAGACCACGCCTGCAATACAATTTCTTTTTCTTTGCAATATTGGGTGGTTTCCGGTTGCCAGTATCCCGGATGAAATTCGATCTGATTGACAGCTGGTTTTATTTTGGCAGAATCTAAAAGTGCTTCCAGATGCTCCGGCCAGAAATTACTGACTCCGATGGATTTTATTTTTCCTTCTTCCAAAAGTTCTTCCATTGCGCGCCAGGTTTCGGCATTGGTTTTCTGCCAGTTATTGAAATTCCGGGCATTTGCGGGCCAGTGAATCAGATAAAGATCCAGATAATTCAACCCCGTTTGTTTCAGCGATTTGGCAAATGCTTCTTTCGTTTTGTGATATCCGAGATCATTTCGCCAGACTTTAGAAATCACTGTAATTTCTTCTCTTGGAATGCCGGATTGACGGATGGCAGCACCGGTCTGTTGCTCCGTCTTATAGATGGATGCGGTATCCAAAAGTCTGTATCCGCATTCGATGGCAGAAAGGATTATCGAAACATCATTTTCGGCGGTTTTATAAGTTCCGTATCCGATCGCAGGAATATTGACACCGTTATTAAGCTGAATAGTTTTCATGATGATGAAACGTTAAAGTTGCGGATTTATTTGGAATAATTTTGGCTGAATTTACGCAGTATTTTAGGTTTAAAAATATGATAGATCAAAAAAAACTCAATCAATCTGCTGAACTGATGATAAGCAAGAAATTAACGATAGCAGTGGCAGAGAGTTGTACTTCCGGGCTTATTCAGAATGTATTTTCACAGGCAGAGGATGCGATGGCCTTCTTTCAGGGCGGAATTACTGCATATAATGCCGGACAAAAAGCAAAACAGCTCAATATCAACCCTATTCATGCCGAAAACTGCAATTCGGTATCAAAGGAAATTTCTGAGAAAATGGCTTTGGAAGTCTCGAAACGGTTTAATTGTGAACTTGGTTTGGCCATTACGGGATATGCGCAGCCCGTTCCGGAACAGGGAATTGAAGATTGTTTTGCATTCGTTTCACTCATCCGCAGTTCGGAAATTATGTTTTCAAAACGAATAAAAGGCGATCCTAAAAAAAAGCTGGTTGAGAATCAATATATTTTTATTGAAAAAATTTTGGATGAAATCATTAAGGTCTTAAAATAAAAATGTTACTGCCTCAAAATTATTTTTGAATAGCAAAAGTGGACCTGTTTACCTAATTTATTCTTAAAACATTACCTTTGTCCGACTAATATCTAAACGGTATTGGTTAATCTTTTTTAATCTGAAGGGGTCATTTCCCTTGCTAAATTTATTATATGACAATAGAAAAAAACCACGTTGTAGCACTTCATTATACGCTGAATGCCATTGAAGAAAACGGAGAACACACTTTCATTGAAAGGACCGAGGAAGAAAATCCACTTACATTTTTGTATGGAGTGGGGATGATGCTTCCGAGATTTGAAACAGAAATCCAGGGCATGGCAGCAGGAGACAAGAAATCATTTACGCTTTCCGCAGCGGAAGGATATGGCGAGAAACGCGAAGATGCTACTACTCAACTTCCTCCTGAAATGTTTGAGGAATCCGGTATGCCGCCAGTTGGTGCCATTTTGCCTTTGCAGGATCAGGATGGAAATCAGCTGACTGCAGTGGTGATGGATGTAAATCCGGAAGCAGTAACCGTAGATCTGAACCACCCGATGGCGGGCAAAACCTTAAACTTCGATGTAGAAATTGTGGTAACGCGCCCAGCAACTGAAGAAGAACTTTCCCATGGCCATGCTCATGGTGTGGATGGCACAGCAGGACATTAATTTTATCGAAAAAAATAATAGTTAGTTGAAATCTCAGGCTGCTTTTCATTTGGAAAGCAGTTTTTTTTGTGTTTACCACGAGAGGAATTATTCATAAATACATTGAAGAGGATCAGTTATCATTATAATCGAGAACTCGCTGTACCTCGTCTTCATCAAGTTTGTAATATTTAGCTACATCACGTACGGTAATATGCCGGTGTTTTTCTTTATGCAATAACTTCAGGGAACAAACTTTCGGGAACTTTAAAATCAGGCGCTTTTTCTTCTTGTACGGCTTTGGTGGCAAATGCGGTAACATCAGTACCTTGTTCCAGCAACACAAAATTGTGAGCCATTGAAGATTTTGGAAGTTTTCCCACATGGTGTAAAGTGAGACGGATGAGTTTCCCTGCCGGAACTTTAATTTCGCTCGTATCGAATTTCATCGTGTCTTCATCGTTCAGGGAGACTTCGATGGCATCCTGATCCTGCGCGGTGGCAGTTTCCTCTGCTGGGGTAACGCTTTCGGTTTCAGCAGCTGTACTTACCTGCTCTTCGGTTTTATTCTGACAGAATGGAATACCGAAAACGGGGAATACTTTTTTATAGAGAACCTTTGTCCGATTGGTGCGGCTGCTGCAGAATGCCTTGGGTTTTGCGATGCCGAATTATCAAATTTCAAAAAGTTGATTGGCAACGGATTTCAAATTGAAAGGATACAGCATATCCGGTCCGGGGAACATCGCTGCATTTACAAAATTTCTTAAACCACGGAAAGTTTACAAAACCTGTTAATCATGCTTGTTAACAGGTTTTTTTATGACCATAAAAGTAAATCCTGAAAAATTGAACCCAACATTACGTTGCTGTTTGATTTTAAGTAATTGATTAACAGGTTTGTAGAATTTTTTGTTTAACGAAAATCGGCATTTTTTGCCTTTTTTAAAAGATATTTATCAAAAAGCCGTACTATGAGGCTGTTCTGTGTGAATGTGGAAAACTTTTATACTCAATTTACTGACATTTAGTTCTTTCCGTTTTGATTCTGATATTCTAAGTCCTATTTTTGACTAATCACCTGATTGTTTAGGGGGTTTGGTAAATGCATTTTGCGATACAGTAAAAAGAATTATTAAAATTACCTCTACCGCACACCCGAGTAAACAGAAAAGGATCTTATCAAGTAAAATATGAGTGAACGAAAGAAAAATGATCAGCGGCCAGCCTACAGAAAGCCCAGCTTCACCAAGCCCAACCAACGGCAGGAAGTAGAAAAGAAATTTTATGATAATGCCGATATGATGCAACTGTTCAATGTATGCTCGCGCACCCTTCAGCGATGGCGGGACGAGGGTATTATTCCTTTTAAGAGGGTAGGTGGCCGGATTTATTACCTTGCGTCTAAAGTTGACCGAATGATGGAAGAGGATGATGAAGCTGAAGATGAGCAATAATCTATACAATATACAAAACCGCAGGAACTTTTGATTCCTGCGGTTTTTTTGGCGCTGCTAAATCCTGTGGATACGGTTACAGCAAGTTCACCGCACCAAGGTACACAGAATTGCAGGCCTCATTCTGATCGGCCGTCTGGAAAAAGGCGTACACATGAACCGTTTTACCCGCCCATACTGCCGGCAATACTACCGAAGCGGTAAGGCCATCCCGCTGTTCCGGCCCTTCATGAATGGCAAACTCTCCTGACTCTTCCTCGAAGATGGCCGTACAGAAAATGTCGGTGGCTTTGGCCAACATCTGGTTGCTGTTGTCTGCCCAGGTGAAGTCAAGTGTTTGGTTGGCTGCGGGCGCCACACTCAGATTCTGTAATCCGGTCACCGTACCTTTGGTGACAATCACTTTTTCCATCTGCAATACGGCCTTGCCGTTCTGTTCTGCCACCACTTCTTTCAGCAGGTAGCTCGCTGCCAGGTTCACTCTGGATTTCACACCCGCGCTTTCGCCATACAGGCGGCTCTGCATGCTGCGCAGCGCATTCTGAAACCGGATGGCCAGGGCAAACTTCTCCCTTTGCATCAGCTGCGCTGGTGTAGGGTTGCTGCCTGAGGCTCTTGGCCGGCTTCTGATGATGTCCATTCCGCGCCAGTTAGCGCCTACTACCGTTCCTACGGTTCCGCTGAATCCTCCCAGGATTCCTTTTTTAATTTGTCCCATTGTACTGAATTTATTTGTTAGACAGGACAAATATAGAACGGTAAAAAATGATATGCAAGTATTTGATTAGCAATGTATTAAACTTTCATTTGTTTGCATTTATCTGCTTTTAAATGCGGTATTTTGCCCTGCAGTTCGTTCGGATTCTTTGGGATTCATTGGGCTGCATTTTAATTCATTTTATTACCGTTAAATGCTCACGGTGCCGCCTGGTTTCTTTGGTATTTTACGCAAGTCATTTGCTTACTTATATCTCCGCTGCTTTACGTGGGTTTTCTCTGTATGTAAGCTGTAGTCTGTTGCTGTCATCAAATGTCACTTTCTGTCCGGTTCACATTGCGTGCTGTTGCCGGTTCCTTGCGGAGTTCTTGCCAAATTCCTGCGGTTTGTTCCCGAAAACCGACTTTTTTGGGAAGGATTCCGCAACGAGGGTGCAACAAGGGTGTACCAGTTATGCAGGTATAATTGTGGTTTTCTTTAAAACAAACATCTGTTAAATATCATTTTACGGAGGGAATCTTCAATACCTTTTAATGCGGAAAAGCCGGTGATTCGGTTGTAGAAATACAGCTTATTGTAAGTTTGCTTTGGGATTGTCTTTCCTGAAATCGGCTATGGTGTGATAATTTGGACAAAGATCCTCTAATAACCATTGAAGTTCAATGTTGCGGAAGCATTCTTTTTCTAATCTACGAGAACTGCGAATCCCGTTAAGGTATCCGTATAAATACAATTTTAAGAACAGTTCGATTTTAAAACCAGGACGACCTTCGGCTTTTAAAACTTTGGGCTGGAAGCCTACCTTTAAAACATCAATGTGATGGACAAAAGCCTCAATAAACCGAACAGGATTATCAGTTGTAATCTTTTCTTCCAAGCTGCTTACCAATAGTTGATTACGGGGAGTTCCTTGTATATACTGCATATTTAAAAATACGAATTTCGTATCTTTCTGACAACTATTTTACTATATTTGTTAACAAAGGATTGTGAGTTTTTTCACAGTCTGCCGTTAGGCGCAATATTATCACAACAGAGAGCAAAGCAAAAATTAGTATATTCGCGTGAAATGAAGAATATTAGATCATGTACAAAATATTAGATATAGCACAAGAATACGGGATTGAAGAAAGAGAGCTTAAATTGTATCTAATTGACAATAAAATACCCCTTGTTCAAGATAGCGGGATAAATGAAAAATATTTTCAAGCAGTTTTATCGTTCATCGAAAACACAGACAATAGAATTGAGCAGAAATTAAACAAAGCTCACGAATCATTTAAATATAATTCTGAACAAAATAAAATTTCTATATACCAGGATGATGCCATTTCATTCTTAGAAAAACTTCCTTCCAATAGTGTTGATTTAATTGTCACAGATCCGGCTTATTCAGGAATGAATAATAAGTTACAACTAGGAAAAGGAAGAATCGTTGGGAATTATTCTGAAAAAGGGAAAGAAAACGGAAAATGGTTTGGTGAATTTGAAGATTCAGAAGAAAATTACACCAAATTCTTAACTGAATGTAAGAGGGTTTTAAAAAAATCTACGGGACACATTTATATAATGTTCGATTCTTATTCTTTATTAAGTCTTGGAAGTATTGTAAGACAGTATTTTGATGTTAAAAATTTGATTACTTGGGACAAAGTTAATATCGGAATGGGACACTATTTCAGAAGAAGACACGAGTATATAATTTTTGCTACAAATGGAAATACAAGGAAAATTAAAAATCGTAAATTTCCAGATGTATGGAGATTTAAAAGAATACATAATTCTGAATATCCTACGCAAAAACCTGTAGAGGTTTTTCAAGCAATGATTTACGCAAGTGCTGAAGAAGGATTTACCGTTTGTGATCCATTTTTAGGAAGCGGATCATCAGCTATAGCAGCTATAAAAAACAATTGTAATTTTATAGGATGTGATATCTCAGATAAATCTTTAGATATTTCGAAATCAAGGATTTCTGAATATCTAAAGAGTAATAAAGATATATTACAAAAAAATTCAATGGGAGTTGACGAAAATATTTTTTGGGAATAATTATGGCAAATTTAAGTAAAACAAAAGCACTTTTTGGCTTCACATCACCACGAACTATTGAAAAAATTATTCCTGAAATTCAAATACTCTGTCAAAATTTTGAAGGACAAAAATGGTCTGGAAATGAGGATTTACAAGCTGAATTTTTCCAAACATTGTTTGATTCTGAATTTTATGAAGGGGAAACATTTCCAACAGATCCTGCTTTAGCTGCAAGAGATAGAATGACAAGAGCTCCAAAAGCTTTTGGTTTTATTGATTTACAACCTGAAGTAAAACTAACCCAAGCTGGAGAATTATTACTTTCTGAAAAAAGATTAGATGAATTATTCACAAGACAACTTCTTAAATTTCAACTACCTTCACCATATCATACGCAATCTAGAACAGTAAATTTTGCTGTTCGTCCTTATCTTGAATTAATTAGACTTATCAAAGACCTTGGAAGTCTATCAAAAACTGAAATTGCACTTTTCTTTTCACAATTAACCAATTTTAATAAATATGACGAGATTGTTGAAAAAATATTAAAATTTAGAAGAGATTCTAAAGAATATAAAGGAAGTCGAAAAATGTATGTTAATGAATGTTTCGAAAATGAAATCCTTGAAATTTTTAAAGATGAAGTTGTTAGTAAAAAACTAAAAACTAGAGAGAGTTCTGATACATCTCTAAAAAAATTCATAAAAACAAAACGTGCAAACATGAAAGATTATGCTGATGCTTTTGTTAGATATATCAGAGCGACAGAATTAATAACTTTTCAAAAAAGAACATTTAGATTAATTATATCTCCACAAAAAATTGATGAAGTCGAGTATTTATTAAATACAGTATCGAGAAACCCATTTGCTTTTAAATCTCCTAAAGAATTTAAAGAATATATTTTCAATCCTTTCACATTAAGTTTGTTATCTGATAACAAAGAACTTTTAATAGCTAAGCTTAAAACTCTTGGACTAACAGAAATTGATGAGACTTTAAATATTGAAAACCTCAAAGATATTTTTGATGACCTAAAATTAACTGTTAAGGCAAAAAATATTGAAGATAAAAAAAGAGAACTAAAAGACTACAAAGAATTACCAGATATAATAGAAGTCTTCGAACAAATTAAGAAAAAAGATATTCCTGATCCACCATTATTTTTAGAATGGAATGTTTGGCGTTCATTTGTAATGCTTAACTACGCTAAAAGAATAGATGGAAATTTCATAATGGATATAGACGGTATGCCTTTAAATACAGCTCCAGGTAATATGGCCGATTTAGAAATTGAATTTGATGATTTTGGAATAATTGGTGAAGTCACATTATCTTCAGGTGCTACGCAATTCAAAATGGAAGGAGATTCTGTACCAAGGCACTTTGGAAACGCTTTGAGAAAATTTGAAAAGGATACTTATTGCATTTTTATTGCTCCAAATATACATGAAGGTTGTTTAGCTCACTTTTTTAATCTTAACAGATTCAACACAAAACATTATGGTGGTAAAACGAAAATTATCCCATTATCATTAGATAAATTTATTGAATTTGTAAATATTGGTGTTTCAAATAAATTTTCTGATCCTAATAAATTAAAAAACTGGCTTGAAAATCAGTGGATTTTAAATCAAAAAATTGAAGATGAAGAGGAGTGGAAATCAGAAATTGAAAAAAATATTCTGAAATGGGCTTCTTAAAAAATACTGTGCCTAATAGCTAAGTTTTCGTTGCGTGCGAAGCACGAACAATGAAAACCCTGTTGAACCCTTCGGCTAGCTCAGGGCAGACTCGCTTCGGGAGCTTTTTCAGTATTATGTGTTTATCGACGAAGGATTTTAAAGATTTACAGGAGACTTTCAGAAAGGTCTCTTTTTTCGTGACTAATATTGGTGGTTTTTTTTGGTTTTATCGTGGCGGTAATCTTTGTAACTGAACAAATCACAGAGACGAAGATTTCTGACTTCCATACAGCGCAAACCGCAACCGTATAAAATTCCGATTAAGATTTTATGTTTTAAAAGTTTACAGCCAGACAACATTTGCCAAACCTCCTGTTTACTGAGGACAACAGGCAGTTTTTTCTCTTTTTTAATTTCCGGAAGACTCAGAAAATCGTAGCTCAAACCTTCCGATTTCAACAGAAACCGAAGTCCGTAAACCGTGTGTTTAAAATACGATTGCGAGGGTGATTTTGATTTTTTCTGAAGGTAAAAAAGGTAATCGTGGATTTGCTCAGGATCCAATTCTGTCGGGATTTTCCCGAAATGCAGCGACACCGCAGCCACGTGTCTGGAGTAATTACTGAACGTACTTTGGCTTCTTCCAAGCACCGAAACCGTACGTTCAAACCGGCCTAAAAGTTCTGTAAAACCAGGCACTTCGCGCTTTGCCTGATTGATGATTTTGTTTTCTCTGAGCTCGTCTGAACTCTTTTTTTTGTTGCCATTCTATTGATTTTTTAATTAACTTTACAAAGTAACTGATTTATGCGAATGGTAAAGCTACCGAAGGTTTAGTTCAACAGCGGTTTGGCGTAATGTCGGGTTTAGTGCTAAATTGAACATTCGGATTTCTAATAAACATTAGTGCTAAATTGAAAGTAAGTGCTTCAAAGTCCGCCACTTCGCCAAGCTGCAAAACGTTACCTGCAACCCTTTCCAAACACTCCGCAACAAAAAAGCGACCTCAAAAAGTCGCTAAAAAAAATTAATCATTTAACATTACGTTGTACGTTGGGTCTTCAATTACATTGACATCAATAATGCTTTCTGCATTTTTAATTAATTTTCTACAATCGGGACTTAAATGTTTTAAATGTATTTTTTTGTTTTGTTTGTGGTATCGTTCGGTGAGTTTATTCAATGCTTCAATTGCCGACATATCTACTACTCGACTTTCTTTAAAATCAATAATGACTTCTTCAGGGTCGTTCAGTACATCAAATTTTTCTGTAAATGCAGTGGTTGAACCAAAGAAAAGTGGTCCATAAATTTCATAATGTTTCACGCCATTATCATCTACAAATTTTCTTGCTCTAATACGTTTTGCATTGTCCCACGCAAAAACCAACGCTGCAATGATGACTCCAATTAAAACTGCCAAAGCCAAATTGTGCAAGAAAACCGTAACCAATGTTACTAAAACCATTACCAATATATCCGACTTTGGAAACTTCGTAAATGTTCTAAGACTTGCCCATTCAAACGTACCAATCGCTACCATAATCATAAGTCCTGTAAGTGCAGCCATCGGAACTTTTTCTATCAAACCGCTTCCAAACATTACAAAAACGAGCAACATTACAGATGCTACAATTCCCGAAAGTCTTGCTCTTGCTCCGTTGGAAACGTTGATTAAACTTTGTCCAATCATCGCACAACCACCCATTCCTGAAAAGAAACCCGACAAAATATTGGCTGTTCCTTGTGCTACTGCTTCTCTGTTGCTATGTCCGTGACTTTCTGTAAGTTCATCAACAATATTTAGTGTTAACAAACTTTCAATCAAACCAACCCCTGCAACAATAGCTGCATACGGAAAAATGATTTGAAGTGTTTCTAAATTAAACGGAATTTGTGGAATGTGAAATGGCGGAAAACCACCTTTGATAGAAGCAATATCGCCAACAGTTTTGGTATCCAATTTTAAAAAATAAACCAAACCAAAAACCACTAAAATAGCAGTAAGCGAAGCGGGAACAGCTTTTGTAATTTTAGGTAATCCCCAAATGATAAGCATTGTTAAACCAACCAAAGCCAAAAGCAAATATAAGTTTGAACCAGTGAGCCAATTTCCCGAAACATCTTTGAATTGGTCTAACTGCGACATAAAAATAATAATCGCTAAACCATTGACAAAACCAAAAATAACAGGATGCGGAACCAACCGAATCAGTTTTCCTAACTTTAAAAATCCTGCTAACATTTGAATAATACCTGCCAAAATAACGGTGGCAAAAACGTATTCCACACCGTGCGTTTTTGCTAAAACAACTATGACTACTGCTATTGCACCAGTTGCACCCGAAATCATTCCGGGACGACCGCCTAAAATTGACGTAACCAAGCCCATCATAAAAGCGGCATAAAGTCCTGTAAGCGGAGAAAGTCCTGCAATTAAAGCAAACGCAACTGCTTCTGGAACTAAAGCCAAAGCAACGGTAATACCTGATAAAATTTCGGTTTTGTAATCTACTTTTTGTTTGAAATCAAACAAATTGATAATTTTCTGCATAAGATATTTGTATTGTAAGAATTTATAAAATGTATTTAGCACCGAAAATCGATATTTCGGGTACACAAAAGAAACCAATAAAAGGAATTGGGAAAAAACAGCAATTAACCAACCATTAAGGCGGAGTAACTTGAGAAGATATTTGCGTTGTTTTTTTCATTGAGGTTGCAAAATTAACATTTTATGACAACTTGACAAAACCTAATAAAAAATTAGGGCTGCAGGTAATAGCTAAGTTTTCGTTGCGTGCGAAGCACGAACAATGAAAACCCTGTTGAACGGAAGCTTCGGGAGCTTTTTTCAGCATTATGGGTTTATCGACGGAAGATTTTAAAGAGATACAGGAGACTTTCAGAAAGGTCTCTTTTTTTGTGACTAATATTGATGGTTTTTCTTGGTTTTATCGTGTTTTCCTTCACTTTTGGGCATAAATACCCTTACCCAAAATACTAGATTTTAGGCTTTTCAAAGTTTTGGCTCATCTCCAAAAACCAACTTGGCGGACCGCGTAAATCGAACGTTGCAATGGTTACCAGATTCCCAACTTTGCAACAACTGCATTTCGGCTGAAAAGCTTTGGGTGGAAGTTTTTCTTTGAGCTGAATGCCTAAATTCTGTTGCAGATTTTTAAGCTTCATTCGTTTCCACGTGCTGCTGAGAAAACCATAATGGCGGATTTTCACAAATCTTTTCGGCAAAATATGCATCGCAAAACGGCGGATAAACTCCTCGTGGCTCAAAACCATCTGCTTTCTGATGCCTTTCTGCCGGTAATCTTTGTAATCGAACCGGGGTTCTCCAAAGAGAAAATCTTCCGGTTTTTCGGCTTCAATGTATTTTTTTAAGACCCGAATCAAATGCTTGGAAAGTGGTAAGTAGCGGTCTTTTTTGCCTTTTCCCTGAACCACTTTCAGCTGTTTTCTGTCAAAATCCAAATCACAGAGACGAAGATTTCTGACTTCCAGACAGCGCAGTCCGCAGCCGTAAAAGCAACCCGATTAAGATTTTATGTTTTAAAAGTTTACAGCCGGACAACATCTGCCAAACCTCCTGTTTACTGAGCACAACAGGCAGTTTTTTCTCTTTTTTAATTTCCGGAAGACTTAGAAAACCGTAGCTCAATCCTTCCGATTTCAACAGAAACCGAAGTCCGTAAACCGTGTGTTTAAAATACGATTGCGAGGGTGATTTTGATTTTTTCTGAAGGTAAAAAAGGTAATCGTGGATTTGCTCAGGATCCAATTCTGTCGGGATTTTCCCGAAATGCAGCGACACCGCAGCCACGTGTCTGGAGTAATTACTGAACGTACTTTGGCTTCTTCCAAGCACCGAAACCGTACGTTCAAACCGGCCTAAAAGTTCTGTAAAACCAGGCACTTCGCGCTTTGCCTGATTGATGATTTTGTTTTCTCTGAGCTCGTCTGAACTCTTTTTTTTGTTGCCATTCTATTGATTTTTTAATTAACTTTACAAAGTAACTGATTTATGCGAATGGTAAAGCTACCGAAGGTTTAGTTCAACATGAGCTTAATAAAACAAGCCTTGTAATCGCAGCCCATTATCATCAAACTATGTTCGAATTAACCAGAAAAATATCCTTTGGTCAATAGATCAACAGATCAAACAGGACAAACCGTGCAGCAGAGCTCGATGATCATTGAAAATCAACAATCACCAACCTGCTTTCCTTCTAAGTAATTTGAATTTTATAACCCCATGCCGTTACACCTGAATAACCCCCATATTGAAAGGTTCGCGGATGGGAGCGTGGTTGGCTGCTTCAATACCCATGGAGATCCACTTTCTGGTGTCTTCAGGATTGATAATGGCATCTGTCCACAGCCGGGCTGCAGCGTAGGTAGCATCGGTTTGGTTTTGGTACCTTTTTGAAATGGTATCCAGAATTTCCTGATGTTCCTCTTCGGTAATTTCTTTGCCTTGTTTTTTCAGAGTGGATTCCTGGATTTGTGCCAATACTTTGGCCGCTTGCGCACCGCCCATCACGGCAAGGTCAGCCCAGGGCCAAGCGACGATGAGCCTCGGGTCATAGGCTTTTCCGCACATTGCGTAATTTCCTGCTCCATAAGAATTTCCGGTGATGACCGTGAATTTTGGAACGACAGAGTTGGCTACGGCATTTACCATTTTAGCACCGTCTTTGATGATTCCGCCATGCTCTGATTTGGAACCTACCATAAATCCGGTAACGTCCTGTAGGAACACCAAAGGAATTTTCCGCTGATTGCAATTGGCGATAAAACGGGTGGCTTTATCCGCAGAATCCGAATAGATCACTCCTCCGAACTGCATTTCGCCTTTTCCGTTTTTAACCATTTTTCTCTGGTTGGCAATAATTCCTACCGCCCAACCGTCAATTCTCGCCGTAGCGCAGATAATGGTTTTGCCGTAATCCGGTTTATATTCTTCGTATTCCGAATTGTCTGTAAGGCATTTGATGATATCAAAAGTGTCATACTGTTCCGCTCTGGAAACAGGCATGTGTCCGAAAATATCGGCTGGGTTTTCTTGAGGAGGAAAACTTTCAGTTCGGTTGAAGCCTGCTTCCTCAAAACTGCCCGTCATTTTCATGATATTTTTGATACGGTCGAGTGCGTCCTTATCATCCTTCGCTTTGTAATCTGTAACTCCGGAAATCTCGCAGTGGGTAGTGGCACCGCCCAAAGTTTCGTTGTCAATATTTTCGCCAATGGCTGCTTTTACGAGATAACTTCCTGCCAGGAAAATAGAACCTGTTCCGTCCACAATCATGGCTTCATCACTCATAATCGGGAGATAGGCACCGCCTGCCACACAACTTCCCATCACCGCAGAAATCTGAATAATTCCCATAGAACTCATGCGGGCGTTGTTTCTGAAAATTCTGCCAAAATGCTCTTTGTCCGGAAATATTTCATCCTGCATGGGAAGATACACTCCGGCTGAATCCACCAGGTAAATAATAGGAAGTCTGTTTTCCATGGCTATTTCCTGGGCACGCAGATTTTTCTTTCCCGTGATCGGAAACCATGCGCCTGCTTTTACAGAAGCATCATTGGCGACTACGATACACTGCTTTCCGGAAACATAACCCATCACCACTACTACGCCGCCGCTGGGGCACCCGCCGTGTTCTTCATACATTCCAAATCCGGCAAAAGCTCCGATTTCAATCGAATCGCGGTTTTTGTCCAGCAGATATTCAATACGCTCGCGGGCCGTCATTTTACCCTGATCACGAAGTTTCTGTAATCCTTTTTCGCCACCGCCTTTTTTTATTTCATTATAAAGGCTGTTGATGTCTGAAAGCCTGAGTTTATTCTTGTCCTCGCGGGTATTAAATGCTAAATCCATGTGAAAATTATTGAAGCCGAAAGATACAGATTTTTCAGGAAAACGGCGGTTCAGTAATCACTGTAAACAATTTGTTGACTGTCAGTAAATTGAAATACTCCGATTTAACATAATTTAACCATATCGGAAGTAATTTTTGCACAATATTTGCGTTATAGAAGTGTCTGCATGAGATGAACGCAGCAGACGAGTTCCTAGTTTATTTTTTAATAGTTTATTAATTGAGGGCCCCGGAAATTGTAACAGGTTTCCGGGGTTTTCAATATGTATTAGGTTCTGCCGTCGTGAATATCGTTATAAAACTTAGGCATTTGCCAGTGAAATTTCACGGCAAGCGTTCTGATGGTAACGATGAGCAGGATGGTAATCATCTGCTTCACAATGCTGGAAATGCCACTGTAATGAATCATCAAAAGATAAACGGTTCCACCCAGAATGCAGGCAGTAGCATAAATTTCTTTTCTGAAAATCAGCGGTATTCTGTTCAGTAAAATATCACGCAATATTCCGCCAAAACAGCCGGTAATGGTTCCCAACGTAATACAGATGACGGGATGCAGATCTGCATTCAGGCCTTTTTGAATACCAATAATGGTGAAGAGTCCCAAACCAATACTGTCAAAGAGAAACAGGGTGACCTGGAAGTTTTTCTCGAAATATTTGATAATAATTCCAAGAATGGTGGCAATGAATATCACCGCACAGATGAAAATATCATGCATCCAGAACACCGGAACATTCAGCAGTAAATCCCGGATGGTACCTCCGCCAACTGCTGTAACAAATGATATAATAAGAACCCCGAAAGGATCAAACCGCTTCTGCATTGCCGCAAATGTGCCCGACATCGCAAAAGCAATGGTGCCAAGCGTCTCGATGAGAATGCTGAAATTTTGTTCTAATTCCAAGGGTTTTATTTTTAAAATAATCTGTTATACCCGAACAGAATCCGGAACCAGAAGTTCATAATGGCCTTTGAAACTGATGATTTCTCTTACGATACTGCTGCTGATAAAGGATTTCCCGGCGGAAGTTAGCAGGAATATTGTTTCAATTTTATTGTCGTGAGTCAGCGTTCGGTTGGTTTGTGCAATGGCTTTTTCAAACTCGAAATCGGCAGGATTCCGAAGTCCGCGAAGGATAAAATTCACCTTCTTGCTTTGGCAGTAATCAATGGTGAGGCCTTCAAAACTGTCCACTTCCACGTTCGGGAAATCTTTGAACGTTTTCTGGATAAATTCTTTTCGTTGCTCCAGCGAGAACATATATTTTTTCTGCGAATTCTGGCCTATGGCGATAATAATTTTATCAAACAGAGGCGCTGCCCGTTCCACAATGTCATAATGTCCTAAAGTAATGGGGTCAAAAGATCCCGGAAATACAGCAATTCTCATCTATCTGCTTATTTATGTTGTTGTAAAGCTTTTTCTACTTCCTGCCCGCAAAGGTCTTCTATGGAAATTCCGTAATGCCGAGCCTGTTGCGGCAGGATAGAAGCCGGCGAAAATCCGGGATTGGTATTCATTTCCAGCATATAGGGAATTCCGTTCATGATGATAAATTCACTTCGGGAAAACCCGCTCATTCCCAGAGACTCGTAAGCGTGCTTTGCTGTGTCTTCCACCCGTTTTTTTGTTTCTTCATCAATTCTCGCCGGGGTAATTTCTTCTGAAGCACCTTCGTATTTGGCTTCATAATCGAAAAATTCTTTTGTCGGAACAATTTCTGTAATACCCAGAACGGTAGTTTTTCCATTGAGATCCAATACTCCCACCGAAACTTCCATTCCATCCAGAAAACTTTCGATCAGAATTTCTTCATCCTCTGCAAAAGCTAAGGCAAAAGCTTTTTCGAACTCGTCGGCAGTTTTCACTTTGGAAATTCCCAGAGATGATCCGCTTTGGTTGGGTTTTACAAAGCAGGGCAAACCAATTTCTTGCACAATTTCTTTAATATCTACGGGCATATCTTTTCGCAGATAGATGCTTTTCGCAGAAAGAATTCCATATTTGGACAATACTGCTAAAGTGTCTTTTTTATTAAAAGTGAGGGCGCTTTGGTAAAATCCGCAGCCTGTATATTTCTGGCCGACTAAATCCCAATATGCTTGCAGTTCTCCATTTTCACCCGGCTTTCCGTGGATAATATTAAAACAAACATCGAAACGAACCGTGTAACCACTGCTGAGGGGAACCGAAAAGTCTTCTTTATTGATGGGAACTTTTTGTCCGTGATCGTCCAGAAAAAACCAACCTTCTTGTAAAATCACGATTTTATACACATTATATTTTGACCGGTCGAGTGAATCAAAAATAAGCTGGCCACTTTTTAAAGAGACTTCATATTCTCCGGAATAGCCTCCCATTACGACGGCTACATTGGTTTTTTTCATAAGTATTACAAATCAGTAGCGACAAATTTAATGATTTTGCTGAATGTTTGTGCATCAGTGTATTGAAATGAGGATGTTCATCTGTCAGGATTGTCGAAATGACGGCCTCTTATTTTTAAAATTATTATTTATATTTGCCTACGTTTAAAGTTATTAAAACCATGCTGAAATCACTCTTCCACTGGAAAGTACTATTGAATATTATCTTGGCAGCAGTCATATTTATCGGCGTGGTCTGGCTTACTTTCCGTTGGTTAGAACTTCATACCAATCATGGCAAAGAAATTCCGGTTCCGAATGTGATGAACAAATCGGTACATGAAGCCATCAAGGTGCTGGATGATGTTGGGCTGGAATATGAAGTGGACAGCTTTAAATTTGATCCGAAATACAAGCCTTTTCAGGTATTGGATATTTTCCCTAAACCGGGTGCCCGTGTGAAAGGGGGCCGCACCATTATGCTGAAAGTAAACCCAAGAACCTGGGCTAAAGTGACGGTGCCGGATATTCTGGACAAATACAAAGGTCTTGCATTTTTGAGACTCGATCAGGTAGGCCTTAAAGTAGGAGATACGATTTTTGAACCCAATATTCAGCGCGATGCCGTCATCCGAATGCTGTTTAACGGTACGGCACTGAAACCGGGAACGCAGCTGGAAAGATTCTCCACCATCGATCTGGTGATTGGAGCCGGACCTAAAAGAAACATCGGAGTGCCGAATCTTGTGGGCCTCTCTGTAGCAGAAGCGAAAGCTATTATCAGCAATAATCTTTTTGAAACCGGTTTGGTAGAGCATGAAGACGGGAAGGGGGATCCTTCGGATATTGTCTATTATCAGGACCCTGTTGCAGGATCCCTGCGGGATCAGGGAATGCAGATTGACCTTTGGGCCAGCAAAAAAGCACCTTCCGAAATGGGCAGCCGCATTGCTTACCTGAATTCAATTTATAGAATAAAAATTGATACTACGCTTCCGCCGGTTCGTTATGAAGAAATTCCTGCGTTTGACGAACCTGTTTTTGAGCCGAAACCCAATCCTGAAACTCCGAAACCGACAGTACCGCCAACAGCACCTGCAACCACGCCTTCACAGCCTAAAACCGGAGCCAGTGGAACTACAGGCAGCGCACCGGCAGGAACTACAGCCAATAAGAAACAAGAAGCTTCCACAACAAAACCTGCCGCAACCATACCGGAGAAACCGAAAGTCAGGAAAGTAGTGGTAGAGTAATTGGAAAAATGGGATAGTACTGTAAGATGAGGTCAGAGAACGAGGATTTCCTGGAAGAAGATGCACCGGATATTGAGTCCGGAGACGGAGAAAATGCAGGGTTGTTTGAACACCTAACGGTGACCGTAGACCGAAATCAGGAGCCGCTCCGGATTGATAAATACCTCCATATTTTCCGCCAAAATTCATCAAGAAATAAAATTTCGCAAACCTGCCGGGCAGGCAATGTAGTCGTGAACGGAACACCGGTAAAGCAGAACTACCGAGTAAAACCCGGCGATACAATATCGGTATTGCTAAGCCATCCGCCGCGCCAGAATGTAGTTGTGCCACAGGATATTCCGCTTCAGATTGTTTATGAGGATGATGACCTTATTGTGGTGGATAAAGAAGCAGGAATGGTGGTGCATCCGGGACATGGAAACTGGGACAAAACATTGGTGAACGCCCTGGCTTTTCATTTTGAAAAAAATGGGCTGAATTCCGACCTCGATCGGGTGGGTTTGGTACACCGTATCGACAAAGATACCTCCGGATTATTGGTGGTGGCTAAGAACGAATATGCACTGAGCCATTTGGCAAAACAATTTTTTGACCGTAAGACTCAGCGGCTTTACTGGGCTTTTGTCTGGGGAAATATTGAGGAGGAAGAAGGAACCATCACCGGAAATATCGGAAGACATCCCAAAAACCGAATGCAGATGGCCGTATTTGAAGACGGTAGCTCAGGGAAACATGCAGTCACCCATTTTAAGGTAAAAGAGCGTTTTCGCTACATGACTTGGGTAGAATGCAAGCTGGAAACAGGCCGTACTCATCAGATTAGAGCACACTTCAAGCATATCGGGCATACTTTGCTCAATGATGAGAGGTACGATGGGCATATCCCGACGCGTGGGCAGAATCTTCCAAAATATAAACAGTTTATTCAAAATATATTTGAGGCTATGCCCCGACAGGCACTTCACGCCCATACGCTGGGCTTCATGCATCCCGCTACCAAAAAGGAAATGTATTTTGAAAGCCCGATGCCAGCAGACATGGCTAACACTGTTAAAAAATGGAGAAATTATTTAGAAAATTAAAAATATATCAATAAATTTTTTATATTTGTTCATCTGAAATTAAGATTTGTTATGAGAAAACTATATGCTGTTGTATGCTTGGCTTTATTTTCTACTGCATACCATGCACAGGAAACATTACCTTATTACCATCAATACCTTTTCGACGGTGATTTTCTTTTTAATCCCGCGCAGTATGGTAAAACAGATTATGTACATGTCAACGCTAATTACCAGAAACAATTTGCTTCCCTGAGCGAATCTCCCAACGTACAAAGTGTAGGGATGCATGCGAATATTTTCGATAGGGTAGGTGCAGGTTTTTCGGTGTATAGAGATCAGAATGGCCCTATCTCGGCCGGAGGAATTACCCTGGGTGCTTCTTATTTCATTCCCATCAGTGATGAAGGTGAAAGAAAAGACCAGTTCTCTTTTGGTACCAGCGTTACAGCAGCCAATTTTAATTTCGATTATACAAAACTCAATGTGGATCAACAGAACGATCCGCTGCTTCAGGGAGATAACAGTATCTTCATGATGTATGCGAACTTTGGTCTTGCAGCGACTTATAGAAATATCTTCGCAGGTGCTTCCATTACGGATATTGCCCTGAGCAATGACAGAGACCTGGTGAACTTCCGTGAGCCATCACCCATCAAGATTTTCCTTAATCTGGGATACGATTGGTACCTCACTGAAGGATTATATGTAACGCCATCGGTTTTAATGAACCTGAATACCAACTCTTCTATCATGCTGGACGGGAATTTAATGGGAACGGTGAAAACGGATTTCAATTCATTTTCTGCAGGAGCCAGTTTCAGATATGTTCAAAACAGATTTGATACCCAAAGTCTTGCGATTTCTCCGGTAGTGAAAGTAAATCTGAACAAATTCATGATCGGTGCGACTTACAATATCGGTTTGTCTGATATTGCAGAATTTGGAGGAAGCAGCTTCATGATCGGCCTTGGATACAACTTTGATAACTTTATTAATGTACGAGGGTACAGATATTAAAATAACCGTTTAATAAAAACTTGAGCCCCGAAATATCGGGGCTTTATTGATGATATACGTTCATATCCCATTTTGCAGGCAAAAATGCAGCTACTGCAATTTTCATTTCTCCACCTCACTTTCTCTCAAAGATGAAATACTAAAAGCCTTAAAAAAAGAAATTGGGCTTCGGAAAAATGAACTGAATTTGGCCAACCTGAAGTCTCTTTATTTCGGAGGCGGAACTCCTTCTATTCTCACTCCGGCGGAAATCATGATGCTGACGGATGAGGTATTAAAGTATTTTCACTTCGATCCCGATATAGAAATTACCTTAGAAGCCAATCCTGATGATTTGAATAAAGATTTTTTAAGTGGACTTTCAAAAACTGTTGTTAACCGTCTTTCTATCGGCACTCAAAGTTTCCACGATGAAGATTTGAAACTGATGAACAGGATTCATTCCGGAGCGGAAGCTGAAGATTCCATAAAACGTGCTCAGGATCACGGATTTCATAACATCAGTCTGGATCTGATTTATGGCTCTCCTGTGTCAGATTTTGAAGTTTGGAAAAACAATCTCCGAAAAGCAGTCGCGCTGGAAGTTCCCCACATTTCCTCTTACGCTCTTACCGTTGAACCCAAAACCGCATTGAATTCGTGGATAAAAACAAAAAAAGTTCCGTCGCCGAAGGATGAGGAACAGCGAAAAGAATTTCATTATATGTCTGATGTTCTGAAGGATAACGGATTCATTCATTATGAGATTTCAAATTTTGCAAAACCCGGATTTTATTCGAGACATAATACGGCTTATTGGAACAATGAACCGTACCTCGGCATCGGGCCTTCTGCGCATTCCTATAACGGCAGAGATAAAAGAAGCTGGAATGTAGCCAATAATACGCTTTATATTAAGAGTTTGGCCGATAATAAACTTTCTTCCGAAACAGAAATTCTTTCTGAAAAAGACCGCTACAATGAAATCATAATGACCGGCCTTCGAACCGCTTCGGGGGTAAACATAGCGCGACTTGAGGAATCTTTTTCTTCGGAAATCCTCGATCATTTTGAAAAAGAATTAACAAAAGGTTTGCAATCTGGAGTATTGAAAACGACAGAAAATCATCTTATCATCCCGGAAGAAAATTGGTTTCTGGCAGATGGAATTGCCTCAGATTTATTCATCCTGTAAATTCAGTCTTATTTTCACTTAAAAAAACATTATTTTTGTCTCAAATTCGTCAGCTTTGAGAAAGAATAAACAGGATTTTTCACATCTTCATCCGGATCAGCCTATTGGGATTTTTGATTCAGGAGTCGGAGGTTTAACGGTAGCCAAGGAGATTAACAGGATGCTTCCCGATGAAAATCTGATCTATTTCGGAGATACCAAACATCTTCCGTACGGTGATAAATCTAAGGAAGCCATCGTAGGATATGTGTCCAGAATCACACGCTTTCTGATAGAAAAAAATTGCAAAGCGATCGTTATTGCCTGTAATACCGCCACCGCCAATGCTTTGAAGGAAGTTCAGGAAATCACAGAAAATAAAGTTCCCATTATCGATGTCATCAGTCCCGTTGCAGAAAAAGTAGCGTATGAAATTCATACCAATGTGGGTGTCATTGCAACAAAAGCAACTGTGAATACAGGGATTTACCGGAAAAGCATCCGAAAACACAACAGGTTTATTCAAGTGGATGAGTTAGCCACGCCACTTCTTGTTCCGGTGATTGAAGAAGGGTTCAAAAACCATCCGGTGACGCATTCGATCATTTATAATTATTTAAGCCATTCCAAGCTCAAGAACATAGAAACATTGGTGTTAGGTTGTACTCATTATCCGCTCTTGATGGACGAAATCAAACAGTTCTACGGAAACCGCGTCCGGGTGATTGATTCCCCGCGTATTGTGGCCAGTCACCTGAAAAATGTACTGGAACAGCATCATCTGCTTCACAGCAAAAACCCCGCCCCGGAATATCATTTTTATGTTTCAGACCTTACCAAAAACTTTGAGAAGATATCAAAGAAAATCTTCGGCAACGGAATCCGGCTGGAACTGAAAGTACTGTAGATAAATTTATTTTTTCCTTTTCAAATCGAGGTCTTCGAAGTCGAAACTGAAATCGGTAATATCAGAAATCGGTTTCATTTGAACGCTGAGCGCTTTTCCGTTTTCATCATAATTAAAAATAAGGAATGCGTCTGCATCATAACTTCTGTCGTCCCACTTCGCAATGAAAGTATTGTGAGAATATGGAATAAGTTCTCCCTTCAGTCGCGGTGAAGTCTTGCAGAAAATCCGGTATTTTTTTCCTTCTTCAAAAATTTCAACATCTCCAAACCAGGCGTCTGTGTATGTGCCGGTGAATTGCTCCGATTTTGGATGAAGGTTTTTGTTTTTTCCGAAAGCTGCAGCCTTGGCGTAAATTTCCTTTTTTTCTTTCTCTTTCTCGGAGAAATACTTGGTCATTCTTTCGTCATACGTTTTCAGCCAGTTGCGGTCTTCAATGCCAAGATAGGCGTCTTTCACGGTATTGGTAATCGTGTTGAATGCTGCGCCGCTTTGCTGATTGGTCAGCACAACAATGCCCAGTTTCAGGTCGGGAATCAGGGTGAACAGCGTTACCGTTCCAATTAATCCGCCACTGTGCTGCACCTGTTTGTGTCCTTTTACATCACTGATAAACCACCCGAGTCCGTAACCGTAATGTTGGGTATCGTAAGGGTTTTTCAATGCTACAGTAGAAGGCATCTGGATTTGCCAGAGTTGTTGAATCTGCTTGTCCGAAACCAGCTTTTTTCCGTCTTTGGTAGTGAATCCGTTCATTAAAAAGTCTGCCCAGGTCAGCATATCGTTTACGTTACTCATAATTCCGCCCGCTGCGTTGGCAGTCTCGTTCCAATCGTGCGGAACCTGAATGGCTTTTCCGTTCACCGGTGCGTGGGCGTCAATTTTATTGCTGATGTGTTTGGCGCGGTTATAGCTTCCGAAACTCTGCTGCATTCCCACCGGTTTCATAATGCGCTGCTCAATAAATTCTGCCCAGCTCAACCCGGAAATCCGGGTAATCACTTCTCCGGCTACAATGAACATGATGTTGTTGTAATCCATTTTATTCCGGAAACTATTTTTGGGTTTCAGATAACGGACGTTGTGGACAATATCCGCGATGGTTTGGGTTCCGCCTTCTGGGAAAAACATTAAATCTCCCTGTCCCAGACCGAGGCCTGCTCTATGGGTAATCAGATCTTTTACCGTCACTTCCTGGCTTGCATAAGCATCATACATTTTAAATTCAGGGATATGCTTCGTCACTTTATCGTCCCAGTTTAATTTTCCTTCATCTGCTAAAATGGCGAGTGCTACTGCTGTAAAAGCCTTTGAATTGGAAGCTATACCAACAAGCGTATTGTCATTCATCCTTTGTTTTGTAGTGAGCGAAGCCAGTCCGTGGCCTTTCGAATACACCACTTTTCCGTCTTTTATAATCCCGACCGACATTCCGGGAACATCAAATGTTTTCAGGGTGTTCTGCACCAGATCATCAAGTTGTTTTTCGTTGATTTGTGCAAACGTGAAAAAAGAAAAGAGAATCAGAAATAAAGAAAAATTTAATTTCATTTTAAGAGAATTGGTTTCTCCAAAGATAAGGTTTTCCGTAACTTTGTAAAAATCTATAGTAAGGAATGGAGACAAAAAAAGAATTTTTTCTGGAGTGTTACGAGTTGGGTATTATCAAATTCGGAAAGTTTACTCTAAAATCAGGGATAGAAAGCCCTTTTTATGTGGATTTAAGACCTTTGGCTTCTGATCCCAGAATTCTGAAAAAACTGGCCAACTATATGTTGGAAATGCTGCCTCTGGATAATTTTGATTTGATCTGTGGAGTTCCTTACGCTGCACTTCCCATGGCTACCGCAATGTCGCTGGAAAGCTATTTACCCTTAATTATTAAGAGGAAAGAAGCCAAACAACACGGAACCAAAAAAATGATCGAAGGCCTGTACAGAAAAGGCCAGAATTGTCTTTTGGTGGAAGACGTCATCACTTCCGGAACGTCGCTTTTGGAAACTATTCCTGAAATTGAAAATGAAGGCATTGCCGTTTCCGATATCATCGTGGTTCTCGACAGGCAACAGGGCGGAAAAGAACTGCTGGAAAGCAGAGGTTTCCGGGTTCATACGCTGTTCAACATCACGGAAGTTTGCGCTATTTTAAAAGAAGAAGGTAAACTGGATGATGAGGAAATTGGCCGCATCAATGATTTTCTCTCCGGAAATATGGTGAAATTTGAAGACCCAAAACATCTTTCTTACGAATATAAACTGGAACATCTGGAGCATTCCAAAGCAAAAAAACTGCTGGAAATAGCTCTTGAGAAAAAGTCCAACCTTATTGCTTCGGCAGACGTGCTCACCACAAAAGAATTGCATGAATTTGCAGAAAAAACCGGCCCTCATATTGTGGCACTCAAAACCCATATGGATGTGATCACGGATTTTGATTACGACCAAACCATCCTTCCGCTGATTGATATCGCTGCAAAACACAATTTCATGTTGATGGAAGACCGTAAATTTGCGGATATCGGGAACACTCAGGATCTGCAGTATTCTTACGGAATGTACAAAATATCCAATTGGGCAGATTTGATCACGTCTCATGTCATCGGCGGTTATTCTTCCCTGGATTATTTTCATAATTGCGGTGTCATTGCGATTTTAGGAATGTCTTCGGAAGGAACGCTGACAGATAAAAACTACCGTGATGAAGCCACGAAAATTGCGCAATCGCATCCCAATATCATCGGCGGAGTCGCTCAGAATGAGTTGCCGGAAGAGTTGCTGCTTTTCACGCCGGGTGTAAATATGGAAACATTAGGCGACGGAAAAGGGCAGCAATACAATACACCTGATCATGTTTTCAGAAATCTTCACACCGATTTTATCATTGTAGGTCGCGGAATTTACAAAGCAGAAAACCCTGAACAGGCTGCCCTTTCTTACAAAATTGCTGGCTGGGAAGCGTATGAAGCAAGTTTGAATTAAATATAATTCCGACTTTCAACGATGCAAAAAGATTAGCTTTTCTTTGAGAATGTTAGTTTTATCTGTCCCTGAACAGGCTGCTGAGAATACTGTAATAATGGAAGATCCTGAATCAGAATTTTATTCCGGTAATGGTTTCCTGCGAAACGGCTTTCCAGAACTTCGGCTGCAATTCCTGTTTCCGACAACGTGATTTCGTGCGGATACCATAGATTTTTAGAAAGTTGTAATCTGTTTTTCTGCTCTTCTGAAAGAACATTTACTTCTCCGAAAAGCCTCGCAACATAAGCGTTTTTTGGATTTTTGTACGTTTCTTCTGCAGGATCGTGCTGGAGGATTTCTCCGTTTTTCAGGATAATGATTTCATCGAGCCAGGGCATGACTTCCTGAATTTCATGGGTGGAAATAAGAATGGTAATATTGTTTTTTTTCGCGTATCCAAAAAGCCGTTCCCGAAGTTCTGAGGTTCTGAAAAAATCAATGCTGCTGAAAGGCTCATCCAGTAATAATAATTTAGGAAGCCGCGCCAGAGCTCTGGCAATAGCGACCCGTTGTTGTTGTCCGCCGCTCAGAAAATGGGGTTTTTCCAATGCATATTCTTCCATTCCTATCACGTGCAACAGTTCTGTAATTTCATTTTTTTTCTGAACCATGTTGGTATTGGAAATAAACTTGCCCACGTTGTCGTACACGTTGGCATAAGGCATCAGATCGTATTGTTGCGACACCAGTTTCATGTCGGGTTCTCCGGGAACAATATTTCCTTTCGGGCCCTGAAGTTTTCTTCCTGAAAATAAAATTTCGCCTTCCTGCCAGTCCAGAGTGCCGTAAATAAGGTTCAGCAAGGTGGATTTTCCGCAACCGCTTTCGCCGGCGAGGGCAACAGTTTTGCCTTCTCCGACCTGAAGATTTAGATGCTGGAAAAGCTTTTTCTCCGGCTGATAAGAAAAATGCAGATTCGTGATTTCTAAAAGCATAACACAAAACTAACACTTTTATAAATAAAATTATTTTCTTAGTTTAGCCAGACCACAATAATCACTTGTTAACAATAAAGATTATGAAAAATAAATTTATCATTGCGGGCCTTTCTCTCGCCCTTTTATCTGCCGTTTCCTGCGGAAAAGACAAAACCATTACCAACGAAGTTTCTGAAGTGGAAACAACACAAGACGGTCAGGTTTATCTTCTTGATACAGCAAATAGCAAGATTGAATGGAAAGGTTACAAAGTTTTCAAATCTGAAAACACCAGTCATTTTGGAACAATTATGTTCGACGAAGGAAGCGTAACTGTAAAAGACGGAAAGTTAGAAAGCGGAAAATTCGTTGCCAACATGAACTCTCTAGAATCCGTAGATTTAAAAGATGAAGCAGAGTCCAAAGGAAAGTTGGAAGGGCATCTAAAATCTGCAGATTTTTTCGAAACAGAACAACATCCAACGGCAACTTACGAAATTACCAAAGTATCTGATGCTACCGATGGTGGAGATTTTAATGCAGTTTTGGATGGAAATTTAACCATCAAAGGAATTACAAAACCAACTCAGTTTAAAGCGAATGTTGCGGTCAATGATGGGGAAGTTTCTATTTCAACAGAGCCAACTGATATTAACCGTGAAGAATTTGGTGCTAATTTTCAATCTCCTGCAGAAAATGGGGTGATTAAAAATGAAGTAACATTACAAATTCACGTAAAAGCCCAAGAACAGAAATAACTTTTTTATTTAAGTGTAATAAATGGAATGGTCTGCTTTCTTCGGAGAGCAGACTTTTTTAAAAATATGGTAAAATTTTTTGTAATATTAGCATTACAATAAAAAAGATAACATGCTCAATTTTCACTCTAAAATCATTTTTTAAAATGTAAAAAAATAAAAGTAAAGTTATCGTATGAATGAATGTAACAAAAACTATATTTGCCCGCAAAAAATACTCATCCATTTTGTTTGTTGTACAAAATAAATTTGTTTCGCCAACAAGTAATATTAATTGAAAACAAAAAGAATAAAATATAAATGAAAGATAATAATAAAAAAAGAATATGATAAATTTTTTAAAGAATTTATTTTTTGTTAGAAGAAAAATGATGGATAAAACTATTAGAATAATTTGTCTTGAAAATATTACCATAGTTGGCTTATAGTTCGGAAAAAAACTGAAAAGTATTTTTTTTTCAAGAATAATGGTATTCGTAGTGACAACTACGAATACCAAGATTATCCAGAGAAAGAATGAAAATATCTTGTTAATATATCCTTTCATTTAAATAATTAATATCTCTATTTTTTAAGTAATTTACATCATCTATTATGTCGTTGAGTATATTTGTGAACTCAACTTTTTCTTGATTATTGTTTTTGAGATTATTTAAAATCGTAGTAATTTTTCCAGCCAATTCTTCATCAATTAATATTTCTTCGCCAGCATTGTTCATGATATTGTCATAACCCTCATATATTTTAGGCAGAATTTTAGCAAACTCAACTGCATCAGCTAAAGAGAAGTTCAATTTTGAAAAGCTTGAATGACAAGGATGTTAGCAAATGCTATAACAAAATTTCTAATATGCAATTTACAATTTTTTATTTATATAGGTAAATTGTTTTCTTTAATTATTAAATTTGTTGCAAAATTTATGTTGATGATAGAACAAATTGAGGAATATTTAGCGCAGGTAGATCAATTCAATTCTTCAAACAATGAAGAAATTGAACAGTTCCGTATTCAATTCAATGGAAAAAAGGGAATTCTGAATGATTTATTTGCCCAGTTCAAAAACGTTCCAAATGAGCAAAAGAAAGAATTCGGTCAAAAAATCAACACCTTGAAAGCTGCCGTTGCCAATAAATTACAAAATCTAAAAGCGGCCACGACTTCCCAAATTGTTTCCGTGAAAGAAGATCTCACAAAGCCCGGATTTCCATTAACGCTGGGTTCGCGGCATCCGATCAGTCTGGTAAAAAACAGAATTACGGAAATTTTTAAATCTATTGGTTTTGCTGTTGCCGACGGCCCGGAAATAGAAGACGATTGGCATAATTTCTCTGCATTAAATTTGCCGGAATATCATCCTGCCCGGGATATGCAGGATACTTTTTTTATTGAAAAAAATCCCGATGTTCTTCTCAGAACTCACACCTCTTCGGTACAAATCCGCTATCTGGAAAATAATGAACCGCCGATCAGAATTCTGTCGCCGGGAAGAGTGTTTCGGAATGAAGCAATTTCTGCCCGTTCACACTGTATTTTTCATCAGATTGAAGGCCTGTATATTGATGAAAACGTAAGTTTTGCCGACTTGAAACAGACCATTCAATACTTTACCACAGAACTCTTCGGGAAATCAAAAATCAGGATGAGGCCTTCTTATTTTCCTTTCACCGAGCCAAGTGCGGAAGTGGACGTTTATTGGGGCCTGAACTCAGAAACGGATTACAGAATTACCAAAGGAACAGGCTGGCTCGAGATTATGGGCTGCGGAATGGTAGACCCTGCCGTTTTACAAAATGTCAATATTGATGCAGATAAATATTCGGGATATGCCTTCGGAATGGGAATTGAACGAATCGTGATGCTCTTGTATCAAATGAATGACATCAGAATGTTTTTCGACAACGATGTGAGAATGCTGGAGCAGTTTAAAACTTCATAAAATAAAAACAACACCCGAAAAAGTGTTGTTTTTTTTGATGAAAATCATTTCTATTTTCGGAATGCTAAAGGATATTTAACATTCTGGTATTGGTTCAAATCTGCTTTCAGTGAACCTACTGCCAATTCTGCTTTTATGGAGATGGGAATATGGTTTCTGTCGTTGCTCACCCAAAGGGTCACCCCTTCTTTTTCCCGAAAGACTCTTCCGCTCTTTACTAACGGAATAATTTTCAGGCAATTGATGGTTCCGAACTTTGTTCTTACATTTTCCACACCGGCAACTCTCAGCTGAAAAGGAAACATTTCATCATCAATCCAGATATTCAGGTTTTTGACGGTCCCTACTTTCAGTTCACTCGAATCCAGGCTGCGCAGATAGTAAAAAGCTGAAAGCATATCCTGAACGTCTTTTACAGACTTAATTGTTTTTGAACCGTTCGCTGGGTTTTTCTTGTCTGTCAAAACCAAGGTTTGGTTGTTATGATTGAACGCGGTATGCAAATGCTGGCTATAGCTTCCTTCCTGAACATTCCGGATGTAATAGCTGGGTAAACCCGTCTCCTGACTGATGTAACTTTCGTAAACATCCTCTACTTTGAAAAAAGTACGCACAATTCCTGTGGTTCGTCCGGCTCCTTTCACATGAAGATGGGGTTGGTTCTGATAATTGGTTTTCACAGCCGTCAACGTTGCTGTTCCGGCGTTTAATATTCCGTAGTGTATTCTATAGGTCAAAACTTCTCCGGAATTGATGTTCCCGAGTTTTTGGGCATAAATTAAACTGCTCAAAAGCAGCATAATGAGATACAAATTCTTTTTCATGGAATATGTTTTACAAATAGTTTGCCATAAATATACATTGGATTTTACTGATTTTTATCATTTCTGCCAGCAGCGCATTGCAATCGCGCTATTCCGGCTTTTTGATATTTATTTAGTAATTTTGCATTGTTTTTTACAACAAAATTTTTTAAATCAACTCGATGATTATTACCGATTTACTGATTATAGGAGCGGGGCCTACCGGTCTTTTTACCGTTTTTGAAGCAGGATTACTGAAAATAAAATGTCATATTATTGATGCACTGCCACAACCGGGCGGGCAGCTTGCAGAACTCTATCCCAAAAAACCCATCTTTGATATTCCTGGTTATCCCGCTATTAATGCAGGGGAACTTGTAGATAATCTCATGGATCAGATCAAACAGTTTCAACCGGGATTTACCCTTTCTGAAACCGCCGTTTCTCTCCGGAAAATTGATGACGACTGGTTCGAAGTGATCACCAATAAAGGAACCGTACACCGCGCCAGAGCTGTAGCTATTGCGGGTGGTTTAGGAACCTTTGAACCGAGAAAACCGGATCATCTGGAAAATCTCTCTCAGTTTGAGGAAAACGGAGTAGAGTATTTCGTGAAAGATCCCGAGCATTTCAGGGATAAAAAAGTGGTAATTGCCGGAGGGGGCGATTCTGCACTCGACTGGAGCATTTTCCTTTCCAACGTGGCCAGCGAAGTAACCCTGATTCACAGAAGAAATGAATTCCGCGGTGCTTTGGATTCTGTTGAGAAAGTACAGGCACTCAAAGATCAGGGGAAAATCAACCTGATGACTCCGGCAGAAGTACGTGAATTAAAAGGAACGAATCATCTGGAAGAAATCACGATAGAAGTGAACGGTGAAACCCAATCTCTGGCAACAGATTTCTTTATTCCGCTTTTTGGGCTGACACCGAAACTGGGTGAATTAGCCAACTGGGGACTGGAAATTGAGAAAAATGCCATTAAAGTCAATAATGCTCTGGATTATCAGACGAATATTGAAGGTGTTTATGCCATCGGCGATATCAATACCTATCCCGGCAAACTGAAACTGATTCTGTGCGGATTTCATGAAGCCACATTGATGTGTCAAAGCGTTTACAGCCGAATGAATCTTGGAAAAAAGTACGTCCTGAAATATACCACAGTGAGCGGTGTTGATGGTTTCGACGGAAGCCGTAAAGAAGCTGAAAAAGCGGTGGTGAAGAAAATTGATTAATTTTTATGTCAGACATTACAGTTAAAATAAAAGACAGGGAAGGCGTATTGCATGAAATATCCGCACCTACGGACATGTCGATGAATCTGATGGAAGTCATCCGCGCTTATGAACTGGCGGAAGAAGGAACCATCGGGGTTTGTGGCGGAATGGCCATGTGCGCGTCCTGCCAGGTGTATGTCGTGAGCGGTGCTGAAAACCTGACTGAAATGGGTGATGAAGAAGATGCGATGCTGGGTGAAGCTTTTCATACCAGAGACAATTCCAGATTGGGTTGTCAGATTCATATTACCGAAGACATCGAAGGCCTCGAAGTGGAAATAGCTCCTTATCCTTAATTTTAAAAAATCACAGCATGGAAATTAACCGTTATCTGGATTCTACGTATCTGAAAACGCCTGAGCAATCGGGTTTGTCGTCAGAAGAAACTTTACAGACTATTTTGAAACTGACCGATGAAGCCATCGAAAATAATATTTTTGCTGTCATGATTCGTCCGGATTATGTGAAACAGGTCCGGGATTATCTTGCTGATAAAAAAACAGAGGTAAAAGTGGGAACCGTTATTGGCTTTCATGAAGGAACGTATTCCACCGAAGAAAAACTGTCTGAAGCCCGAAAAGCCATTCAGGACGGTGCAGATGAACTGGATTTTGTGCTGAATTATACTGAATTTCTGAAAGGAAATCTGGAACTGGTGAAAAATGAAGTCATCGAAGCGACCCAACTTTGCCTGAATCACGGTAAGATCGCCAAATGGATTATTGAAATCGCGGCTTTAAATGATGAACAGATTGCTGAGATTACCAAAAACATTTCCAGTTGGATCACAGAAAATTTCCCCGGAAAAGAAAATATGGTTTTTGTGAAATCCTCCACAGGTTTTTATAAAACCGAAGGCGGAAAACCTAACGGAGCCACTTTTGAAGCCATTAGGATTATGCTGGATCATGCAGGGAAACTTCCCGTGAAAGCTGCCGGCGGTGTCCGTACTCCGGAAGATGCCGAAAAAATGATTTCCATGGGCGTACAGCGCATCGGAACTTCCTCAGCGAAAGCACTGATCAGTAATAAAGAAGCGGAAGGAAATTATTAATTCTCCGAGTCTATTCCTTATAAAACACACGAAACCACAGTCGGAAGCTGTGGTTTTTATCTTTCCGAAAATTCGTTTTCCTGATAAAAAGCGGCGGTTTCTGAAATAAGTTTCTCTATCAAGACCCAAAACTCACATGATTGGCATTTATCGGTTCAAATTAGCTTTATTTCATGATGTTAAAATATTTATTTTATGGTGCCCAATGAAATTATTATGTACATTTACATAACCTAAATTTCTTATTATGAAAAAAATAGTCCTTTTAATCGTATTATTTTTCATTGCAATAGGTTGTCGCGATTCCAGGCAGACAACTGATAATGAAAAAGAAGAAATGTTTTGGAAATTCCCTAATAAGGGAATGAATAATAGGATAATAGATGAAGAAAGTGGAATTGAATTTTATTTCTATTATGATGGAAGTTCTTTAAATGTTTTATTGAAAGAGGATACGGCTTATGTTATAACTGAGAAGTATCCAGCACAAATAATAGGCACTTCTTTAATTCTTTTCAATCCTGATGATACCGATGAGGAAATATCAACAATTACTTTAGATAGTAATGGGAATTTCCCAGATGAAAGTATGATATATGAAAATATTGACGATCACATTATTATTGCTTCAGAAACTAATCGTAGTCGTTATTGTAATGTTTGTATGTAATTTGCTGTTTTTATTTAAAATGTGGGTGGGATCCTCAAACAAAATAACATTATAATTATGAGTTCAGAAATTATTTATATTCTTGGAATATTTTTATCCTTGATAACGAGTGTGATAATAATATTGATTATAAAGTCGTATTTGAGAAAAATTCTACTGGAGTTAAATGGAGAGAAAGAGAGGCCTGCTAAATTTTGGGTAATGTATTCTCAAATTATATTAGTTCTGGTTCCTTTGATATTTGCTATTTTCGTAACTCCTTCAGGTGATACCTTTGTTTACGAAATAGTAAGATACCTAAAATGGAGTTTAATTGGCATTGTCATTTCGCTTTTTGCAATTGGAATAGCCATCATCAGCTTTATACCCAAGCCTAAAGATGAATAAGTGCCTCGTTTGTATAAGTTTAATTTGGCATATATAAAACACACGAAACCACAGTCGAAAGCTGTGGTTTTTATCTTTCCGAAAATTCGTTCTCCTGATAAAAAGCGGCGGTTTCTGCAATCAAATCTTCCATTTCGATGAGCGTGAAGACTTCCAGAAAACGTCTTTTGAAATCTTTGAAATGAGGAATTCCTCTAAAATAATTGCTGTAATGTTGTCGCATTTCCAGAAGTCCGGTTTTCTCGCCTTTCCATTCTGCACTCCATTCTGCATGCTGTCGCACCGCTTCCAATCTTTCTGAAATAGTTGGTTTTCTGAGCAGTGTTCCGGTTTCAAAAAAATGTTTTATTTCATTGAAAATCCAGGGATATCCAATCGCAGCACGGCCAATCATCATGCCGTCGCAGGCATATTTACCTTTATATTCCAGTGCTTTTTCCGGAGAATCAATGTCGCCGTTGCCGAAAATGGGAATCTCAATATTGGGATTTTGTTTTATCCTCGAAATATGTTCCCAGTCGGCCTGGCCTTTATACATTTGGGCCCTTGTTCTGGCATGAATGGTCAACGCTTTTATTCCGGTTTCCTGAAGTCTTTCGGCTACTTCGTCAATATTAATACTCTCGTTGTCCCAGCCCAGCCTGGTTTTGACGGTAACGGGAAGATGTGTAGAACGCACCACGGCTTTGGTAAGGCGCACCATTAAATCAATATCTTTTAAAACACCAGCGCCCGCACCTTTGCAGACTACTTTTTTGACGGGACAGCCAAAATTGATGTCCACCAGATCGGGCTCAACAGTTTCCACAATTTTTGCAGACAACGCCATCGCTTCCTCATCGCCACCGAAAATCTGAATACCAACCGGCCTTTCATAATCGAAAATATCCAGCTTTTTACGGGATTTAATCGCGTCCCGGATCAATCCTTCCGAAGAAATAAATTCAGAATACATCAGATCTGCACCGTGCATTTTGCACAGCCGGCGAAAGGGCGGATCGCTTACATCTTCCATCGGAGCAAGCAATAATGGAAATTCGGGAAGGGAAATATTGCCGATTTTTAACATTCCGCAAAGATAAGGTTTATGAAATATTTTCCCTCAAAAATTAAATGTTGCAAAACTGTAAAGTCTTTTTATATTTGTTTCAAGAACAATAATTTTAAAACATGAAGAGAATCTACACATTTTTGCTGGCGGGGTTAAGTACGCTCGGATTTACGCAATCTCAGGATTTGGCCAAATTAGCCAATGGAAAACTGAAAAATTTCACTGCTGTTTATGATCAGAAACAATCCGTTTATGGTTATGTGGGTATTTACGATTATGGTAAAACGGCTGATGACAAGGTGAAGTTTGAGTACGTTTTCCTGGACAAAAATTTGAATCCGGTAGCCAACAAAGAATTTACAGGAGAACGCCAGGTGGATGGTTATACGCCTTATCTGGATTTCAGAAACAAAATTATTCTGACCCCTACGATGGGTACTTTTGGTTTAGCCGCGGTCATGCATTCTTCCAGAATAACGTATCCAAGAACAAAAGAAATCGACATTCAAAAAAACTCCATTACCGACAAAGATTATTTCGAGTATGATGAAGGCGTTTTTAAATTAACAGATTATTCCAAAACCGCAAAAGCAGAAAGAGCAGAAGACAGAAACGAGAAAAAATCAAAAGGGTATAATTACCGTTCCGGAGTTTATGAGATTAAAGAAGGAGGCTTTCTGGTAGTAGAGTATAAAGATTATGGAAACTATTCCAACGGAAATAACCTGATTAGATTTGACGAAAACAAAAAGGAAGTCTGGAGGTTTTCCTATAATACCAACGGCGATAAAAAGGTGAAAGAGTACTTTTCGCTTCTCGACAAAGATGAAAATAAAATCTTTGGAATTTTACAAAATGTCAATAATAAAGTCAATACTTTTCAGCTTTTGGTTCTGGATATGAAAACCGGAAAAGTACTTCACCAATCTAAAATCACGGGACTGAATGATACCACCCTGGACAATATCACGCGCTTCCAGACGTATAGTTATGGCACCATTGATAATTCTAAAAGCTTTGACGATAAAATTGTTCTGGTCGGAAGAAATCTTACAGACAAAAGCAGGTATGCAGGATTTGCAAGATTAATGGTAGATAAAAACACCTACAAGGTTGATGCGAAAACCATTACCTATGAAAGTTTGAAAAGTTTTATTCCTAAATTAAGCGATGATGGCGGAGTGGAAAAGGGATATTTCTTGGATCCGCGCGATATCTTTATTTTAAAAAACGGTTCCGTTGGGGTATTGCTGGAGAAATATAAACCAGCCGGACAGTATTCCAGCCAGAAAACAACCGATATGGTCTATATTTTCACCGATCAGAATTTCAAACCGGGCGTGAAAATTTTCGATAAAGAGAAAACGAGATTTTCCACCACAGATTATTTGTTTTCACAGTACATTAATGATGGAAATGATGTGGTTTTCTTTTTCAGAGACTATGTGAAGGATAACGAAACGAGAAAAAAACAATGGAATTTGTTTATCAATTCTGTGGTGGATAATCAGTTTAAGCAGGAAACCATTCAGATTTCTTCCAAAGGAGATTATTTTATGCTGCCGTATGTAGCCAAAGATGGGTATATTCTTTTTCAGGAAAGTAACGAAAAAGATAAATACAACCAGGTCCGGCTCGAACGACTGAATTTCTAAATAAAACGCAACCGTCTTTGAATAGGCGGTTGCTTTTTTCTCCGGGGAGGTACTGGATAGCTCAAAATTTCGTTAGTACGAAACTACATTTTTCATAAGACGAAACAAAAGTTTCATAAGGACGAAACAAAAATTTCATGTTGACGAAACAAAAGTTCCATTAGTATGAAACAAATTATTTTTGAATTTAACTGAAACCATTAACCCTTCCTATAATAATCTGCGATTTTCTGCAAATCAGTAAGGCTTAAATTCCACATAAAACTGAGAAATTGCTGGTAACTCTCGCTTTGATTTTTAGGATCTATGGTGTCTAAATAACGGTTTAGCCTGTAGGTTTTCCGTGCTTCAACCATCTTATCAAAATATTTCCCGAGCCATTGTGAATGGTAGGTTGTATCTCTCTTGTCCTGCAGAAACTGCATGGCTACATACACGCCTTCGCCATAATTTTCGTTGTGAAACAGGTTAGGGTGAATTTCATTTATTGCAATGGATCTGAGATGTAAAAATCCTTCAGAAGGTTCTTCTGCTTTTGTATTTTCACCTTTTAACTCAAGAAATTTTGTTTGTAAGAAATTCAAACGATCCACAATTTCAGGATGGCTCGATAAGGAGTCTTTGTCCAGTTTGGTTTTAAACTGATGATAATTATACGCAGAAAAATCTTCCATTTTCATCCATTTGTCCTGAAACGGAGCCTGTTGCAAATCAAACAGTTCTCTGTACGTTTCCTTCTGAACTACGGTGGGTGAAATGGTATCGAACTCTTCCAGATTTCGCAGCGCTTTGGTATATTCTCTTACTTTTTTGTTGTGGTTTCTGTAAATGATATAACCTAAAGAATCTGCCTGAATTTCATTTTTTCTTCTTTCGATGCTAGTGGTATAAGCCAGGTCACGAAATAACTGGAATGCTTTTTCGCTTTTTCCCGTTTTGGATTTTTTGATGGCTGAAATTTTTTCTTTAGAATTTTTATTCGCCATTAATCCTTTCGCCTGCCATTCAATCGAGTGATGAAGTAAATTATGGGCAATTTCATGTCCCAGAATAGCCATCAACTGGTCTTCATTTTCCATCCACATAAACAGGCCCATGTTCACTACTAAAATTCCATCGCCTGTCATAAAAGCATTCGGAACGTTATCTTTTGCAATTAAAATTTTTAAATTGGATGGAATATTGGAATTGGAAACCCGGAGTTTTGCTACGAGGCCTTCGATATAGGCGTTGAAAACTGATTTTGTATAGTAATTCCGGTCCTGAACTTCTTTTTTGAAAGCTGTTTGAAATACAGAATAACTTTTCACCAGATCCTTGGCGATATCGCTGGGATATTTAGATTTAATGTACTGCTCGTAATTTTTATTGATCAATTGATAATCTGCAAGAAATGCTTTGCGCTGAGCGTGATCTGCTGTGTCAAACTTTTGGCTGAACGCAAAAAAAGAAGTGAATAACGTTAAGAAAAAGAGTAATTTTTTGTTCATCTGGTGCATTTAAAACTTAAATCTAAGATAAAGCTTTTTTAGACAGATCCAAGTTGGTTTTTTCAGAAACTTGCTTTCACCTGCATGCTTCCGATATGAATCGTTCTTTCGCCGGAATTACGGCCTTCATAATTCACGTTCAGCATAATGAAACTGTTCAAAGCTTGTTGAAGAAATAAACTCCAGACCTGATTTTTACCCGGTTTCAGTCCGTCCAGCATCTGGTTTCCGACCAGTGAAAAATTATTTCCGGTAAAATCATTATTGATGAAGGAAAAATTACCACGGACAGAAGTTTTCTTATAGTCCCACTGCAGCGCCCCGGTGATATCGAAGGTTTTCAGCATTTCTTCGCCGTCGGTTCTTTTCTTTTGGCGGAAAGCCGAAGAAAGTTCTGCCTGTATGGTTTCCGAGAATTTATACGTGGCTTTCGGTTTGGTTTCAATATTATTGAGAATGAAATCTCGGGTTTTGAATATTTGTGATGAATTCTGAATGTGATGAACGGAGTTTTCCCAATCTACCCGAAAATCAGTGTTGAACCAATACCCGATATTCAGAAAATGCGATTCCTGGTCGCGTTCTTCGTTGCTCGCATTGGCATTAATAATATTATTGTTGGCAATAAAACGGTAATTTCCGTTCCATCCGGATTTCTCTGTCGGATTAAACTGTGCCGAAGCCAGAAGGTTCTGGTTTTTGAGAATCTGAGTGCTGTTTTTTTCAAAAGGATTCCACACGACGACTTTGTCTTCTTTGAAATATGAATTTTGAGAATTGAGGGAGAAATTGAAATTCCAGCGTTTCAGGAAGCTGTTTTCTGAATTAAAAATAATGGATGGATTCACAAAAAGCGCAATCTGAAGTTTGTTTTTATTGGAAGGAATATAGCGTACCGAGTTGGTGTACACGCGAATGTACTGTGCGAGATCGGCATATTCTGCAATTTCAAATTCGTCCAGCTGCTGAATGCCGTCGCCGTTATAATCGGTCCACTTGTATATTCCCTGCCCGTCCGCCACTTTCACATATTGAAATTCGCGCTGCGCTTCCTGGCCGTTTCCTAATTCGTAAAAAGCCTGCAAACGCATTCCGTTGCGGAAAAGTTGCTGATTGTAAAGAATATTTCCGACCACAAAATCATTATTCAGATTGGAGGCCAACAAATCATCCTGATAATAAAACTTCCGGTAATGAACGAGTGCATTCAGCGTGGTTTGTTCCGTTTTAATGAGCTGGCTTTCTGCTACGATTCCCAGAATGTGGTTCATGTTTTCCATGCGGTTGTTTCGGATGGAATCATTATCACGGAAATAAACTCTCGTCAAGAGATGGGTTCTGGCGGAATCACCGATTTTTTTCTGAACAAAAAGTTCTTTCCAGCTGAAACTCGTGGTATCAAAAAGCTGGGTTTCATTGAATTTTTTCTCGTTATGTTCCATGCTTCCGCCGATGGCCCAACTTCCTTTTTTTCCGGTGTATTCTGAAATCAGATTCGCCCGAACAAACTGCGTATTCTGAAAATCTGCTTTGGTATCGAGATAAGAAAACTTTCCCTGAGTGTTGAATTTATTTTTCTGCCATCCGAAATCCAGATCGTTTTTAATGCCTTTGTACGCATCTCTTTCATCCAGATAATTCAACCGGTAATTCAGAAAAGAACGGTTTTGCCATTGGTTTAAAAAACTGAAAATAATTCTGTTCTGCGTTCGGTGATTAAACTCATTGGGCAAATTAAAATCTCTGGAAAACTCTACATCATTAATTCTGTCCAGAATATGAAACTGCGAGCTGATGTGCTGGTATTCGAAAGCGGGCGTTCCTTTCCAGCTGTTTTTGGTGAAAGTTTTATGTCCGAAAATGCGCCCTGCATAGCCAAAGTTCTGATGCGTGTCCCGAGACGAAAAAAGATTGACATCATAATTGCTGAAGGAGAAATCCGTTCCTAACACGCCGTCTTTCAGCAAATATTCTGCATTATAAGAAAAAACATGCGATTTCTGTGGCGAAGGCAATTTGCGCACTGCGCGGTATTCGCCCAAATTCGGTCCTGCATATTGGAAAACCCGGCCATTATTGGTGGTTTGTTTCAGTGTATAATCGCCGCGGCTGGTTCCGAAATATGTGAACGCAACCTGATATAAAGTTTGCGATGCATCCGTAGAGAATTCATAATAATTTCCGGCAGGATGATCCACCAAACGGTACAGAATTTTGTTGACATCATATTCAGAAACCACTCCGGAAGGAGCATACATGAGTTCCGGATCATTTCCTGCCTTTGCCAGAATCTGCTGGTCGGCTTCACTTAAATTCAAAGCGAGAGGCGCATTTTTATTGTCCTGTTCCACAAACCATTTCAGCCCCGTTCTGAAACGTTCACGCTCATGCTGGATTCCTCCGGTGAAAAGATATCGGGAGAAATTCCGGTTGGTGTAATTGTAAGAAATGGTAATGAAGTTCTGCTGCAGAATGGGGCGAAAGCTGGTAAACGTCACTTCGCCGGTATTGTAGTTGATGATATAATCCAGATTTTCCCCACGTTTCATCAGAATACCGTCGATAAAAACCTGTTCTGAACCTGAAATAACGGTGATGAAAAGTTCGCCGTTTTTCCCTGTCAAACGATACGGCCCCTGATTTCCTTCCATTCCCTGAAAGCGGATTCTGTGAAATTCACTTCGCGCAATACCGGCAGAAACCTCGACGGAAGTTTTATTTTTTTCGCCGAAATGCGTCTGAAACTCAAGTCCCATACTTCTCCGCTGATAGCGGCCAAAATAGGTTTTGTCATCATAAAGTTCCAGATGGCCGGCTCGGAGAATTGATTTTTCTTTGATGTTCAGCTGAAGATAAATCCGGTCAAATTCTTCCAACGTTTGGGTGTAACCGTCTGCCTGAATGGGCAAATTGTGATCGGAAATCGAAGCCAGAACAGAAACATCTTTTGAAAGTTTCCCCGAAATCTGCAGATCCATCGAACTCTGAACAGACGATCCCTGATTGTTTCCGAACGTCATTCCGCGGATAATGGAACCTTTCGCATTCAGATCGCCCAAAAATCGTTGCCGGTCATTTTTCATCAGCACTTCTTCATCAATAACGATGCGGTTTCTGGTTTTTACAAAGTCCAGGGTGTCTTTCGCAAAAACATCTTTTTCCATCCAGGCGGCAAACACGGAATCTTTTTTGGCAGAATCTTTCGGAAGGTTGGGGTTTTTCCAAGTGAAGATTTGAGCATCCGCCAACGTGATGCCCAAGATAAACAGCAGGAAAAAAAACAGTTTTATTCTCAAATCTATCCGAAAAAGTGACCGTAAAAGTAACGAAAATATCAGTGAAAAAGTACAGAAGCAAAAAGCTTCGAAAAACGTTATTGCCGGTCAGACCTTGCTTTTTTATATGAAATAAATCAGGCTTTTTTTTATTAAATGTGTAATATGTATTGCATCACAAAAAGGTATTGTTAAATATAAATTCATGTTATGTGCTGATTGTGATGTATTTATGTATGTGAGTGCTTATCCGCTTGAATTCAAGAAATGTCATTCTTTTAACAATTATTTAATAACCGGCTTTGGCATCGGTGGCTTTATTTTTGTACTTTTGCATCAGGAAATTAATATTAAAACTTAATAAAATGAAAAAGATTTTTACAATTTTAGGAATTGTTGCATTATCCGTAGGGATCAATGCGCAAGAATTACTAGTAAATCCTGGTTTTGAAGCAGGTTTGGCACCATGGGCTGCTGGAACTACAGGAAGTTATACGGCACCAGCTATTGTAACTAATGATGCACATTCAGGAACAAATTCAGCGGCGTACGTTGGTGTTACGGCAACAACAGGATTTTTTCAAAATGTTCCTGTAGTAGGAGGGCAATCTTATACAATTTCTTTTTGGTACAAATCATCTGGTGATGGTACTGACTCCAGATTATGGAGTGTTTATAAGAACGCTTCGAATGGAGCTGTTTATACTACGGCGGATGCGACTACAGATGAGTTTCGTACGAATAATGGATATTTACCTGATGCGGCTGTTTGGACTAAGCATACTGCAACAATGCCTGCACACGCCGATGCTACTCAGCTTGATGTGGCTGTAAGAGTTTATAATAACGGTACTGCTTATTTTGATGATTTTTCTGCCGCTATTACTGGTTCTTTAGGGGTAATGGATGTAAAAACTTTCGACAAAGAAGTAGTAATGAATACTTTGGTAAACGACGGAATTACTTTTAGGTTACCAATGCGTTCTACGGTAAACATCTATACAATGGAAGGAAGACTGGTAAGTTCCGACAGAGTTTCTGACGGACAGACATTGGAAGCTTCTCATTTGAACAGCGGATATTATATCGTAATCGTGGATAACGGTACTGCAAAAATCAGCAGAAAAATCCTTAAAAAATAAAACCCTTATCGGTTTCTATAAAGCTGTCCGGAAACGGGCAGCTTTTTTTATGGAATAAACTTTTTTGTTATTTAATACCATCCTCTTCTGAAAGTATTCACCACTGCACCCAAATTCATTACGAGGGTGAAACGAATGCGGCTCGCATAATCTTTAAAGGAAGGCTCAAAACCGAGCGTGGAATATACAGGTAAATAAATCTCAAGAAAATCAGGGATGATGCGAACCTTCACGCCGCTGTCCCAAATGAATTTCGGATCACTTCCTTTGTTTTTATACATTCCGGCATCGGCATATAAATTAAACATTTTCCAAACATGAGAGTCCACATTCAGAGAGCCGATCCATTGATTGGCTGTGGTATCGATCAAAGATTTGAAACCGCCGTCCGCCAAAACAAACTGCTGCGACAGAATTCCCGAGGTGGCACTTTGTCCCAGCAATCCGTAGGAAAAGGAATAATTGGAAACTTTAGAAATTCCGAAATCAAAAATATCATTTCGGGTGTCATTGCTTAGAAAATACCCTCCAAAAAGGCGGAATGAAATTTTCTTGTGTGGTGCAAATTCATAGCGATAGAAGGCTTCGGCAGAAACTTTCTGAAAATCTTCCATCATTTGAAAAGCGGTTCCGAAAGATTTTTCATGAATCAGGCTGTTGTCCACATAGCGGTAATTCAAATTCCAGAGATTGTATTTTTGGTACTCATTTTCCAGAATCATTTGGGGAGTAAGATCGCGGAAATAATAATTGTAGGAAAAGCTGATGCCTCTGTCAATAGCACTTCGCGGTTCTTTCGCAAAATTAAACATCGTAAATGCAGAATATTGCTGATACGCCAGTTGATAATCGTAATGAAAATAGGAACCATTCACACCCAGAATAATGTTTCTGAAAAAACTCTCAGGTGGCAAAAAAGTGTAAGAAGTTCCGGCTGAACCTGTCAGTTTCCCGGTTCCGGAACTGTAATACGGTGTAACGGAATACGCCAGTTTGCTTCTGAAAAGCGATTCATTGCGGAAGTTGAGCCCAAAAAGAACATTGTCATACGCATTGAATTTCAATCGTGGTTCCAGATAAATCTCATTGTATTCCGGATTCGGAATATCTTTCAGAATTTTTAGCCTGATCTTTTTAGTATTGGAAAAAAATCCTTTGGTATAAAGATAATTGTCCCTGAATTTACTTTCCGGGAAAAAATGTCCGCTGTTGATCACGAGTTTATGCGCATCCGATTCGGGAACTTCATAATATTCTTCGGATGGAGCAGGCGGCGTTTCAAACCAGTGCGTATTGGTTTGCCCGTCTTTGGAAATCGTTTCCAGCTTGAAAGGTACCGGATCTGCAGTGTCTTTCTTTACTTTCACCAGCAGTTTTCCGTCGTCTCTCCTGAAGTTTTTTATTTTAAAATTAACCCTGTGTTTTTTCTGAATTAAGTTAGCCAGAAAAGCAGAGGAATTATTGGATTGATAAGCTAATTGTTTTAAAAAGTCGTCTGTATCAATCGGTCGATTGCTGTTTTCTGAAAAGTATAGCCGCAGAAAATCATGGAATTTTTCGGTTCCCATTTTCTCAGCCACAAAATTGAAAAGGCTTCCGGTTTCAAATTTACTGATCACCGTTTCATTAAAATTACTAAGGTCCGAAAACTCTTCACCGATCTTCTGATCCAGATTTTCAGTCATCATATACCGATAGGCAATGCCATACCGTTCGATGAGTTTCAGCCGCGACGCATGAAATATTTTCAAAGGTTTAATGCCAAATATAGAAGCTTCCGGCAACATCCCGAGAAGTTTGTGTTCAGGATAATGCGTTTTCAGATAATCGAGTTCCAGATAGGTTTTAATGCCATTTTTCAACCAGTGATCTTCTTCTTTGTAAGTGATCAGGTTTTCGTTGATGATGCTTTGCGAAATCACACTGAAATAATCCAGATCAATATTTTCTGAAGGCGTAAAAAGGGGGAAACGGAATTTCCAGAGCACGATGTCATCATTCCCGAAAAAGTCTTCTTTCTTTCGAAATTTCTCTGAAATGAAAATGTTTTCCGGCAGAATACCGGTGTTTTTCTGAATAAAAGCCAGCTGTCTGGGTAGATAGAATTCCAGTTTTTCTTTTTCTTCCTGAGTTAAAGGATACCCAAAATGAACTTCTGTTTTTTTTCCATCAATTCCGATATTTATCTTTGGATAATTCCGCAAGGAAATTAATATTTCAGGGTCGTTTTTCAGGAATCCTCGGAAGTAGTATGGAGCAATTTCTTGCAGATTGCTTTTCGCATAATGGTTCGCAGGAACATCGAGATTTACCGTCCAGAAAATGCTGTGGCTGGAAGTTTCTTCCATATCGCGAAAATGCTTTTCCTCACGATGCAGGTTTTGGAAACTGTCGGGAGTTAAAAAGAAATATTTCAGAAGCACTTGATCTTCTGCAACGCCGTATCCTGTAAACGAAGCGGAAGGAAGCTTCAACTCGTACTGAAGTTCAATTTTCTTGCGTTCTCCCGGCAATAGCGGTTCAGAAAAAGAAAAATAAAGGTTTTCGGAATTGAGCTTTTTTGGTTCCTCACTTGTTTTTCCGTCGATGCTGATCATCAAGGAATTGAGGGTTCCCAATTCTTCCGGTTTTGCGAAATGAAACTCGCGGTTTCGGTCTTCAATTTCTCTTTCATAAAGCGCCGTTCCCCGATTTTGATATGCTGCCACCCAATTCAGCAACCGGATGTCTTGCATGGGCGTTTCGCTTTTGTTGACAAAATTAATTTCCTGGCGAACCTGGATGGTTTTGAGATCTTCGGAAACGGTGGCCTTAATATAAATGCTGTCACGCTGCGCCGAAACCAACGCAAAATTCCCTAAAATCCATAATGCAACGAATATTTTCCTCAAGATCTTTTAAAAAAATCAAATATAAATTATTACGCTAAATAATAACCTTAAAAGCCGGGAAAATGTTGATAAAAAAACCGGATCAGAAATTCCTGATCCGGTGGACTATTTGTATGGAGACAAATTATTTTTCAGTAAGTTCAAAATCTCCTTTGATTCTTACCTGATCGCTGATAATGGCTTCAGGGAAATTGGGCCCAACTCCGAAATCGGATCTTTTGATGGTAGCCAACACCTGATATCCGTGCGTGTCTTTTTTATTCATCTGATTGACCACAGATCCTCTATACACCAAAACTACAGAAACCGGTTTTGTAATTCCGTGCATGGTAAGGTTTCCGTTCACATTGTAATAGTTTTTCTGCTTTCCTTTGGTGATGGAAGTAGAAGTAAAGGTCATCGTAGGATATTTTGCCACGTCGAAGAAATCAGCACTTCTCAAGTGGTTGTCACGCGCTTCGATATGGGTGTTGATAGAATTTACATCCACTTCAAAATTTAGTTTGGAGTTCAGGAAATTCTTTTCATCAGCGTTAATGTTAAGATTTGCTTTGTCAAAATTTCCGACAATGTCGTTAATGGTAAGGTGAATTACCGAAAACTGAATACGGGAGTGCGCAGGATCGCTCACTAAAACTTTCTGAGCAAAAATACTCACTGAGAACAGCATGATAAATGCTAACGATAATACTTTTTTCATAATGATTTTTTTAGATTAAATTTTATAGTGCAAAAATAGGCATTGCCTTTTCTTTTGGCATTGATGTAAGATAATTAATTCAATTGCAGTTGCCGTCTGCATCACAGCTGTCGCCTTCAATGATTTGTAAACCATTGTCGCCGTCCGAAAATTCTTTCCAGGATTTCTCCAGAACTTCAAGAAAAACCGGAGGTTGTTGTGCTCCGGAAATGGCATATTTATCATTAAATACAAAGAAGGGAACAGAATTGATTCCCAGATTTCCGGCGGTGTTCATATCCTGTTTTACTTTATAAGCCAGATCATCAGATTTCAGGGCATTTTGTACTTCTTCTTCTGTTAAACCTACTTTTTTTCCTATTTCAATCAGCGTTGCTTCATCATCAATATTTTTAGCTTTGATAAACTGAGCACTGAAGAGGGCTTCCTCCATTTCATTGGCCAAATTCTTTTCTTTTGCCAACTGAATCAGCAAATGTCCTTTGAAAGAATTAGCGATTTTTTGCTGCTCAAAATTGAATTCTATTCCGGCCTCTTTTCCGGCGTTGTAGGCGTGTTGGTGCATCAGCTTTGCCTGGCTTTCAGAAATGCCTTTTATTTCGGAGAAAAACTCGAAAGGATCGCGCTCCGGTTGGGTTTTCAGTTGCGGATCCAGCTGAAAACTGTGCCAAACCAGTTCTACTTTATCAGCGTGTGGAAACTGCTCCATTGCTTTTTCCAGTTTTTTCTTGCCAACATAACAGAAAGGGCATCGGATGTCGCTCCAAATATCTATTTTCATATTCTATATTTTTAAGATTGAAGACAAATATAACTGAAATAAAAGCTTTTGCCGTTGATGTAGGATAAGAAATACATGTCATCCGGAACTAAGAGCCAGTTCCGGATGGAAAGTATTTTAATTTCTCTCAGGAATATGGGCGAGAATTTCTTTTAAAAATCCCCAGAATTTCTGTACCGATGGAATGTTGGCTTTTTCGTCCGGAGAATGCGCACCACGGATGGTAGGTCCAAAACTCACCATTTCCATTTTCGGATAGTGAGCACCGATAATTCCGCATTCCAATCCGGCGTGACAGGCCACAACGTGTGGTTTTGCTCCGAATCGGTTTTCATAGATTTTCTCCATCACTTTCACAATCTCAGATCCGGGTTTTGGTTTCCAGCCCGGATAAGAGCCATTACACTCCACTTCCATTCCTGCCAGTTCAAAAACCGAACGCAGTTGCTCTGCTACCGCCGTTTTTCCGGATTCTACTGATGAACGGGAAAGATTCATGATCTTCAACTGGCCTTCTTTAAGTTCTACTCTGGCGACGTTATTGGACGTTTCTACCAGATCTTCCACATCCGGGCTCATACGGTACACCCCATTATGAACAGCTTTCAGTGCAAGGATGATTTTTTTGGAATCTTGTTCAGAAACAGCTGCTTCTTCTTTAACGTCTGATTTTTCAGCGGTAATTTCAAGATCTTTTTCCGTTGCTGCAAATTCATCCTTTATTTCCTGTGCTAAAACAGTTGCTTTTTTCAGGAATTCCTCAGCATTATTTACGGTAAACAAAGCGGTGGCTTCCCGTGGAATTGCGTTTCTCAATCCTCCGCCGTCTATGGATATCAATTGTATATTTTGATCTATTCCCGGATATAGCAGTCTTCCCAAAATGATATTGGCATTCCCAAAATTTTTATGAATGTCCATTCCGGAATGTCCGCCCTGTAATCCTTTGATCGTAATGCGAACGGGTTGTCCTTCTGGTTTTTGGGTGGAATATTTCTGTGAAGCCGTAACGTCAACACCTCCGGCACAACCGATGTCGATTTCATCATCTTCTTCTGTATCGAGATTCAGCAGGATTTCGCCCTGAAGCTGGCCCGGTTTCAGTCCGATAGCACCGGTCATTCCGGTTTCTTCATCAATGGTAAAAAGAGCTTCCAGCGCAGGATGAGGAATGTCCGAGCTTTCCAGTAAAGCCATGATTGCCGCTACTCCAAGTCCGTTGTCGGCTCCTAAGGTGGTTCCTTTTGCTTTCACCCAGTCATCCTGAATTTCCATTTCAATTCCCTGTGTTTCAAAATCGAAATCAACATCATTATTCTTCTGATGTACCATGTCCAGATGCGATTGCAGAACAATGGGTTTTCTGTTTTCCATTCCGGGAGTAGCCGGCTTTCTGATGATCACGTTTCCTACTTCATCTACGATCGTTTCCAAAGACAGTTGGTTTCCGAAATCTTTCATGAAAGCAATCACTTTTTCTTCTTTTTTGGAAGGCCTGGGAACAGCATTCAGCGCTGCGAAGTTTTTCCAGATAACTTGGGGTTCGAGCTGGGTAATATTCATTCTATTTTTTTTCAAATTTAAGAATAAAAAAACGCTTCCGAAATTCCGAAAGCGATAATTTTTAAAGCGTGTTTGGCTTAACAGCCACATTCGCCGAAAACTGATGAGGTAAATTCCCGGCCGGTCTTCTTTTCTTTCACCGTCATCACGCCTTCGAACTGCATCGTTTCATCTCCTTCGTCTGTTTTTCTTCCGGACATGCTGATGCTGTAGTCTTCATTTTCAATGTTTTTATTAAAATTGGAAGGGTCAAAATCGCCTTCTTCCATTGGTATTTTAATGAGTTTTCCATCCACTTTTATATAGGCACTGTTGCCATAATCATCTACATAAAGGAAGTTTTCTTTTTCAAAATCTGTTTTATTTTCTGCAAAATAGCAGGAGCAACCTTCTACTTCCTGAGGAAATCCAAAGGTTTGCAATGATAATTCCGGAACGATAATACTGTCTTCAACAACAGGGTTTTCAATGGAAAGGCTGTCCGTAAAATCAGTTTCAGTGACGTTCTCTTTTTTTGTGCAGCCGGTGATGGCAAAGAAGACGATAACGAAACCAAGGGTTTTAAATAATTTCATGAGATAAGATAGGATTAAAACACCTCAAAGATATAAAAATCACCCGATGAATGCAGGCTTTCTGTTTAAAATAATGTTACTTTTGATAAAAGCAATATATTTGTGCTATGGAGTATCCAAGTAAAGTTTTGGGAAAGGCGGTGGAAGAAATTTCCGGGCTTCCCGGAATCGGAAGGAAATCAGCACTGCGGCTGGCTTTGCACCTGCTGAAACAACCGGAAAGTCAGGGAATCGCCTTGGCCGACGCTCTGCATCAGCTGGTTACTAAAATCAAATATTGTATAGAATGCCATAATTTTTCGGATGTAGAAGTGTGCGAAATTTGTTCAAGCCACAGAAGAGATTCGGCATTGTTGTGTATTGTGGAAGATGTTCGGGACGTGATGGCCATCGAAAATACCGGCAAATTTATCGGAAAATATCTGGTGCTGGGAGGTAAAATTTCTCCCATGGAAGGAGTAGGGCCTGCCCATTTGAATATTGCTTCTATTGAGAAAAAACTGCAGTCGGGAACGGTGAAGGAACTTATTTTTGCTTTAAGTGCCACTATGGAAGGAGACACAACAGCTTATTATATTTATAAAAAGTTCAAAGGGTTCAAGGTGAATTTTTCGTCCATTGCTCGCGGAATCGCCATTGGAGATGAACTGGAATACGCTGATGAAATTTCGTTGGGAAGGTCAATCATGCACAGAACCCCTTACAGTGAGGGATGAAAAATGCAATCCGTGAGCATATGGAACTTGTTTCAGTAATCATTCCGATGTACAATGCCGGGAAAACCATCATCAGAACCCTGGATTCGGTGAAGAACCAGAAGTACACCGGGGATTTTGAAATTATTATTGTAAATGACGGATCCACGGATCAAAGTGCGGAACTTGTAAAAACGTACATTCTGGAGAACGGAAATTTAGATATCAGGCTGATACAGCAAAGGAATTCAGGGGTTTCCACAGCGAGGAATGTCGGAATGAAAGAAGCGCACGGGAATTTTATTGCGCTTTTGGATGCGGACGATGAATGGCTTCCCGAAAAAACAGAAAGACAAATGAAATATTTCTCAGATCCGGATTTAAAAATTGATTTTCTGGTGTCTTTATGGAATAATGAACGGCTGACTTTTCCTTATTTTATAGAAAGAAAAACAGGCCTCGTGAAGATAAGTTTAAAACAACTGTTGCTGAAAATTACCGGACAGACCTCAACGGCCATTTTTAGAAAAGAAGTTCTCCAAAAAACCGGTTTTTTTGATGAAAAACAGAAATATTCCGAAGATGCGAATTTCTGGATGCGGGTTACCGAACATTATAACATGATGCTGGTGCCCGAACGTTTGGTTTTGGCAGGAGGAGGGAAAAAATCCTTTGGTGTTTCCGGTTTGTCCGCGAACCTGAAAGAAATGGAAAAAGGAATTCAGAAAAATATCAGGGAAATGTACCACTCAGGCCGGATTTCATTCGTAGAATATCTTTTTTATTATACGGTTTCGAAGTTAAAATATGCAATAAGACCTTTCAGATAAATGTTTACGAAATTCTTTTGGACCATCAGAGCATTATTGTACAGCCCTTTTTTCGGAAAAATGGGAATGCCTTCCTATCTGGGAAAACCTCTTTTTTTAATGGGTATAAAGCGGGTTTTCATCGGAAAAAAAGTCAGGATTTTCCCACACCTCAGAATGGAAACACATCAGGAAGGATCCATTCATATTGAAGATGATGTCATCATTTCTCAGAATGTGCACATCACTTCCGCCGGAAATCTGCGCATCGGAAAAAGTTCACTGATTCTTGCCAACGTATTTATTACCAATATTGACCACGATTACCAAACCATTGGCCAGCATGTGGTGAAACAACAATACCATGTAGAAGAAACGGCTATCGGTGAAAACTGTTACATCGGAATGGGAGCAGCCATCATGGCGGGTACGGTTCTGGGCGAACAATGTGTCGTAGGAGCCAACGCAGTGGTGCGTGGAACATTTCCGGATTTCTGCGTCATCGTAGGTGCGCCGGCAAGAATTGTTAAAAAGTATAATCCGGACACCCAAAAATGGGAAAAATGGAAAGAATGAATTTTAAAAATATTCTCATTACAGGCGGTGCCGGTTTCATAGGAAGTCATCTCGCGCTGGCTTTGGTGAAGCAGGGTTGCACGGTTACTGTGCTGGATCATCTCTCGCCGCAGATTCACGGCGAAAATCCTGAACAGGATTCTTTTCTGTACCAAAGCATTATTCCGCATGTTACATTTATAAAAGGAGATGTTACCCAACGAAACGAATGGAATAAAGCGCTGCGTGATCAGGAAGTAGTCGTTCATCTTGCTGCGGAAACGGGAACTGGACAATCGATGTACAGGATTCACAGGTATGCTGAAGTGAATGTTTCCGGTACAGCACATCTTCTCGATGCGCTCGTTAATGATGATCACAGCGTTAAAAAAGTAATTGTAGCTTCATCCCGTGCGATTTATGGTGAAGGAAAATATCTTCATCCGGTTTTGGGCAATGTTTATCCATCGCAGCGGAATCCTGAAGAAATGAAGAAAGGAAATTTTGAGGTCGTTCTGGAAGATTTAGAGCCGCTGAAAGTATTGCCGACCGATGAATCTTCCCGCATTCATCCGGTTTCCGTGTACGGAATGACCAAGCAATATCAGGAAGAAATGCTGCTTTCTGTGACCAAAGTTCTGGGAATACCGGCCGTTGCTTTGCGCTTTCAGAATGTGTACGGTGAGGGGCAGTCGCTCATTAATCCGTATACCGGTATTTTGTCGGTTTTTTCTAATCAGATTCTCTCCGGAAAACCGGTGCGCGTATTTGAAGACGGAAAAGAATCCCGCGATTTTATTCATATTGATGATGCTGTTCGGTCTTTTATTTTGGCCATGGAAAATAATATTTTGAAAAATGAAGCGGTGAATATCGGTACCGGAATTCCGGTAACGGTGCTTGAAGTGGCGCAACAATTAATTAAAAATTACCGTTCTGAGGTTCCGGTTCAGGTGACAGGCCAGTTCAGAATCGGAGACATCCGTCACAATTTTGCTGACACCACCAAAGCAGAACTGCAACTGGGATTTAAAGCCAAAATATCTTTTGAAGAAGGGCTGAAAAGATTTTGTACCTGGGTGCAGAATCAGGAGATTAAAGACAATCAGTTCGAACGTTCTCTGGCAGAAATGACAACCAGAAAAATGCTTTTCTGATCAGAATGGATTTTAAAGGAAAAAAAATACTGTTGATCTCCGTCCGTTTTTTCGGGTATGAAAAAGCCATTGTCGAACGGTTGCAGGAACGCGGTGCTACCGTCGATTTTTTCGATGACCGTCCTTCCAACTCTGTTTTGCAAAAGGGAATCATCCGGGTGTTTCGTAGCTTTTTGGTTTATCAGATTCAAAAATACTATCGTTCTGTTCTCAAAAAAATGAAACATAAAAAGTATGATTATTTTTTATTGATTAAAGGCGAAGCGATTCCGTTGTCTTTCATTAAAAAAATAAAAACGGAAAATCCCGGCATGAAAATGATCGCTTATACCTATGATTCCCTTCATGAACATCCCAGGTTTGCAGATTTTATTCCGTATTTTGATAAAAGTATAACGTTCGACAGAACAGATGCTTTGAGTAATAACATGGGTTTCAGGCCGCTTTTTTTCCTTGATCAATACAGGAAATCGCATTCTCATTCTCAGCCGGAAGTTGATGTTACTTTTATTGGAAGTGCTCACACAGACCGGTACCTTATTGGCGAAAAAGTAAGAAAAGCGTGTGATAAAGCCGGGCTTACTTCTTTTTTTTACTATTATGCTCCGGGGAAAACAGCGCTGCTTCTGAAAAGAATCTTCGATAGAAATTTTAAGGATTTTGATCTTCTGAAAGCCAGTTTTAATAAACTTTCCCATTCCGAAATTTCCCGATATTACCAGCAGACAAAAGCGGTTCTGGACATTAATAAACCTTTTCAGAACGGGCTTACCATGAGGACTTTTGAAGTGTTGGCATCAGGCAAGAAACTGATTACTTTCAATGAAGATATTAAAAATTATCCGTTCTATCATCCGCAAAACATTCTTATTACAAACCGGGAGCAACCCGAGATTCCGCAAAGCTTTTTAGCCTCAAAAACGGTCAGTATTCTGGAGGAAACCCTGCAAATGATGTCGCTTGATTCCTGGTTGAACGGTGTTTTTTTTGAGGATCAGAGGAACTATTGGTTTTCACAAAAAAATACGGATCAGAATTTCTGAACCGTACTTTATTTTTTTAAATTCTTGATTTCTTATTGTCCTGCAGGAACCTGTTGTGGAGCAGGAGCAGGTTGTGTGGCCGGAGCACTCTGTACAGGAGCTTCGGTAGCAGCCGGAGCCTGAGGCGCCATCTTCATTTTTGGTTTTGCAGTAAGCACCACGCTTAAAATGGAAAGCACAACAATCGTGATTCCGATCGTCCAGGTTGCTTTTTCCATAAAGTCATTGGTTCTCTGAACGCCGAACTGTGCTGATGATGCACCTCCGAAAGTAGAGGAAAGACCGCCGCCTTTAGGATTCTGTGCCATGATGATGATGATCAGAAGAACACTAGCAATCATGATCAGAACCATGAATAAAGTAAATATTGTACCCATTGTTATTGTAGAATAATAGTGGGCAAATTTAACTTTTTTTTGTCAAATTGCCAAACAGTTATCTTAAAAACATCGGTGTAAATAAAAACAGCAGCGTAATGCTGCTGTTCATAAGGGGTATTGTTGGTGAATTTATTTAAAATCTGCATCTTTGGCCTGATTGGCTTTGATGTCTTTCACGATAAATTCAACATCCATTCCGCCCATATTCTGGGTGAATTTGTATGGAACTTTTACGCCGGCTACATCTCTGTAATCTGCATAAGTAGTAGGGATGGTTTGTCCGCCAGCAGATTTTACTTCTCCTGTTTTCAGTCCGGTTTTTACGCTGTAATAATAAGTAACATCTTTTCCTTTTACTACATAGGAATCTTCACCGTTATATTGCTCAATTCCGGCAACTTTATAGTCGGCAGATTTTGCAAAACCAAGTTCGGGGAACAGTTCGCTGTCTTTTGCCATTTCGGTTTTCTGTTCAGCAGGAAGAGGCATTTTTTGTCCCTGTGCTTCCATATAACCGTCTTTGCCGTCAAAAACAATTTTCTGCATTGTATTTCCCATCATTTTAATATCCATCATCATTTTTCCGCCTTTGCCCTGAATCAGGTGCAGATCCAGATCCATTCCCTGAACTTTCGCCAAAGCAGTTGTGCTGAGTGAATTGATTTTCTGAACATTGGCAAGTCCTCCGATAGCAGTGATGTATTTATCAGCAATAGAAGTGGTGGTAATACCGGCGTCTACTTTCTGTGCTACAGGTTTGGTGGTTGGATTGGCTTTATCATCAAAATACTTCACAGGATACCCTAATTTTTCAAGAGGTTCTGCGATTTCGGATGCTTTTCCTGCAATGAAAATGCGGCTCTGATTCGGATAAATCGTCGCTTTTACAGCGTTAGAAATATCAGCAGCAGTTACCTTGTCAATAGATTTCAGATAATTGGTGTAAAAATCTGAAGGCAGATTCTGCGTTTTTTGATTTACAGCGAAACGGGCAATAGTTTCCGGCCTTTCCAATGAACGGATAAAATCTCCTTTGAGTTTTGCTTTGGCATTCGCCAGTTCTTCTGGTTTCACAGTGGTGATTCCGTTCAGTTCTGTCATGAATTCTTTCACTGCTTTATCGGTTACCTCATTTCTTACACTGGATTGTGCAGAAAAAGTAGGGCCGTATTTATAAGTGGAAAGGGATGAATATGCTCCGTAAGTGAAGGCGTTTTTTTCTCTCAGATTCATGAAAAGCCTTGCTTCTCCGCCGCCTCCAAGGATGTAGTTGGCCATGGTAGCAGCAAAGTATTTCGGGTCATTCATCTTCAAATCATGAATATTTCCTACACTGATAACAGACTGTACAGCATTCGGAACGTCTACAATATTAATTTCGGTGGTAGCCACGTTAGCTGCAGGCTCCAGCGGCGGATACGTGGTGTTGGATTTTTTCCAGTTGTTGAAGTTCTTTTCAACCAGCTTTTTTACTTCATCAAATTTTACATCGCCTACAATAACAAGATGTGCATTGTTGGGAATGTAATGTTTTTGATAGGTATTCTGAACATCGGCAAGCGTAATGGCTTTGATGCTTTCTTCCGTTTCAAATTCGCCTCTGGAGGTATTTTTCCCATAAATAAGTGCATTGGAAACCCGCGATGCGATGGCGTCTGCACTTTTTTCATCGGCTTTCAGTCCTTCGATCATCCGGTCTTTGGTTTTTTCAACCTCGTCCGCAGAAAATTTTGGATAGGTAATTGCCTCAGCCATCATTCCCAGAATTTCCGGGAAATATTTAGAAAGGGAGTTGGAGAATGCACCACCGGAAGAGAAGCTGAGGTTAGCTCCCAGATAATCTACTCTTTTATTGAAATCATCTTTGCTCATTTTGGTGGTTCCGTTACCCAGTTGGTCTGCCATTACCTGGCTTACCCCAACTATTTTTCCTTCATAGTAGGGCGGGCGGTCCATTGTGAGGGTAACATTAACACGCGGTAGTTTATTGTTCTCCACCACCATTACGGTAAGGCCGTTCTTCAGTGTGAAGGTTTTCGGCGTGGTGATGTTAATCGTTGGGGTTGGGCCTGCAACCGGCATTTTATTGATGTCGATCTTCTGGGCGTTCAAAGCACCTGAGATCAGAAATACGGCTGCTATATATTTAAAATTATTTTTCATGTGATAATTACTTTTTTTCAGGTACATAGTTAATGATGACTCTTTGGTTGCTGTTCAGATACTTTTTAGCCGCATCCATAATGTCCTGTCTTGTTACAGAACGGTAGATATCAATTTCTTTGTTAATCAGGTTCGTGTCCCCCATCAACATATAATTGGTAGCCAATGAACTTGCGATACCCTGAATGCTGGAGTTGGAATTGACAAACTGATTTTCAAACTGATTCTGAAGTTTTTGGTAATCTTCCTCGGAAATAAGTGTAGTCTGAAGTTTTTTGATTTCTTCATCAATTACTTTTTGAAGTTCTGCTTTCGGGGTGGTTCCCATCGGTAAAGCAAAAAATGCGAAGATTCCGGCATCTTCAAAACCGATACTGTTGGCAGAAACCTGAAGGGCTTTTTTCTGCTCATCCACCAGTTTTTTATACAATACCGAAGATTTACCACCGCTCAGATAGGCTGATACCATATCCAGAACTTTGGAATCTCTGTGTTTGTTAGACGGTGTTCTGTAAGAATAAATATAAGCCGGAATCTGAATGTTAGGATCGGTTACCGTCACTTCTTTTTCCTGCGTAATAGGCGGATCCATCGGGAAATTCTTCGGCGTCACCGTTCCTTTCGGAATAGAACCGTAATATTCTGAAATCCATTTCTTGGTTTGCTCAGGCTGAATGTCGCCGGCAACTACCAGAACAGCGTTGTTCGGAACATAATATTTCTTGTAAAATGCCTGAAACTCTTCCAGCTTGGCAGCATTCAGGTCATCAATAGAGCCGATAACCGACCAGTGATAAGGATGCTTCACAAACATATTGGAAAGAATCGAATTGAAAAGGTTACCATAAGGCTGGTTATCCATTCTCATTCTTTTTTCTTCTTTTACTACTTCTCTCTGGGTATCTACCCCAATCTGATTTACCACACCGCTGCGCAGTCTTTCAGCTTCCATCCACAATCCCAATTGCTCGTTATTGGAAGGGAAAGTTTCGTAATAATACGTTCTGTCGTTGCTGGTGTTGGCATTATTGGTACCTCCATTGGATGATACAATTTTGAACCATTCGCCCCGCTTGATGTTTTTGGTGCCTTCAAAGAGAAGGTGTTCAAAGAAATGGGCAAATCCGGATCTTCCCGGATCTTCGTCTTTCGAGCCTACGTGATACATTACCCCGGTAGTCACTACAGGAGCGGTATTGTCCTGATGAAGAATGACATGAAGCCCGTTCGGTAATTTGTACTCTTCAAATTTGATTTGCTGTGCATTCAGAAAGATGCTTACAAAAGCAACTGCAGCAGCAGATAGGAGTCTTTTTTTCATGAAAATTAAATTATTTAAGTATTTGTAGTAAATTAAACTAAAAAGTTACACAAGTGTATGTTTTTTTGTTAAGTTTTTGATGTGGTTAATGTACGATTATTTTTCGTTCCCGAATCAATTGGGCAATGGCGAGCATGTCGTCCCCAATCAGTCGGTCATCTTCCAGTTTATCCACTTTACTGCGAATGATTGCATAGTTCTCTTCTACTATTTTAGAGCATTTGGCCGGCCTTCTGAATTCCAAGCCCTGCGCAGCAAACATCAGTTCCACGCTGAAGATATTCACCAGATTGTCCAGAACCTGATTGAATTTTCTTCCGGAAATACTGCCCATAGAAACGTGGTCTTCCTGTCCCAAACTGGTCGGAATACTGTCTGCAGATGCAGGGAAACAGAGGGTTTTATTTTCTGTTACCAAGGCTGCGGAAGTATATTGGGGAATCATAAATCCGGAATTCAGCCCGGAGCTTTCTGTTAAAAGTCTGGGCAATCCAAATTTTCCTTCCAACAACAGGTAGCTTCTTCTGTCTGAAATGTTTCCTAATTCTGCGGCGGCCAGCGTGGCATAATCTAATGGCAGCGCCATCAATTGTCCGTGGAAGTTTCCTCCGGAAATACTTTCCTCTTCACTCAAAATAATCGGATTATCAGTGACGGAATTGAGTTCGGTTTCCGCCAGGGTTCTTAAATGGGTGAAAGCATTTCTGCTGGCTCCGTGCACCTGCGGAACGCACCGGAAGGAATAAGGATCCTGAACGCGGTCGCAGAATTCGTGAGATTTTAAATTCTCGGAGTTTTTCAGAAACTTCAGCATTCGTGAAGCAGATTTGCGGCTGCCTTCGAAAGGCCGTATCTCATGAAGTTCTTTCCTGAACGGGCTTGACGAACCACGATAGGCTTCCAGTGACATCGCCGCAGCCAGATCGGCAAGATCCAGCAGGTATTCCATTTTTTCAAGTCCCTGTATTGCATGTGCTAAAATGAACTGAGTTCCGTTGATGAGTCCAAGCCCTTCTTTCGGGCCCAATTGTAAAGGAAGCAAACCATGTTCCTGCAGAACCGAAGCGGTATCATGAGGCTGATCGTTTTTCCAGACTTTCCCAAGGCCGACCAACGGAAGTACCATGTGTGCAAGAGGAGCAAGATCGCCGGAAGCGCCTACCGAACCCTGTTCAGGAATCACGGGAATAATGTCTTTCTGTAGCATCAGTTGCATTCTTTCAATAACTTCCAGAGAAACGCCGGAATACCCTTTGGACAGCGCATGGATTTTTGCGATCATCATGATCTTCGACAGTTCTTTGTTTATTGGTTTGCCTACGCCTACTGCATGAGAAATAATGAGATTGTGCTGAAGTTGCGCCGTTTCTTCTTCAGATATTTTCACATCACAAAGCGGCCCGAATCCCGTATTAATACCATACACCGTTCGGTCCGAGGCAACAATCTTCCGGACATTTTCCTGCGATCTCAGGATTTGTTCGCGTGCCTGTGAATCAATTTTTGCGATCTCAGGGTTTTTGGCAATCTTCAGAACATCGTGGAAAGTAAAGGTGTTGACACCGTATATCATCATATAAAAATTTGCTCTAAAATTACACAATTTCTCAGAATTCTATTTTCCGTATTTTTGCTTTGTGAAGAGCGATTTAGAATTACAGTTGAAAACCCTTCCTTCAGATCCCGGAGTGTACCGTTATTACGATAAAAACGGACAGTTGCTGTATGTGGGCAAGGCGAAAAATATAAAGAAAAGAGTACTTTCTTATTTCAATAAAAATCTTTCAGGATACCGCACCCGAATAATGGTGGGGAAAATTCACCGGCTGGAAACCACCATTGTCCCCAGTGAATATGATGCGCTGCTTCTGGAAAATAATCTCATCAAAGAACATCAGCCGTTTTACAATGTGATGATGAAGGATGACAAAACCTATCCCTGGATTTGTATTAAAAATGAAGATTTTCCCAGAATTTTTCTTACTCGGACGCTCATTAAAGACGGATCTGAATATTACGGGCCGTATGCGAAAGTAAGACCTGCCAAAGTGTTGCTCGATACCATAAAGCATCTTTATAAATTGCGGACCTGTAACCTGAATCTTGCGCCACAGAAGATTGCCGAAGGAAAATACAGAGTGTGTCTCGAGTATCATATTAAAAACTGTGCAGGGCCTTGCGAACAGCTGGAAAGCAAAGAGGAATATGATAAGAAAATTGAAGCCATCCGCGGGATTGTCAAAGGAGATTTCCGGATGGCAAGAAATTATCTCACCGAAGAAATGACGAGATATGCTTCGCTTTTGGAGTTTGAAAATGCTCAGATGGTAAAAGAACGGATTGATCTTTTAGAAGAATATCAGGCCAAACACACCGTGGTAAATCCGAATATTGACGATGTAGATGTTTTTGGAATGACCAGCGATGAAACCGCCGCGTATGTTAACTTCTTTAAAATCAGAAACGGAAACATCATTCAAAGTTATACGACGGAAATAAAGAAAGTGCTGGAAGAAACCGATGAAGACATTCTGGAAGAAGCCATCATCGAAATCCGTCAGAAATTCAGTTCTCATTCCAAAGAAATTCTGATTCCTTTTCCTATTTCAGTCGAAATTCCCGCTGTGAAACTTCTGGTGCCCAAAGTGGGTGATAAAAGACGCATCGTGGAACTTTCCGAAAGAAATGCCAAAGAATACCGCATTGAAAAGCTGAAACAGGTGCAGATTGTGGATCCGGAACGCCACACCAACCGTATTATGGCAGAAATGCAAAAGCTGTTGCGCATGCCGGAAGAACCGCGCCACATTGAAGGTTTCGACAATTCCAATATTCAGGGGACCAATCCGGTGTCTGCCTGTGTAGTGTTCAGAGACGGAAAACCCAGCAAAAGCGATTACCGCATTTTTCATCCCAAAACCGTAGAAGGAGCCAATGATTTTGCCACGATGGAAGAAGTGATTTACAGAAGATACCGCAGAATGCTGGATGAGGGGGAAGCTTTGCCACAACTCATTTTGATTGATGGCGGAAAAGGCCAGCTTTCGTCGGCAGTGAAAAGTTTGAAATTACTTGGAATTTATGGAAAAGTAACGGTGATCGGAATTGCAAAAAGACTCGAAGAAATTTATTTTCCCGAAGACCCGATCCCGCTGTATCTGGATAAAAAATCGGAAACGCTCAAAATCCTTCAGCGGGTTCGCGACGAGGCACACCGTTTCGGGGTACGGCATCACCGGACACGCAGAAAAAATGCGACCATCCAGACGGAACTGGAAGAAATTCCGGGAGTAGGGGAAAAATCAATAGAATTGCTTTTCAAAAGATTGAAATCTGTAAAGAGAATAAAAGAAGCACCTTTTGAAACGCTGGCAGAAATTCTGGGAACACGAAAAGGCAAAATAGTTTGGGAGTACTTTAATCATTAAAAGTAGGAAAAGAACTCAACCGTTCCACATCAAACTTAAAACCGCTGGAGAAATTCATCTGGAAATTAGAATTTAACCTGTATTTCAGTTTTTTTGAAATTTCTGTCAGCATATTATAATAATCGACATTGGAAATATCATCAAAAACAATATGTTCATTATTAATTTTGATGCCGTTTTCGTCAAATCTCAGAAAATCAATACCATACTTTTGGTGTAGGTTTTCCAGAAATTTTAAATCTTCGAGGGACAGGATATTTTCAGACATTTTCTTTGTTTTTTAATGTATTCAAAGTTAGCTGAAAACACAACTTTAAATTTGTAATTTATAAACCATAATGTTATATAATTTTCATTCCCTTGTTTTATAAACCGTAATTTTGTACAAAAGAATGCAAGTATGAGCACAGCAGGCCTCACCATCACTTCCCGCGAACCGGTATCTCTGGATGATGTTTTGATTTCAGATTCTAACAGAAAACAATTGCTGCAGTTGATTCGCGAGAACCGTCATCTGTCTGAGCTCAGAAAATACAATCTCCAGGTCAGCAATAAAATTCTGTTGCACGGAAGTTCAGGATGTGGCAAAACCTATACGGCAAAAGCCATCGCCACAGCGTTGAAGAAAAAGCTGATCATCGTAAGCCTCAGCACTTTGGTGAATTCAAGAATCGGAGAAACCGCTAAAAACCTGAATGCCATTTTTGATAAGGCAAAATGGGACAAAGCGGTGCTGTTTCTGGATGAATTTGACCATATTGGAGTGGCCCGGGATTTTGATGAAAAAGATGTAGGGGAAATGCGAAGGCTGGTGAATACGCTCATTCAGCTCATTGATTATCTTCCGGAAGAGGTGATCATGATTGCAGCCACCAATCATCTGGATTTCATTGATTCCGCTTTGCTTCGCCGTTTTCAGTTGAGGTTGGAATATACCATGCCCGATCAGAAAAGTCTTGATGTGTATTATGATCAACTGCTTTCTGCTTTTCCGCAACGTTTCAGAAATATGATTAGGAAATATGAAATCTCATACGCAGAAGCGAAAGATGAGGTGCAAACTGCGGTGAAAATGGGTATTATTGAAGAATTGGAACAGCATGGAACTGAGGAAGTTTAGCATCAGTAAGATGGTCTTTCAATGTGTTCATTTTAATTGTTGTACCTTTGCACCGGAATGACGGGCTGAAACCGAACAATCTGCAAGTTTAGAATTTCCTTTTTTTCTTTCACCTTAGTAGCTTTGGCAGTCATTCACGAGGAAAGTACCTCTCAATCTTTATTCACCCAAAAATTTAATCTACTTTAAAATATGGCAGATTCTTTCTCAAAAAAAGAAAATTTCAAGAAAAAACTTCAGAAACAAAAAGAAAAAGCGCTGAAAAGAGAAGAGCGCAAACAAAACAACAACAAAGGAAAAAGCCTGGAAGACATGCTGGTGTATGTGGACGCTAACGGGCAGATCACCGAAGTTCGGCCTGATGATCAGGAGAAACTGGAGATCAACCCTGAGGATATTCAGCTCGGAGCAGCTCCTATTGAAGCGGAAGAGTTGGTAAAAACAGGAATTGTTACGTTTTTAAGCGACAAAGGCTACGGTTTCATTACTGAGAACAGCAGCAAAGACAATATTTTCTTCCATGAAAACAATTGTGCGCATCCCGTAAAAAAAGGAAACAAAGTTTCTTTCGAAAAAGAAAGATCTCCAAAAGGTTTTTCTGCAGTCAATATACAGGTGGTAAAATAACACCGCTTTCCAATATTTCTCTATGGCTCTTCTTTCTCATCGGGAGAGATGAGCCAAAAAGATGGGAGGCATCCTGCCTCTTGAATTCCCACCACTGGCCGCATCCCGTTTAATGGGTTAATCGTTTCATCGGTTAATGGTTTAGCTGATGAGAGGATTTGCTTTTTTGCTTTTTTTGTTTTTTTTCTGCTGTGAAACTCCTTCAACAGGAATAATATTCTTTACCTCCATACTTCACCCGTACATACCCCGTAGTTACCCCGTATATACCCCGTAGTTACTTTATGGTTGACCGTAGGGCAGAAATTTACAGCCTGTAACTGATCTTCTCACCTTTATTTTTGAACGGAATCGGCAATCCGCTGTTTCTGATATTGTCCTTGCATCGCCATTGGGTTGCTAAAGCGTTGCCTGTGTTGCTGCTGAATGTAATTAGGATTTCTTTTTTAATCTCTGCCATCGCATAAAAATTGATTGTTTTGCAATACAAACCTACGCAGCAAAATTCACGAAAACAAGCTTTTAGGAGGATAGCCTTTCTTTTACCGTTTGTTGCCCGAGGAAGTCTTGTTACGGTCCGAATACGGTCTGGTAGCAAAAAAAGAACATCGGGAGCAGAAAAGTGGTTTTGTTCGGATGTTGTTCGGGTCGTGTTCGGTAAACCTTCGGTAAAACCCCCATTTTACCGAACACGATCCGAAGGAGACCCGAACCGTATCCGAAGAAAGAGAGAAAAAATGATTCGTCTGTCCCGTCGTAAATAGCTTTATTCCGATTTAGTTATTCAAGGAAAATTGAGATTGATAAGTAGGCTGTTTTTATTCGTGTGAATTTTAAAGTGAATGGTGTTCACAAAACCATCAAGAAATTTAATATAAGAAAAAAGGCGAGTTGCCCCGCCTTGAATGTTTTCACAACGGAATAATCCTTATTGTGAATTGCTTCAAAATTGTAATTCCAAAGATAGTAAAATTCAGCTAGTGACCAAATTATTTGCTGAAATAATCAAAATATTTCTTAATTTTAATGATTATTTATAAAAAACTAACAATGATGAAAACTGAATTAGACTTAAATAAGGATAGGCTTTATAAACATGTCCTCGGACTAGACCTCGGCGTCACCTCAATTGGTTTCGCCCACGTTGTTGAATCTGAAAACAGAAATGAATCTGAAATTAAGCAAATTGGGGTACGAGTAATTCAGTTGGATAACTTCGATAAAGTTGATAAATCTGGGAAAACATCGGAGTCAAAAAATCCTGCCGTTGATTTCGCTGCTGGAAAAGGCCTGACTCCAAATGGAAGCCGCACAAAGAAGCGCGGGGCAAGGAGAAACTTGGATCGTTATCAGGACAGAAGAGATAATTTACTCGAGGTACTCACAAAATCAGGATTTATAAATTCTGAAACTAAACGGACAGAAGACGGTAAGCATACCACACATCAAACTTGGGAAATACGTGCAAAAGCTGTTTCCGAGAAAGTTGAAAAGGAAGAATTCGCCCGAATATTATTGGCTATCAACAAAAAACGTGGTTACAAAAGCAGTCGGAAAGCCAAAAATGAGGATGAAGGACAAGCTGTTGATGGAATGGCAGTGGCCAAAAGATTGTACGAAGAAAACCTAACGCCCGGACAATATGCGTATGAAGTTTTGAGTGGAGGTAAAAAGTCAATTCCAGATTTTTACCGTTCGGATTTGCAAGCGGAATTTGATAAAATATGGAACTTTCAAAAACAGTTTTATCCGAATATTCTAACCGATGAATTTTATGAAGAATTAAAAGGAAAAGGACAAAGGGCTACATCAGCAGCATTTTGGAAAATTCATCAATTCAATACAGCCGATATTAAAGACTTGGAAGATGAATTGAAAAATGAGCGTACGATAAAATTAAGCAAAAGAGATCAGAAAAAATTACAGGCTTACAAATGGCGAAGTGAAGCGGTTGTAAAGCAGTTGGGAAAAGAAGAAGTAGCTTACGTGCTTACTGAAATAAATAACAATCTTAATAATTCAAGTGGTTATTTGGGGGCAATTTCTGATCGAAGCAAAGAGTTGTATTTCAATAAGCAAACAGTGGGACAGTTCTTGTACAAACAATTGAAGGAAAATCCACACACACGTCTTAAAAATCAAGTTTTTTATCGACAAGATTATTTAGATGAGTTCGAAACCATTTGGGAAATGCAAGCTCAATTTCATCCTGAATTAACTCAAGAACTCAAAGAAGAAATTCGGGATATCATTATTTTTTACCAACGTAAACTCAAGTCGCAAAAAGGACTGATTAGTTTTTGTGAATTGGAAAGTAAAGAAGTTGTTATCAATGATACAAAGAAAATTATTGGACTTCGAGTGGCACCAAAGTCATCGCCCTTATTTCAAGAATTTAAAATTTGGCAGAACCTAAATAACGTTTTGGTGCGTAAAAAAGGAAGCCGCAAAAGAATGGTCAAAGCACAAAACCAACATTCTTTATTTGAGGAACCAAAAGAAATTTTCTCGCTTGACCTGGCGTCTAAAGAAAAATTATTTGAAGAGCTGAATTTGAAAGGGAATTTATCAGCGAAGAATTGTTTGGATATTTTGGGGCTGAATTCTAACGAATGGGAATTGAATTATACCCAGTTGGAAGGAAATCGAACGAATAAATCTTTATATGAAGCCTTTCTCAAAATTTTGGATATCGAGGGCTATGATGTGAAAGATTTGCTTAAAGTCAAGTCAAGTAAAGATGAAGTAGAATTGGATGATTTAAAAGTGCCAGCTTCTGAAATTAAAAATATGGTTCGAGAAATTTTCAGTACAAATAAAATAGATACTGAAATTCTCGATTTTGATGCTGAAATAGATGGAAAAGCCTTTGAAAAACAATCATCATATCAATTATGGCACTTACTATATTCGTACGAAGGCGACGACTCTCAGAGTGGCAATGAAAAACTGTATGAATTATTGGCTAAAAAATTTGGATTTAAGCGTGAACACGCACAGATTCTGGCGAATGTAAGTCTTGTGGATGATTATGGAAATCTGTCCAGCAAAGCAATGCGTAAAATTTATCCGCACATTCGTGAGAACAATTATAGCACAGCGTGTGAATTGGTGGGCTATAGGCATTCTAAACATTCTCTGACCAAAGATGAACTGAAAGACAGGGTTTTGGAAGACAGGCTTGAATTACTCAAAAAGAATAGTTTGCGCCAGCCGGTGGTAGAGAAAATTCTCAATCAGATGATTAACGCCGTCAATGCTTTGATCGAGAAAAATAGCGAACGAGATGAAAACGGAAACATTACTAAATATTTCAAGTTTGATGAAATCCGTATCGAACTGGCGCGTGAGCTTAAGAAAAATGCAGCGGAGCGTGCAGAAATGACTACCAATATTAACGCTGCGAAACTGGTGCACGAAAAAATATTTAAAATATTGCAAAATGAATTTGGTATTAAAAATCCCACAAGAAACGACATCATTCGGTACCGTCTGTATGAAGAGTTGAAAGGGAATGGGTACAAAGATTTGTATTCAAATACTTACATACCTCGAGAAATACTGTTCAGTAATCAGATAGATATTGATCATATTTTGCCACAATCTAGATTGTTTGATGATAGTTTTTCCAATAAAGTAGTTGTATTTCGAAAAGATAATTTAAAGAAGGGAAATCAAACCGCTATCGATTACATTGGAAGTGAAGTGGGCGAGGAAGGATTAAAGAATTTTATCGAACGAGTTGAATCTCTTTATGAATTAGGAAAGAAAAACAAAGAGGAAGGCATTTCAAAAGCAAAATATCAAAAGTTATTAAAATCTGCGTCTGAAATTGGTGATGGATTTATCGAAAGAGATTTGCGCGAGAGTCAATACATTGCGAAGAAAGCAAAAGAGTTGTTGTTCAAAGTAACGCGATCGGTGGTTTCTACCTCTGGAAGTATAACGGACAGATTGCGTGAAGATTGGGGTTTGATCAATGTGATGAAAGAACTGAATTTGCCGAAGTATAAGTCGCTCGGATTGACTGAAATACAAGAACGCAGAAATGGTCATCAGGTCGAGGTTATTAAAGATTGGACAAAACGCAACGACCACCGTCACCACGCAATGGATGCCTTGGCTGTGGCATTTACAAAACATAATCATATTCAATACTTAAATTACCTGAACGCACGAAAAAACGAAAGTCACAAGCTACACGGTAATATAATAGCTATTGAAACTCTTGAAACAGAAGTCAAAATAGATGATCTAGGAAATAAGAAACGCGTTTTTAAAGAGCCTATTCCAAACTTCCGCCAAGTAGCCAAAGAGCATTTGGAAAATGTGTTGATTTCACACAAAGCCAAGAATAAAGTGGTGACGAAAAACAAGAATAAAATTTCAGGAAAAGAAAAGTTACAAATCACGTTGACACCACGCGGTCAGCTTCACAAAGAAACGGTTTATGGAAAATATCGTTTTTATCAGAGCAAAGACGAAAAAGTAAGTGCCAAATTTGACTTGGAAACGATTGAAAAAGTAGCAAATCCTTCTTATAAAGCCGCTTTGCTTCAAAGATTAAACGAAAATGAAAATGATCCCAAGAAAGCTTTTTCAGGAAAAAATGCTTTGAGTAAGAACCCGATTTACATCAGTATGGAGAACGATATTAAAGTTCCTGACACCGTGAAGTTGGTTTGGCTAGAAGAAGATTATTCAATCCGGAAAGATGTCACACCAGAAAATTTTAAAGACGAAAAATCCATAGAAAAGATTTTGGACGAAGGCGTAAAACGTATTTTGAAAAATCGCTTGAAAGAATTTGGTGGTGATGCAAAAGAAGCATTTTCAGATTTGGATAAAAACCCGATTTGGCTTAATGAAGAAAAGGGAACTTCCATCAAACGTGTGCGGATTTCTGGAGTAAAAAATGCAGAGCCTTTACACTATAAAAAGGATCATTTTGGAAATGATATTTTAGATGGAAATGGCAATAAAATTCCGGCGGATTTCGTCAGTACAGGCAATAATCATCACGTTGCGATTTATAAAGAGCCAGAATTTGATAAAAAAGGCCAGCCGGTTTTAGATGAATTAGGAAACCAAAAATATAATCTACAAGAAAAAGTAGTTTCGTTTTTCGAAGCTGTAGAACGGGTCAACCAAGGGTTGCCAATAATCGACAAGACCTACAATCAACATTTAGGTTGGCAGTTTTTTTTCACAATGAAGCAAAACGAAATGTTTGTTTTTCCAAATGAAAAAACAAGGTTTAATCCAATTGAGATTGATTTGTTAGATCCCAACAACAAGAAATTAATTAGCCTGAATTTATTCCGGGTGCAGAAAATTGCAAATAAGAATTATATGTTTAGGCATCATTTGGAAACGAATGTAGATGATAAAAAAGAAATGAAAAACATTGCATTTATTCATATTCAGAGCTGTAATTTATTGAAAGAAATTATCAAAGTCCGTCTCAATCATTTGGGAGATATTGTAAGTGTTGGGGAATATTAAGTAGTATAATCATGATCACCCGCTCCATCTACATCGGAAATCCTGCGTATCTCAAACTGAAAGACCATCAGATGTATGTTATGTGTCCAGAAACCAAAGAGATCAAGGGTAAGGTGCCGGTGGAAGATCTGGGTTTGCTGATGCTGGATCATTTTCAGATCACGGTTTCGCATCAGCTGATACAGAAAATGATGGGGAATAATGTGGTGGTCATCAGTTGTGATGCACATCATCTTCCTCATGGCATCATGTTGCCGCTGCACGGGCATACGGAATATTCAGACAGGGTGAAAGATCAACTGGAAGCGAGCGAACCACTGAAAAAGCAACTCTGGAAGCAAACGGTGGAATGTAAGATCAGTAACCAGATCAGTGTTTTGAAATCCATGAAATCTTATGCAGATCCGATGCATGATTACCTGAAAAATGTAAAATCAGGAGATACTACCAATATGGAAGGTATTGCCGCACAGCATTACTGGAAATACCTCATCAGCCCCGATTTTCTCCGGGGACGGTTCGGCGATTCGCCTAACCAGTTTTTTAATTTCGGATATTCCGTTTTGCGCAGCATCGTGGCGAGAGCAGTAGTGGAAACCGGGTTGATGCCGGTATTGGGAATTTTCCACAAAAACAAATACAATCCCTATTGTCTGGCCGATGATCTCATGGAACCGTATCGTCCCATGGTGGACTATATGGTGATGAACTGGCTGAAACTGAATCCCGAAACAGAAGAACTGACGAAAGAAGTAAAAGCTTATATTCTGGGTATCGCTACAAAAGATGTGAAGATTGATCAGCTCAGAAGGCCACTGATGGTTGCGGTGAAAAGTACTGCCGTTTCACTGTATAAGTGCTACACGGGAGAAAAGCGACAAATTTCTTATCCGGAATTTTTATGAGCAATATGAAAGATATTTTTCGTCCATGCGTATATGAATGCCGAAAGGTTTAATGCCTATCGAATTATGTGGGTGATGGTATTATATGATCTTCCTACGGAAACGAAGGCGATGCGGAAAGCAGCGAACCTGTTCCGGAAGCGGTTGGAGGATGATGGCTTTGCCCTGTTTCAGTTTTCTATCTACATCCGGCATTGTCCAAGTCGTGAAAATGCGGAGGTTCATATCAGAAGGGTAAAGGCGATACTTCCGAAGCATGGAAAGGTGGCGATCATGAGCATTACAGACAAGCAATTTGGGGATATTGAAATATTTTTTGCCCGAAGCAAGGAAGAGCCTCCTCCGTTGTATCAGCAATTAGAATTGTTTTAAAATCATTTTGGATTACAATGGAGAAAATGATTCTCCTTATGGAAATACTGTTCATCATCTATGCAGAATTTTTTTTCTGCAAAACCTCTAAAAACCTCCGTTGTCAGGAGGTTTTTTGAATTGAGGTTGTGTCGTGTCACGAAGATAAACAATTTTGAAAGCAATTCACAACTGGCGTCAAGGTATTAATCCTGAGAGCTCTGTTGTGTCGTGTCACGAAGATAAACAATTTTGAAAGCAATTCACAACTAGGAGTTATGTCTGTAATGCCTAAGACAGGTTGTGTCGTGTCACGAAGATAAACAATTTTGAAAGCAATTCACAACTTGCCGGTAGGAAAATATTGATCCCCAAAAGTTGTGTCGTGTCACGAAGATAAACAATTTTGAAAGCAATTCACAACCTGGTACACCTGCGAGCTATTGATGTAGCCGTTGTGTCGTGTCACGAAGATAAACAATTTTGAAAGCAATTCACAACTTATGTCTTCGGCTGAAAAATGGTAAGACTGTTGTGTCGTGTCACGAAGATAAACAATTTTGAAAGCAATTCACAACTTTCCGGTAGGAAAATATTGATCCCCAAAAGTTGTGTCGTGTCACGAAGATAAACAATTTTGAAAGCAATTCACAACCGATAGGCACTTTCGTTGTTTGAAAGTTCTGTTGTGTCGTGTCACGAAGATAAACAATTTTGAAAGCAATTCACAACCAAAGAGTGAAAGAATTACGCTTTAAGAAAGTTGTGTCGTGTCACGAAGATAAACAATTTTGAAAGCAATTCACAACTTTTAACAGTCTTTCCCACTCGCTGAACTCGTTGTGTCGTGTCACGAAGATAAACAATTTTGAAAGCAATTCACAACTACCTTCCCAATACAATATATCCGTCTCTTGTTGTGTCGTGTCACGAAGATAAACAATTTTGAAAGCAATTCACAACTCGAAATCGGCACGGCAGGCTACGGAATAAGTTGTGTCGTGTCACGAAGATAAACAATTTTGAAAGCAATTCACAACCGGAAGGAAAATGACTACACGCACGGAGCGGTTGTGTCGTGTCACGAAGATAAACAATTTTGAAAGCAATTCACAACTAGTGTTTTGATTTTGCGCAGAAAACGCGAGTTGTGTCGTGTCACGAAGATAAACAATTTTGAAAGCAATTCACAACTCAAAAGACCTTTGACAGAAACCGAACAATGTTGTGTCGTGTCACGAAGATAAACAATTTTGAAAGCAATTCACAACGGATATGATCTTATAGCTACAATAGATAGAGTTGTGTCGTGTCACGAAGATAAACAATTTTGAAAGCAATTCACAACTTCCACTCTGGAGCGACATCTACAAATGCAGTTGTGTCGTGTCACGAAGATAAACAATTTTGAAAGCAATTCACAACCATGGCTCTAAGATACAAAAAACCACCCTAGTTGTGTCGTGTCACGAAGATAAACAATTTTGAAAGCAATTCACAACTAGAAAACTGCAACTCGAACCACTTGTGTTGTTGTGTCGTGTCACGAAGATAAACAATTTTGAAAGCAATTCACAACTAAATGGTGAAATTAACGGAATAGCCAGAAGTTGTGTCGTGTCACGAAGATAAACAATTTTGAAAGCAATTCACAACTCGCCACGTCATATCTGCTACGTATTCAAAGTTGTGTCGTGTCACGAAGATAAACAATTTTGAAAGCAATTCACAACCAGCTTATTAATGTATCATCTGTTTGACCGGTTGTGTCGTGTCACGAAGATAAACAATTTTGAAAGCAATTCACAACTCGCAAGCATTTAACACCGCCTCGTGAATGGTTGTGTCGTGTCACGAAGATAAACAATTTTGAAAGCAATTCACAACTTGTAGACAGTTTATGCCCAACCTGTTCTAGTTGTGTCGTGTCACGAAGATAAACAATTTTGAAAGCAATTCACAACACCGTAGATTTCTCTCGCACCAGGACTTTCGTTGTGTCGTGTCACGAAGATAAACAATTTTGAAAGCAATTCACAACTACACCTCCAAACAACTAACAAAAAAAATCGTTGTGTCGTGTCACGAAGATAAACAATTTTGAAAGCAATTCACAACATCATTGTAAATGATGGCGTCGTAAATTCTGTTGTGTCGTGTCACGAAGATAAACAATTTTGAAAGCAATTCACAACCAGGGATAGGGGATGTTATAATGGGAGCGTGTTGTGTCGTATCACGAAGATAAACAATTTTGAAAGCAATTCACAACAATCTTTCCTTACTTCGTTTTTCCAATATAGTTGTGTCGTATCACGAAGATAAACAATTTTGAAATAAGCGTTGGCGAAGCGTAGGCATTCGGCGTAGCCAAAGCAATTCACAACAGTGAGGAGGATGCGGAGGATTTGGTGGAAGTTGTGTCGTGTCACGAAGATAAACAATTTTGAAATGAGAGTTAGCAAAGCATAGGCATTCAACGCAGCCAAGGCAATTCATAACTTACTCTCTTATTTTTTGTGGCTTCACTTGAGATAGAATCTAAAAACCTTAGTATTTTAATAAATTCTTAAGAATAGTGAAGAACAACAAAAAACAGCAACTTTTCTTACCAAAATCGACAAAAAAATCCAAACAGAAAAAGCAATTTTAGAGCAACTAGCAATGCAAAAGAAATACCTATTACGGCAAATGTTTGTCTAATACATAAACCCAAAAAGCCACACCGGAACGATATTTCCAAAGCCAATTTCAATGTTATCTTTGGCTACATAAGCGTTAGATAAATGATCGATTTGCTTTTTAGTTTTGTTTTTACCACCAATTTCAAAAGTATAAGTTTGATCAATAATAAAATCGGCTGATGTAGATAGGTTGATTTCGTGCAATCCCTTGAACTGATTGACAAAAAACGTCTCACGAATATTGCCGATGTTTGTATTTTCTTGAGCCAAAGCATACATCAGATTGCTGTTGTTCAGATAGAGCTTTTCGGGTTTGGTCAATACACCAATTCCTGACGTATTTTTGTATAGCTCATTCACTAATCCTGCTCGTTCCAGAATTTTGATACTTTGTACCAGCATATTACGAGAGACACCAACTTTTTCGCTCAGCTTTGTGATGTTGGGTGTAAAAGGAGCACTGGAAGATATTGTAATGAGTAGTTTTTTCAGCTTTACCAATGTGTCGTATTGCAGATCCTCTACCGCATTGATGTCAATTTCGATGATAAGATTAATGGTGTTTTGTAATTTCTGAATATAAAGCGATTCATTTTCTTTGTAATAAGGATAAATCCCCGTTTTCAGGTATTTTTCAAATAAAGGCAAGGGCTTTATTTCCTTTAAAAGTTCAGTTGCAATAGTCGTATGATTTTCCAAAATTTCAGAAAAAGAATAAGCCGGAAATAATTTGTTGACCTCAAACGATAAAAACTCTCTGAAAGATAATTCTTTGAGAAAGTAAGCAACCGCTCTTCGGCTCAAATCCGATTCAGATTTATAAATTTCAAGCATGGAAGAGGAAGTGAAAATCACATTGAGTTCCGGAAAATTGTCGTAAATCAGTTTTATTTCTCTTGACCAATTGGGGTATTTGTGTACCTCATCGAGCAATAAATGCGTACCTCCGAATTGGGTAAATTGCTTTGCCAAATCGTATAATTTGTTGTCAAAGAAATAAATATGGTCTAAACTCACGTAGAGTGTAGATGATAATGGCAAATGTAATTTTGCAACCTGCAAAAGCAAAGTGGTTTTGCCGGCACCTCTTGCACCTTTCACGGCAATCAGTCGATTACGCAAATCCATTTGATGCACTAAATAACGCTGTATATCCAAAGATATACGAGGTATTTTTGATTGAAATTCTAACAATAAATTTTCCATATTTGCTTTCTATAATGAGCAAATGTAGCTTATTTTGCTATTTTAAAAAAGCGTTTTCGATAATTAATGCTTTTTTCAGAGAGCAATTAATATTTTTGCGTATCAAATGCAATAATGGTCAAATCCAATTGACTGATTATTGTATTACGTTCAAGCTCTCCGGCAAAAAATAGCGGAACACTCTAAGCGAACAGGAAATTATATAGAGGATGTTCAGTATTGATGATTTTTGTTATCTTTATAAATCTTTATACCTGTCTTTAAACCCATGCTTTTACAATTTAAGATCCAGCTTCACAACATTTCTAAACCGCCGGTGTGGCGAAGAGTTTTGGTGCCCGCTAATTTTTCATTCGATAAATTTCACAGCGTGATTCAGGAGGCTTTCGGCTGGTACGATGCTCATCTGTATCAGTTTTCTCCGAAAGGATTTAATTCCTCACCTCAAATCGGTATTCCCGACGACTCCGGATGGGACGATGAGGAAATCATCAACAGTAAAAAAATTAAACTCTCCGCGATCTTTACTGAGAAAGGCCAGAAATTCACTTACATTTATGATTTTGGAGATGTCTGGCAGCATAACATTACCTTAGAGGATATAAACGAAGGTGCAGCGAAGAAAGCCGAGCTGCTGGATGGCAAAGGTGCCTGTCCGCCGGAGGACTGTGGCGGTGCAGGAGGCTATGAGTGGATGTGCGAAGTGTTGAGCAATCCAGAAAATGAAGAATATGAAAGCATGCGGAATTGGCTCGGAATGGAGGAGGATGACACCTGGGATGCAGCCTATTTTGACAAAGAAGAGACCGCAATTGGTGTGAAATCCGTGTAATAAAAAGAGGCGTGAAAGCGTGAAAAACACGATGGTGCTTAGGGCCATTATATCAAAACAAAGCCCTGCAGTTGGTGCAGGGCTTAAACAGAACTTTTGTTTTATATTTCTTAGGAATTTTCCAGAATATACGTGAACATCAGCGGTGCACAGATGGTGGCATCGCTTTCTACAATGTATTTCGGCGTGTCAATATCCAGTTTTCCCCAGGTGATTTTCTCGTTGGGAACTGCTCCTGAATAGGAACCGTAAGACGTGGTGGAATCGGAAATCTGACAGAAATAAGACCAGAAAGGAACATCTTCCCACTCCAGATCCTGATACATCATCGGAACTACACAGATAGGGAAATCGCCGGCAATTCCGCCACCAATCTGGAAGAAACCAACGCCTTTTCCGCCGGAATTCGCGCGGTACCATTCGGTCAGATAAATCATATATTCTATGCCCGATTTTACGGTATGAACATTCAGTTTTCCTTTAATGACATTCGAAGTGAAAATATTTCCGGTAGTAGAATCTTCCCAACCCGGACAAACGATCGGCAGGTTCTTTTCCGCCGCCGCAACAATCCAGGAATCCTTAGGGTCGATTTCATAATACTGTGCCAGAACACCAGAATTAACCACCTGATATAAAAACTCGTGCGGGAAATATCTTTCGCCTTTTTCTTCCGCTGCATGCCAAACATCTTCCAGGTGTTTCTGTAAACGGCGAAACGCTTCTTCTTCAGGAATACACGTATCCGTAACTCTGTTGAAATGCTGATCCAGCAATTCTCTTTCCTGCTCCGGAGTCAGATCCCGGTAATTGGGAACCCTTTTATAATGAGAATGCGCTACGAGATTCATCACATCTTCCTCAAGATTGGCTCCTGTGCAGGAAATAATCTGAACTTTGTCTTGGCGAATCATCTCTGCCAGAATTTTTCCCAACTCGGCGGTGGACATGGCTCCGGCCAGCGTAATCATCATTTTTCCGCCATCTTTCAGGTGCGCAACGTAGCCCTTAGAAGCATCTACCAAAGCCGCTGCGTTGAAATGCAGATAGTACTTTTCCAGAAATTCTGTTATCGGTTTGTTCATTTTTTAATATTTTGAGCAAATATACTAAAATCGGAAAGTTCCTGCCAACGACAGAGAAACCCGACCCAGTCCTTCATACTGTCCTTCAGAAAGTTCTATCGTGTTACCATTCAGTTTCATTTTTTTCAAAGTTCCAGCTGTATATCCTAACTGAGGCCCCACAAAAATATTCGGATTTATCGCATATTGATATGCAATAGAAGCAGCCAATCCTAAATTGCTGCCTTCTATCACAACATTACCCGTGGTGCTTTTATAACTAATCATTCCTAAAGCCAAATCGTAATATAATTTGTGCTTTGTTTCACTATTAAAATTGGAATAAATAAATGATGGACCAATAAAAGTAATCTGATCCTTCGTATCCATCATAACTACGGCATAAGTACCATCCGGCATATTAACGGTATAATTCATTTGGGCTGAAGAGGAAAATAAGTTAAATTTCAATCCCAACCCTATAGAAGTATTAAGGTTGTAATACGCTGCGACATCAAAATTAAAACCCTGACTGAGTTTATTGAGATAGTCTTTCTCGGCTTGCGATAATCCTGAAGGTTTTTCAGCTACTCTCCACGCATAACCGCCGGAAGGAATTATAGAAAATTTTTTTTGCGCACTCAGAATCATCGGCACACCGATCATCAAAAACTTAATTTCTATATGAAAGGTCTCGCAAAACTGTCAATTGAGTAGGTCTTTGTGTTTTATTGGTAGAAAACATCTTTCTCTATCCTTGTGTTTAATTGGAGTCGCAATAACTATAAATTCTTTGAACGAAACACATTCTATTTCAGTACCGAAATTTTCTGTTTTCCTTCTTTTCGGAATGTTGCTTCTTCTGCTTCATTCTTTTTTCAATCTGAGATTTTGAAGGTTTTGTCGCTTTTCTCGGTTTGGGTTTTATCAATGATTTATTGACGATTTCCAATATTTTCTCGGTAGCAGCTTTTTTATTTTTCAGTTGAGTTCTGCTTTCAGAAACGGTCAGTTGCAGCGTACCTTCCTGGTTGATTCTGTTTTTCAGTTTGCTTTGGATCAGCTTTTTTTCTTCTTCATTAAAAAACTGACTTTCCTCTACTTTCCACATTACGGTGACGGAAGTTTCCACTTTGTTCACGTTTTGTCCGCCCGCGCCTGAGGAACGGGAGGTTTTATAAGTGAGCTCTGTGGTGAAATTTTTCATCGGGTACATCGCAAGTTGAAAGATAGCAAATTTTATCAGAATCAGGATTTGGTGAGAAGTTGAAGAAGCGTTCTCCGGTCCACTTTTCCGTTGGGCGTTCTTGGAATTTCGTCCAGGAAAAAAACTTCTTTCGGTTTATAGAACGCTTTTCGATACTGAATATTGAGAATTTTATTTTCTAATTCTTCATTTCTTTCACCTTCAATGGCCAGCACGAGTTTATGGCCCAGAATTTCATCGGGAATACCAAGGAAAACAACCTCATTTTCAATATGTTTTTTCACCACAGTTTCCAGTTCTTCAGGGAAAATTTTTGCACCTCCGGAATTGATGATATTGTCTGCCCTGCCCAAAAACTTAAACTGTTTTTCATTTTTTAGTTCCACCAGATCATTGGTTGTTAAAACATCAGGATTCAGCATCGGAGCATGAATTTTCAGGCAACCGCGTTCATCTTTCGATATTTCAATGCCTTCAAACGTGGTAAAATATTCCTCTTCATTTGGGTAAATTTCTTTCAGCGCAATGTGAGAAAGCGTTTCGCTCATGCCATAGGTTTCAAAAATCCTTCTGTTGTCGTTTTTTTCATTTCCTATTCCTGAAAGTTTTTTCTTCAAGGTTTCGGAAACAGCGGCACCGCCAATAATCAGGTTTTTTATCAAATGAATTTTGCTCAGCGAATTTTCTACCTGTAGTGGTGTCAAGGCACAGAAATCTACTTTCTCCTCCAGATCTTTCAAAGGGTGAGTGTCAGGCGTTTTCACGATCAGTTTCAGTTTTCTTTCCAACGAACGAACGAGCATCATTTTTCCGGAAATATATTCTACGGGCAAACAAAGCAGTGCGGTATCACCTTCATTTAATCCTAAGAAATCACAGGTCATTTTCGCTGAATTCTGCATTTTCTCTTTTTCGATATCAAAAATTTTGGGTATTCCTGTAGAGCCGGAAGTCTGCACCGAAACCGTTGAAGCTTCAGAAAACCACTCTTTCAAAAAGAACAAAACCTTTTCTTCAAAGTCAGTTTTGGGTTGTAATTTATTAGTATTGAGATTTTTAAAGTCAATCGTCATTTCAGAAAGGATTTTTGAAACGCTAAAAGTAAATTTTTTCAGTCAAAGCACTTGTAATTATAGAAAAATATATTAAATTTGCACCACTTAAATGGACAGACCCATGGTGTAGCGGTAACACTACTGATTTTGGTTCAGTCATCTGGGGTTCGAATCCCTGTGGGTCTACAAATTTTAGGATAACGCTCTGATTTTCAGGGCGTTTTTGTTTTGGTTATTCTGTATCTGGGAAACGTCCTGGAAAAGCAAAGTTATATCAATTGTATTTTTAACCCCAGTGCATTGATAATTTGGGTGAAATTGGAAATTTGCAAATCGGTTTTACCCTGTTCTATTTTGGCAATGTAGGCGCGTTCTTTGCCTATCCGGTCGGCTAATTCCTGTTGAGTTAATTTCTTTTCTTTACGGGTTTCCTTTATCAGTTCCCCATAATAAAAAGATAATGCCTTTGCGCTGAAATCTTCACGGGTGGAAGTTCCTAATTTTCCAAACTTACTGTCTAAATAATCGTTTGCGCTGTGGGTTTCTTTTTTTATTCTTTCTAAGTTTAATTTTGGTCTGTCCATTGGTCTAAAATTTTGAGTGCCTTTTTAATTTCTTTATCGTAATCCTTTGTAGATTTTTTCAGAAACGCATTTAAAAATAAGATATGTTTTGCCTGTGAAATATTATCGTGATCTATGGTAAAACACAAAATCCGGTATTCATTATTAACCTGTATTCTAATTTCATACAAACTCGTATTAATCAGTTTTTTGGCAATTTTGGCATTAATGACGGGTTGGGTAATTAATACGTCTAAAACATATTCTATTTTCGTTTTAACGTTGGTTCAGCGTTTTCCATAAACTCCAAAACCTCATCTGTGAAATCTACTTTTCTCATACAAAGATAATGCAAATGTAACTAATTAATTACAAATGACTTTTTAAATTCAGTTTGCGGTTTTGTTTTGAAGTTCAAAAGTGGCGGTTTCCGGGTCGCTGTGCAGCTGTTCCCAGTAGTTATACATTTGTTCTGATAACGTGGAATTGTCGATTCCTATGTAGCCTAAAAACTCCCGTTCTGTTTTGTGGCCGGTAACACTCATTATAATAACAGTCGGTATTTTTCCATAATACATGGTAGCAAGGTGCGTCGGCAAATGTGGGAACTTACCAATTGATAAAACGGGTAATCTCCAAAAACAAAACATTTCTTTTCATCGTCCCAAACCGGCCATATTCTAGGCGGTCAATTCCGGCCAGTTTGCAAACGGTTTCCAAGTGTTTGTTAAATAGGGTTTTGCTACTTTCTACATTTGCAGAAAACACGGGCGGAAACTCTCCGTTTCTTTTGTCCAGTATCTTTTTTACTTCGCTATGTATGGGAACCAGTACGGGGGTTTTAGTCTTGTTTTGGGATAGGTTTATATATTCCTTTCCGTTGAGGTTTACGATTTTCTTTTTAGTCATTCCGAAAAGGTCGGACGCTCTTTGTCCGGTGTAGCATCCAATAATTAACCAGTCCCGTGAAATCTGTCTGATTTAAATGGATTAAGGCGTTATGTTCCCTATGGGCCTACAAGTTTTGAGATAACGCTCTGATTTTTAGGGCGTTTTTTTTGTTTTGGTTAGGAAACATTTAGGAAACATTTTTAATTTATAACATTTTAGACGGCTATTTCTCTGCAATGCGTTTCTTAATGAGTATGCATGAACTTTTATCTGCAACGCTGTGGCTTTAGGAATTCCTCCGCAGGTCGTGATGAAGTGGACTGGGCACAGTGATTATTCAGCGATGAAACCCTATATTGATATTGCAGATCAAACTAAAATAAATGCGATGGCAAAGTTTAATATGTTGAAATCCTAAATTTTTTTAAGGAAGTAGTTTAAACTTCCAAAATAATTCTCTATCTTTGTGCTGTTTACTTACAATGGTAGGAAATTTTAAAATACTGTTCCTTTCCCTTACACTCGCGTTATTTCTGGCGCCGGGGATTTCTCAGGCTTGCACTAAAACGGAGAAGCAGGCTTTTAAAACCCAGGCACACACTGGAACTTTCATTAAACAGTCATTCTCAACAGCGCAGCCATCCTGCGACAGTGGCGACTGTACAGACGAATGCTGTCATCCAAAATTACATAACTGTCAAACTGAAGGATGCTCAGGAAGCTGCAGCGGAAACCTTTGCAGCTCTGCTCAGTACACCGTTCTAGCGGACAGCAAATTTTTAGAGGATTCTAAAAAAGAAGCGTCCGGTTACGAAGACAAAAATGCTAATTTCTTTTATCAGAATCCTCATTACTCCGGTGGATTCCATACCATTTGGGAACCGCCCAAAATAGGTTAAGATCTTCTTTTACAGCCCGAATTGTGTCTGGTCGTGAAGTGTTTATGACACTTTAGCCCGTTCTTTTTTAGCGGCGCTGTAAATACATTTGAACTTCAAACGCTCCTTTAAGCTCTTTCAAAATAGACTTTCCTTTTTTAGTAAAGGATAATTTGAGGAACCGGATGTTCAAAAGCACTTTCTCAAACAAGGAGGCTCACTATTAACCTATAATATAAAATTTAATGAAGAATATTCTTTTGGGAATACTCGCTTTTATAGCGGTGTTCCTCGTTTCCTGCAATAATTCAAAAGCTGAAAGTACACAAATTGCGGTCGCAAAGTTCACCACAGGTGACATTGTTCCGAACGATCAGGTGTGTATGGTAAACAATGCCTTCATGGGCAAAAAGCAACTCGAAGTACAGCACGAAGGTAAAACGTATTACGGTTGCTGCGAAAACTGCCAACTGAGAATCCCGGAGGAAGAAAACGCACGAATGGCCTATGACCCGGTATCAAAAAAACTCATTGATAAAGCAACCGCAATTATTGCGATTTCCGATAAAAATGACAATGTCGTGTACTTTGAAAACAAGGCGAACTACGAAGCCTTTTTTAATAAATAAAAATAATCTTTAAACTTATAAAATAATGAAAACACTAGTATTCAGCCTTTTGGCAATCGGCACACTTGCACTCACTTCCTGCAAAGAGAATAAAGAACAGAAAAAAACCACTGAAACATCCATGCAGCACGATATGAGCATGATGTCTGACAGTTCAGCGATGGGCAATATGGCAACGGATAAAGAGGTAACCGTTACTGAAGCCAAAAAGTCTTCCGCTGATCTTACGGAGCTTTATTCCCATTACACTCACCTTACATTCGCTTTGTCCGGTGATGATGATAAAGAAGCGGTGAGTGCAGCCAAAGGGATCCTCGCTTCTTTTCCCAAAATAGACAAAAACGGTTTTTCTGCTGAACAGAAAAAAGAATTTGCTGAACTCGAAGCAAGCATCAGGGAACACGCCGAGCACATTGCAGATAATGCCGGAAATATTGATCATCAGCGCGAACATCTGGATATAATGAGTGCAGATTTTTACGACCTGTTGAAGGATTTCGGAACTCCAAAACCGGTGTACAAAATCTTCTGTCCAATGTTCAATGATAACAAAGGGACTTTTTGGCTTAGCGATTCACGTGAGGTGAAGAATCCTTATTATGGCAAAGAAATGATTTCATGTGGCGAGGTTCAGGAAGAGATTAAGTAAAAACATACTGAACCATGATTCAAAATTTAATCAAACTGTCCCTCCGCAACAGATACTTCGTTTTGCTCATTGCAACCGGCCTTTTTATCTGGGGTATTTTTGCGGTAAGGGACAATCCCATCGATGCCATTCCGGATCTGAGTGAGAACCAGGTCATTGTTTTTACGGAGTGGATGGGCAGAAGTCCCCAGATTATTGAAGATCAGGTGACTTTCCCGCTGGTCAGCAACCTTCAGGGAATTCCGAAAATTAAGAACATCCGGGCATCATCCATGTTTGGGATGAGTTTCGTGTATGTTATTTTCGATGATAATGTGGATATTTATTGGGCCAGAACCCGGGTAATGGAACGCCTCAATTATGCGCAGCGATTACTCCCGCAGGATGTTACCCCTACGCTCGGACCCGATGGTACTGGCGTAGGTCACGTTTTCTGGTACCATTTCGATGCGCCTAAAATGGATCTAGGAGACCAGCGAGCCTTACAGGATTGGTACGTGAAATTTGCCCTGCAGACGGTTCCCGGTGTGGCCGAAGTTGCCTCCTTTGGCGGCTTCGAAAAACAGTACCAACTCATTGTAGATCCTGTAAAACTCCAGTACTATAACGTATCCCTCATGGATGTGATGAACAAAGTGAAAGCCAACAATAATGATGTGGGCGGACGTAAATTTGAGATGGCCGATATGGCCTATATCATTCGCGGCCTGGGTTATATCAAGAACGTAGCCGATATCGAGGAAATTGCTTTGGGAAATTACAACGGAATTCCTGTGCGGGTGAAAGACATTGGTTCTGTACAGATGGGTGGTGATTTGCGTCTGGGTATTTTTGATGCAGACGGTGAAGGCGAAGTCGTGGGCGGTATCGTAGTGGCACGGTATGGCGAAAATGCAGATAAGGTCATCAACGATGTGAAAGAGAAAATGAAGGACGTTGAAAAAGGACTCCCTGAAGGCGTCACCTTCAAGACATCGTACGACCGCAGTACTCTTATTGAAGGGGCAATAGACAATATCAAAACCAAGCTGATCGAAGAGATCATCGTGGTCGCTATCATTGTTATTCTGTTCCTCTTTCACTGGCGAAGTGCATTCAGTATCATTATTCAGATTCCGGTCACCATTGCCATCAGCTTTATTCTGCTAAATGCATTCGGACTTTCATCCAATATCATGTCGCTTACCGGAATTGCGCTTGCAATTGGGGTGATCGTAGATAACGGAATTATCATGTCTGAAAATGCGTATAAAAATCTCTCCGATTGGCAGAACCATCAACAAAATAAAAACCCCTAACAATGAAAACCAACTGGTTAAAAAATATATTCAGAAAGAAAGATAAGGAGAAAGACAGTTACGTTAAAATTCCCGAAGATATTCGGATGAAGATTATCGAAAAATCATCCTTACAGGTATCCAGAGGGGTCTTTTTCTCTACGGTGATTATCGTGGTTTCCTTTCTCCCCGTATTTATGTTGACAGGTCAGGAAGGTAAACTTTTTCACCCGTTGGCGTACACCAAAACTTTTATCCTGATCGTTGATGCGATCTTGGTACTTACCCTTGCGCCGGTACTCATCTCCTTTTTTATGAAGGGAAAGTTTAAAGACGATAAGAAAAACCCAATAAATCGGGGCTTGGAACGGGTTTACGAACCCATCATTCGCTGGTGCATGGAATGGAAAAAAACAACGCTTGGCATTAATATTCTTGCCCTTCTTATCAGCATCCCTTTAATTATGAACCTCGGCCGTGAGTTTATGCCGCCCTTAGATGAAGGCTCACTACTCTTTATGCCGGTCACTTTGCCTGATATTTCGAACTCTGAAGCCAAAAGATTACTTCAGGTGCAGGATAAAATCATTAAAGGAGTTCCGGAAGTGGATCATGTCCTCGGAAAAGCCGGAAGAGCAAACACGGCGACAGATAATTCACCCATCTCCATGATTGAAACCATTATTCTGTTGAAACCTCAGGACGAATGGCGCGACGGCCTTACAAAAGACGATCTTATTAATGAATTGAATGCCAAACTGCAGATTCCCGGCGTAACAAATGGCTGGACCATGCCGATTTCCAACCGGATCAATATGCTTTCAACAGGGATTAGAACGGATGTGGGCGTAAAAGTGTACGGACAGAACCTGGACAGTATCGCGGTCCTTTCCGAAAAAATAAAAAAGGAACTCACCGGTATTGAAGGAATAAAAGACATGTACGTAGAACCCATTACCGGCGGAAAATATGTGGATATTGAAGTGAAACGCGAAGAAATAGGAAGATACGGCCTAAGTGTGGATGATGTAAATGCCGTCGTGGAAAGTGCGCTCGGCGGAATGAAACTCACCACCACCGTGGAAGGCCGACAGCGCTTTTCGGTAAATGCCAGATACGGCCAGGATTTCAGAAATAATTTGGAATCTCTGAGAAGATTGCCCATGCAGACGATGGAATTTGGTTCCATTCCGCTAAGTGCAGTGGCTGACATTCGTCTTACAGAAGGACCACCAATGATCAATTCTGAAAATGCAATGTTGCGTGGAACTGTTCTATTCAACGTACGCGACCGGGATTTAGGCAGTACCGTAAAAGAAGCCCAGGCAAAACTCAATAACATGGTGAACAAAATGCCAAAAGGTTATTTCGTGGAATGGAGCGGTCAGTACGAAAACCTGATTCGCGGAGAGCAGACTTTAAAAATGATTATGCCCCTCGTATTAATCGTGATCTTTCTTTCCATGTACTTTGCATTCAATTCTTACCGCGAAGCTTTCTTTAATCTCATCAGTATTCCTTTCGCCTTAATCGGCGGCGTATTCATGATTTCGCTTTGGGGCGTCAATCTCTCTGTAGCAGTAGCAGTCGGCTTTATTGCCCTGTTCGGACTTGCGGTAGAAACCGGAATCGTGATGGTCATTTACCTGAACGATGCCATGATTCAGCTTACCACGAAGAATGGCAACTCACGGGAGACCATTACCAATGAAGAACTTCGGGAGTACGTCATCAATGGAGCAGCGAAAAGATTAAGACCTAAAATTATGACCGTGTGTGTTACCCTTTTCGGACTCGTTCCCATCCTGTGGAGTCACGGCGTTGGAAGTGATATGATGAAACCAATCGTATTGCCGATGGTGGGTGGCGTTTTTACTTCCGCAATTCACATCCTGTTGGTAACCCCCATTATCTTTTACATGCAGAAAGAATGGGAACTGAATAAACTGGGGAAAATTGACGTCCTCGACGCTTCCCATTAATCCTTAAATGATTACAAAATGAAAAAATTCATAATAACAGGAGTACTTACCTTGCTTTTTACCGCCACTTTTGCTCAGCAAATGTCCCTGCCCGCTGTAATGGACAGTATCGCAGCCAACCATCCGGTGGTTAAAATGTATAATGCGGAAGTCCGGTCAATGGACGCTGCGGCCAAAGGCGCAAGAAGCTGGATGCCCCCAACCGTTGGAGCCGGTTTCTTCATGACGCCCTATAATCCAAAACTCTGGCAGCGCGACGGCGATATGCTCGGTATGGGCTCAGTAGCTGTATCTGTGGAGCAGATGTTTCCCAATAAACAAAAACTTGATGCCAACGAAAAGCTGATGAAGGCGATGTCTTCCGTAGAAAAGGAAAAACTCTATGCCGCCCTCAATGAAAACTTTCAGGATGCGAAAAAACTGTATTACAGTTCAATCGTCCTGGATAAAAAGCTGCAGGTCGTAAAGGAAAACGAAAAGATGCTGGATTTCATGATCAGAAACGCCGAGATCCGGTACAAAAACGGGCTTTCCAAAATATCTGCATATTACAAAGCCAAAGCCGCCCTCGGAAGCTCCAAAAACATGCAGCTCATGTACGAGAATGACCTCCGCGTCAACCGGATCCGGTTGAATGCCCTCATGGGAAGAGACCCGCTCGCGCCACTGGAGATTGAACCGGAATACAACCTGAATGATTATTCTCTCGAGACTTTTGGTCAGGATCTATTTTATCAGAACAGAAGTGATCTCCGCGGCATCGACCGGGAAATCAATATTGCCAAACTCAAACAGGATCTGGAAAAGCAGAATCTAAAGCCGGAATTTGGCGTAAAGTTCGAAAACATGTTTGGTTTTGGCGGCCAGCCCATGCAGTTTTCGCTCATGCTGATGGCAAAGCTGCCGTTTGTTTCCTGGGCTTCAGGCATGAATAAAGCCAATATTGAAAGTCTCAAACTGAAAGAAGAGGCCTTGCAGGCACAGAAAGAAATGATGGTGAACGAATACAGTGGAATGGCCTACGGAATGCGCAACGAACTGGACCTGAATAAAAATCAGCTCAAACTCTATGAAGACACCATCATTCCGGCCTTAAAAAACAACTACAAATCCATGCAGTTGGGCTACGAGCAGAATACGGAAGAACTCTTCATGTTGTATGATGCCTGGGAACAGCTGAATATGAGCCAGTTGGAATATTTCGAGATCCTTACCAAAGCACTGCAGACGCAAACTGAAATTGACCGCTTAATTGAAAGAAGATGAGAAAAATTATAATATTCACTATGCTTTTATTTGGTTTGACGGCGTGTGACAAAGTTAAGTTCTGGGAAGATAAGCACTCCTCGGCAGAAGCTGCAATGCATACTTATACCTGTCCGATGCACCCGGAAGTGATTTCAGACAAACCCGGCAAATGTCCCAAATGTGGGATGGATTTGGTCCTGAAAGATGCCCCTGAAAAAAAGGAAGAGGGGATTAAACTCGACGATCTGCTGAAACCAACCAATGAATTTGTAGTGTCGGAACAGCCCGTAATAAAAGTAAAAAGAGAAAACATACCCACCACGGTTGATGCTTTAGGGACGGTAGAATACGATACTCGACAGATTGGCAGTATTTCCTCACGCGTTGCGGGCCGTATCGAAAAACTCTATGTGCGGTATAAATACCAGAAAGTGTCCAAAGGGCAGCGTATTTTAGATATATACAGCCCGGAACTTTTAACCGCACAGCAAAACCTGCTCTTCGCTATTAAAAATGACCGCTCAAACAAAACAATGATTGATGCTTCACGCCAGAAACTCCTTCTTTTGGGAATGCCGGCTTCACAGATTCAGAAAGTCATCCAGCGAGGGAAACCTGATCTCACAGTTCCGGTTTTCAGCAATTACAGCGGACACATTCAGCAGGCAGGATCGGCCGGAAGCATGGGGTCATCACCACAATCTGCACCCGCAATGGCTTCAAATACGGCAGCCACCGCTGAACTACCCCTAAAAGAGGGAATGTATCTCCAGAAAGGACAGAATATTTTCAGTGTCTACAATCCCAACAGAACCTGGGCCCTGATCAATATTTTCTCTGAAGACATTGCACTGGTCAGCAAAGGACAGTCAGTCATGATCATCCCGGAAGCCAATCCTGAAAATCGCTTCAAAGGAATCATCGGTTTTATTGAACCGTTTTTCAGGCAGGGCAGCAAAACCGTAACGGCGCGCGTCTATTTTGATAATTCCACCGCAAAAATTCCTGTCGGAAGTCAGGTTAAAGCGGAGATTATGAGCCACAACAGAATGGCAGACTGGCTGCCGAAATCAGCGGTGGTTTCTTTAGGGATTGATAAAATCGCGTTCAAAAAAGTAGAAGGCGGTTTTATTGCCCATAAAGTTGTTACCGGCGCGGTGGTAGGCGATAAAATTCAGATCGTCAGTGGTTTGCTTCCTGAAGATGGAGTTGCCGAAAATGCACAGTACCTGATGGACAGCGAAAGTTTCATAAAAATTAACAGATAAAAATTGATAAGATGAAATTCAATATTTTAATGCTTGCCTTGCTGGTTTTTCTTTACTCCTGTAAAAAGGAGGAAGATCCTCATGCCGGCCACGATATCTACTACACCTGTTCCATGCACCCACAGGTGGTATCTGACAAACCCGGAAAATGTCCTATTTGTCACATGGATTTGGTGCCGGTGGAGAAGAAAAAGAATGCGGATCCCAATGAAATTATCCTGAATGATGAGCAGATAAAACTTGGGAATATAGAAACAGTCGCACTATCTGATGGGTCTATGGCCGACAAACTTACGCTGACTGGAACACTCAATTTTAATCAGTACCAAATGCAGGCAGTAAGTTCCAGAGTAATGGGCAGAGTTGAACGGTTGTATTATAAAAACATTGGCGATTTTGTTCCGAAGGGGGCGCCGCTGGTCGATATTTACAGTGAAGAACTCAATAATGCAAAGCAGGAATATCTGCTGGCGCTGGAAAGACGCAGGCTGTTTGTCGGCAATACTTCCATTGATTTTGATCAGTTGCTCCAGAGTTCCCGAAACAAGCTTTATTTATGGGGAATGTCGGAAAGCCAGATCAAACAGTTGGAAAGATCAGGAAAAGCTACGCCTACTACTACCGTGTTCAGCAATGCAGCCGGTTACATCACCGATCTCAGCATTGCCGAAGGGGATTATCTTGCCGAAGGTGGCACCATCGTGAATCTGGCAGATCTTTCATCGCTGTGGGCGGAGGCGCAGGTCTATTCCTCTCAAATGGCTCTCCTTCAGAAAGACAGCAAAGTTACCGTGTATATTCCCGATCTGGATAATTTGAAGATTAATGGGAAGATCGATTTCACAAACCCTGAAATAAGCGCCTCCAGCAGGATAAATCTGGTTCGCATTTCCGTGCCCAACAAAGGAAATCTGCTGAAACCCGGAATGCCGGTATATGTTCTGGTGGAAAACAAATCCCGCGATGGCCTTTCAATGCCTGTGGATGCGGTAATCAGGGATGGCAAATCCTCCACGGTCTGGGTGAAAACCGCGAAGAATACCTTCGTCAACAGAATGGTGGAAACGGGTCTCGAATATGAAGACAGAATAGAAATCACATCAGGAATTAAAGCGGGGGACGAAGTAGTGGTGTCCGGGGCCTACCTGCTGAACAGCGAATATATATTTAAGAAAGGGGCAGATCCCATGGCGGGTCACGATATGAGCACAATGTAATATGAGAAAATTGAATATCATAGGTTGGCTGTCGGTGATAGTAGTGGCGGTTGTTTTAGCCATTCAGTTCATACCGGTGGAGCGTAATGTCTCCACCGTTCCGCCAGGTCAAAGTTTTGAAAAAACCGAAAAGGTGCCCGCCAACGTGGCTGCTATTCTGAAAGTTTCCTGCTATGACTGTCATTCAAATAATACCCGTTATCCCTGGTATTCAGAATTGCAGCCCGGCGCTTGGTTTATGGCGCAGCATATTAAAAAAGGCAAAGAAGAACTCAATTTTGATGAGTTCAATAACTATTCAAAAAGACGTAAAAAAGCAAAAATAAAAAGCATCATCAGCCAGATTGAGAAAGACGAAATGCCTTTAAAATCATACCGCATGATGCACGGAAACGCCAGATTATCAGCGGATGAAAAAAAAGAACTGTTAGATTTTTTTCGTGACAACGAATATAGTAAGTAACGCAGAACATAAGAAATGACGCTCGCCTGTGGTCTTTAGAGTATCAGAAATGGTCGTTTAGAATAAAAAAGGATCGGAAAAGACTGTGCTGTAGAATCAACAAAAATTAAAAACAACGTGATGAAATTAAATATTAAAAATATGGTTTGCAGCCGATGTCTCAAAGTGCTTAGGCAAGAGCTTGAACAACTGGGAATTAATGTTTCATCAATTGAACTTGGAGTATTGGTAATCGACGAGACGGCCGGTAATCATAATGAAATCATGGAGAAAATTGAAAGCGTCCTCCACACCAACAAATTTGAAATAATCCATAGTTCAGAGGAAGTGCTCGTCGAAAAAATCAAACATTTTTTACTTCGTAAAATAGAAGAGCTCCCTCTTGATTCCACGGTAAACCTATCTCAAACTTTAAGCACGGAGTTCAACCACGAATATAAGTCACTGAGCAAGTTGTTCTCACACTTTGAAAATACAACGCTCGAAAAATATTTTATTAAATTAAAAATTGAGAAAGTAAAACAACTTATTCAGCTCAGGCAGTACACCTTTTCAGAGATAGGGCATCTCCTGGATTACAGCAGCGTCAACCATCTGTCGAGACAGTTTAAAGAGATTACCGGAGAGAGCATGACAGAGTATAAAAATGCTGAACTAGCCAATCGAAGACCCTATGATGAAATTAGTTAACCTTAGAACTTAGGCGTATGAAATTATAAAAATAGGAAATAGTTGCGAAATAGAAACGGCAATCACAGGGACGTTTGCGCAACTCTCGATAAACTTCAGGTATAGTTTTGATGTTACTTGGCCTTTTTTTCAAAGCGAAATTATATAGAAACTAACGAAAATTATGCAGAACATCCGTTTAAAAAACTTGTACTTTTATAGTAGTAATTACAACCAGCTCGCTTTCAAAAAACTATTTTATTGCAACACGAGTTTGACCAAGTAAGGCTCACAGAACGTATTTTAAAACGGATAGTCGGAAAGTAACAATATATAAAAGAATAAAATCAAACAAAATGAAACAACAAATTGAAATAACAGGAATGTCCTGCGAAGGCTGCGTTAAAAATGTCGAAAAAGCGTTGAAAGAAATTGATGGCGTACAGAATGTAGAAGCGAGTCTGCATCCACCACGCGCAGTTATTGAAGCAGAGAAATCGATTAATACAGCGCAGTTAACGCAAGCCTTGGCGAAAGTAGGTTATAGTATTGCCGGCGCTTCCGTAGATGAGAATTTAAAAAAGTCTGGTGGCTCCTGTTGCTGTTGAAAAGTATGAACTGCGCGGGCAAGTATAATGTTAGTACGATGTGAACGATAACGGTAGAAATGCTCCGCTGAAAACTAAGTGAAAGAAGCAAATAAATTTTTTAAAAAAAATCAAAGTAGCCAGCAATAGCTTGCCTGATCAAACGCACTTATGATTGCGACAGGATCAGCGCAGGAACTGCATATTTATTGAAAAAACCAACCTATTTATTAACATTAAAACCAACAATTATGACAGGTTATCACACGTACCAAAGTTGTATTGAAGCATGTTTAAAATGTGCTGCAATATGTAATCACTGTGCTTCATCATGCACTGAGGAAGAAGATATAAAAATGATGGCGAGATGCATTCGGTTAGACATGGAATGCGCAGCGATCTGCTATGCCTCAGCACAGTTAATGAGCCTCGGCAGCGACAAAGCAAAAGAAATTTGCCGCATTTGTGCCGACATCTGTGAAGCATGTGCTGCAGAATGTGAAAAACATGCACAACATGGAATGGATCATTGCCGTGAATGTGCAGAAGCTTGTAGAAAATGCGCCGAAGAATGCCGGAAAATGGCAGCGTAATTTAAAACGGGTGGTGATTTTAATGATTGCCACTCTTTTTATCTACATCCTAACGACCAAATTAAGATCTATTAAATGAAAAAGTTTTTTACTCCGACATTGGTTGTCATAATGACAATGCTATTTGGTATGGTCAGCAGTTGCGGCAATAACGATAATAGCAATACCAATAGTAGTAAAACTGACAAACCACCTTCATTGCCATCGGCTAAAGGATATGTTGCCAACGAAGCCGGAGGCAGTGTTTCAGTTATAGATCTTCAGGATAGATTAAAAACCACAAGCATTGACTTAAGTGATAGCGCCGGAACTATGTTTATGGCCCATAATGTGCAGGTGCCCCCCAATGGAAAATCTGTTTGGGTGGCGGCAGCAGGTATGGACAGCAGTAAAACAAATTACTTAATAGTTATTGACCCAAACAGCGGTACAATAAAAGAGCGTGTGCTGTTAGGTAAAGATCTACACGTGGCCCATGTGGTTTTAGACGATCAATCAAAGAATGCATTTGTAACCGCAGGTGAAACGAATGAAGTCATACAAGTAGATGCAACGACCTATCAAGTGGTACGAAATTTAATTTAGGAGAAAAACATGCACCTCATGGCTTACGCTACGCTAATGGCAAATTGTATGTAGCCAATATGGACGGAAAAAGTATGTCTGTCATTACTATAGCTGATGGTAAAGTAACTGATATCCCTCTTGGTGGTATAGCTCCACAGGTAGCCGTTACCCGTGACGATAAATTTGTTTTCGCCTCTTTGTACGATACAAAAGAGGTGATACAGTATGACCTTAAAAATGGCCAAATAATAAGAATACCATTACCTGGCACCGCTCAGGGCCCTATTCAGTTGTACGCAACCCCGGATAGTAAATTACTTTATGTAGCAGACCAGGGTGAACTCTTGGGCAGGCCGGTTTCAAACGAGGTTTATGTAATAGACATACCAAACGCAAAAGTGATAAGTACCATTAAAGTTGGTAAGAAGGCTCACGGTGTAGTAGTAAGCAACGATGGTAAATCAGTTTTTGTAACAAATACTATAGATAATACCGTTTCTGTGATTGATGTGGCAAGTCAAAAAGTGATCCACACAATCCCGGTTGGCAAAGGCCCTAATGGAATAAGCTATTGGTTTGAAACTGGTGGAATGCCATAAACAGAATATTAAGGGAAATACACATCGGAAACCTTTTAATTTAATCGATAAGCTAAATATATATATTATGGAAAAAATAAGAGTTGCCATTAACGGATATGGTGTCATTGGCAAACGGGTTGCCGATGCAGTGCATTTGCAAGAAGATATGGAACTGGCAGGTGTATGCGATGTAATAACAGACTGGCGCATTCAAATGGCAGTATTGAAAAAATATCCCGTGTTTGCTTCCGATGACATGTTTAAAACAAAGATGAACGAAGCAGGCATAAATTCATCAGGCACGTTGAACGATCTGCTTGCATCCTCAGATATTATTGTGGATTGTACGCCCAAAAAAATTGCGGCTCAAAATATAGAGCTTTATAAAAAACTTGGTAAAAAGTTTATCTTACAAGGAGGTGAAAAGCATGAAGCAACCGGTCATTCCTTTAGTGCCGAAAATAATTATGCAACTGCAATTAACCTTGATGCTACAAGAGTAGTTTCCTGTAACACTACTTCCATTGTAAGAACACTAACCGCACTGAAGAATGCAGGCTTGCTCTTAAAAGCAAGAGGCACTTTACTTCGTCGTGCAACCGACCCATGGGAAAGCCATTTGACCGGGATTATGAATACCCTGGTTCCCGAAAAAGATATACCCAGCCATCAGGGACCGGATGCGCAATCTGTTGACCCCTCTTTTAACGTTATCACATCGGCAGTTAAAGTGCCGGAAACGTTAAGCCATCTACATTACTGGAATGTACAGTTGACCAGAAAAACCGATAAGGAAGAAGTTTTGGATGCGTTCAATAAATCTACCAGAATTGCAATGATTGAATACAGCGATGAGTTAGCAGCTAATAATACAGTTAAGGAATTAATGCTTGCAATAGGCCGCCCTTATGGAGATATGTATGAAGTAGCCTTGTGGCAAGACATGCTGAAAGTACAGGGCGATGAATTGTTTTATGCTTACATAGTGGACAATCAGGCCATCGTTATCCCCGAAACCATAGATGCTATCCGTGCATTGACTGGAATAGAACCTAATGCTGAAAAGTCAATTATAAAGACGAACGCGAGCCTTGGCATAAAGCAAAGTTTTTATTAGTCGGAAAACAAAAGAAATAAGCAATCATATAATTAAAACGGAATAGTATGAAAAAGAAATGGGCTTTGTATCTCGGAAATATTTTAGGCATAAAGGTGTTTATTCATTGGACGTTTGTGATACTTCTGGCTTGGGTATTCCTGATGCACACACAAATGGGTCATGGCTTTTCGGAAGCAATATGGGGAGTAGTTTTTATCCTTGCATTGTTTGTTTGTGTGATATTTCATGAATTTGGACACGCTCTTACAGCTAAGCGGTACAATATTCAGACTAAAGATGTTACGGTTTATCCTATTGGTGGTGTCGCTACTCTTGAAAGCATGCCGAGAAAACCAAAACAGGAATTGATGGTGGCATTTGCAGGTCCCGCCGTTAATATCGTTATTGCTGCTGCTTTGTGGATCTATATGCAGCTCTCGGCTACTATGCCTGACTGGACAGCGCTGAGAACTGCGGACCACATGCAAACGCTGCCTTTTGCTTTCAACCTTTTAGTAGCAAATATCATTTTGGCTGTATTTAATCTTATACCGGCTTTTCCAATGGACGGTGGCAGGGTATTGCGGGCACTTCTTGCTTTGAAAATGGATAGGGCGAAAGCCACACGAATTGCTGCGGGAGTAGGTCAATTCCTGGCAATGGTGTTAGTTTTCCTGGGATTTTTCTACAATTTTTGGCTTGTTTTTATCGGCTTGTTTATATACCTGGGTGCTGGGAGTGAAGCTACTTTTGAAGCTACACACAGCATACTGGCGGGTTATGATGTTCGAAAAGTGTTGATGACACGGTTTACTACCTTGCTTCCGGGCGATAGCCTTGAAAAAGCAGTTCAGATACTGCTCGACGGTAAGGAGCAGGATTTTCTTGTCGCTACAGATGGACAGGTTCAGGGCGTGCTTTCACGGAAAGAACTTATACAGGGGTTGTCTGCTTTCGGAAAATCGTCTCCTGTAATGAACAGCATGCGGACAGACTTCACAATGCTTTCGCCGGACATGAGCCTGCAGGATGTTTACTCAAAAATGATGACAAAGGGCTATAAGGTTTATCCTGTACAGGAAAATGGCAAACTGCTTGGAATGGTGGATAAAGAAAATATAAGTGAATTGATTTTGGTGCAACAAGCCCTTTCAGAAAAGTAAAAATTATTAAAACCTTTTATCTGGTGTAAAAGATAAAAATGGAACATGAATAAATCAATTTACCGCATATTATTTTTCACTCTGATTCTAATTCCTTTTGTGTCAATGAATGCTCAGGACAAAGCAATGTTGATTGAGCAAATAGAAGACAAAAAGATAACAAGAGAAAGTTTTGATAAAAAAGGAAAACTTACAGGGAAGCAAGTATTTACCGCCGGAAAAATGACCCGGAGCGGCGGGAATTTCTTCATAAATATCAAAACAGAACTTTATGACGAAGCACAGAGGTTAGAAGAAACCTACACGACCAGTTATGTGTGCCGCCCGGGAGAAGCGGATGTGCTTTTATCGGTCTTTGCAATCAATCCCAAAAAGAGGAAGGTCAGGGTGTCTGTAAAATCAGGAGATGTCAAAAAGTTGTATGCTTTGGGTGCAAATGATATGGTACGCAAGATGAGCCTGACGATGTATGTGGAAACAGGCATTCTCAATTTCCTTGGGTCAAAAAACAATGTAGATGTCACCAATCGTGTGCTCATTAAAGAAAATAACAACCTGAAGATTACAGAAAAAATTTCCATTAAAGCTTATCTAATGGGCATACAGGTAAGAACAATTAATTATGACGTAACGGAATATTTAACGCTTTCGGGTTTATTGCAGAAGCAGGTATTTAAACAAGCGAACGGTGGTTATTTTACTGTTAGCTATAAATAAAATCAACTTGGAATGGCACATAAAAACAAGAAGCAGTTAAGTTCTTGAGCAAAAGGATTTTGAGAGCAACGGGTTGCTCTAGTTATGCACTTTCCGGAATTGAAACCGATGCGGCAACGTCCTTTTCCAAAACAAATAGAAGTTTATGAATTAAGTAAAGTTAAAAAAATGAAAATAAGCGAAAATATTGCAGAGCTATTAGGAGAAAAAGCAGACTTCTATTTAGAACACGTTTGTGAAAAAATAACAAAGGATGAATTGCAAGTGCCAAGCAAAAATAGTTTAGAAAAAGTATTTGGCAGTAGCAACAGAAATCCGCAGGTGCTTCGAAGTCTTTCACAATTGTACAAACACGGGAATCTGGGAAGCACAGGCTACTTAAGCATCCTTCCTGTGGACCAAGGTATTGAGCATAGCGCGGCCTTTTCATTCTATAAAAACCCAGATTATTTCGACCCAGAGAACATTATAAAACTCGCCCTTGAGGCCGGTTGTAATGGGGTGGCTTCCACGTTTGGGGTTTTGGGTTTGAATGCCCGAAAATATGCCCATAAAATCCCTTTTATCGTTAAGATTAACCACAATGAACTGCTTACCTACCCGAACAAATATGACCAAACACTCTTTGGTAAGGTAAAAACCGCTTGGGATATGGGAGTTGTTGCTGTGGGTGCTACCATTTATTTTGGTTCAAAAGAAAGTAACAGACAGCTTAAAGAAATAGCCGAAGCCTTCGAAGAGGCACATAATCTGGGAATGGCTACCATTTTATGGTGCTATACACGAAATGAAGCTTTTAAAACCGATAAAGAAGATTATCACGCATCGGCCGATGTAACCGGACAAGCCAATCAGATTGGAGTAACGATACAGGCAGATATCATCAAACAAAAATTACCAACCAATAATTTTGGTTTCAAAGAGATAGGATTTGGAAAATATGATGATGAAATGTATAAAACCCTTACCACAGACCACCCTATTGACCTTTGCAGGTTGCAAGTAGCCAATTGCTATATGGGTAAAATAGGGCTGATTAATTCAGGTGGTGGTTCCAAAGGCAAATCAGATTTGTCCGAAGCTGTAACAACTGCCGTCATCAATAAAAGGGCTGGTGGCTCTGGGCTGATAATGGGAAGAAAAGCATTTCAAAAGCCCTTTAGCGAAGGCGTGAAAGTATTACAATCTGTTCAGGAAGTTTATTTGGACGATAAAATTAGTATAGCATAATCAACAGAATGTTTGACACAGAGATAAAATCATTAAAATCACTTAACCACTACCTCCTTAAACTGGTAGAAAGCCGTCTATGGCTTAAAGTAATCATTGCTTTGTTGTTAGGTGTTGGATTTGGTCTGTTATTGAGTCCACAAAATGGATGGATTTCTAAAGAAACAGCAGATATCGCGGGGAATTGGCTGGCATTGCCCGGTGTACTATTTCTGAAACTGGTTCAAATGATTATGATTCCGTTGATTGTGGCTTCCATCATTACTGGAATCGCAAGTAATGATAAGGACAGTCTAAAAAAATTAGGTGGTGGGGTTTTGTTATATTTTCTAGGTACTACGATAGTTTCGGTAAGTTTGGGTGTCATACTATCTCAACTTTTTAGACCTGGTCGCTTTTTACATCAACAGGCTCTAGCTGAACATAATGAAATTACAGCTGTTCCAACGGAAAATCCAGAGCTTTCCTTCGGAATTGAAACGATTCCTGATGCCATCTCAAACTTACTTCCCGAAAACCCGTTGGCATCTATGGTAAGTGGTGAAATGTTAAGCATTGTAATTTTCACAATCATTATTGGTGTAGCTGTGCTATCACTTGAAAATGCCTTACTGCGCCCAGTGAAGCTGCTTCTAAGTGCCATTCAGGAAGTCTGTATGACAGTAGTAAAATGGTCAATGCTTCTAGTGCCTATTGCTGTTTTCGGACTTATGGCGCAGCTTACCTCTAGTGTTGGTTTAAGTTCTCTTTCCGGTCTCACCTATTATGTTGGCGTCGTCCTGCTCGGTCTATTACTTTTGGTAATTTTCGATTTAGGGCTAATTGTGCTTCTTGGAAAAGCAAACCCTATGCATTTCCTAAAAAAAATAAGGGACGTTCAATTATTGGCCTTTTCAACCACAAGCTCTGCGGCCGTGATGCCACTTTCCCTTCAAACAGCCGAAGAAGAATTGAAGGTGGACAAGACCATTAGCAATTTTATTATTCCCATAGGTGCAACCGTCAATATGGATGGCACTGCACTCTATCAAACCATAACTACGCTATTCATAGCCCAAGCCTATGGCTTGGAAATGAGTTTGCTCAATATTATTGTGGTCATCGTAACCATCGTTGCTGCTTCAATCGGCACACCTGCCATTCCCGGAGGTGGTGTGGTGATACTCGCTTCTGTTTTGGGAAGTGTCGGTATTCCAGCCGAAGGCATCATCATTATTATTGGTGTAGAAAGATTGTTGGGAATGTTCAGGACTGCTGTAAACGTAACGGGTGACCTCACAGCTTGTATGGTTTTTAATAGGTTTTATGGTAAAACCCCAATATTGGTTAATGATAAAACTTTAAAAATATGACATTACTACTCATATCCATATTTTTCATTTTTCCTGTGGTCGCAATAGCAGGATATCAACATTATAAGATTGTTAAGCACCCAGCTTATGATGCTGACAAAACACTCTTAAATTATGAAATTATAGGTGCGGGTGAAAACAAACTCGTTTTGCTGCACGGTTTGACAGGGTCATTGAATTATTGGAAACGCAATTTAGAAAGCATTTCAAAAACACACACTTTGCTATTAATAGACCTTTTGGGTTTTGGTGATTCGCCAAAACCACAAAGTGATTATTCGCTTTCAGTTCAACTAAAAGCTTTAGAATTGGTTTTGCAAAAAGAAGGATTCAATAATGGAAAAACCATAGTTGCCGGTCATTCTATGGGCGCTATAATTTCAATGGCCCTATTGGAAAAACACTCAAATTGGCTCAAAGCAGGCATTTTTATTGGAATACCTGTTTATCAGGATGCAGATGAATTTAAAAAAATTATGTCCTCACATTCCTTTGTGGACAGAATATCAACAAGCAGATTCTCTAAATACATCTGTATGATTCATCCCATTTTTATGTCGCGTGCATTTAAACCAGACAACCTCACGGATGATGTTTATGAAGATGCAAAAAAACACCATTGGCAGAGCTACTATTATTCGCTTACGAGGATAATCCTAAAAACAGATTTATACGGGATTGCAAGAAAGATTAGAAACACAAAAGTGCTTTTCATTCACGGAGCAAAGGACACTACTGCACCGCTCAAAAATGCTATAGACTTATCAAGAGAATTTACAAACGTAAAAACTGTTACCTCTACAGGGGGAGACCATCAGTTCTTTCTAAAAGAAGCAGAATTTGTATGGAAGACCATCCAAGATTTTTCTGTTTCAGATAAAAAATCACAAAAAACAATTTTAAATGAATACTAATAAAATTAAACATATAGGTGTATTTACCTCTGGAGGTGATAGTCCAGGGATGAATTCAGCCTTGTACGCCATTGCAAAAACGGCTGAAGCAACTGGTATAAAAGTTAGTGGTTTTAGAAAAGGATATGAAGGATTGATAGACGGTGACTTGGTTCAATTTAAATCACACGAATTACAAAAACTGACCCAAAAGGGTGGCACAATTCTAAAGACCGCACGAAGCAAACGTTTTCTCGAACTGGAAGGTCGAAAAAAAGCCCTGCAAACCCTAAATGCAAACAAAATAGACGCTTTAATTGCCATTGGTGGTGATGGTACATTTAAAGGATTACTTGCTTTTTCAGAGATATGCGATATCCCATTCATAGGGATTCCCGGAACTATTGATAACGATATTTCGGGTACGGATTACACCCTTGGTTTCGATTCCGCTGTTAACACAGCCATTGAAAACATTGATAAAATAAGGGATACTGCCGAATCTCACAATCGGGTATTTATCGTGGAAGTAATGGGTAGAGATTCTGGCTATATCGGCATTCATTCAGGATTGATGGTTGGCGCTGATGCCATACTCATCCCAGAGAGCGATACCGACTTTATTAACCTTTTAGATAAAGTGAAAAATTACGATAGCGAAGATGCTTTTCTTGTCGTGGTTTCAGAAGGCGATGAAATAGGTGCCGAACTTGTTTCTTCAAAAATAAAGGAAGTCAACCCCAATGTCGATTTACGCATAACAAAGCTTGGCCACATACAGCGAGGTGGAAATCCCTCTGCTTTAGATAGGATGTTGGGTATTAGGCTTGGGGTGGAAGCCGTAAAATCACTTTTACAAAGTGAAAATAATGTAATGGTTGGGATTTTAAACAATCAATTGCACTTAACCCCTTTTAGTGAAGTGGTCAAACAACATCAGGTCAATAAAGAATTGCACGAACTCTTAGAACTATTTGGAAAATAAAAACGAGAAAAATGAAAACATACATAGAGGAAAGACCTTGGGGAAACTTTGAACGCTTTACCCATAACGAGATTAGCACCGTAAAAATACTTACGGTTAATCCAAACGAAGAGCTAAGTCTACAGTTTCACCATAACAGGGAAGAATTCTGGAGAGTAATAGATGGAACGGGAACTTTCGTAATTGGCGACAATACCAAAGTTGGCCATAAAGGGGACGAATTTTTTATCCCGAAGGAAACCGTACATCAAATAAAAACATCTGATTCTTCTGTAAGCATCCTTGAAATTGCTTTTGGAAATTTTGATGAAAACGATATTGTCAGGCTAAAGGACAAATACAACAGGGAAGACCCCAAATAAATATTACAATATGGAACATACACATCAAATTAATACCAGAATACCCATAGAGAAAAAAGGGATACTGCTCAGTCCCACTAAATTGAAATTTGAGAGCAATGGGGTTTTAAACCCTGGAATATTTCAAGAAGGTGAAGAGGTGCATATCTTTTACCGTGCGGTGGAAGATGGCAATTACTCTACCATTGGATATGCCAAAACCAATGAGCATTTAGATCTCATAGAAAGGAAATCAAGCCCGTTAATAACTCGTGATTTTGATTATGAAAAACATGGTGTGGAAGATGCTCGTATTGTTAAAATTGAAGACACCTACTATATAACCTATACCGCTTATGACGGCATCAATGCCATGGGTGCTTTGGCAACTTCAAAAGACCTGAAACATTTTGAGAAAAAGGGGATAATCACACCGTTGATTACCTACAATGAATATAAATACCATTTGGAACATTGTGATCAGGAAAGATTGAACCCTAAATATTACCATTACTACAACTTGTTTGCACAAATTGGATTGGTAGATGAAAAACACAGGTATTTAAGAGATAAGGACATCGTATTATTCCCAAGAAAAATAAATGGTAAATTTGTAATGCTCCATCGTATATGGCCAGGAATACAAATAGTACAGTTTGAAAAATGGGAAGACCTTACCAAAGAGTTTTGGGAAGATCATATAAAGAACCTTCATGATCATATCCTCATGGATCCTCTATTTGATTTTGAAGTGAATTATCTCGGTGCCGGATGCCCTCCCATAGAAACAAAGGATGGTTGGCTGATGATTTACCACGGAGTTTGTGAAACCCCCGTTGGAAAGACCTATCACGCCGCCGCTGCGTTACTGGATATTGATGACCCCTCAAAAGTAATTGGACGATTGCCCTATCCCCTATTTTCCCCGGTAGAGGAATGGGAACTGAAAGGTGTAGTAAACCACGTGGTGTTCCCAACAGGTGCGGCATTGTTCGGGGACGACCTTCATATATATTATGGAGCGGCCGACAAGCATACGGCGGTAGCTAAAGTAAGCCTACAACTATTATTGAGTGAATTAAAAAAAACAGCTATATCATGAAAAATCATAAAATTTTATTCGTATGCTCATATCCTCCACGCGAGTGCGGTATTGCTACTTTTTCACAAGATTTGATACGGACCTTGAAAAGATGCTTTGGCTCAACCATGGATATCGAGGTTTGTGCTCTGGAAAATGAGTGCTGCGACGCTAATGATTATCCAGAGGAAGTTAAATATAAAATAGATGCCCAAGAGTTAAATTCCTTTTTCCAGGTAGCCAATAAGTTAAATGAAAGGGACGATATTGGAATGGTTTGTATACAACACGAGTTTGGGCTGTTTGGAGGTGACTACGGTAGCCATTTGGTGGCTTTTCTACTAAAGTTAGACATCCCTATTTCTTGTGTGTTTCATACCGTGCTACCCAATCCAGATGAAAAAAGAACTAAAATAGTGCAAGCGTTGGGTGATCTTTCCGAGAAACTGATCGTTCTTACCAATAAATCCGCAGAAATACTAGAAAGTGATTATCATATTGATACTAACAAATTAGCTGTCATACCCCATGGCACCCATATTGTACTATGGAAAGAAAAACAACGGCTTAAAAATAGATATGGCTTTCAAAATAAAAATGTGCTCTCCACATTTGGTTTATTAAGTGAGAATAAAAATATAGAAACAGCACTTCGTGCATTGCCAAAAATACTCCAAAAATTCCCTAACACAGTTTATCTGGTTTTAGGCAAAACACATCCTGATATAATAAAGAGAGAAGGCGAAACATATAGAAATGCGCTTTTAACAATAGTCGATGATTTAGATATTAAAGACCATGTCATTTTTATAAACGAATATTTGGAACTTTCCAAATTGTTGGAATACCTATCCTTGTCCGATGTTTACTTATTCTCATCTAAAGATCCCAACCAGGCCGTTAGCGGCACTTTTGCTTATGCCATGAGTTGCGGAAACCCTGTTATATCAACTCCTATTCCCCATTCTAAAGAATACCTTGATTCCAGTACTGGTATTTTATTGAATGATTTTGAAGATCCCATAGAAATTAGTAACGCTGTTATCGATTTGTTGGAACAACCGCTAATAGCAACATCAATGGGAAAAAATGCTTTTCTTAAAATGCGTGCTTTTAGTTGGGAAAATGTAGCCATTTCCTATTCCGATATTTTTCAGGATTATTTGCAACATAATAATTCTTTGGATTTTAGTTTACCACCCATAAAAACAGACCATATTGAAAATATGACTACTGACTTTGGGATGCTTCAATTTTCAAATTTTAGTGTCCCGGATACGTCTTTTGGTTATACACTTGATGATAATGCAAGGGCTCTTATAGCAATGCTTATGTATTATAAGAAAAAAAGAAATGACAAAGTCCTGCGACTAATTGAAATTTATATGGACTTTATTGTGTTTTGTCAAAAGGACGATGGACTGTTCTATAATTATGTGGATTATGAAAAGCAATTTACCAATCAGAATACCGAAGTGAACCTGGAAGATTCCAATGGCAGGGCCATTTGGGCACTTGGCTATGTATTGTCTGCTACAGAAAACCTGCCAAAAAGTTTAGTAGCCAAAGCAGAAAACTGTTTTAAAAACGTCATACGAAATGTAGCGGATTTCAAATCCCCACGAGCCATTGGCTTTATATTAAAAGGACTTTATTATTATCAAGAAAATGAGCCTAAAACCCAATATAATCAGTTAGCAGATACATTGGCCCAAGAGCTCTTGCGCATTTTTAATATTACCAGTGATAAAAAATGGGAATGGTTTGAAGATTACCTGACCTATGCCAATAGTATATTGCCAGAAGCGCTTTTTTATGCTTGGCTAATCACAAAAAATAAAAAATACAAGGACGTTGCCGAAACTACTTTCGACTTTTTATTATCACAATATTTTATGAAAGGGCAAATTAAAGTTATTTCTAATGACGGATGGTTCCACAAAAGAAATAAACGTACCTTTCATGGTGAACAACCTATTGAGGTGGCATATACCATTCTTTCATTGGACCTGTTTTATAGAGTTACCCATAAAAAGAAATACGCCAAACAATTACATACCGCGTTTAGTTGGTTTTTAGGCAATAACCATCTCAAGCAAATTATGTACAACCCTGTTAATGGCGCCTGTTATGATGGCCTTGAAAAAGAAAATATTAATATAAATCAAGGTGCGGAATCCAGCTTGTGCTACTTAATGGCGCGTTTAGTTGTTGAGGGTTACCCTTTGGAGGTTGGTCTTAAAGAAAATAAATTAGATTTAAGTTTAAAGATGGACTCGGCTTCAAAACGTGGCAAAAAGATCATCCAAGAAAAGTGCATCGGTAAAAGTTTAAAAATAGAACGAAATGTATCAAACAGTTAGCGATTTTAATCCTACCAAGCAATAAAAAAGTAGTTATGACCGAGGCCTTTAAAAATATCAACCCTTTCATCCTTGGACTGCTCATCAGTCTGGGCATTGGCCTTATTCTTGGGCTGGAACGTGAATATGATAAATTGAAGGAAGAACAAGGCTTTGCAGGTATAAGAACCTTCCCAATTGTTGCCATTATTGGTTTTATATTGGGAAATCTTTCCACAACCTATACACCTTGGTTGGTCATTATCATTGCGGCAGCATTTCTTTTGTTTCTGTCTTTGAGTCATCTTTCCATAGTACAAAAGCATATTATGACTGGTATTACCACCAATATGGCCTTGTTCGCTACGCTAATTTTGGGTGTTATGGTTGCCAATCATTTGCATAAGGAAGCAGTTGCGACCGCAGTAGTCGTGGTTACGCTGTTATCATTGAAAACGACCTTTAATACATTCATTAAGAATATTACTTCTGAAGAGCTCTTTGCTTTTATTAAGTTTTCAATTATTGCGCTTCTTATTTTGCCTTTCTTACCAAATCAAGATTATGGTCCAGAGGGATTACTTAACCCTTTTGAGATTGGAGCGATAATAGTGATAGTGTCATTTCTGAATTTCATTGGTTACTTTCTTGTAAAATATGTAGGTTCTAAACGTGGTATTCTGCTCACTGCTATTTTAGGCGGATTGATTTCAAGTACCGCAGTAGCTTGGATATATGCTTCGCGAAGTAAGGAATCGCCAGAACTTTCAAAAGAATATGCTGCGGGTATCATTATAGCTTCCGCAATTATGTTTCCCAGACTTGCGATTCTGGCCTATATTTTCAATAGTGCCATACTTTTAAATTTAGTCATTCCATTTACTATTCTTACCCTTATCTGCTTGATAAGCGCACTCTTATTCATCAAAAAGAATACAGATGTCACAAAAACAGCTATCAATCTGGGTAATCCGCTCAATATTTGGAACGCCCTTGGGTTTGGTGGTATTTATGTGGTCATCCTGTTTGCAGTTTTTTATGGAAATCAATTTTTTGGCGAAAGCGGTTTATACTATTCAGCCCTAATTGCAGGATTGGCAGATACGGATGCAATAACTATTAGTATGGCAAAATTTGGGTCATTGGAAGAAAAACTCACGCTGGCCACCAATGTCATTATAACAGCAACCATAAGCAATATGATTGTAAAACTTGGTATTACCTATTTCAAAGGTTCTAAAAAGACCGGGAAACTCGTGATGCTAATTTTTGGAACTGTTGTCATAGTGGGCATAACATATATTTTAGTACAGTTAGGAAATTAAAAAAAGTGAAATGAAAACAACCATATTTAGCACACATAAATTTGAAGAACCCTATCTGTTAAAAGCGAATGATGGCAAACATCAATTAAAACTGCTTGAGAGTCGTTTGACGGAAGAAACAGCTATTCTCGCAACAGGTTCCAAAACGGTAAGTCTCTTTACAGGTGATGATGCTTCGGCAAAAGTTCTTGAAAAATTAAGCACGTTAGGCGTAAAAAATATTGCTCTGCGTTCTGCAGGTTTCAATCACGTTGATTTATTAAAAGTAGCTGAATTGGATATGAAGGTAGCCCGTGTTCCTGCCTATTCACCTTATGCCATTGCAGAACACACAATGGCTTTGATACTTGCATTAAACCGCAAACTGATTAAGGCAAACAACAGGGTGCGCGAACACAACTTCTCATTAAACGGTCTTACCGGTTTCGACCTCAATGGAAAAACCGTCGGCGTTATCGGGACTGGAAAAATTGGATCTGTATTGGTAAAGATACTACACGGTTTTGGTTGTAAAATACTTGTTCAGGATGTCATTGAGGATGAAAATTTAATCAAGTTCTACAATGTAATCTATACCAATTGTGAAACTATTTGTAAGCAGTCCGATATCATAAGCTTACACGTACCACTAACGTCTTCAACGAAACACTTGATTGATGCAAAACATATTTCATTAATGAAGCAAGGCGTAATGCTTATCAATACAAGTCGTGGAGGATTGGTCGATACCAAAGCTGTTATCGAAGGATTGAAAACTAAAAAAATTGGGTATTTCGGAATAGATGTGTATGAGGAAGAAGAAGGATTGTTCTTTGAAGACCATTCCGATGATATTTTGCAAGACGATGTGATTGCCCGATTAATGACCTTCAACAATGTTTTGATAACCAGTCATCAGGCCTTTTTAACCGAAACCGCATTGACCAATATTGCAGAAACGACTATCTATAACCTGGATTGTTTTGAAAAGCAAATACCTTCTGTGAATGAAGTTTATTAAATAAAAGGAATAATCAAATAAAATTTTTAATCGATGAAAAATATACTCGTACCAACAGACTTTTCTGAAAACTGTAACAAGGCAGCAGAACTTGGAATTAAAATGGCAAAACTGTACAATTCAGAAATACATTTTTTCCATTTAATGAACACACCGGTAGATTGGATAAACCTGGATAAGGAGAAAGAAAAAAGATATCCGCAAACGGTTCAACAAATAGGTAGCGCAAGAGCCGATTTGAGGGAACTGGGGTTAAAAGCGGAACGCGAAGGACTTAAATGCAGGACCTTTCTGGAATTTGATGGAGGCCAGGCCAATATTTTAAAACATTCCGGGCATTTTCATCACGATTTTATAGTTACGGGAAGTAGCGGTACGCAAGGCGGTGTAAGGGAATTATTGGGAAGCAACGTTGAGAAAATTGTGAGAAAAGCAGATGTGCCCGTAATTGTGGTGAAGAACAAAGAAGTATCCTTTCCTTTTAAAGATATCGTTTTTGTTTCAGATTTTCTCGAATATGTGAGTGAAGCCTTTAAGCAGGTTATTTCTATTGCTAAAAAATGCGGTGCACATATCCACTTACTAAGGGTCAATACACAGACTGATTTTAATAGTATTGAACAGGGTGTGAACCCCCTTAAGAAGTTCCTGGAAAGGTTTCCGGATTTGGAGAAGTACTCCATGAATGTATATAACGAACCTGCTGTAGAAACGGGTATAAACAGTTACTTAAAGTATAATGATGCCGATTTAATAGCTATGTGTACCCACGGCCGTGCAGGATTTTTGAGCCTATTTTCAAAAAGTATTGCCGAAGGTGTAACTAATAATTCAGAACTTCCTGTGATGACCATACACATTAAAAAATGAAACATCCAATCAACATAGTAAAATATTCAGGAGATGTGGTAGCTTTTAATGTAGACAAGCTTATTAATTCCTTAAGGCGTTCCCAAGCAAGTGAAGAATTGATTCAACATATAGTAGCGCAAGTGGAAAACCAATTATATGATGGTATTTCCACCAAAAAAATTTATCAAATGGCGTTCAAGATGCTGAAGGATAAATCAAGGGTTAGTGCTTCAAAGTACAAACTTAAAAAAGCGTTGATGGAACTGGGACCAACGGGTTTTCCTTTTGAAAAATTGGTAGGCCAGCTATTAGCTCACGAAGGATTTGCAACACACGTTGGTGTGATTGTACAAGGTAATTGTGTGCAGCACGAAGTAGATGTGATAGCCCTAAAAGACAATAAGCATTATATGATTGAGTGCAAATACCATAGTGACCAAGGACGGTTTTGTAATGTCAAGATTCCCTTGTACATCCATTCACGGTTTTTGGATGTGGAAAGGAAATGGGAACATCAAAAAGGACACGAGGCCAAACTACATAAAGGCGGTGTGTATACCAATACACGATTTACAACCGATGCAATACAATATGGTAAATGTGTAGGATTATTATTGACAAGCTGGGATTATCCAATGGGGAACGGTTTAAAAGATAGAATAGATAAATCGGGCCTACATCCATTAACAGCATTGACAACAATGACCAATGCCGAAAAAACAAAATTATTGGATAAAGGCATTGTGCTTTGCAAAGAGATCCACGAAACACCTACTTTATTAAATGAAATCGGGATAGATAAAACAAGACACAAAAAGATTTTGGAAGATTCCGAAGCACTATGTAAAAACCATTAAAAAATAAAAATCTTAAAAATAACAATATGAAAACAGAAGTATTAAAACAACAGAACAGCATAGATTTTGAGCCATTTTACGAAGCATTGGAAGACGACCCAAAACTGCTTGAAGAAGCCTTGGAAATACTATTGGATATGGTAGACTTTGAACCTACATCCATTAAAAAGGTCGCTCTTTATATTAAAGAGGATTCACGAAATCTTTATAATGAAATAGTAGAGTTATATAAATCGACTCAAGACAAAGGCAACACACCTTCGTGCTGCGGTGGCCATTAAATAAATACTATAAAATGAAAAACAATAAAATAAACATCCACTTTCTGGGAGCGGCTGGGACAGTAACCGGTTCAAAATATTTGGTGGATACGGGAGATAGAAAAATACTCATTGACTGTGGACTTTTTCAAGGGTTAAAAGAATTACGTCTTAAAAACTGGGAGTACCCACCCGTTGAAGTATCAGCTATTGATATAGTTTTGCTCACACACGGTCATATGGACCACACAGGGTATTTACCCAGATTGGTAAAACAAGGGTTTAAAGGCCCGATATATGGTACTAATCCCACTTTGGACATTGCAAAAATCATCTTGAACGATAGTGCCAAAATACAGGAACAGGAAGCCGAACGTGCCAATAAGGAAGGTTATTCCAAACACAGTCCCGCCGTACCACTTTACGATTTAAAGGATGTAGAAAAAACCATTTCACATTTTAAGGGTGTTCCACAATCACAATGGATTCCATTGTTTGATGGTATCAGAGCCCGATTTAAGTATAATGGACATATTTTGGGTGCTACTTTCATAGAGCTGGATGTACACGGAAAACGCTTTGTTTTTTCGGGCGATATTGGAAGAACAAATGATTTACTATTGTACCCACCCTTGAAACCGAAAAAGGCCGATGTTCTTTTCATAGAATCGACCTATGGAGGAAGGTTTCATCCAGATGAAGCAGAAGCACTTCCGCAGATTGAAAAATTGGTCAATGAAACCATTGATAGAGGTGGCAGCTTATTTATCCCCAGTTTTTCGGTAGAGCGTGCCCAACTGATGATGCTCATCTTTTGGAAATTGCTCAAGGAGAATAAAATACCCAAAGTACAAATGATTATGGATAGCCCAATGGGAGCGAATGTATTGGAGCTGTTCCACCGCACCAGAGATTGGCATCGATTAGAAGATAATGAATGTGATGAAATGTGCTCACACTTTACCGTTGTAAGCAGTTATCGAGAAACTATGGAATTAAGAACAGATAACAAACCCAAAATCGTGATTGCCGGAAGCGGAATGCTCACAGGCGGAAGAATGCTAAACTACCTTGAAACACAGGCACAAAACCCCAACAACACCTTGCTTTTTGTGGGTTATCAAGCTGAAGGTACGCGAGGCAGAAAATTATTGGAAGGTGAGAAAGAACTAAAAGTCTATGGAAAATGGGCGCCATTTAAAATGCAAGTTGCGGAAATTGAAGGTCTTTCAGCACACGCAGACCACGCTGAACTTATGGATTGGTTGAGCAAAATAAAAATCCAACCCGAACGTATTTTCATTGTACACGGTGAAAAAGAGAGTGCAGAAGCATTACAAAAAGGCATTAAGGAAACCTATGGGTGGGATGCAGAAATTCCGCAATTATACACCATCGAAGAAATAGAATAAATCACAACAATCAAAAAAAATATGGACACACACTCAAACATATTAAAATACAAACACCTCGGCATCTATACCCAAAACGAGAATGTAGTGTATATGCGCGAAGATTGCCACGTTTGTATTTCAGAAGGGTTTGAGGCACTTACCCGAATAAGAATATCCAACGCAAGTACATCAATCGTGGCAAGTCTTAATGTTTTGAATTCTGATATCTTGTTGCCCAATGAAATCGGACTATCAGATGCTGCTGCGAAAAAACTCAATGTGTCCCAAAACGATACATTGTATGTTTCCCATTTAGAACCTATAGAATCGTTAAGCCACGTCAGGGCAAAAATCTATAACAAAAAACTGGATTATAAGGCCTATAACAACATCATAACCGATATCGTGGAAGGCGATTATTCCAACATCCACCTTTCGGCATTTATTACTGCCTGTGCTGGCGACCGAATGGATATTGATGAAATATCCGACCTAACGAAAGCAATGATTGCTTCCGGAAAGCAACTGAACTGGAACAAGGATATCGTGGTCGACAAACATTGCATTGGTGGATTGCCTGGCAATAGAACAACACCATTGGTCGTTGCCATTGTTGCCGCGTATGGTCTTACTATGCCAAAAACATCCTCACGGGCAATCACTTCGCCAGCAGGCACAGCAGATACAATGGAAGTATTGACCAATGTTACGCTCTCTTCCGAGGAAATAAAGACTGTAGTAGAAAAAGAAGGCGGATGTTTTGTTTGGGGAGGCACGGCGCAGTTAAGTCCTGCCGATGATGTGCTCATTAAAATTGAAAAAGCCTTGGATATTGATAGCGAAGGTCAGCTCATTGCTTCAGTACTTTCTAAAAAAGCCGCGGCAGGTTCTACGCACGTGGTCATAGATATTCCCGTGGGAGAAACCGCCAAGGTTCGCAGTACCGAAATGGCAGAAAAACTAAAAAATCATATGGAAACCGTTGGAACTGCTGTTGGGTTGAATGTAAAGGTTGTAGTTACGGATGGCACGCAGCCGGTTGGAAGGGGTATCGGTCCTACATTAGAAGCCATAGATATATTAAAAGTATTGAAAAATGAAGCAGATGCACCCAAAGACCTAACAGAAAGAGCATTGCTTTTAGCCGCTGAACTAATAGAGCTTTCTGGCAAAGTAGAAAAAGGTAAAGGGTTGGAAACCGCACATCAAATTCTCACATCTGGTCAGGCTTATAAAAAATTCATAGCCATTTGTAAGGCGCAAGGTCAATATTCAAAACCAGTTTTAGCACCTTATAAAATTGAAATTAAAGCTGAAAAGTCAGGCGTTTTGCAACGAATTGATAACCGTAAAATTGCAAAACTTGCCAAGCTTTCTGGAGCACCACAATCTAAATCGGCAGGGATTCTTCTAAATGTTCATCTGGGAAAACCCATTGAGGAAAACCAATTGCTTTATACTATATATGCTGAATCCAAAGGTGAACTTAACTATGCCTTGGAATATAAAAACAACCATAACGACATCCTAACTATAATTTAAAAAACTATGAAAACAATATTATTCAGTCTTCCCGGAAATGAAGAACTCACAGAACTTATGGCTACAAAAATGGATGCTGAAGTGGGCAAAGCCACTTTGCGTAATTTTCCTGATGGGGAATCGTACACACGTATATTATCTGATGTTAAAGATAAATGTGTGGTACTGGTATGCACCTTACACGAACCGGATGAAAAACTGTTGCCGCTTTATTTTTTAAGTCACACAGCCAAATCATTGGGGGCAATGTGTACCTGTTTGGTAGCACCCTATTTGGCGTATATGCGGCAGGACAAAGTATTTAATGAAGGTGAAGGAGTGACTTCTGGTTTCTTCGGAAAATTGATATCAGGTTTTGCCGATAGCATTACCACAGTTGACCCTCACTTGCACAGAATTAGTTCGTTGGGGGAAGTGTATCAAATTCCAAATAAAGTGATTCACGCTGCCGACGCAATTTCAGAATGGATTAAAGAAAATATCGAAAACCCGGTACTTATCGGACCTGATTCTGAAAGTGAACAATGGGTATCAGAAGTCGCCAAAAATGCAGGAGCACCATTTACGGTATTACAAAAGGTACGTCACGGTGACCGTGATGTAGAAGTCTCTGTTCCCGATGTGGATATATATAAAGATGCTACACCCATTTTGGTAGATGATATTATTTCCACAGCCCGAACAATGATTGAAACCGTACAACATCTTAAAAAAGCAGGAATGAAACCACCTATTTGTGTAGGCATTCACGCCGTTTTTTCAGGAAACGCCTATCAAGATTTATTGGATTCCGGAGTAGAAAAAATAGTGACTTGTAATACCATCCCACACTCTTCAAATGGAATAGATTTAAGTGATATTATGGCAAAAGAGGTAAAAAAATTAATGCACCATATATGAGAAAACAAGGCTTTATAGTACTAATCACTTTATTCAGCATCACAATGACTGGACAAACTGAAATGCTTATTGGGCAGATTTCAGGTAGAGTTGTTGTTCGAGAAAATTTTGATGAAGAAGACTCTTTTTTAAACAAACAAACTTTTGAAGCTGGAAAGCTTATCGATAAAAATGGATATTATGAAGTTAAGGTAATCACCGAGCTTTTTGACAAGGGCAAATAGTCTACCGACAAATACACCACGACTTATCGCTGTAGACCCGATGAAGGGAGTATCATGGTAATGGCTTTTCCTTTTTCAAACCCAAAATCAAAGGAAACTGAAATTAGCACTACTTCCAAAAATTTTAAAGTGCTATACGATTTGGGAAACTTAAGAGATATTGAACTAGAAATGAGTTTTGATTCGGGCTTGTTAAATTTTTTCGGTTCAAAAAGCATAATAAAGATCTACGACCGAAAATTAGAAAATAATGAAAAGAATATTTATTCAAAAATTAATATTAAGCCCTATGCATGGGGGATTCGCCTTAAGCAACTCAACTATACCGTTAATGAGAAATTAAATGAAAAAGGGTTATTGACCTTTCAGAAATTTACCGAATCGGATGGCAGTTATTTTATAATGAACTATAAATAAATACAAATGAAAAATTACGACACACTCTCAGAAGCCATAAATGATTTACAGGCAAACGATTATCCTTATGACTTCAACTTAAAGCCAGAATGCTTGGAATGTCCTTCCTTGAAAATTGAAATCCATCCAGAGGATTTTACGGTAGATAAGACCTATCGTTTTGAAGGTATGAGCAGTACCGATGACAATAGCATTCTATACGCAATATCTTCCAAAGATGGAATAAAGGGACTTTTGGTAGATGCCTACGGCGTCTATGCTGAAAACATTTCAGAAGCAATGAGAATAAAATTACGATAAAGCATTAAAAATGATAGATTTAGATACAATTTCGACGCAACCGCCCTCGAACATTTCAAAAAACGAGGGCAAGAAGGGTTTGGTTCAGTTACGCAAGGAACTTTTTGAACTTCAGAATAAGTTTTATGTCGATGGACGTTTTGGCTTACTTATTATCCTGCAAGGTATGGATACCTCGGGAAAAGACGGCACCATTCGTCATTCCCTTAGCAGTATGAATCCTCAGGGCGTTCAAGTAAAATCGTTTAAAAAACCGACCGAGGAAGAGTTGAAGCATGACTTTTTATGGCGTGTCTATCCGCATATTCCCCCCAAGGGTATGATCCAGGTGTTTAACCGTTCGTATTACGAAGATCTACTTATGCCTATGGTAGCAAATTCACTTTCGGAGGAAGTGTTAGCCCACCGTTGCAAACTTATAAAATACTTGGAGCAGCATTTAAGACTGAGCAACATTCACGTACTTAAATTTTTCCTACATATTTCCAAGGAAGAACAGAAAGAGCGTATTCAGGAACGACTTTCAAAACCCCATAAACGCTGGAAATACAGTATCGCAGATGAAAAGGCGGCGAAACAATGGGATGCCTATAGAGCTGCTTACAATATGGCAATAACCAACTGTGATGATCCTTCTTGGTATATCATTCCCGCAGATAAACGCTGGTATCGCAACTATAGTGTTGCAAATATACTGACGGACCATCTTAAAAAACATAATTTAAAATATCCCAACACCTAAAACAGAATACTATGGACAATCACAAAGATCACAAAGACAAAGAAATGGACCATTCTAAAATGGACCATTCGAAGATGAAACACAAAAAAGAAGACCATTCTAAAATGAACCACGGAAGCGGTGGTCATTCCGGTCATAATCCCGGTCACGGACAAATGGGCCACGACCACCATAAAATGATGGTCAAGGATTTTAGAAAACGGTTTTGGATATCTTTAATTATTACTATCCCAATATTGTTCCTATCTCCTATGATTCAAGAATTTTTTGGGTATGACCTATTGCTTCCTGGAAATCCGTATATCCTATTTGCGTTATCCTCATTTGTTTATTTCTGGGGAGGCTGGCCATTCTTAAAAGGTTTTTATAATGAAATTAAATCCAAAGGTCCTGGAATGATGACCCTGATTTCCATGGCCATTAGCGTTGCTTATTTTTATAGTACAGCTACTGTTTTTGGTCTTAAAGGAGAAGATTTTTTCTGGGAACTAAGCACCCTTATTGTGATCATGCTTTTGGGTCACTGGCTAGAGATGAAATCAGTTTTAGGTGCCTCTAAAGCATTACAACTTTTAGTTAGTATGCTACCAGCAGAAGCCCATAAAATTGTAGGGAATGAAATTCAGGATGTAAAACTAGAGGACTTACTAAAAGACGACATCATATTGGTTAAACCTGGTGAAAAAGTTCCTGCAGATGGAATTATTGTAGAAGGGTCCAGCTACCTCAACGAGTCAATGCTGACAGGGGAGTCCAAACCAGTGAAAAAAGAAGAAACTGATAAAGTAATTGGAGGATCTATAAATGGGAATAGTACCTTAAAGGTAAAAGTAGAACATACCGGTAAGGACAGCTATTTAAACAAGGTTATCAAAATGGTAGACGAAGCACAGCGCACCAAATCTAAGATGCAAAATCTATCGGATAGAGCTGCCAAATGGTTAACATACATAGCGTTGGCCATTGGGTTTGGCACCCTTGCAGTCTGGCTAATTTTAGGTTTTCCATTTGTTTTTGCATTAGAAAGAATGGTAACGGTTATGGTTATTGCTTGCCCACACGCATTAGGATTAGCCATTCCGTTAGTAGTAGCGATATCGACCGCAGTATCCGCACAAAATGGATTATTAATCAGAAATAGAACGGCTTTTGAAGAGTCAAGAAAAATCTCTGCTTTGTTATTTGATAAAACAGGAACACTAACCAAAGGTGATTTTGGGGTTACACGAATCGAATCGGTAAATGAGAAGTATTCTTCAGATGAAGTGTTGCGGCTTGCAAGTGCCTTGGAACAAAGTTCGGAACATCCTATTGCCGTTGGTATTATAAAAAAAGTAAAAGAAGATAACATAACCATTCCAAAACCTGAAAATTTTAATGCAATTACAGGTAAGGGTGTAGAGGCAAATGTTGAAGGCAAACAAGTAAAAGTGGTTAGTCCTGGTTATTTAAGGGATGAAAAAATAACTATTCCTGAAGATGCTTATAGTGACGCTGCTGAAACTGTTGTATTTGTATTAATTGAAGGACAACTAGCAGGATACATTGCGCTTGCTGATGAAATAAGACCTGAATCTGCGGAAGCTATAAAAATATTTAAAAAGAATAATATCAAAGTTTTGATGGCAACTGGGGATAACGAAAAAACAGCCAAAGCTGTGAGTGAAAAATTAGGGTTGGATGGCTATTATGCCGAAGTGCTACCACACCAAAAAGTAGAAATTGTAGAAGAGTTGCAAAACAAAGGAGAGTTTGTGGCTATGACTGGAGATGGCGTAAACGATGCGCCCGCACTTGCCAAAGCTGATGTAGGAATCGCTGTTGGTTCTGGTACTGATGTAGCCGCCGAAACAGCCGATATTATATTGGTAAATAGCAATCCACAAGATATTGCAAACCTAATTTTGTTCGGAAAGGCTACGTACAATAAAATGATTCAGAACCTAATATGGGCAACTGGGTATAATGTGGTGGCCATTCCATTAGCTGCAGGTGTTCTATACTCTTCTGGCTTTGTTTTAGGGCCAGCTGTAGGAGCGGTATTTATGAGTTTGAGCACAATTATAGTGGCTATTAATGCGCAATTATTGAAGCGAAAAATCGGTAAAAAATAAATGGATAGAAAAGAAAAACTCAACAGGATATTTTTAATTCTGTTGAGTTTATTTGTAGTGATGTTGGGCTATGGTATTTTATTGCCAACCCTTCCCTACTATACCGAAAGATTAGCTTTAGGAGATAACCTAGATACTGATTCGATTAACTTTCATATTGGTTTTTTGACCAGTATTTATCCGCTCTTCCAGCTTCTTTTCGTTGTACTCTGGGGCAGGCTATCCGATAAATACGGCCGTAAACCCATTATCATTGTTGGGCTAATCGGCTTTGTAATTATGCAATTACTTACCGGTCTTGCTACATCATTGACGATGCTATATGTTGCTCGCATCTTTGGTGGTATTTTCACGTCATCAGTTATTCCAGTTAGCAACGCATATTTGAGCGACATTACTTCTGAAAAACGAAGAACAAAAATAATGGGTTGGTCGGGTGTTGCCATTAGCTCTGGTGTTATTTTTGGCCCTGTCATTGGTGGCTTTCTGTCTCAAACTGACCTTCATTTAAAATATACGATAGGTCTGCTGCATTTAGACCGATTTTCAGTACCCTTTTTGTTTGCCGCTCTTCTAGGACTTATAGTCTTATTTGTAGTAGCAAAATGGTTAAAAAACACCACTCGCGTACATACGTTCACAACACAAAAAGCGAGCTTGCGATTCACATTTACCAAATATTTTGTCGTATTACTGGGTCTGTCGTTTGTCATCCAATTTGTAGTAACGCTGTTTGAAACTGTCTTTTCAATATATGGGAAAGATGAATTAAGATTTAACAGTAACCAAATAGGTATTGGTTTTATGCTATGTGGTTCAATAATGGCTGTTTTACAACCTTTGTTCGCTACTTACGGAGAGAAGTTTTTATCCACAAAGAAACAAATTGCATTAGGGTTGTTTATATCTGGATTATCCTTAATTGTCTTTCCTTTTTTCAAAAATGAATTTGTTGTGTACGGTTTAATCGTGTTGTTTGCTGCTGGTGGTGCTATGGTTACACCTAATTTGCTATCTGCGGTATCCTTGTTATCCAAAACAAATACTGGTCGAAATATTTCAATACAAAGTTCAACAAACAGTATGGGTCAGATTTTAGGTCCCATATTAGGAACTTGGTTGGTTACCGGTGGTTTTTATTATCCATTTCTAATTGCAGGAAGCATTATTTTAGTTGCTATTGGTTTTCTCATTTTTCTTAAAAAACCCCCTATTTAAAAAATGATAATTGACTAAAATCATTTTAAAAAAATAATTCAATTTAAAAGCCTCATACTTATTGTGCATAAACTTATTCAAACAATTTTAGAAAACTATAAAGAAGAAATAAAAGTAGTTGAGGAATCCAATCTTAACGATTTCAATAACGTTGAAAAAGGAATTTCCATTTCAAGACAATATTTGCAAAAATTACGAGTCTGTGTGAGAGAAAATGAATTTGTAGATAAACAAAATGAAATCATATTCTTCAAGAAGCATAAACCATACGTTTATGGCAGATTAAAATTTTATGCTAAACTCTATAAATTTTTAATAAATAGACCTGCTGGAACCATAAAATCTCAAGAGGAGTTTATTGATTCTGAAATAAATAGGCTACAAGAAAGCAATCGACAAAATATAGATTTCATCAAATATTATAGGGAAGGTTCTGAAGTTCTGGATGAATTTTATTTTCTACGTGGAAATGATAAAATTAGCTTGGTATCAAGCACTTCTCATTTTTACACTGATGCTGAGTTTTCTACAAGTCACGACAATACGATTGCTAAAATTATGGCTTATGATTTACTAATAAGCCATTACGTTGAGGAGTTAAGTTATTTAAGGGAATTGTCCTTCGGTTTACCAAACAAGCTTAATACCTTAACAAACGGTGAGCGTCTTAGTTGGACAGCCTCAAAAACAGATTTGATAGAATTAATTTATGCATTACAGGCATCTGGGGCAATAAAAAGTGGTACGGCAGGAATTAAAGAAATGGCTTCAGCTTGTGAAGATATCTTTGAGCTTAAACTCGGAAATGTTTATAGGACATTTTTAGAAATTAGAGAACGCAAAATCGACCAAACAAAATTTATTGATAGACTTAAAACAACACTTTTAAGGCGAATGGAAGAAACGGACGGATAATATTAAATTAGTTTAAACCCAAATTCCGCAATAGAAAAAAAAGAGTATTTTAGTATTCTAAAATCCAACTGCGTAGCAGTAGAAAAAAACGAGCGATGAAATTCGAGCTATCCTTTACCAATAAAGAGACGAATTAATAGTTGATAATCCATTCCCTCAACTATAAACATTTAGATTGTTGGGAATGGGTTTATAAAAATTAAAATAAATGTTTAACTCAAAAAATAAATTATGAAAACACTACTAATTGTTTTATCGGCAGTTGGGCTTTTAAGCTTAAACAGTTGCAAACAAGAAACAAACACTCAGGCACTAATGGAAAACCCTGAAACTCGCACAGAAGTTTTTAATGCCATTTCCAAAAATCACGACTATATGACCGAATTTATGGAAAGTATGCACGACAACCAACACGCAATGCAAATGATGCAGGGCAACAAAAAAATGATGAGCTCAATGATGCAAGGAGAAGGAATGCAAATGATGATGAAAGACAGTACAATGATGCACTCAATGATGGACGGAATGATGAATGACGGCAAAATGATGGGCACTATGATGAAAATGATGCACGAAAAAGGGATGATGAGCGAAGACTGTATGGAATCCTGCTCAAAGATGATGGGCGAAAAAGGAATGGATATGCAGGGTATGGACAAGATGGACGATATGGATAGTCCAACCAAAGGTGAGCATACCGAGCATCATTAATTTTAACTTTTAAAATAAACAACAATGAAAAATAATCACTGGATATGGATGGTCATCGGTTGTGGATTACCATTACTGTTTATCTTTTTTGCACCATCATTAGGTATAGGAAGCAGTTCGTCTCTATTCATCTTCATCCTCTTTATGTTTGCTTGTCACTTATTTATGCCCCACGGTTCACATCGCCACGGTGGGCACAATCATTCACAGAATAGACAAAGAGAAAACGAACACGGTAAAGATGTTTCAAAAACAGAACCAAAAGATGAACACAAAGGGCATCATCACCATTAAATACTAAATGATGAAACAAAAATTTCAAATAAGCGGAATCAGCTGCGGTGGATGTGTATCAAGAGTAAAAAAGACTTTAGAAGAACATCCCAATATAGAAAAAGCAGAGATCTTTTTGGCACCAAAAGGTGCTGCATTTATCACGATGAATGAAGCACTTTCTGTTGCCGAATTACAAAAGCAACTTGATGGGCTCAATGGTTATACAATTACAGAATTAAATTAACAACAACTTAAAACCAAAAATTATGCATTTTTACGAAGGACATTTTGGAGGTATGCACCTAATATGGTGGATTATATGGATTATTTTATTGGCTTGGATATTCTTTATCCCAGCAGATATCCCTTATCAAAAAACAAAGAAGGACAGCCCACTGGATATTCTTAAAAACCGCTTTGCAAAAGGCGAAATATCCAAGGAAGAATTTGAGGAATCAAAAAAGATATTAAAATCAGACAACTAACTCAAAACTTTAAAATTATGTATCGATTAAACGTAAAAAAACTCGGGTTTGCTTTCGGTCTTACGGGGGCACTAATTTACTTAGGCTGTATGATAGTTATGTCAACAGCAGGTCGAGAAGCCACTATCGATTTTTTCAACAGCCTATTGCACGGTTTAGATACCACAAGCATTATCAGGATGGATGTGCCATTATGGGAAGCCGGTTTGGGAATAGTACAGATATTCATTTTAGGATGGCTTATAGGTGCTTGTATTGGTGCATTTTATAATGCGCAAATAAAAGTCAAAAAATAGAAAAACCATACTAGAATTTATGCAATACGTCTGGTTTATATGGTCGCTAATTATTCTTGCACTTTGGGCAATAATCTATTTGTCAAAAAAGGGGTATAGAAAAGAAATGCTTAAAATGAGCCTTATTACGATGCCCTTTGGATTGACCGAACCTTTGTTTGTACCTGAATATTGGTTTCCACCTTCCCTATTCCATTTAGCGGAAAGAACAGGTTTTGATATTGAGAGTCTTATATTCTCTTTTGCCATTGGCGGAATAGGGACGGTATTGTATAATCTGATATTCAAAAAAGGCTATATAGATATGCCTCATACCGAACGGAGCCACCAAAGACATAAGCTACATATTTATATACTTTTTGTTCCAGCCATTGTATTTGTAATATTTAGTCTTTTCACCGCGCTTAACCACATCTATTGTGGCATCATTGCAATGTTTTTTGGTGGTTTGGCAACATTGTACTGTCGCCCAGATTTAAAAGGAAAGATATGGGTTGGAGGAATCTTGTTTACCATACTGTACTTCATTTATTTCGGAAGCATCCTTCCGTTCTATCCCCAATATGTGGAGTTGTACTGGAATCTGGACAACCTGACCCATATTCTTGTTTTGGGAATCCCAATTGAAGAGTTACTGTTCGCTTTCACCTTTGGTATGTATTGGTCTGGATTATATGAACACTTGTATTGGAGAAAACTTATAAAATCGAAAGAAATGTCAACCAACTAAAACATTCAAATTATGAAAATATTATTGGCCATAGATGGTTCAGATTTCAGTAAAGTAGCCATTCACGAACTTATAAAAATGACCCTATCCTCAAATAGTGAAATTCATATTATAAATGTTTATGAAGTTCCGAAAACAACCGGCCTGGGATTGCATACTATGGGCGGCAGGATAGGAAATTACATAGAAGAAATTAGAAGTAACGCTCAAAAATTGGGAAACAAAATCGTTTCAGAAGCTTTCGATAAAATCAAGGCCGAAAACAAGGCACTTACCATAACCACAAGTGTTGTTAGTGGCCTGCCCAAAAGTACTATTTATGAAAAAGCAGAAGATTGGGGGTGCAGATTTAATCGTAGTAGGCTCTCAGGGTCACGGTGCACTTTCACGCTTAGTATTGGGCTCTGTATCCCAATATTTGACCACAAATGCCAAATGTTCAGTACTCATTGCAAGAGATAGAAATAAAAAATGAAAGAAAAGCAAACACATAGCATTCCGTTGGAATCCACCTGTAAGATAACAGATGAAATCTGTCTTCCAGATACTAAATTACCTCGTGTGGTTATCGTTGGTGGAGGATTTGCAGGTTTGGCATTGGTTATAAAATATCTGAACGATCCTTTGGTGCTTATCGTAGCAGCGATTGGGATTGTTCTAATACTTGTTGCAGAACGCCTTTTTATGATTTCACACACAGACGATGAAGGTAATATGCCAATGGGAATGGAAACTACGAACAATAAAACATAATTAATAAAAATCAATTTATATGAAAAATATAGCAGTTATAGGATACGGAGTCATTGGAAAAAGGGTGGCAGATGCCATCAACTTACAAAACGATATGAAGCTTTCGGGAGTATGTGATATCATTAGCGACTGGCGAATTCAAAATGCCGTAAGAAAGGAATACGACATTTATGCAGCAACTAAAGATGCTGCTGATAAAATGAAATCTGAAGGGATTTCGGTAAAAGGCGATATGCAGGAACTTTTAAAGAAATCAGATCTTGTTGTGGACTGTACACCCAAAAAAATTGCCGCTCAGAATGTCGTTATCTACAAGGAGCAAAACATCAAATTTATTCTACACGGTGGCGAAAAACACGAAACCACAGGGCATTCCTTTAGTGCAGAAAATAATTACAAATCAGCTCTAAACTTGAATGCGACAAGAGTAGTTTCCTGTAATACTACGTCTATTTTAAGAACTTTGACCGCTTTAAAAAGAGCCGATTTATTGGATTATGCCAGAGGTACACTTTTAAGAAGAGCTACAGACCCTTGGGAAAGTCATTTGGGTGGTATTATGAATACGATGGTTCCCGAAAAAGATATCCCAAGCCATCAAGGTCCGGATGCTAAAAGTGTTGACCCAGAACTGGATGTCATCACCGCAGCGGTAAAAGTACCCGAAACATTGAGCCATATGCACTACTGGAATGTGAAATTGAAAAAGCAGGCGACAAAGGAAGAAGTACTAAATGCATTTAAAACATCAAGCCGTATTAAATTAATTCGATATGACCAAGGCTTGGTCTCTAACAACACCATTAAGGAAATGTTTCTGGATATGGGAAGACCTTGGGGAGATATGTATGAAGTGGCTCTTTGGGAAGATATGCTGAAAGTACAGGGAGACGAACTTTTTTATGCTTATGTAGTCGATAACCAAGCTATTGTTATACCAGAAACCATAGATGCTATTAGAGCACTTACCGGAATTGAAACAAATGGTACAAAATCCATAGCCAAAACAAATGAAAGTTTAGGAATCCATTAAATACTATCAAAATGAAAACAGACAAGAATATAGTAGAACTTTTAGGAGAAAAAGCAGACTTCTATTTAGAACACGTTTGCCAAAAAATTACAAAAGATGAACTGCTGACTCCAGGCAAATACAGTCTGGAAAAGGTCTTTGGCGATAGCAACAGAAACCCGCAGGTTCTGCGGAGTCTCGCTCAACTTTACGGTCAGGGTAATCTTGGCGGCACGGGTTATCTGAGCATTCTTCCCGTTGATCAGGGTATTGAGCATAGTGCTGTGTACTCATTTTATAAAAACCCCGACTATTTCGACCCTGAAAACATTTTAAAACTTGCACTCGAAGCCGGCTGTAACGGTGTGGCTTCTACCTTCGGCGGGTTAGCCTTGAATGCCCGAAAATATGCCCACAAAATCCCATTTATTGTAAAAATTAATCACAATGAACTGCTCACCTATCCTAATAAATATGACCAAACGCTCTTTGGTAAGGTAAAAACCGCTTGGGATATGGGAGCAATTGCCGTAGGAGCTACGATTTATTTTGGTTCAGCGGAAAGTAACCGACAACTCAAAGAAATAGCTGAGGCTTTTGAAGAAGCTCACAATCTGGGTATGGCTACCATTTTATGGTGCTATACACGAAATGAAGCTTTTAAAACCGAAAAAGAAGATTACCACGCGGCTGCGGATTTGACAGGACAAGCTAATCATATCGGAGTTACAATCCAAGCGGATATTATTAAACAGAAATTGCCGACAAATAATTTTGGATTCAAAAACATTAAGTTCGGTAAATACGATGACGCGATGTATGAGGCACTAACAACTCCCCACCCGATTGACCTCTGCAGGCTGCAGGTAGCGAACTGTTACATGGGCAAAATCGGATTAATTAACTCCGGTGGCGATTCAAAAGGTGAGTCAGACCTCATGGAGGCTATTACGACAGCAGTCATCAACAAAAGAGCTGGCGGCTCTGGACTAATAATGGGTCGGAAGGCGTTTCAACGCCCGTTTAAAGACGGTGTGAACTTATTACAAATGGTACAGAATGTTTATCTCGATCATGAGATAACGGTTGCATAACGTAAGTCTTAACAAAATTTAAAAAATGAACAGTCTCATTAACATCGTAAAAAAATCCGGAGATATTGCCGCATTTGATGTGGAAAAACTCATTAACTCGCTTAGGCGCGCGCATGCCTCGGAAGATATTATTCAGCAGATTGTTAGTCAGGTTCAGTCCACGATTTATGAAGGCATGACCACTACAAGGATCTATAAAATTGCTTTTGATTTGTTAAAAAAACACTCCCGCGTGAGCGCTTCAAAATACAAACTTAAAAATGCACTCTTTGAACTGGGCCCCACGGGTTTTCCTTTCGAAAACTTAGTAGGTAAATTACTCTCACATGAAGGATTTTCAACTCAGGTTGGGGTTATAGTGTCGGGCCACTGCGTGTCGCATGAGATCGACGTCATCGCGGACAAAGATGACCAGCATTATTTTATTGAATGTAAATTCCATAGTGACCAGGGAAGATTCTGCAATGTAAAAATTCCTTTATATGTCAATTCCAGATTTCTGGATGTAGAAAAACAATGGAAAAAACAAAAAGGTAACGACGGGAAAATCTCTAAAGGAGGCGTGTACACCAATACAAGATTTACTTCTGATGCCACGCAATACGGAAAATGTGCAGGTTTGCTGATGGCAAGTTGGGACTATCCTTTTGGGAACGGTTTAAAAGAGCGAATAGACAAATCCGGTTTGCACCCATTAACCGCTTTAACAACCCTGACCAAAAACGAGAAAACAAAATTATTAGACCTGGGTTTAGTCCTCTGTAGAGAAATTTACGAACACCCGCAGGTCTTAAACAAAATCGGCATTTCAAAAGCACGCCATAAAAATATCGTAGAAGACGCAAAGGAATTATGCATTCAACATTAAAACAATCTGACCAATGAAAAACACTAAGATTACCATTCATTTTTTGGGAGCTGCAGGAACAGTAACGGGTTCCAAATATTTAATCGATACAGGAGATCATCAACTCTTAATAGACTGCGGCCTTTTTCAAGGGTTAAAGGAATTACGGCTTAAAAACTGGGAATATCCGCCTGTGGACGTTTCAGCCATTGATGCCGTTTTATTGACTCATGGCCATTTTGATCACACAGGATACCTTCCCCGGCTGGTGAAATATGGTTTTAAGGGGCCTGTTTATGGGACTAACCCCACTTTGGACATTGCCGAAATCATTCTGAACGACAGTGCTAAAATACAGGAACAGGAGGCAGCGCGAGCCAATAAGGAAGGTTATTCCAAGCACAAACCCGCAGAGCCGCTGTACGATTTAAAAGATGTAGAAAAAACCATTTCCCATTTTAAGGAGGTTCCACCATCACAGTGGATTCCGTTGTTTGAGGGCATCAGTGCCCGATTTCAGTACAATGGGCATATCTTAGGTGCTACTTTTATAGAGTTGGATGTCCATGGCAAACGCTTTGTTTTTTCGGGAGATATTGGACGGACCAATGATTTATTGTTGTTTCCACCCCTTAAACCCCAAAAGGCAGATGTGCTTCTCATAGAATCAACTTACGGAGGAAGGTTTCATCCTGATGAAGTAGAGGCAATTCCGCAGATTGAAAAATTAGTCAATGATACTATCAACAGAGGTGGCAGCCTGTTTATCCCAAGTTTTTCTGTTGAACGCGCCCAATTGATGATGCTTATTTTATGGAGGTTACTTAAAGAAAATAAAATACCCAAAGTACCGATGATCATGGACAGTCCAATGGGAGCCAGCATATTGGATCTGTTTCACCGTACCAGAGACTGGCACCGGTTAACAACCGACGAATGTGATGAAATGTGCGATCATTTCACGGTGGTCAGCAGCTATCAGGAAACCATGGAGTTGCGTTCCGACAACAAACCAAAAATTGTTATCGCCGGCAGCGGGATGCTCACCGGGGGCAGAATGCTCAATTATCTTGAAACTCAAGCGCAAAACCCTGAAAACACGCTGCTATTTGTGGGATACCAGGCGGAAGGAACTCGGGGAAGAAAATTATTGGAGGGCGAGAAAGAAGTAAAAGTATACGGAAAATGGATCCCATTTAATATGGAAGTAGCAGTAATTGAAGGCTTATCTTCCCATGCAGACCATAATGAGCTCATACAATGGATGAATGAAATAACCAGCCAACCGAAAAGAATTTTCGTCGTACATGGTGAGAAAGAAGGTGCAGAAGCATTATTGCAAGCCATCAACGAAACTTATGGCTGGGATGCACAAATACCGCAGCTCTATGATATTGAAGAACTATAATTTGGATAAGTATAATGAACAGTAAAATCAAGAATTCAAAGGAGACCAAATGGTATGTGATCACTGGCGGACCCAGTACCGGGAAAACAACGACCATTGATTTGCTTCAGAAGCAAGGTTATCAAACGACAATAGAACATGCACGACATTATATTGATACAATGCAAAATGAAGGAAATTCTGTTGAAGAAATCAGACGTAATAAAAAGAAATTTCAATTAGGCGTTTTAGATATGCAGATTGCCCAAGAAGGATCGCTCAATAAGGAGGATATGGTTTTTTTGGACAGGGCTATCCCGGACGCAATGGCTTATTATCAATTTTTAAACTTGGATTATGATGAAAAGTTACTTAATGCCGTCAACGGGGTTTCCTACAAAAAAATCTTTATTTTAGACCGATTGCCTTTTACCAAAGACTATGCGAGAACCGAAAATGAGGACGATCAAAAAGTAATTCATCAGTTACTAATAGAAGCATATTCCAACCTCGGTTTCCCTATCGTTTTTGTGCCGGTTTTGCCTCCCGAAGAAAGAGTGAAATTCATTTTAGATAATTTATGAACAAAAAATATTCATCCAAATTGTTAACATATAAGAAATTATTATTATGAAAAATTCAGAACATGATCACAACATGCTTAAGGATACTGATTCAGCAACAGGCAATCATTCCAAACATGAAATGGAATCGGGCAAGGAGTCTGTACAGCACGCGCAAAAAAGCCATGCCTCTGCATACAAAAAGTTATTTTGGATGCTTCTCATTTCCTTCCTATCCATGTTTATATTAATGTATGCGATGGTTGATCGGTTAGCCAATGTGATTCCCAATATCAATCAGTTTTATATGGCCGGACTAATGGCTTCTCCTATGTTAATCATCGAACTGCTGTTAATGGGAAAGATGTATCCCAATAAAAAACTCAACAAAGTCCTGATGGGTGTCGGTGTGTTGTCGATGGTGCTGTTTTGGTCCGGAATTCGGCAGCAGACCGCCGTTGGAGATATGCAGTTCCTAAAGTCCATGATCCCCCATCACGCAGGTGCAATCTTGATGGTCGAAGAAAGTAATTTGGTTGATCCGGAAGTCAGAAAATTGGGTGCTGAAATTATCAAAGCACAGCAGGAGGAAATTGCTGTCATGAGGGCTAAAATTCAGGAGTTGGAAAACCGAAAATAAATCTTCAAATAACAGAAGTTTAACGATTACAAAATTAAATTATGAAAAAATACACATGTCCCATGCACTCCCAGATACTCAAAGATGAGCCTGGAAAATGCCCATTATGTGGAATGGCCTTAGTTCCATTTGGAAAGCACGAGAATCAAGAGCACAGCCGCCATCAACACGCTGATGTTCAAGAATCAGCAAACTTACACGATAAACACGAAGGTCATCATACCCATGATTTCCTGCAACGATTTTGGATCAGTTTAATTATTACTGTTCCTATTCTGGCACTTTCACACATGATTCAAAAGTGGCTTGGTTTCAGTTTGGAGTTTTCCGGAGACAAATACGTGCTGCTCGCCCTTGGGACTTTAATTTACCTGTACGGAGGGATGCCTTTTTTAAAAGGAATGGTGGGCGAAATCAAGGCGAAAGCCATTGGGATGATGACCTTGGTTGCCATCGCAATTTCAGTGGCCTATTTTTATTCCACGGCAGTCGTCTTTGGGCTGGAAGGAATGGATTTCTTTTGGGAGCTCGCCACCCTAATTGTCATCATGCTTCTGGGTCATTGGCTCGAAATGCGTTCACAGATGGCCGCATCCAAAGCCCTTCAAACCTTGGTAGCCCTTTTACCTAATGAAGTGACGGTAGAAAGAGACGGGGAAGCACATAAGATAAGGCTGGAGGAATTGGTAAACGACGACATCGTAATTATAAAGCCCGGTGAGAAAATACCCGCAGATGGTGACGTGATCGAGGGGCTTTCTTATGTAAACGAAAGTATGCTTACAGGCGAAAGTGTTCCGGTGAAAAAGGAAACCAAAGCCAGAGTGATCGCCGGTTCCATTAATGGAGACGGTGCCTTGAAAATCAGAGCAAAAGGTGTAGGAAAAGACACCTATTTAAATAAGGTAATCAATTTGGTACAAGATGCACAGGCAGCAAAGTCGAACACTCAGAATCTGGCGGATAAAGTAGCCAAATGGCTTACTATAGTAGCAATTGTGGTGGGAGTAGGAACTTTCGCTTACTGGTACATCACCATGGGAGACTTGGCATTCGCGATGGAAAGAATGGTTACCGTAATGGTAATAGCCTGTCCGCACGCTTTGGGAGTCGCAATCCCTTTAGTGGTTGCCATTTCAACTACCCTATCTGCAACCAATGGCTTACTTATTAGAAACCGGACTGCATTTGAGATGACCCGGAATTTAACGACCATTATTTTCGACAAAACCGGAACTTTGACCGAAGGGTCACATGCGGTACAAAGAATAATTGCTTTGGATAATTTTAGCGAAGATGAGATTATTCAGTACGCTTCTGCGGTACAGCAAAACTCCGAGCACCACATTGCAAAAGGGATGATAAATCATCTAAAAGAAAAAGGACTTCAGTTATGGAAATCCGAAAACTTCCAGTACATGCAGGGAATCGGCGTAAAAGGAAAGGTAAACGGAAAAGAAGTTGTTGCAGCAGGCCCGAATTATTTCACCGAAAACGAAATGGACAGACCCGCAGTGCCTTCGGAAATCGATCAGGATACAGAAACTGTAAATTATGTATTTATTGACGGCAAGGTTATAGGGATTATCACCCTCGCCGATAGAATCCGTGAAGGTTCCAAAGAGGCCATCGATAAACTTAAGGAAATGGGAATAAAATCCTTCCTGTTAACGGGCGATAACGAAAAAATCGCAGCATCGGTCTCCAATAAACTGGGAATGGACGGATTTTTGGCCAATGTGCTTCCCCATCACAAACAGGAAAAAGTAAAAGAATATCAGGCGAAGGGTGAAATCGTGGCCATGACCGGCGATGGTGTGAATGATGCCCCTGCACTGGCTCAGGCGGATGTTGGGATCGCCGTCGGATCCGGAACTGATGTTGCCGCTGAAACTGCTGATATTATCTTAGTAAACAGCGACCCACGGGATGTTGCAATGATGATAGATTTTGGCAAACGCACCTATCGCAAGATGACCCAAAACCTCATTTGGGCGGTGGGTTATAATGTAATTGCCATTCCGCTGGCGGCCGGTGTGCTCTATCCGAATTTTTTGTTGAGTCCTGCGGTGGCCGCTGTCTTGATGAGTGTAAGCACCATAGTGGTTGCCATTAATGCTAGTTTGTTAAAAATTAAATAATCACAAAATGAAATACCTACTATCGCTCTTAATGTTTGTGGCAATATCCATAAATACATATTCACAGAGCACCAAAACTGTTTACACCTGCCCGATGCATCCGCAGGTGGTGAAATCAGCACCCGGTAACTGCCCCATTTGCGGTATGACCCTGGTGAAGAAAACCGTTACTGAGAAAAAAACGGCGGCCAAATCCGCGCCCGCTCCTAAAAAGGCCACCGTAGTTAAAAAAACTGCGATTCAGAAACCTGAAGTGACCCCTGCAAAAACAAAGACAAAAGCGGAAGTTAAAAACCCGGTGATGCCAAAGACTAAAGCAGTACCGAAAGACCCAGCGAGCATCAAAACGCCGGAACATTCAACAACTGCTCCGCATCAGCATGAAGCAGCGCAAAAGATGTACACTTGTCCGATGCACCCCGAGGTGGTTTCGGACAAACCCGGAAAGTGTCCCAAGTGCGGTATGAATCTGGTCCCTCAGAAGGAAAGCGGCCGGCATCAGGCTACCGGCAAAACCCCGGAACATCAAACTTCAGATGCGCATCAGCATGAAGAAGCGCAAAAGATGTACACCTGCCCGATGCATCCCGAGGTGATATCGACCAAACCCGGAAAGTGTCCCAAGTGCGGTATGAATCTGGTCCTTCAAGAAAAAAAAGAAGATCATTCTGCACACGGAAACATGCAGATACATGGTGAACACAAAATGGTCATGCCCATGCCCGAAAAGCACCTAAAAGGCGGACGCAAAGTGACCTACCATCTTTATGTGAAAGACACCCTGGTAAATTTCGCGGGCAAACAGAAACGCGCCATTGCCGTAAACGGGCAGATTCCGATGCCAAAGCTGGAGTTTTATGAGGGCGATACGGCGGAAGTGATTGTCCATAATTTAATGGACGAAGAAACTTCTCTGCACTGGCACGGTCTTCATCTTCCAAATAAAGAAGATGGGGTTCCCTGGCTTACCCAGAAACCCATTCCACCACATTCAACCTACACGTATTCGTTTCCGATCATCCAAAACGGAACCCACTGGTATCACTCACATACTGGCCTGCAGGAGCAGATTGGAATGTATGGGATGATGATTCTGAAAAAACGTCCCGAAGATCCTACTTTCCGGCCGGGGATTGATGATTTGCCCACAGAGCACCTTATCCTGAGCGAGTGGACAAACCTGAACCCCAATAATGTTCAGCGGATGCTTCACAACGCCAATGACTGGTTCGCAATAAAAAAAGGCAGTACTCAAAGTTATGCAGAAGCCATAAAAGAGGGACACTTTAAGACAAAACTCACCAACGAATGGAAGCGGATGCTTGCCATGGACGTGAGTGACATTTATTATGACGCCTTTCTGATTAACGGTAAAACAGAAAGCCAGCTCGCAGGATACAAAGCCGGTGACAAAGTGCGGCTTCAAATTGCCAACGGCGGTGCTTCCTCCTATTTTTGGCTCAATTATGCAGGAGGAAAAATTAAAGTAGTGGCCAGTGATGGATTGGACATTGAACCGATAGAAGTGGACCGTCTTATTCTGGCAGTTTCTGAAACAGTGGATATCGTAGTGGAAATTCCTGAAAAAAACACCTCCTACGAACTCCTTGTTACACCCGAAGACCGCACAAAATCTGCGTCAGTGTTTATTGGAGAAGGAGCTACGAAATCCCATGATCCATTACCCAAACTCAAATACTTTGAAGGGATGAAGATGATGAACGACATGATGAAGATGAACGGTGACATGAAAGATATGGGCATGAAGATGAGTTATCAGACGATGGATATGAATCAGGTGATGTATCCTGAAATTAGTGCTGAAAATAATGCAGCAATGCCGATGGACAAGATGGACAACAACGATGCGCAAATGGATCACTCACAGCATCAGATGCCTGCTTCCGGGATTACCACATTGAATTATGGGATGATGAAATCGCCTTATGACACTTCACTCCCGAAAGACAGTCCCGTGCGCGAGCTCAAGTTTACCCTTACGGGAAACATGAACCGCTACATATGGAGCATGGACGATAAAGTCCTGGCAGAATCTGACAAAATATTGGTAAAAAAAGGCGAAATTCTCCGCATTACCCTATTCAATAATTCAATGATGCGTCACCCGATGCACCTGCACGGTTTTGATTTTCGGGTACTCAACAAAAATGGCCTTCAGGCACCCCTCAAAAATGTGTTGGATATTATGCCGATGGAAACTAATGTCATCGAATTTGAAGCTAAAACTGACGGGGACTGGTTTTTCCACTGTCACATCCTCTATCACATGATGGCGGGGATGAACCGTGTTTTTGCTGTTGGTGATTATCAGAATCCTTTGCTGCCCGATAAAGCTTCAGCTTACAAAAAGCTCCAGCGCGAAAGTAACATGTGGCACCTTATGGCCGAAAACGATTTTGCTACTAATGGTAACGACGGGATGGCGAGGATCTCAAATGCCCGCTACCAATTAGGAACAGAATGGCGTTTAGGCTATAATAGTATGCACGGTTATGAAGTAGAAACCCATTTAGGTAGATACATTGGAAAGATGCAATGGTTCATGCCCTTTGTAGGTTTTGATTACCGCTACCGTAAAATGGGAGAAGATGAACACGAAAAGAACATATTTGGACAAACCAACAAGAAAGACACCCGCAGGGCGTTCAGTTTAGGGTTTATGTATACGTTACCTATGCTGGTCAATTTTCAGGCAGAAGTATATCATGATGGAATTGTGAGATTGCAGTTAATGCGTGAAGATATACCAATTTCAAAAAGACTAAGAGGTGGTTTTATGGTGAATACCGACTTAGAGTATATGGGAGAACTTAGGTATATTATCAATAAAAATATAGGTATACGTACCCACTATGATAGTGATATGGGTTGGGGTGCAGGGATTACACTGAACTATTAAAGGAGTTTTTATTGTGTCAATTTTAAAGAGTGCAGCTGCCAAATAAAGACCGGTTGCACTCTTTTTTACAGCGTATAACGACCGCCGGAAACACAGATTCTCATGAGGCAAACAATACCAGCCTACAACCTGAGGAATCATTGCAGTAATATGAGCTAAGACATAAATTGAAGTAAATATATTTTTATTAAATTAGCACCGTGAAATTTTTGGCCTTCTCTTTATCCTTGTTCTTTATGGTGCTTACTATGGTGCCATGCAACGACGCGGCAAAGGGTTTAAGCGAAAAATTTTGTCAGAATCAGGATGTTCACCTCGAACAAAGCCAGAATCAACACGCTGATTTTTGTTCTCCTTTCTGCGTTTGCAATTGTTGTGGTATGAATTTATCAGTTTCACAAATTAATACGTTACTTCCTGAGCACCACAAGGTTGTAATAAAAGATATTCTTCCTGATAGGACATATGATCACAAGACTCTCCACCCTGCCGATATCTGGCAACCTCCCAAAATAGGTTAATTACTTTTTCTTCGGATTTTTTCGGAAGACCACTCGGCTATTAAATAGTCGCGCATTTTCGTGAACAATACGGAATGTGCTTTACCTTCAATTAACCTTAATTTTTACAAATGCTATATAAAATTATACAGTTTAGTGTAAAGAATAAGCTCATTATTGGGCTCATGACTTTCGCACTAATCATTTGGGGCGTGTATAGCGCTACTAAGCTTCCCCTAGATGCTGTGCCAGATATCACCAATAATCAGGTTCAGATCATTACCAGTACACCCACATTAGCCGCACAGGAAACAGAACAGTTGGTAACATATCCAATTGAACAGAGCCTCGCCAACATTCCCGGAATTACCGAAATGAGGTCCATCTCAAGATTTGGTCTGTCTGTAATTACTGTAGTCTTCGACGAAAGCGTGGATGTATACTTTGCACGGCAGCTCATCACTGAAAAACTGAAAGAGGCCGAAGAAAATATTCCACAAGGTATCGGCAGCCCCGAAATGTCCCCGGTTTCTACTGGCTTGGGAGAAATCTATCAGTATGTTATTCACCCTAAAAAAGGTTCCGAGAACAAATACTCCGCTACGGATCTGCGTACCATGCAGGATTGGGTCGTGGCAAGGCAACTTTACGGGACACCCGGAGTAGCTGAAATTAACAGTTTCGGCGGGAAACTTAAGCAGTATGAAGTCGCGATTAATCCCTATAGGCTTAAAGCAATGAATGTTACCATTGCAGATATTTTTGCTGCACTCCAGAAAAATAACGAAAATACCGGCGGCGCTTATATCGATAAAAAACCTAATGCCTATTTTATTCGCGGCATCGGTCTGATCTCTTCATTAGAGGATATATCCAACACCGTAATAAAAACAGTTAACGGTATTCCGATACTTATAAGAGATGTGGCGGAAACCCGAATCGGCAGTGCGGTAAGATATGGTGCCTTAACATATAATGGCGATAAAGAAGCGGTAGGTGGTATTGTTATGATGCTGAAAGGAGAAAATTCAGCGGAAGTGGTAAACCGGGTCAAAGAAAAGATGGTCACTATACAAAAATCACTGCCGCCTGATATTATCGTGGAGCCTTTTCTGGATCGAACAAGTTTAGTGGATCGTGCTATACGCACCGTAGAAACAAATTTGGTCGAAGGAGCACTGATTGTCGTTCTTGTTTTGGTTCTGTTTCTCGGGAATTTACGGGCAGGGCTTATTGTTGCTTCGGCAATACCGCTGTCACTACTTTTTGCACTCGGCATGATGAACGTCTTTGGCGTTAGTGCAAACTTGATGAGTTTGGGAGCTATTGATTTCGGGCTTATTGTAGATGGCGCAGTAATCATTGTGGAGGCGACCCTTCACTTTCTCGCGGTCCACCACAAATCCCAAAAACTGTCGCAGCACACAATGGACCGGGCTGTGGAAGCCAGTGCAAAAAAGATGATGAGTTCTGCAGCATTTGGCCAGATCATTATACTTATTGTCTACCTACCCATTCTGTCACTTCAGGGAATTGAAGGTAAAATGTTCCGTCCTATGGCAGAGACCGTATCATTTGCCATTGTCGGAGCACTGATCCTCTCTCTTACTTATATACCCATGATGTCCGCATTGTTTTTATCTAAAAATATCAGTGCCAAAAAGACCTTTGCCGATAAAATGATGGCTAAGATCCATAATTTTTACGTTCCGTTGTTGCAGAAGGCTATTGCATTTAAATATGCAGTAGTTGCCGCGGCCATAGCGCTGCTTACGGTGTCGCTTCTGCTGTTCTCTCGCATGGGCGGCGAATTTATACCCCAACTTCAGGAAGGTGATTTTGCCGTACATTGTATTCTGCCACAGGGCACCTCCCTTTCACAAAGTATAGAAACTTCTATGCAGGCAAGCCGTATTTTGAAATCATTTCCCGAAGTCAACACCGTGGTAGGTAAAACCGGAAGCGCGGAGGTTCCAACAGACCCTATGCCGCCCGAAGCAACCGATCTTATTGTCACGCTAAAACCTAAAAAAGATTGGAAAGACAGCGACAAATCTTACGAAGAGTTAAGTGCCGAAATGATGGAAAAACTGGAAATGATACCTGGCGTGTTTTTTGAAGTCTCCCAACCCATACAGATGCGTTTTAACGAATTAATGACCGGTGTCCGCCAGGATGTAGCGGTCAAAATATTTGGAGAGAATATCGACACCCTTGCGAAACTGGCACCGGAAGTTGCCAAAATAGTACAGACAGTAGAGGGTGCAACCGAACCACAAATTGAGCAGACCGTTGGTTTACCTCAAATAACCATTACTTACGACAGGGCCAGAATGGCCTCTTACGGGCTGAATATTGAGGACATAAACCATACAGTGAGCACGGCTTTTGCGGGCGAAACCGCCGGAGTAGTATTCGAAGACGAAAGGAAGTTTAATTTGGTCGCACGGCTCGACAGTGTGAGCAGAAGTTCTATTGACGACGTGAGTAACCTCTTTATTCCGGCTGAGAACGGTGTGCAGATTCCGCTCTCTCAGATAGCAAAAGTGGAATTTAAAGAAGGACCGGCGCAAATCAGCCGTGAAGATGGAAAGCGCAGGATCGTCGTTGGCTTTAATGTAAAGGATAGGGATGTAGAAAGTGTAGTCACCGAAATCCAGAAAAAACTGAATGACGCAAACATCTTGCCCGCCGGCTATTACTATACATATGGAGGAACATTCGAAAACCTGAAACAGGCCTCTTCACGACTGCAAATAGCGGTTCCTGTAGCATTAGCCCTTATCTTTCTTTTGCTTTACTTCACCTTCCGCAACCTAAAAGACAGCTTGCTTATATTTACTGCAATACCAATGAGTGCTATTGGCGGTGTGTTTGCGTTGCTCATAAGAGATATGCCATTCAGTATTTCTGCAGGAGTGGGCTTCATTGCGTTATTTGGTGTGGCCGTCCTGAACGGTATCGTCTTGGTGAGTACTTTCAAAGACCTACAGAAATCCGGTGTAAATAATGTAATACGAAGGGTCATAGAAGGAACCAGTATCAGGCTTCGTCCTGTATTGATGACGGCAGCCGTAGCATCATTTGGATTTTTCCCGATGGCTTTTTCTACCGGGAGCGGTGCCGAAGTGCAAAGACCGCTTGCAACAGTAGTTATCGGCGGTTTGGTTACGGCGACCTTTCTTACCTTATTTGTCTTACCCCTACTGTATATCATATTTAATTCTAAGAATCAAATCAAAAACAAATTGAGAAATAGTAAAAACACGTCGTTTGTAGCGCTGGTAATTTTACTGTGCTCTTCCGCAGGTGCACTTACTGCGCAGGAAAGAATTTCACCAAATGACGCGGTGAAAATAGCGCTGGAAAATAATCTGCAGTACTCGGTAAACAGTGCCCAGGTAAATAAAGCTTTACTGGAAACTAAAACTGCACGTGAAATTCCCAAAACCGGCATCTTTGTAGAAAATGAGGATATGAGGCCTAGTGATCCCGACGGCGATTTTAAAATTGGAATCCAGCAATCCGTCCAGTGGCCGGGATTATATAAGGCGAAAAGAAAGTATTTTGAGGAGCAGTTGAAATTTCACCAGCTGAATAAAAGCATGTTGGACGCAGTGATAAAAAGGGAAGTAAATACTGCTTTTTATCAGTTGTGGTACCTTCAGGATGTTGGTAAGCTCTACCAAAAACTTGATGAGTATTATACGTCCATGTACAAAGCAGCAAATCTTCGTTTCAAAACCGGCGAAGCTGCTGGTCTCGAAAACATTGCTGCGGAGGCACGGATGAAAGAGCTCCAGGCTCAGAGACAGCAAAACGAACAGAATATTTCGGCACAGCAGCAACAACTCAGTCTGTTTCTTAATAGTCAGGTGCTATACTTGCCGGAAGACACAAACTTGCAGAAATTGGATGTGGATGATTTTCCCTCAGACAGTTTGCATCCTTCATTGGCACTGCAGCAGCAAAATATCGAAATTGCACGAGCTAATATAGATGTTCAGAAAATGCAGAATAAACCTGACTTTTCCGGCCGGGTATTCTCCCAGAGATTATACGGAATGAAAGATCCCATAACCGGCTTTTCTGTAGCGGTAGAATTTCCCATTTTTGGAAAAACTGCTTACAAAGCCAAATTGCAGGCTGCCGAAGCAGAAGTTGAAATTCAGCAGTCGCAGCTGCGCTATCAGGAAAATCAGTTCGCGGCACAAACCCGCACCAGCTACACCGAAATTCTAAAAGCTTCTGAAATGCTTAAATATTATGAAAGTATAGGTTTGAAACAGGCAGACCAGATCTTTGATGCGGCAATGTTAAGTTACAAAGCAGGTGAAATAGGTTTTTCTGAAATGCACCAGTTCTTTACCCAGGCAATAGACATCAGAAAAAATTATCTGATTGCATTAAACGAGTACAACATGGCCGTAATTCAATATAACTATTACATTAAAAATTAAGTACAAAAAGAGAATATAACATGAAAAAATATATCACCCTTATTTTTGCAGTCTCTGTCTTGTTGACAGGATGTAAAAAAGAATCAGAAGTTACTGAAACCAAAAATACACCTGAAGTGGAGAAGGTTGATGAACATGAAGATCCGAACGTCGCACATTTCACGGAGGAACAAATAAAGACTGTTGGAATTCAAATGGGTAGTATCGAAAGTAAGGAACTTTCTAATACCATAAAAGTAAGCGGTATGCTGACGGTGCCTAACCAGAATAAGGCATTTGTTACGCCCTCGTACAGCGGTATAGTACGCTCCCTGTACGTACAGCCTGGAAGCTATGTATCAAAGGGAAAAGTTATAGCAACCATTTCAAACCCCGATTTAATTGTGATGCAGCAGCAGCTTCAGCAGGTTAATGGTCAGATCCGGATGGCAGAGCTGGAGGTTACGCGTGCACAGCAGCTTTATAAAGGTAATGCCGCACCCCTAAAGAAATTCCAGCAGGCCCAGACAGATCTTGCTACATTGCGAAGCCAGCGCTCCGGACTCCAGAAACAGCTGGGCAGCATTGGCGCCGCCCAGGGGTACAGTTCGTCCCTTGCGGTGCGTGCCCCCATTAGCGGCACGGTAAGCAAAGTAATTGCGCAAATCGGGAGTAATGTAGATATGGCTTCTCCAATTGCGGAAATTGTAAGCAATGCGGCGCTCCATCTAGATATTTACGTGTATGAAAAAGACTTGGGTAAAGTTCAGCCAGGGCAAACCATTCATTTTACACTCACCAACAGTCCAGGTAAAGAGTACGATGCAAAAATTACCTCAATAGGTACAGCCTTTGAAGGAGAAAGCAAAACCGTTCCTGTTCACGCACAGGTCGTCGGTGACCGAGTAGCTCTCATCGATGGCATGAATGTTACGGCAGTCATAAGTCTTGATAATCAAACTGCTGCTGCCGTTCCTACTGAAGCCATCGTTAATGATAAGGGCCAGGATTTTATCTTTATTATGCAAAACAAGGATGACAAAGAGGGAGATAACAAAAAAACGGTGGAAGAAAAGGAAATAAGTTTTGAAAAAATTCCTGTGGCTAAGGGAGTTACTGATTTGGGCTATACACAAATTACCCCCTTGAAACCCATGCCCCCAAATGCCAAAATAGTAACTAAAAATGCCTTCTTTATTTTAGCTAAATTAAATAACAAAGGAGAAGAAGGGCACGGCCATTAAAAAATAATTAATCAAAAATACTCAAACTCATCGCTAAAAATAAAACTTATGGCAAATAATAAATCACATATACATACCTACGACGAAAATGGCAATCAGCTGTGCTGCACGCCTCAGGAAGGTAAAATATATAAAAACGCCGGGGCAGAAAAATTAGTCGAAGACGGTTGTTGCGCAACGACCGATAAAGTCTATGCCCCAATAAAGAAAATGACTCCCGATACCGAAAAGCATCCCGCTGATGACGGCTCAAACCATGCTGCTGAACATGCCGATGATGATGGACACGATCATTCTGCACAGGGAAAGTCTACCTTTCAGCTTTTTCTTCCGGCAATGATCTCATTCGTGATCCTAATGGCAGGCTTGGCAATGGATCATCTGATTCCTCAATTTTGGTTTAAAGATTGGGTGCGTATTATTTGGTACGCCGCAGCCTATCTGCCGGTAGGTGTGCCGGTTCTGACAGATGCGTTTGAAAGTATCAGGAAGGGGGATGTGTTTTCGGAGTTTTTCCTGATGTCTATCGCGACAATAGGAGCCTTTGTCATTGGCGAATATCCTGAAGGGGTGGCGGTCATGCTTTTCTATTCAGTTGGCGAAGTCTTTCAGACTTTAGCCGTTCAGCGTGCCAAGGGGAATATCGCTAAACTGCTGGATCAGCGCCCGGACGAAGTGACGGTTTTAGTTAATGATCGTCCACAGACAGTTAAAGCTGCTGAAGTTGAACTTAACTCCCTTATTCAGTTGAAGCCTGGCGAAAAACTCGCTCTCGATGGTATTTTGATTTCCCAAAGCGCTTCGTTCAATACCTCGGCACTCACCGGCGAAAGTAAACCTGACACAAAGCAAACAGGAGATACCGTCCTTGCTGGTATGATCAACCTGAATACCGTTGCACAGGTGAGAGTAAATACACCTTATGCAGATTCAAAACTTTCCAAGATTCTAGAACTGGTACAAAACGCGACAGCACAGAAGGCACCCACAGAATTATTCATCAGGAAATTTGCGCGCATCTATACGCCAATCGTGGTATTTCTAGCAGTGGGCATCTGTCTGTTGCCCTACTTCTTTGTAGATGAATATATTTTCAGAGACTGGTTGTACCGTGCCCTGATATTTCTTGTGATTTCGTGTCCGTGTGCGCTGGTAATCAGTATTCCACTCGGTTACTTTGGCGGCATCGGTGCAGCAAGCCGGAACGGTATTTTATTTAAAGGAAGTAACTTTCTGGATTCTCTGTCAGAAATCAAAAATGTGGTAATGGATAAAACCGGTACCATGACCGAGGGTGTATTCAAAGTGCAGACTGTGAACATTAAACAGGAATTCGATAAAGATCTTATTTTAAAACTGATTAATGTTATTGAAAACTCATCAACTCACCCGGTAGCTACTGCAATTCACGAACATCTTGGCGAACCCGACCACAATATGGTTCTGGAAAATGTGGAAGAAATTGCAGGGCATGGTTTGAAAGGGAGTTATCAGGGAAATCAGCTACTGGTCGGAAACTTTAAACTTATGGATAAATTCCTAATCCAATACGATATTAATCCAAACGATATTGTAGAAACCTTGATTGCCATTGCGTACGAAGGGAAATTTGCGGGATACATCACCATTGCAGACAGTATTAAGGAAGATGCTGCCTATACAGTACAGAAACTTACCAGTTTAGGTGTCAAAGTTACAATGTTGAGCGGCGATAAAACTACCGTGGTAAAAGCAGTGGCACAAAAACTGGGTATCCAGAATGCTTTTGGCGATTTATTGCCAGAAGATAAAGTAAATAAAGTCAAAGAAATAAAAGCACGGAATGAAACGGTTGCATTTGTTGGCGACGGTGTCAACGATGCTCCGGTTGTAGCTTTAAGTGATATCGGCATAGCGATGGGAGGCCTTGGGAGTGATGCCACTATTGAAACCGCTGATGTGGTAATTCAGGACGACAAACCTTCAAAAATCCCAATGGCCATTAATATTGGCAAGCAAACCAAAAAAATTGTTTGGCAGAACATCGCGTTGGCCTTTGGAGTAAAAGCAGTGGTGTTGGTATTAGGAGCAGGGGGGTTAGCCACGATGTGGGAAGCAGTCTTTGCAGATGTGGGCGTAGCATTGCTTGCCATACTAAATGCGGTAAGGATTCAGAAAATGAAATTTTAAACAAAGCGGGCTTCGGTCCGTTTTTTTCTTTCTGGGGTAAAAATTTAAGTGTTGCGTATAGTGCCCCTCATGCCAGCGGGATTATAATCTAGAAGGTTACTTCCAATTTAAGAGCAACAATTCCTCGGCACCCCTTCACTGTACGCAGAAAAATGGTGCAGAAATCTTATAGTTGATCACATAAATTATCAAATAAAATACTGTTTCTCCGCGGAATGATATAGCAGCATTATTCACTTTCGCCACCGCGCACAGCAATATTCCTATGTGCCGACGCACATACCGCAATGACGACCGCGTACCAGATATTCTTCGATGGTCTGAATAAGTCACCATTAAATCGAGGTCGCTTTTATACTAAAATTACCCAAATTCAACTAGTGAATTTCAGATCTACTGCTCGTTGGTCACTTAGGTAAAAAATCAGCATCAATTTTTTCCGTATTTTCTAAACTGACATTTATAGAGGAAATTCCGCAGGCTGTTGGCAGTACGTTAATAATTAATGTTGTGTAGATTTTGATGCGGGTATTTTTAGTCCCTACTTCTAAAATCAGGGACTAAATCGGGGATTGTTTAATGGTTTTTACGATGCCTTATGCGTTTATAAAATTATCTAACTTGCTTACTGTCAGTAAAATGATGACTTACATTGCTTTATTGGTTTAAATAATTACTCCCTGTGGGTCTACAAATTTTAGGATAACGCTCTGATTTTCAGGGCGTTTTTTGTTTAGCGGTATCCAATGTAATCAATTTAATTACAACAGAAGCCCAACGGATTAGTTTTTTTTAGTTTACTGACTTTGCCGTATATCGTAACTATTATGGGAAATTGTTCGAGGGCAGGCTGATTTTACTGCATTTTTTTTAGGATTTAGAATTCTTTTTGTCATCACGAAAAGTGGTTACTTCCTTCATTTTATCCACAAATCTCAACAAATTGTGGATAATTATTTTGAAGATCAATTCCCTAATTAACAGGATTTTAACGTCTTGCTTGAAACGGTGGTGTAAGAAAGCTCAAATAAAATTGTATTTTTGAGCATTAAAACCGAAATAATGGCCAAAGTTATAGGAATTGCCAATCAGAAAGGCGGGGTGGGAAAGACAACCACGGCAGTAAATCTCGCTGCAGCATTGGGAGTTTTGGAGAAGAAGGTATTGATTATTGATGCAGATCCACAGGCGAATGCTACCTCAGGATTAGGAGTGGAAGAAGTAAAACATTCAACTTATAATCTGTTGGAACATAGTGTGGATGCAAGGAACTGTATCCAGAAAACCGCTTCGCCGAATTTGGATATTATTCCGTCTCATATCGATTTAGTTGCCGCGGAAATAGAACTGGTAGACCGGCAAAACAGGGAATACATGCTGAAGGAAGCCTTAAAATCCGTCCGTAACGATTATGATTATATCATCATCGACTGTGCTCCGAGTTTAGGGCTCATAACGATCAATGCTTTGACGGCGGCAGATTCGGTTATTATTCCTATCCAATGCGAGTATTTTGCGCTGGAAGGTTTGGGAAAACTGCTGAACACCGTGAAAAATGTTCAGAATATTCATAACAAAGATCTTGATATTGAAGGATTGCTTCTCACCATGTACGACAGCAGGCTTCGGCTTTCCAATCAGGTGGTGGAAGAAGTGAACAGCCATTTTCCTGAAATGGTTTTCGAAACCATCATCAGCCGGAATGTCCGCCTGAGCGAAGCGCCGAGTTTTGGGGAGAGTATTCTGAATTACGATGCTGAAAGCAAAGGCGCAGTGCAGTATCTGCAGTTGGCCGAAGAAGTATTGCTGAAAAACGAAAGCCTCGTGAAAAACTGATCAGTTTACAATATTAAATCACCTCTTCTGTTGATAAAAAATGAAAGACAAAAAAAGAGCGATGGGCCGCGGCCTCGGAGCGATATTAAGTGCAGAATCCAAGGCCAGTATCAATACAGCGACCGATGAAGGTGCAGATAAATTCCTGGGAAATATTGTGGAAGTAGCATTGGACGATATTTATCCCAACGTTTCACAGCCCAGAACACATTTTGACGAAAAAGCACTGAACGATCTCGCACAGTCTATAAAAAATTTAGGCATTATTCAGCCGATAACCCTCCGCAAGGACGGCGGGAAATTCGAAATTATTTCCGGCGAAAGACGGTACAGAGCCTCCAAAATTGCAGGTTTAAAAACCGTGCCGGCGTATATTCGTTTGGTCAACGATCAGGAATTGCTGGAAATGGCTTTGGTAGAAAATATCCAGCGCGAAGATCTGGATGCCATTGAGGTGGCTCTTACGTATCAAAGACTCTTGGAAGAGATTGGAATGACGCAGGAAAACCTGAGCCAAAGGGTAGGAAAGGAAAGAAGTACCATTACCAATTCTATCAGGCTTTTAAGACTGAATCCTGACGTGCAGAACGCCATCAGAAGCGGAGAGATTTCTGCCGGACATGGCCGTGCGATCATCAGTCTGGAGAATGAAGAATTGCAGGAAAAACTATTTCAGAGAGTTGTCAAAGAAGGACTGAATGTCCGGCAGGCAGAACAGGCGGCACAACAACTGAAAAATCCTGTGCAGAAGGCAGTCAAAAACAAAGTTATTCTTCCTAATCATTTGAAGAAGGCTCAGAAATCCCTTTCTGATATTCTGGAAGTCGGGGTGGAAATAAAATCGACGGTGAAAGGAAATAAAGGAAAAATAGTTCTGGAATTTGGTAGCGAGGAGGAACTTGAAAATATTTTGTCCCATTTTAAAATATGAGGAATCTTTGTTTCATTCTGTTTCTTTGCTGTTCCCTGAGTGTTTTTTCGCAGGCAAACAGAAATGATACCATCAGGACGGAACAGCATCCGACAGACACTCTTTCTGCTGTAACACCAAAATCTGAGATGGAAATCGTAAGCGGAATTGAAATGGCGAACGCCAGTATGACGCCCATGAAATACAGTCCAACAAAGGCCGGTTTATATTCTGCGGTACTTCCTGGCCTCGGTCAGTATTACAATAAAAAATATTGGAAAATCCCTATTGTCTGGGGCGCTATCGGTACAGGCGTCGGTTTTATCATTTATAACGATAAGGTGTACCGAAAATACAGAAACGCTTTTGTAGCCGAACTCAACGGAGTTCCCCACGAGTTTTCGCATTATAATATTCAGAACCTGAAACAGGCGTTGGGCCGCGAACAGGATCGGTGGAAGAGAAACCGCGACTATGCCATTGCCATCACAGGATTGCTTTACATTCTGAACATCGTGGATGCCGTAGTAGATGCGCATTTGTATGAAGGAAGAAACGATCCGGACCTGGCTTTCAAACCGGCTATCATTTTTGATGAATACGGAAGTCAGGCTGCGGTTCCCGGACTGAGCCTGCATTACAGATTTTAAATTTTTGATATGAGAATAGCACTGGTAGGATATGGAAAAATGGGCAAGATCATTGATGAAGTGGCCACAAAAAGAGGGCATGAGATCGTCGCCAGACTGAATGAAACTCCGACCGAAGAGAATCTGAACCACCCGGATGTTGTCATCGAATTCAGTCATCCTGAGGCGGCATTTAACAATATTAAAACCTGTCTTCAAAATCAAATTCCTGTCGTGTCGGGAACTACGGGTTGGCTTACGCAAAAGCATGAAGTTGAGGAAATTGCGCTTCAGAATAATACTGCTTTTCTTTACGGTTCTAATTTCAGCTTGGGCGTAAATCTTTTCTTTGCGCTGAATGAAAAGTTAGCAGCGATCATGAATAATTTTAAGGAATATACTGTTCAGTTGGAAGAAATTCATCATGTTCACAAAAAAGACGCACCCAGCGGAACGGCCATTTCTTTGGCGGAAGGAATTATCCAAAACCATTCTCAATATGATGCCTGGAAACTGGAAGAAACTCAGAACCATGATCTTGGAATTTTTGCTCTCCGGCAGGATGAGGTTCCGGGAACACACAGCGTTTTTTACAGAAGCGAAGTAGATGAAATTGAGATCCGGCATGCTGCGTTCAGTAGAGATGGATTTGCATTGGGGGCCGTGATGGCCGCTGAATGGATACAGGGAAAACAGGGCAATTTCAGCATGAAAGATGTGTTGCATCTGTAACAAAAACGAACTTGCACAAACTAATAATAAGCTCCTAAAAAGCAAACTATGAATTACTTTATCATTTATACTGGCTATGTCCTCATCCTTTCTGTGTTAATGGGAATTTCCACCTGGAAACTGTTCAAAAAAATGGGATATCACCCGCTTTTTGCTTTCATTCCTTTTTACAATTATTATATTATCCAGAAGGAAACCAATCATCCGAAATGGTGGGTGGCGATGGCCTATCTGCCGATTGTAGGACCGATAATGATGTCTGTTTTTCATTTGTTTCTGATGAAGAAATTCGGGAAAGATAGTTTTGTCCAGAAGTTGCTTACTGTTATGCTGCCGTTTCTATATATGGCTTTCGTCAATTATTCTAAAGATACCGAACTGGAAGGGAATGCTTTTCAGTTGACAGGTGAAGTGGATTCAAAGAAGAAAGAATCTTTCCTAGGTTCCATCACGTTCGCAGTTGTTTTTGCCACGATTATTCATGTATTTATAACACAACCTTTCGGAATTCCTACCGGATCCATGGAACGGACGCTGCTGGTAGGTGATTTTCTTTTTGTTAATAAATTAAATTATGGTTTCAGAATGCCGATGCGTCCTGTCGCGATTCCTTTTCTTCAGGGAACCATTATGGATACAGGTGAAAAAGGAAATCCGAAAGATGACCCGAAATCCTATGTAGAAGCGGTAAAACTTCCTTATCTGAGATTGCCCGGTTGGGAAAAACCTGTTCGGAATGATATCGTTGTTTTCAATTATCCGGATGATTCCGTACATGTCGCCATTGACAGAAAAGATCCTTACGTAAAACGTCTGGTGGCACAGCCGGGAGATGTGATGGAATTCAGAGCCGGAAAACTGTTTATTAACGGGAAACCGGAACAGAGAATGGGCGATGCCCAAGTGCAGCATTCTTATGAATTGGTGACCAGTTCGCAGCTCGATATTCCAGCTTTGTACAATATTTACGGCTTTCTCCCGGTATCAGAATATCAAACAAATGCAGGATTTACCTATATTTTTCAGGGCCTTACGGATGAAACTGCAAAAGATCTGGGTGAATTGCCACAAACGGTGAGCCTCACTGAAGTAATAGGCAAGAAAGGCGAGAAAGATATCAGCTACTATCCGGATATTCCAAGATCTATTGCCGCCCAACAAAGGGTGAACAGCACTAAAATTAATACATCTTCCACTATTTTTCCGATGAACAAACCTTGGAATACCGACTGGTATGGCCCGCTGAGAATTCCTAAAAAAGGAGATGTGTTGCAGCTTACTCAGGAAAATCTCCCTGAATACAGGAAATTGATTGTTCAGTATGAAGGAAATACCCTCGAAAATAAAGATGGGAAAATTTCGATCAACGGGCAGGCAACCTCGGAATACACCGTGAAATATGATTATTATATGATGGTGGGCGACAATCGGGATGCTTCTTTGGATGGCCGCTTTTTTGGCTACGTGCCGGAAACGCACATCGTAGGAAAACCGATGTTTACCTGGATGAGTGTAGAAGGATTGTTCGCCAACAGTGATTCAACTTATCAGGCCGACGGTTGGAAGTTTCGTTGGGATCGGATGTTCAAAGCAACCAACACAGGAGATCCAGATAAACCTTCCTATTGGTGGCTGGCCGTCCTTGTTCTGGTGCTTTTCTTTGGCTGGGATTTCTTCGCAGGATTATTCAAAAAGAAGAACGAAGAGTAATGATGTTTAACAGAATATCAGAAATGGAATAGTGGTTTATTGCTATTCGTCTGTCTATCATTGTACTATTATGCAGGATGTCCTTTTGCCCTTATTTTATTTGCCGCCCGTTGCATGGTTTTCTGTTTTTTTAGAAGAAAATAATCGGGTACTTTTGGAACAGTATGAGAATTTCCCTAAACAAACCTATCGGAACCGGGCGAATATTTACGGCGCCAACGGAAAACTTTCACTCATTATTCCCATACGCCACGAGGGAAAGCGCACGTTGAAAGACCTGAAGATTTCTTATGCAGAAGATTGGCAAAAACTTCACTGGAAATCCATAAAAATGGCGTACCAAAGTTCTCCTTTTTTTGAATTCTATGAAGAGCAACTCTCCCGTATTTTTGAAAATAAACCAGCATTTTTACTGGATTTGAACCTGAAAGCATTAGAAATAATTCAGGAGATTTTAAAAACCAATCACCCTTACACACTAACTGACGGATATATTGATAAGCCTGAAATGTTGGATTTCCGGAATTCATTTTTGGCGAAAGATCAGACCGTCTTAGGCTTGAATGCTTATTATCAGGTGTTTTCAGACCGGCTTGGTTTTTTGGAAAATTTGTCAGTAGTCGATTTGATATGTAACAAAGGCCCGGAATCTGTTACTTATATCAAGAGTTTAAAAATTTAAATAAAAGAATATGAAAAAATTATTGATAGCCACGTATTTTCTTTTGGGCATCGGTGTTTTTGCTCAGGAAGCTTCTGTTCAGGATCCTTTAAAAGATAAAGATTTAATGACCTGGTACCATAAAGATTTTGCATCGTCAAAAGTATATGGTGTGAACACGGATAATGCGTATAAATATCTTGAATCTAAAGGCCTGAAACCAAAATCTGTTGTTGTAGCGGTATTGGACAGTGGAGTGGAAGTGGATCATCCCGGTTTGAAAAACAACATGTGGAAAAATCCCAATGAAGTTCCCAATAATGGAAAAGATGATGACGGAAACGGGTATATCGACGATGTTCACGGATGGAATTTCATGGGCAGTGCGAAAGGCGATATTGATGTAGATAATATGGAGGTAACCCGCGTGGTGAAAAAGTATAAATCCGTTTTTGAAGGAGAAAATTCTGCTGAAAACAAAGCCAATCAGGCAAAAATGCCGGAAGAGTTTGCCATGTATATGCAGTCGAAAGAAATCTTCAACAAAAAAAGTATGGAGGCAAGACAGCAGTATCAGTCGATTCAGATGGTGAATCAGTTTATTCCGGTGATGGTAAAATTGCTGAACGGCAAGCCATTTACTCAGGAAACTTTGTCCGCCATAAAACCTGCAACACAGCAGGAAGCCATTGCCTTGAATGTGATGGGAAATATGGTAAATGATCCTGAGGCTGTTGGGAAATCTCCCGAAGATTTTCAGAAATATATGGAAGAAGAAATGAAAACCTATCTGGATTATTACGGACAGCAGGCAACCCAGCAATACAATCTCGATTTTGATCCGAGAGCAGAATTAGTGGGTGATAATTATGACGACTATACCGAAAAACATTACGGAAATAACAATTATGAAGGCCCTGATGCCGGACATGGAACCCACGTCGCAGGAATTATTGCAGGACTGCCTCAGGGTGAAGAAGTTCAGTATGGTGTCGCTCATAAGGTGGCTAAAATTATGGCGGTGCGCACGGTACCCAACGGGGACGAAAGAGATAAGGATGTTGCCAATTCCATTCGGTACGCTGTGGACAATGGTGCTAAAATTTTGAACATGAGTTTCGGGAAACCGGTTTCTCCCGGGAAAAAAGTAGTTTGGGATGCTTTCCGTTATGCTGAGAAAAAAGGAGTCCTTTTGGTGAAAGCTGCAGGAAATGACAACGAAGATATTCAGAACAGTGTGCATTATCCTACCAATTTCAAGGATCCGGCAGATGATAAGCCATTTCTTAAAAATATGATCGTTGTGGGAGCAAGCACCAAAGATGCAGAAACATTGCGCGCAGGTTTCTCCAATTTCAATTCGAAAATGGTGGACGTTTTTGCGCCGGGACAGCAAATTTATTCTACCGTTCCGGACGCAAAATACAAATACGAGCAGGGAACTTCCATGGCATCGCCGGTAGTAGCAGGCGCAGCAGCGGTTCTTCTCGCGTATATGCCTGAATTAAAACCTGAGCAGATCATCGAAGCGTTGGTAAAAACATCGAATAAATCCACAGTAGATGCAGCTTTACCCGGAGATCTGAAAGCAACTTTTGATACAATTTCCAGAGCGGGTGGTGTGATTGATGTGCGAAAAGCCGCAGAATATGCTTATACCCATTTCTATACTTCTTCAAAAACGGCTACATCCAAAACCAAAAAGCAAGGAAGGAAAGCAATAAAGTAAACCTAAGGGAATTATAGATGATTGCAAAATCATTCTGTAATTCCCATTTTTCATTTAAGCGTGATCTATTTGGCATAATTTTTTGATGTGAAATTTAACTATTAAGAAATAAACAATGAAAAATCTCTTACTGACAGGAATTATCGGAGCATCACTTGCTGTTTCCTGTACTACTGCCAAAAATGCGCAAGCTAACAGAGCCGAGTTTTTAAAAATGAAAGGCGACTGGGAAATCACTTCGGTAGATTATGACCAGAAATATCGTATCAAACCTTTTGATGAAGGAGCGGATGTTAACTGTTTTATCGGAAGCCACTGGAGGCTTATTCCAAATAACTGGACCGGAGCTTATACTCTAAACAGTGGTGGAACATGCCCTACACTCACCCGTCCTATTAAATTTGAAGTGGTGGACGGAAACACCTTTCAGTTTAAGAAAATTGTAGACGGAACCAAAGCGAAACAAAATACCGTTGGGTATACTTTAACTTTGCTTAGCCGGGATACAGATCAGTTTTCTCTGCAACAGCAAATTCCCTTTGAAGGCGAAACTGTACGAGTTGTGTATCATTTTCAGAGAACAGCTACCAAATAAAAACATACAAAAATTTATATAATGAAACTAAATAAAACATATATCGCGGCATCTTTTCTTTCAGCAGCTTTAGTATTAACCAGCTGTGAAGCCGTTCGTAATTCAAACAATCAGCAAAGAGGTACTGTGATCGGTACTGCAGCAGGAGCTGTTATCGGAGGAGTACTCGGAAATAATATCGGAAAAGGAGGCAATGCGCCTGCAGGAGCGGTACTTGGTGGTATTGTGGGTGGAGTTGCCGGAAATGTCATTGGCAGAAATATGGACAAGCAGGCCAAGGAAATTAAGGAAACACTTCCCGGAGCTGAGGTAGAAAGAGTGAATGAAGGAATCAAAATTACTTTGCCGGAAAGTATGGTCAACTTTGGATTCGATTCTTCAAACTTAACCGCATCAGCTAAAACTAATCTTGATAAATTAGCAACGGTTCTTAAAAATAATCCCGATACGAATATTAATGTCTACGGACATACCGACAGTAAAGGTTCTGAATCTTATAACCAAGGCCTTTCCGAAAGAAGAGCCGCAGCGGTTAAAAGCTATCTGGTAAGCAAAGGAGTAGCTTCCAGCAGAATGTTTACCATGGGAATGGGCGAAACAGATCCCAGATCTTCCAACGCAACTGAAGCCGGTAGAGCTCAAAACAGAAGAGTGGAATTTGCCATTACTGCTAATGAAGAAATGATTCAGGAAGCACAAGGTCAATAATAAACTTATAGATATTTTCAAAAAGGAGAATCGCTGCAAAGCGGTTCTTTTTTTATTCGCATCAGTTTCCTAAAATTCATTACTTTTGTATGATTTTCAGCAATACATGACGAAATTCCTTACGCTTCTCCGTGTTGAACAATGGGTGAAAAATTTATTTGTTTTTCTGCCTCTATTTTTCTCAGGAAACTTTCTCAATACAGAACTTTTCTTAAAAAGTTGCGTTGCGTTTGTAGTTTTTTCGTTGGCTTCGAGTACGATTTATATTATTAATGATTATGCCGATGCTGAATCAGACAGGCAGCATCCCGACAAAAAAAACCGTCCTATCGCCAGTGGAGCCATCTCAAAGAAAACCGCATTGGGAATTGCAATATTCCTTATGGGTTTAATTATCAGTATTATACTATTTATAACCGCCGGATTACAACAGAATATCGGAAAATTTGCCATCGTTATTCTCACTTACTTAGGGATGAATCTGGCGTACACCTTTCGCCTGAAACATGTTGCCATTATCGATGTGTGTCTTATCTCGATTGGTTTTGTACTCCGAGTGATGGCAGGAGGTTATAGTACAGAAATTCCGATTTCTCAGTGGGCGATTCTTCTCACTTTTGTATTGGCTTTGGTTCTGGCGCTTGGAAAAAGGCGGGGCGAACTCATCAACGCGCAAATTTCAGGAAAAACCAGACGTTCTCTGGATGGTTATAACGTACAGTTTGCCGATATTGCTCTTTCGATTTCAGTAACATTGGCTATTATTTCATACCTGATGTTTACGGTTCAGCCTGAAGTGCAAAACCGGTTTGGAAACAAGATTTTTTACACTTTTATATTTGTTGTTTTTGCCTTTTTACGCTATCTTCAGCAAACTTTGGTTCATAACCGAACAGAGTCTCCTACCAAAATAATTTACAAAGACCGGTATATTCAGGCAACGCTAATTCTTTGGGTAGTGAGCTACTTTTTATTGATTTATTATAAAACATTTTAAGGATGAAGCGGGATTTTGTGCAGAAAATTACCAATTGGGGAAACTTTCCCGTGGTAGAAAAGGAAATAAAGGCTGAGGAAAATATCCGGGAAATAAAAGCCTATGTGCAAAATGCTCACGAAATTATTGCCAGAGGAAACGGAAGATGTTATGGCGATGCTGCATTGGGCGAGAAAATGTTTTCAACCAAAAGGCTCAACAAGTTTATCAGTTTTGACAGATTGAACGGAATTCTGGAGTGTGAATCCGGGGTGCTGCTGTCCGATATTCTGGAAGTGATCGTTCCGCAGGGGTATTTTTTATCTGTGACACCCGGTACGAAATTCATCACATTGGGTGGTGCTGTCGCTTCCGATGTTCACGGGAAAAATCATCATTCTGAAGGTTGTTTTTCTGAACATGTTTTAGCGTTTAGCTTGCTTACCGAAAATGGAGAGATTCTACATTGTTCCCGGAATTATCATGAAGATAAATTCTGGGCTACCATCGGTGGAATGGGACTGACCGGCATTATTCTTTCAGCCAAAATAAAACTGAAAAACATTGAAACGGCGTATATTCGTCAGGAAAGAATAAAGGCTGAAAATCTGGAGGAAATCTTCCGGCTGTTTGATGAAAGTGAAAACTGGACCTATAACGTAGCCTGGATCGATTGTTTGCAGAAAGGAAAAAATATTGGTAAATCTATATTAATACGCGGCGAACACGCATTTCGGCATGAGTTGACACACAAGAAATCGATAGATCCATTGCATATTAAAAAGAAAAATCCTCCCTCTATACCTTTCTTTTTTCCTGAGTTTTTCTTAAATTCAATGACGGTGAAATTTTTTAATTGGTTTTATTATGTAAAACAAACCACAAAAAAAATCAATGAAATAGTAGATTACGAAGCCTTTTTTTACCCTTTGGATGTGGTAGAGAACTGGAATAAAATTTATGGTAAGAAAGGATTTATACAGTATCAAATGGTAATCCCAAAAGAAAACGGGAAAGAAGGCATGCGAAAGATTCTTGAAACCATTGCGGAAGATGGAAGCGGATCGTTTCTAGCCGTGCTGAAACTTTTTGGCAAAAATAATCCTCAGGCGTATAATTCATTCCCCATGGAAGGATATACCCTCGCTTTGGATTTCAGAATGACTTCAAAACTAAAGAATCTAGTTCAGAAACTGGATGAAATTGTGGAGCAGTACGGCGGAAGAATTTATCTTTCAAAAGATGTGATGAGCAAGCCGTCTCTTACCAATTATCTCCGGAATGTGAACAATCCTAAATTTGTATCACATCAGCATAAAAGAATTATTAACGCAGGTAAAGACGAAAACTTTGTCTCAATTAAGAATGATAAAAGATGATAGTTCTTGGCAGCAATTCCGACATTGCACAGGCGTTTGTAGAAAAGATTCTGAAAGAAGGGGAACGGTTTGAAAAAATATATTTCCTCACTTCCCATCCGGAAACGACAGAAAAGTTTGCCAGGCATATTAATGTGAAGTTTTTTCAGGACGCTGAAATTATTGAGTGGGATCTCATGAAAGAACCGGATTTTAAAAAACTTTCCGGAATAGAAAGCAGCCTCGCTTTCTGCGCCGTCGGATATTTGGGAGAGGATACCGAAGAAGGCCTTTATGACGACCGGAATACCGATCGCATTATTGCTGTCAATTACTCCCGATTGGTTCCTGTAATCACTTATTTTGCGAATAAAATGGAACGGAAACGTTTCGGTACAATCATCGGTTTGTCCTCTGTTGCAGGAGAACGAGGACGGCAAAGCAATTTTGTTTATGGATCTGCCAAAGCAGCTTTTACAGCATATTTGAGTGGCCTCCGCAATTATCTTTATGATAAAAAAGTACATGTCATTACTGTAAAACCCGGTTTTATGGCGACCAAAATGACCGAAGGAATGCCCTTGAATCCTTTGTTAACAGCCAATCCTTCGCAGGTGGCAAATTATATTTACAATGCTTATATCAAGAAAAAAAATGTAGTGTATGTACTGCCGATTTGGCGATTCATCATGTTGATCATCAGAAATATACCTGAATTTGTTTTTAAGAAATTAAAACTGTAACTTCTATCTATGAAAAAACTGTATTGTTTTGATTTTGACGGCACACTCACGTATAAAGATACCATGTTTCTTTTTCTTAAATTTTACAACCGTCGGAAATTCTATTTCAGTTTTGTGAAACATGTTCCGCTTTTTATACTTTTGAAAATCAATCTTTTGGAAGCAGAAAAAGTGAAGCGAAGTTTTATTTCGTCCGTTTTGGAAGGTGAGACCAAAAACCGAATTCAGCAGCAGGCACATCTTTTTTTTCAAAAATATTATCCGGAATTGATCCGCCGGAATGCATTGGATTTCATTTCGGGAATGGATAGGGAAAAAGTAGAAAGCCTTATCGTTACTGCATCGCTGGATCTTTGGGTTCAGCCTTTTGCAGATCATTTCGGCATGAAGCTTTTGGCTACTACTGCGGAATTTAAAGACGATATTTTCACCGGAAATTTTGTTGGTATTAACTGTAACGGAGATGAAAAAGTGAACCGCATTTTGGAAGAAATTAAAAACAAACAGTTTGATAAAACTATTGCCTTTGGAGATACAAAAGCAGATCAACCCATGCTTAATTGGGCAGATGAAAGCCATTTCCGGTTTTTTCATTAATTTTGAATCCTTAAAAAATGCACATAATGGACAAGATTTATCTGGATAATGCGGCCACAACACCTTTGGATGAAGCTGTTATCAGCGAAATGATCGCTGCCATGAGAAGTTTCGGGAATCCTTCTTCCACACACAGTTTCGGGCAGGATGCCAAAATACTGATCGAAAATGTGCGAAGAAACATTGCGGGATATCTGAACGTAAGTCCTTCAGAAATTGTTTTCACTTCCTGTGGTACGGAAAGCAATAATATGATTATTAAATCCTGTGTTTATCATTTAGGTGTCGAACGGATCATTACTTCACCATTGGAACATAAATGCGTTGCAGAAACCATTATGGAAATGAAATCCCGGAATGGGGTGGAAGTCATTTATCTTCGTCCGGATAAAAATGGTGATCTTAATCTGAATGAATTGGAAACTGCACTGAAAGCTTCAGATAAAAAAACATTGGTCTCACTGATGCACGCCAATAATGAAATAGGGAATATCCTTAACATTAAAAAAGCAGCTTTAATCTGTAAAGAAAATGGCGCGCTTTACCATTCGGATACCGTTCAGAGTATGGCTCATTATCCTTTAGATTTTTCCGAAATTCCTGTAGATTTTGCTTCCTGCAGTGCGCATAAATTCCACGGGCCGAAAGGAAGTGGTTTTGCATTCATTCGCAAATCTTCCGGATTAAAATCACTGATTACTGGTGGACCACAGGAAAGAAGCTTGCGTGCCGGAACTGAAAATGTGGCTGGAATCGTAGGATTAGGAAAAGCGATGGACATCTGTATACATAATATGGAACGCTACTCATCTCATATTCAGCAAGTAAAAGAATATGCTGTCAACAAAATTTCAGCCGCCATTCCCGGAATAAAATTCAACGGAAGAAGTGCCGAAAAAGAAAGCCTTTACACGGTACTGAGTCTTTTGCTGCCGTTTAATGATCCGCTAATCGGATTAAAACTGGATATGAAAGGCATTGCAGTTTCTCAGGGCAGCGCATGTTCTTCAGGTGCTTCCAAGCCTTCGATGGTGATGATGATGATTCTGGATGATGAGGAAATGAAAAAAACGACACCGCTTCGCATTTCTTTCAGCCACCTTACCACGATTCAGGAAATAGACAGCCTTACTGCCGCACTGAAGGAAATTGCTGAAAATCAGGCTATAGAAAAAATAAATGTTTAGTATAGACCACCCGCTTCATTTTCTAATAAGATTATTGTAAATTTGTACTTATAATTTATTAAAATAAAAAAAATGGCATTAGAAATTACAGACAGCTCTTTTCAGGAAGTAGTTTTACGATCAGATAAACCCGTTTTAGTGGACTTTTGGGCAGTATGGTGTGGACCCTGCAGAATGTTAGGTCCAATCATCGAAGAAGTAGCCACAGATTTTGAGGGAAAAGCAATCGTAGGAAAAGTGGATGTGGACAACAATCAACAGGTTTCCGTAGACTATGGAATTCGGAATATCCCAACCGTTTTGATTTTTAAAAATGGCGAAGTAGTAGATAAAATCGTAGGTGTTGCTTCCAAAGAAGTGATTTCACAGAAACTATCTGCACATTTATAAATAATAATACAATTGAAAATGAATGTTTTCCATCTTGGGAAACATTTTTTATTCAAATAGGTTTGCAAAATCTCATAAAAAGTGTATTTTTGCACTCACTAAAAAGATAGACGCTCTTTTATTTTTGATCCGGTAGTTCAGCTGGTTAGAATGCCGCCCTGTCACGGCGGAGGTCGCGGGTTCGAATCCCGTCCGGATCGCTGAAGATTTACATTTTTATCTTAAAAAAATGATTGATGGTTAGGTAAAAGAGCCCTGTCATCTCGTCATAAGTGACGAGACGGGTTCGAAAAGCCGAAGAAAAAGTTGTCAATACTTTAAAAATTGATCCGGTAGTTCAGCTGGTTAGAATGCCGCCCTGTCACGGCGGAGGTCGCGGGTTCGAATCCCGTCCGGATCGCTGAAGATTTACATTTTTATCTTAAAAAAATGATTGATGGTTAGGTAAAAGAGCCCTGTCATCTCGTCATAAGTGACGAGACGGGTTCGAAAAGCCGAAGAAAAAGTTGTCAATACTTTAAAAATTGATCCGGTAGT